>Ga0180438_10000046_pt1 | contig 243763 bp, 201 predicted proteins | sample SS_ome_12_FD_132455 | JGI IMG/M metagenome (GOLD analysis project Ga0180438, IMG submission 132455) | Hypersaline lake sediment archaeal communities from the Salton Sea, California, USA - SS_3_D_2 metaG | ecosystem: Environmental > Aquatic > Non-marine Saline and Alkaline > Hypersaline >...
AGCTTGTTCAAAGAAGGGCTACAATTTTTTGTTGAAGTTGTTCACACAGGTGGCGTGTGCCAGGAACTTGTCTTTGCTCCTGACACACGCTTCACCTGAAAAGGTGTCCTCCCCTCAACCTTTTAGGGGGAGGGAGCGCGGAGCGCGGGTGGGGGCGAGACTTCGCTAAAAATGAGCAGCTTTTGAGAACGACAAGGCTTTCGCACGGTTTGTGTGGCGCAGCCGGGTGGCGCGGCAGTATAATCCGGTCTGGTGGGTGTCGAGCCATCCTCTGGGAAGGGTTTCATGCGACTGGCGGTGCTATCCGATATTCATGGCAACATCCTGGCGCTGGACAGCGTGATGGCCGATCTGGCCGAGGCAGGATTGGCCGACGTGATATGGGTCCTGGGCGACCTGGCTGCGTTTGGCTCCAGCCCGGAAGCGGTCATCCAACAGGTTCGCAATCTGCCCAGGGTCCGGGTGATCCAGGGCAACACCGACCGCTATCTGGTGAGCGGCATGCGGTCTGCCATGCCCCTCCCGACGGACGAGGAGGCGTGGTCCCAGATGCCCGCCCGGCTGGCCCAGCGCGAGGCGGTCTTTCAGTGGACCTGCGAGCGCCTGAGCTTCGACCATTTTGCTTATCTGCGCGACCTGCCCACCGAACTGACCATGGAGGTGGACGGTTACGGGACGCTGACGGCCTTCCACGCGGCCCCCGGCGACGACGAGTTTGGCTTTGCCCCCGAGACGGAGGATGCCGTCATCGCAGAGAAACTGGCCGGCATACCTGCCGGGCTGGTGTTGATGGGCCATACGCACAAGCCGATGGACCGGCAGGTGGGGGATTGGCGCGTGCTCAACGTGGGCAGCGTGGGCATGCCTTTCGACGGCGACCCGCGCGGGGCTTACGCGCTGCTCGATTTTGACGACGAGGGCCACCTCAGCGTGGATCAGCGGCGCGTGCCCTACGACGTGGAAAAGGCGGTGGAGTATCTGCAAGGGTTGGAACACCCCGTCGCCGAGGTGCAGAGCGCGCGGCTGCGCTCTGGGCTGCAACATCCTCCTCCCCCGGCCTGAAGCCCCCTCATGCTGCGCTATCTCGTTCTCTTCGACATTGACGGCACGCTGGTCTGGTCCGACGGCGCCGGCAAGGCCTCGCTGGCGGCGGCGCTCCAGCGCGTGTTTGGCACGCAGGGCCGTCTGGCCGCGTATGATCTGCGCGGCCAGACAGACCGCCAGATCGTGTCTGACGTGCTGGCCGGGGAGGGAATCTCCCCTGAGGAGATCGAAACACGCTTCGAGGACCTCTGCGGCGTGATGGCCGACGAGTTGGTGGCACTCCTTCCCAGGCACGACGTGCGCCCGGTTACCGGCGGTCTCCAGTTGGTCGAGCGGCTGCGCGCGCGCGAGGACGTGCTGCTGGGGCTGGTCACGGGCAACTTTCGGGAGACCGGTTATCTCAAGTTGGAAGCGGCGGGGTACGCGCGGGAGGATTTCCGTGTGGGGGCGTATGGCTCGGAACGGGCCAGGCGGACCGACCTGCCGCCGCTGGCCGTGGAGCGGGCGCGACAACTGGTCGGGCAGCGTTTTGCGGGGCAAAACGTCGTGGTGGTGGGTGACACGCCTGCCGACATCGCGTGCGCGCGCAGTGTGAACGCGCGCACGGTGGCCGTCGCCACCGGCTGGGATTCCGTAGAGACGCTGCGGAGCCACTCTCCTGACAGCGTGCTGCTCGACCTGACCGATACCGAGCAGGCCCTGGCGGCCATTCTCGCCTGACTCAACGTTCAAACAGGACCGAATGAAAGAGCAAGCCACACGGAAGCGCCTTCGCAACTGGGCTGTCAATCTGGGAATGGGGCTGGGCGGTATCGCTCTGGCCCTTTTGCTGGTGCAGGGACTGATCGCCGTTTTTCCCAGGGTCTTGCCTCGTTTCTTGCGCCCTGATCCCTACACCCAGCGCAGCCCCCGCCCGGACGATATCGAGGTCGTCTACACGGCTGGCGACGGCGACCTGTTCGTCGCCCAGCCGGGAAGTGTCGCGCCGCCGCCCGACCCGGAGGAAGTGCTGACCCAGTTTGGCCTGAGCTTCGACGAGGATGGCTTCCGCCGTCCCATCGTCGAGGCCGACAGCTATTCAATTGTCACGCTTGGCGACTCGTTCACCGACGACGGGCACCAACCTGTGCCCTGGCCGGACGTGCTGGCGGACGAGTTGAACGTCCCCGTGCGCAACCTGGGCTTTCAGGGGTACGGGCCTGAGGACTATGCGGCGGTGATGAGCCGCTACGGGACCGACGAAGGGCACGATTGGGTCATCGTCGGCTATTTTGAGGGGAATGATTTCATCACGTCCATCGTGGATGACCGAGAAGGGTTCACGCTGCCGGGCGTGGCGCGGCAGGCGCTCATGGCCGCGCGCGGGGAGTACACCACGCGGGATTATGGCGAAGGTCCCTGGAAGTACCCGGTGGATATGAAGCTGGGGAACCGCACGGTTCCCCTGAGCCTGTTCGAGTTCTATCTCTGGTTCCTCAACGGGGAGCCGGAGGTTTACGAGAATTCGCTCGAACTGGCGGCGCTGGGCGACCACCTGGCGTCCATCAAGGCTGATGCGGGTGACGCCTGCGTGCTGCTGGCCTACTTTCCCGCCAAAGCCCACGTCTATTTTCCGTACATCGAAGACCCTGCCGCCCAGGCCAGCGTGTTGTCAGGTGCTCACGAGCTGACGCTGGATGCCGACAACCGTGTGGAGGCGGTTCTTGCGCCTACGACGGGTGAGGAGATCATCGACCGGCTGGATAACCAGAGCATGGTGGTCAGCGCCCTGGCCGAGGACCTGGGCATTCATTTCGTAGACGTGACGGGCCCTCTCGAACAGGCCGCCGAGCGGGGTGAAGAGACCTACTACGTGTACGATACGCACTGGAACGCTTACGGGCACGAAATCGCCGGGCGGGCCGTCGCCGATCACGTCAGGAGCCATCCTGAGTGTTCTTCGCAGACGCCGTGAGGCCGGTTTGGCTTGCGGTCTATCTGCCGACGTTGAGCGGTCCACCCTAGGGCACGCCGAAGTCGAAGACCTCTCCATTCAGCGTGAGCGTGTAGTCCCCCGCCGAGAATTCGCCGTCGAGGGCGACCACAAAGCTGTACGGCGTGACCTTCTGCGCGCAAACGCGGTCAGGAGGTCGCGTGGTGAGCACCAGGACCTCGACGTTGTTCCCCACGCGGTCCTGCTCCACGCTGCCCAGCCGGGTGCAGGTGTCCGGCAAGTGCCCGTCGATCCGCACCTCGACACGGGCCGGTAGCCCGTCACCCACGTCGATCTCGACGTCCCCGATAGGCAGCGGGTCCTCTATCGGCTCAAAGGTGAAGTTAGCCGTCACGCTCTTGTCGCCATCCACCGTCACGCTGACCGGGTTGTCCGTGCCGCTCGCATCGCCACTCCAATCCGTGAACGTGTAGCCGGGGCCGGTCGTCGCGGTGAGTTCGACCACGGTCCCGTCCCAATACCCCGTCCCCCCATTGCAGTTCGGGGCGGGGTCGGCGCTCACGGTGCCCCCGCCTGCCGGAACCGCATTCGTCGTCAGCGTGTAGCAGGCGACCACCTCCCGGCAGGCCGCGAACTCCGAGGTGTTGCCGTTCGGGTCGGTGGCCGTGGCTGTAACAAAGTGCCCTCCGGGAACCGCAGCCGCGAACGGCACCGAGAAGCTGGCGCTGCCCCCGCCGTCGGTGGTGACGTCTGCCGCGCCCAGGAAAGGCTCGCCGCAGTACGTATCGGCGTAGAATTCGAGGCGGAAAGTCGTGTCCGGGCTGCTGTCGAGCGTCCCGTCGACGGTCAGCGAAGGACCGGTGCTGGCGGCCTGGGTCAGCACGGGATAGTTCTGGAGGTTGTTCGCCCCGCTGTCCCCATCGCCGGGGTCGTTGGCTGTGGAGCCATCGTTGCCGAGGTCAATTCCCAGGTCACAGGCCAACCCCCGGGTGATCGAGTTACCTGAAATCTCATTCCCGGTTCCAGACTCGACCACCACGTCGCCCAGAGTGCCGCCGACAATCAGGTTGCCCGCGCCGCTTGCCGACCCCCCAACCGAGTTGTCGTGAGCCGAGTCGGCAATAAGCACGCCGTAGTCCGCGTTGGCCCAGGGGATGGGTACACAGTTGCCATCCACGCTGCCGTCGCTGCCGATCAGATTGCCCTGTACCAGGTTGCCGGTTGCCAGGGAACCTGAAATCTCAATGCCGGGACCGGTATTGTTGACGATGACGTTCACCGCGCCGGGGTCCGTTCCCCCGATCACGTTGCTCACCCCGTCCTCAATGAGGATGCCGTACAAGGTGTTGCCAGGACAGGCCGGAGTGCTCAGACAGCCACCGATCTGGTTGCCCTGCACCAGATTGCCCGTGGCCGGTGCTCCGTTTGCGCCAATAGCCACGCCCGAGTCATTGCCGGAGATCAGGTTGCCCTGAGCAGGCAGTGTCCCTCCAACGCGGTTGTTGGCCGCGCCGTCTTCGACGACCACGCCGAGAGTGTTAGGGAGAGGGTCGTCGCCGGTGGCGTCCATGCCGATGAAATTCCCGGCGACGACGTTGTTATCAGCACCAGTGCCACCAATCCACACCGCAGTGCCGTTGCCACTGATCACGTTGCGCTCGGCGTCGTCCACCACGCCGTCGCCGTCCGTGCCGACCCGGTTAAACTGGGCACCATACCTTATAGCAACACCATCGTATATGTTGGGTAGGGCTGACGTGCCGTTCACGTCGGTTCCGATGTAGTTGCCGGCGACGACGTTGTGGTCCGTGCCAGAGCCGAAGATTTCCACGCCACTCCCCGGCTCCAAGCTCCCATTACTGCTGACGATGTTCCGCTCGGCTTCGTCCGCCACTCCGTCGCCATCCGTGCCGACGACGTTGTGTTGGGCACCATCCGCGATTGTGATGCCCGTCACCCCATTGGGCAAGGCTCCTGTGCCGGCCACGTCTGTGCCGACATAGTTTCCGGCCACGGTGTTGTTGTCGGCACCAACCCCAGCGATGGACACGCCATGATACTGGTTGCCGCTGATCACGTTACGCTCGGCGTCGTCCGCCACGCCATCGCCATCCGTGCCGACGATGTTGAACTGCGGGCTGGCTACACGCCCAGAGTCGGGGTCGCCACCTAGAATCTGAACGCCAGCCCATCGGTTTTCAGGCCACTGGTCTCCGGCACCGCAGCAAGTGCTGTCCGCGTCGGTGCCGATGTAGTTTCCGGCCACGACGTTGCTGTTCGTGTCCACGCCGGTGATGTAGATGCCCTGGTTGGCACTGGCGATAACGTTGCGTTCGGCATCGTCGCTCGTTCCGTCGCCATCGGTGCCCACCAGGTTGGACTGCGCGCCGTCGTCGATGAGAACACCGTTAGTTTCAATGCCTGCGTAGTAACCGTCGCGTCCGCGGCCAATGAAGTTGCCAGCCACCACATTGTGGTCTGTCCCGGCCCCAGTGATCGCCACGCCGCTGTCACTACCCCAGAAGTAATTGCTTTCGCCGGCATCGCCGACGCTATCGCCATCGGTGCCGACGATGTTAGAAGAAGCGCCGCCGTCGATGTGCACGCCAGAGTCGTAGCATGGGCCAATGTCGTTATCATATAGCCAGTTGCCGTTCGCACCAGCACCCGTGATATGCACGCAATGATCTGCCAATTGGTAAAGTCGTATGCCGCGCACGACGCTATCGGCAGCCGTGATTACCAGCCCTCTGATTTCGGGAGGCCCGCCTGACACCTGCCCATCGAGAATGATGACCGGCTCGTCAACGTACCCCGGCTGTGACCAGCCGTCAATCATCACCGGGTCGGTGATGGTCGGCAGTTGGGAGGCGAGCTGGATGATGTACGGACCCGTGCCGGGGATGTCGAACGTGATCGTGTCGGTGCCGGGGGTGGCGTTGACGGCGTTGATTGCCTCGCGCAGCGTGCAGTCGTCGGGCAGCGGGTCGCAGGCCCCATCGTCGGTATCCGCCACCGAGTTGACGACCGCCACCAGCGGCGGCGGTCCGGGCGATTCCACCTCGACGACCCAGCCATACGTATCCTGGAAGCCCGCCTTATAGCGGGCGGTCAGGACACCGCCGCCAAAAGGTACCAGCGGGGTACCAACCTCGGCGGGCACCACGAACTCGAAAGGCGGGTCAATCCACTGATTGTTCCTCTCGCCGTCGCCGATGTACTGTCCAGGAGAGTTCTGCTGCCCGGCGGGCTGGTCGCAGAGAGGGGCGCCTGGCGTGTCGTCGTCGCAGGTGACGTAGGACCAGTCCTCCTCGTCGACGGAGTCGAAGAAGAAGGTGATCGGGCCTTCGGAGCCGGAATCGGGGTCGAACAGGTTGATGCGCACCGTCTGTCCGGCCAACTCCGGGCCAATATAGGCCAGCGGAATGTCGACAAGGTCGGCGGTGTTGGAGTTGAGCGGCAGGTGGCCGATGCCCAGGACAACCACACCCTCCGAACTGTGAGAGGTATACCAATCGTGGGTCAGAACGTAGACGTTGCGATCGTTCATCTCGGTGGGGATGTCGTAAACCGTCAGGTCCGGCCCGGCCCAGAACTCGAAGCCGTTCTCGCTGGCGCCCGCCACGCCTCTCACGTCCAGGTAGAGGTAGATATCATCGGAGAGTGGATCGAGGGTACAGTCGGGCATCTCGCCGCCAGCGCAAGTTTGGTTGTCGTAGTCGACGTTCGGCAGGGCGATCTCGAAGTCGCCGTTCCCCACGTCGGGGGTGAAGGCATAGGGGCTGTGGACCTGACCGTCCGCCGGGACGCCCTGCGGGCAGGTGGCGGCGGGGAAGTCGCTGCCCTGGTTGGCCAGAGACCCGGGCGACACCCAGCGCCGGTCGGTGCAGTGCTGGTTGGCAGACGGGTGGCCCGACGGGGGCGTGTCCACGCCGGAACGCGGGCTGGTGTAGCGGGCCAGGTCCTGGCGAACCAGCGAACCGCCGCCCTGCTCCTGGTAGTAGAACAGCGTGAACTCGACGGAGGTTTCAAGGTCGCCGCTCACACCGGTCTCAGGGTCATAGCTGCCGGGCGCACCACATAGGCCGGGCGTGCCAGTGCCGCGAATCTCGTCGATGCGGTGGAACCAGAAGTCGTTGTTGGGCGAGTGCACATCGTTGATGTCTTCAAGGCGGGCATCTCTGCGGTTGCCATCCATATCGATGTCTTCGGTCGTGAGGTCCTCGTGGGTGACGGTGACGGTGGCATTGGCCGCGTTGAAGCTATCCGGGTCCAGGATTTCGACCCGCAGCGTGTCGCGATTTTCGACGAAGGCGCGCGGCACGCGGATGCGGTAGTGGTAGACACCTTCCAGCTCGTCCCACCAGGGATTGGGGGCGCCATTGTTGCCGGTGGCGGCGTTGGGGGTATAGGGGTCGCCGAAGGCGGTGCACATGTCCGGGCCAAGGGTGGACTGGTTGGAGGTCTGGACCACACCGTTTCCCACAACGTTGCTGGTGAACAGGTCCGGCAGATAGTAGTCAGGCGGCTCTCCGAAGGCGGCAATGCCGCCACGCGGGGTCGAGCTCGTTCGCGCTTGAGAAGCGCGGTCCGCCGTTTGCGCCGTTTCATCCGAACTCGCCGGAGCACGCGCGCCGGGATCAGGATCGACTGCTTGCACCGGTTGGGCGGAGGGGGACGCCTGTGACGGGGATGCGTCGGCGTTCGCCTCTAAGGATAGTTCTTCTTCGACGACGGTGTCGGCGGGAGTCTCTGCGGAGACATCGGCGGGAGTCTCTACAGGGCCATGCACAGGGGATTCTGTAGAGCCATCTGCGGGAGTTTCTGCAGGGCCACCCGCAGGGCTTACCGCGAAGCCCTCTACGGGACCCTCCACGGCCCGTGGACCGTCTGCCTCGCCCTGCGGTTGTCCAATCAGGCCGCAGCCGGTCAGCGCCAGCAGGAGCGCACCTGCCACGCCAACGGCAAGCCGTACCCGGCGCATCATACCACTACTCCCTAAAACCCTATGTCAACACGAATTACCCTGATAACACTATACCTTAATCTCAGGGAATTACCGTCTATATTTAGTATGAAATAACCGAGACGATGCGCAGAACGTCACCTACCCGTACCGCCAGGGGGCTACGGGCGCGAGCGGACGAGCAGCACGGGCCGGGTGGCCCCACGCAGCACGCGCTCGGCGACGCTGCCGTACACCCAGCGCCCCATGCCAGACCGGCCATGCGTCGCCATGGCGATCAGGTCCACCTCCAGTTGGTCGGCGACGTGCAGGATCGTGTCCACCGCCCCACCCTCTACCACCTGGCTGCGCGCCCTGACCCCGCGCGCTGCCAGCCGGGAGGCTTGCTCTTGCATGTACTCCCTGGCTGCCCCCAGCACCGTCTCGCGGAGCGTCTCCACCATCTCGACCGACGCCGGGTCCGAAATTCCCCATCCCATACTGGCCGACAGCGAAACCGCTTGCAGCAGGATCACGTCGGCGTCGAACTGTGTCGCCAGCACCTCGGCGTGCGGCAGGACGCTCTCGGCCAGCGGCGAACCATCCAACGTTACCAGGATTCTCTCGTACATATACGCTCCCTCTTCGCGTATAATGTCCCTATCCCTATTGTCGGGCGCGAACCGCCGCTCGAATAGTGGAGCCTGGCCCTTTTTCTCGGTGACAGTTCTCACTCGTTGCCGGTGGAAAAGGAGATAGGGTAGAGTCATCGTTCGGGCAAAACACACCCAGGAGCAACCATGGCTGCAAACGAGGTAAGCGTTCGCTGGCTGGACGAGATGCGCTTCGAGGCGCACACCCACCCCGATCAGGTCAACCCGCTGGACGCCGCCCCTGAGCACGGCGGTCAGGAGGCAGGCACCCGCCCGGTAGACATGCTGCTGGTCAGTCTGGCAGGCTGCACCGGCATGGACGTGCTGAGCATCCTGAAGAAGAAACGCCAGCCGCTGACCGGGTTCGAGGTGCAGGTTTCCGGCACGCGGGCCGACGAGCATCCCCGAGTTTTCACCGACATCCACGTCCTCTACGTCGTCGAGGGCGACGGGGTGAAACCGGACGCCGTCGAGCGGGCGATAGAGCTATCCGAGACTAAATACTGCCCGATCTGGGCCATGCTGCGTGACAGTGTGAATATCACCTCGCGCTACGAGATTCGGCAGCCGCAAACCTGATAGCCACCGTCAAACGCGGTTACAACGACATATAGTGTAGGGCCGGTACAGTCGGTGAGGAATGTCATGACGAAGTAAGGGCATCTCTCACTACTCCCAGACTGCTCCCGGCGAAATAATTGTGCCCATAGCCCTGATAACGATTACAATATGGCAATTGAAAGGCACAGGGGGAATCTCCTTATGACAACCAAATGGGTATATCGCTTTGACGAAGGCAATGCCGACATGCGAGACTTGCTGGGAGGCAAGGGTGCCAACCTGGCCGAGATGACTCGCATTGGGCTGCCCGTGCCGCCGGGCTTCACCATCACGACCGAAGCCTGCAACGCCTACATCGCCGCCGGGGAGCAAGCGCCCGAAGGCCTTTGGGAGCAGGTAGACGAGGCGATGGAGTGGCTGGGCAAAGAGATGGGGCGCAAGTTCGGCGACAACAAGGACCCGCTGCTGCTGTCGGTCCGGTCCGGCGCGAAGTTCTCGATGCCCGGCATGATGGACACGGTGCTGAACCTCGGCCTGAACGAGGATGCGCTCGTTGGCTTCTCGCAGTTGTCCGGCGACGAGCGCTTCGCCGCCGACGCCTACCGCCGCCTGGTGCAGATGTTCGGCAAGGTGGTGATGGACGTGAATGGCCTGCTGTTCGAGGAGATCATCGAGCAGCGCCGCCACGACGAGGGCGTCGAGACCGACCCCGAACTGAGCGCGGAGAGCTGGCGCCTGGTGCGCGCCCAATTCGAGGAGCTGATCGAGCGCGAGACGGGTCGTCCCTTCCCACAAGACCCGCAAGCCCAACTGCGCGAATCCATCGAAGCCGTCTTCCGCTCGTGGAACGGCAAACGCGCGGTCGACTACCGCAACGCCATGGGCATCTCGCACGATCTGGGCACCGCCGTCAACGTGATGGTGATGGTCTTCGGCAACATGGGCGACGACTCCGGCAGCGGCGTGGCCTTCACCCGCGACCCGGCCACCGGCGAACCCGTCCTCTACGGCGAGTACCTGTTCAACGCCCAGGGCGAGGACGTGGTGTCCGGCGCGCGCACACCGGTGCCCGTCGCCAGGCTGGCCGAGGAGGCCCCCGAAGCCTACAAGACCCTGACCGAGATTTCTGACAAGCTCGAAGATCGCTACCGCGACATGCAGGATGTGGAATTTACCATCGAGCGCAGCAAGCTGTGGATGCTCCAGACGCGAACCGGCAAGCGCACGGCGGCTTCGGCCTTCCGTATCGCCGTGGACATGGTGAACGAGGGCTTCATCACCAAAGAAGAAGCGGTAATGCGCGTCGAGCCGTCGCAGCTGGACCAATTGCTGCACCCGCGCTTCGACGACGACGCCCGCGCAAACGCCGAGGTGCTCGCCAGCGGCCTCAACGCCTCGCCCGGCGCGGCGGTGGGTGTGGCCGTATTCGATGCCGACACCGCCGAGCAGTGGGGCAAGGAGGGCAAAGCGGTCATTCTCATTCGCCCCGAAACCAACCCGGACGATGTGCACGGTATGTTGGAGGCCAAAGGCATCCTGACCCAGCACGGCGGCGCGACCAGCCACGCTGCCGTAGTGGCGCGCGGCATCGGGCTGCCCTGCGTGGCCGGTTGCGAGGCCATCCGCATCGACCTGACCAAGAAGCAGCTGACGGTCAGCGGCACGACCGTCAAAGAAGGCGACACCATTTCGATTGACGGCACCTACGGCCAGGTTTTTCGGGGTGAAGTGGACACCATCTCGCCGTCGCTCGACGAGCAGCCAGAAGTCACCACGCTGTTGGGTTGGGCCGACGAATTCCGTCGCCTGGGAGTCTGGGCCAACGCCGATTACCCACGCGACGCCGAGCGCGCCCGCGGCTTTGGCGCGGAGGGCATCGGCCTGTGCCGCACCGAGCACATGTTCTTCGAAGAAGACCGGCTGCCCATCGTGCGCCGCATGATCCTGGCCGAAGACGACGAGGAGCGCCAGGAAGCGCTCGACGAGCTGCTGCCCATCCAGCGCGGTGACTTCGAGGGCATTTTCCGCGTGATGGACGGCCTGCCGACCATCATTCGCCTGATCGACCCGCCGCTGCACGAGTTCCTGCCGGACTACGACGAACTCCTGACCGAGGTCGTGGAACTGCGCACCTCGGGCAAGGATAAGAAGAAGCTGGCCGAAGCGGAAAGCATGCTGCTCACCCTGCGCGCCATGCGCGAGGCCAATCCTATGCTCGGCCTGCGCGGCGTGCGGCTGGGCATCGTCTGGCCCGCCATCAACCAGATGCAGGTGCGGGCTATCTTCGAAGCGGCCTGCAACGTGGCCGCCGAAGGCGTCGACGTTCACCCAGAGGTGATGATCCCGCTCTCCGGGCACGTCAACGAAATCCGGTTGCTGCAGGGCTTGCTGGAAGAGGTCGCCCAGGAGGTCATGGCCGAAAAAGGCTCGATTGACTATAAGTTCGGCACGATGATCGAAATCCCGCGCGCGGCGCTGACCGCAGGCGAGATGGCCGACGTGGCCGAGTTCTTCTCGTTTGGCACCAACGACCTGACGCAGATGACGTTCGGCATCAGCCGCGACGACGCCGAGGGTAAATTCCTGCTCAAGTACGTCGAGGACGGCTTGCTGCCGCACAACCCGTTCCAGTCCATCGATCAAGCGGGCGTGGGACGGTTGGTCAAGATGTGCGTGGAGGAAGGCCGCGCCACGAGGCCCGATCTCGAAGTCGGCATCTGCGGCGAGCATGGCGGCGACCCGGCCAGCGTGGAGTTCTGCCACAACGCCGGGCTGAACTACGTCAGCTGCTCGCCCTTCCGCGTGCCCATCGCCCGGCTGGCGGCGGCCCAGGCCGCCATCACCGAGAGGACCGAGGTGGCCGAGCGGGACGTATAGGCGACACGAGTTAAGAAAACTACGAGGGGTGGCGCTCGTTTGGAAGGCCACCCCTCTTCTGTTTCAGACTATGGCAGTTCTCAACGCGCCGCAAAAACCAGCAGAACGGTGAAACCCACCAGCCCCATGGTCAGGAGCAGCGTCAAAACGAGAATCTGCGTCCTGATAAGCCCTCCGGCCTGCGTGCGATAGGGATCAACCTCAGAGGGCAAGAACCGATCCTGCGCCTGGGTGCTGCGCGGGCGCTTGAAGCGCACCCGTTGGTCGTCCAGCTTCTCCAGCATCACCCACCCGGCGCGGGCTTCCTCGTCGAGCAGTTGTTGCAGCCGCTCGCGTTTGCGGAAAACCGGCAGGTCCGAGCGCACGATCTTGAACTCCCAATCGTCGCTCAGTTCCTCCGCAGAATACCTCGTCATCCGCTCCTCCTCGCGTTGCTCCCGTCGCTTTTTTTGGGCAGCCGCGGCGGCAGCAACCACACCGCCCGTGCTACCAGCTATCCAGCCCACATGATTGCTCTTTCACACGTCAACTCTGCATTGTGAACAGATGGTAACGCAGCACAGCGCGAAACCATGTCCCAATCGTTAGGGGATTTGCCGCGTGCCACAGCCGTTCGTAGAACTAAAAAAGGCCCCTGCTCGTGCGGGGGCCTCTTTCTTGTGCTAACAAGAATATGTAGAGATTAGATCTTGGAGACGTTAACCGCCTGCAGACCCTTATCTCCCTGCTCAATGGTGAACTCTACGCGTTCACCCTCGTCCAGGTTACGGTATCCGTCGCCCTGAATGGCGGAGTAGTGCACGAAGACATCCTCGCCCTCGCCATCAGGCTCGATGAAGCCGTAGCCTTTGGTCCCGTTGAACCACTTCACGGTGCCGGTGACACGTTCGGACATGAAACCTTTTCTCCTTAGACCTGCGTATTGCTTTTTTGTAGAGCAGAGAGGGTCTTTAGTGCTAACAAAAGCCCGGCCCAATGCCGGGGTCCGTCTTTTTCACCAAAGTCTTACCACCTGCATTCTACCGGGGCGAAGTATACTCCCGCTCGGCAGGGCGCGCAAGATTCAAAAATCAGCCTTTTTCGCGCAAATGGCCCAACAATGCGTCCAAACCGAGGAGATAACCCCGCCAGCCAAAGCCGCTGATCTGTCCCAGGCACACACCTGCCGTCAGCGAGGACTGCCTGAACGCCTCGCGGGCGTGGATGTTGCTCAGGTGCACCTCGACGGTTGGCAGGCCGACGCCGCTGATGGCATCGCGCAGCGCCACCGAGGTATGTGTCAGGCCGCCGGGATTGATGAGCACCCCGTCGGCCCACTCGCGCGCCTCGTGCAGCGCGTCGATAAGCGCGCCCTCGTGATTCGATTGCAGCGCGCGCAGCGTCGCGCCCTGGGATTGGGCGTGCTCCCGCACGCGTTCCTCGATATCATCCAGCGTCACGCTGCCGTATACCTCCGGCTCGCGCGTACCCAGCAAATTCAGGTTAGGACCATTCAGCACGAGGATGTTCATAGATGCCTGCTCCTTGCCGGTGCTCGTGACCATACTCAGAAAGGAAATAGGAAGCCACCGTTTTTGGGGCGTTCTCCGGGTCAGGAATGAGTACAATGTACGCAGTTCAGGAAAATACCAGAGAGGAATCCTTGACGTGAGCGCCGTCGAGGCGTGGAAGCAGCGCGCCAGACAACTCAAGACCGAAACCTACGCACTATACCTCGCCTATAGGGATCCTCGCACGCCCTGGTATGCCAAGCTTCTCGCGGTGTGTGTGGTGGGCTATGCCTTCAGCCCGATAGACTTGATTCCTGATCCCATCCCCGTGCTGGGCTATCTGGATGATCTCGTCCTGGTTCCGCTGGGCGTGGCCCTCGCGCTCAAGTTGATTCCTCCCGACGTCATGTCGGAGTGCCGGGAAAGGGCACAAGCTGTCACGTGCGAGGGCAAACCGACGAACTGGGTAGCCGCTGGTGTCATCGTCGTCATCTGGCTTGTCCTAGCGGCGTTGGCCGTCGTCCTCACCGTGCGGGTGCTCAGGAGGTAAGAGCATTTTCCCTCACGGGCGATCACTTCCAATCTGCTCCAGGACCGCCAGCACGTCCTCGCGCGGCACGCCATCCACCACCTCGACCTGACCGGCCCGCCGGGGCAGCACGAACCGCCGCTTTCCGCCCTTCACCTTTTTGTCGCGGCCCATCGCCTCCCACAGCGCCTCCGGCGGCGCGCCGTCGTAGGCGACCGGCAGCCCAATATTCGTCAGAATGTCCCGCATCCGTTCAGCCAACGCTTCGTCGGCCATACCCCGCCTCTCGGCCAGCAGCGCCGCCGCGACACAGCCCACCGCCACCGCCTCGCCATGCCGCCAGGCGTAATCGCTACAGACCTCGAAAGCGTGCGCGAACGTGTGGCCCAGATTCAGGTGTGCGCGCACGCCCGCCTCGAAGGGGTCCGCCTCTACCACGTCGATCTTCACCCGCAGCGCCCGCCGGATGATTTCCACCCGCTCCCAATCGCCCTGGAGCAAGTCGAGCAGGCCGGGGTCGGCGATCACCCCCGCCTTGACGATCTCCGCCAGCCCGGCGCGCAATTCTTCGGGCGGCAGCGTGTCCAACACGTCCGGGTCGATGACCACCAGATCGGGCTGCTTGAACGCCCCCACCAGATTCTTCCCGGCGGGCAAGTCAACGCCCACCTTGCCGCCCACGCTGGAATCGACCATCGCCAGCAGGCTGGTGGGCACCTGCACCAGCTTCACGCCGCGTGTGTAGGACGCGGCTGCAAAACCCGCCGTATCGCCAATCACACCCCCGCCGAGCGCCACCACCAGCCCGTCGCGCCCCAGGCCGCCCGCCACCAGCGCCTCGTACATGTCGCCGAGCGTGTCCAGCGATTTGTACTGCTCGCCGTCGGGCACGCTCACCAGGAAGGCGTCAGGCAGCGCCCCGGCAACCCCCTGCCCGTAGAGCGGGGCCAACGTGTCGTTGGTGATAACCGCCGTGCGCGTCGAAAGACCGCGCTCGTCCAGCAAGGCGGGCAGGCGGGCCAGCAGGCCCTCGCCCAGCAGGATATCGTAGCCGCCTCCCGGCGCGTCGACCGGCAGAGTGATCGGTTCATTTAGCATAGAGTTTCAAGACCTCGTCGGCAACCTGTTCAGGGCTGAGATGCGTGGTATCGACGTGATGCGGCAGCGCCTCGTAGACCGGCTGGCGGGCGGCCAGCAACTCGCGGATGCGGGCCACCGGGTCCCCGGCCAGCAGCGGGCGCGTCTCGTCTCCGGCCAGCCGCCGGGCGATTTCCTCCGGCTCGCAGGTCAGGCAGACCAGGAGGTTGCCCCCCGCGAGCGCCGCCCGGTTCTCCGGGTCGAGCGTGGCCCCGCCACCCGTGGCGATCACGTGCTCGTACCGGGCCGCGACCTCCTGGCAGGCGGCCCGCTCCAGGCGGCGAAAGGCCGCTTCGCCGTCCTGCTCAAAAATAGCCGATATCGTCCGGCCCGTTTTTTCCTCGACCAGCGCATCGGTGTCCACGAAGGGCCAGCCCAGCCGCTCGGCCAGAATCAGCCCGACGGCGTTCTTGCCCGTGCCCATGAACCCGGTCAGCACAATGCTGCGGGCATCCCCGGCCCGGTCAGTCCTCAAAGCCAAAGCTCCACGGCGCGTCGTCCATCGGCAGATCGTCCAGGCGGCCCCGGCGCAGGGCCTCGAAGCGCGGGCGCTGCTCGGCCAGCGAGTCCCCGCCCAGCTTCGCCAGCAGCGCGTCGGCCAGCACGTAAGCCACCATCGCCTCGCCCACCACCACCGCGCGCGGCACCGCGCAGAAATCCGACCGCTCGTAGTTCGTCTTGGCGGGCTGGCCGCTTGCCAGGTCCACGCTGTCCAAGGGGTCGAGCGTGGTGCTGATCGGTTTCATGGCCGCGCGCACCACCACCGGCTCTCCCGTCGTGATGCCGCCCTCCAGGCCGCCCGCCCGGTTCGAGCGCCGCGCCAGCGCCCCCGTCTCGCCATCTAACACGATCTCGTCGTGGACCTCGGTGCCCTGCCGGGCCGACTGGTCAAACGCCCGGCCAATCTCCACGCCTTTGATGGCCTGGATGCCCCCCACCGCGCCCATCAACCGCCCGCTCAGGCGGCGGTCCCAGTGCACGTGCGAACCCAGTCCCGGCGGCAGGCCCAGCGCCACCACTTCGAACACGCCGCCCAGCGTATCTTTGGCCTGAATCGCCTCCTTGATGCGGGCCTGCATCGCCTCAGAGGCAGCGGCGTCGTAGCAGCGCACCTCGCTGGCCTCGGCGGCCTCGAAGCGGGCTGTGTAGTCAGGCGCGTCGGCGGCGTCGTCCGCGTCCACGCCGCCGATCATCGTCACGTAGCCCCCTACCCGCACGCCGAACCGGGCCAGATACCGCTTGCACACCGCGCCCACGGCCACGCGCGCCGCCGTCTCGCGGGCGCTGGCCCGCTCCAGCGAGAGCCGCAAGTCGCGGTAGCCGTACTTGAGCGCCCCGGTCAGGTCGGCGTGGCCGGGCCGGGGAATCGTCATCGGGTCGATCTGCCTGTCACGCCAGTTCTTCCAGTCGCGGTTCTCGATCAGCAGCGCGATAGGCCCGCCGGTCGTGTGCCCGGCCATCACGCCAGCGGTGATCGTGGCCCGGTCCCGCTCGATGGACATGCGGCCTCCGCGCCCGTAGCCCTTCTGGCGGCGGGCCATATCCCCGGCCAGATCGTCGGCCTTGAGCGGCACCCCGGCCACCATGCCCTCCAGAATGGCGGTCAGGCCGGGGCCGTGCGACTCGCCTGCGGTCAGAAAACGTAGTGTCATCCCTGTTCCCTCAGCGATTTTTCGGCGGCGGCGCGCATCACGTCGAGCGGCGGCTCGTGCCCCGTCCACAATTGAAAGGCAATCGCCCCCTGCCGGACCAACATCCCCAGCCCACCGATGGCGCGCGCCCCAGCCGCCTCGGCCTGTGTCATCAGCGCGGTGCGCGCCGGATTGTAAACCAGGTCGTAGACCGCCGCGCCGCGGGGGATGGGCACCTCCTGCGGCCAGGGTGAGGCGTCCACCTGCGGCCACATGCCCACCGGGGTGCAGTTGACCACCAGGGCCATCTCCGGCGCGCGCGCGGCTAAATCGGCGCGAGGCAGCGCGCGCGCGCGCTCATCGCCTCTTGACCGCGCGAACTCCTCGGCGCGGGCATCGTCGCGGCTGAGGATGCGAACCCGCCAGCCTTCCGAGAGCAGCGCATACGATACCGCCCGCGCCGACCCGCCCGTCCCCAGGATAAGCGCGTCGGCAGGTGGATGGGAAACGCCGTGTTCAGATAGGTCCGCCCAGAAACCGGGCGCGTCGGTGTTGGCCGCATGAAGCTCGCCGTCGAGACCGACGATTAACGTGTTGGCCGCGCCGATACGGCGCGCGCCCTCGCTCTGGCGGTCGACCAGCGCCATCACCATTTGCTTGTGCGGCACCGTGACGTTGAAGCCCCGGTAGCCCTGTTTCACCAGTTCGGACAGGTCGCGCTCCACCGCGCCGGGGCGAACAGGCAGCAAATCGTAATGCCAATCCAACCCCAGCGCCTCGAAGGCGGCGTTGTGCATCGCCGGGGAGACGCTGTGTTCCACCGGCCAACCGATCAGCCCGACGCGTTCGGTCACGCTAGGCGACCTCCGCGCCCAGCTTTGCCAGCGTCCCGGCGAAGCCGGGGAACGAGTCGTCGATGGCCTCTGCGCCTTCCACGACCGTCTCGCCCTCGGCCACCAGCCCGGCCACGGCCAGCGCCATCCCCAGCCGGTGGTCGCCGTGACTGTCCACCCGCGCCCCCTTCAGGCGCGCCGGCCCCTCAATGATAAACCCGTCCGGTTTCTCCTCAATTTGCGCGCCGAGCTTGCGCAGTTCGCCTGCCAGCAGGCCGATACGGTCCACCTCCTTGACGCGCAATTCAGCGGCGTCGCACACCTCGGTGGTGCCTGCGGCCTGCGTCGCGGCCACGGCCAGCACCGGGAATTCGTCGATGGCCCGCACCACTTCGTCGCCCTCGACCACCGTCCCGCTCAGGCCGGAGGCCCGCACCCGCAGGCCGCCAACCGGCTCTCCGCTCTCCTCGCCCAGACCCAGGATCGCCACGTCGCCTTCCATCCGGCGCAGCATGTCCAGCAAGCCGCTGCGCGTCGGGTTCAGCCCGACAGCGGACAGCCGCACCTCCGAACGCGGCACGACGAGCGCCGCCACCACCAGGAAGGCCGCCGACGAGAAATCGCCGGGGACGCTCATATCCAGTGGGGCAAGCGCCTCGCCGGGATTGAGCAGGCGAATCACGTTGCCGTCAATCGCCAGTTCCGCGCCCATCGCGGCCAGCATCCGTTCGGTGTGGTCGCGGCTGGGGCCGGGTTCGATGACCGTCGTCGGCCCGTCGGCGTGCCATCCGGCCAGCAGCAGCGCGCTCTTGACCTGGGCGCTGGCGACCTCCAGTTGGTGCACGCTGCCGTACAGCGACGCGCTGTGAATGACCAACGGCGCGCGCCCGTCGTCGTCCTCGATCTGCGCGCCCATCTGGCGCAGCGGTTCGGTGATGCGTCGCATCGGGCGCTGGCGAAGCTGCGGGCTGCCGTCGAGCGTGCTGTCGAAGGGCTGCCCGGCCAGCAAGCCCGCCAGCAGGCGCATGGCCGTCCCCGCGTTAGCGCAGTCAATCGGCCCGCCGGGTGCGCTCAAGTCGCCGCCGCGCAGGCTCAGGCGAGAGGGGCCATCGCGCGTGACCGGCACCCCCAACGCCTCGACGGCGGCCAGCGTGGCGCGGGTATCGCCGCTATCCAGCCAGCCACGCACCGCGCTCTCGCCACGCGCCAGCGCCCCCAGAATGAGGGCGCGATGGCTGAGGGATTTGTCGCCAGGGACACCCACTTCCCCCTTGAGTGGGCCGCCCGCCCGTACCGTCAGCGCGCTCATGTGGTGAAGCCGTGCTCCTCTGCCCAACTGATGCGCGCCTGCCGGATGCCCTCCAGGTGCGCCCGGAGCGCGTCGGCGTCGCCCGCCTGGACCATCGCCATCAACTCGTCAAGCTGAGCGTACACGCCGTTCACGGAATCGGTAATCGCGTCGGCGTTAGCCAGCAGGATGTCGGCCATCATCACCGAGTCGCTGGCCGCCAGGCGAGACGCATCCCTGAATCCGGTGGAGGCGACCCGCCCGGTAGCGGGGTCCACCGTGCCGCCCGGCATCACCCCGCCGACCAGGGCCGCGCTCAGCAGTGCAGGCAGGTGGCTCACTTTGGCTGCGACGGTGTCGTGGCGCTCTGCGTCGAGCATATAGGGTCGCGCTCCAATGGCATCGCACAGCGCCTCGGCCACGCGCAGCGTGTCGTCGTCCGTGCGCGCCGTCTGGCACAACACGAAGGTGTGCCTGTGGAAAAGGTCCGCCTCGGCCACGTCCAGCCCCGACGTTTCCTTCCCACACATCGGGTGCCCCCCAATCGCCCGCACGTGAGCGGGCAGCGCGTCCATCGCCTCGATCACCGGGCGCTTGACGCTGCCCAAATCTATCACCGTGGTGCCCTCGGACAACCAGGGTCCGATCTGGCCCAGGATCTCCACGATAGCGCGCACCGGCGTGGCGAGAATCACCAGGTCGGCCAGCCCAACTCCTGTCTCCAGATCGGTATCCGCGTCTTCGACCACATCGTGTTTGGTCGCCTTGCGGCAGACGGCACGGTCCCGGTCCACGCCAATCAGCGTGTCGACCTTGCCCCGCAGCGCCATCGCCATCGAGCCGCCCATCAGCCCCAATCCAACAATGCACACCGTCAGTCCGCCAAAGTCGCCTTCGTCCATGCCTTGGGCTATCCTTTCGCAACCGGTCGATGAAATAGAGGATTCCCTATTGTAGCATCATTGACCGTACGGAAGAATTGCTCACAGCGAGCGGCCCACGGCCTCGGCAATCAGGCGCAATTGAGGCACCAACTCGGCGAAGCGGTTCGGCTTGAGCGATTGGACGCCATCCGACAGCGCTACCTCTGGCTCCGGGTGCACCTCGATCAGGAGGCCATCCGCGCCAGCCGCCACTGCCGCCCGCGCCGCCGCGCTCACGTGCTGCCAGTGGCCGGTGGCGTGGCTGGGATCGGCAATGACCGGCAGGTGGGTGCGCGCTTTCAACACAGAAATGGCGTTCACGTCGAAGGTGTTGCGCGTGTACGTCTCGAAAGTGCGGATGCCCCGCTCGCACAGCATCACGTCTTCGTTGCCGCAGCTGAGGATGTACTCAGCCGACATCAGCAGCTCTTCCATCGTGCTCATCATGCCGCGCTTGAGCAACACCGGATGCGCGGTCCCCCCAACTGCCTTCAGCAAGTTGTAGTTCTGCATGCTGCGGGCACCGACCTGGAGCACGTCGGCGTACTCGCACACCAGATCGACCTGTTCGGGAGCCATCACCTCGGTCACAACGGGCAGCCCGGTCTGTTCGCGGGCTTCGGCCAGCAATTCCAGGCCCTCTTTGCCCAACCCCTGAAAGCTGTAGGGCGAGGTGCGGGGCTTGTAAGCCCCACCGCGCAGCGCCGTCGCGCCCGCCTCCTTGACCGCGTGGGCCGTCGCCAGGATCTGCTCCCGGCTCTCCACCGAGCACGGCCCGGCGATCAGGACGACCTGCTCCCCGCCAACGTCGACCCCGTTGAGCGTTATCAACGTGCTTTCGGGCTGCATATCGCGGCTGGCGAGCTTGTAGGGGTGCAAGATGGGCACGATATTCTCGACGCCCTTCATCCGCAAGATGTGGTCGCGGTCCAGCGCCCGGTTGTCGCCCAACACCCCGATGATCGTGCGCTCCTCACCCCGCGAGAGGTGGACGCCCGCGCCAATCGCCTCGATGCGCGCCACCACTGCCGAGATGTGCTCCTCGTCGGCCTGCGGCCCCATGATGACAATCACAGCTTTTCTCCTTTTCGGATGCCCATTGCGATCAAAGCGTACGGCCCACAGCCTCGGCGATCAGGCGCAGTTGGGGCACCAGTTCCGCGAAGCGGTTCAGCTTGAGCGATTGCGCCCCGTCTGACAGCGCAGCCGTCGGGTTGGGGTGCACTTCGATCATCAGGCCGTCCGCGCCCGCCGCCACTGCCGCCCGCGACGCCGCGCCCACGTACTCCCAGTGGCCGGTGGCGTGGCTGGGGTCGGCGATGACCGGCAGGTGCGTGCGCGCTTTCAGCGCCGGGATGGCGTTCACGTCGAAGGTGTTGCGGGTGTACGTCTCGAAGGTGCGGATGCCCCGCTCGCACAGCATCACGTCTTCGTTGCCGCAACTGAGGATGTACTCAGCCGACATCAGCAGTTCTTCCATCGTGCACATCATCCCGCGCTTGAGCAGGACAGGATGCTCGGTTTCGCCCACTGCGGTCAGTAAATTGTAGTTCTGCATATTGCGGGCGCCGACCTGGAGCACGTCGGCCATTTCGCACACCAGATCGACCTGTTCGGGGGCCATCACCTCGGTCACGACGGGCAGCCCGGTCTGCTCGCGGGCTTCGGCCAGCAGCGCCAGCCCTTCCTCACCCAGTCCACGGAAGCTATAAGGTGAGGTGCGGGGCTTGTAAGCCCCGCCGCGCAGCGCCGTCGCGCCCGCCTCCTTGACCGCGTGGGCCGTGGTCAGGATTTGCTCCCGGCTCTCCACCGAGCACGGCCCGGCGATCAGCGCCACCTGCTCCCCGCCGACTTGCAGCCCATTCAGCGGGATGGTCGTATCCCTGCGTTTCATGTCGCGGCTGGCGATCTTGTAGGGATGCACGATAGGCACGATGCGTTCTACCCCGCGCATCCGCAGGAATTGGTCCCGGTCCAGCGCCCGGTTATCGCCCACCACGCCGACGATGGTGCGCTCCTCGCCCTCGATGATGCGGGCGGCGGCCCCAACCTCCTCGACACGGCTGATAACCGCGTCCACGTTGGTCTTGTCCGTACCGGCCTTCATAATAATGACCACTTTCTTCTCCTTGGGCTTATGAAGATTCCGAATTGACGAGGTCTGGGCGCAGTTGTTTCGCCTCGCCCAGATAGACGTGCCTGATCTCCTCCGGCTCCAGCGAGGTGTTCCAATGGAGCAAGACCCGTATGCAACGCTCAAGCCCGCCGATCACGCGTATTTCCTGCATGCACATCAGGGGGACGTGCGTCCACCCCAGCTGGCGAGCCGCCTCGGCGGGATAGGCAGCCGTCAGGTCGGCGGTCGTGGTGAAGATCGCGCTGGCGAGATCGCCGGTGTCCAGACTGTTGGCGTTGACCATTTCGACGAGCAGGGTGCGCGTCGCCGCCAGGATTTCCTCGCGGGTGTCCTGGCCTGCGGTGATTGCGCCTCGCACGCCACGGCAGATCGAGGGATGGGTATCGGGCATCGGGCCTCCTTGCGCTCCAAAATAAAAAGCGCGGAGCGTTTGCTCCGCGCTGTGAGTTCCTGTTAAGGGCAGGAACTAGGTTCCTGCCATGCGCCAAGCAACGCCATCCGCCTTATGGCCGAAAAAGTAAAAATAGAAGCTGAAGAAGGCTGGCGCGTGGGCGCGATTGCTTGGCATAAGGTGCCTACCTTGCGAACACGGCAAGAGCATAGCACAGGTTTGACGTGACTGTCAAGGGTCAGGTTGGAATGGGAGTGTCTGGCGAAGAGGAGAGGCGGGGCGAACGCCGTTCGCCCCCTCTGTTGCTGGGGGTATCCTTTTATGCTAGACTTCGATTCACTTATTCGTGTTCTGATTCATCCCCAACGTTCCACTGATCCAAGCGAACGAAGCCGGACCCATGCCTGACAGAATCCTGATTGTCGACGACGACCTGCAAACCCTCAAGCTGATCGGCCTGATGCTCGAGGAAAAGGGCTACGAGATCAGTGTGGCGAGCAGTGGCGCCCAGGCCCTGGAGCTCGTCGAGCAGGACTTGCCTGACCTCATCATCCTCGACGTGATGATGCCGGAGATGGACGGGTACGAGGTCGCACGTCAGCTGCGCGCCAACCCCGAGACGGCTCCCATTCCCATCCTCATGTTTACGGCCAAGGGTGGCGTCGACGACAAAGTAACCGGTTTTGAGGCGGGAGCCGACGATTTCCTGACCAAACCGGCCCATCCCGCCGAGCTGGCCTCGCGCGTGAAGGTGCTGTTGAGCCGCTCGGCCAAGCCCGCCGCCGCCAAGCCAGGCAAATCTGGCCGTATCATCTCGTTCATCGGGGTTAAGGGCGGTGTCGGGACCACGACGCTGGCGCTCAACACAGCGGTAGCTATGAGCCAGGTGTTGGATGGGAGTGCGGTATTGCTGGCCGAGACGCGTCCCGGCCAGGGCAGCCTGGGCTTGATGTTCCAGTTGTCTCAGACACAGGGCCTTAATAACCTGCTGAGCAGAGGACAGGACCTCTCGCGGCAGAATGTCGAGGCTGAACTGGTCAGGCACGAAACCGGCCTCTATTTGTTGTTGGCTTCCCCATTTCCTAACCCCTTCGGGGTGGATGCTCCACCCGAGGTATTCGAAACCCTGGCCCGCACCTTGACCAGGACGGCGGAATACGCGCTTCTGGACCTGGGCAACGGTCTCTCTTCAGCGAACAAGCGGCTGCTAGCCACCAGCGATCACATCGTCGTGTGTCTGGAACCCCAACACGTCCCTGTGGCATTGGCCCAGCAGATGCTCCAGGAGTTGCATGGCCTTGGACTGGGCGCAATGCGCACCAGTGTCGTGATGAATAACCGCACCCCTTCCAGTTTGCAGATATCCTGGCAGGTGGTACAGCAGACGCTTCAGAAGGAAGTCGTCATGATCTCGCCTGCGCCAGAATTGGCTTATCAGGCCAACGAAGAACGGCTTTCTATGGTCCAGTTTCAGCCCGACAGCATGATTGCCGGGCAGTTCCGCAAGTTGGGCGAGGATTTGCTGGCCCTGGTGGGGTCGATGCCTGAGCACGTCGAGTAGTCTCGGGCGGCGTGTATGCGTGATGCGGACGCCGCCCGGAAAGCGGTAGCGCTTCTCAGGGACGCCCGGAAAGCTGTCGCCCTGACCGGGGCAGGCATCAGCACACCATCCGGTATCCCCGATTTTCGCAGCCCGGCGTCGGGTCTATGGGAGGGTGCCAATCCGATGGTCGTCGCCTCCATCTATGGCTTCAAGCTCAGGCCGAAGGCGTTCTATGACTGGGTACGCCCGCTGGCAGCCACCGTGCGCCAGGCCGAACCCAACCCCGCCCACATCTCGCTGGCCAGAATGGAAGCGGCAGGTTACTTGAGCGCGGTTATTACCCAGAATATCGACGGATTGCACACACGGGCCGGTTCGCGCGAGGTGTACGAACTCCACGGCGAGATGAGCGAGGCGACCTGCATGCGGTGCTCCAGGGTCTATGAAACCGGACCCTTCATCGACAAATTGATAGCGGAAGGCGGGGTGCAACGCTGCCCAGAGTGCGGCGGGACGTTGAAACCCAACATCGTGCTGTTCGGCGAGCAATTGCCCGCCAGCACGATGCTGGCAGCCGACAAAGCTGCCCGTAGCTGCGACGTGATGCTGGTAGCGGGGTCGTCGCTTCAGGTGACACCGGCGGCTGGATTGCCGCGCGTGGCCCTGTCAAATGGAGCGCGTCTCATTGTGGTGAACAATGAAGTTACCTACGTCGACGCGCAAGCCGACGCAGTCATGCGGGATGACGTGGCTGTGGTGCTACCCCACCTGGCCGCAGAGTTAGGAGTGGCCTAGCGGATGAACGATTCAACAACGCCCGGCAATATGGGCAAGGAAACCGCCGTCCGTAGTTACGTCCGGTTGCTGGCCCGCTACGAACGGCTGATGGATATAAGCCGTACGCTTAATTCAACGCTTGAAATCGACAAGCTGCTCGAATATATCGTGCGTGCAGCCACCCAACTGACCGATACCGAGGCCGCTTCCATCTTGCTGCTGGACCCGAAGACGGGCAATCTACGCTTTGAAGCAGCCGTGGACCCCATGGGCCTCTCGCTGGAATCGACGGTGGTTCCACTCAGCAACAGCATCGCCGGTTGGATCGTCACCACCAACGAGCCGCTGCTCATCACGGACGTTTCGAACGAGCCTCTCTTCTTCAAGCAGGTCGACGAGAGTAGTGGCTTCACCACCCGTAACTTGCTGGGTGTGCCGATGCGCGCACACGACGAGGTCATCGGCGTGCTGGAGGCGCTTAATAAGCACGAAGACGATCCTTTTAACGACGAGGACGTGAATACGCTGACCACGCTGGCCGCGCAGGCGGCTGTCGCTATCGAGAATGCACGGCTCTTCGAGCAGAGCGACCTGATCGCGGAGATGGTGCACGAACTGCGCACCCCTCTGGCGGCTATCGCGGCCACCACGCACATGCTTCTGCGGCCCGAACTGGATGAGGAAATGCGCACCGGGCTCGTCCAGACCATTCAAGGTGAGACCCATCGCCTGACACGCATGACCAGCGAGTTTCTGGACCTGGCGCGGTTGGAATCGGGGCGGACGCGGCTCTCCAGCGAGTCTTACGACCTGCGCGACGTGATACAGCAGAGCATCCAGACGGTCACGCCGCAAGCTGTCGAGCGTGAAGTGCAGATTGCCACCGAATTCGACCCCGGCCTCCCGCTGCTCGTCGGCGACGCCGAGAAGATCACGCAGTTGATCATGAACCTGCTGACGAATGCCATCAAGTACAATCGCCAGCAAGGCAGCGTGATCGTCCGGGCCGTAACGCTTGACGACGGCGTTCGGGTGAGCGTGAGCGACACGGGCGTGGGCATTTCCGAAGCAAGCCTGCCCCACATTTTCGAGAAGTTCTACCGGGTGGCCGACACCGAAGGGTATACGCACGGCACCGGCCTGGGATTGACGATTGCTAAGAGCATCGTCGAGGCCCACGGTGGCGATATGTCTGTCGAGAGCGTCGAGGGCGAGGGCACCACGTTCACCTTCGTGCTGCCGCTCCCTGCCGAATGAGGCGTGCAGAAGGGCTGATTCAGGCCGGTACAGAATAGCATTCGCGGCAAAGCAAAGAAAGCACCTCAAATGATGCCTTCATGAGAGGTGCTTTTGTGCTTGCATTCGTGTCGCGGTCGGCTACCTCTGGCGGCCCTCGATGGCGGCCAGGAGAATTCCGGCGGCGATGCCCAACCGCCGGTCAATCTGGCTCATCGAGTCCATGCTGAAGTCCATCGTCAGCCGGTAGGTGAACGGGTTGAAATTTTGCTTCAGGTCGGCCACACGCTGGCCGTTAATCAGCACGTCGTAGTTCTGCGGGACCAGCCCGCTCAGAATGCGCCGGAAGAGGGCCAGGAACAGACTGTCCTCTTTCATCACGGCGAAAGGCACGTCGCTGGCGTTGAGGAACTCCCACTCGTCCTGGACAAGGGATTTCATGCCTCTACGGCGTAGCGCGCCCACCTTCTGGCCGCTGCTCGAATCGATGACGTCGTAGGCCGCGCTGAAGTCGATGATCTGGCGGGCCTGGATGTACAGCACCTCGTTGGTCTTCTGTTCGTCGGTGTAGACGCGGATGTCTTCCCGCAGCTTGAAAGCCTTCTGCTGGCTGAACATCAACTGGTTGCCCTGCATATCAAAAACGCGAAAGCGCCCGGTCAGCGCGATGGCTTGCTTCCTAAGCTCGTAACGATCGTGGCTGAAGAGACTCATGACCATTCCTCTCTTGCTATACGGCACAGGGAGTGGAGACGGGGGGTCTTGAAGGCGGATCTTCACTCTCACAGCATGGTACAATAGCCCGCCGAGACTATGAAACAGGAAGTGCGGTTTACCATAGACAAAGCCACTCGCCTTGAGAATATTATAGATCGCCTCGGCGCGCCATTTCGCCGCCATGCTGACCTGTGGCTCGTGTTGGGCGTCACGCTGCTGGCGGCGGCGCTGCGGTTCCCTGGGTTGGACCGGCACCCGCCGGGTTTCTATCACGACGAGGCGTTCAACGGGCTGGACGCCCTGCGGATTCTGGCGGGCGAGCGCCCGGTGTTCATCCCGACCAACGGCGGGCGCGAGGCGGCCTTCATGTACCTGGTCGCGCTTTCCGTGAGGGCGCTGGGACGCGGCCCGGCGGCGGTGCGGGTGGTCAGCGCCACGCTGGGCACGCTCACCGTCCCGGCGACGTATTTGCTGGGCAAGGCGCTCTACAACCGGCGCACCGGCGCGCTGGCGGCGACGGCGCTGGCTGTCATGCTGTTCCCCCTGCACGTCAGCCGGATGGGTTTCCGGGTGGTGGCCGTGCCCCTTGCCCTGAGCTGGTTCCTGTGGCAGTTCGTCCGGGCGTGGCAAACCGGGCGCGGGTGGCAATGGGGGCTGGCGGGCTTGCTGTACGGGCTGAGCTTCCACACGTACACCGCCGCGCGCGTGACGCCTCTGGCGCTGCTGGTCATGGGTGCGTACGTGGTCGTCCGGGGCGAGGGACGCCGCCTGTGGCCGGGCGTGGTCTGGTTTGGGCTGGGGGCGGCGCTGGCTTTCGCGCCGCTCGGCGTGGTCGTCGCCGGCGATCCCGGCGAGTATTTCAACCGGACGCTGCACACGGCGGTGGTTGGCAAGGGCGGCGGCCTCGGCGGGGCGCTGACCCAGGTCCTCGACACGGCGGGTATGTTCTTCGTGCGCGGCGACCCCAACCCCCGGCACAACGTGCCGGGCCGTCCCTTCTTCGACCCGCTGCTGGGCATGGCTTTTCTGTTGGGATTGGCCACCCTGTGGCGGGAACGGCGGCAAACGCACAGCGTCTTGGTGGCGGTGTGGCTGGTCGTCGGGTCGCTGGGGACGCTGCTGGCGGTCAACCCGCCTCACTTTCTGCGGGCGCTGGCGATGTTCCCCCTGCTGGCGCTGGTGCCTGCGCTGGGCCTGGAGCGCGCCTGGACGTGGCTGGAGGCGCGCACAACGTCGTGGCGCGCGGCCCTGGCGATTGGGGCTGCGCTGGCCGTCTCGCTGGCGCTGACGCTGGCCGAGTATCTCTCGCCGGGGTACCGGCTGGGCGAGGAGACGGCCTATCACATGGAGCTGGCCGCCGTCGAGATGGCGATGGAGGTCAACGAGTACCTGGGCGTCGGCTGGCAGGGCGCAGGCTGGCGGGTTGAGGAGACGGCCCCGCAGACCGGTCGCCGGGTGCTGATGCCGGAATCGCTGTGGACGTTTTCGGAGACGACGCAATACCTGGTGCCGCTGGAGCCGGACGACGCCGGGCCGCTGCGCTGGCTGGCGTCACCCGGCGACGTGCCAGACGAGGTGGGCGAGGGCTTCAAGCTGCTGGTGGTGCCCGGCGAGTGGCCGGAATACGCGGCGGCCTTGCCGGAGGGCGGCCTGATCTCCGCGCGCTGGGGACCGGTGGCGCGGGCCGACGTGGGCGTGGACGAGGAGCCGTTCGTGGTGTATGTGGCCTACCAGGTGTCGCCGTGGGAGGGGGCCGGTTCCGCACCCGTGGGCCAATTCGAGGCCGGGATGGCGCTGCTGGATTACGATCTGGAGGTCGCGGCGGACAGCGCCACCGTGCGCCTGGTCTGGCTGGCCGAGGAGGCGATTGGCGCGGATTACACGCTGTTCGTGCACGTGCTCGGCGAGGGGGCGGCGGTCGGTCAGGAGGACGGGCCAATCGGCGGCGGGCTGTACTCGACGGACCGGTGGCGGCCCGGCGACCTGGTGCTGGAGGAGCGCGTCATTCCGTTGGAGCCGGGCACGAACCCCGGCGCGGTGAGCGCCGAAATTGGCTTTTATTTGCCCGAAAATGGCGAGCGGGTGCCCCTGGCCGGCGGCGGGGATGTGCTGACGCTGGCACAATAAGGTGTACGATGAAGCAGAATACAGACATACGGGTGTCCATAGACCTCAGCGTCGAATGGCTTGAAGGGCGCAATGTATATGCCGATAGGTATCTGACATTTAAGCCTTCTACAAATTCGCTCCGCGCAGCGTTGGGATTGGATCTTATACCGGACACCGTAGTGACGGTTGAACGCAGTGCAAGGTATCAGACTGCTGAACCTGACCGCGCCTTTCCTGTTCCGCGACTGATACCAATAGGCGTGGGCGAGTGGGCCGAATTCCGGGCTTCCCCCGTTGACGGTAGGCTCCTTGGCTTTGAGGTGTTCGGAGTTAGCCCCGGCAACTGGCTTAGGCTAGACATCGAATTCCCGGTTACCAGCGAGACAGGCGCCATTCGTCTTCCGCTCACTCAGACACACGATAAAGCCATCTTCTTTGAGGATTATGGTCTCTACGACCATATGGAAGAGGGATATCGGCAGACAGATTATCAAGTATCCGCGAATGAACCGGCAGATGTGTTCAGGGTGCAGTTCTTACCTAGCCGATCTGCCAACTTGCATGTGCGCATCGCAGACTGTCTGATTGCTGGCCTGAGCGGTGACACGTTGGTTGATCTCTGGCTTCAAAGTGTGGAGCAATGAGTGAGGGGTAGTACCTAGCGGCGGCGGGCGACCGTGGCGTCGTCGGCGCGCGGGAGCGGCAGCCACAGCCGGAAGGTGGTGCCCTGGCCCTCGACGCTCTCGGCGCGAATCGCGCCGCCGTGCGCCTCGACGATCTCGCGGGTGATGGTCAGCCCCAGGCCGACGCTGTGCTTCTTATTGCCCGCCTCGCGCGCGCGCGATTTATCCACTTGGTAGAAACGCTCAAAAATGCGGCTCAAATCGTCGGCGGGGATGCCGGGGCCGGTGTCGGACACGGCGACGTGAACGGTGCGGTCCACCGGCGCGGCGCTGACGGCCACCCTGCCCCCGCGCGGGGTGTGGTCGAGCGCGTTGTCGACCAGGTTGGTGAACACTTGCGCCAGCCGGTCTCCGTCGCCGGTGATGGCGGGCAGTTGGCCGATGGTGGCGACCAACTCGACCTCGCTCTCGGCGGCGCGCAGCGAGAGCCGCTCGACGACGGCGTTCAGGATGGCGGCCAGATCGAGGTGCTGGCGGGCCATGACCACCTGCCCCGACTCGATGCGGGCCAGGTCGAGCAGTTCTTCGACCATGCGGCGCATGCGCCCGGCCTCGTCGTGAATGACGCGGGCGGCGTGGGCCGGGTCGCGCTCCGCCCCGTCCAGGATGGCCTGGGAGAAGCCCTGGATGGACGTGAGGGGGGTCTTGAGTTCGTGCGAGACGTTGGCCAGGAAGTCGCGCTGGGCGGTTTGCGAGCTTTTGACCCTGGCGGCCATGTCGTTGAAGGCCCGCGCCAGATTGCGCACCTCGGCGGGGCCTTCGACGGGGGCTTTTTGATGGTACTCGCCGCGCGCGATGGCCCCCGCCGCCCCGGCAATGCGGCGCAGCGGGCGGGCCACCGAGCCGCTGATGAGCGCGGCCAGCACGATCGAGGCGAGGAGGGCGATCAGCCCGGCCTGCACGAGCGGGCGCAGGAGGTTGGTGCCCAGCAGGTTGAGCGCAGGCAGGCGCAGGCGCGGCGTGGCGAAGACGACCCTGCCGCCTACGCGGTGGCGCGGGTTGGTGATGACGTAGAGCCACTCCTGCCCGTCGGGGTCGGTGAAGCGCCCGTGTTTGGTTTCGCCGGGGCCTCCTCCTCCCCCACCCACATCGATGGGAATGGACTGGCCTTGCAGCGTCCCCGCGCTGTCGAAGAGCAGCAAACCGTCGTCGGCGACGAGCAGGGTGCGGACCTCGTTGGTGGCGGCGATCTCGGCGAGTTGGGTTTGCAGCGCGCCGGGGTCGCGGTTGAGGGTGGCGTTGAGGATGGGCATGCTGGCGCGGGCGATGTCGGTGAGGCGGACGTAGGTCTGGCGCTCGGGGAGGGCGCTGCGGCGAAGGATGATGAGGAGGGCGAGGGTGATGATCGCCAGGCAGAGGCCGATGAGGAGCACGTAGGAGAGGAGCAGACGCCCGCGTAAGGTGTTCATGGTGGTAATCGTAACCGAGTGCGCCAACTGTTGCCACGATGATACATCAGATGGGTTTGAAATGTGTGAGGGAAGTGTAAATTTTGGGGTGGAAAAGGTGGTTCAAAAAGCGGCCAGTTTGGGGGGGAGTACCCAAACCGGGCAGGCGTGCGCAGGCGCAGCGAAAGTGGCACATAGGTGGCCGTTTGTGGGCCACATCTGCACGTCATTGGGCTGGAAGTGGGTGACGCCTGACACGTATGTGGTCTATTACAATGTCGGATTGTGGCAAAAAACGTGGTTTGAGGCCGTTTTTGGCGGGCCAGCGGACAGCAAAATGTCGCAGAGTGTCGGATTTTGTCAAAAAGTGACAGCACTGAGGCAGAAGCCCTGGCCGAAATCCTGAAGGTGGATGTGTGCTGGATTATAACCGGGAAAGATGGGGTATGAGAACAGTACTTCTCAGCAGTAGTGACAGGAAACGGTCAGTTAGATGGTGGGTAATGTGGTCGCACCTGTGCTATGGTTGCCAAAAAGCGTGGAGGCAACTATGGCAGCACTGATCAGGAGGTGGCGATGGGTGGATTGGGACCGGGTGCAGACCGGGGCCCTTAATGTGATAGTGCTGGGTGCACTGCTGTTTATTGGATTGCAAACGTCTGTGTGGTCATTTGAAGTGGACGTGGAGGGGCTGTTGGCGTGGTGGTCGGGCTTCCTTCAGAACTTCAGCACAGAGATGTATGGGGCGGTACTCACGTTCTTCCTGATCGAGGTGCTGGTAGGTGGAAGGCAGGCGCGACAGGCTGAACGGGAGGCGCTCAAAGTTGAGAGGGACCGCTTGATTCTGGAGATGGGCAGTCCATTCAATCAGACTGCAGTTGAGGCGGTGCGCCAGTTGCGCTGGCGAAGGTGGTTGAAAGACGGATCGTTGGAAAGTGCCTATCTGGAGCGAGCCAATCTGGAAGGTGCGAATGTGGGGGGAGCCAACCTGGAAGGGGCGACTCTGGCGGAAGCCAAGCTGGAAGGGGCGAGCCTGAGAGGAGCCAAGCTGGCAGGGGCGACTCTGTGGCAAGCCAAGCTGGCAGGGGCGACTCTGGCGGAAGCCAAGCTGGAAGGGGCGAATGTGGGGGAAGTCCATCTGGAAGGGGCGACTCTGTATCGAGCCAATCTGGAAGGGGCGAACCTGCTGGGAGCCAATCTGGCAGGGGCGGACCTGCGGCGAGCCAATCTGGCAGGGGCGGACCTGTGGGGAGCCAATCTGGCAGGGGCAAAGGTTACATGCTCCCAACTATTGCAGGTTGATGATATGCGTGAGACCACGCTGCCAGACGGCACGGTGCTGCCGGATGACGATACCTGGCGAGCAGCACTGGAGGTGTGGTGTGAGACAGTGGCGACTCATGAGGACGGGTACGTTGTGGCCACGCCGCTGGATAGTGAGGATGACGATTAGCTACAACCAGCGTGGCGAAGTGGCTTAGAGATGAGAAACAATCTTCTCGACAATAGTTGCGCAGTGTTGAAGACTTAGTCGGGGGCAGACTGCTCGGGTTCAGCCATGATATTCACTAAAGCGAACCACGAACTGAATAGGATGCCGAGGGTAAGTGTGATGTTAGATCCGTGTTGGGCGACGACCAGGATTGGCACAAAGAGTTTGCCCGTATCGACTGGCCCAAGAGCTTTCAGGATTGAGAGTTGGGCGCTGACAGAGAAGAGAATGGAGCACATCAGGAAACCCATGCCAGCACCGACAAGCCACTTGGCTTTGGGCTCTGGGAAAGCCTTGGTTGTGAAACCACCGACGATGACCAGGAGGGTTGCGGCGAGTGTAGTGAGGTGGCGGTACATCTCAAGCGCGAGTTTAAAGCTTTCGATGACATCCATGTGTTGGGGACTCCATTATGTGGAAGTTGGAGTATGGACAAGCCGTGCGCAGGACTTGAACCTGCGAACTCGTCCGTTGTATGAACTGCTCTTCCACTTGAGCTACACGGCCTGTCCGAGATTCAGTATAGCATGATTTTTGGGTAGCGTTGTGAGAAAGAACCTTCTCAGCAGTAGTGAGTAGGTGGGTGACGGTGGGGTTGTGGGACTGTGCGGGGTCGAAGCTGATGGCAATTAGGAGTCGCGTTTTAGGTCACGAGTAATGGAAGAAAGGGCATCTTTGAGTTGCTTTTCCTTGTTTTGTGCCTCTTTTGTGGCCAAAGTCATTTCTAGGATGAGTTCAATGCTTTGCCGCAGTGTGGCGAAGTAAGACATGCATTCGTCTTCTGTGAGTTCGTGGACGCCTTTACTGAGGATGCCGTACATTTTGCGTTCGGTGACAAGGAACGGGGGAAGGAAGTCTTCGAGAAGTTTAACCCTCTCTTCGACTCTGCCATCCTGGTATTCCTGTTCGCGTTCCTCGGTCCAAGAGGACCGTGTGTTAGCCTCGGTGTGTGCTTCTTCTATCAAGTGCTCGAAGACCCGTCGCAAGTATATGAATGCACCTATCCCGATGTTGTGGGTACCGAGGGTAAGGGCAGTGGCAAGTTCGTCGTATTTTTCTCCTAGAAGAGGTTGGTACTTGCGAATGTGTGGGGTGTGTATGTCTCGGAGTGATGGGTGCTGGCCGATTTTCGCTAGTCTAGAGCCCTGTATATGGCTTATGACGATCATGGTGTGAGAGGTTTCTCGGGAGCAAGTGAAAGTCCGTGTAAACATTCTATCTTGTGTGGCATAGGTGTGAATGTCGTCGAAGTTTTTGAAACTAGTGTTTTTTGAAGGATGGGGCTCTATTAGTTGAGGGAAGTAGGCAACTATGCCAGTATCGGCGTGCTCGTATTGCGATGCTAGCATCGCATCTAGACCCTTCGCGCGAAGAGCTTTATCACGAGGATGCTGGAGGTAGGGGGCATTGATAGTGACGGTGCTGAAGATGGTGTTATTGTGGCAGTGTGGGCAATAGGCGTCGAGTGTGCCTTCGAAGAACTCGATGCGGAGAATGTCTTGGTAAGTGCTGTAGTTGACTGGAAGTGGGGTGTAGAGAGGATGGTTCAAGTAGTAGTCGGTTGGGGATGGAATAGTGGGAGTGCTCATGTCTAATTTCCTTCGCGTAGCTAAGGTGAACCATAGCGACGCTTACCAAATGTAAGAGGTAGTATAGCATGGCGTTCGGCGGATGGGAAAACGGAGTAGATGTTGCAACCAGGCAGAGGATAACTGACAGAAAGTTTACTTATGAGAAGAAGCGCCGCCCTCACAATATTACAACGAACCTAAAGAATACGAATGCGTCTGATAAGGCCGCGTCATATATCACCCCATCAAATAGGAACGTATGTCCTGGGTGTTGTCAATTGGTGGGGGAAGAGTATGTGGGCGTGGGTTAAAACAAGCAGCCCCGCATAAGGCGGGACTGTTGTTGCGCACGTTGTGCCTTGTAGCTCAACACGAGCGCGTACCTGCTAATCATATTTTTCGCAAGTAACTACCCTACGATCACACATGACTTCGTTACGGAAGAAAAAAGTCCTTGACAGGGCAGCGGTTCGGCCTTACACTGAAATCACCAGTCAGGAGCATACGCATCTGGTTGCCCCCTGAAAACAACTGCTCTCCGCAGACAGGCGAGAGAGACCCAGCAGGATGAGGCAAGGTGTCGCAGGGCTCCTGACGCCCCTTTTTTATTCCCCTAACGTCTCAATGAGTTTGTAGCCGACGCCCCAGACGGTTTCGATGGTGACGGTCCCCCCTTCGATCTTGTGGCGCAGGTGGGCGACGTGCACGTCCACGGTGCGGGTCTGGCCGTAGAAGTCGAAGCCCCAGACGAGGTCGAGGAGCTGCTCGCGGGAGAGGACGACGCCTTTGTGCTCGGCCAGGGTGAGGAGGAGGTCGAATTCCTTGGCGCGGAGGTCCACGGGGGTCCCGGCGACGGCGACCTCGCGGCTGGCGGGGTCGATGGTCACGTCGCCGACGCGGACGGGTCCGGCGTCTGTGCCGGGGCGGGACTTGGGGGCGGCGCGGCGGAGGATGGCCTTGACGCGGGCGACTAGCTCGCGGGGGTTGAAGGGCTTGGTGAGGTAGTCGTCGGCACCGAGTTCGAGGCCGACGATCTTGTCCACGTCGTCGTCGCGGGCGGTGAGCATGATGATGGGCAGGTCGGACGCGCTGGGCGCGGCGCGGACGCGGCGGCAGACCTCCCAGCCGTCGATCTTGGGCAGCATGAGGTCGAGGACGACGAGGTCGGGGCCGTCGGCGGCGATGCGGTCCAACGCCTGCTGGCCGTCCGGGGCGGCGATGACGCGGAAGCCGTCCTGCTCCAGGTACATGGTGGCGAGGTCGATGATGTTTTGTTCGTCGTCTACGACGAGGATGGTTTCGCTCGGCACGGGGGTCCTCCTGCCAGGGTGGGTGGCATTGTAGCAGAGGGGGTGTGTGGGGGCAATGGGTAATTGGGACATAGTTGGGACACGGACGCAGAAGGACGCGCACGGATGGACACGGAAGGGGGGTCAGCAGCCAGCCATCGACGGTAGCAGGCAGCAATAGGTTATGTCCACCCAATCGGGGCCGGGTTTGGGACACGGATTCTTCAATAGAGAACCTCTGTTCTTGGGCGCAGCACGCTGCGCCCCTACCCCAGACCAGTCGGACTGGGGTGGTGTGGTCCCTGCCAGCGGGCGTAATCTGGATACTATCTTGGGTGTCATAAGGGGACGAGGGAGGGGTGGATTTTTTGGGCGAATAGCGTTACCCTCCCCACTGCTTTTTGGGGAGAAGATGGTACAAATTCTCAGGGCGGCTCGCCCTCACGCTTCGCTGAGGACAGGCGAGCCGCCCCTACAAGAGATTGGCTAAGAGACGATTTCAAGACGCGTGAGGGGTTGGTAACGGCTGTATGCGCATTCTGGCGGTTGACGTTGGGACCGGTACACAGGATATCCTGCTGTTCGACACGGACCTGCATCCCGAAAATTGCTTCAAGCTGGTGATGCCCTCGCCGACGATGATGGTCGCGCGGCGGGTGAAGGCGGCCACGCGCGCGGGGCGTCCGCTCGTGCTGACGGGCGTGATCATGGGTGGGGGGCCGTCGACGTGGGCGACACGCGACCACGCCAGGGCAGGCCACGCGGTTTACGCCACGCCGGGCGCGGCGCGCTCGTTCGACGACGACCTGGACGTGGTGCGGGAGAAGTTCGGGGTGACGGTGGTCGGCGAGGACGAGGCGGTCCGGCTGGATGGCGAGGCGCTGCACCTGGAACTGCGCGATTTCGATTACGGGTTGATCGCCGGTACGTTCGCCCGGTACGGCGTCGAGCTGGAGCTGGACGCGGTGGCGGTGGCGGTTTTCGACCACGGCAACGCGCCGCCGGGCGAGTCGGACCGGCAGTTTCGCTTCGACTACCTCGACGAGCGCATCCGGGCGCACAACCGGCTGTCGGCCTTCGCGTTCGACGCGGCGGAGGTGCCGGGGATCATGACGCGCATGCAGGCGGTGGTCGACAGCGCCGACGGCCTCGAGGGGACGCCGCTGATGGTGATGGATACCGCCCCGGCGGCGGTGCTGGGCGCGACGCTGGACCCCACCGTGGGCGGCAGCGAGCAGGTCACGGTGAGCAACGTGGGGAACTTCCACACGCTGGCTTTCCGGCTGGGGGCGGGCGGGATCGAGGGGGTGTTCGAGCACCACACGGGCGAGATCGACCGGGCGCGGCTGGACGAATTGCTGGGCGCGCTGGCGGATTCGACGCTGAGACACGAGGACGTTTTCGACGACCAGGGGCACGGGGCGCTGGTCTACGATCCCCAGCCGACGCCGCCTGAGAGGCGCGTGGTGGCGGTCACCGGGCCGCGCCGGGGGATGATGCACGGCTCGGCGCACGGGCCGTATTTCGCGGTGCCTTACGGCGACATGATGCTGACAGGCTGTTTCGGGTTGGTGCGCGCCTGCGCGGACGTTTACCCGCAGCACCAGGAGGTTATCCTGAAGGCGTTGGGCGGGGCCGAGCGCGGCGCGCCGTGGGAGTTGCTGTAACAGGCAAGGCGCTGAAGCGCCTTGTCCGTGTCAGATCATGAGCGCACAGGTGGGAACAGAGAATTCGATGCCTATTAAGCGGACAGACTTCAGAGCGTGGTTGGGACTGGGCCTGCTGGCGGTGACGCTCAGCGCGTGCGGGGCGCTGAGGGCTGGGGGTGGAGGCGGGGAAGCCCTTCCCCCTCCCCCGACGCGCGAACCGGCGGGGCCGCCGACACCTACGCCGGAGCCGGTTACGGTCTCTGAGGAAACGACGGCGGGCCAGCTGGAACGGTTTGAGTTGGTGTGGCAGCAACTCCGGCAGGGCTACGCTTTTCCCGATTACAACGGCGTGGATTGGGACGCCATCGAGGACATCTACCGCACGCAGGTCGCCGACGGGATGACCGAGGAGATGTTCCAGGCGGCGATGGCGGCGATGGTGTCCGAACTGGGCGACGGCTCGACGTTCTATCTGACGCCGGAGATTATCGCGGAGCAGCAAGAGGCGCTGGAGAGGGCCGAGGACGGGCCGGAAACCGGCTACGTCGGCACGTTGGTGGGCATGCCGGATGGCGTGCGCGAGGTGATGACCATCCTGTACGTCTTTCCCGGCTCGCCTGCCGAGGAAGCGGGCGTGCAGCCGCACGACGTGATCGTGGGCATCGACGGCGAACCGGTCCCGCCGGAGCCAGAGGCGGACATTCTGGAGCGGGTGCGGGGCGAGGTTGGCAGCGAGGTGGTGCTGACGGTCAAAGCGCCGGGCGAGGAGCCACGAGACCTGACGGTTGGGCGAGCACCCCTGGACGGGGGCGGCGAGATTGAGGTCAAGACGCTGGAGGGGGACATCGGCTACATTTTCATCCCGCCCGGCATGGAGGACGCGTCGCTGGGGACGCGCGTGACCAACGCGGTGCGCTCCCTGCGCGAGGAGGAGAACGTCGAGGGGCTTATCCTCGATTTGCGGATCACGCGCGCCAGCCAGGAGTGGCCGGTCAACGAACTGCTGGGGCTGTTCGTCCACGGCGAGGCGTACGAGCTGTATAATGCCACCCAGAGCGAGACGATCAGCGTGACCGGTAAGAACGTCGCGGGTTCGCAGGATTTGCCGCTGGTGGTGCTGGCGAGTCACGATACCGCCGGGCCGAGCGAGGTCTTCGTGGGGTCGCTGCAAGCGCTAGGACGGGCGACGGTGGTCGGCGCGCAGACCGATGGCATGGTAGAGACGGTTTTTACGCTGGGAATTGGGGAGGATGCGGTGCTGGTGTTCAGCGGGGCGACGGCGCGCTCGCTGGACGGCCAGCCGTGGGGCCGGGTGGGGGTCAGCCCGGACGTGGAGGTGGACCTGCTTTGGGAGGAGTTCACAGCGGAGGATGACGCGCAGCTTGAGGCCGCCATCGAGGCTCTGCAAGGCTAGCAACCCGTGGCTCACACACCTAAGATTTGACGAATGAAGATGACGTTCGATAGCGACGTTGTTTCCCGGTTCGCCGATAACTTGTTGGCGTGGTTGCGGCGTGACTGGCTGGCCCTGCTGCTTTTCGGCGTGGCCGTGATCGTGATGACCTATCCCCTCGCTTTTCGGCTGGGCGAGGGCCTGCCCAGTTCCGGGAAAGATATCTTCACTTCCTTGTGGCAGGTGTGGTGGCTGGGCGAGGTCGTGGAGAACGGCCACAGCGCCAACTTCACGCCGTATCTGTTCCACCCCAATGGAATGGACGTGACCTTCCAGGCCAGGCGCTGGGCTGCGCTGGGCGTGTGGCTTCCGCTGTGGTCACTGTTGGGGGATATCGCCGGGTACAACGTGAGCATTCTGTTGGGTTTGCTGGCGAGCGCCTACACTGCCTATCTGCTCATCCACTACCTGACTGATAATCGCGAGGCGGCCTGGGTCGGGGGGGCATTCTACGCTTTCTACCCGTCTCACGTCGTTCGCGTCATGGCCCAGCCCAATACCGGCAGCATCCAGTGGATCCCGCTTTTCACGTTGGCACTGGTGGCGGCGCTGGACAGGGTCGCCGGGGAGCGGGGGTCGCGTCGCCCTCTGTCCCGGCAAGGGCTGGGGGCGATGGTCCTGACAGGGCTGGCGCTGTCGCTCAACGCCTACATCAGCATCAAGCCCTGGCTGCAGGCTGTCCTGCTGGGGGCGCTGTACGTCCCCCTGGCGGCGCTGGCGAATGGGTGGTGGCGACACCGGTCTTTCTGGCAGGGTCTGGGTGTGATGGCGGTGTGCAGTGGTGTGTTGATCTTACCCGTGGTGGCTCCTCTTGTGGTGGATTCCGCGATCGGGGATGCCGTCTCTTCGGTCGCGCCAAGACCCTCCAAATGGTTCTCCGGCATTGACCTGCTCGCGTTGATAAAGGCCTCGCCCGATCTCCCGCTGTTCATGCCCCGCAGTCTGGCCCGCTTGCAGGAAGTCCCCTTCTCGGAATGGTACAAAGGCAACATCTTTTACGTGGGGCTGGCTTCGTTGGCGATGGCCGTCGCCGGATTGCTGGACTTCAACTCGCGGCAGCGCCGACGCCCGGCGGTGTGGCTGGCGATGGCTCTACTTTTTTGGGGCCTGAGCCTGGGTGTCGTTCTGCGGATCAACGACGTGAGGTATCGAGAGGCGTGGACGCCTTACCAATCTGTGGTGAACATCCCGTTCTTCGCGGTGGCCCGGACGCCACACCGGTTCACGCTGGGTTTTTCTCTGCCCTGGGCTGTGCTGGTGGGTTATGGCGTAGACCACGTGCGGCGTCGCCTGGACGCGCGCCGCTGGCTGGGCTATGGGGTAACGGGCATCCTGGCGGTCTTGATGCTGTTTGAACTCGCCGAAGTGCCCATTTCACTACACCCGCCCAGGGTCTCGCCCGCCTACGAGATGCTGCGCGATTCTGGTGCGGAGGGGGCAGTTATCGACCTGCCCATCGGCAACGCCAAAGAGTATATGTATTTCCAGACGATTCACCAGAGGCCGATCCTGGAAGGCAAGATCGCCCGCATGCCTGGCGACGCCTACGATTACGTGGACGCGAACCCCCTGCTCTGGAATTGGAAGGAAGGAGAGGCGCTCGTCTGCGATTATGACGTGGCGCAGGCCATCGACGACCTTTACGACGACGGCTTCCGCTACATCGTTTTGCACAAGGAAAAGATCCCACACTGGTTAGGCCGCTATTTCTCCGGCGTCAGCGAGATCTACCGGGACGAGACGCTCTGGGTCTTCACGGTGGACAGCCTGCGAGAGCGACCCCCTTGCCCACGGGAGGGGTGACGATTCCCTTCGAAATCGAGGGCCAGGCTGCCGGAGCGGCAGACATATCGACAAACGTCTATGATTGACAGGCGCGGGCAAGTGTGTTAGACTGCACGGCGTTAACAACTGAACGCGCGAAAGCGCTCATCCAGAGCGGCGGAGGGATCGGCCCTGTGAAGCCGCGGCAACCCCCCTCATCAGGGGAAGGTGCCAATTCCGACAGAAGGATGACTTCTGGAAGATGAAGCAAGCGAAGTTAAGCCTGCAAACGCCTCTTCTCTCAGAAGGGGCGAATTCGTTTTGGGGCAATGATGGTTCGCTTAGGACCGGGCACGGCATGCCGTGCCCCTACGAATGCCCATGTGAATTGCTGTATTTCGTTTAAGGACATCCATGCTTTTGTCCACCAAGGAGGCATCGTTGAGCAAGACAAGTTACACCAACCGGCGCTACCTGGACGCTGTCGAAGATCACGTGCTGATCTACGATGGGGCGATGGGCACCAGCATCCAGCGCTACGACTTGAGCGCCGAGGATTTCGGCGGGCCGGAACTGGAAGGTAACAATGACTGGTTGACCATCACCCGGCCTGACGTGATCGAGGAGATTCACGCCTCGTTTTTCGCAGTGGGCAGCGAGGTGGTCGAGACGAACACGTTTCGCGGCAACCGGATCACCCAGGTGGAGTACGGACTGGGGGAGCGGGTGCTGGAACTGAACCGGGCAGCGGCGGCGCTGGCGCGGCGCGTGGCGGATCGTTTCGAGAAGGAGACCGGCGTCCCGCGCTTCGTGGCGGGCAGCATCGGCCCGACGGGCAAGCTGCCCTCGTCGGATGACCCCGAACTGTCCGACGTTACCTTTGACGAACTGTCCGAGGTGTTCTACGAGCAGGCGCAGGGGTTAGTGGAGGGCGGCGCGGACGTGCTGCTGGTCGAAACCAGCCAGGATATCCTGGAAGTGAAGGCCGCCGTGGTGGGCATCAACCGTTATTTCGCGGACAGCGGGCAGCGGGTGCCGCTGCAAGTGCAGATCACGCTGGATACGAGCGGGCGGATGCTGCTGGGGACGGACATCGCGGCGGCGCTGGCGACGCTGGAGGCGCTGCCCATCGACGTGATCGGGCTGAACTGCTCCACCGGGCCGGAACACATGCGCGAGCCGATCAAGTATCTGGTGGAGCACAGCAGCAGGCCGATCAGCGTGCTGCCCAACGCCGGGCTGCCGCTCAACGTGGACGGCGAGGCGGTGTACCCGATGGAGCCGGACCCGTTCGCGACGATGGTGGCGGAATTTGCGGAGTGGGGTGTGTCGGTGGTGGGCGGGTGCTGCGGCACGACGCCGGAACACCTGGAGAAACTGAAAAAGCAAATCCAAGATCAAAAATCCGAAATCAAAAATCAAAAATCCGAAATCCAAAAGGTGCCGCAGGTGTCGAGCGGGATGCGGGCTATCCCGTTGATTCAGGACCCGCCGCCCTTGCTGGTCGGGGAGCGGGTGAACAGCCAGGGCAGCCGCATCGTGAAACAACTGCTGCTGGACGAGGATTACGACGGCATCCTGGAGGTGGCGCGCGGGCAGGTGGAGGGCGGCGCGCACGTGCTGGACGTGTGCGTGGCGCTGACCGAGCGTGCGGACGAGGCGGCCCAGATGCAGAAGGTGGTCAAGCTGCTGTCGATGGGGGTGGAAGCGCCGCTGATGATCGACAGCACCGAGGCGGACGTGCTTGAGGCCGCGTTGAGCATTTATCCGGGGCGGGGGATCATCAACAGCATCAACCTGGAGAACGGGCGCGAGCGGGTGGACACGGTGCTGCCCATCACCGCCCGGTACGGCGCGGCGGTGGTGGCGCTGACGATTGACGAAGTGGGCATGGCGAAGACCGCCGAGCGCAAGCTGGAAATCGCCCGGCAGATTCACGACATCGCGGTGAACGAGTACGGCCTGCCGCCGGACGCGCTGATCTTCGACGCGCTGACGTTCACGCTGGCGACGGGCGACCCGGAATTTGCCAACTCGGCTATCGAGACGCTGGAGGGCATCAAGCGCATCAAGTCGGAATTGCCCGGCGTGCTGACCAACCTGGGGGTGAGCAACCTCAGCTTTGGGCTGGGCAAGGCGGCGCGCTACGTGCTCAACAGCGTGTTTCTGTACCACGCCGTGGATGCCGGGTTGGACATGGCTATCGTCAATCCGAAACACATCACGCCGTACGCCGAAATCCCGCCAGAGCAGCGCGAACTGGCCGACGATCTGATCTTCAACCGGCGTGAGGATGCGCTGGAGCGGTACATCCAGTACTTCGAGGAGCACGAGGTGGCGGTGGGTGAGGACGACGCGGTAGACCCGACGGAGGGCATGAGCGCCGAGGAGAAGATTCACTGGCAAATCCTGCACCGCCGCAAAGAGGGCGTGGAGGACCTGATCGACGAGGCGCTAACCCGCCAGGAGCCGGTGGCGGTGCTGAATACGGTGCTGCTGCCCGCGATGAAAGAGGTGGGGGATAAGTTTGGCGCGGGCGAACTGATTCTGCCCTTCGTGCTGCAAAGCGCAGAGGTGATGAAGAAGTGCGTGGCCCACCTGGAACAGTTCTTCGACCGGGTGGAGGGCACGACCAAGGGGACGGTGGTGCTGGCTACCGTTTACGGGGACGTGCACGACATCGGCAAGAACCTGGTCAAGACGATCCTGTCGAACAACGGCTACACCGTGCACGACCTGGGCAAGCAGGTCCCGGCCAACGTGATCATCGACGCGGCGGTGGAGCACGACGCGGACGCGATCGGGCTGTCGGCGCTGCTGGTGAGCACCTCCAAGCAGATGCCGCTGATCGTCAACGAGCTGGCGCGGCGCGGGCTGGAATTCCCGGTGCTGATCGGCGGGGCGGCGATCAACCGGCGCTTCGGGCGACGCATCCTGTTCCTGGAGGACACGGGCGAGCCGTACGGGCCGGGCGTGTTCTACTGCAAGGATGCCTTCGAGGGGCTGGGCTCGGTGGACAAGCTGGTGGACGACGAGGCGATGGGCGACTTCGTGGCGCAAATCACGAGCGAAGCCTACGCCGAAGTGGAGCGGGCCGAAGCGCGGCCCGAAAAGACGTTCGGGCAGGAGGGCGTTTCGACGGTGCCCGCGCTGCCTGCCGGGGAGATTCCCAAGCCGCCGTTCTGGGGGGTAAAGACGATCCGGGAGATGCCGCTGGAAATCGTGTTCCAGCATGTCCACAAGCCGGAGCTGTTCCGGCTGAGTTGGGGCGGGAAGAACACGCGCGGCGAGGAATGGGAGAAGTTGGAAGCCGAGTTCGAGGCGCGGCTGGCGCGGATGCAGCGCGAGGCGCTGCGGGAGAACTGGCTGGAGCCGCAGGCGGTTTACGGCTACTTCCCGGCGCAGTCGGACGGCGACGACCTGGTCATCTACGACCCGGAGCGATTCAGCGCCAGCGAGAACGGCCAGGCGCCGGAGCTGGTCGAGATCGCGCGCCTGAGCTTTCCACGGCAGGCGGAACGCTTCCCGGAGCGGCTGTGCATCAGCGATTACTTCGCGCCGGTGGGGTCGGGCGTGGTGGACGTGGCGACGCTGCAAGTGGTGACGGTGGGCGAAGCGGCGACGGAGCGCTTCGACGCGGCGCAGGCTGAGGACGAGTACAGCGAGGCGTACTACTTCCACGGGCTGGCGGTGCAGACGGCGGAGGCGACGGCCAACACCGTGCACGAGCACGTGCGGCGCGAACTGGGCCTCCCGGCGGAGCGCGGCAAGCGCTACTCGTGGGGCTACCCGGCCTGCCCCGACCTGGAAGATCACCGGGTGGTGTTCGACCTGCTGCCTGCCGAGGCGGAGCTGGGGATGTCGCTGACGAGCGCGTTCCAACTGGTGCCGGAGCAGAGCACGGCGGCTATCGTGGTGCACCACCCGGCAGCCAAGTACTACAGCGTAGGCGTGGACCGCACCGAGCAATTGCTGGCGGAAGCGGGATCGACGGAGTGAGGGGAGTCAGACGGCGATGGCGATCACACCTTTTTTGGATCGGCTGAAACAGGGTCCGCTCCTGGCCGACGGGGCGATGGGGACGATGCTGCACAGCAGGCAGGTGTCGCTCGATACCTCCTTCGACGCGCTGAACCTGACCGACCCCGGCGTCGTGGCCCAGATTCACCGGGAGTACGTGGACGCGGGCGCGGAGATCGTGGAGACGAATACCTTCGGGGCGAATCGCTTCAAGCTGGCCGAGCACGGCCTGGAGGATGCGCTGTACGACATCAACCGGGGCGGGGTGGAACTGGCGCGGCGGGTGGTCAATGCCTCCTTCAAAGAGGATATCTACGTCGCGGCGTCGGTGGGGCCGCTGGGCGTGCGGCTGGCCCCCTTTGGCCGGGTGAAGCCGGAGGAGGCTTACGCCGCCTTCCGCGAGCAGATCGAAGCGCTGTGCGCTGGCGGGCCGGACCTGGTGATCCTGGAGACGTTCTCCGACCTGCACGAACTGCGCGAGGCGGTGCGGGCGGCGCGCGACGCGTGCGACCTGCCGCTGGTGGCGTCGGTCACGTTCACGCGGGATGACCGCACGCTGCTGGGCGACAGTCCGGCACAGGTGGCGGAGGCGCTGGCCGAGTTGGACGTGGACGTGATCGGGGCGAATTGCAGCGGCGGGCCTGCGCAACTGCGGCGGGTGCTGCACGCCATGCGGGAGGCCACCCCGGAACGGACGCTGTCGGCCATCCCCAACGCGGGCTGGCCGGAGCAGGTCGGCGGACGGGTGATGTATTCCGCCGGACCGGATTACTTTGGCGAGTACGCGTTGGCCTTCCGGGAGGGCGGCGCGACGATCATCGGCGGGTGCTGCGGCACGACGCCCGCACACATCGCGGCGATGCGGCAGGCGCTCGACGATCCGGCGCGTGAGGCCGCCGTCGTCGAGTTGGTGCGCGAGAAAGACGGGCCGGAAAACGGCGGCAGCGCCGAGGAGCCGACCGAACTGGCGCGGGCGCTGGATGCCGGTCACTTCGTGGTCAGCGTGGAGATGCCGCCGCCCAAGGGCATCGCGCCGGACAAGATCGTCGCCGGGGCGCAAATGCTCCAGGAGGCGGGGGCGACGGTGATCAACGTTTCCGACAGCCCAATGGCCCGCATGCGGATGAGTCCGTGGGCGGTGTGCCACCTCATCCAGCGCGACGTGGGCATCGAGACGGTGCTGCACTTTCCCACACGGGGGCGCAACTTGCTGCGCGTGCAGGGCGATTTGCTGGCCGCGCACGCGCTGGGGGTGCGCAACCTGTTCGTGGTGATGGGCGACCCGACACACATCGGCGACTATCCCAACGCTGCCGACAATTACGACCTGGTGCCGTCCGGGCTGGTGCGGCTGGTCAAGCAGAACCTGAACGCCGGACTGGACCAGGCGGGCAACGCTATCGGCCAGCCGACGACCTTTCTGACCGGCTGCGCGCTGAACATGAATCCGGCGGACCCGGAGCGGGAAATCCGCAATTTACGGCGGAAGATCGAAGCCGGGGCGGATTTCGCGCTGACGCAGCCGGTGTTCGACCCGCAGGTCCCCCGCGATTTTCTGGCGCGGTACGCCGAGGCACACGGTCCCCTGGAACTGCCTATCCTGGCCGGGCTGCTGCCGCTGTACAGCGCCCGGCACGCGCGTTTTTTGCACAACGAGGTGCCGGGGATCGACATCCCGGAGGGCACGCTGGCGCGCATCGAGGCGGCTGGCGAGGATGCCCCGCAGGAGGGGGTGCGGATCGCGCAGGAGCTTACCGCCGAGCTACAGGAGTTCGTGCAGGGCCTCTACCTGATGCCCGCCTTCGGGCGGTACGATCTGGTGGCGGAGGTGATCGACGTGGTGCGGAGTGTCGCGCCTGTGTAGGGTGGTTGGGGCGGTTGGAAACATGGAAAAGCGGAATAACAGGAAGGCACGGAAGGCCGGAAAACCTTCCGTGTTTCAGATGAGCGCGCGCTCCACCCCCGCCCTCACGCTTCGCCCCAGCGTAGCTGGACTATAGTCAGGACAGGCCCCAGCCCCCCAGCTAACGCTGGACTGTAACGTCTGGTGTGAGTTGTGCCGTTTGGACGCGTTCGGCGCGGTTCTCGCGCGAAGGCCCACCCCCACCCCAACCCTCCCCCTTAAAGGAGGAGGGAGCACTCAGCGCAGTGGGGTGAGGGTGTATTGCCACGACCCATCAATACCTATTTCGGTATGCCTTTGCGGCGGCCAACCAGCGCGACGCAGAAAGCGCCCAGCGGCAGGGCTATCGCTCCGATGGGGCAGATGCCGCCGCCTCCCGCTGGCTCCGGGTCGGTCTCTACGGGGGCGGCTTCGGCTGCGGGCGGTTCTTCCGCAGGCGCTTCCTCTGCGCCAGCTGCCGGGGCGGGCTGTTGGGCCGCGCCGCCGATGAGGCCCACGTCGTCCACCCAGATGATGCCTTCGTTGCTGGTCTCGTCCTCGCCGACGCTGAAGCCGTAGCCGGTGATGCGCGCCGGGTCTACCTGGGATAGGCCGCCCGCGTCGGCCCACTCGGCCTTCGTGAACTCGCCCCAGGGGAAGGAAAACTGCACCCAGTCACCCTCGCTCTGGGCGGTGGTCTGGAAGCTCAACTCGAAGGGCGTCGGACTGTCTAAATCGCCGGAGAACACCATCCAGGTCACCCATTTGCCTGGATTGTCCGTGCGCGCCCACAGCGACAGCCCCGTGCCGCTGCTCCAGTCCTGCAACGTGTCGAAATAATATCCGCAGTCCACCCATCCATCAGGCGCGACGGTGTAGTGCATACGCAGGGAGGCCGTCCCGCCGTAAGCCCAGGTGGTGTCGCCGCCGCACTCGACCACCGAGGCGGGGTCGCTGCTGTTGGCGTGCCAGGCTTCCGTCGTGGATTCGAAACCGTCGACGATCCCGGCGACGGACGCAGGGGCACCCGCTGCGGGCGCGGCTTCCTCCGGCGCGGCGACTTCGGCGTCCTCAGCCGGGGCGGGCTGGGCGATGGGTTCGCCAGGCTCGTAGGAATTAATAGCCTGGTCGATGAAGCTCACAAAGATGGGACCGATGTCGCCGTTGGCGCGTTGGTTGGGATGGGCATCGTGAGGGCCGGTGCGATACTCGCGGCGCAGGACGTTGTCGCCGTCCGCCAGCAGATCGAAGAAGTCGAAGGTGAAAACGTTGGGATGCCCGGCCAGGAATTCGTCGGAGCCGAGCCAGTTCGCGAAGGCGCGGGCGCGGGCGGCTTCCGAAGAGTCGGTGTCGGCGGGGACCTGCGGAGGCGGGGTGAGGACGATGAAGATTTTCTCCGGGTGCTGGTCCATGGTGTCGCGGATGGAGAGATAGTAGGATTGGTAGGCAGCCAACTGGCCGTCGTCGGCGATGTTGCTGGTCGGGAAGCAGGATTTGAAGGCGATGACGTCGTATTGCATCAGGTGGCTGAAGGTGTTGCCGGGCGGGTCTTGGAGCGGCTGGGCGAAAATGGCGGCGAAGCCGTCCGGGTCGGTGTTGTCGCCGGGCACGTCGAAGTTCTCGCCGGTCCAGGTGCCGTCGGCCAGCCGGAGGCCGTCGCCGTTGTAGCCGTGGTCGTAGAACTCGTAGCCCAGCGCGGTCAGCCCCTCGCGCACGCCCCCTTCCTCGATGAGGTTGTGTCCGGTGGAGTGGTGCAGGAAGATGACGCGGGTGGTTCCCTGGGCAAGCGCAAGCCCGGTCATGCCCAGCAGGAGGATGATCAGAGCACAAAGGATTAGCAGCCTGCCGCTGTTGCGGCGCAGGTCAGGCAAGTTGTTCATGGTTCCGCTCCCGGTTGGCCTGAGGTCTTTTCGGTTTTCACCACCCATTATAGTCAACCTGGAGCGGGCGGATAGCTGGCAGGCGGCCCGGAGGAGGCCATTGGTTGCCGGGGTGTGAAGGGAGGGTTACACTTCGTCGCTGAAATTGGGGTATGCTGTGAGTTGTTAATGGCGGGCAACCGAGGGAGTGCCTGACCAAGTGGAGATGAGGGCGAACCCTCACGCTGTCGCTCAGGACAGGCACCGTTCGCCCCTACAGAATAGGTGTGTTGGTGGCAAGATAGAGCTTGCTAACGACCTTCATCGCCACAAACGTAGACACTCTCGTCCTTGGCACACTATGACCACTGTGGCGAAGCGTTTTCCACCTCTCAAATGGGCCAGCGCCCGGCGTATGGCGCTCGTGCTGGCGGCGGCGTTGGTCGTCGAGGCCGCGCTGGTGTTGGCGTTTACCCGCATCCCGAATGCGCGCGCGTACGTGCCGCTGCGCTTTGTCAATTCGACCGATGCCTACGACTGGAGTCCCGCCGACGCGCCGCGCTGGTTTCGGACCGACGACCCGACGCTGCCCCAGGCGTCGTACTTCCGGGAGGCCGCCGGGTTGGGGCTGGACGCGGGCGATGAAACCTTCGAGCAGCAGCTAGCTATCATGGAGTGGGTGCGCCAGCAGGCGTTGGTGGTGGATTCGGTGCAGACGATTCCCGGCGACCCGATCACGGTGCACGAGGCGATGCTGGCCGGTACGCCCGCGCAGTGCGGCAATTTTGCCACGCTGTACGCGACCACCTCGGCCAGCGCGGGCCTGACCGGCGTGCGGACGTGGTTTTTGCTCTCGAGCGACGGGCCGAACGGCTGGGGCCACATCCTAAACGAGGTGTGGGTGCCCGAACGGGGCAAGTGGGTGATGGTGGACCCGATGAACAACGCCTACGTGCTGCGTGACGGCGAGCCTGCCTCGCTGGTGGAGGTGCGCGAGATGATCCTCACCGGGCAGCGCGGGCGGCTGGAACTGGTGGCAGGTCCGAACGGCCACACCCCGCCGGAGCGCCTGTTCGACCTGTACGAGGTGTCGATGCCCATCGTCAGTCTGGCGGGCGCTCATACGCCGCTGGCAAACTCCTACCGGCAGACCTGGAGCGACCAGGTGGTGGCGCGGCTGCCAGACGTGGCGAACCTGCCTTTTCTGGCCGACAGGGTCTTTGCACTGCTGAGCGGCGAGGCGCTGCAAGTGACGCTGGTCGACGACCTGGCACGCGAACGGATGGACCGGCTGCCCATCGTCGAGATCAAGGTGCTGTTTGCGGCGATCATTGCTGGCGGTCTGGTGATAGCGCTGGCGTCGCTGCGGTTGGTCTGGCTGGGCCTGCGCCACCTGCGTGAGAGCCTGACCTCCTCCCGACAGGCTGCGAGCCAACCCGGCTGATTTCTTTCCCCTTTTCCGGGGAATGCCTAACCAAGTGGGGATGAGGGCGAACGCCGTTCGCCCCTACCAGAAGAGGCACTCTGGAGGCAACGGAGAGCTTTCTAACGACCGTTTTCGCCACCAGGTTGGACACTCTCCCCATCCCAGATCATTCATAATTTCGACTGACCGTGCTAAAATCAATGCAGGCTCGTCGTGCTCGTGGGGGAGGATGGAGGCGGCAGGTGAATAAGAACAGGGTGATTGCCATTTTGGCTTTTGCAGGCTTGCTGCTGGTGGCCTGCAGGCCGAAGCCGGACGAAGCGGAGGAACAGCTCCTGGACTTCGACGAGATTGAGATGACGCTGACCGCCGACGCAGGAAGCGTCCCGACGGCCATGTCCCAAGCTGAGAGTCCGCCGCCAACGCCTACGCTCACGCCGACGGTGTTGGCTCCGGTCGCCACGCCGACGGCGTCGATTCAGCCCGCCACGCAGACCCCAATCCCGCCAACTCCCACGACAGCCGCCGCTCAGAGCGCTGAACCCACGCGCATACGGTTTGGGCCGGGGGCCATCTCCGCGACGGAAACCGGCACCGTGGCGGCGCAGGGCACCAACGCGTACGTGTTGTACGCGCTGGAAGGCCAGACGATGACCGCCAGCGTGTCATCCCCCAGTAACCAGGTCCTGCTGTCCATCACCGGGGTGGGCGACGGGATTCCGCTGGTGCGGACGGCATCTGACGCGCGGTCGTGGACGGGCGTGCTGCCCGGCTCGCAGGATTACGCCGTCAACGTGGTGTCCGGCGGCCCTGCGGATAGCTATACGCTTTACATCGAGATTTTGCCGCTCGACACCGGGCCGGACGACCTGGACGAGCAAACGCAGCGGAACAACGCCAACCGGGCCGCCTTCAGGACTGCGCTGGTCTCCCTGCTGACGGCCACCCCGCCTAACTACGATAGCTTGCAGACGATGATGCACGACCCGTTTACCATCGCGGGTTGGGGTTCGGAGGCGCAAAGCTGGACGCCTGCCGAGGCGATTGCACAACTCCGCGACTCACATTTGCCGCCCAGCGCCCAACTGACGTACGACCCCGACGTGGACTTTGGGGTCCTGTTGGGCGGCACCAACCTGGAAGACCTTTTTCCGCAGGTCGGCGGTGGTGACGCGCTGTTCCTGGAGGGGTGGGGCGCGGACGGCAACGGGGAGGCCATCGTGATCGTCGGGCTGGACAATGACGGCATCTTCACCTGGGACGCCGTTCTCATCGCCCTGTCTGGTTTCTAAGTGCTTTGTCCGGCAGGTGTCTTACACCGCCTAACAAAACCCACATCGTAGGTAGGGCGCGTCACGCCGCGCCCTGGGCACAGCACGCTGTGCCCCTACGGAGAGGTTTTGTCAGGGATTCTTAGTGGATCAGGCTGCGACAAAACGGGACACCCATTCGCCACCGACAACACCACACAGGAGAAGACAAATTGGTCACGACCTCGAAGCGGGAGGCACAGGGGGAGAACGGGCTGGTCGCCGCGGGCAGCCCGGAGGCATCCCAGGCGGGCGTTGCGGTCCTGAAGCAGGGCGGCAACGCGGTGGACGCGGCGGTGGCGGCGTCGCTGGCGCTGGGGGCGTCGGCCCCAGTGTTTTCGGGCATCGGGGGCGGTGGGTTCATGCTCGTCCACCTGGCGGGGACGCCCGGCGGGGCGATCATAGACTACCGCGAGCGGGCACCGAGACGCGCCACGGAGGATATGTACCGGCTCGACGCGCAGGGGGACGTGGTCGACGCCGAGAACGAGATCGGTTACAAGGCCGCCGCCGTGCCCGGTACGCTGGCCGGTCTGGCGCTGGCTCTGGAGCGCTACGGGACGATGCCGTTGAGCAAGGTGGCGCAGGGGGCCATCTCGGCGGCGAGGGACGGGGCCAAGGTGGGGCAGCGGCTGGCTTACCTGATGGCGCAGAACCACGACGACTCGCTGACCAAGCTCAGAACGATGGCCGAGGCGGGCAAGAGCCTGCTGAAGCCGGACGGCTCGACGTTTCAGGAGGGCGAGACGTTCGTCCAGCGCGACCTGGCAGCCTCGCTGGGGCGTATCGCTGAGGAGGGGGTGGAGGCGTTCTACGAGGGGTTCGTGGCGGATGCGCTCGACAAGGACATGGCGGCTAACGGTGGGTTGATGGACAAGGAGGACCTGCGGACCTACCAACCGGTCGAGCGCGAACCCCTGACGGGGCAGTTTCAGGGGCTTGAGTTCGTCACGATGCCGCCGCCAAGCTCCGGGGGCATCGCGTTGATTCAGCTATTCGGCATCTTTGACGGCCTGGATTTGCAGGCGACGGGCTTCAACACGCCGGAGACGATTGACCGGATGGCGAAGGTGCTGGGACAGGTTTTCCCGGACCGGGGGCGGGTCGGCGACCCGGAGTTTGTGGACGTGCCGGTGGGCGAACTGACCTCCCGGCAGCACGTCGATAAGCTGGCGAAGGATGCCCTGGGGGGTGTCATGGCGGGCAGCGGGCCGGACGATCACACGCAAACCACCCACCTGAGCGTGGTGGACCGGGCCGGAAACGCGGTGGCGCTGACGGAATCGCTGGAGAGTTTCTTCGGGTCGGGGGTGGTGGTGCCGGGCACGGGCATTTTTTTGAACAACACGATGCACGATTTCGACCCCGCGCCGGGCGGGCCGAACTCGGTGGGGGCGGGCAAGCGCCCGATGAGCAGCATGAGTCCGACGATTTTCTTCAAGGACGGGCAGCCGCGATTGGTGCTGGGCAGCGCGGGCGGGCCGCGAATTATCACGGCGGTGCTGCAGGTGGCGCTGAACGTGCTGGTGCACGGCATGGGTTTGCAGGAGGCGATCAGCGCGCCGCGCTTCCATTTTCAGAGCGGCTTATTGACCCTGGAGACCAGTCTGGCCGCCGAGGTGGGGGACGCTCTGCGCGGGCGCGGGTACCGGCTTCGGGAACACCACGACCACGACTACTTCTTCGGCGGGGTGAATGCGATCCAGGTCCGGGATGGGGTCTTTGTGGGCGGCGCGGACCCCCGGCGCGATGGCGTGGTGGTGGCCTACTAGACTGTTTTGCTTCTCGCGAACGCCTACACCTTTCGGGCAATGGCTGATACAATGAACGGGAATTCGTGCCGGACTTCAAAACGCTCGATGCCCGCCTCGCGCAGGAAGGCGGTGACCTCGTCCTTGAGAAACGCCTCCTTGACAGACGTGACGAAGCCGTTCTCGAGCGGCAGCCACCTCAACCACCACACCGGTCGCAGGTCGTAGACCAGCAGCGTACCGCCGTCCGTGACCATGCGCCCCATGTTGCGCAGGGCGTGGGCCGGGTCGCCCAGATGGTGCAGCACGTAGGTGCAATACACCAGGTTGAACGTTCCAAGCGTTTCGGGCAGGCTGTCGTCCAGCGCATCGCCGACCTGAACGGCGACACGCTCCTCCAGCCCCTGGCTGGCAATGTACTTGGTGGCGATGGCGACCATCTCGGGCGATGGGTCGGTGGCGGTGACGCGCACGTCACGATGCTGCTCTGCAATGGCTGCCGCCAGCAGGCCGGGTCCGGCACCTATCTCCAGGTAGCGGCCCTTGATTCCGAGCGCCTTCAGCTTCTCCAGAAAGCCGCGGTACCTGAACATCGACCGCTCGGAACCCTCGGCATAGGCGCGGTCGTAATCGGCGTCGCCGAAGGAATCGTGCCGGTGGGTCTCCTCGACTGGTCCTGTCATCTTCTGCTCCCGGTTGAAGACAATGCTCGTTGCTACTACAAGCCTATACGCATAACCTGTTCATTGCGTTTCCACGAGCGCTCGTCGAGCCCTGCGCCCCTACGCCAGACCAGCTGGATTCAGGTGATGCGATCTCTGCCAGCGACCATTACCCGGTTGCTTTCTTCAGGTTCATAAAGGGAAACAGCCGTCCGTTTCAGGGACGGCTGTTTTGGATTATCGAGGGGTTCGTCTGGGTCAGGGGACGCAGAGGACCGGAATGGTGTTGCCCACGGGAATCTGGCACCAGACTTCGCTGGGTAGGAACAACCCCGCCGCGCCGAGCGCGCAGCAGGCCAGAACGAGAATGGCGGCGCAGCCGATGAGAACCGTCCGGTTGACAGGCATGCCCACGTCCTCCTCGCCAGCCGGAGGAGCGCCTACCCCTGGGAAGCGCGGGGCGGGCCGGGCTGCCGGAGCGGCAGCCGGAGGGGCAGCAGGCGCGCCACTCCCTATCAGGGTCGCCTCGGACTCGACGGCCACACCGATGGCTTCGTAGGCCAGCACAACCGTCTCGCCGATGCCAATCTCGTCGCCGTTTTTCAGTGGGTGCGTGCCGCGAACGCGCTGCTTGTTGACGAAAGCGCCATTGGTGCTATCCAGGTCTTCCACCGCATAGCCGGTGCCTGTGCGGGTCAAGCGGATGTGGTGGCGCGATACTTCGGGATCGCTGATAACGATGTCGTTGGTGATGTCACGCCCAAGCGTTACAACATCCTTGGTCAGTTCGTAGATCTGGTTAGGTTGGGGGCCGCGCCGAACAATCAGCCGGAAACCCGGGCCCGATGCCATTTACTTTGCCTCCTGAAGTAAATGCCGCCCACGGCAAACGTCGTGTGAGCCGGACAAACGCATAATGATATCGTGCGTATCATACGGTGAAGTGCGGCACTTGTCAATTGCCGGAGACTTCGCCTCCAGATGTTTGATCCGGGCCTGCGGCTTCCGGCGCGGCGGACGGCAATTCCTCCAGCCGCACGCGCAGCAGGAAGCCCTGCACCTCCACCACCTGCACACGCGCGCCCACGGGAATCGAGCCTGTGCCCTCCAGCCCCCGCGCGCGCCAGTGCTCGCTGGCGACGAGCACGGTGCCCTCCGGGTCGAGCGGCTGGACCACGCGGCCCATCATCCCGATCATGCCCTCCGCGCCGATGAACGGCTGGAGTCTCTGCGTCTGGAGGGCCTTGCTGATGACGAAGACGAACAGCCCGGCGATGAGCAGCGAGACGAATACCACGACGGGGATCGACAGGCGGCCAAAGGGCGCGACGGCAGGCGTGTTGAACAGCAATACGCCCCCGGCTACCATGCTGATAATGGCTGCGGTGGTCAGCGCGCCGTGGGTGGTTGCTTTAACGTCTATAGCGAAGAGGATGAAGGACATGAGAATGAAGATGCCCCCCAGCCAGTTGACCGGCAGCACGCCCACGCCGTACAGGCCCAGGCCCAGGCTGGTCACGCCGACAGCGCCCGCCAGCCAGCCGCCGGGGCTGCTGATCTCGACGATAATGGCCGTCGTGCCGATGCTGAGCAGGACGAAGGCGATGGTGGGGTCTACGATAATGGTCAGGAAGCGCTCCACCAGGGTCATGTCCAGGGGGCGCTGCATCGCGTTGGCGGTGTGCAAGGTGATCGTTTCGTTATCCACCGTCACTTCCAGGCCGTCAGCCTGTTCCAGCATGTCCACCACGTCGAAGGCGATGAAATCGACGAAATTGGCGTCCAGGGCTTCGCTGGCGTTGACCGCCTTGGCTTCGAGCACGGCCTTGTCGGCCAGTTCCACGGCCTCCTCGCCGCGCGGCTCGGCCAAACTGCGTGCCTGGGCGCTGAGGATTTCTTCCTGTTTGGCTGCTATCGTCTCGGGCAGGTCCTCGCCCTGGGGGCCGACTGGGCTGGCCGCCCCGACGGCGGTGTCGGGGGCCATGGCAGACGCGTGTCCGGCCAGGGTGATGACGGTCCCTGCCGAGGCGGCGATGGCCCCTCGCGGCGCGACGTAGACGATGACCGGCACCTGACTGCCACGTATATCCTGGACGATTCCCTGTGTAACGGTTACCAAGCCGCCGGGGGTGTTGAGCACGATGACGAGGGCCTCGGCATTGCTGGCTTCGGCCTCTTCGATGCCGCGCTGGATGTAGGCCCGCATGGGGGGGATGATCGGCCCGTCGGCCTCCAGGACGATCACCTCGCGCGTGCTGCCTTGGGCCAGCGCCGGACTGAGGAGCGCCAGGCTGAGACTGATAAGCCAGAGGGCGAGCGCCAGGCGGCGCAACGGTGCCCTCCCGGCGAGTTTGTCGCTAGCATACATGGTTTTTTGGTCCGTCCGTTTTTCCAACAAAGTCTGCTTGCTCTGAGCTTACTATACCACAAGGGACGTGTCTTTTTGACATCCCACAAGTTGGGGGAGTGTCCGACAAAGTGGAGATGGGGCACCCTCACGCTGCGCCCCAGCGTAGCTGGACTATAGTCAGGACAGGCGGCGTGCCGTGCCCCTACCCTAGAATAGGCGCGTTGGCGGCAATGGAGAGTGTGGTAACAAGCGCTATCGCCACGAACCTGGACATTCTCCAAGTTGGGGGGCACGGCGATGGATCGAGGCAGATGTGGGATAAGGTTGGAAATATTGGATATTAGGATTCGGTTAGATTGGCGTTGAGAAGAGGCTTGACATAGAACACGCGTTCGTGATATAATGCGCGAAAGTCGAACTCATGTGCTAATACTTTTGCGTGCACGTGGGCCTAAGGGAGAATATTATGGCCGACAAACCCCTATCAGAACGTCAGAAAGCCATGCTAACGTACATCGAAGACTTCATTACAGACAGTGGCTTCCCCCCCACCATCCGCGAGATCGGCGAGGCTTGTAATATTCCTTCCACCTCCGTCGTCAATTACAACTTGAATCGGCTGGAGCGGGAAGGCTATATCACCCGTGAGGACAAGGTCTCGCGCGGGATACGGCTGGTGACCTCGCTCGGAGGCGGTTCGCTGGACCAGAACGTGGTGGTGCGCGTGCCATTGCTTGGCCGCATCATGGCCGGCGAGCCGATGCCGGTGCCGGATAATGATTCGGGGGTCTTCGGCGCGGACGAAACCATCGAACTGACGCGCGACATCGTGAAGGGCGATGCGGAATTGTTCGCGCTGGAGGTGCAGGGCGACTCGATGATCGACGCGATGATCAGCGACGGCGACATCGTCATCATGAAGCCGCAGCCCACCGTGAACAACGGCGAAATGGCCGCCGTCTGGTTGGAAGAAAAAGGGGAAACGACCCTCAAGCGCTTCTACCTGGAAGGCAAGAAGGTCCGCCTGCAGCCTGAGAACAGCAGCATGGAGCCGATCTTCGTCGATCCCTCGACGGTGCAGATTCAGGGCCGGGTGATCGCGGTGGTCAGGCAGGTCCACTAGCCGAGATACAGGTTGAGTTTGCGAAATCGGAAGAGCGGCCTGGGGCTGCTCTTTTCGTTTGTGTGGAATGTGTCGTAGCTGTCTAGCCGCTGGAATCGGACTGGCTGTTTTCGATCAACTCGACGACCTCGGGCAACAAGGCCCTGGCGACAATCGCGTTTCCTCCAGGGCCGTAGTGCCCGCCGAACCGGTCGACGTCGGAGGGGCCAGCCAATTCATCGGGGTGAACAACATGATATGTTGAGTCAAGATAGTGAAGGAGGTCGGCATAGATAACCTCTTTGCCGTCGATGAGGTTGGCCACGTCGTTATCGTTTGGCAGGTTGACAATCAGGAATTCTGCCCCACGGGACCTGACATCGGTTTCAAATGCTTCGATGATCGCGATGGCAACCTGTGAGGCTTCTCCGTCCATCCGGTAGGATTCCGAAAATCTCTTGGCATCTCCTCCCTCAATGATGCCGGGCCGGATGATTCCAGCCAGCACGGCCAGCAGCTTGCTCTTCAGCCACCAGCGTTCCTCATAAAACTCGTCGTAAAAAGTGTCATACTCGGCCAGGGGTGACTGGTCCAAGGTTTCCAGGGTCGTGATGATTTCTTCCGGGGGAACGGTTGGGCTGTTGACGAGCTGCAATTCGCCATGGTCGAGTATGAAGCGCGGTTTGGAGAAAGGAACGCCGGCACTGCGATGATAGATGGAGCGGAAAACGTTGAGATTGCGCATAGCGTTTTCGGCACGGAAGCCAAAAATGACGATATCTGGCGAGTAGGAGGCTCCGAGATGCTGCCATCTCAGATAGGCTTGATCCATAGCGTAGCCACCCACGCCAAAATTGATGACCTCCACCTGGTATCCCTGATCGCGCAGGAGCCTTTCCAGCTGGTATCCCCAAGAATCCTCAATCTTAGCTTTAGAACAGTGCGTGTGAGAATCTCCAAAGAGGGCGATTCTCACGACGCCGGAGTCTGGTTCGAGGCTGTATTCGACATCTGCTCTTATGCCAGCGGAATTTGCCCTGTAAAGACCGTTTTTTGACTGGCTGCTTGGACGCAGCGCCCAGCCTGTATAGGGATCGTAAACTATGTAGGAGGTGGAGCTCTCAAGATACTTGTCGATTGTCCTTCTGGTCTGGACAATTGTCGGTTTGAATGGCCTGAGAGGTTGGCCCATGAAGTACTGCTGGCCGTCCCGGTCTGTCTCTATTGACGTTCTGACCACAACCTCGGCCACAAGAAGGGCTAACAGAATGGATATGAGAGAAATGCCGAGATTGGAGAGTAGTTTCCTCTTTGCGTCTGGCACGCGTTTCCCGGTATCTTCAACCAACGACTTGTGCCTGACCTGGCTCTGTTCGGTCATCGATGGGCCTCGGCAATCGGTTCATCCCTGGACCGGGGGTGCGGGTAGCATTGCTTATCCCAGGTAGCCCAGCTGGCGCAGGCGATCCTCGATTTCGGCGGTTTCCTCTGGGGTCAGGTCCTGGTCGCCGGGCAGGTCGGTTTCGACCACCTCGCGGGTGACGACTTCGCCTGGGTCTTCGAGCAATTCCAACAAGGGACGCCCGTCCATGTCGCTGGGGACGGGTTGGCCGAGCAGGTGCAGGATGGTCGGCGCGAGATCGACGATGTGCGGGTTGTCGAGTGTCGCGCCCGCGCGCATGCCTGCTCCAGACGCGATCAGGATGCCGTGCAGGCGATGGCAGCCGGAGTCGCCGCGTATCTGGCGGGTGATGATCTTGCCCTCGGTGGCGAAGAGTGGGAAGGCGATGGTGTGGTAGCCGTCGAGGATGACGTGCAGGTCGGCGGCCTGACCGGCAAACGGCCCGTGAACGGTGTCCTTGCCCCGGATGGTGCGTTCCAGCAAGGGCGCGCCGGTCTCGGGGTGGCGCAGGGTGCCCAGCACTTCCTCGACCCGTTCGAGCACCGCGTCGGCCTCCGGGCCGGGGTCTACGATGCCCTGCGGTTCGCGCCCCTTCAGGTTGAGGTAGATCTGGCCGACGTGGCCCATGCTGTAGGCCTGGGTGCGGGTCCAGTCCACGGAGTCGAAGGACAGGAACTTGCCGATGACCGCGTTGCGGGTGGACTTGGGGACGCGCGTGGCGAGGTTGTGCAGCCCGAAGCGGGCCAGGAAGCGGTATACCCCGGCGGGCGAGATGCCGCGCCGGAAGGCAAACGCCTTGAGGCGGGTCACGAGGTCGCGCTTGAGGTGCATCAGCCCGGCGTCGAGCAGCAGCAGATTGAGGTTGGCGTACCAGTGCAGGGGGCCAAAGCCGTGGTCGGACATGACGATGACGGCTGCGCCCTGGCGCTCGGCATACTCGACCATCTGACCGACATACTCGTCCACACGGGCGTAGGCGTCACGGATGGCGGTCCCGTAGCGTTTGGCCTCAGCGGGGTCGTATTGGGGATGCGACTCGTCCATGAAGCGCCACAGGGCGTGCTGCATCACGTCCAGCGAGATGAAGTGCACCATCAGGCAGTCCCAGGGCTGGTCTTGCATCAGGCGCACGGCGTAGCGCCCGCGCGTGTCGATGAGCGCGTTCAGGTCTTCGATGAAGGGGTCTTCCGCGCCGGGTCGGTACTGGATGGCGGGTGCGACGCGGTAGGGGCCGAGTTCGTCGCGGTAGCGGTCGAGGAGGTCGGGCGGGTAGCTGATCTCGCCGCGCTGGGGAGAGAGCAGCCCTGTGACCATGAAACCGTTGATCGGGCGCGGGGGATAGGTGACCGGGACGTTGATGACCCCGACCCGCAGCCCGGCCTCTGAAAGGATGTCCCAGATGGTCTGGCCTTTGATGTGGGTGGCGTTGACCAGCCCAAAATCCCCGGCGCGCGGCTGGATGAAGTCGAAGACGCTGTGCTTGCCGGGATTTTTGCCGGTCATGAAGGTCGGCCAGGCGGGCGAGGTGACGGGCGGCAGAGTCGATTCGAGGGGGGCGTGCGACCCCTGAGCCATCAGGCGGGCTATGTTGGGTAGGTGTCCGGCCTCGGCCCAGGGTTTTATCAGGTCGAACGTCGTCCCGTCGAGGCCGAGAATCAGCAGCCTGGAGGGGCGTTTGTGGTTAGAGGTTGGCATGAGGGACCCTCTCCTCTTGTGGCGCGAGCGCGCCGTCGAGCGTGTCGCGCACAATGTAGATGGTTTTGCCCTGGCTTTCGTGGTAAACGCGGACCATCAACTCGCCGAGCAGGCCCATGACGATCAGTTGGATGCCGATGACCATCAGCAGGAAGCCTAAAAGCAGCAAGGGCCGGTTGCCGATGCTGGCTCCGAGGGCAATTTTGATGAAACTGAGATAGAGCCCTACGGCGGCACCCGCGCCGCTGACCACCAGGCCCAGACCGCCAAAGAGGCGCATCGGGCTGGCCGAGTGGCTGCGCAGGAAGTAGAGCGTGATGAGGTCGATGAGGACGCGCCAGGTGCGCCCCAGGCCGTACTTGGAGCGGCCCATCGTGCGGGGCCGGTGGTTGACCGGGACCTCCGCCATGCGCGCCCCGACCCAGGCGACCAGGGCGGGTAGATAGCGGTGCATTTCGCCGTAAAGCCGGATGTGGGGCAGCAGGTGGGCGTCGAAAGCGCGCAGCGAGCAGCCGAAGTCGTGCAGGTAAACGCCGGTGACCGCTGAGACGAGCCGGTTGGCGATGATGGAGGGCAGTTTGCGGTCGAGAAAGCGGTCGTGGCGGTTGACCCGCCAGCCGTTGACCAGCTCGTAGCCCTCGTCCAGTTTGGCGAGCATGGCGGGGATATCGGCGGGGTCGTTTTGCAGGTCGGCGTCCATGACGACGATGCGCTCCCCACGGGCGTGGTCGAACCCGGCAGCCCAGGCTGCCGTCTGTCCGAAGTTGCGGCGCAGGCGTATCACGCGGATGCGGTCGGGGTCTCGCTCGTGGAGAGTCTGCAACACACGAAAGCTGTCGTCGTGGCTGCCGTCGTCCACCAGAATGACCTCGTAGCGAAGGCCCTCCGGGTTCAGCGCGGCCTCGATTTCGGCGCACAGCGGCTCCAGGTTGGGCGCTTCGTTGTAGAGCGCGACGATAATTGACAAATCAGGAGGTGTCACCACCCACTCTTCTCCCGAATCTAGATTTCCTCAGCAGGGGCAGATTTTACCATAGGGTAACGAGGGTCACGAAATATCGCCTGGTGCGAAATTGAGGCGGAAACTCTGAGAGGCAAGGCGCTGAAGCGCTTTGTCTGGCTGTGGAATATTCAAAGCACCGGGACAGGTATGCACTAGCGGCGGGAACTCCACAGCAGGTTGTAGAGACCGCCAAGCACCCCGGCGGAGAGCCGGGCGATGTAGACGCCAAAACCGAGGGCGACGGCGACGCCGCCCGGCACGCCCAAGGCAGGTAGCACGACCTGGTATCCGGCCACCAAGCCCAGGCCCCCGATGGTGGGCACGAGCAGGCTGATGCTGACGATGGGGGTGACGATGAAGAATACGCCGATGCCCACCTCGATGCCTACCGAGCGCCCTATCAGGTAGTGGACGACGATGGTCAGGACGGTGCTCAGGGCCGAGACTGCGGTAGCTATCACCAAGTACGAACGCGAGCAGCCGGTGAGCGCGCCATAGAGCCGGGCGAGTATCCCGTCACCTTCCAGGGAGAGGCTCTGGGGTAGGAAACGGGTGAGGCGGCGCACCAAATTGCCCTGTAAGACAACGACCACGGCGGCCAGCCCGCCCAGGGAAACGGCAGTCAGCACACGCGTTGTGTTCGGGTCGTCGAGGAGGCGGTGGCCCAGGGCTAACGAAATGAGGGCGATGCCGAAGAGGGTGGAGAAACCCAGGGTGCGGTCCAATACGACGATGCCCGCCGTGCCAGCCTTGGAATCGCCGCTTTCGAGTTCGACGGTGCGCACGACATCTCCGGCGAAACCGGTGGGCAAGGAGACGTTGAAGAACTGGGAGATGTATTGCAGCTCAAGCACCTGGCGCGGTGAGGCGTGTACGCCGGAGCCGCGCAAGAGGACCCACCAGCGGGCCGCCCGCAGCACGATGCCACCCTGAAACAGCACCAACGCCAACCCCAGCAGCCGCAGGTTAGCGCCGCCGAGGGTGTCGACGACCTGGCGGGGGCTGACCTGCCTGAGCACCCAATAGAGCAGGGCGACGGTGACCACGACGCGCAGCACCCTGAACAGGCGCTTGCGGTTCGCATCGTTGGGGGAAGCCGTCATCCGTGTCGCTATCTCGCAAGAAGGGGAGACAATAAAATCAACCGGGCCGGTATTGTACCACCGACCCGGTTGTTTGTCGTGAGGTTTGTTCCTAGTTGACGACGATGTTGACCAGGCGGCCCGGCACGTAGATGACCTGGGCGGGTTGGCCGCCGTCGAGGTAGCCCTGCACCTTCTCGGAGGCCAGGGCCAGCGTCTTGGCCTCTTCTTCTTCGATGTCGGCGTCCACTTCGATGCGATCCCGCACTTTGCCGTTGACCTGCACGATGAGCGTGATTTGCTCCTCGGCGGCCAGTTCCTCATCGTACTCCGGCCAGGGCTGCTGGTGGATGCTGTAGGGGCCGCCGATGCGCTCCCACAGTTCCTCGGCCACGTGCGGTGTGAAGGGGGCCAGCAGCAGCAGCAGCGTGCTCTGGGCTTCCTGCCAGACGCCGGTACCGGCCAGCGCGGGTTTCACCCCCATCATGGTGTTCTTCAGTTCCATGATGGCGGCCAGGGCGGTGTTGAAGCGGAAGGTCTCCAGGCCCCTGGTGACGCGGCGGATGGTCTGGTGCAGCTTGCGGCGCAGCGCGGCGGCCTCTTCGGCGCCGGCCTTGGCGGGTTTCTTGGGCGGCGGCTCGACCACGGCCCAGACGTCGTTCAGGAAGCGCACCACGCCGATGATGTCCTTGCTCTTCCAGGGACCGCCCCGGTCCCACTTGAAGGCGAACATCATGTAGCCGCGCACCGCGTCCGCGCCGTACTCGGCCACCAGATCGTCGGGCGCGATGACGTTGCCCCGGCTCTTGCTCATCTTTTCGCCGTCTTCGCCCAGCACGATGCCCTGGTTGTACAGGCGGGTCATCGGTTCGCTGAATTTGGCGTGCCGGTCCTCACCCTTCGGCACCGCCACCTCGTCAAACACGCCCATGTCGCGCATGGCCTTGGTGAAGAAGCGGGTGTACAGCAGGTGCATGGTGGCGTGCTCGATGCCGCCCGTGTACTGGTCTACCGGCAGCCAGTAGGCGCCTTCGACCGGGTCGAAGGGGTGGTCGTCGTAGTCGGGGCTCAAGTAGCGATACTGGTACCACGAGGAGCACATGAAGGTGTCCATCGTGTCGGTTTCGCGCCGGGCAGGCTCGCCGCAGTTGGGGCAGGTGGTGTTCAGGTACCCTTCGTGCCTGGTCAGCGGGTTCTCGCGCTTTTTCTCGTCGAACTCTACGTCGTCGGGGATCAGGACCGGCAGTTGGTCTTCCGGCACGGGGACGACGCCGCAGGTCTCGCAGTAGACCATGGGGATGGGCGCGCCCCACATGCGCTGGCGGCTGATCAGCCAGTCGCGCATGCGGTATTGAACCTGGAAGCTGCCGGTGCCTTGCTTCTCCAGCCACTTGGTCACGTCGGCCACGGCCCTGTCGCCGGGCGTCCCGCTGAACTCACCAGAATTTATCATGGTGTGGTAGGCGTGATGGTACAGGCTGTCACGCTCGAAGCCGGTGTTCTCCAGGACCTCCATGGCGATTTGGGCGTCGCCAGCGCCCCCGGCATTCAGCCCGCGCACGCGCTCGACGATGGCCTGATCGGAGGCCATCGAGTCCAGGTCGATAACCGCGTCCTCGAAGACGAAGGCGAAACGCACCCCGGCGACGGCTACGTAGCCGCCCGCCTTGACCTGCCCCTGGGCGATCTCGACGTAGGCGTCGGTCTGGGCGCGGTCTTTGAGCGAGACGCGATAGCGCCCGCCCGCGTCCTCGAAGGCGATACCGGCTTTCTCCAGCGCGCCGGTGAAGCCCTTCTTGACCGCGTCGTGGGCGACGACGCTGCGCGCCTGCCCGTGCGGCGGCTCGATGACGGGGATGATGGACAGCCCGAATTTCAGGGCGAATTCGTAGTCGCGCTCGTCGTGGGACGGCACGCCCATGATGGCCCCGGAGCCGTAGGTCATCAGCACGTAGTCGGCCACCCAGATGGGGATGCGCTCTCCGTTGACCGGGTTGATGGCGTAGCCGCCGGTGAAGACGCCGGTCTTCTCGCGGCCCACGGCCTCGCGCTCGATTTCGCTGGCGCGGGCGGCGGCTTCCCGGTAGTCGTGGACGGCGTCGTGGTATTCCGGCGTGGTGACCTTGCTGACCAGCGGGTGCTCAGGGGCCAGGACCATGAAGGTCGCGCCCCACAGCGTGTCGGGCCGGGTGGTGAAGACCGGCATGGGGTCTTCGTCCTCGGTGCGGAAGACGACCTCCGCGCCCTCGCTGCGCCCAATCCAGTTGGTCTGCATGATCTGGACGCGCTCAGGCCAGTCTATGGTCGAGAAGTCCAGCAGTTCGTCGGCGTAGTTGGTGATGCGGAAGAACCACTGGTCCAGGTCTTTCTTGACGACCGGTGTCTTGCAGCGCTCGCAGTGGCGGTCCTCGCCCCAGACCTGCTCGCGGGCCAGGGTGGTGTTGCATTTGGGGCAGAAGTCAACCGGGGCCAACTTTTTGTAGGCCAGGTCGTTTTCGTACAGTTTCAGGAAGAACCACTGCGACCAGCGGTAGTATTCCGGGTCGCTGGTGATGGCCTCGCGCTCCCAGTCGAACATCGGGCCCATGCTGCGCAGTTGTGCCCGCATGCGGTCGATGTTTTCGTAAGTCCACTTCCGAGGATGCATACCGTGCTCGTAGGCAGCCTCTTCTGCGGGCAGGCCAAACGAGTCGAAGCCCATCGGGAAGAGGACGTTGTAGCCTTTCATGCGCAGGTAGCGCGCGCGTGCGTCGGAAGGGGCCATCGCGTACCAGTGGCCCATGTGCAGGTCGCCTGACGGGTAGGGATACATCGTCATGGCGTAGAACTTGGGCTTGCTCTCGTCGACGACGGAGCGGTACAGGCCGTCTGCCTCCCAGCGTTTTTGCCACCTGGGTTCAATTTCTTGGGGGACGTACTTATCACTCATCTGGTTCAGATTCCTTCAGAAAACACGTCTGCTTACCGGTAGTCCTCACGCGGGGGGTTGAAAACGTCGATGACGACGCATTCGGTCACGCCGCGTCCTTGGTGTTCCACCCCGCCCGGAATGTAGTAGCTGTCGCCTGCCGTGCAATTTCGCGTCACCCCGTCGATGATGAGTTCGATCTCACCGCTGATGACGTAGCCAACCTGGTGGTGGGGGTGGCTGTGCATGGGCACGACGGCGTCTTTCTTGAGCGTCACCTCGACGAGCATCAGGTCGTCGGTGGTGCCCAACGTGCGGAGAAACACACCGTCCAACATCTCTCTGTGTTCCACCGTACCGGCAGGAATGAATCCGCTCTCGGCCATCCGTTCCTCCTTGCGCCTGATAACTTGAAGAGGCCCTTCCGTCGCATCAGGGACGAAGGGCCTCCGTGGTACCACCCTGGTTGGCGGAAGTGCTCTGTCTGTGCAAGAACAGAAGTGGACCCGAAGGGGCTCGAACCCTTGACCTCCACAATGCCATTGTGGCGCTCTCCCAGCTGAGCTACGGGCCCATGTTTTCCACCCACTCAACGCGCTTAACGTGCGCCTTCCGGCGGCGGCTACGGGTGTTCACCGCCGCAACTCCAGGGCGAGTTGGGCCTGATGCGCTCGTCGGCGGCGCTGCGCCGGGCTTCCACGCTCCCCGGCTCGCTGCGACGATGGCTTACTACTCCCCTTCATCGTTTTTGACGCGGGTATTTGATTTTTGCCTGGACACGAGCGCGGTCAAGTGGCTCGTGTCAGGTGTCTCACCGTCGGGCCGTACTATAATCTGCTTTGCCGAGATTTGCAAGAGATTGGGCGAAATTTCTCCTCTGGGTGCGTATTGGCTTGTGAAGTGGTTGGGTTCAACGATATACTTGTTCGCCATGAAGATATACTTCGGCAATACGGCATTTGAATGCGATGCCGTCGCATTCGACAAAGATGGGACGCTGATCGACCGCAGTGCATTCTGGTGGGGTCTGTACGAAGGGCGGCGTGCCCTTTTGCTGCAGCATCAGCAGGGTGAGGCAATCGTCCGCACGTACGAGCAGATGCTCGGCGTGGACCGAAGCCGTCGCGCGGTTGATCTGCACGGCCCCCTGGCTACGGCCTCGTTGAGTGAAGAGCAGGTTGTGCTGACCACCGCCATCTATCAGGCTACCCATTCACCCTGGGACCGCGCTCGAGAGTGGGCAACGGACATCCTTGCCAAGGGCGACGGGAACCTGCCGCCTTCTGCTTATGCCTCTCCCCTACCCGGCGTGCCGGGGGTCTTGTTGGAACTCGCCGCGCAGGGCCTGCCGCTGGCCGTGCTGACGGGGGATTATGCGGAGCGCACCCACCAAACGCTGCTCCAACTGGGGTTGAAGGAGGCGGTCAGATGTGTGGTCTGTCCGAGTGACGTGGCGAATGCGAAGCCTGCCCCGGATATGATTTTTCATGCCGCGCAGCATCTGGGTGTGGAGCCCACCCGCGTGGCAGTGGTTGGCGACACTCTGGTGGACCTTCAGATGGCACAGGCAGCGGGTTCGTTCGCAGTTGCCGCGCTGGCAGGCAGCACCGACCGTCATTTTGCCGATGGCCTGGCCGGGGCGATCATCGACTCTATCGCGGAGATCCGCATTGCGGATGATTGAACCTGCACCCAGCACAGCGTAGCGGTGCTACCTTGCCCGTGCAGGATTCGTCTAAGAACGAAGCCCTCCGCGAAAGGAGGGCTTCGTCGACGCTTGGTGCGAGGTCCCCTCACTCGCCAGATCGAATATCTTCCAGCTTTTGGGTCGTATAGGCAATCTCGGAGAAGCTGGCGGTACAGGACTGGCCGGTTGGGGACTGCACGGTGAAGCCTATCGCCACATCCCCGGGATTCTCCAGGGTGAAGTAGCGGATCAGGTGCCAGAGCTGGCCGTCGGTAGAGTAGTGGAAGGCGAACGCGCGGTCCAGTTTTGCCAGCCTGAGATAGCGCTCATTGCCATCCACGGGCACGGAGTTGCAATCGTCGGAGGTGCCCTGCCGGGTCACAACCGACACAACGGTGGGCTGCTTGAGGTGGGAGAACTCGAAGCACAGCTTGGCATACGAGCTATCGCTCCCGTATATCAGAAGCGCCCCTGCGTCTCCCCAGGCCGCAAAGTCCACGGTGACCCTGGCGCTCAGGACGTAGGGGTCCTCCGGCTGGAACGTCAATCTCGGGGAGTTGTTCGTCGGGGAAGCTCCGTCTGGGTCGTTGAACAAGTCGGTCCGCTCCCCGGCGGTCATGGTCAGCGTGCCGTCATCTCCAACCTGCCAGTGTTGTGGCGGGTTGGCCCACCGCAATGGGGTGGGGATTGTGCTCAATGCTACGTCGTTCACGTTCGATTTACCCTGTCACCGGCGGGAGACGTTTTTTTGGAGAAGTGATTTCCGCCTCAGCCTTTGGCTAACAGGGGCCAAGGTGGAAATCACAGGATGCGCTTTGCGATAATGCCGAGTGCAGAGAGCGCCAATTGCCCGGTTAGCCAAAGGCCCCCATCGCCACGCCCACGTCGGCGCCTTCGTGGACGATCATGCGCAGCGCATGGATCATGGCAGGCGGGTCCGGGGATTGCCAGATTTTGCGACCGACCACGGTGCCCTTCGCCCCGGCGTCCATGGCGCCCTTGACCATTTCCAGGACCTCCTGGTTGGTGTCGGCCTTGGGGCCTCCGGCGATGAGCACGGGGATGGTGCTGTAGGCGACAATCTTGTGGAAGGACTCCGGGTCTCCGCTGTACCAGGTTTTGATGAAGTCGCCACCCATTTCGGAGGCGGCCCGAACGGTGACGCGCATGTCGTCGACGGTGTAGGGGCCATTATAGGGTTCCGCGTCTGGACCGCCCACCGGGAACACCTCTGCGCAGAGGGGCATCCCCAGTTCCTCGCACTTGTCGCTCATCACGCCGAGCACCGTCAGGATCTTCTGCTCGGGGGGATCGCCGAAGAAGAACGTCGGCACGACGGCGTCGGCGCCATTTCGCAGCGCTTGCTCGACCGTACCGGTGACCAGCTGATCCAGGTCGAGCATCATATCCTTTGCGACCGCTACCCCGGTACGGCCAGTGAGCCGCGCCACCCAGCCCGCTTTGCCCCGCACGTCCGCGGACAACCGGGCCAGCCCTCTGCGCATCAAGAAGCCATCCGCGCCTGCATCTGCAATGGAAGCAACCAGGTCGAGCGGGTCTTCGAGTTCGGCGAAGTAACCTTCGATGCCGTGGTCCATGGGGACGATTATCGAGTTGCCGGTTTTGGCATCGAACAGTTTGTTCAAACGATTTTTCTTACCCAATCCTGTCATCGTCGTTTGTCTCCTTTTTTTCATAGGCTGCGCTCCTGTAGGAGCGCAGTGAGAACACGTTTTGTGGTGGGCCAGTAGATAGAGGCTACCCGATGCGCGCTCCGGTGTCGGGATCGAAGAAGTACAGGTAGCGAGACACCGGGTCCAGACGCACTTCGTCTCGCACTTTGAAGGTTTCTTCTGGGTCTGTACGGACTGTGAACTCAGTGTCACCAACCTGGACGTGCAGATATTGGTCTTTCCCCAGAGGCTCTATGATCTTGATGGCTCCGTGAATGCCGCTGGGACCGTTCGCGGGCGCGACGACGAAGTGTTCGGGCCTCACTCCCAGCGTGATCTGGCCGTTGGTTGCTGCCTGGCTGAGGCGCGTGGTTTGTTCGGCGTCGAGGGGCAGATTCACCCCTTCTTCCACGAGCACAATCGATTCGCCTTCACGCTGTATGGAGACCTGCACGAAGTTCATCGAGGGAGACCCAACGAATCGTGCCACAAACCGGGTGGCCGGTTCGTAGTAGATTTCGGATGGGGTGCCGTACTGCTCCAGGCGTCCTTCGTTCATCACCACGATGGCGGTACCCAGCGAGAGCGCCTCAACCTGATCGTGGGTGACGTAGAGGGTGGTAGTTTCCGTTTCCTGGTGGAGGGTTTTGATTTCGGCGCGCATTCTCACACGCAGCAGCGCGTCAAGGTTGCTGAGGGGTTCGTCCATCAGCAACACGCTGGGCTGACGCACGAGCGCCCGTGCCAGGGACACACGCTGCTTCTCGCCACCGCTCACCTGAGCCGGTTTCCTCCTGGAAAGCTCGGCGATGTTGAGACGTTGCAGCATGTCGAATACGCGACTTTCAATTTCCTGCTGATCCACCTTGGCGATCTTGAGTGGGAAAGCCACGTTGTCGTAAACGGTCATGTGTGGGTATAGGCCATAGTCTTGGAAGACCATCGCGACGCCACGATCCTTGGGCGTCAGGTGTGTGACAGACCGGTCACCCAGGAGAATATCGCCGGAATTCGGTCTCTCCAGGCCAGCGATCATTCTGAGGGTGGTGGTCTTTCCGCAGCCTGAGGGGCCAAGCAGGACCGTGAAGCCCCCGTCCTCGACGGAAAGGCTCAAGTTATCGACGGCGACTTTCTTGCCAAAGGTCTTAACGAGTTCGCGCAGCTCTATCGTCATCTAAACGCTCTCCAGGAGAATACTGAACGCACCGGTGGTCAGGCTTTCACCACGCCAAAGGTTAGTCCTCGTACGAGATATCGTTGTATGAAGACCAGGGGGATGACAATGGGCAGGGACACCAGCGTTCCTCCCGCCGTGGCTATACCCCACGAGACTCGCCGCGTTTCGATGCTCAAGGCAATGACCACCGGCAGGGTCTTGGTCTCCGGCCCGGTTAAAATGTTCGCAAAAAGGAATTCATTCCAGACAAAAATGGAGGTCAGGATGGTGGTGGCAATCAGCCCCGGCAAGATGAGGGGCAGCGTGATGGACCACAGAATGCGCAGACGGCTGCACCCATCCACCAGGGCCGCTTCCTCGATCGAGAGGGGCAGTTCTTCGACGAAGACTCTCAACACCCAGATGACCAGGGGGATGTTGAAGACCGCATTGACCAGGGCCAGCATCCAGTAGGTGTTGAAGAGGCCGGTCCTCAAGGCGATGACGTATATGGGAATGGCGGAGGCGATGGGCGGCACCATGCGGATGGATAGAACGTCCAGCGCGATGGTGTTCTTGCCACGGAATTGAAAGCGCGCCAGCGCATAGGAAGCCAACATGCCGAAGATGATGGCCAGCGAGGTCGCCATGAGAACCACGATGACGCTGTTCTTTATGGCGGGAAGGATGAAGAACTCCCTGATCAGGCCGTCGAAGTTGTCAAGAGTGGGTGTGAAGAGGATCTTAGGCGGTATCGCCCTGATGTCTTTCGGGGGTTTGAAGGCGGTGATGATCATCCAGAAATAGGGAAAGATGAAGAGCAGGGTTATCGACACGACGATCAGATAGACTCCAAGGCTCTTCAGAAAGGTCCCGATTGGTCCCGTGCGTGTATTCATGCAAACTCTCCGAGAAGACTAACTCAAATACGCTGCTTGCCTCGCAGCTCTGTAGGCATCGTCGACAAACTCGTACACCCGGTCGTAACGCTCGCGCACCTTCTGGTAGACGGCATGCTTTTGGGGGTCTGGCCGGTAGCGCTCGCCGGGGATAATCATCGCTTCGGCTGCCGCCGCTGCGTCGGGAAAAAGACCGGCGGCCAGCGCGGCCAGAATCGCCGCGCCCAACGCCGCGCCGTAGAGAACCTGGGGCGTCCGTACGGGAAGCCCAACCACGTCGGCCTTTATCTGATTCCATAGCTCGCTGCGCGCTTCGTCGTCGACGAGGATGATCTCGTCTGGCGCAGCTCCGCCGTAGCTTTCCAGCATCTCCAAAAGCGGTGGATACTGGAAGGCTACTGCCTCCACGATGGCTCTCACGCAGTGCGCGCGGGTGTGACTGGTCAGGATCCCGAAAAAAACGCCGGTGGCGTCCTCGTTGAAGTGAGGCGCGCGGGCACCCTCGAGGTAGGGATAGAACAGCAAGCCATCTGCGCCTGCCGGGACCTCGCCCGCTTCTTCCAGCAGGCGTTCGTAGGGGTTGCGCTGCTCATCGCCCAGCGCGCCGAACGTGTCGTTGAACCATCTGAGCGAAGTGCCAGTTCCTGTGACGACCAGTTCGTATACGTAGCGCTCGGGAACGAGGTGTGGCGACAGGTCGGCTTGCCCAGAGGAGTCGGGCGTTGGGCGGTCGGTCACAACCCGGAAGCAGGCCGCGGTTCCGGTCCCGACGACCACGTCGCCTACGTCAATCGCCCCGGCACCGACCGCGGCGGAAGGGTCGTCCCCGCCACCGGCTGCCAGCACCGTGCCCGGCTCCAGGCCGAGGCGTTCAGCCGCCTGAGGTGACAGTTCTCCCCACACCTCCCAGGGCCGGTACTTGATGGGGGGCAGCAGGTCGACGTCGATCTCGGCCTTCTGGCAAATCCACTCCGACCACGCTTCTTTACGCAGATCATATAGCATCTGCCGGGACGGTGTGGAGGTGTCTGTTGCAATCTGCCCTGTCAGCCGGTACAAGACGTAGTCCTTCGTGGCGAGAATGCGCCGGGTTTGCTGCCAAGCCTCTGAGCGGTGCCGTCGAATCCAGTAGATGTTAGGCAGCGTGAGGCCCGGTACGGGAATGAGTCCGGTCGTCTCGATCAGCCGTTGGTGGCCGAAGTCTTCGTATACCTGCTCGACCCCGTGCAGGTCGCGCCGGTCCGTCCAGCTGATGCTGGGGGCCAGAACGCGGTCGTCGGCGTCGAGGAGAACGATGGGGTCGCGCTGTGCCACGATGCATAATCCTTTGACGCGCGACGGCTCCACTGCCGCCTGTTCGACGGCTTGTTTCACGCTGTCCTCGACGGCCTTCACCCAATCGTCGGGGTCGTTTTCTGCCCAGCCTGGATGGGGCCGGTACATAGGGTATTCCTGGCGTACCGCAGCGAGAAGCTCCCCCCGCATGTTCACGAGGATGGTCTTCGTGCTGCTGGTACCCACGTCTACTCCGACTACGAGATCCGACATGATCTGACCGTCCGCTCGTCCCCCTGCTCCGTGCTCCTGGCCTAATCTGCCTCGACTTCGTCTTTCTTCAGCATGCCGGTGTTGTTGACGAAGAGCACCAGCAACACGGTGCTTAACAGCAAGAGCACCCAGGAGAGCGCGGCTGCGTAGCTGATGTGTGAGTGTTTGAACCCGACGCGATACACGAAGACGCTAAAAAGGTCTGTGGCTTGCGCGGGTCCCCCCCGGGTCATGACGAATATCTGGTCGAAGATGCGTAGGGCGTCGACTGTTCTCAGGATGACGGCGACGTAGATGACTGGCCGCATCATCGGGATGGTTAGAAAACGAAATCGCTGCCACCAATTGGTGCCATCGACCAGCGCCGACTCGAAAGGCGAAACCGGCAATGACCGCAACCCCGCCAGGAGGATGAGAAACATGAAGGGCGTCCACTCCCAGATGTCGACCAGGACGACGCCGAGCAGGGCGGTTTTGGTCGACTCGATCCACAATGGGCGGGGCAGGCCGATTGCGCCCAGGACGTGATTGATGATTCCAATCTGGTCGCTGTACATCATGCGCCACGTCAGCCCGATGGAAACAGGCGTGACGACCATCGGAACGATGAGCAAGGAACGCAGGATCGCCATCCCCCGCAGTTCGCGATCCAGCAGGAGGGCCATCCCAAAGCCCAGCAGAAGAGACCCGGATACGCTGGCGGCGACGTAGATGATGGAAAGCTTCAGTGAATGCCAGAAGAGCGGGTCGTTCGTCAGGGCAATGTAGTTCTCAAGGCCGACGAATTTGATGCCCTCGACGGCGGAGCGATATACGTTGTAGTCTTGAAAACTGATGACTAGAGAGAAGACAAGGGGGTAGGCGGTGACGGCCAGAATCAAGATCAGGGCCGGTGCCAGGAAGAGCCAGGGCGTGACGCGTTCGCTCATGATTTGTCTCTTTGGTCGCTGGAATGCACGGGGTGGACAAGTTGTGCGCACCCCGTGCATTCGTGTGGTGTTCGTTCGAGATTAGGGGAAACTTGCCGTTGTCCGGTTGGCAGCCGCTCCTAGACTTCCATTACCTCCCGGACCCGCTCTTCTGCTGCCTGCATGGCATCTTCGCTGGACTTTTCGCCAGCCAGTGAGGAGGCAACCTCTTCCCAGACGACCCGCTGGACCTCTGTGAATGCCTCGAACCACACGGGGATGTAGGCCGTGTTTTCGATGCCTTTCCAGGCCGCCAGGTAGGGCAACCGCTCGATGACGTCGGGGTCCTCCAGGTCTTTCTTGACCTGGATGCCCGTCTCGCCCTTCTCCAGGATCATGTCAAAGGCAGGCCCCTCCATTATCCACGCCAGCAACTTGTAGGCTTCCTCTGGGTTCTCACTTGCGGCGTTGATGAACAGCTGGAAGCCTCCAACCGGGTTAACTTGCATCGTGTGCGCCGGAATGGCTGTGTAGCCGACCTGACCCGCAACCTCGGAGAACTCGGGGTTCTCGGTATCAGCGTAGAAGTCGTTCCACGTAAGCAGCATCGCGGACTTGCCTGAGTTGAACAGGTTCGACCCCTCGCCGTAGTCGAAGCCCAGGGTACCCTCTGGGCAGTATGGCAGAACGCGGTGCAGGTCGTCAAGTGCCTTCACGCCCCGGTCGTCGATATTGAAGATAGGCTCGCCTTCGGCGCTCAGGATGTACCCGTCGCCCTTGTCGGAAACCGGTCCGAAGCCAAAGAGATGGAAGGTCCAGTCCGAGTAGCCGGGGTCCTGCGATGCTTGAATCAGGCAGGTGGGATAGAAGTCTTCCAGCCCATCGGCCTCTATCGCCTTCTGGCATTCGTCGAGAAGGGCGTAGTATTCGTCCCACGTCGTGGGGGCGTCGAAGCCCCACTGGTCGAAGAGGTCCTGGCGGTAGGCCAGCGTCGGGGTTGTCAGGCTGGAGGGGATACCGTAACGCTTGCCGTCCAGGTCTGCAACGTAAGGAAGCGAGGCGGGAATGGGGGTGTCCCACTTGATGTCGGGTAGGTCTGGATTCTCCTCCTTCATGTCCTCGACGGACAGAACCCAATTTGAGTTGATGCAGGCACCAACCCAGATGCAGTCCGTCGCGACGATGTCGTAGGAGCTTGACCCGGCCCCCAACTCCAAGAAGACCTTCTCCTGGAGTGTGTCGTAGGGAGCGACGTCTCCAACGATTTTGACGCCAGTCTCCTCCTCGTACGCCTGGGCGATTTCGTCGCGGACGGCTTCGCCCCAGGGCAGGTTCATGACCAGGGCGCGCAGTTCTTTCGCTTCGCCGCCATCACCGTCACCGCCACCTGCCGGTGCACACGAGGCCAGCAAAGAGCCTCCCGCCGATGCGCCGAGGCCAGCCAAAGCGCTGGCTCTGAGAAAACTGCGACGACTGATCGTTCTACGGTTAGATGCCTTAGCGGATTTCATGTGTTTCCTCTCCTCCCGGCCCCGACTCCATTGGAAGGCAGGGCTGGGCACTAAAGAAGACCGTCAATAGGAGCATCTCTTATAATTCATTCTATATAGAATTCTCCGAAGTGTCAACTGCAGATTGTCTGCAATTGACAATGCGCGCGCGTGTGATTATACTCAGTGTGTAGTTATTGGTGGATTTTGTGGCTTCGCGTCGACGGTCGGGCCAGTCGCCCCTGGATAGAGAGTGTTCGCCAATGGCCGGTCACCCTGGACTATCTATCGAGGATAAAGTAGCTGTTATCACTGGCTCTGGACGAGGCATCGGCAGGGCGTTGGCGATTGGTTTTGCCCAGGCTGGTGCCAGAGTGGTGGTCAACGTGGCCCACCACCCTGATCAGGGCGAGAAGACTGTGGAGACTATCAAAGAGAGGGGCGGCGAGGCAGCGCTCGTTCAGGCAGATGTTTCGGATGAGTCAGCGGTCGAGCGCCTGATCGACGAGACGGTGGCGACTTTTGGCGGGTTGGACATCCTGGTCAACAATGCGGGGGTCGTGGCCGAGGGTCCTGCCGAGGACCTGAACATGGATGAGTGGGACCGGATTCTCGCGCTCAACCTGACAGGCACGTACCTGTGCTGCGGGATGGCTGCCAGGAAGGTGATGATTCCCCAGAGAGGGGGACGGATCGTCAATATTTCGTCCATCGACGCGAAGATCGGGCTTCCAGGAGGCAATCCTGCGATTCAGATTTCCTCCTACCATACGTCTAAGCGCGGCGTCAATATGCTGACGCGCTGTCTGGCGCTGGAATGGGTTTCCTACGGCATCACGGTTAACTCGATAGGCCCCGGTTGGAACGACACGGAGAGCAATGCGGGCTACTTCGTCGATCCGGCCAAGCTGGAGCTGGTTCTGAGCGACACGCCGATGCGCCGCCTGGGCAACCCGGAAGAACTGGTCGGGGCCGCCATCTTCCTCTCGTCGGACGCAGCCAGTTTCATAACCGGTCAAAACCTGATCGTGGATGGTGGGTATACTTGCTGGTAAGCGCGCAGGGCGGGCCGCTTGCCTGAGGGAGGGAGATGGTGCTCATGGTTGGTCATCCGATTTTTTCCATCGAAGATAAGGTAGCCATCGTCACTGGCTCTGGACGAGGCATCGGTGAGGCCCTGGCGGTTGGTTTTGCCGAGGCCGGGGCCAAAGTGGTGGTGAACGTGGCCAACCACCCCGATCAGGGCCAGGCGACTGTGGATGCCATCCAGCAAAAGGGTGGCGAAGCGGTCCTGGTGCAGGCGGACGTTTCGAACCAGGCTGACGTCGAACGCCTGGTCGACTCGGCGGTGGACGCATTTGGAGGACTCGACATCCTGGTGAACAACGCCGGTATCGTCGCCGGTGGTCCAGCCGAAGACCTGGACATGGAAACGTGGAACCGGGTGCTGGCGGTCAATCTGACCGGCGTTTACCTGTGTTGTGGGATGGCTGCTAAAAAGGTCATGATTCCCCAGAAGAGTGGTCGCATCATCAACATCGCTTCCATTTCCGCAGAAATCGGCCACCCCGGCGGCAATCCGGGCCTGCAGCAGGCCGCGTATCACGCGGCCAAGGGCGGCGTCAACATGCTGACACGCTGCCTGGCCCTGGAATGGGTCTCGTACGGTATCGTCGTCAATACGCTCAGTCCTGGCTGGATTGATACCGGGATCGACGACGAATGGTTCGAAGCAGACCCGGGGAACCTGCCGCTCGTCCTTGACGACACGCCGATGCACCGCCTGGGCAACCCGGAAGAACTGGTCGGGGCCGCCATATTCCTCTCGTCGGACGCGGTGAGTTTCATGACCGGCCAGAACGTCATCGTCGACGGTGGCTACACCAGTTGGTGACGCCACCCGCTCTACTCGCGTACGGTCTGCTTTGACCGGCTCACTGAAAGGCTCTCGATTTGCCCTCATCATGTGACGTGCTCATCATCGGCGGTGGTGTGATTGGAACCGCAATTGCCGCACGCCTTTCTCAGACCAACCTGCAGGTTTGCCTGGTCGAGAAGGCGGGCGACGTCGCCGAGGGAGCCAGCAAAGGTAATGCAGGCGGCGCGTCCTCCTTCTATGAGCCTCCGGGAACGCTCGGAGCGCGCCTGACGACGGATTCCAACCGCCGCTGGGAGGACCTTTGCAGCCGCCTGAACGTGCCGTACCGGCGCAGTGGCGCGCTGATGCCAGCGTTCACCAAGCAGGAGGAAGAGTTGCTGCCTCCCCTGGTGGAGCAGGCGCGGGGCTGCGGCGTTCCGGCGGAGATTCTCAGCGGCGAGGAGACTCTGCGGCGCGAACCGCTCATCTCGCCAGAATGTCGATGCGCTTTCCACCTCCCTAACGAGGGCATCATCGATCCGATGCGCCTCACCTTTGCCTACGCAGAGCTGGCGGCACGCAACGGTGCTGACGTCAGATTCCATTCCCCGGTGATCGGCTTCGACAAGGACGGCGACCGTGTCGTCGCCGCTATCACGCCGCACGACACCATACGAGCGAGATACGTCGTCAACGCGGCTGGCCTACACGCAGACACGATCAGCCAATCGGCCGGCGGCGAAGCGTTCCGGATGTGGCCTCGTAAGGGGCAATATTGGCTTCTGGACCGGGAGTTCGGTGCCCAGATCAACCACATCATCTTCGCCGTGACCATCCCGGATACCGGGTCGAAGGGCATTCACGTCTATCCCACCACGAACCGGACGGTTCTGCTGGGTCCCTCGGCTGAGGATATCGAAGACCGCTACGACACCTCTACCGACCACGAGACGCTGGATTACATCTACGAGAGGACCAGGCGGGTCGTGCCGTCGGTGTCACTCGACTATGCTATCAAGTCTTTCGCTTCGCTGAGACCTGCGTGCGAGGAGGAATATTTCGCCCGGGTTGACGCACAGGTCCCCAACCTGATTCACACTATAAACCGGTCTTTCGGCGTGACCATCTCACCCGCTCTGGCCGATTACACCCTCGACCTGCTGAAAGAAGCCGGGCTGGAGGCGCAAGATGACCCCTCGGCTGTCGATACCCTGCCGCCAGTCCCCCGGATGGGCCACGAGGCCAACCCTGAGAACATCGACCTTACCGCTAACGGTCGCGGCTTCTCACAGGTGGTGTGTGTGTGCGAGCAGGTGACAGCCGGGGAAATTGAGGCCGCACTCACAGCCGACGTGCCCGCCCGCTCTATCGACGGCGTGCGCAAGCGAACGGCAGCTACCGGCGGGCGCTGCCAGGGATCGGTTTGCATGGCGGGCGTGACCTTCATGTGTTCGATGCACATGAACTGCCCACCTGAAGATGTTCCTCTAAAGGATGAAGGGGAGATTGGAATTGGACGAAGCACCGACTAGCGTGTTGGTCGTCGGCGCAGGGGTATCCGGTCTGGCCGCTGCCGCCGAATTGTCAGAAGCGTTTCCCACCACTGTTATCGACCGGCTGCCGGTAGTCGGTGGGATCGCGACGGGCTACGAGAACGAGTCTGTCAAATCCCTGAAGCGCCGCTGCGATGCCTCCGGTGCCCGCTTTGTCCTGGGCACGACGGCGCTGCGGTGGTCGCCAGAGAGACGCTTGTTGATCGCCGGGCCCGCCGGAATTGAGTGGTTGCCCGGCAGGCATCTGGTCTATGCTGGCGGCACGCGTCCCTGCACCCAGGCAGAGCTTCGCATCGTGGGGGACCGTCTGGCCGGTGTGGTGCAGGCCACTGTGGCCTACCACTTGCTGGAGATTGGGGTGCGGTTGGGCGAGCGTGTGGTGGTCGTCGGAACCGGTGACTGGGCAAAGCGAGTGGGCCACCTACTCGAGGAGCAGGATTGCTACACCTGCGTCGTGCCCACAGGCGGTGAAAGTGATCGCCCGGATTTTGGCGACGAATGGTGGCCGGGGTGGGTCCCGGTGAAAGTGCGAGGAGATCGCCGTGTCAGAGAGATTCTGCTGGCAAAAGGTGACCTGCAAGAAAGAATCCTCTGTGATGCCGTCATGCTGGCTGGCGGAGCCAGGCCGATGCGCAATATCGACGGCGCGATCTTTGAGGAAATGAGTGATTCCGTGACCTACATTCAATTAGTTGCAGAGTCGACCACGATCGGGCAGTTGGCGGCACACGCCACGGAACTCGCCACGCAACTGGTCGACGGACTCGGGAGAGAGACTACATGAAGGTTAGTTCCCCAATTGGCGATTTACCGTTTGAGCCAGCCCGGCTAAAGATGAAGAAGGGCGTGCTGACTGTCGAAGGATCGATGGGTGCCTGGCCGGCGACTGTTCAGATCTATCCTTCTGATCTCCCTGTTATCTTGTGGGTCGCGCGTTTCCCACTGATTGTCGCCGTCGTGATCGCTGCTGTCGTCGTGGCTATCGTGCTGCTGTAATTGCGTCACGGTGCCCCACGTTCGGAGTAGTTGTAAATGATGGGTTTGACTGTTAGATTAATATTCTCATTAACCCATTGATAGAGGAGGGCCATGAGCTTTCCACAACTGAAGAAAGTCGAGCGCGAGTCTATAGCCACGCAGGTTTACGAAACCCTCAAGCAGAGCATCGTCCAGGGCACGCTGCCATCCGGGACGCATCTCATCGAAACGACGATTGCCAAGCAAATGGGCACCAGCCGGGGCCCCGTCCGGGAAGCTCTGCGACAACTGGAGGCGGATGGAGTCGTCGAGGTCCGCGCCAACGTGGGCACGTTCGTGCGAGCGCTTTCGATGGAAGAGATCCAGGAACTCTACACGGTGCGGAGTGTGCTTGAGGGCTACGCCGCCAGTCTGGCTGCCGAGAGAGCGACACCTGCCGACATCGAGAGGTTGCAGGAATCTGTAGAGGCTGCGATCAGAGCAGCGCAACAGGGAGACTTGCGCAAGACGGCCACGGTGGATTTCGACTTACACCGGACCATCTGGGAAATCGCACGGCACAGGATCCTTTTTGATCTCCTCTCCCTGCTCGAAGTGAGGATCCGCATGTTCATTTCGCTGCAGGCTCCCCTATTTAAGAAACTCATGGACTCGATTCAGGATCACCGCCTGATCGTCAAAGCTATCGGCGATGGGGATGCCGAAACTGCGGGCGAACTCGTCCGCACGCACATTATGGAAGCGGGACTCCTTATCGTCGAGCACATGGAAGAACAAGAGGACACGGAGCAATCCAGCGAGGGCTAAGAGCAGGGAAGCCTGACCCGAATCAGCAGCGTTGGCGGCTTGCCAGCTCGACAAACTCATCGGCGAATGATGAGCGATTCGCCGAGTGCATACAAGAGAATCGCTTGAGCGCAGCTTGACCGGCCAGGCGACATATAGCGCAACCCAGGCGGAGCCCGCCCCCCCTCGAGAAGTTGGCGAACATGGTGCCACGCTGGTCACATCTTCAACAGCGATCCTCCTTGATCCACCACGGTCCGGTCGCACTGCGCGAAGCGGCTGTGGATGCCATCGAACACGGCATTCGCGCGGCGGACCCCTACGCGGCCACGATGAAGTTGGTTTCGCTGGACGGACACTGTCTGCACGTCGGGGAACTGGAATACAACCTCGAGGAATGGGACCGGATATTCGTCGTCGGAGCCGGAAAGGCGACACAACCCATTGCCCAGGCGCTCGAAGAGGTGCTGCGCGAGCGCATCAGCGATGGACTGGTCGTCCTGAAGCGGGGGGAGGACCATCACCTGCGCCGTGTCAGGATCATCGACGCCGCGCATCCAGTGCCGGACGAAGCGAGTCTGGCCGGTGCCCAGGAGATCGTCAGAATCGCCCGGCAAGCCGGGTCCAGGGACATTGTGTTTGCTGCCATTACCGGGGGCAGTTCGGCGCTGCTCACCTGGCCCGCCAACGGCATTGCCCTGGCAGATAAGCAGACCCTCAACAGGGTCTTGCTCGAATGCGGCGCATCGATACGCGAAATCAACGCGGTCCGCAAACACGCTTCCCGTGTGAAGGGCGGGCGCCTGGGAGAGCAGATCTTCCCGGCTGAGTTGATCAACCTGACGGTCTCGGACGTGGTGGGCGATCCGCTGGACTATATCACCGGTCCCACCGTACCCGACACGGCCACCTATCAGGATGCCTGGGACACGATGGATAAGTATGACCTCTGGGACCGGGTACCCGCTTCTGTTCGACAGCATCTCAGGCGCGGCGCGGAAATCGAGACGCCCAAGGTCTACACGAACCGGTACCATTCATTCATCGTGGTTGCCTGTGACGCCGCGTGCCAGGGTGCCGCTGAACGCTGCGAAGAACTTGGTTTCAGGACGCGCGTCCTCACTACGGCGATGGAAGGGGAAAGTCGTGAGGCGGCAGCGGCGTTCGTAGCGGCTGCGACCAACATCGCCAGTCAGGCAGCGGCGGGGGTATCCTGCGCGTGCCTGGTCAGTGGTGAAACGACGGTCACCCTCGACGACCACTACGGCGAGGGCGGTCCTAACCAGGAGTTTGCCCTCAGTGCTGCCTTCGAAATCGCCGGGCGCGATAACGTCGTCGTGGCCAGTGTTGGCACAGACGGCACCGATGGACCCGGTCGTGCGTGCGGCGGGCTGGTGGACGGAGAAACCATCAGCCGGGCGAGAACTGCCGGGCTGGACCCAGAAGGACACCTGAAAAGTCACTCGTCGCGCGCCCTCCTGGAGGCCGCCGGCGACCTGGTTCTATCAGGTCCCACCGGGACGAACGTGAATGACGTTGCCCTCACGCTGGTCGGAGGGTGACAGGGGAAGGGCCAGAGCAGTCTGGATATCGCCTTACAAAGCGTGTTCATTGTGGTTGGGGCGATGACCGGGCTTGTTAGTACCACACTGTGCACAGGAGAGTCTCAATGGCAAACGGATATCATGGGAAAGTACTGCACGTCGATCTGTCTACCGGGTCGCTGGAGGTCGAGCAGCCGGACGAAGCGTTCTATCGCACTTATATGGGAGGGAGTGCTCTGGGTGCGTATTACCTGCTTCGCAACACGCCCCCAGGGGCAGACCCGCTTGGGCCAGAGAATACCCTGGTCTTCTCCCTGAGTGTGCTCACCGGCACGCCCATCTCCGGCCAGGCCCGCCTGACGACCACCGCCAAATCGCCCCTCACGGATGCCATAGGCGATGCCCAGAGCGGGGGCTTTTTCCCGGCTGAGATGAAGTTTGCCGGATTTGACGCGATCGTCGTCAAGGGCCGCGCTGAGAAACCCGTTTACCTGTGGGTTCACGATGGCGAGGCCGAGCTGCGCCCGGCTGAACACCTGTGGGGCAAGGTCACCGGCGAAGCCGAAACGATGATCTGCGAGGAACTGGGCGATGAAAAAATTGAGATCGCCCAGATCGGTCCCGGTGGAGAGAATCTCGTTCGCTACGCTGCTGTGATGAATATGTCCAACCGTGCCAACGGTCGCACCGGCATGGGGGCGGTGATGGGCAGCAAGAACCTCAAGGCCATCGCCGTGCGGGGCAAGAACAGACCCTCAGTAGCCGACAGCAAGGGGCTGAACGAACTGGCTAAGTGGGGTTCTGCCAACTTCGAGGAATCTGACGTCTACGGTCTGGGCATGCTGGGCACGGCAGGCGACCTGGCAGGACTGCAGGCCGACGGCATGCTGCCCACGTACAACTGGCGGAGTGGCGTCTTCGATGGCTGGGAGGCCCTCGACGGCAAGACGATGGCGAACACGATCCTCAAGGAGCGCGATACCTGCTATGCCTGCACGATCCGCTGCAAGCGGGTGGTCGAGGTAACCGAGGGGGACTACAAGGTCGAGCCGCACTACGGCGGCCCGGAGTACGAGACGCTGGCCACGTTTGGCTCGTATTGCGGTATCGACGATCTGGCGGCTGTCTCCCTGGCCAACCAATTGTGCAACATGTACGGGCTGGACACGATCTCGTGTGGCGCGACTATCGCCTGGGCAATGGACTGCTTCGAGCAGGACATCCTGACCACAGAGCATACCGGTGGGATGGAGATTCGCTTCGGCGACGAGGCGGTCATGGTCGAGCTGGTCGAAATGATCGGCAGGCGCGAGGGTTTCGGCGACCTGCTGGCCGAGGGATCGGCCAGAGCTGCGGCCCAGATCGGCAACGGGGCGGAGGAACTGGTGGTGGCGGTCAAGAAGCAAGAGCTGCCCGCCCACACGGCGCGGGTCAAGCGCAGCCTGTCGCTGATCTACGGTGTCAATCCCTTTGGGGCCGATCACCAATCGCACGAACACGATCCCTCGTATGGGGAGTACCCGGATCGCATGGGGGAACTTGGCCTCACCGACCCACAACCCACCGAGGTGATGAACGAGGAGAAGGTCAACTACTCTCTCGTAACCCAATACTTCTACTCCATGATGGATACCGTCAACGTGTGCCAGTTCGTATACGGGCCGTCGTGGCAATTGTACGGGCCAGGTCAGTTGGTTGAGGTCGTACAGAAGGTCACCGGCTGGGACGTTACACTGGACGAGTTGATGACGGTCGGCGAGCGCCGCCTGAACCTGCTGCGCGCCTTCAATGCGCGCGAGGGTCTGGGCCGGGACGCGGATACTCTTCCCAAGAAGCTGGAGAAGGCGCTGGTAGGCGGCCCCAGCGATGGGTTGCACGTTCCGCAGGAGGAGTTTGAGAAGGCCAAGGACTGGTATTACGAGAAAGCTGGTTGGGACGTTTCGACCGGCACACCAACCCGCGCCAAGCTGGAGGAACTCGACCTGGCGTGGGTGGCGGATGACCTGAATTTGTAGTCGCGGTCTGGCTACCTCGCGGCACGAAGCCCCCACTCGTGAGGTGAGGGCTTCGTGCCCGAAGACCGGCGCGCTGCCCGGTCTGCCTCGTTATCCCTCGCCTCCGCCGGAGATGGCGGCGGCGATGATCACGCGCTCCCCATCGGTCAGAGGCGTGTCGACTCCCTGCAAGCTGCGTATCTCGCTTTCCCGGACGAAGATGTTGACGAAGGGATGGAGCCGCCCGTCGTCGTCGTAGAGGTGCTGCCTGAGTTCAGGATACCGCAGGGTCAGGTTTTCCAAAGCTGCCCCCACTGTATCGCCGTCGATCTCTACCACCTTTTGATCGTCGGTGAAGGGTCGGAATGGGGTGGGAACAATGACGGCGTTCATGAGTCCTCGCAGATTTCAGGAAGGGGTGAATAGGTCAGGGCGGTTCTGCTTGCGTGCAGATGTCGTGTACCTATCGCGTTGGTACCTTCGGGGGTCCGGCCAGGATGCGGGCGCGCATCTCCTCGATGGGCCATTCGTCTTTCCACCCACAGCCGAACACCTCCGGGTTGACGCTCTCCAGCCACCACGTGACGCCGATGTCGGCGTATGGCGCGACGACGTCGACGTCTTTGGCGGGGTCACCGGAGGTAACGCCCCCGTGTACGACGTCGAAGGGCGCATCGCTCGACCGGTGTTCCTTGACGAAGGCCATCAAATCGAGCGTGTCATCTGTCGATAGGTCGAACGCAGGGTCAGGAAAAGTGCCATCCCAGCGGGCAGCGCGGCGAAAGGGTGCCTTGTTCGGCCAGGTGCCCCCTACCCAGATAGGGATGCGCGGTGACTGAACAGGTTTTGGCAGGAAGTGTGTCGTCTCGATCTGATAGTGGGTGCCATCATAATTGAACGGCTCCCCGGACCACAGGCCAGTCAGGACGTCGAGTGCCTCGTCGAGCATGGCCCCGCGCGCTTTGAGGTCGGTCTCTTCCCCAAGGTTGTCCCACTCGCCGGGGCCAACGCCAATGCCGACGCCGAAGACCAGGCGTCCATTGGAGAGGTGATCGATAGACACCGATTCTCGGGCGACCTTCCAGGGGCGACGGCGGGGCAGAGGGGTGATGAGTGTGCCGATGCGTATCCGTTCGGTGTTGAGGGCAATAGCTGCCAGGGCCACCCAGGGGTCCACCATGTTCTCCGGCCACAGCTCACCGGCGACTTGATCCCAAAAGAAGAACCCATCCCAGCCAGCGTTCTCGACGTCACGGGCTACGGCGGCGATTGCGCGCGCGTCGCCGTAGGGGCCAAAGTTGGGAACGTACACACCATATTTCATAGCAGGCTTTTCTCCAGAGGGTCATAAAGGAGGCTCATCGATTACCACAGCGTTATCTGTTTCAAGTAGATCGCATGTCCTCTTGTCTCAGCAAAGAATGCCAAGAAAGGTAGGTAGAAACCCATGACTGCAATCGGCTTCCTAATCGAAGGCCAGTATGGCCTGAACTGGCCCCGCTGGCAAGGCATCCTGAAGGCTGCCGAGGATTTTGGATACAAGCACGTCTTCCGTTCCGACCATTACACCATTGGCCCACCCGACCTGGACTCGCTGGAATTGTGGGTTTCGCTGACTTATGCGGCCTCGCACACCAGCCGGATTGAATTTGGCTCGTTGGTCACGCCGGTCACCTTCCGCCACCCTCCCCTGACTGCCCGCATGGCTGCCGCCGTGGACGACTTGAGCAACGGACGCCTGGTGCTGGGGATGGGCGCGGGCTGGCACGAGCGCGAGCACCGGCAGTTTGGGGTGCCTTTGTACGACGTTCCAACCCGGTTTGAGATGTTCGAGGAAGCGCTGCAAATCACCTTGAGCTTGCTGAGAAGCGACACGCCGGTTAGCTTTGAGGGTAAGCACTTCTCGCTGGAGGAAGCGATCCTGCTGCCGCGTCCGCAGCGACCCGGCGGGCCGCCCATTCTGATTGGCGGTAATGGCCCCAAGCGCACGCTGCCCCTGGTGGCTCGCTACGCCAGCGAATGGAATGCCGATGCCATCCTGCTCGACGAACTCAAGGAGAAGATGGCTTTGCTGGACGAACTCATCGAGCAAAACGGTCGCCAGCCCGCCGATGTCAAACGATCGCTGGTCTACAAGCTGCTGTGCGGCAAGGACGAGGCGGACTTGCAGGCTAGGTTGGAAGAACGCGGGGCCACCGCCGATGAGTTGAGGGCCAAGAACACGTTCGTGGGCACGACGGCCATGCTGGTCGACGATCTTGGCCGGTACGCCGACGTGGGTGTGGAGCGCTTCATGCTGCAATGGCTGGACCTGGATGACATCGACGGATTGGAGATGATTGCGAGCGAGGTTCTGCCGCACTTCCACACGGATTGAGGCGTGCCGCCAATCTCGAAGCGCAAGGATGCAAGAAACCGCTCAACGGTTTCGCTGAGCGGTTCGTCTTTTCTCATGGAGCTGAGGGGACTCGAACCCCTGACCTCTACAGTGCGATTGTAGCGCTCTCCCAGCTGAGCTACAGCCCCTATCCGAAGGCGCTCGGATTGTACCGGTTGCGGTACAGGCTTGTCAAGATGGCGAGCCAATTCTGGGCGGTGGCGCGTCCGAGCGGCATTTTCTGTACCGCTCGTCTGTGCCCCCTCAAGGAGCGACTGCGTGTAGGCCTGCAACTTTGTGCGGTATACTGCGTAAATAGGGGTGGATGCCGGGCATTGGTTTCCGGCTGGCCTGTAGCGAACAGCGGGGACATGTTTGAGGATCAGGAGCTTGTAGAGGAGGTTCTGGCAGGCGACGACGATACCTTCGCCGTCCTGGTAGAACGCTACGAGCGCGACGTGTATAACTTGGCATACCGGATGCTGGGCAACGTGGGCGAGGCCGAGGACGCCGCACAAGAGGGCTTCCTGCGGGCCTATAAGCACCTGTCCAGGTACGACCCGAAGCGCTCGTTTAAGACGTGGCTGCTGTCGATCACGTCGAATCACTGCATTGACCGCCTGCGCAAGCGGCGCATCACCTGGCTGCCGATCGACGAGCCGCTGCCACCCCACCCGGCGTTGCGCAGTTCGGAAGCGGGGCCAGAGGATTCGGTGATCGAGAGCGAGCGCACGGCTCAGGTGCAGGAGCTATTGGATAACCTGGCCCCGGATTACCGGGCGGCGGTGGTGCTGCGATATTGGTACGATATGTCGTACGCGGAGATTGCGGCGACTTTGGAAACGACGGAAAGCGCGATCAAAAGCCGACTGTTTCGGGCGCGGCAGATGCTGGCGGAGCACGCGCGAGCCAGCGAGACCGGACAGTGGGCGGTTGCCTTGGAGGGCGCGTGATGGCACACGATAATTACCAGCGGATGATGAGCCTGCGGCTGGACGGGGTGCTGACCCCAGCAGACCGGGCCGCCCTGGATCGCCACCTGGACGAGTGCCCCGCCTGTAGGGCCGCATGGCAGGCCATGTCTGGGCTGGATGCCTTGTTGGGACAGACGGCGATGGTCAGCCCACCGGCAGGCTTCAGCACGAGGGTGATGGCCCGCGTGCAGGCCCGGCGGGCCGGGCGGCGCTGGCCGGAGACTATTCTATGGCTGACGCTCATAGCGCTCCTGTTGTCGGTCATGCTGCCCCAGTGGGTGCCTTCGCTGGCCCCGCTGGCCGTCACGGCGGGCCTACCGGTCTTGCCGGGGCCACTGGCAGAGATGGCCGAGCGCGCCAGCCCGGCGTTGGCGTCGGCCCGCGCGCTAGTGGCCGTGCTGGGCACGTTGGTCGAGGCGCTGACCCTGTGGCTGACTTACGTGGCGAGTTTGCCGCTTGCCTGGGCCGTGAGCCTGACCGCAATGACGCTGGCCGCTACCCTGGTGGGGCTGGTCGGGGTGTTCGGCCCCGCACAGCCGGTCCGGATGGCGCATGATTCGAGATAGGTTGCATAGGAAGTGATGGCGAGTTGACAGTGAAAGGTCGGGGATGGATTGCGGTACTGGTTTTGGTGGCGCTGGCGCTGCCGGGAGGCGTGGCATTTGCCGCCGGGAGCGGCCAGGACGACGTTGGGGATGGCGATGATTGGATTGTCGTCGGCGACGACGCCACCGTTGCGGAGGGACAGACGGTAGCCGGTAACGTGGTGGTCGTCGGCGGCGACCTGTGTGTGGAGGAGGGCGGGCAGGTCGGCGGCGACGTGTTGGCGGTGGGCCAGTCGCTAGACGTGGCCGGGCGGGTGAGCGGCGACGTCGTCGCCATCGGCGCGGCGCTCCGAGTTCGCGAGACGGCACACATCGGCGGCGAGACCGTCGCCGTGGGCGGTGAGGTGGACACCAGCGACGATGCCACCCTGCTCGGCGACCTCATCGTGACGCCGGGGCCGGACCTGACCGACCTCCGCCTGCCGCCCATACCTCGCAACCTGCCCGCATTCGGGCGACCGGCATCTGTGCCTGCCTCCAGAGTTCTGAACAGACTGGTCGCCGCGTTCAGCAACGCGCTGATACTGGGCGTGCTGGCGGGACTGGTGTTGTTGATCTGGCCGGAGCCGCTGACCCGCATCGAACGGGCCATCACCCAGGCACCGGCGGCGGTGGGCGGCGTCGGCTGCCTGAGCGTGCTGCTGTTCCCGCTGCTGAGTGTGGTCCTCGTCGTCACACTGATTCTGAGTCCCCTGGTCTTCCTGTTGAGCCTGGCTTTTCTGGCTGCGCTGCTGTTTGGCTGGGTGGCAATGGGCACGCTGTTTGGCGAGAGACTGCTGGCCTGGTTTGGCAGAAACGAGATCACGCCCAGGGTCGCCGGTATTGTGGGTACCTTCGCCCTGACCCTGCTGGTCAGCGTCATCGGGGCGCTGCCGGGATTTGGCTTTCTGGGCCTGGTGAGCGGCTGGACGCTGGCCATGGTGGGGGTAGGAGCCGTCGTGCTGACGCGCTTTGGCCGCCGGGCCTATGCCTCAGTGCCCGCGGCCCACGCCGACGCACGGCTTACCGTGCCGCCTGAGGCCAGCCCCTCGCCGGGAGAGCCTGCAGAGGATCCCCCCGCATCTAAGTAAGTGATAGGCCCGACACCCTCGGAAAGTAGGGCGCGGCGTGCCGCGCCTCGCTACACACCGTCCAGCGCTGGCTGGAGGGTGCCCGGTCGGACTCGCTCGCGAGTCCGGTTTTTTTCAGTTTATTGCCTATGTGATGAACGATGGTTATAGTTTCCCGTGCAAGTTCGGTAAACAACACTAGTGAGGAATCTTTTGGATAGACCCCTGATTGTTTTGACCAACGACGATGGTATTCATTCGAACGGACTGTGGGCCGCTGCGCTGGCGCTGGAATCGCTCGGCGAGGTGCTGGTCGCCGCGCCGGAAGAGGAACAATCCAGCACCGGGCGCAGCATGCCCAGGGACAACCTGACTGGACTCATCCAGCTCACCGAGGTGGAGTTTGGCGGGCAGACGCGGCAAGGCTATGCGGTGCGCGGCACCCCTGCCCAGGTCGCCCAGCACGCGCTGCTGAGAATTGCGCCGCGCCCGGTGGACCTGGTGGTGTCGGGTATCAACTACGGAGCCAACGTCGGGTCGGGCGTCACCATCTCCGGGACCATTGGAGCGGCCCTGGAGGCAGCCGCGCTCGGCGTGCCGGGTCTGGCCGTCTCGCTGCAAGCGACCAAAGAGGAATATCTCAGCCAGGACCCGGCCATTGACTTCTCAGTAGCCGCCCATTTCACGCAGAAGTTCGCGCGCCGGATGCTGGGCACCACGCTGCCCAACGACGTACACGTCTTGAAAGTAGAAGTGCCTCGCAGCGCGACGCCGGAAACGGAGTGGCGGGTCGCACGGCTCTCGCGCCAGCGGTTCTATCTGCCGCAGAAGCCGGAAGACCCCCAATTGGACAGCCCCCTGCGCATCGATTACGTCTTGCGCGATGGCAGGGAATTGGAGCCGGGGTCGGACGCGCGGACGATGGCCGAGGGCATGGTCGCCGTCACGCCGTTGAGCCTGGATATGACCTCGCGGGTGGATGAGGACACGCTGCGAGCGCTGCTCAACGGGAAGTAGCAAAACGAGCAGAGGCCAGAGTTGCACCGAAGAGCATTTTGCGAAGGCTCGACTATGATAGGTCGGGCCTTTGCGCGCCGGTGTGTTCAGTGAGCATCGAGCCGTGGTTGGATTATCAAACGCTATTTTGCCTGTCCTTCTGAACGTGTTGCGGGCGGTGTTGGGTCTGGCAGTGGTCCTGGCCGTCGTCAACACGGGCCGTAACTTCTACCGGTCGCGGCGCGCGCCCTATTTCGTCTTGCGGCGGGCAGCCGTGGTCCGGGCTGGTCGTTGGGCAGTGGTCGTGCTAGGAGCGGGCGCAGCGCTGGCGGTCCTGATGCGCGTTCGCCCTCCCACCCTCGCCGAGGCCACACCGCGAGCGCCAGCCATCATCATCGAGGCGACCTCCCCGTCGCCCGTGGGCACCCCGGCTTTGCCAGCTTCACCTTCGTCGACCCCGGAGGTGGTGGCAGAATCCGGCGCCGACCCGACCGGCTCCAGCCCCACGCGCGTGCCGTCGCCGACCCCCTCGCCGCTGTTCGTGACGCGCGAATCCGACGTGACCCCGCAGGTTGACGCTTCCATGTCGATCACCGCCATCGCGACGGGCATCGACGCCAACTTTCTGCCCGAAGACCCCGGCAGCACGTTCGAGGCAGAAACCCCACGTCTTTACGTTTTCTACGATTTCGAGGGCATGACCGACGGCGCGTCGTGGTCGGGCGTGCTGCTGGTCGACGGGCAGGTGTTCGAAGAAGCCAGCTTCGACCAGTTGTGGTCGCTGGGCAGCGAAGGAACCAACCTCTACCGCTGGTTTGACCGCGACGGCGGCTGGCCTGCGGGCGAATACGAGATACGGTTCTTCATTGGGGACAGGCTGGCCGATTCGGTCACCTTCCGCCTCGTGGAGAGCACAGCCGCCCCGGACGACGCGTCGTCTTAGGCAGCGCTGGAGGGAGGGCGACGCCCAAGCAAGACCCCTGCCCCCAAACAGATCACCCCGGCAACTGCTAAGAGCGCAGCCTGCTCCCCGGTGAGCCTCAGGCCGGGGTCAGAGGGGGCGGTAGCCGCCTCGGCGATTTCCTGGGCGAGGACATCCGGTTCGCTGACGGCAATGTGGGTCTGGGAGCGGGTCACGTTCAGTTCGGTCCCCTCAGAGTCCACCAGCACGACCAGCAATTCGTGGACACCCGGCTCCAGGTGGCGCAGCGTATACGTCGCTTCCTGGGTGGTGACCAGCGGGCTGCCGTCGAGATACAGCCGCCAGGAATGCTCCCACTCGACGAGGTCAAACTCGCCGGTATCGACTTCAACCTCGATGGGGAAGGTCTCGAAACCCGCGCCGTCTGGGGGAGAGAGCAACCGGATTTGAGGCGTGGGAAAGTCGAGGGCGAACTGGTAGCTATCGCTGGTCGTCTCCTGGCTCCTGAGGTCGGTGACGGTGAAATTAACCGTATACAGTCCCTCCTCCAACGGCGGCAGGCTGACGGCGATGGCCCTGTCGCTTCCGGCCACGAGGCGCGCGTCGGAGTTGTCGACGTGGACGCCGACGGCATCCACCACGACGAGCGTGATCGAATCGGGATCGAGGGCCGTATTGAAGGCCAGGAGCACCTCGTCGGGAGGCCGGCCAAGCGTCTGGCCGGGGTACGGCGTGGCCCTTATGAGCGTCGCGCGGGCGTGGGCCGTGGCAGGTACCCCCAGAAAAGCGAGGGCCAGCCCGGCTGAGATGAGCAAACGCAAGCGAGTTGTAATCATGGCACGCCCCTCCGGTGAATCCCCCCGCCGTGAATTATAGCAAATGTCAAGCAGGAATCGTGTATCTTGCACGTCAGGGCAGCCTGACCCCCTCCAGGGTCACCACGGAGTCATAAACCGGCAGGCCGTCGGCGCCGGCGACAGGCAGGCGCGCGCCGTCGTCGGGGTTGTACAGACCAATCCGCAGGCTGTACGTGCCGGGCCGGAAGCCGCGGCCCAACTGCAAGACGTAGGGATCGGCCAGCGTTTCGCCGGGCTGCCAGCCTGTCGTGGGATATTGGCCCGCGAAGGGCTGGCTGTCGCCCTGGGCCACCAACTCGCCACCGGGGGCGATGAGGTGCACGAAGGTCGTGTAAGGGACGCTCGTGCCGCCCGTCACCTCCCAGTGAAGCGTGACCGCCAACCGGTGGTGCGGCAGCGATTCGAGGTCGCAGCCGGTCAGGCGGGCCGCGTTCTCAAATTGGAAGTCGAGCGCGTGGGTAGGCGGTCCGGCGGGCGTCAGCGTGGCCGGGCGCAGGCTGAGGACCGTCGCCGTTTCCTCCCCCACGGTCACCAGCAGGTCCGTTTCCAGCGCGAACGGCGGCGCGGCGCCGAACGGCAGGCTGTACTCCTCCTGGACGACCCGCCCGGCGGGCCACGTGCTGGCCGGAATCTGGCGGAAGGTGGCCCGGCCCAGTTTCGCTTCCGTCTCGCTCCAGGCCACCCCGTTTTCGTCCACCAGCGCCAGACGCACGTCCAGCGGCTCGTCGGCGGGCGCATCCAGCGTCCAGTACAGGCGGGCGCGCACCGGGTCGCCCGGCTCGAAGTCGGCCTCCCAACGCGAAAGCTGGTAGCCGACCAGCCGCAGGTCATCGCCCAACGGTTGGTCGAGGGGTGTCATGCCGGGCGGCTGGGGGTCTCGCCACGCGCCCAGTGCCGGGGCCAGCGCGTAACCCACCAGCACGGCGATAGTTGCCGCGTCGAGAAAAGGTCGCCAACGCACTGCGAGCTTTCTTCGCACCCAGGCGAAGCCCAGCCCCAGCGCCAGGGCGGCCCCCTCCAGCAGCCACAGCAAAGGCAGGTTGGGCGCGTTCGGAAAGAGGGCGGAGCCGAAATGCCCCAGATTGCCGGGCGAGGTGTCGCGGTAGTCGAAGCCGGTCAGGTCGAGTTCGTAGCCCCACGACTTGGTGACGTGCACGGCCACGTTCCGCATCGAGAGCAGGAACAACCCGGCGAACAGCAGCCAGACGACCGCGCGCAAAACACTGCCCCGCAGGCGAAAAGCCGTCCGGTCCAGCCACAGCCCAAGGGGAATGAACCACAACCCCAGAAAGGGGGTCAGGTAGCGCCCGTCGTCGGTGTTGGGGTTGATGGTGGACCCCATCGAGAACAAAGCCAGGAAGGCGGTGAAGGTCCCCAGGATCAGCGCGAAGTTGCGCCACGAGTGCCGGAAGAGCGCCCGCCAGCCAAAGAGCGCCAGGATGGAGACAGGCGTCAGCAGAAATAGCCCCTGGATGTCGTTGCCGGAGAACAGGAAGCTCTTGATCCCGTCGAAAAGAGGGTGTTGGAAGTTCCCGGCCAGCGTCACGCAGCAGGCCCAGCGCACCGGGTCCACGTAGTAGGCCGACAGGTGGAAGGGGCCGCCAAACAACACGACGTTGTAAGCGACGAAAAAGCCGAAGGGCAGCAGGCTCCCCAGCGCCGCCGCGCCCAGCGTCCCCAGCCAGGAGCGGCGCGCGGAGGGGTCGCGCAGGGCCTCGTACACCGTCTGGCCCCAGGTGAGCGCCAGATAGAGCAGCGCGACGACGACCAGCACGGCGTTGGTGTATTCGAAGAGCACCGCCGCCCCCAGGACGAACCCCAGTAGAAACGCCTCCCCCCAGCCGAAGGCCCCGCGCCGCTCGGCCCGCAGGATCAGGTACAGCGCGAGAAACAGGCTGACCGAGGCGAAGCTGTGCGAATAGAGGGTGGTGCTGTACTTCCAGGTCAGCGTGGCAAAAGCAAGCGTCAGCGCCGCCAGCAGACTCGCCCCCGCCGAAACCTCGAAGTGCTGGCGCAGGATGGCATAGAATAGGGTGACGGTAGCCGTTCCGGCCAGCACGGCGGCCAGCACGGCGTGAATCACGAACGGGTTGTAGGGGTCGTGCGCGGAAGGGACCTGCACGAACGGCTCCGGGGCCAACTGGCCCAGCCGATAAAATACGGAGGTCGCGATGCCGATGCCCGGCGGGCGGTCGCTGTGCACCACGCCCCGCTGGTCGATGGCGTAGTCGAGTTCCTCGGTGAAAGCCAGGTAGGGGGCGACGTCGAAGCCGCCATCGTCCGCAAAGGCCCGCGCGGCGGCGTAGTGGCTGCCGTCGTTGCTGGCCGTGACCCCGGTGATGGTCATGAAGTAGACCGACGAGACGACCACGAACAGCAAAACAGGGAGCAGGCGTTCGTCAGTTCGGAGCTTCGTCACCAGATTCATGCGGATTTGCCCAACGCAGGGAGAGAGGCGGCAGCGCGGCTATGATAACGGCTGCCCCTCGAATTGCCAATCTCCGATTCGCCAGAATGCCCGCCGAAAACAGGCAAATTACGACAATTTCCAACGACGAATTGACCCGCCGTCCGGGGGCGCGTATACTGAGCATCAGCGCGGGTGGATGGACGATAAGCGAAAGAAAATGGATGCGTTAAGACAGCGACTTGTAGAGAAAATCCTGGCCCAGGTTGACCCGGCGAGTCTGGAGCCTGACGCTGAGGGAATCGACCTGGGGCAGAAGCAGGGAGAGATGGCCCTGGTGAAGGAGTTGGTAGCGGCGTTTGCCGCCAATCTGGCCGAGGAGGAGGTGCGGCTGGGGGCCGAGCAGCGCCGCACCCTGATGGGGCAGGTGGTGGAGGACGTGCTGACCTACGAGCAGCGGGCGAAGGTCGCCGGGTCGCTGGAGGTGCAGCCCACCGTCGAGCGGCTGGTGCGCCGGGGCACGTGGAACGCGGCGGTAGTCGATTACCTGCGGGCCTGTATCGACGCGGGGCGCAGCGTGCTGGTCAGCGGCGAGGCCGGGGCAGGCAAGTCGACGCTGCTGGGCGTGATGACCGCCCTGGCCCCCGGCGCGCGCATCGTGAGCGTGGAGGGCGACAGCCCGCTGACGACGGAGCACGAGCACGTCGTTCGCTTGCGCGGCGAGGGCGGAACGCCCCTGGAATGGGCGCTACAACTCTCGCCGGACCGGCTGGTGTTCGACGAGGTGACACCGGACACGGCGTTGGTCGCCTTGCAGGCCATGACCGCCGTGCCCGCGCTGGCGACGATTCAGGGCACGTCGGCGCGCAGCGCGTTGGGCCGGTTGGTGACGTGGGTGCTGGAGGCCGCACCGGGGCTGCCAGAGCCGGTCGTGGAACGGTTGATCGCCAACCACGTGGATGTCATCGTCAACGTGGCGCGGCAATACCAGGGCGCGCACCGGGTGACCGAAGTGGTGGAGGTGCTGCCCGATGCCGCCGCAGAAGCGGGTATGCGCGCGGTGACGTTGGTGGCGCTGAACCCGCAGGGCGAGCTGGCGCAGACCGGGACCGCGTCGGCGTTCGTGAGCAGGCCATTCTTGCAGCAGCTTCCCCATATAGCGGCTCCGGCAGAGCTGCCGGTGCGCCGTGAGGCAGTAGAAGCAGCGCCCGCGCCAGTAGCGGCTCCGCCACCACCCGCGCCAGCGCCTGCCGCCCCGCCTGAGCGGAAGGGGCTGTTCGGCAGGCGGGGGCCGAAGGGGCCAACGCTGGATACGGCGGTCAGCGCGGCGGCGCGTGGGGCGGCTATCGCGGCCACGTCGGAAATGACGGATTACAGCCAGGTTGCTGCGCCCCCCATTGTGCAGAAGATGACCACCTACCTGCAAGGCGACGACCTGTTCGACGCTTCCTACGCTATCGAGGACGGGCCGGAATTCCTGGGCGAGATGGGCGTGGGGCTGACCGAGGAGGTGGACGATGGTCCGCCCAGGCAGATGGCGGGCCTCGAGGCGTGGATGTTCGACAAGGAGACGCTGGACACGCCGACGGCGGTGATGTTGAGCGAGGGCGCTTACGCAGACGAGACGCGGCGCGACATGCACGCGGCCAAGGGGGAGGTGGTCGCGGCCACGCCCGGCGCGCGGCTGGTGCTGGACACCGGGGTGCTGCGCATGGAGGCGCGCCTGATGGGCATCATGCTCGGCGCAGACGGGCGGACTATCGAGCAGGCGACGATCGAACTGGCCGCCTGGCGCAGCGAGGGAGAAAGCGCGGCCATCGAGGTGCCCGTTCCGATGGTGCCGGAAATGCCACCGCCGGAGCCACCGGAGCTGCCGGAGCCAGCGGTACCTCCGGTACCCGTCGAGGAGCCAACCCTCCCGGAGCCGACGCTGGTCGAGCCGGAAGCGCCCCCAGCCCCGGCCCCAGCCCCACAAGAACCCCAGGCAGAGAAGAAGGGCGGGTTGCTGGGCGGGCTGTTCGGCAAGCGCGGGCCGAAGGGGCCGACGCTGGATACGGCGGTCAGCGCGGCGGCGCGCGGGGCGGCTATCGCGGCCACGTCGGAGATGACGGATTACAGCCAGGCCGAGACTCCGCCCGTGGTGCAGAAGATGACGACTTACCTGCAAGGCGACGACCTGTACGACGTGTCATTCGCCGTCGAGGACGGGCCGGAGTTCCTGGGTGAGATGGGCGTGGGGCTGACCGAGGAGGTGGACGACGGGCCGCCCAGACGGGTGGCGGGTCTTGAGGCGTGGATGTTCGACAAGGAGACGCTGGACACGCCGACGGCGGTCATCCTCAGCGAGGCAGCCTTCGCCGACGAGGCCACGCGGATGAAGTATGAGATGCGAGGGGACGTGATCCCGGCGATCCCCGGCGAGCGGCTGGTGCTGGACACCGGCGTGCTGCGCCTCGAAGCGCGGGTTGGAAACGTGGTCATGGATAGGGACGGGAAGTCTTTTGAGCAGGCGACGGTTGAATTAGCGGCATGGCGTGGAGAGGGAGCAAGTTAGCGATGTCTGGCGACCCATATCTGGATTTGCGGAAACGCGTGCAGCGCCGGATGGAGGCGCAGTTGGCGCTGGCCGAGGACGAAGTCAGCGTCGAGAAGTCGCTGCGCCAGATCGAGATGGCGGTTGGGCTGGATAGAGGGCAGGCCAACGACCAGGAGACCTTATTGGACGTCCTCGAAGATAAGTTCAGCGACGCGCTGCTGGAAGAGCGGGTGCGGATCAGCGACTACGAGCGCCAGCGCCTGTTCGGGTTGATCGTGGGCGATATGCTGGGGCTGGGTCCGTTGGAGGTGGTGTTCGACGACCCCAGCGTGAGCGCGGCTTACGTACTGGATACGCGCGCGATCTACGTCCAGCGCGGCAGCAGGATCGTGCCCGCCAGCGCAGCATTCGACGACGAGGAACAACTGAACAAAATAACACGGCGGGTTTTCGAGCCGCTGGGGTTCTGGGTGGGCGAGGGGGCCGGGCTGGCCGCCGGGCATCTGCCCAGCGGGAAGGGCGTCAGGGCTGTTTTGGGGCCGGACGTGTCGCCGGATGGCGTGCAGCTGGTCGTTCGCAGGCCACCCGCCCCCACTCCAACGTTGAACGCGCTGGTGGATGCGGAGTGGATGCCCCAGGCGGTGGCCGATTTCCTGCGGGGGAGTTTGCTGGCGCGGCGCAGCGTGCTGGTCGCCGGGAAGCAGCACGGCGGCAAGAAGACGCTGCTGTCGGCGCTGGCCGACAGTTTGCCGGACGATCCGCTGCTGGTGGTGGTCGAGCGCGTGTACCAGTTGGCGATGCGGCACGAGAACGCGATACGGCTGGAGGCCAGACCCCAGGAGGGCGCGGCCTACAGCACGGAGGCTTTGCTGTGGCAAGCGCCGGAATTCCTGCCGGACTGGATATGGCTGGACGAGGTGACGGCTGAGGTGGCCGGGGCGTATGCCGAAACCGTGGCCCGCGTGGGGCTGTGCTCCACACTGACCCTGCGAGAAGGGGGTGGGGCACCTGGGCTGCGCATGGGAGCTCAACAGGCTCTCGACCGGCTGGCGCTGATGGCCGTGGGGACCGATCCGGGGCTGACGGCGCGCGAGGTCGAACGGCAGATCGCGGCGGGTCTGGACGTGCTGGTCTTCATGGGAGCGGACACGGGCGGCGTGCCTATCGTCGGCGAGGTGGTGCTGCTCAGGCCGGAGGGTGACGGCTGGCAGGCAGAGAGCGTCTACCGGGCACAGGATGGTCCCACGCCAGCCCTGGCAGCGGCCTCTGACGACCTGCGGGCCGACGTGACGATGTTCACCGAGCAGCGTACCGCCCCGGCAGGCGAACCGGGCGGGCTGGTTCAGCCTATTTTCGGCGCGGATGGCTCGGTGAGCGACGCGACGCTGGATGAGGTGACTATCGCCCAGGGGCGGGTCGTCGCCCTGCGCGAGGCGGACGGCAGGCCGGTGAGCGCCGAGTTGGAGAGCGAGGCCGACGAAATCGGGCGGCTGGCACAGACCGGGGACGGCGAGTCGCTGCTGTGGGCCACGATGCAGCCTGACGGGACGCGTTTGGCGGTCGCGCGAGAGCCGGTGTCGGTGGGCGGGGTGGCGGTGAGCGCCGAGCGCTTCACCACGAAGCCGGGCGGGTTGAAACGGCTGGCCGACCTGGGTATGTTGAACCGCGAGGCGGGCAATGCGCTGGTCAACGCGGCGCGGGCCGGACAGAGCATATTGGTGTGCGGCCCTGCCGGGAGCGGCAGGCTGGCCTTGATCCTCAATCTGCTGCGGGTCCTGGAGGACGCCGAAGACTGGCAGGTCAACGATAGCCTGGACACATCCAGCCTGGCTGAACTGCTAGGTGCGGCAAGCCAGGGTAGGGTGTTAGCGGGCGTGGATTGCGCCGACGGGGTGGACCCGTTCGCGGCGTTGAGCGCGTGGTCGGGTGAGAGCGGGCCGCCCGCCGCGACGATTGCCGGGGCGTTCAGTCTGTTAGTGCGTATGGGGCGTGTGGACGGGCGGCAGCGCATGATCCTGAGCCTCGAAACCGTGGTGGCCGAGGGGGATAGCTACCGGCTGGAGCCGACGTTCCGGGCGGAGCCAGACGAGACGGGCAGGCTGCGGTTGGTGAGGGTGGAATCGTAAGGACCTTAGGCGGAATAGCCTTCACCTGGGTGTTACCACCACCCGGTCGCCTACTTTGGGGTTGAGGCGCGCGGCGGCGCTGCCGTTGACTACAGAGACGTACAGGTAATCGCACTCGTCAAACAGGGCCACCAGGGTGCCGGGCGGGCGCTCGCCAAAGGTGCGGACCAGGCCCTCGATGGTGGTTCCACAGAGGGTGACATCGAGGTCCCCAAGATCACCCACATCAGCGCGACGGATGTTGGTGATGATGTTTCCGAAGTACTCGTAGATCAGGGCAATCTCTCCCTCCACGCCTTCGGCGGTGCGCGTGGGCATGGGGATGTCGATCCGCACCGGATCGTCGATCACGTCGCCTAGCTGCTCAAGGGGAACGCCTGCGGCCAGATGCGCGCCCACCGGGGAGAAGATGTCCCGGCCATGAAAGATCTCGCTGATTTCTGGGAGCCAGTATTCGGGTTTGTTGGTGTGGACGAACTCAACCGGCCAGTTTTCTCTTTCGGCCCGGATGAGCAGCGTCGATAGGACGCCGTTGTCCGGCGCGACGCAGTATTGCGACCCGATGCGGGCGGCAAGCGGGCGGCGGGTGGTGCCGACGCCTGGATCGACGACGACGATGTGCACGCTGTCGTCGGGGAAAAAGAACACCTGACGATCCAGTATCAGGGCTGCCTCCAGGACATTCTGGGGCTTGATTTCCCAGGTGATGTCGGCTATCTGTGCTTCCGGCGCGATCTTCCAGATGACGCCTTTCATGACCCCGGCGGGAACGCCGAAATCTGTGGTTACGGTGACGTGTCTCATGCCTGTTCCTCTCCGGGCATACTCCCCTGCCAATCAAAACGCACCGCTCACATCCGGTTGGAAACCGGATGAGGCGGTCAAGCTCTCTAAGTAGCAAACCATCAGTTCAACAGGAAGGGGGGCACCCACAAGCCGCCGAATCCGGCGCGCTTGATGACGATGGTGCCTGCCAGGAGAAACACGGCGAAGGCGATGAGCGCCCAGTCCATGAGACGATATTCGAGCTTGGGGAGCCACGTGCGCGGCCCGACGCCAAAGGCGCGCAGGTCCATCGCGTCGGTAATTTCCTCGCCGCCGACCACGGCCCCAATGGTCAGGGGGATGAGCAGCGGCGCGAAGTTGCGGATACGCTGTATCAGGCTGCTGCCCCCGGCTTCCAACTCGAAGCCGCGAGCACGCTGAGCATCCATCGTGATCTGAAAGTCACGCCCCAGGCTGGGAACAAATCGAAAGGCCATGTCCATCGCGTAGGCGAGCTTGTCGCTCAGGCCGAGGCCCTTAAAGGTGATGCCGTATAGCGACGGGTCAATGGTATAGGGAATAACAACTGAGAGCGCCGCGAAGGTCATGATGCGCATGATCTGCGTGACGAGATAGGACAGCCGCTCAGCGCTCAACTGAAATCTTGTCTGCAAGCCCAGCACGCTAAACTCTGGCGCCCACAGCACGTGCTCAGTAGCCCGGCTGTAGACCCCTGCCGCCCCGCGCCCAGTCAGCAGCGTGACCAGCGAGAGCATCACCGCCACGACGGTTATCACGATCCAGAAGCGCCGCGTCTGCCGCCAGGTCAGCCGAGCGAGGAATATCTGAAGGAATGCCAGCCCCAGAAATACCAGTACGAACCGCGCATCCCAATAGCCAATGCCCCGGCCAGGGATGAAGCCGACAGAGATAAGCGCGCACAACATGAAGATGATGCGGGCGCGTGGGTCGAGCCGGTGGATGATGGTATTTCGATCGGCGTAAGCCCAACTGACTAACACGTTTCTCTGACCTCGTGGGTAGGTAGGGGCGAGGTATCCTCGCCCCTACCCAGTATGCCTACACTGATGAGCCTAACGCCCAGCCTGCGCGCGGGCCTGTGTCCAGGCCGCGTAGAGCAGCGGTGTCAGGATGACGGCGAACAAGATGTTCGGCCCGGCAGCCGGGATGAACTCGCCGATGAAGGCGGTCATGAAGCTGTAGCCGTTGAAGCCGATGTCGGCCATGGCCGCGAAGCCGATGCCAACGATGACGCCGAGCGTCCCGAAGACGACCAGAGCGGTCGTGTCTTCGTCACCCAACCATTCGGTGATCGTATCGGACCTGCTGTTGACGAAGAACGCCGCCGCCGCGCATATCACCGCGACAGCCCACACGACGACAACGCCCATAGAGAAGCCATTCTGGCTCAGATCCACCACGCCGAACACCGCAAAGGCGATGGTAAGCAAGATGAGCAGATAGGGCCAGTAGCTTGGGGCCAGCGCCATGGCCAGGACCACCACCAGCACCACGAGCATCACGGGCCACCAGGCCCCGAAGTTGGCCTGCTCACCCGTCCAAGGGTCAATGATATTGGGCGACACCAGTGGCAGAATGACGCCGAGAGCGAGAATCGCCGCCGAAATCCACAGCAGCGTTCGTACGCCGCCACGAGACTTGCCAGCCAGGTACATTCCGGCGAGACCGGGGACCAGACCCATCAGGCCATTGCCGATGTCCCAGATGGGAAAGACACCCCAGCCCGTCAGCGCGTCGCCCAGCACGTTGCCAAACGCCCCGACGAAAAAGCCGACTGCCGGCCCGAAGGCAAACCCAAAGAAGATCGGGATGGCGACGACGGGCCTCATCGACACGAGGCTCACTGACGGCACGGGAACGATGTTGAATACGAATGACAGCACCCCGTATAGGGCCGCGCCTAAGGCCATCATCACCACCTCACGCGTGCCAATTCTGAACATCTCAGCATCGGCAAACAGGGCATAGATGACGAGCAAGACAATCGCGCCGACGATGACCCACAGCACCCAGCCTTGCAGGATGTTGCCACCACCGAGTGGGTCTTGAGCCGTGATTCCCCAAGCCTCACCGCCGCTTCTGGCCGCAGCAATCGCGTCACCGACGTATAGCAGCACAACCAGGACGACGATGCCGACTACGGCAGTCAGCAGGGCCTTGAGGAAACGATTTCCTGATGTAGCAGTTGCTTCTGACATCTTCGACCTCCCTCACTACGTATTGAATGAGTCACGTGGATACGATACGGTTAACGCGGGCAGGTCCCCTAGCGGGACCAGCGCCCACGAAAAACCCAACTCAGGGTTTGAGCGCGTGGGCCAACGCCTCGACGCGCATGAAGCCGCCGGTCTGTTCCAGGTGTTCCAGATTGGCTCTCAACAGCGACGTGGGGATGACGCGGCAGCGCTGCAACAGGTCGAAATCGGCCAGCACCTCCTGCGGCGGGCCGTCGGCGGCGATCTGGCCGTCGCTGACTAACAGCACGCGGTTGGCGTAACTCACGGCCAGGTCTACGTCGTGTGTGATGAATAAGATGGCCGAGAAACTGTAGGCCCGGCCATCACCGCCGCCCAGCCCCAGCACGGAGTCCATGAAGCTCATGTAGTTGGCGTAGTCCTGCCCGGCGGTGGGTTCGTCCATCACCAGGATGGAGCTGCGCATCGCCAGGATGGCGGCGATGGTGACGCGCTTTTGCTGGCCGAAGCTGAGGGCGAGCGGCGGCCTGTCGGCTTCCTCCAGCAGGTTGACGACGGTTAACGCCTGTTCCGAATTCACCGCAATTTCTTCGGGATCGTGGCCCATGTTGATGGGGCCAAAGGCCAGTTCGTCGCGCACCGTCGGCGCGAACAGCATGTGGCGCGGGCTTTGGAAAACGTAGCCGACGGTCTTCGCCATCTGGGCCACGGTCATGTCGGTGCTGTCTTCGCCGCCGAGCGACACCCGCCCACTGACGGGGCGCAACAGGCCGATGGCGTGCTTGAGCAGCGTGGTCTTGCCAGCGCCGTTGGGGCCGAGCACGGCAATCACGTCGCCGCCGCGAATGGTCAGGTCAACGTCTTTTATGACCGGGGGGCCTTCGGGGTAGTTGAAGGAGACGTTTTCGAGCCGGACCAGCACCGGGGCGTCTGCCTGGGCCGGTGGGGCGGCAGGCTGGATGGAGCCGTTTTCGGCGGCGGCGCGGGAAATCACGATGGGCGCGGGCAGTTTGACGGCGTGGTAGTCGGCGGCATCCATCAGGCCGTCTACGTCGCCCTGGTAAGTCACCCGGCCCTCGTCCATGTGCAGCACGAGATCGGGTTTGACCGCCAGCACGTCCTCGACGCGGTGTTCGATGATGAGGATGGTTTTGCCTTCGTCGGCCAGCCGCCGGATGAGCGCCAGCGCATCCTGGACGCTGGCCGGGTCGAGGCTGGCGAGCGGTTCGTCCAGGGCGAGAATGTCGGGCTGCATGGCTAACACACCGGCCAGGGCGGCTTTTTGTTTCTCGCCGCCCGACAGGGAGAAGGTCTCGCGGTATTGGAGGTGGGCGATGCCCAGATATTCGAGGGTTTCCTCGATACGCCGGATGATCTCCTCGCGGGGGACGCCGAGGTTTTCCAGGCCAAAGGCGACTTCGTTGCGCACAAAGGCTCCCAGTATTTGCCGCTCTGGGTCCTGGAGCACGGTGCCGACCACCTGGGATATCTCGGCCAGAGGTTTCTTGCTGTAATCCTCACCGTTCAGCAGAATACGCCCGCTGATTTCGGCTTTGTAGCTGCGCGGGATGAGGCCGTTGATGCAGCGCAGTAGCGTCGTCTTGCCGCAGCCGCTCTCGCCAGCGATCAGGACGATCTGGCCTCGCCGCACGCTGAAGGATACGTCTTGCAGGGCAGCCTCTTCCCGCGTTAGATAGCGGCAGGAGAGGTTCTCGACGGCCAGCGGCAAGGGTGAGGGATCAGCAGACATGGATACCTGTCATGGCTATGGCGAGGAGCACGTGTCTCCTCCAGTAGATTAGAACCCAGAATAGGCTGCGGGGTTGCTTTGTTGCGCCCTGAGTGTAGTAGAGTTTGGCGGATTCTTCAAGGGTTGGGGGCAACGCGTCGCGTGACAAGAAAGAGGGCGTCTCCACGTGGGGACGCCCCTTCGACTGGTCGTCGGCGCGAACCGTCAGGCGGCTTTGCCCTTGACGAGCATGCGGAAGATGTCGCTCTCGGTGATGATGCCGACCAGCTTGCCACGGTCCACCACTGGTAAACCGCCCACTTTGTGCTCCAGCATCAACTGGGCGGCGCGAGCGATGGTGGTGATTGGCGTGACGGTGATGGGGTTGGACGTCATGATGTCACTCACAGGCAGCTTGGCGAGCAGGTAGTTCAGCTCGAAGATGCTGAGGGAGGTGGCATCGGAGGGCTCCGCTTCGCGCACGTCGCCCAGGGTGATGATGCCCACCAGCACTCCCTCGTCCACGACGGGCAGGCGGCGGATACTGTGGTCTTGCATGAGACGGTGTGCGTGGGGTAAAGCGGTATCGCTGGTGATGGTGATAGGGTCGCGTGTCATCCAGTCTCGCACCAGTTGGTCCTTCATCGTTCGCTCCTATAGCAAAGTAACCATAAACAACGACTGCGCACTGGGAACCAGGAAGCGTGATGACCAGGTGGCGACCCGGCTGGCGACGGTGTATCGCCAGGAGGGTATGTGCATCCTTTTATGTATAGCGTAGGGGGAATTGGGGTTTGTGTATAGTGATTTGTGTCACCGTTCACGAAGTAGAAGGTCGGCATCCGGCGACCGGTAGATTTCCCGGTGGATTGTGCTATACTCCCCCCCGCTACGTTCGGGTTGATTGACCGGGATCCTTCTTCCAGACCTGTCTGAACCTATCCCTTTCTGATTTATGTCCTCTCAACGTTTTGCCGTCATCGGGTTGGACGGTGCCAATCTCGAATTCATCGAGCGTGGGGCCGAGGCGGGACGCCTGCCTGCGCTGGCTCGCGTGCTGAAGGAGGGCGCTCGCGCGCCACTGGAGAGCATCCACTCGATTAACACGGTGCCCGCCTGGAAGGTGATGACGACGGGTAAGAATCCCGGCAAGTTGGGCTGTTTCGATTTCGTATCCAAGCGGCCCGACAGTTACGAGCAGGTGCTTTTCAACGCCACGCTGGTGAGCGATAAGGAGCTTTGGGATTACACCGTCGACACGGGCGGGCGCGTGGGGGTTTTCAACGTGCCGGGCACCTATCCGCCGCGCCCGGTCAACGGGGTGATGGTCTCCGGGCTGATGACGCCCTCAGCCGAGGTTGAGTTCACGTATCCGGCTGACTTCCGGGAGGAGGTCCTGCGCCTGGCGGGGGGGACGTACGAGCCTGACATCACCCGGCCCGCCTCCGGGGACCCCGGCGAGGAACTGGACATCATGCGGCGGGTGACGGATGTGCACGCCCGGACCGGCGCGCACATCATCGACTCACTCCAGCCGGACTTTTTCATGGGGGTGCTGACGGTCACCGACAAGGTGCAGCATCACTACTGGCACGTGACGGACCCAGAGCATCCCGGTTACGACCCGGCGCTGGCCGCGCAACTGGGCGACCCGATCATGGAGATGTACGCGCTGGCCGACAGCGTGGTGGGGGACTGGCTGGAACGGCTGGGGCCTGAAGTGGACGTGCTGATCGTCTCGGACCACGGGGCGCGGAGCATGGGGGGCATGTTCCACGTTAACCAGTGGTTGTACGAGGAGGGATTGCTGTTTCCAAAGGACGAAGCGCGCCGCCAATTGCGCCGCCGTGGCGTGGACCAAATTTACAACCTGATGCCTGAATGGGTCAAAAGAGCGGCAAGGCCGTTCACGCAGCAGGCGCTGGGGCACCACGTGGCCCGAAGCGTCGACGCGGTATTCGACATGCGCCGCACGCGCGCCTATATGCTGTCTTCCGGACAGCTTTATTTCAACGTGAAGGGGCGCGACCCGCAGGGCATCGTTGAGCCGGGCGCGGAATACGACGCGCTGGCCGCGCGAATCCGCGACGGCCTGTCGCGAGTGCGCGACCCGCTCACGGACCGACGCCTGGAATTTGAGATCTGGCAGCGTGACGACATCTGGCATGGGCCCTACCTTGATCGCGCGCCGGATATGCTGATCCAGATGTCCGACCCATTTTACGATAAAGCGGCCAACCTGACCGACCACGGCTCGCCGTTCTCCTTCTACGGCCAGCACTACACCGATTTCGTAGGCGTGCACCGACGCATGGGCGCGCTGCTGGCTATCGGGCCGCAAATTCAGCCTGGGACCCGCCTCGACGGAGCGAACATCCTCGACGTGGCCCCTACCGCGCTGCACGTGATGGGGCTGCCCATCCCCCGCGACATGGACGGGCAGGTGCTGACGGGGTTACTGCGCCCGGATTCGGAGAGCGCGCGGCGCGCACCGGCCTACCAGGACGAGAGTATGCTGGCTGGCGAAAAAGACGAAGGCTTTAGCGAGGACGAAGCGGCGGTGGTGGCGCAACGGCTGAAAGACCTGGGGTACTTCGAATGACCGGAACGCTCAAGACGCTGGTGATCGGCCTGGACGGTGCGACGTGGGATATTCTGGATCCCATGATGCAGGCCGGGCTGATGTCTAACTTGAAGGGGCTGGTCGAGGGTGGCACGCGCAGCAAGCTGCACAGCACGTGGCCCGCGATCACCGGCCCGGCGTGGGCCTGCATGCTGACCGGGAAAAACGCCGGGAAGACGACTGTCGGGGACTGGGGGTCGCTGACTGCCGATTACCGGCTGGAGTTTGCCCATGCCGGGTCTGTGAAGGCGGCACCGTTCTGGCATTACCTGGGGATGGCCGGGCAGCGAACCGGCGTGGTGGCGGTGCCCAACACGTACCCCCCGCGCAAGCTGGAAGGGTTTATGCTCACGGGGATGGGGTCGCCTGGGCGCGAGTACGACCATACCTGGCCGCCCGCGCTCCGCCAGATGCTGCAGGAAAAGCACCCCGACTACCAACTGGACATCCCGACCATCGTCTACACGCCGGAGACGGCGCGAGAGTTCCTGGACGCCCTGACCGGGCACGCCGGGGAACTGACCGACATCACCAGCTCGTTGGTCGCGCAGGAGACGCCTGACCACTTGTTCGCGGTGTTTACGGCCACGGACCGCGTGCAGCACTGCATGATGGACGATCTGCGGGCGTTGACCGGCAAGGAGGGCCAGCCGGAGCTTGGGGAGGCGCTGCAAGCGTTTTACCAGGCGCTTGACGAGCAGATTGGACGGCTGCTGGCGCTGGCGTCGCCTGAGGCCAACGTCATCGTCCTGTCCGACCACGGCTTCACGCGCGCGCGGCGGGTGCTGCATCTGAACGACTGGCTCGAACGAGAGGGGTTTCTGAGCACGTTCGGTGCGCGACACGTCGGCAACCGGATCGCGCGCGGGCTGGTGATGCTGACGGATGCCGTCAGGCGCTGGCGCGGCGCGGGGGTGCGAACGTACAGCACGCAGCGCATGCTGGGCAAGCCGATCAACTGGAAAGGGACGGGGGCCTTTTGTAACTCGTTCAACGGCATCTTCCTCAATCGGGCCGGGCGGTTTGAGAAGGGGATCGTCTCGCCCGCAGAGGCGACGGCTCTGCGCGAGGACCTTCGCGGGCGGCTGCTGGACCTGAGGGACCCCGGTTCCGGGCAGAAGCTGGTCGAGGCGGTGCTTGACCGCGAGGAGGTCTATTCGGGGCCGTATGTGGATTTGCTGCCGGACCTCCTCATCGTGTTCCACGACGACGAGCACATCAGCACGCGTTATTTCAACCTGGAAGGGACGCCGCCTGACCATCTGTTCAGCCTGCCCACCGAGCGCACCAACGGGCAGCACCACCGCCACGGGGTGTTCGTGGGCAGCGGACCGGTGTTTAGAAAGCGCTTCGAGGGCGAGACCATTCACCTGCAAGATATTGCGCCTCTGCTGCTGTACCTCAACCGGGTGCCCATCCCGGAGGATATGGACGGGGCCGTGCCGCTGGAATTCCTGACTGCCGAGGCCCAGGCGATGGGGGCAGAGGTGCAGGCAGCCAGCGAGGACGCATCCGGCAGGGATCACCTCTCAGAAGAAGAAGAAGCGATCATCCACCAGCGTCTGGTTGACCTCGGCTACCTGGAATGAGCGTGGACGAGACGCCTGAGGCTCAGAACGCGCGAGTGGGCGCGCGCGCTGCCGTCAGCACGTTCTGGGTGACCGGTGCCAGCTATGCCGGTTACGCAGTCAATCTGGTGACCGGCGTGCTGCTGGCTCGCCTGCTCGACCCGGCGCACTTTGGCACGGTGGCGCTGGCGGCCTCGCTCATCGTCACGCTCAATATGCTCACCTCGTGGGGGCTGGGGGCGGCCATCGTGGCCCGACCCGACATCGACGAGCGTTTTTTGCGCACCGTCTTGAGCCTGTTTCTGCTGTTGGGGCTGGGTGTTTTCGCCATCGTCGTGCTGGTGGCCTGGTTGTGGTCGCCCAGCGAGCCGCTTGTGGCTTTGATTCTGGCGATCCTGGGCCTGCTCCAGGTGGGCGTTATCACCGCGCAGGTACCGCAGCTTCTCTTGCAACGCGACATGAAATTTCGCCGCGTGGCGGTGGTCAACGTGCTGTCTGTCGTGGCCGAAGGCGGCCTGGCGTTGGGTCTGGCCTGGGCCGGGTTCGACGTGTGGAGTCTGGTGGCCGGGCGGCTGGCCGGTGGCCTGACACAGATTTTTGGTTATTGGTTGGGCAGCCCGTGGCGGCCTGCCCTGGCGCTGGACCGCGAACTGGTAAGGTGGTGTTTCGACTTTGGCAAGAGCTTTTTCGTCATCAACAATCTGCTGACGATCCAGTCTCGCCTGGACGACATCCTGGTGGGCGTCTTCGCCGGGAAGGCGGCTTTGGGCCTGTACTCCAAGTCGTTCCTGCTCAGCGAGACGGTAGGGCAGACCATCGCCCCAGGGCTGGGACGGGTGATGCTGCCCGCATTCAGCACACTTCGAGAGGATAGCGCGCGCCTGAGCGAACTGTACCGTTACGTGATCTGGGGCGTCCTGCGGGTGATGATTCTCTATTCGGCGCTGGTGGCGCTGCTGGCGAGGCCGCTGGTGGCCCTGGTGTTTGGCGACAAATGGCTGCCGATGGTGCCTATACTGCGGCTGCTGCTGATCTATGGCAGTTCGAGGCCGATCTACACGCCAACGCGCTCGCTGCTGGTGGCGTTGGGCCACCAGGAAAAGGTGGCCCGAGTTGCCCTGGCCGAAACGGCGTTGTTTTTGCCGGGCATCATCGTCTTCACGTTTCTGGGTGGGGCAGTGTGGGCGGCGATGGTGGTCGATGTGACCACGCTGCTGGGTATCACGTGGCTGATCCGGCGCGTGCCCCGCGACATCGAAACACACGTCTTGCGCGATGCGCTGGCCCCACTGCTGGCAGGCGGATTGGCCGCCGCTCCTGTCTGGATGCTGTTGCAGGGGCCACTGCTCGACAGGCCGCATTGGGCGGCGGTCCTGCTGGGCGGGGCAGGCTTCGTGGCGCTTTACGGGCTGCTGCTGTGGCTGCTGGAGCGCCGCCGCCTGATCGACCACTCGACCACGCTGTTGAGAGAGCTTCGCGCGGCCAGCTAGCCGGGGAGAGGCAGCACATCATGAGCACATCGAAGCGACGACTCCTGTTTATCGGCCTGGATGGGGCGGACCTGACGTACATGCGCCCCTGGTTGGACGAGGGGAAACTGCCGCACATCGCGTCGCTGATGCGGCGCGGCGTGACCATGCCGCTGGAATCGACGATCACCAACTTTACCAGCGTGGCCTGGCCGGTGCTTTTCACCGGCAAGAACCCCGGCAAGACCGGCATCACCGACATCACGAGCAGGGTGAGCGGCACGCACGACATCGTGCCAAGCACGCTGGGTGGCGTGAAGACCGAGCCGTTCTGGGTTTACCTGGGGGAGCAGGGCTTGCGCACGCTGGTGCTCAACGTGCCGGTGACTCACCCGCCGCGCCCACTGGAGGGTGTGGTGGTGACCGGGTTTGACACGCCGCAAAACGCGCCCGATTTCGCGTGGCCTGAAGCGATACGAGAGCAGCTTGCCGGTGAGGGCTATTCTGAGGCTATCATCGGCGCACAGCACCGCCTGGCGCTATCGGCCAACCGGCTGGGCAAGGTCAGCACCGAGGAGTACCTGCGGTTGACGCGCGAGTTCACCCAGCGCCAGATGGCGTTTGTGGAGCGACTGCTGACGGAGCAGGCGTGGGACGTGGCCTTCGTGGGTTACAACCCGCTCGATTTCATCAACCACTTTACCACCGACAGCGCGGTTCACCGGCAGGTCTACGAGATGGCCGACGAGATGGTGGGGCGGCTGGTGGCGCTGGCGGGCGACGAGGCCACCGTCATCATCGCTTCGGATCACGGGTCGGTGCAGTGCAAACGGTGTGTCAGCCTGTCGCGGGTGCTGGAGGACGCCGGGCTGATGGCTTTTCAACCCAAGATCGCGGCAGACGTGCTGCCCTGGGTGCTGTCGGCCATCCTGCCGGGCGGTTCCAGTGCCTTGAGCGGCTGGTTGGTGGAACGGGTGTGGAAGCGGCTGCCGGAGTGGGTGCAGCGCCTGCTGTCGTGGGGGCCGCTGAAACGGTTTCCCGGCTGGGCGCACTACTATAACAGCATCGACTGGACAAAAACGCGCGCGTACGTGACCAGCTCAGCGAAGACTATCTACGTCAACCGGGCGGACGTGCTGCCGGATGGCATCGTGGAGCCCGGCCCGGCGTACGAGAAGCTGCGGGATGAGATTGTTGAGAAACTGGAAGCCGTCCGCGACCCGGCCACAGGTTCCCCGGTCTTTCGCGTGACGCGTACCGAGGAGGTGTGGCACGGGCCGTATGTCGACGCTGCTGCGCCGGACCTGATCCTGTCGCTGGACGACGAGCGCTACGTGCTGCAGCAATCTGATGCGCGCGGGCGGGCGTTCTGGGACGCCGACGCGGTGGCGGGGGTTGGCGGCGTGCATCGCCTGAACGGCGTGCTGCTGATGGCCGGGGAGGGTATCCGGCAAAACGCCACACTCGCGGGCGCCGAACTGGCCGACGTGGTGCCGACGCTGCTCTACCTGATGGGCGTGCCGCTGCCGTTGGAATTGGACGGGCAGCCGGTGAGGGTCGCTATCGAGCCAGCATTCCTGGAACAGCACCCGGTCCAAATGGCGGCGCACGCCAGACCGGAGACGTACCACGCCCCGACGGCGGATTACAGCGAAGAAGACCTGGAAAGTGTCATGGAGAAACTGCGCGGGCTGGGCTATCTGGAATAGGCACAGGCGCTACGGCTCAGGCCGACCCGGCCAGACGCCGGTAGAGCGCAATCAGCTGCCGCTGATAGTTGGGCCAGTCGAATACCCGGGCGTAGTCGCCAGCCCGCCTGCCCATCGCCTCTCGTTCGGCCTCATTTTCGTACAGGTAAACCAGTTTTTCAACGATGGCCTCCGGGTCCCGGACGGGCACCACGAAGCCCTCCCGGCCATCGTTGACCGGCAGGCCGACGTTCTCGCTGACGATGACCGGGACGCCGCAGGCCATCGCTTCGACGGCCACCATCGAGAAGCCATCCTGGACGGAGGGGGTGACGAACACCGAGGCGCTGCTGTACAGCGCGGCTAACTCGCGCTGGGGGACGCCGGGCACGTAGCGGATGGCGTCCCGGTAGCGGGCGACGATGCGTTCCATCTCCGGATATATCTTGCCCACCAGCAGTAGCTCTTTGTCGGGCACGTCCAGCCGGTCGAAGGCTTCCAATAGATAGTGCGTTCCCTTCTGGAGGCTGATGGCCCCGGCGAACATCACCCGAAAAACGTCGTCTCGTTTGGGCTGCGGTTTGAACATCGCCAGTTCGACGCCCAGGTGGACCACCGTCATTTTCTCTGCGGGCACGCCCTGCTCGACCATCGTCCGTTTAACGAAGTCGGAGCTGACCACGATGTGGTCGGCTTCCTGGTATTCCTGGACGTGCTTCCAGACCATCGGCCAGTAGGCGTTGGGCAGCCGCTTGCCGTGGCGGGCGAATTCCTCGCTCAGCAGGGCGCGCTGGGTGAGGATGTGGGCCGAGGCCCGCTCGACGACGGTCAGCGCGCCGTGACGGGCGGCGCGGCGCATCGAGAACAGGCCGTGATGGTTGAAGACGTGGAAAATGTCGCAGTCGCCGACGTGGCGACTGGCGAGCAGGTCGAACAGGTTATCGCCGAGGTTGATGCCGGTGAACTGGCCCCAGGTGCCGGGCAGCACCCGCTCGACGCCATAGCGCAGGTAGGCCGGGACGGGAATGTAGCGCACGTGGGAGGGGTCGACGTAGCCTTTGTGATTGGGCGCGCCGGTGATCCAATAGCGCAGGTGGCCCTGCCGCTCAATGGCCTGGGCCGCACGGTGCGCCCACAGCAGGCTGGCGGCGGAGAGGGTTACTCGCATACACTGTGCCTCTTTAGCATCGGTGGCGGGTGATGCTCACCTGCTCTGCCCACATACCTATACCTAGTCAGCCTAGCTCTTGCACTGACCACGGATTGCTTTCATCCAAAAGGAGCCGGGTTTGCGATCTTCGTGATAAGCTGTAATGCTATTAAGAAAGATTGAGTTATTGTGGTGCGAAACCATTGATAAGGAAGCTACCACCTCGTACTTTCTGTTGCACTGCAGGAATGTTTCCAGGAAGTACTGCTCATTCCAGAACCGGTACGAGCGGTTATTCCACTCCAATGGATAGTCGAAAGGAAAGAAAATGTCATGAATGTGGACAAGCGTTCCTTTGCTTAGCGCAGGGTATACTTTCAAAAACTCAAATTCGACATCGCTACCCTGTTTGAAAACGTGACTGGAGTCTACGAAAAGGATATCGTTTTCCTCCAAGCCCTCGAAAACGGAGGAATCGACCTCCTGAACGTTTCTCTCAAGCAAATTGAAGTCCACGAAATCGTGTGTTCTTCCTCTAACCTCATCCAGGATATTCCTAGGATATGGCTCGATGGACACAAAGGTTGTCTTTCTTTGTGTCTCGCTGAAATTCCGATGCAAAGCTGCCATCATAATCAAGGTGCTACCACCGGCCCCAATCTCGATAATCCTACTTGGTTTAATATCTCTAATCATTGCGAAGAGAAATTCAGCATCTCCACTCATTACCCCTGAGGTCGCTTCTTGGTAGCCAAAAGATGACATGATCTCTGCGTTATTGAACTCACCTCGGTACTCATTGAGCAATCGTTTCACAAGATCAAGTTGACGTTGGAGGTGCCAATCGATCGACCCTAACGGACGTTCCTGCTGGGAGTAGAGCAACAATTCCCTGTTGCTGGGGATCGGATGAGCATAATGATCAGCCAACACCGTGTATCCCATTCCTCTAGCAATAGGGTTGATCAGTTTTTGAGCGACTATATAGAGATTGGTCTTCCGCCCCTGTTCGGAACGCAATCTTCTGAGGAACCCAGTTAGCTTAGTCAGCATCGTCTTTGTCGCCACCTGCATAGAACCGCGTCCCACAGATTCGGGGACGTTGATTTCTTCCAGTGGAGGAGTATTCGGTAAAGCTCGGTAAGGAGGGATGCTATCCCAAAGGATATTTCGTTGGTCCGACTAGAGTATAGGTTAACAGGCACGGAATACCAACTTGCAGGATTGGATTAGGTGAAGTGCCGGGGCGTGGAATCCGCGTGCCTTCCGGCACTACTTCGGGCACAAGTGGGTGCCCAGCGGAGGAGACCTCTCGACGCTATGGGAGGTGCTGGGGCATAGTCAGATCCACGTCACCAAGGAATACTATCTGCGCTACGATACGGACACGATCCGGCAGGAGCATCTGGAACACTCCCCGCTGGCGGGTGAAGAGGACCTCTTACCAGAGGAGTGAAGAAAAACAAACAGCGAGAGCCGGGCCATTTTTCAGGCTTTTTGCTCTCGCTTTGGGGGCTTTCAGTGACCCGCCCAGGACTTGAACCTGGAACCTACTGATTAAGAGTCAGCTGCTCTGCCATTGAGCTAGCGGGCCGGGTGTCGTGCCGTTCGCGCTCGGAGCGAGCGGGCACCCTGAAATTATAGCGAGATAGCGGGTGCCGTCAACCTGGGTGATGGCGATTTGTTGGATATGATTTCTCCTCAGTTACCTGATAAACTTCTCTTTAGTATATAGGGTGTATTGTACTGGTGTTGGTGGCGTTTGCTGGGGAGAACAGGAGTGCGTGGTGGTAAGGCAAAAACCGGTCCGTGTCCTTATCTTAATGGGTGAAGCGTCACGGTCAGACAGTCTGTTATTCAGCTACCTCGACGAAATACAACGCATTCAATTGGATCAGAGGCCCATCGACGAAGCGGGCGATTTTGGCGCGTACGACGTGGTGGTCTTGACGAATGCTGCTCATTTGGACGGTGACGCCGAGGACAGCGTCGCCAGTTACGTGCGGGGGGGTGGCAATTGCTTGGCGTTTATCAAGCCAACGGCAGATGAGATCGGTTCCTTTTTTGGCGTCCGCCTGGAACCAGCAGGCCCTCACTCGGAAATACGCGTCTACGTCTCGGACCCGGCGGCGGGCCTGGGGCAACGACTGCCGGAAGAGTTCTACGTTCGCGACTTCATCAGGCCGCTGCGCCCGGCCCGTGGGGATGCGCTGGACGTTCTCCATACCAAGTGGCGGTTTGAGCACGCGCCCCTGGCGACTTCGCGCCGGGAGGGAGATGGGACCGTCATCTGCACGACGATCAACAATTTTGAAAACGCTACCTACCGGCAGCTGGTCTATCGCCTGATTCTGGACCTGGCCGGGGAAACCGGGCAACGGCCCATCGGCGGCGCGGTGGTCGGTTTCGGCCCGCCTGGATCGGTGGGGTACCTGCACGCCCAATCCTTGCACACGGTGCCTGGGCTGGCCTTGCGAGCGGTTTGTGACATCAGCGAGGAGCGGCTGCGGCTGGCGCAAGAATCGTTTTCCGGCATCGACACTTACCATCAAGTAGACGCGCTGGCGCGCGATTCGGAGGTCGATCTGGTGGTCGTGGCTACCCCGCCAGAAAGTCACGCCCGGCTGGCTATTCAATTGCTGGAGGCTGGCAAGCACGTCGTCGTCGAGAAGCCGATGTGCATCGCAACCGAAGAGGCAGAGACGATGATCCGGGTCGCGGAGGACAACGGGCGGGTCTTGAGCGTTTACCAGAACCGGCGCTGGGACGTGGATTTCCTGGCGATCAAACAGGCCGTCGCCGCCGGGCTGATCGGCGATCTCTTCCATCTGGAAACGTTCGTCGGGGACTACGCGCACCCGTGCGACCACTGGCACTCACACCGCCCGATCTCGGGCGGGGCGCTGTACGACTGGGGAGCGCATTACATTGACTGGATCCTCAACCTGTTTCCCATGCCAACCGCGTCGGTCCGTGGGATGCTGCATAAACGGGTCTGGTTTGACGCCGCCAACGCCGATCAGGCGCGCGTCCAGATTACGTTTGAGGGCGGCCAGGAAGCAGAGTTCATCCACTCTGACATAGCGGCCTTACGCAAGCCGAAGTGGTATCTGCTGGGGACGGAAGGGGCTATCGTGGGCGAGTGGCAGGACGTGACGGTTTACGAACCCGACGACGTGATCTACTTCAGCGAACACCGGATACCGGTTACAGAAATGCCGCCCAAATTGACGATGCGGCGCAAGGATCGCCACGGCAACATGGTGACTCAGCAGGTGAGCCTTCCAGCACGGACTCACGGCTCGTTCTACGTGAATTTTGCCGACCATTTGCTCAATGGCGAGCCGCTGGCGGTGACGCCGCAGTCTACCGCCCGCGTCGTGGCGGTCATGGAAGCGGCGATGCGTTCAGCCGACCATAACGGAACACCGGAGGTGTTACGTGTCTGAATCGAAAAAACTGAACTGGGGAATCCTGAGCACGGCTAACATCGCCCGGCAGGCGGTTGTCCCGGCCCTGCGAAAGTCGAAGAACGGACGCGTCTATGCTCTCGCCAGCCGCACACTGGACGGCGCTGCGGCGATGGCGGCTGACTTTGGCATTGGCGTGACGTACGGTGACTACCAGGCGCTCGTCGACGACCCCGCCGTCGAGGCTATTTACAACCCACTGCCCAACCACCTGCACCTGGAGTGGTCGGTCAAGGCGATGCAGGCTGGCAAGCACGTCTTGTGCGAAAAGCCATTGGCGAGGAACGAAGCCGAGGCCCGCGAAATGGCCGCCGTCCAGCAGGCTTCCGGCGTCTTGCTGATGGAAGCTTGTATGTATCGCTTCCACCCGCGCAGCCAGAAGGTGAAGCAATTGATTGATGACGGGGCGATCGGCGACGTGAAATCGGTCAAGGGCATCTTCACGTTCAAGCACCCGGACCCGTCTGACCACCGTTTTACGCCGGAGTTTGGCGGCGGGGCGCTGCTGGACGTGGGCTTTTACGGGGTGAACGTGGCCCGCTGGATGATGGGCGACGAGCCGGTTGAGGTTCAGGCCAGCGTCACCTATGGCCCCTCAGGGATTGACCTGACGACGATTGGGATTTTGCGCTTTCCCGGCGAACGATTGGCTGTCATCGAAGCCAGCTTTGACATGGCCCTGCAGCAAACGTTCAGCATCGCAGGGTCAAAGGGCGTCATCGAACTGCCACACAACGCCTTTGTGCCGGGGCAAAGAAGAGCGTCGTTTACCACGCGCGGCCTGGACGATGAAAAAGGCCAGGTACAGAAAGTGCGGGGCGCGGACGAATACCAGTTGATGGTGGAGCATTTCTCCGGTGCCGCGCTGGGCGAGCACGAACTGGCTTTCCCGCCAGAGGACAGCATCTTGAATATGCGCGCTCTCGACGCGCTGGCGCTGGCGGCGCGCGAAAAACGCCTGGTCGAAGTCGCGCCCTGACGACGCCGACTCCGTCCGTGCCTATATCGACAAACGACAGCCCATTGCGTATAATGCCCGCATGCGGCGGAGGCCGCTGTTTTCGCGACGCGTAGCCAACCCGAACAGCCATCAGATCATTTGGGAGGCTGTAATCCTGGATAGGACCGGGCTGGCTCTAGATAAGGCTACACTATGACACGCGCACTGGTCACGGGTGGGGCCGGTTTTATCGGCAGCCATCTCTCGGAGGCCCTTCTGGCCGCCGGGTACGACGTGACAATTATCGACGACCTGTCGACGGGCCGGTTTGAGAACGTCGAGCCCCTGACTGGCCATCCCAACTTTCACTTCGCCATCGAGACGATCACTAACCAGGGCGTGATGGACCGCCTAGTCAGCGAGTGCGACCTGGTTCTTCACCTGGCGGCGGCGGTGGGCGTCGATTTGATCGTGAGTTCGCCCATTCACGTTATCGAAACGAACGTGCGGGGGACCGACATCGTTCTGAACACCGCCCGGCGCTATCGCAAGAAGGTCCTCCTGGCTTCGACCTCGGAGGTCTACGGCAAGAGCAACGAGCCGAGCTTCCGCGAGGACGACGACCGGGTGATGGGATCGACCACGAAGAGCCGCTGGAGCTACGCGACCAGCAAGGCGCTCGACGAGTTCCTGGCGCTGGCCTATCACAAGGAGGCCGGACTGCCGGTGGTGATCGTCCGGCTGTTCAACACGGTTGGCCCCCGCCAACGGGGTCGCTATGGCATGGTGATACCGCGCTTCGTGCGCTGGGCGCTGGCAAACGAACCCATTCAGGTGTATGGCGATGGCAAGCAGACCCGCTGCTTTGCCAACGTGCACGACGTGGTGAAGGCGCTGGTGGCGCTGGCCGAGACGCCGCAGGCCGAAGGTGAAATCTTCAACGTGGGCAGCCAGGAGGAAGTCAGCATCCTCGAACTGGCCGAGCGGGTGAAAGCGTGCGTGAACAGCACCTCTGAGATTTCGCTGGTGCCCTACGAGAAAGCCTACGAGGAGGGTTTCGAGGATATGCGGCGGCGCGTCCCGAACACCGAGAAGATCAAGGCGCTGATTGGCTGGGAAGCGAAGACCTCACTGGACGAGACCCTGGCGCAGGTTGCCGCCTATCTCCGGGAAGAACAAGCCTCGCCCGTGCTCGACAGGTAAGGGCACTCCCCAATGAAAGCAACCATTCTAAAACGGATTCAGGATCGCTCCGCGCAGGTGAGCGTGGTCGGGATGGGCTACGTGGGCCTGCCGCTGGCGGTGGAGTTTGCGCGAGGGAGCTTCCGCGTGGTCGGCGTGGACGTGAGCGCCGAGAAGGTGGACTTGCTCAACGCGGGCCAGAGCTACATCCCGGATATTCCGACGAAGGTGGTCGGCGACCTGGTGGCCGAGGGCCTGCTGTCGGCCACGACCGACTATCGCGCGCTCAAGGACGCGGACGCGATCAGTGTCTGCGTGCCGACCCCACTGCGCAAAACGAAAGACCCGGACATGTCGTACATCGTGTCTGCGGCTGACGAGATCGCGCATTACTGCCACGAGGGGTTGCTCATCGTGCTGGAGAGCACGACCTATCCGGGCACGACCGACGAGATCATCCTGCCCCGGCTGGTCTCTAACGGCTTCGAAGTCGGCAAGGACGTGTTCCTGGCGTTCTCGCCGGAGCGCATCGACCCCGGCAACAAGGAATTTGGCGTGCGCGAAACGCCCAAGATCATCGGCGGGGTGACGCCCGCCTGCCTGGAGGTGGCGAGTGCGCTGTATGCGACGGCGGTGGACACCATCGTGCCAGTTTCGTCCACCCGCGCCGCCGAGATGGCAAAGCTATTGGAAAACACCTTCCGCGCGGTGAACATCGGGCTGGTCAACGAAATGGCCGTCATGTGCGACAAGCTGGGCCTCGACGTGTGGGAAATTGTGGAGGCGGCGGCGACCAAACCCTTCGGGTTCATGCCTTTCTACCCCGGGCCGGGGCTGGGCGGCCACTGCATCCCGGTGGACCCGCAATACCTGTCGTGGAAGCTGAAAACCCTCAACTACAACGCGCGTTTCATCGAACTGGCGAGCGACATCAACGGCAGCATGCCCTACTACGTGGTGGATAAGGTGGCAGACGGGCTTAACCGGCGGCGCAAGCCGTTGAACGGGTCGCGTGTGTTGGTGTTGGGCGTGGCTTATAAACGCGACGTGGACGACATCCGCGAAAGCCCGGCGCTGGACGTGATTCACCTGCTGGACGAGAAGGGAGCCGAGGTACTCTATAACGATCCGTACGTGCCCACGCTGAGGCACGAGGGCGTGCCAGACCTGTCGTCCAGCGAACTGAGTGACAAGTTACTGGCCGGGGTGGATTGCGTGGTCGTCGTGACCGACCACTCGGATTACGACTGGGCGTGGGTGGCGGAGCACGCCGCGTTGATCGTGGACACGCGCAACGCGACCAGCGGCTTGAAAGCACCCCAGGCTGAAATCATCAGACTGTAGCCTCCTGGACAGGCACCTCAGTCCTGACCTGACGCGTACCTTCTCCGGGCCGAATATTGCGCATCCTGACTGTGACGGGCACGTTTCACCCGGAGCCGGGTGGGCCGCCCACGTATCTGTATCACCTGCTGCCGGAACTGGCGGCGCGCGGGCACTCGCCCCGCGTGGTGACCTATGGCGACCCCACCCCGGCACACGACTATCCCTACCCGGTGACACGCATCACCCGCCAGCAACCTATCCCCAAGCGCCTGCTGGCGATGACTCGCGAGGTGCTGCGGCAGGGCCGCGACGCCGACGTGCTGTTCGCCAGCGACTATGGTTTACCGGCTGCGCTGGCGAATCTGTGGCTGCGCAAGCCACTCGCGCTGAAGGTGGTCAGCGATTTCGCCTGGGAGTTCAGCGTGCGGCACGGTTGGGTGCCGCGCCAGACCACGATGGATGCCTTCCAGGTGGGGCGCTACGGGCCACGGGTGGGGCTGCTGCGGGCGGTGCAGCGGGCTTACGTGTCGGCGGCGCGGCGGGTGATCGTGCCCAGCCGCTACATCGAGTCGGTGGTGACGGGTTGGGGACTAAACGCGCACAGGATTCAGGTGATCTACAACGCGCCGCAACTGGCGGCCTACGAGGACCTGCCGGACAAGGCCGCGTTGCGGGCCGAGTTGGGTTTCGAGGGGGCGGTCATCGTCTGCGTGGCGCGGCTGACGGCCTGGAAGGGCGTGGGTGGGCTAATTCGCGCGCTGGGGGAGGTGCGGGGAGCCGTGCCGGGCGCGCAATTGAGGATACTCGGCGACGGGCCGGAGCGGGCGCGCCTGGAGGCGCTGGCGGGAGAATTGGGACTGCGCGAGCAGGTCCACTTTGCCGGGCAGGTGCCGCGCGAAACCGTGGCCCGCACGCTGAGGGCTGCCGACGTCTTTGCGCTTTTTTCGACTTACGAGGGCCTGCCGCACGTGGTGTTGGAAGCGATGGCTGCCGGGACGCCGGTGGTGGCCTCGGCGGCGGGCGGCACGCCGGAGACGATGCGGGACGGCGAGAGCGGCTTGCTGGTGCCCGTCGGCGACGAAGGGGCGCTGGTCGAGGCGCTGGTAGGCGTATTGACCGAACCGGCGCTGGCGCGGCGACTGGTCGAGGGGGGGCGGGTCGAACTGGCGCGCTTCTCGATGGAGACGATGGTCGCGCAGACAGAGGCGCTGCTGCGAGAGGTGGCACACGAGCGCTAGGAAGGACGAATGGATATGCAAGACATCTTGCTATGGGTTTACATCGCCAACGCCACATTGCTCATCAACCACGAGATCGACTCGGCGTACTGGCACGAGTGGGAACTGTTCAAATTGCCGGGCGGCATTGCCGGGTTTCTGCTGATGCATTTCCCGTTGTTGCTGCTGGTGCTGTATGGGCTGGTGCTGGTCGCTCAGGGAACGTTGGCCGGGCTGATTATCTCGCTGGTGCTGAGTCTGTCCGGGCTGTTTGCCTTTTCCATCCACACGTATTTCATCGGGCGGGGCCGCGAGGAGTTCAACACGCCGATGTCGCTGTTCATCCTCAGGGCGACGCTGGTCGTATCGCTCGTCCAGGCAGCGCTGTCTATCCTGCTACTCGCGCAGGCGTGAGGGCTGAACAGCCGGTGCGTGCTGAAAACTTGCACATCCTGATGTTGAGTCTGGCGACGGACATCCTGACGGAGCCGTTGGGCGACAGCCGCGAGCGGCACGCCGACTACGCGGCGCGAATCGGGCACCTGCACATGCTGGTTTACGCGCCGCGCGGGACCGGTTTGGAGCCGGTTTCGATCACGGAGCGTTTCACGGCTTACCCAAGTGGGTCGCGCAGCCGTTACCTGTTCCCGCTGGATGCGTATCGCAGCGGGGCGCGGCTGTGCCAGGCGGAGCGCATCGACCTGATCGCCACGCAAGACCCGTTCACGACGGGGCTGGCGGGGGCCTGGCTCAAGCGGCGCTTTGGCATTCCCCTGCAAGTAAACAACCACGCCACGTTTTTCGGCAATCGCTACTGGCTGGACGAGAGGCCGTTGCGCCACCGCGCTTTCGAGTGGCTGGGGCGCCGGGTGGTCCGGCAGGCCGACACGCTGCGGACGGTCAACGCCGACCAGCGCGAGCGGTACGTCGAGATGGGGATTGCCCCCCAGCGGATCGAGGTCATCAACACGCCGATCAACCTGGATCGCTTCTTGGAGCCGCCTGAGCCGGGTCAGGTGACGGCGCTGCGCGCGCAACTGGACATCCCGCCGGAGAACAAGGTGATCTTGTGGGTGGGGCGACCCGCCGCCCGGAACCAGAAACGGCTGGACGATTTGCTGGAGGCTTTCGCGCTGGTGCGCGGGCGACTCCCGGCGTCCATTCTGGTGATCGTCGGGGATATGCGCGGCGCATCGTACGTCAGGCAGGGCGTCGAGCGGCTGGACCTGGGCGAGGCGGTGCGCCTGCCGGGCGGGGTTCCGCACGCCGAATTGCCCGCTTATTTTGCGCTGTGCGATGTCTTCGCGCTGAGTTCGGTCTACGAAGGGATGCCCAAAGTGGCCGCCGAAGCAGCCGCCAGCGGCGTGCCGGTGGTGGCGATGCGCGTGCCCGGCATCGAGGATGCGGTGCTCGACGGGGAGAGCGGGCTGCTGTGCGAGCGCGAAAGTCCGGCGGACCTGGCCGAGAAGCTGACGACGCTGCTGGACGACCCGGCGCGGGCGGGCGAGATGGGACGGCGGGCGCGGGAATACGCGCGAGAGCGCTTTGACCGGGAGCGGACGATGCAGGCTATCGTCGGGCTGTGGGAGCGGGCGGCAGCCGCACGGGGAGGGCGCTAGCGTGCGGGTGATGATGCTGACGCGGCTGGTGGACCGTGACGACGCGCGCGTCGGGTTTACGCACGCCTGGATCGCGGCGCTGGCGGCACGCGTGGCGCACCTGGACGTGATTTGCCAGGAGCGCGGGGCGGTGGACCTGCCTGCGAACGTCGCGCTGATCTCGGCGGGCAAGGAGCGGGGAGCCGGGCGGGTGGGGCAACTGCTGGCCTTTCAACGGGCGATCTGGCCGCGCATGCGGCGCGCGGACGTGGTGTTCGGGCACATGATTCCGCGCTATACACTGGTGGCGGCCCCGGCGACGCTCGTGTTCGGGGTGCCGGTGGTGCAATGGTATACTCACGGCCACGTCGATGCCGAATTGCGGCTGGCGCACGCGCTGGTGCGGCGCGTGGTGACGGCCTCGCCGGAGAGCTTCCGGCTGCCCAGCCAGAAAACGACGGTGCTGGGCCACGGCATCGACTTTGAGCGTTTTGCCCCCGCCGAGGCGAAGTCCCCAGGGCGAACGGTGCTGTCGGTGGGCAGGCTGTCGCCGGTCAAGGGCCTGGAGACGCTGATTGACGCGGCTGGCTTGCTCCTGGATCGGCCCGGCTTCGAGGATGTGACGTTCCGGGTGGCGGGCGACGAGCCGGATGAATCGTCCGGCTACCGCGCGGCGCTGGAGGCGCGCATCTCGGCCAGGGGGCTGGGCGGGCGCTTTCAGCTGGCCGGGGCGATCCCCCACTCCGAGGTTATCCCGTTTTACCAGACCGGGAGCGTGATGGTCAGCCTGAGCCGGACGGGCAGCCTGGACAAGGCTGTGCTGGAGGCGATGGGCTGCAGCCTGCCGGTGCTGGTGACGGGAGTTGTGTATGCCTCGCTGCTGGGGGACGACGTATCGCGCCTGCGGGCGCGCGAAGGGGACGCGGCGGATGTCGCAGATAAGCTGGCGGATCTGCTAGCCCGCTCGCCGGAGGAACGGGCGGCGCTTGGCCTGACGCTGCGCGCGCGGGCCGTAAAAGAGCATAGTCTGGAGGGATTGATGGATAGGTTGGTAGGAGTATTTGAGGAGGTCGCTGCTTGAGCGAGTCAGAAAACGCCGGCGAGCGCGGAACGCCGTCCGGTGGCCGCTTGTTGTGGGTCGTCGTTTTGCTGACAGTGGGCCTGTGCATCGGCATCGCGCTCGACGTGACGCCCTGGCTGCGCGGGCCAAGCGGCCAGTACGAGTGGCGCTGGTATCACCACAGTTTCAGGTTGATCCCCCTGCGGCTGCTGCCGGTGGCGGTCGTGGCCGGTCTTGTGGGGGGCTGGTATTGGCTGGCGCGAAAGCGGGAGCGCGCGGGCGGGTGGCTGCTGGCTGCCCTGGTGCCGCTCAGTCTGGCCTTGCAACTCAGCGTGCTGTCAACCGGGCCGAAAGGGTTGGAGTTGGTGGCGCGCGTGCTCAACCCCGGCTATTTCGGCTATTATCCCGACGCGACACGGGTCGAGAACATGGCCCAGTATCTCGACACCTACGCCGACAACCAGCCGGAACTTGCCAACATCCACTTGCAGGTGCACCCGCCGGGTAACGTGGTGTTTCTCTGGGGGGTGTATCGCGCGGTGGCCGCCGTGCCCGCCCTGACGGACCTGACCACCCCTTACGTCGAGCCACACCTGTCCTCGCTGCCGGACTGGATCACGGATTACAGCATGACCGACATCACCGGCGCGATGGTGGTCAGCCTGCTCATTCCATTCAGCGGGGCGCTGGCGGTGGTCCCGCTCTACCTGCTGGCGCGAACCACTTTCGAGGAGGAGACGGCGCGCCGGGCGGCGCTGCTCTACGTGCTGTCGCCCGCGCTGACGCTGTTCGAGCCGAAAATGAACGTGCCTTACCTGGTGTTCACCGGGCTGGCCTTCCTGCTGGCTTACCGGGGACACCAGGAAGAACGCCTGCTGCTGACCTACTTGAGCGGGCTGGTTTGCTCGGTGGCGATCTTCATGAGTTACAGCAACGTCTTGCTGCCTCCGGCGACCGGGATATTTGTCCTGGCGGGGAGCTTCGCCGGGTTTGGCGCTGACCCGAAGGCGGGCTGGCGACGATTGGTGCGGCGCTCGCTGGCTTTCGTAGTGGGCGTGTGGAGCGTCCAGGTGTTCATGACGCTGGCCTTTGGCTGGGACCAGATACGCTCTATCGAGGTGATGTTCGACATCAACCCCCACTACGACGTGGACCGCAATTACTGGTACAACCTGTTCTACACGCCTTACTCGATGCTGCTGCTGGCAGGGATTCCGGTGGGGGTGCTGGCGGTGGCGCGCGTGGTGCGCCTCGTGCTGGCATCCCTGCGTCGCGAGAAGCTGGAGGTCGCCAACTGGTTTCTGATTGGGACGATTTTGCCGCTGGTCGTCTTGATGCTGTCGGGCAACCAGCGGGGTGAAAACGAGCGGGTGTTCCTGTACTTCATGCCCGTGACCGTGCTCTTCGGGGCGGCAGAGAGCACGCGCCTGGGATGGGATGACCGGGCGTTTGGCATCATGGCCGGGCTGACCTTCCTGCAGTTGATGGTGTTTCAGGCGGTGCTGGAGGTCTATCTCTAGGGGATTTCCCCATCCCAAATGTCTCTAGGCTTTTGACAAGGTTGTGGTCTCCGAGGTTTATTCGGGGAGCCGCGTCCCCCGATACTGATTTGTATTACCGTCAATTTCGAGGCGCCTCACGGGGAGTCGAGCAGCCGTTGCGCTATCGCCTCCGCAGCTCGCTCGTGGCCCACGGGTGTTAGGTGACTTTCATCGTTCCAGTAAAGCGGCTCGTCGCTGTGTGTCTTGAATACGGGTAGCAGATCGAGACATTCCAGGTTTTCGTCTTCGCAGAAATCAGCAAGTAAATCCTGGGGAGAGGTGGCGGTGATGACTTCGCCGGGTGCCAGCCCTCGCCTGGGTTTCAACGGTTCACTCTGACCGGGAATCTGATGGTTGAGAGGCATCACGACTAGCAACAACTGGCGATTATCGACCTCTGTCTCTTGCTTCAGATAGCGCAGTGCGGACAGAGCGAGATTGAGGTCGGCGAGATCCTGTGCGGAGTAAGTGTCCTTGAATATAGCTTTCCCATAGTCTCGCACGCGGGCTTCGTTTCTGTTGGCATACTTGCGTTCGGCTTCGGTGTTCAGAGGGACGCTGGCGGGGTCGATTTCGACCTCGCCTGCTTCGGAGAATTGCAGTTGCTGACAGAGCGGCACGATTAAGGTATCGGAAACGGTCCGGAGCAAGCCGCGACGCCAGCTTTCAGGGGAGACAACGCGAGTACGCGCCTCTTCAATGGGAACCCGTCCGACTTGTGGGTCAACCCAGATCTCGTTGTCTTCGTCGATTGGCGGGCGAATGGCGATAGGCTCCCCCTGTTCATCATAGATAACCCGCTCACCCAGCACGAGCGCGATGGAGTCTTCGAAGTCGTTGCCAATGTAGACCACAACAACCACAATGTGCGGGTCAAGGTCTGGCGCGAATGTTCGGTAGGCCAGCAAGTATTGCAGTGGTGCGTACATATCCACGCCAAGATTGAAGCCCTGATACGACTCGCCTGTGGCCGCTTCCAGACGCTCGATGGTCTTAACACTCAGGTTATCTTCAGGAGCCACTTGAAGTCCGGCCACGAAAGAATCGCCCAGAAACATGACCCGCGTGGCTTCCGGCTGAGGCTCGTTGCTCTCGCCCCGCACAATCAGCCCGGTCGAGTCGGTGACGAAGACATCTCGAAAGCCATGCTGTGGGTAGGCTATTCGATGGCGTGTGTTGGGTGAGAAAAAATACCCGAGCGACTCGTGATTTTCATAGAAGGGAGACTGAAGGATGCGCGGCGGGCTGGTTACACGCATGGTAGCATCGAGCGCGAGGAGGGACACGCTCGCCCCAATGAGTATCGCAAATAGGCGCTTCATAAACTGGTGGGCAGCGTCCTCAGGGAGAATTGCCGCCAAGATGAGCATAGTCACACTCAGCACGCCGACAATCGAGACCCCAGTAATATAGGGGAGAGACCAGCGACCCAGAACGCGCATACCACAGTCCGAGGCAGAAGAGTGGGTGAGCGCAGCGGTGGTGGACAGGATACCAAGACCCCCCAGCAAGCCAAGGCCGTGTTTCCACCTGAGCCCAGTCATTGGCATTCTCATAGCCTCCAGATTCTCGCTACCTGTTTTGCCTTGTTTTGAAGAGATAGAATGAGGATGAACTCTTTGCAAGCACCCTGGGCAATCCCGACCGCGCGCCGTCAATCGAAGCGGCGAACGCGGGTGACGATGATGCGGAAGCCGTATTCGAGGCCGGTCACGAGAAAGCTGAAGATGCTGGGCGCGGATTTGCTGGTGCCTTTCACCCGGTCCACGAAGTGATAGGGAAACTCGTGGACCGACAGCCCCTTGCGTTTGCAATGGTAAATCAACTCGATGAAGTACGCGCCGTAGCCGTACGGCAGCAGGGTCACGCTATCCAGGACGCTGCGCCGCATCACGATAAAACCGCTGTCGTAATCGTGGATGCCCTTACCCAGGAGGAGATGGGCGAAGCGGTTGACGAGGAAACTGGTGACGACGCGGAAGCGGGGGCGAATGTCCGCGCCACCTTCCACGTAACGGCTGCCGATCACCACGTCGTGCTCTTCGAGCAATGGAATCATGTCGCGTAGATAGGCCGGGTTCATAGACATGTCGGCGTCCATCCAGCCGATCACGTCGCCCCGGCTCTCGATGATGCCCCGGTTGATGGCCGAGGCCAGCCCGCGCACGTTCTGGCGGCGGATCACGGTCACGCGCGGGTCTGCGAGGTCTTGTACGATCTTCCAGGTTCCGTCGGGCGAGTCGTCGTCCACGACGATAACCTCTACAGGCTGGCGAACGTGCTCGAAGATACTGTCGAGCATGTCCAGAATGTTCTCCTGTTCGTTATAAGTCGCCAGGATGATGGATACGAGTGGTGCGTCTGACAATGGTTTCTCCCAAGACCGGCAATCGTTCTGCCGTCATTCACAGAGACAAGGGGCCATAAGCCCCTTGCCGAAGGGTACAATGTTAGCCAAGCAGGGTGTCCTGTGGTAAAGTCGGGCGCTGCCAGCCCACACTACCACAGATACCGCGAGAGAGTATAGCACACACCTGATAGGAAGTGTACGAAGTGCCCGACACAGATAGCAGCAGCGCCAACCCAGCGCCAAGCACTCACAACGCACAGGAACCTATCGAAAGAATCACCTCCGGGGAGACTCTGCTGGCTATCATCGTCCGGCACAGCTTCGAGCCGGATAAGACCACCTTCGTCACGTCGGATGATCTCAACCAGCAAATCGGCTTCATCGTGTATCCCGCCGGAGGCGAGATTGTGCCGCACAGCCACACAAACGTCGAGCGTACGACGGTTGGCACGCAGGAGACGCTGGTGGTGCGCTCCGGGCTGGTGGAAGTGGACCTGTACGACGACGACCATCGGCTCGTCGCCACGCGGACGCTGGAGGCGGGCGACGTGCTGACCCTCATCAGCGGCGGGCACGGCTTCCACATGAAAGAGGATACGGTCTTGCTGGAGATCAAGCAGGGGCCGTACGGTGGCGAGAAAGACAAGGAACGTTTCGACCCGTGATCCCGGTCAACGAGCCGCTGCTGGACGGCAAAGAAGGCGAGTACGTCGCCGAGTGCATCCGCACCGGCTGGATTTCGTCGGCGGGCGAGTTCATCAAGAAATTCGAGGCGTCCTGGGCAGCGTATTGCGGCATGAAGCACGGTATCGCCGTGAGCAATGGCACCACGGCCTTGCAGGTGGCGGTGGGCTGCCTGGACCTTGAGCCGGGTGACGAGATTATCATGCCTACGTTCACGATCATTTCGTGCGCGATGGCGATTGTCACCCAGGGCGGGGTGCCGGTGCTGGTCGACAGCGACCCGCGCACGTGGTGCATGGACGTGGGGCAAGTCGAGGCTAAGATCACGCCGCGCACGCGGGCCATCATGCCGGTGCACATCTACGGCCACCCGGTCGACATGGACCCCCTACTCGAACTGGCCGAAAAGCACGGGCTGGTCATCATTGAGGACGCCGCTGAAGTACACGGGGCAGAGTACAAGGGCCGGACGTGCGGCGGTCTGGGCGACATCAGCACTTTCAGCTTCTACGCCAACAAAATCATCACGACGGGCGAGGGCGGCATGGTGCTGACCAACGACGACGACACCGCCGAGCAAGCCCGCCGCCTGCGCAATCTGTCTTTCCTGCCAGAACGTCGCTTTTTCCACAAGCAGTTGGGTTACAATTTCCGGCTGACGAACATGCAGGCCGCCGTCGGGCTGGCGCAGATCGAGCGCATTGAGGCGCTGGTCGAGCGCAAGCGCCGCATGGGGGCGGCCTATAACGAGCAACTGGGCGACATCGACGTGCTGCAACTGCCGGTTGAGGAGCCCTGGGCCAAGAACGTGTATTGGATGTACGGCCTGGTGCTGGATGAGTCCACCGGCCTGGACGCGGTTGAGTTCGCCCGGCAGTTGACGGAGCGCGGCGTGATGACGCGGCCTTTCTTTTTGGGCATGCACGAGCAGCCGGTTTTTCACGAGATGGGTTTGTTCGAGGGCGAATCGTACCCGGTGGCCGAGCGCATGGCCCGCCAGGGTCTCTACCTGCCGTCGGGCATGGCGCTGACGACGGAGCAGATCGACACGGTTTGCCAGGCCGTGCGCGAGGTTCTACTGTAGCACAGCTTCGGCAAATGATGATCCAGGCGGCTCGCAAGCCGCCCCTACTCCCGTGCCATTGGAGATAATTGATGGGGGACGCTATCCAGGTTTTCGGCACGTATGCCAATTACTACGACGAACTTTACCAGGACAAGGACTACGAGGCCGAGGTGGATTTTGTGGAGCGCATGCTCGGCGACCACGCCTCAAGCAAGGTGAAGTCCATTCTGGATTTGGGCTGCGGCACGGGCGGCCATGCCCTCCCCCTCATCCAGCGCGGCTACGCCGTGACGGGCGTGGACCGCTCGCAAGGGATGCTGGACCGGGCACGGGCCAAGGCCGAGGCAGCGGGCGTCAGCTTGCCGCTGCACCAGGGCGACGTGCGCGACCTGGACCTGGGGGCAACTTTTGACGCGGCAATTTTCATGTTTGCGGTGGTGGCTTACCAACCGACTAACGCCGACCTGAATGGGGCGCTGCGTACCGCGCGGCGTCACCTGGAGCCGGGCGGGCTGGTGTTCTTCGACACGTGGTACGGCCCGGCGGTGCTGGCCGACCCGCCCACAGATCGCATCAAGGAGATGACGCACCCCGCCGACGGCACGCGCATCATCCGCATCACGCAACCGGTTCACGACAAACTGCGACAGACGATTGAGGTGCGTTTCCACGTGCTGCACTTGAAGGGCGAGGAGGTGCTGCAAGAGGTGCGCGAGTCGCACCTGATGCGCTACCTCTTCCCGCAAGAACTGAGCTTCCACCTGGAGCAGGCTGGCTTCAGACTGGTCAAACTGTGCCCCTTCATGGACGCCGACGCCGAGATGAGTGACGCCCATTGGAATATGGCCGTGGTCGCCGAGGCCATCTAGCGCGGGCCGGGCAGGCATGAGCCGCATCTGCACCTTTGGTGCGTTTGACCCCCACTACCCCCGCAACCAGATATTGCGACACGGGCTGGCCCTCCAGGGCATGGAGGTGGTGGTGGTCAACGCGCCGCGCCGCTGGCCCACGTGGCGCAAGCTGCCTTATCTGGCGAAGGCGTTCGTCAGCAGCCGGGAGGCGCGCGGCTGCCGGGCGGTGGTGCTGGCCGAGTTCGGGCAGTCGCTGGCCGGGCTGGCCTGGGTGCTGGCCCGCGCGCGGCGGGTGCCGCTGGTGGTCGATTTCTTCACCTCGATGTACGAGACGGTGGTCCACGACCGCCAGCAGGCGTCCGAACGCAGTTTGAAGGCCCGCCGCACCTATTTCATCGACAAGGTGGCGCTGCGACTGGCCGATGCGGTGCTGGTGGATACGCAGGCCAACGCCGATTATGCCGGGCAGACGTTTGGCCTCGCGCCGGATAAGGTGACGGTGGTGCCGGTGGGCGCTTTCGACGAGTGGTTCCACCCGCAGGTAGAGCCTGCGGGCAGCAGCCACGAGGGCCTGCTGGTGCAGTTCTTCGGGACGTACATCCCACTGCACGGCATTGAGACGATTCTGCGCGCGGCGGAACGGCTGCGCGGGCGGGGAGATTTGCATTTCGAGCTGTTGGGCCGGGGCCAGATGTATCCCCAGATGCGCGCGCTGGCCGACGATCTCAATCTGTCCAACGTGACTTTCAGCCAGCCGGTGCCGCCGCCTGACCTGCCAAGACGTGTGGCCGCCGCCGACATTTGCCTGGGTATCTTCGGGGCGACGGACAAGGCGCAGCGGGTCATCCCCAACAAGCTTTACCAATCGCTGGCGATGCGCAAGCCGGTCATCAGCGGCGACACGCCTGCGCTGCGCGAGGCGTTCGAGCCGGGGGTGCATCTGAGCGCGGTGCCGGTGGACGACCCGGCGGCGCTGGCCGAGGCGATTCGCCAACTGGCCGACGACGCTCCCAGGCGCGAGGCGCTGGCCGAGGCGGGCTACCGGCGCGTGCGCGAGGCGTTCACGCCGGAGGCGCTCGGCGCGCGGTTGGGGGGCGTGCTGGCCGGATTGGGAGTGGGACGCTCGTGACGCAGCTTTGGTACCTGGCGAATATCCGGCTGCCTACCGAGAAGGCGCACGGCTACCAGATCATGCAGATGTGCGAGGCTTTCTCGGAGGCCGGGGCGCAGGTCAAGCTGCTGCACGCGGACCGTCACAACAGGCCGGAGCTGGAAGGCATCGAGGACGTGTGGGCACACTACGGCGTGACGCGCAATTTCGAGCGCGAGAAAATTCCCTGCGTGGACTGGTATCCCTGGCTGAGGGGGATGCGCGGGGGAGTGGCCCGCGTGGCGGAGCGGTTTGTGTCCTGGCTGCAACTGAGCAGCTACACGCTGGCGCTGGTCGCGCGCCTGCGGGCTGCCGAAGCCGACGTGCTCTACTCGCGGGACAGCGTGCCGCTGGTGGCGCTGTGCGCTCTGAGGCCGGGCCTGCGGAAACGGCTGCTCTACGAGGCGCACGAGTTCCCTGCCACGCGGGTGGGCCTGTGGCTGCGCCGCTGGCTGGTGCGGCGGGTGGCGGGGGTGGCCGTCGTCACCGGGCACATGGCGACGCTGTACGCGGAGAAGCTCGGCGTTCCGGCTGAGCGGCTGCTGGTGGTGCCGGATGGCGTGCGGTTGGAGCGCTTCGCGGACGTGGGCGGGCGAGGAGCCTGCCGCGCGGCGCTGGGTCTGCCTGCCGAGGCGTTCGTGGTGGGCTACGTCGGCCAGCTGCACACCAAGGGCATGGGTAAGGGGCTGGATACGCTGACGGAAGCCGTCGCGCGTCTGGCCGGTGATCGCGATCCGAGGCCGCTGCGGCTGTGCGTGGTCGGCGGGCCGGATGACATGGTAGGGACCATACGGGCGGAAGGGGCGGCGCTCGGCCTGCCTGATGAGGCTCTGGTCACGCCGGGACAGGTCCATCCCGGCGAGGTGCCACGCTGGATGCGCGCCTTTGACGTGTGTGTGATGCACCTGCCGTGGACGACCCACTTCGCTTATTATGCGTCTCCACTGAAGCTGTTCGAGTATATGGCGTCGGGCAGCGCCATCGCGGCCAGCGACCTGCCGTCGTTTGCCGAAATCCTGACCGATGGCGAGAATGCCTTGCTGACGCCGCCGGGCGACGTGGCTGCGCTGGCGGGGGCGCTGCGCCGCCTGCGGGACGATCCGGCTTTGGAGGCGCGATTGGCGGCCCAAGCCCGCCGGGACGTCGAGCAGTATTCGTGGCGCGCGCGGGCCGAGGCGCTGCTGGCCTTCGCCGGGGAGCACATCGGATGAAGGTGGCTTATATCGCCAGGGATGCAGAGGGTCTGGCCGGTTGGGGGCGCTACACGGCGGAACTGGTGCGCGCGCTGCGCCCCCTGGGGGTGGAGCCGGTGCTGGTGACGGCAGGCCCGGTTGACCGCACGGTGGCCGACGAGGTACACGAAGGGCTGCTGCCCCCCTTGTTCTATCCGCGTGGCTCGACGCCGCGCTCGCTGCTGCGGGTGGGGGCTGTGCGCCGGGCGATAGCGGGCTGCGACCTGGTGCACTGCATGGCCGAGCCGTACATGCCGCTGGCCGCCCTGGTGGCCGGGAAGCGGCCCCTGGTGTTGACCGCGCACGGCACCTGGGCGGTGCGCCTGCCCAGCCGACAGGACCTTGGCTGGCTCTTCCGGTGGGCATTTCGGCGCGCCGACCTGACTATCGGCGTGAGCGCCTATACGCTGGCGCGTGTGGAAGAACGTGTCAGGCTCAAGCACAAGATTGTCCAACCTGGTGGGGTTGACGTCGAGGGGTTTCGCGAAGCGACGACCTGGCAACCACCCGCGTGGGCTGAGGGGGCACAGGTGGCGCTGGGAGTGGGTGCGGTCAAGCGGCGCAAAGGCTTCCATGTGGCCCTGGAAGCAGTGGCAGTGGCCTGCCAATCGCTCCCCAAGCTGCATTACGTGGTGCTGGGCAAGCTGAGTGAGTCAGGGTACGTACGGCACCTGCGCCAACGCATCGGGGAGTTGGGCCTCGAAAACCGCGTGCACTTGCTTGGACGGGTGGATTTCGAGGCATTGGCGGGTTGGTACCGGCGAGCGGACGTTTTGTTCCAGATACCGGTCAATATAGGCGACAGCTTCGAAGGGTTCGGGCTGGTATACCTGGAGGCAGGCGTCAGTGGAACGCCCAACGTGGCAACGCTCGACTGCGGCTCGGCTGAGGCGGTTCTGGATGGCGAAACGGGGTTTCTGGTGCCGCAGAACGATCCCCAGGCGGCAGCGGACGCGCTGGTACGCTTGTTGAGCGACGAGGCGCTCCACGCGCGGCTGGGCCAGGGGGCGCGCCGTTGGGCAGAGAAACAGACCTGGGCGCAGGTGGCCCAGACCGTGATGCACGAGTACGAGCGGCTGCTGGCTCGATAGGCGACGTTTGCTCCGCCTGGGGCCTAAGCTATAATCACGGCGCTCCAGGGGCAAGGGGCGCGCAATAGAGCCTGAAAGGTTTCCCAGCCAGCCATGCGGACTCAACTCGCCGCGATTCGCAAATACTACTTCCCCTACGCCCGGCAAATGGTCGGCGCGTTGGTGCTGAACCTGGCCGGACTGGTGTTCAACGCCGGTTCGCTGGCGCTGATGGCGGCCATGACCCAGATGGTGCTGAACGCGGCAGGCATGCTCGCCGAGCCGTCCGAAGCCAGCGTGCCCGGCGGGGCTATGCCCATCAGTCTGGATCTCAACCAGTGGTACGGTTACCTGAGCCAGCAATTGGACGCCTGGTTGGCGTCGCACGGCTTGCTGTGGACACTGGCGACGCTGGCCGGCGTCTATCTGGTGGCACGATTGCTGGATGCGGCTGCCGAGATTTCCGGCCTGTATCTGCTGTGGTCGGTGCGCAGCCGCGCCGCGCAGCAGATGATGAACGATCTGTTCGCCCACATCTCAGAGCTGTCGATGGATTTCTTCAACCGCAGCCGGGTGGGTGCCCTCAGCTCGCGCATCTCCGTCGACGTCGACCAGTACGCGACGGAACTGTACAAAATGGTCACCGGCATGCTGATGTCGCTCCCCTTTGCGCTCTTCTACTGGGTCACACTCGTGCGGACGAACGCCCAACTCAGCCTGATAGCAGTGGCGGCCTTCAGCGTCAGCTACTTCGTGGTGCAGCGGTTGAGCAAGTACGTCAGGGGTCAGGTCATCCGCCTGGGCGATGCGCTGGCCGGCGTGGGCGCGGCGGTGCAGGAAGCGTTTTCTGGGATCGTGTTGGTCAAGGCGTATGCTGCCGAGAAGCACGAACAGGACCGCATGAGCGATAAGCTGGCTGCCAGTCTGGGACCGGCCATCAACCGGGGCATGTTCCAGAGGGGGAGAAAGCCCGTCAATCGCGTTCTACAGGATATTCCCGCCGTACTGGTATTGCTCTACGGAGCCTATCTCATTCTGAGCGGGAGCATCGATATTGCCACGTTCATCCTGTTCGTTTACCTGCTACGACAGGTCCGCCCCCCGACGATTGACCTGGTGACCGATCTGTACCTGGCCTCCCAGCTTGCCGAGGGCTATGCTCACCGTCTCGACGCGCTGTGGGGCGAGCGCCCAAGCGTCCCCGACGGGCAGGTGCCAGTGGCGAACATCGAGCAGTCATTGGCGTTGGAGAACGTGTCGTTCAAATACGAAGCGCAGGACGCCGAGGTGACGTTGGATGGCATCGACCTTGCCATCCGCAATGGCGAGGTCGTCGCGCTGGTGGGGCCCAGTGGGGCGGGCAAATCGACGCTGGTCAGTTTGCTGCTGCGCTTCTACGACCCCACGCAGGGACGGGTATTGTTGGACGGGCAGGATATTCGCCAGTTTCAGATCGCATCGTACCGCGCGCTGTTCGGCGTGGTGACCCAGGAGACGATCCTCTTCCACGACAGCGTGCGCAACAATATCGCCTATGGCCTGGCACCGGAGGCGGTAAGCGACGAGGAGGTCGAGGCTGCCGCCAGGGTCGCCAACGCGCACGATTTCATCGCCGAGCTGCCGGAGGGGTACGACACGGTGGTGGGGGACCGGGGGCTGCGCCTGTCGGGCGGGCAGCGCCAACGGCTGGCTATCGCGCGGGCGGTGCTGCGCAACCCGTCCATTCTGATCTTCGACGAAGCGACCAGTTCGCTCGACTCTGAGTCGGAATTGCTGGTGCAGGAGGCTATCGAACGGCTGCTGACCGGGCGCACGGCGGTGGTCATCGCTCACCGCCTGTCGACCATCCGCAACGCGGACCGCATCGTGGTGATGGAAGGCGGGCGGATGGTCGAGTCGGGCACCCACGACGAGTTACTGGCGCGCGACGGCACGTATCGCCGCCTGTACGAGTCGCAGTACCTCCAGGACGCCACATTGCCCGAGATCAGCTCGGCTTAGTCACGCTCGAAAATCCTGCAAGCACCCGTGAGAGTCCTCTATCTGTCAGATACGTTCCCGCCCCACGCGCCCGGCGGCGCGGGCGTGGTTGCCCATGCGCTGGCGCGCGGCGTGTCGGGGTCGGGGGCGGAGGTGCACGTCGTCAGCACGCATCGCCAGCGCGGGCAGGGCGTGGTGCGCGAGGCTGGCGAATTCCCCATTTACCGCATCGCCTCGCGCTACCCGCACCGTTTCGTGGCCTACTTCGGGCTGTGGAACCCGATGACGGTGCCGCCCGTCGCGCGGCTGTTGGACGAGATCCGGCCTGACGTGGTGCACGCGCACAACGTACACGGCCACCTGTCGTACGCCAGCCTGTGGGCCGCTCACCGGCGGGGGCTGCCGGTGATGCTGACCGCCCACGACACGATGTCGTTCACCTACCAGAAATTCACCGAGTTCGTCGACTCGCACGCGCGCGGGGTGCCGACTGCCTTCGACTATAAGCTCGGCCCGTGGGTGAACCTGCGGCGCAAGCGCTTTCGCTACTTCCCGCCGCGCAACACGCTCATCCGGTATGCGTTCAAGCGTTACGTGGACGTGCTGGTCACGCCGAGCCGCGCGCTTGCCGAAGCCCTGCGGGCCAACGGCGTCCGCGCGCCGCGTATGGAGGTGGTCCCTAACGGTATCGACCTGGAACGCTGGGGCGCGACCCCCGACCCGGCAGCAGTGGCGGCCTTCCGGCGGGAGCACGGACTGGAGGGCTGCAAAGTCGTTCTCTTTGGCGGGCGGGTCAGCCGCGACAAAGGCGGCGAGGTGCTGCTGCACGCCTTGCAGAAAGTAGTGGAACGCGTTACAAACGTGCGGCTATTGGTCCTGGGCAGGCCCGAAGGGTACGCGGCGCAGATGGTCCGCATGGCCGAGTCGTCAGGATTGGGCGGGCGCGTGCACCTGACCGGTTGGCTGTCGGGCGAGGCCCTGCAGACGGCTTATCACGCCGCGGACCTGTGCGCGGTGCCGTCTATCTACCTCGAACCGTTCGGGCTGATGGCTTTGGAGGCGATGGCCGCCGGATTGCCCGTCGTCGGCACGTGCTTCGGCGGCACGCCGGAAATTGTGCGGGACGGCGAGACCGGTTACGTGGTCAACCCCCACGACAGGGAACAGATGGCCGAACGGATGGCGCGCCTGCTTGAGGACGAGACGCTGGCCTGCCAGATGGGAGAGGCCGGGCGGGTCCGCGCGCAAGAACACTTCAGCCTGTCTTCGATGGTGCAACGCACGCTGGCCCTCTACGAAGAGATGGCCCACTCCACCGCTTGAGTGGCTGGATAAACTCGATGAAGCGCCTCCAGGACAGCATCACACCCTATCTGCGCGCCCCACTGGCCCCAGAACATCGTTTTGCCAGTGGGTTGCTGGCGTTTATGATGCTGCGCTGGCTGATGGCTTTGCTCCTGGTGCTGGACGTGTTGCATCTCAAGGGCCACGTGCCACCCTGGTATTTTCACACCGGCGGCGACCAGCAGTATTACTATAGATTGGCGGAGGCGCTGGCGCGCGGCCAGATTGCCACCGAGATCGTGGGAGTGGGCGCACCGCTGGTGATGGTCCCCTTCGTGTGGCTGGTCGATGCGTTCCACTACCGGGACATCGTCGCACCGCTGGTGGTGATAAACGGCTTCTTGCTGGGCGGACTTTCCATCGTGCTGACCGGCCTGATCGGCAAAATCTACTCGGGGGACGAGCGCGCTGGCCTGCTCGGCGCGGGGCTGTGGCTGTTGGCCCCGGTCTTCTTCTACGGGGCGGTAGGGTTTCACCCGGCGGCGGCGTCGCTGCGCGGGACGGGATTGCCCAAGATCATGTGGCTGACCGGCATCTCGGATGGGCCGTCTATTTTTGCGATGCTGGTGGCGGTCTGGCTGTTGGGCCGCGCGCTGGAGCGGCGCAGCCTCCGGGCGTTCTTTGGGGCCGGGCTGGCCCTGGGTTGGGCGGTGATGATCCGCATACAGGTGTCGCCGATTGTGGCGGCGCTGCTCGGCATCCTGGTCGTGGCGCGGGTGTGGCGTGGCTTGCTGTGGGTTTGCATCGGCGGGTTGGTCGGCTATTTTCCACAGGCGGTTTTGAACACCGTCGAGTTTGGCATACCGTTCTACACCGGCTACCTGCGCGCGAACGACCCGACGGACATCAGCCCGACGCTGCGGCGGCCCCTGTCTGAACTGCGGGTCAGCCTGCGCTACTCGCCCAGTGGGTTTGTGCAGAGCGTGGCGCATCTGAGGGAGCGGCTGCCGTTTGTGGTGCCCCTGGCGTTGGTCGCCGGGGTGGCGGGGATCATCCTGTTGGTGGTGCTCTGGCGGCGGCGCGGTTGGCTCTACGCGGCGATCTTGCTGGGCGTGCCGCTGGTGAATATCGCCGTGCACCTGGCGCTGCCGTTCTTCGCGTTGGACCCGGTACGCTTTACCATGCTCTCGTACCCGTACCTCTTCGTGGCAGGCGCGTATTTCCTCTTTGTCCTATGGGACGCCCGCCCGGCGAGGCTGTTCAAAACGCGTCGAGTGGAGGGCGCTCGACGGGAGCGCCCCAGGGATGCGGGACTCATCAATTGAAATGTCTCAGGATCAGACCATGCGAGTATTAGTCACCGGGGGGCTGGGCGCGGTAGGCGCGCCGCTCGTGCGCGCGCTGCGGGCGCGCGGCAACGAGGTCTGGGTGTGCGACCTGCCGCACAGCGAAGGCCCCAATTATTTGCGCTGCGACGTGGGTATCTTCCGCCAGGTGCAGCGACTTTTCGAGGCCCACAAATTCGATTTTGTCTACCATCTGGCGGCGGAGTTCGGGCGCTACAATGGCGAGGATTTCTACGAGACGATGTGGCGATCTAACGCGGTCGGCACCAAGAATTTGCTGACGCTCCAGACCCAACATCGCTTTCGCATGGTCTTCACCAGCAGTTCCGAGGTCTACGGGGATTACCAGGGCGTGATGAGCGAGGAGGTGCCGCACGAGCACGCTATCCGGCAGCTCAACGACTACGCCATCTCCAAGTGGGTCAGCGAGATGCAAATCCTCAATGCGGCGGACCGTGATGGCACAGAGACGGTGCGCGTGCGCCTGTTCAACACCTACGGCCCCGGCGAACGGTATTCCGAGTACCGCAGCGTGATTTGCCAGTTTGTCTACCGCGCGCTGCACGACATGCCCTACACGGTTTACCTGGATCACCACCGTACGTCGTCCTACGTCGACGACACAGTGCGGACGCTGGCGAATATCACGGACAATTTCAAGCCGGGCGAGGTCTACAACATCTCCGGCGACGAGTACCACGACATCAAGACGCTGTCGGACATGATCCTGGACCACCTGGGTAAAGACGATAAGTTGGTGGCCTACCAGGACGTAGAGGAACACAACACCCGGGACAAGAAAGGCGATAACAGCAAGGCCAAGCGCGACCTGGGACACGAATGCCGGGTTCCGCTCGCAGAGGGCATTCCCCGCACCATCGAGTGGCAGAAGGCGGAATACAACTGTGGCTGAGGCGCACTCAAGAGACAAGCGCATCGTGGTCATCGGCACGGGCTACGTGGGCCTGCCTGCCGCGTTGTTGCTGGCGAAGGCGGGCTACGAGGTCGTCGGCGTGGACATCGACGAGAACATCGTGCGGGCGATCAACGATGGCGTCTTGCTCATCGAAGAGGAAAAACTGGACGAATTGATGGCCGAGCCGGGGGTCAGGGCCAATCTCAGTGCGCAGGGCACTCCCTGTGAAGCGGACGTGTTCATCATCGCCGTGCCCACGCCGCTCGACGAGCGCAAAAAGGTGGCCGACCTGTCGTACGTCGAGGACGCCGTCGAATCGACCCTCCCTTTCCTCAAGGCAGGCGATTTGATTATCCTCGAATCCACCGTGCCGCCCCTGACCTGCCGCGAACTCATCACGCCGATGATCGAGGAGAGCACGGCGCTCAAGGTAGGGGTGGATATCTCTCTGGCCCACTGCCCGGAGCGCATCCTGCCGGGGGACGTGTTCTACGAAATCATCCACAATGACCGCATCATCGGCGCGGTGGACGAGAAGACGCGCAAGATGGCTGCCGAGATTTACAAAAGCTTCGTGGTGGGCGAACTGCTGCTGACTGACGACGTGACGGCGGAACTCGCCAAGCTGATGGAGAACACCTATCGCGACGTGAACGTCGCACTGGCAAACGAGTTCAACGCGGTGGCCGACACACTAGGCATCGACGGGCGAGAGGTGATCGCGCTGGCGAACAAGCACCCGCGCGTCGATATCCTGCAACCGGGCATCGGCGTGGGCGGTCACTGCATCCCGATTGACCCCTGGTTCATCAAGGAAGTCGATCCGGCCCACTCGCGGCTGATCTTCACCGCGCGGGTGGTCAACGACGAGATGCCGCACAAGATCGCCGCGCGTATCCGGCGGGCCGTGCGCGAGATTCCCCTGCCGCGTATCGTGGCCCTGGGGGCCAGCTACAAACCCAACACCGAGGATACGCGCGAAAGCCCGGCTATCGAAATCGTGGAATTGCTGCGGGCGGATGGTTTTCAGGTGGAGCACTATGACCCTCTGGCGAAGGGATACGCGTACCCCTCGCTGGTGGAGGTGACGCGGGACGCCGACTGCCTGGCGCTTTTGGTGGAGCACGACGTCGTGATGGCCGAGTGGGCGGCCCACCGGGAAGAGATCGAGCGCGGGATGCGGCATCCCGTCGTGCTGCGGTTTTAGGCCGGGCCGGGCGCATGAGCAGCAAACGTGTCTTGGATTTCATCATTATTGGCGCTCAAAAATCGGGCACCACGTCGCTGTTCAGGTACCTGGAGACCCACCCCCAGATTTACATGCCGCCTGAGAAGGAAATCCCGTACTTCAGCGATCCCGCCCGGTTGGCTAAGGGCTGGGACTGGTACCTGGACGAGTTCTTCGGCGAGGCCCCTGCTGACCAACTGTGGGGGACCTCCACGCCCCACTATATGACTTTTCCAGGCGTGGCCGGGCAAATCAAGCGCGTCCTGCCCAACGTCAAGCTCATCGCCCTCCTGCGCCATCCCATCGACCGGGCTTACTCACAATTCCGCATGGCCGTCCGCCGGGGCTACGAAACGCGGACGTTCGAGCAGGCCGTCGACGAACTGCTCAAACCGGAGGTTCTGCAAGAAGCCAGAGAAAGCCCTGGCGGCACCAACACGTACCTGACGTTGGGCGAATATGGCCGGATTCTGGCAACGTTCTACGAGCATTTCGCGCCGGAGCAGATCACGGTTTTCTTCGCCAGCGAACTGGAGAACCAGCCCGCAACGGTGTCGAAATCGATCTTTGAGTTCCTGGGCGTGCGGGCCGACTTCGTGCCGCCCAACCTGGGAGCGGCTTATCACCGGGGGGGCACCCGGCGTCGCCTGCCCTGGGCGGATTATCGCCGTCTGAAGGGTGTGGGTTTTCTGGACCCCCTGCGCGCGATCTGGCGAGGGCTGGTACCGCTGAGAAATCGCAAGCTCTTCTGGTATTGGCTGGAGCAATGGAACGTGGTCCCCGATAAGGGAAAGGAAACGGTCACAGCGGCGGTGCGGCGGCGTCTGGGGGAGCATTTCGAGGCGGACGGTCAGACGCTGTCCGCCCTGACCGGCAGAGCCATACCGTGGGCGTTTCACGAGCAGGACTGAGATGGTGACATCGGCGACACGATTTGCGACATGCCTCCTTTTCTATCTTTGCTTTCAGCCATCATCCTGATTCCAGCGGGCCTCCTGTTTTTGTGGCCCACGGTGGCGCGCTGGCTGGGCCGCGACGATTTGCTGACCGCGCTGACCGCTTTTGGGACGAGCATCGGGCTGCTGAGTCTGTGGATGTTTGCGCTGGCCTGGCTGGACGCCCTGAGCGTGTGGCCGGTGCTGGGGCTGGTGGCGTCGGGTTGGGGGCTGGGGTGGGCGCTCAACCGCTCCTGGTTCCGCTTGAGGTGGCTGCGTGCGGCCCTACGGGAATGGTGGGCCGCGCTGACCGGGCCAAGTCTGGAGGGGCTGGCCCTGCTGGTCATGCTGGCGTCGCTGGCCATCGTGTTGGTCCACGACCTCTACTATCCGTTCCTGGCCGACGACACCCTCATTCGCTACGCATTGCAGGCACGTCTGGTCTATGAGCGCGGCGGATTGCCGCTGGAAGTGCAGGGTTCTCCTCTGCTGGTCCCCTTGGGCTTCGTCTACACCTGGCTGGTCGGCAACTCGGTCAACGAACACCTGGCCAAGCTGGTGCCTTTTGCCTTCGCCGCCGGTATGGTGGGGCAGACGGTGTTGCTGGGACGCAAGTTGGGGGGGCAGCTAACGGGCCTGCTGGCGGGGGCGGTGCTGGCGGTGACGCCGTTCTTCGTCGATTGGGCTGTCACCGGCTACACCGACATCCCCGCCGGGTTCTACACGGTGCTGGCAACCCTGTTCGCCATCCAATGGTGGGAGGACGGCCAGCGACGCGACTTGCTGCTGGCCGGAATCGTGGCCGGGCTGGCGATGTGGGCCAAGCAGTCGGCGTTCATTCTGCCGGTGTCTTTGCTGGGCGTGGCCGTGGTGCGTTCGCTCACACGGCGCGGCGCGGCCTGGCACCACGTCCTGTTGGACCTGGGGGCCTTGCTCGTCCCGATCATCGCCATTGCCGGGCCGTGGTACGGGCGCAACTACGCGATTGGCGGATCGGGAGATTTGCTCATCCTGCCCGGCCTGTATCATACCTGGGACATCAAGCCGCAAATCGCAGGCTTGCTGCCGCCGCTGCAATACCCCTCCGCGTTTGGGCTGGCGCTCGCCCCGCTGTATATCCTGGGCTTCCTGTTGGCGCTGTGGCGTGTGGTGCATCAGGGTTGGCCAGCGCTGCGGGGTCGGGGCCGGGGGCAATGGCCGGTGACCGATCTGGTAGGACTCGCCGTCTCGTTTCCCTATTGGCTGGCCTGGTGGACAAATTTTTCTTTCACCCCGCGCTTTCTGCTGCTGGTCCTGCCCATCTACGCGGTGTGGGCTGCCTGGCCGCTGAGTTGGCTGGCCGAGCGGGCGGAGTGGGCGAAGCGCCGCGGCTGGCTGGTCGCGCCGCTGGCCGGGCTGTTGTTGTTCGTGGGGGTCCGCAACCAACTGGGCACGCTCTACTATGCGGTGACGCGGCCCTGCGCCAGCTACGAAGAGAAACTAGTGCGAACAAAGGGCGACCTCTATCCTACGGCCAGGTGGCTGGCGACTCATCTCGAAGCGGGGGACCGGGTGCTGTCGATGGATGGGCGGCTGCGCTTCTACCTGATAGAGTACGACATCGAGACCGGTTATCCCAGGCAGTTTAAGAACATCGCCCCTTATGATTACGTGGTCGATTTTTCCGCTACAACTGCTATTTACAAATCACTTGGCTGGAAAGATTCGGATTACTGGCAGCACCGCCGCGACCCCGCTTATTTCGAGGAGGTGTTTGACGGCGGCAAGGGGTCAGAGATCTTCCGGGTGTTGCCAGCCGTAAAGGAAGCTGGCTAGCGATGCGCTTGCTGGTCGTGCAAGAGACGGATTGGCTGCTGCGCGGGCCGCACCAACAACACCACCTGCTGGAGCGGCTGGTGGCGCGCGGCCATCAGGTGACGGTGCTCGACTATCCGATTTTGCGCGAGCACTGGCCGCGCGAGCCGCTGTGGCAGCCTCGCCAAACCGTGACGGATACTCACCGGGTGCTGCCAGACGGCGCGGTCCACCTGGTGCGGCCCGGCACGTTGAGCCTGAAACCGTTGGCGCGGCTCTCCTCGCTGGCGACGTTTGCCCGGGAACTCAGACAGCAGGTGCGCCGCCAGCGGCCCGACGTTATCCTGTCCTACGCCCTCTCGACCAGCCTGCCCGCGCTGCGGACGGCGGGGCGACAGGGGGTGCCGTTCGTTTTCCACGTGATCGACGCCTTGCACACCATCGTCCCGGCGGCGGCCCTGAGACCGGTCGCGCGGCTCGTGGAGCGGCTGATCTACCGGCGGGCCGATCGGGTGGTGCTCATCACCGAGCGGCTGCGGGATTACGCGCTGGCGATGGGCGCGCGGGCCGAAGCGAGTCATGTGCTGCGCACCGGGGTGGACCTCTCGCCGCCCGCAGACGCCGAGCGCGCCCCGACTCGCGCTGAGTTGAACCTCCACGACGACGAGCTGGTTCTGTTTTTCATGGGCTGGCTGTACGATTTTGCGGGGGTGGACCTGGTAGCGCGCAGCCTGCCCGAATGGCCCGATAACGTGCGCCTGCTGGTGGTGGGCGACGGCGACGCCTTCGAAACGCTGCGCCGCCTGCGCGACGAGCGATTGGGCGAGCGCCTGCTGCTAACCGGACGCGTGCCTTTCGAGCGGATTCCGGCTTATCTGGCCGCCGCGGACGTGTGCCTGCTGCCTTTCGCCCGCAATCCGGTCACCGAGCACATCACCCCGATCAAACTCTACGAGTATATGGCCGCCGCGCGGCCCGTGCTGGCGAACGAGTTGCCCGGCGTGATGCGCGACGTGCCCCCCGGTCACGGGGTGTGCTATGCCCCGCCAGCCGAGTGGGGGCCGTTGGTGCAACGCATGCAAGACAGCGCCTACCGGGCCGAATTGGGTGCCCAAGGCCGCGCCTTCGTGGAGGCTAACTGCGATTGGGAACGCCTGACCGATACTTTCGAGACGCTGCTGAAGCAAGCGGCGGCAGGTGGCCGGTAGGCGATGGGCGTAGCCGTGGTGACGCTGGCCCTGCTGGGGCTGGTGATCGTGCCGGGGTTGGTCTGGCACCGGGTCTGGCTGGCCGAGCATCGCTTCTCGCCGCTGACGGCTGTGGTGATTGCGCTGGCCGCGCTGACGGTGCTGTTGAGCAGCGCCGCCGCGCTGTCTGGCTACCGCCTGGGGCTGATGCTGGCCCTCAACGGCGGCTTGCTGCTGGCCGGGCTGATCGTCTGGTGGATTCGCCGGGAGCGCGTTCAGCCGTGGCCGGTATGGTGGTCGGGCCTGCGCCTGAACTTAGCGGATGCGCTTTACTTCACGTTCATCGTGGCGGTGTTTCTCGCCCCGGCCTTCCTGCTGGTGGTCCCGTTCGACACCGACGCCCAGGGGTTTGGCTACCTGGCGCTGACGACCAAGCTCGGCGGCACGATTGATACGTTGGCCCCTTTTTACCCCGACGTGCGCTACCTCTACTCGCCCGGCTTCTTCGTGCTCACCGCGTATTTGTCCGACCTGCTCGGCGTGCCCGTGCATCAGACCATGTTGGGTATCGGCCACGCGGCAGCGGCCCTGGTGGCCTTGCTGGCTTACGACCTGGGCAAGACGCTGGAAAGCAAGCGGCTGGGGCTGCTGATGGCCCTCACCGTCACCATCGGGGCCGGACTGTTGACGACGGTGATGGATTCGGCCTACACCTCGGTGCTGGCCGCGCTGTTCGTCGAGTTGTTTCTGGTCACGCTGTGGCGGGCGATGGAGCGCAACCAGACGCTCGACATCGCGCTGGCCGGACTGGCGCTGGCCGCCGTGCCCCTGTCTCACCCGGACACGACCATCACGCTGATGATCGCGTACCTGCCCTTCTATGCCAGCGCGTGGCTCAGTCACGAGATGACGTGGCACCGCTTCCGCTTGCTGGGGTTGCTCATCCCGGCGCTGGGGTTGGCGCTGACGCTTCCCTGGCTGGCGAAGGTGTGGCCGTTGTTCTTCGAGGCGCACATCAAGTCACCCTTCACGGCGAAGCCTGCTCATTGGTCGCAGTTGGTGTTGTTCAACGGCGTGCTGGTGCCGGGGCTGGCGCTGGTGGGCGCGGCGCTGGCCGCGCGGCGCAGGCGTCTGGTAGACGTGTTGATGCTCACCTGGTCGCTGTCGGTGATCGACTTCGGGCTGTTCGGGCTGGCCGGGCGAGTGGGCGCGCTGGTCGGCGTGGACATCATGCGTTACGTGTACCCGTACAGCATCGCCTGGCACGGGCCGATGATCCCCTTCGGCTATCTGGCCGCGCTGGCACTTGACGATTTCGCCCACCGCGCCCAACGGGCGGCGGCTCTGAACTGGCGGCGGGTCCGGGCCGGGCTGGCCCTCGCCGGGCTGATTTTGTTGGTGGGGGGCATCGTCGCCAACAAGCCCCTGCTGAGATGGTCGAAAAGCTGGCTGGCGATCTTTGGCGGGTTTGCCTCAGAGGCCGACGTGGCCGCGCTGCGCTGGCTGGACGAGAACAGCCCAGAGGACAGCCTCCTGATGAACTACCCGGTCCACGTCGAGGGGCACTGGGCACCGGTCATCAGCGAGCGCAACAGCGTGTCGTTTCGGGACCAGCACTTTTTCAGCCAGCGCCCGGCCATTCTGGAGATGCAGATCGAGCGAGAGAACCCGGTCACGGAGATTTACCACGACCTGGCCTCGCCGGAAGCGGAAGCGTGGCTGCGCGCGCAGGGAGTGGATTACGTCTTCGTGCCGCAGGTCATCGGCGATCCGGCCAGTTGGGCGGGGTTACAGCGCTGGAAACCGCCGCGCACGCAGCCTTTTGAGAGCAGACCGGAAGACGCGGCCTATCTCGAACGGGTCTACGAACGAGACAGCGCGCAAATCTATCGTGTCGTGGGCAGCGAGTGAGGGGTGATGCGCATCGTACACGTCACACCCTATTATGCGCCCGCGTGGGATTACGGCGGGCCGGTGCGGGTGGCCCAGGCGCTGTGCCAGGGGTTGGCAGCGCGCGGCCACACGGTGACGGTGGTCACCACCGACGCGCGTGACGCCTCCGCACGGGCCGCGCCCGCCGAAGAAACGCGGGATGGGGTGCGCGTGGTGCGGGTGCTCAACCTGAGCAACTGGCTGGCGTGGCGGCGGGTTTTCGTGCCGCTGGGAGCACGCCGCCGGTTGGCGGAGGCCCTACAATCGGCGGATGTCGCCCACCTGCACGAGGCGCGCAGCCTGCTGCACCTGGCCGCGCTGCCGGTCCTGCGCAGGATGGGCGTCCCCTACGTGCTGACGGCGCACGGCAGCCTGCCACACCACCAGCAGCGGGGCCTGCTCAAGGGCGTCTACGACGCCGTGGGCGGGCGGGCGGTGTTGGACGGGGGCTGTCGTTTGCACGCGATCTCGGCGGTGGAGGCCGAAAGCTACCAGAAAGCCGGGGCCGACCCGGCGCGCGTGGCGGTCATCCCGAACGGCATTGACGCAGACGAGTACCGCTCCCCCCCAGAGGGCGCAGTCTTCCGGGAGCGGCTGGGCATCACAGCGGACACGCCGCTGGTGCTGTTTTTGTCCCGGCTGCATCCCATCAAGGGGGTGGACTTCCTGCTGGACGCTTTCGCCGGGCTGCGCGAACGGCTGCCGGGGGCGGTACTGGCGTTGGTCGGGCCGGACGACGGCGCGGCGGAGGCGGCGCGGCGGCAAGTGGCCTCGCTGGGAATGGAACGAGCGGTGCATTTCGTCGGCTGGCTGGCCGGGCCGGATAAGCTGGCTGCCTATCGCGCGGCGGACGCTTACGTGCTGCCTTCCCGTTTCGACGTGTTCTCGATTGGGCTGGTCGAGGCGATGGCCTGCGGCGCGCCGGTGGTCGTCTCGCGAGGCTGCGCGCTGGCCGGTGAGATCGAGGGGCATGGGTTGGGGTCTGTGGTAGACTACGGGGCGGTGGACGATTTGTCCGATGCTCTGTACGAGACCCTTTCACAGCCAGCCGGGGCGCGGGAGCGGGCCGCGCGCGGGCGCGACTGGGCCTTGAGCACGTACGATTGGGAAGGTATCGTGACTGAGGTGGAAAAGCTGTACCGGGACTGCCTGGAGAGCGCATGATCGTTCTGAGCACCCTGGCCGTGCTGGTCGGCTTTGTTTTTGCGGTGCCACTCGCCTGGCGGCTCACGCCCAGGCCGCACACGGCCCTGGAGGTGGCGCTGGCCGGGCTGGGACTCAGCCTCGGTTTGCTCAGCTTGGGCGTGTTTGCGTTGGGATTGGCCTGCGCAGGCTGCGTCCGGTTGGGAAGCGCCCTGGCGCTGGAGGCTGTCGTGTTGGCGCTGGGCCTCTGGCTGACGCGCACGGCATGGGCCGAGGTCAGATGGCGGGTGCTCCCTGGGCGAGTGTGGGCCTGGCTGCGAGAGGATCTGTCGCGCGGCGGGGTCGTCTTCCTGCTGCTGCTGGGCGTGGGGCTGATCTTCCTGAGCAACGTCTATTATCCGTTCCGCGATTTCGACGCGCTGGCCCGCTACGCGTATCAGGCCCGGCTGATCTTCGAGGCGCGCGGCTTGCCCGCCGACCTGTGGGGCTATCCCCTACTGGTGCCGATGAACTACGCCTATGCTTTTCTAGCTTTCGGCGGGCCGGTGGAATGGGCGGCGAAGCTGACGCCGTCGGTGATGGCGGCGGGCGCGGTGGGCGCGGCGCTGGCGCTGGGGCGGGCGCTGCTGGACGAAGGGGCCGGGTATCTGAGCGGGCTGGCGCTGCTGCTCACGCCGATCTTTGGCCGCTGGGCGATGAGCGGCTACGTGGACGTGCCGGTCGCCTTCATGGTGGCGATGGCCGCGCTGGCGCTCTATCGCTGGTGGCAGCAGCAAACGGCAGCCCGCGCCGCCTGGGCCGGATTGTGGTTTGGGTTGGCGCTGTGGACCAAGCAATCGGCGCTGCTGCAACTGGCCGGGACGGGGGCGTTCGTCGGGCTGGCCTTGCTGGACAAGGGAGGCTGGCGCGAGCGCGCTCGCTGGCTGGCGATAGCCCGCGACGGTTTGCTGATGCTGGGCGTGGCCCTGCTGGTGGCCGGGCCGTGGTACGCACGCAATTACGTCCTGCGGGGACCTTCGGACATCATCGTCTCGCCGGGCGCGTTTGCCACCGACCGGGCCAACCCCACCCTGCTGAACGTGCTTCCGTTCAGGGTTCACCCGGAGCAATTTGGCGTGGGGCTTTCGTTCGTCTATTGGGCAGGGGTGGTGGTGACGTTGGTCGCCGCGCTGAACGTCGCGCCGGGCGCGCGTCGAGCGCGTGACGAGGTTTGGGGCACGCGATTGCTGGCCTGCCTGACGGTGCCTCACCTGCTGGTGTGGTGGCAGCGCTATTCGTATAATCCCCGCCACCTGTTGACGATGCTGCCCCTGCTGGCCGTCATGGTGGGGTACACGGTCCGCCTGGGTTTGGGCCTGCTCGAACGACGCTGGCGGCTGGCCACGGGTACCGCGCTGGTGCTGGTGCTCGGCCTGATCTGGCCTGCGCGGCTGGTGCCGTACGTGTCAGCGCCTTATCATTTGCTGCTGGACCCGCTGGGGGACATTGAGGCGCGGCGCTCTGAGGCGCTGGGCGACGCGTACAACATCGTGAACGCTATTCGAGAGGAAGCGACGCCGGGAGCGAGTATCTATACGATGGACGGGCGGATCAGCTTTTACCTGGATGGTTACGAGGTCAGGAGTGGTTATCCCAAGCACTGGCGTCGGCTGGCGGAATACGACTACCTCGTCGCCACGACAAAGGGATCGAGTGTTTACGAGACACTGGAGCGGGAGGACAGCGAAGTGCTGGTAGGCGTGGCGAGTGGCGATCCCCGGTTGCAGCAAGTGGCACACGCCGACGATTACACGTTGTTCCGGGTGGCAATCGATGAGTGAAAAACCACAGGTCAGCGTCATCGTGCCCGCTTACAACGAGGCAGCGGCCATCGAAGGCGTGCTGGTCGAGTTGGAGGCCGCGCTGAACAGCACAGACGCCGGACTCAGTTACGAAATTCTGGTCATCGACGACGGCTCCACCGACGAGACGGCAGCCATCGCCGAACGGCACTCGGCAAACCGCAGCGGGCAGCGCGTGCTGCGGCACGGTTTCAACCAGGGCTACGGCGCGGCGCTCAAGACCGGCATCCAGGCCGCCCGCGGCGAGTGGATCGTGATAACCGACTCGGACGGCACCTACCCCAACGAGCGCATTCCCGAACTGGCGGCCATGATGGCCGACTGGGACATGGTGGTCGGTGCCCGTGTGGGCGGTGACGTGAGCATTCCGTTGGTGCGCCGTCCGGCCAAGTGGGCGCTGAACACGCTGGCGAATGCGCTGGTTGGCACGGACATCCCCGACTTGAACTCCGGCTTGCGCGTCTTCCGCCGCGACCTGGCGGTGAGCTTTTTGCCCATCCTGCCCAACGGCTTCTCGTTCACCACCACCATCACGCTGGCGATGCTCTCCGAGAGCTACCGGGTGACGTTCGTCCCTATCGACTATTTCGCGCGCCAGGGGCGTTCGAAGATACGGCCTATCTACGATACACTCAACTTCATGCAGTTGATTATCCGCACGGTGTTGTATTTCAACCCGCTCAAAGTATTTCTGCCGCTCAGCCTATTCTTCTTTCTGGCCGGGGTGACAGTGGGCCTGGTCAGTAAGCTGGTGTTCGGTCGATTACTGGACGTGACGACCAACGTGCTTTTGTTCACCGGCGTCCAGGTTTTGATGCTGGGCATGCTGGCCGACCTGATCGACAAGCGGGGCAGACTGTGAACCGGCTGCAAGAACAAAAGGACCTTCATGAGCTTGCGTGATGCCTACGCGCGCCGCGCGCTGACCCAGATTCCGCGTTTGCTGACCCGCATGGACCGGCTGGAGGTTTCGCGGACGTACGGCTGCATGGACCGCCTTTACTGGCTGGACCGGGCCGCCGACTTCCCTTCCTCCATCGCCCAGTTTGGGGTGCACGCGCTGGCGCTGGCCTACGCGCACCCGTACCCGGACAACCCCTACTACCGGCATCCGAAGGTGCTGGAGTGGGTGTGGGCCGGGGTGGATTTCTGGACGCGCATCCAGAAGTCGGACGGCTCGTTCGATGAGTTCTATCCCAACGAGCGCGGCTGGGCCGGGCCGACGGGCTTCTTGCTGTACGTGATGCTGGATACCTACCGCACGTTGAAGGAGGAGATGCCCGCCGGTCTGGAGGAGCGCTTCTTGAAGGCGGTCCACCGCGCCGGGCGCTATCTGGCCGACTGGGACGAGGTGGGCACGCTGGCAAATCACCACGCGATGTCGTTTCTGCCGCTCTACGAGGCTTATCTGGTCACGCAGGACCCGCACCTGGAGCGGCAATTCGAGCGGCAGGTGGCGCACTTCCTGACGCTGTGTCACGAGGAAGGCTGGTGCCTGGAGTACGACGGCGCGGACCCCGGCTACCTGTCGGCGACGGTCAGCTTCCTGGCGAAGCTGTACAAGGTGCTGCCCGACGAGCGGCTGTTCAACGTCGTGCAGAAGGCCGTCGAGTTCTCCAGCTACTTCGTTTACCCGAACGGCTACTACGCGGGCACCATCGGCAGCCGCCAGACGCTCCACTTTTACCCGCATGGCTACGAATACTTCGCGGACCGCATCCCCCTGGCCGGGGCGGTGGCCGAGAAGATGCTGGTCGCGCTGGACGCGGGCAAGCTGGTGCCGCCGGAGATCATGTCGGAGCGCTACCACGTTTACCGCGTGCCGGAACTGATGCTCTCGTGGCTCGATTACCAACCGCGTGCGGACAATCTCCCGCCGCTGCCCTACGAGCGCGAGCCCTTCCGGGCCTGGTTCCCCGGCGCGAAGATGCACGTCGAGAAGACCGAACGGCATTACGTCGTCGCCAACCTCGCCAAGGGCGGCGTGGTCAAGGGCTTCGATCTCGCCAACGCCCGGCTGACGGTCAACGACTGCGGGCTGCTGGGCGAACTGAGCGACGGCAGGCCGGTCTCGACGGTGTGGATTGGCGACGAGTTCGAGGTCGCAGAGAATGACGGCGGCCTGTCCGTCGAGGGCAACTTCTATTACGTCGCCAGCACGCTGATGTCACCCTGGAAGTTCATCGCCTTCCGGCTGGTGATGCTGCTGTTTGGCTGGCAAACGCGGGTCGCCTACGAGTTGAAGGGCCTCATCCGGCGCATCGCCATCACCAGCAGCAAGCGCGCGCCCGTCGGCTTCCGGCGCGAGATCACCCGCGAGGATGGGGCGCTGCACGTCAGCGATACGATTACCTTGAAGGGTAACCTGACCTTCCGCCGCCTGAAGGTCGGCGACGAATTCCCGGTGCGCTACGTGCCGCAGAGCCGCTACTTCCAGGGGCAGGAGCTCGACGTGATGGGCCAATGGCTGCCCGACGAGGCGCTGGCCGAGTTGAATCGCGCTCGAAAGCTGACCATCACCCGCGCCTACGATCTTTCGAGCAGTGCCGGTCAGCTCAAGCGGCAATCGTGAAATGCCAATCCACGATTCAAACGAGCGATTAATCTGCATTGATGCACGCGAGATGTGGCTACAGTTCGAAGCTGAGTGGAGCCAGGAACGAAAAGACCAATATCTACTGCGTAGAGATATTGAGAAGCCCCTTTCTACTGACAACACCACATGGCCCTCCCTCATATTCGACCTTCAAACGTGGGACGTTGCATCTCGTGATAGTCTGTTTGACGTCTGGTTCAGGGATGGTTTGCAGGGATTGAGCGTCTACTTGAACAGCGTTCTGGACATTGCCAAGATGAACTACTGGGTGATTGGTATCACAGTTCTTCATGAATCCTATGACAAAGAGGACACGCATTACCCTTCCGTCCCGGTGAATAGTCTCCCCCTGTCCTCCCCGCCCTATGATAGCCAAGAATGGACCTTTCTTGGATATGATGTATCGGACGAGGGATTCACGAGCGGCCTGTCGAACTGTGGCTATGCGCCAGATGAGGTGCCTGCACTCAGGGAAAGATGGGGACCGCACTTGAATCAGTACCACCTTTTCTCGGATGTAGATCAGGCCATTGAGTTCAAGAAACTGTCAGACGATCGTGTTCGGGAACACGCTCCTTTCTTCGTTTACGGCTTGTACCTGGTTGAGGACAACACGCAATGACCGAAGCTAAACGCCAACGCGTGGTCGTCGTCGGGCTGGACGGCGCGACGCTGGACGTGATTCGCCCGCTGGTGGAGGCGGGCCGCATGCCTACGCTGGCCCGCCTGATGAACGACGGCGCACACGGCAAACTGACCACCACCATCCCGCCCGTCACCGCGCCCGCGTGGACCTCGTTCATGACCGGCAAGAACCCCGGCAAGCACGGGCTGTTCGACTTCATGCGGCGGCGCACCGGCACCTACTTCCTGACGCCGGTCAACTCGCAATCCCGCGCGGGCAAGACGGTCTGGGGGCTGGCGGGTGACGCGGGCAAGCGCGTGGTGGTCATGAACGTGCCCGTCACCTACCCGCCTGACAAGGTCAACGGCGACCTGGTGACCGGCATGCTAACGCCGCCCAGCCAGGAGGAGTACACGTATCCTCCTGAACTCAAGGAGGAGATTGAGCGCGAGATCGGCCCGTTCGTGGTCTACCCACGCGAGGTCTACGCCAAGGGCCGGGCCGACCACTTCCTCGATCACCTGCGCTTCACGATGGAACAGCGCCTCAAAGTGGTGCTGCACCTGATGCGGACGCGCGACTGGGACTTCTTCATGGTGGTCTTCCCGGAGACTGACACCGTTCAGCACGGCATGACCGTGACCACCGACCCCCAACACCCGGCCTACGACGCGGACGAGGCCGCGCAATACAGCGACGCCATCAACCAGATTCACGTGCGGGCCGACGAGGCGCTGGCCGACATCCTGGCCGAACTGCGCGAGGACGACACGCTCATCGTCATGTCCGACCACGGCTTCGGGTCGCTCTACCGCTTCATGTACGTCAACAATTTCCTGGCCGACATCGGCGCGCTGCGCTTCAAGCGCAATCCTGTCTCGCTCGCCAAGCGCATCGTCTTCAAGCTCGGCCTCACGGTCAAGACGGCTTACAGCATCGCGCTGGCGGTTGGCCTGGGCAAGCTGCGGCGCAGTATGGATAAGCGTCGCGGCGGCTACAAGATGCTGCGCCGCTTCTTCCTATCCTTCGCCGACGTGGATTGGAAGCGCAGCCAGGCCTACGCGGTGGGCTACATCGGGCAGATCTTCGTCAATACGCTGGGCAGGGAGCCGCAAGGGTTGGTCGCGCCCGGCGAGGAGTACCGCCGCGTCCGGGCCAGCATCGTCGAGAAGCTTCGCGCCCTCCGGGACCCGGCGGATGGTGCGCCCCTGGTGGACGAGATATACCTCAAAGAGGATATCTACAGCGGGCCATACCTGGAGGATGCGCCGGACATCGTGTTCTTCCCGCGCAACCTGGAAACCATCGCCTTCGGCGATTTCGAGTTCCCCTCGAACAAGCTGGTCGAGCCTGCCTATGCCATCTCCGGCCACCACCGCATGAACGGCATCCTGTTTATGCGCGGGCCGGGGGTCAAGCCGGGCGTGGAACTCGGCGGGGCCTCCATCATCGACATGGCCCCCACCATCCTCTACAATCTGGGGCTGCCCGTGCCCGACGACATGGACGGGCAGGTGCTCCAGGCAGCCTACGCTCCAGAGGTGTTCGAGCGCAGACCGGTGACGTTCAGCCAGGGCGAAGGCGGCGAGAAACCGGGCGAGCCGGACTACTCGGAGGAAGATCAGGCGGAAATCGAGGAGCGGCTCAGAAGTCTGGGTTATCTTTCCTGAGAGCTCCCCGGCGAAGTAGCCGGACAGAATCACCGGGGTCTGTGGCGCAGGCTTTTGATTCCGATTATCATATGCTTCTGGAAATTGCCGGTATCGAATAGGTCCCTGGTCCATTGGTAGTAGGAGCATCGCGTTGAACCTCCTGGAAAGCCTGCGCGTCGCCCTCAGTGGTCTCATCTCAAACAAACTCCGCGCCGCCCTGACGATGTTGGGCATCATCATCGGGGTAGCTGCCGTCATCGTGCTGGTGTCACTGGGACGCGGCCTGGAAAAGCTCATCAACGACGAATTCGAAGCATTTGGCGCGAACCAGCTGTACGTTTTTAGCGTGTCGCCCGACGAGGAAGCCGGCGGCGGGCCGCCCAGCACGCGCGGCGCGTTGGGCATCAGCAATGCCGACGCCGAAGCCATCGCCGACCCCTTACAAGCACCCGCCGTCTTGAGGGCGGCTCCCCTCGTCCAGCGTCCGGCTGTCATTATTTACAGCGGCTACGACACCGAAACCAACGTTCTGGGTGCAACGCCTGAGTACCAGCAGGTGAGCACGATAGAGACCGTCGCCGGGCGCTTTATCAGCGAGGAAGATGTTGTCTCTGAAGCGCGGGTGGCTGTGGTGGGCCTGACGGTGGTCGAGGAGTTGTTCACGGCGGACGTCTTCCCCATCGACCAGACGATTCGCATCAACAACGTACCCTTCCGGGTGGTGGGCATCCTCGAAGAGCAAGGCGGCTCATTCGGCGAAGATCAGGATGACATCATCATCGTCCCTCTGAGCACTGCCCAGAGCCGCCTGTTCGACATTCGCCGACGCGATGGGGAGCCGGAAGTGGACTTTCTGCTGGTGCAGGCCGTGGACGATACCGCGATGAACGACGCCGCCGACCAGATCACAGAGATTCTGCGCGAGCGGCACGACATCCAATTCCGCAATCTGGACGACTTTGAAGTCATCACCCAGGATGAATTGCTGGGAGCCTTTACTCAAATCACTGGCGCGCTGACGCTCTTCCTGGGCGTCATCGCCGGTATCTCGCTGCTGGTGGGTGGCATCGGCATTATGAACATCATGCTGGTCTCCGTCACCGAGCGCACCCGCGAGATCGGTTTGCGAAAGGCCGTGGGAGCCAAGCGGCGCGACATCCTGACCCAGTTTCTCATCGAGTCGGTGACGCTGGCGGTGCTTGGCGGGTTGCTGGGCATCGCCCTGGGGACGGCAGGCTCGGCGGCGGCCAGCGCGTTGGTCGACGATCTGACCACCGTCGTCCGCATCGACTCGGTGCTGATGGCAACCAGCATCTCGGCCCTGGTAGGTGTGTTCTTCGGCATCTACCCGGCCTACCGCGCCGCCAGGCTCAACCCTATCGACGCCTTGCGCTACGAGTGACGATGACCAACTTAAGCAGGGTAATGAGATGAACGTGCTTGAGTCCGTCCGTGTGGCCCTGACCAGCCTGTTTTCCAACAAGCTGCGCGCCGCTCTGACCATGTTAGGCATCATCATCGGCGTGGCTGCCGTCATCGTGTTGGTGTCGATAGGCCGGGGCTTGCAAAAGCTCATCAACGACGAGTTCAGCGCGTTTGGCACTAATCTGCTGTTTGTCTTCAGCGTCGAGCCGGGCGAAGGTCTGGCCGGGGGGCCAGAATCCAGCACGCGCGGCGCGTTGGGCCTCAGCAACGCCGACGCGGAGGCCCTGCTTGAGATTCCGGGCGTAGACGGCGTCGCCCCTGCCTTGCAGCGCGGCGTGGTCGTCATCTACAGCGGCTACGACACGGAGACCATCCTCATGGCCAGCACGCCGGAGATGGCGACGATGCGTGACTGGGACGTGATCGTGGGGCGCTACATCACCGACGAAGACCTCGCCGCCGAGTCGCGGGTGGTCGTCCTCGGCCAGACCGTCGTGGACGATATTTTCCCACCCGAGGTATTCCCCCTCGACCAGACGATACGCATCAACGACGTGGCCTTCCGGGTGGTGGGTATCCTGGAAGAAAAAGGGGGGGCGTTTGGCCAGGATAACGACGACATGGTCCTCATTCCCCTCACCACCGCGCAGGTTCGCATGTTCGAAGCGCGCCGCCGCGATGGCGAACCGGAGGCCGACATCATCCAGGTGTTGGTCACCGACGAGGAGCGGACCGATGCGGTCGCCAACCAGATCGCCGAAGTGCTGCGCGAGCGGCACAAGATCCGCTTCCGCGACGAGGACGATTTCCAGGTCGTCACCCAGGACGAGTTCCTGGCGGCCTTCGAGCAGGTCACCGGCGCGCTGACGCTCTTCCTGGGCGTGGTGGCCGGCATCTCGCTGCTGGTGGGCGGCATCGGCATCATGAACATCATGCTGGTCTCCGTCACCGAGCGCACCCGCGAGATCGGCTTGCGCAAAGCGGTGGGGGCCAAGCGGCGCGACATTTTGGTCCAGTTTCTGATCGAGTCGACGACGCTGGCGGTGCTGGGCGGGTTGCTGGGCATCGGCCTGGGCGCGGCGGGATCGGCGGCGGCCAGCACGTTGGTCGACGGACTGACCACCGACGTCCGCGTCGACTCGGTGCTGATGGCGACCATCATCTCGGCGATGGTGGGCATCTTCTTCGGCATCTACCCGGCCTACCGCGCCGCCAGGCTCAATCCCATCGACGCCCTGCGCTACGAATAGCCGCGCTCAACTCTCCTCAAACGGCCACGCAGGGAGCGGCTCCCTGGCCTGGAGCCACTGTTCGGGGATGTCCTCTCGGCCTGTATACGCCGCCACGATGCCGCCTACCATCGCGCAGGTGGTGTCTGTGTCACCGCCGCCGCTGATCGTAAGCCACAGAGCCTCTTCGTAGTCATCGAGTTTCTCACCCGCGCACCAGAGTACGTACGGCACAGTATCTTGTGACGAAACCCGGCTGCCATTACCAAGCACCTTGGCGACTTCAAAGACTGTCATACCGGTGGGAATGTCTTGCGCTTGGACAATACCGTCACGTACGACACTATCTGGGACGTGCGGCAAGACAGCCTCAATGTACTCTTGTCTACTGGGAGTCAGTGAGCCACGCTTTTCTGCAGCAATCGCAGTTCCCACCGAAACGGCTATCGCACCAGCGATACCTTCAGGATGAATATGCGTGATTTCAGCCGAGAGACGTGCATTTTCGATGGCTGCATCCATATCGTCAGAGAAGTACGCTCCAATTGGGGCCACCCGCATCGCGCTGCCGTTGCCATACGAGCCTCCCTCATACACCGACGGAGCCAGTTCGCGCCACCCCTGCCCAATGCGGATCCGTGTGAGTATGGCACGCGCGCCCGGCCCGTAACCGCGCCCATGCTCGAAGCGCGCGCCAAAGCTGGCCGCCAGCAAGTCCTGTTCAATCCGACCGTGCTGTCTCAGGATAGACACGATAGAGAGCGCCATCATTGTGTCGTCGGTAAATCGCCAGGGCGCATCTGGAAGCTTGCGATCCTTCACACGGCGACCGATTGCCTGAGCACGCATCATTTCCGACCATGCGCCAAAAGCATCGCCCACCGACAGGCCATCCAGCGAGATCAACGCCCGCCGGTAGCGCTCTTCGCTTGTCGCAGACATCACAGTCCCTTAGCGCGCCGCACCGCCGTGCGGAAATCGTCAATGACCACCAGACGCGCCTGCTCGGCGGCCTCAGGGTCGTGCTCCCGAATGCGCAGGTAGTAACTCGGCTGGAACGTAGCCAGCGTGGGGACGCCCCCCGGCCCGGATACCCACTCGCCGCGCCGCTCGCTCAACCGGAAATCGTCGCCCAACAGCGCCCTGGCTGCCGGGCTGCCGATGACCACGATGACCTCAGGTTTCACCAGCGCCAACTCGGTGTCGAGCCACGGGCGGCACGCCTTCAGTTCGGTTTTCGTCGGCTGGCGGATAGAGCGGCTGTCCTTTTTGGCGACACACTTGTGCATGTTCGTCAGCCAGACGTCGTCGCGCGTCAGCCCCACGGCAGCCAGCGCTGCATCCAGCGCGTGCCCCGCCGGGCCGGAGTACGGCTCGCCGGTGCGGTCGTCGCTGATGCTCGGCCCAATCCCGACGAGCATCACCTCGGCGCTGGGGTTGCCCGCGCCCCACACCACCCGCGCCCGCCCCTCGCTCAGGCGGCAGCGCGTGCAGCCAATCGCCTCGCTGCGGGCTTCGTCCATGTTGGCCGGGAGGCCCGGCTCGAAGCCCGGCAGCATTTGCTGGGAGCTCATGTCTCCCGCTCGCGCTCCCACTGGCTGGCGAATTCGCGCAGCCGCTCGATTTGAGCCGCAGTAGGGTCAGCGTAGGGCCGTTTTCGCCGCATCAGGGCCAGCGCCTCGTCGGCGCTCATCCCCGTGGTCACCAGATAAGCTGCACTCACAATCGGCGCGCGGCCCACGCCATAGTGACAGTGAACGTACACCTTGTAACCCGCGTCCACCATCGTGCCGATCAGGCGCGCGCCCAAGACCATCACCTCCATAGACGGTGGCTTCATGTCCGGCGTAGGCAGCCAGAACGAAACCGTAGGCACGACTCCGTCGAAAACGTCCTGCTTTTCCTCTCGCAAGTTCAGGTTAACCGCAACCCCCAGCGCCCGGAGCACTTCCCAGTCTTCATCGTCCAGTCGTCCGCCGACAAAAAGGTTTTCGGTAATCTGGTCAAAATTCATTTCGTAGTGTGTTCTCCCCGGCGTTGCTCACTCGAATAAACGGGTAACCTCGTCAAAAAGCGGCCTCTCTTAGCAGAACTACAGTAAAGGATGTGGATACCGTCGTCAGAACAGCGTTTAACGGCGGTCACAGTGTGTGACCGCCCCTCTCCCACCAACGTAAAGTGTAGCATGCGCCACCAGCGAAAACCAAAGAACCCCCATCAGGGGGTTCTTCAGTGTTGGCCGTGGCACGACTACATACTGAGGAGGTGTGCCACGGCCTTCGTTAAGCTACTACAATGACTATCCATGGGCATCACCTCCTCCTTTCATAAGATAGCGGTGGCGGTCTTAGCGCCTGATAACCGAATAATGTGGACTATTATCATCCATGCCGGACAAATTGTCAATCTCGCAGGCGGTATTCTTCTGAGGTAGACTTGCATTCTGTTGCCATCCGCCAATGGCACAGCAGTGTTTTCGGCAGAAGTCCAGAGGGAAGCATGACGCAAGCAGGGCACAGGGGTTTTCAACGATTAGCGGCCATCACTACCGTATCAGTCTGGTTCTTGATCGCGTTGGGCGGCGTCGTCCGCGTCACCGAATCCGGCCTGGGGTGCCCCGACTGGCCGTTATGCTACGGCAGGCTGCTCCCACCGCCCGAATTCACTGCTATCGTCGAATACACGCACCGCACCGTGGCTGCTCTGGTCAGCCTGTTTATCGTCCTCACCACCCTCGGCGCGTGGCGGCGCTACCGCCAGATGGGCTGGGTGGTCGTCCCGGCGACGGTATCGTTGGCCCTCCTGGTGGTGCAGATTCTATTAGGCGCGGTGACGGTCATCCTGGAGCTGCCGCCCGAAATCGTCGTCGCGCACTTGGCCGTGGCCCTGGCGATTCTTGCCTTGTTAATCGTGGCTGCTGTCGTGGCCCGCTATCCGGACCTGGTGGCAAAACGCAGGCTGGCGGGCAGCCTCTCTGGGCTGCTGTGGATGACCGTGCCTGCGTTGTTCCTGCTGATGTTGAGCGGCGCGCTGGTCACCGGGAGCGGGGCAGCAGCAGTGTGCCCCTCCTTCCCTTTGTGCCTGGGCAACCTGATACCCCCCCAAGGCTTCCCCTTACAGCGTATCCACATGCTACACCGCCTGTGGATGGTGATCCTCGCCGTGCTGGTCGCGCTGGTCGTCGTCCACGCCAATCGCGGGCAGCGCCCTCGCGTGGTGCGTCGCTGGTCGTGGATATTGGCCGGACTGTTCGCCACGCAAGTCCTCATCGGCATAGGACAGGTGACCTCCGGCCTGCCCACCGTCCTGCGCGCATCCCACGTCGCCTTTGCCGCAGCGGTCTGGGGCGCGCTGGTGGTCCTGGCGACGCTGTGCGCGCTGCACCGCCGATCCGAGATTCCGGCTGGCGAGGAGGAGGAAAGCACAGAGCCGCTGGGCCAGACAGCCAGAGTGCTCGGCCACTACCTCCGACTGACCAAGCCCATCATCGTCGCCTTGCTGCTCTTTACCACTCTGACCGCGATGATCGTCGCCGCCGGGGGCCTGCCCCGCCTGGGTGTGCTGCTGACCACCCTGACCGGAGGCGCGCTGGCGGCTGCCGGGGCCAACACCATCAACCAGTACCTGGAGCGGGACATCGACCAGTTGATGACCCGCACCCGCCGCCGCCCCATTCCTGCGGGCGACATCAAGCCAGAGCACGCTCTGGTATTCGGGCTGGCCCTCAGTGCGGCCTCGTTCGTCCTGCTGGCGACGCTGGTCAATCTGCTCAGCGCGTTGCTGGCGATGGCGGGCATCCTGTATTACGTGCTGGTCTACACGATGTGGCTCAAGCGCAGCACGCCGCTCAACGTGGTGGTCGGCGGGGCAGCAGGAGCCATCCCGCCCCTGGTCGGCTGGGCGGCGATCCACAATCGCGTCGATTTGCTGGGGCTTTTTCTCTTTGCCATCATTTTCTACTGGACCCCCCCGCACACCTGGGCGCTGACCCTGTTGGTCAAAAACGACTACGCCCGTGCCTCGGTGCCCATGCTGCCGGTAGCCAAAGGCGAGCGCGCAACCTACGTCCGTATCTTGCTTTACACCATGCTGCTCGTGGCCCTCACGCTCCTCCTGACCCCACTGCGCCTGATGGGCCTGTTCTACCTCACGGCGGCGCTTGTTCTCGGCGGCTGGCACATCGTCGTCGCCATCCAGGTGTGGCAGCAAAAAACGAAAGCCGCCTCGCGACGGCTGTATAAGTATTCAACGATGTATCTGGCGCTGCTCTTCCTGGCGATGGTGTTCGACCGCGCGCTGGTCGGCTAAACGCAACGCGAAGCAGGCCGGGATACGTCCGAACCAGCTCTGCTAAAGCCTACGCATCCAGGATCGTCTTGGCGTTCTCCAGACTCTGCTCAAGGTTCTTGGAATTCAGCCGCTCGATGATCAGCATATCCGCGATACGGCCCAACGCCGAGCCAGGCACTTCGTACTCGATGGTCGCCGTCACGCGCGTCCCACTGCCTTCGGGTTCGTAGCGCCACGTATGTTTGCTGGCAACGCCCCCTTCGGACAACAGAACGTCGTAGACGCCCTCTTCGTGCTCGACGTAGGTGATCGTCACGTCGAAGCTGACCCCGGCCATGCTAAAGACACCGTCGAAAGTCGTGCCCAGCACGGCAGGCTCGTTGGGCAAGGGTGTCGCGCCAGCAGCAAAGCCAACCAGCCATTCGCCGGTGTTAGCCGGGGTTGAAAGATACATCTGCAATTGGCGGGGCGGCATCTCGAAGTAGGCAGAACGTTCAACCTCAGGCATAGCGCGTCCTTTCCTCATATCCTGAGCGTGTGAGGGTCGAGTCGTTTTCCGAAGTATACTGGCAGCAACACTGCCTGACAAACCCGCTAAGAGGCGGTCAGGTTTCCCGGCCAACGTGTGACCTTTTTCACTAGACACGGGCCTGACTGCTGTGATATGGTCATCAGTGCTTACCCTCTGAACAACTGATTGCCAGGAGGCATCTCGTGACTGCTACAGTGATAGACGGCAAGGCCGTCGCCGAGCGCATGCGTGGAGAGATAGCTGAGGCCGTCGAAAAGATGAAGGCCGACCACGGCATCACGCCGGGATTGGCGGCGGTGTTGGTGGGCGATAGTTCTGCCTCGGCAACGTACGTGCGCATGAAGCGCAAAGCCTGCGCCAAGGCAGGTATCGAGTCATTTGGACACGAACTACCCGCCGATTCTACGCAGGAAGAGGTGCTGGCCCTGGTCCGCGACCTCAACGCCGACCCCAAGGTTCATGGCATCCTCGTCCAACTGCCGCTGCCCGACCACCTGGACGAAGAGGAAATCCTGGCCGCCATCGACCTCGAAAAAGACGTGGATGGCTTCCACCCGGTCAACATCGGGCGGCTGGCGATGAAAGGCCGCGAGCCGTTGTTCATCCCCGCCACGCCCTATGGCGTGATGGTCTTGCTGGAAGAAGTCAACGCGCAAATCGAAGGCGCTGAAGCCGTCGTGCTGGGGCGCAGCAACATCGTCGGCCTGCCGGTCTCTATGCTGCTGCTGCACGCCAACGCCACCCTGACCGTCTGCCACTCGCGCACCAAAGACCTGCCCGCCGTGTGCCGCAAGGCCGACATCCTCATCGCCGCCGTGGGCCGCCCAGAGATGGTCAAGGCCGACTGGGTCAAGCCAGGCGCTATCGTCATCGACGTGGGCACTAACCCCGTGGACGCCGACAATGAGCGCGGCTACAGGCTGGTCGGCGACGTGGACTTTGAGGAAGTCAAGGAAGTCGCGGGCGCGCTCTCGCCCTCACCGGGCGGAGTCGGTCCGATGACCATCACCATGCTGCTGAAGAACTGCCTGCGCGGTGCCGAACTAGCCATCGAAAAAGCGAAGTAATCCGCCTGACACTTTCAGCCACCTTCGGCGAATGATCACCCCCCAGCTACCGGCAAATAGCGCCCAAAAAACACGCCTGCCGGTAGCTGGCCCATTTCGCATCTCAACCACGAGTGTGCTACACTCAACCCACACGTCTTCCCGACCGAAGCTCGGAGGGCTGAGCTATTAGCATCCCGCACAGGCTCAGGCAGCGACGGATCCATCCCGCCGTAGAACACCCGACGGCGGCCTTTTTATCGGTGACAACTGATGCGCAGGAGAGAATCCATGCCGACCCGTAAGATCATCCGGGGTGGGACGATTGTCTCACCAGACGGCACGCTCGAAGCCGACCTCATCGTCGAGGGCGAAAAGGTCGTGGGCATCGTCGCCAGCGCCGAGCCTGGCCCGGACGACGAGGTGATCGACGCGGCGGGCTTGCTGGTGCTGCCCGGCATCGTGGACGCGCACACCCACATCCAACTGGACACCGGCATCTACCAGACGGCGGACAACTGGGAAATCGGCACCAAAGCGGCGGCGGCAGGCGGCGTGACCACCGTCGTCGACTTCGCCACGCAGTTCCCCGGCCAGACCGTCGACGAGGCGATGGACAACCGCCTCAAAGAAACCAAACCGGCGATCATCGACTACGGCCTGCACTGCATGATCACCGACCTGCCCCACGGGAAAGAAGAAGCCATGCTCGGCAGGCTGGTGGAGCGGGGCGCGCCCAGCTTCAAGATTTACACCACCTACCGGCCCAACTATTACATGGACGACGCCACCATCCTGCGGCTGATGCGCGCCACGCGCGAGGTCGGTGGACTGGTGATGGTCCACGCCGAGAACGACGCCATCGTCACCGACGCCACCGAGCGGCTGGTGGCGGAGGGCAAGACCGGCTGGAAGTACCACGCTGACGGACGACCTTTCATCGCAGAAAGCGAGGCAGTTAACCGCGTCGTTTATCTGGCAATGAGGTCTGTTGCCCCCCTGTATATCGTCCATTGCACCAGTACTTTTAGTGCCTTCACCATCAACGAAGCCCGCCAACGTGGAGGACTGGTTTACTGTGAGACCTGCCCACAGTATCTTATTCTGGATCGCAGAGTGTATGACGGTCCGCATCCAGAACACTACATCCTTCAGCCTCCGTTGCGCTGGAACCAAGTCTATAACGATGACCGAGGTGATCTCTGGTCTTGGCTAGAACGCAAATTGAGGGGGAAACTAAACAGGGTGATCGACGTCATTTCCACCGACAGTTGCGACTACACTATCGCACAAAAGACAGAATTCAAAGAGTTCACCAAAACGCCCGGTGGACTGCCCGGCGTCGAGACGCTGCTACCATTGATCTACACTTACGGCGTGTGCGATGATCGACTGGGTTTCCAGTTGCCTGATCTGGTGCGCGTTCTGTGCAGCAACCCCGCCCGCATCTTCGGGCTATATCCCCGTAAAGGGGCGCTCAACATCGGCAGCGACGCCGACATCGCGCTCTACGATCCCGAACCGGAAGGCACCATCAGCCACGAAGATCTGCACTACCTGGCAGGCTACAGCCCCTACGAGGGCATGCGCGTCAAAGGCCGCGTGGTGACGACGCTCTCACGCGGGGAGGTCGTCTATCGCCACGGCGCGGACGACGAATTCGCCGGAGCCAGGCCAGGGCGCGGCCAGTTCGTGCCGGGCGACCCGTTCGACGCATCCTTGATGCCGTGACGTAAAACAGGGAGTTACAAACATGCACCTGACCAAACTCATCGAAGCCGCGCGCGGCGGCAGGCCCGTCGCCGTGACACTCAAGAACGCCAATCTGGTCAACGTTTTCACCGGCGAGATTTACCAGACCGAGATTTCCATCGAACGTTCGCGCATCGTCGGATTTGGCCCCGGCTACGAGCCACAGCAAGTCGTCGACCTGGAGGGCCGCTACGTCTGCCCCGGCTTCATCGACGCCCACGTGCACATCGAAAGCTCGTTCAGCACGCCGCCGCAGTTCGCCAGGGCGGTGCTGCCGCACGGCGTCACCTCGGTCGTCACCGACCCGCACGAAATCGCGAACGTGCTGGGGCTGGAGGGCATCCGCTTCATGCTGGAGAGCGCCAAGTACGGCGCGATGAGCATGTACGTGATGGCCTCCTCGTGCGTCCCGGCCACCCACATGGAAACCTCCGGGGCCAACCTGGAAGCGCACGACCTGGAACCCCTGTTGGGCAGCCCCTGGGTGCTCGGCCTCGCCGAGATGATGAACTACCCCGGCGTGGTTGCTGGAGACCAGGCTGTGCTCGAAAAGATCCGCGTCTTCGATGGCCGCGTGATGGACGGCCACTGCCCCGGCCTGACAGGCCGTGGGCTGAACGCCTACGTGGCGGCGGGGATCCGCTCGGACCACGAATGCACCACCGTCGAGGAAGCCCTGGAAAAGCTGCGGCTGGGGATGACCATTTTCATCCGGGAGGCCACCCCCGCGCAGAATTTGCTGGCGCTGCTGCCCGTCGTCACCCCCGAAAACAGCCGCCGAATCTGTTGGTGCACCGACGACCGCCAACCGGCGGATCTGATCGACGAAGGCTCCATCGACCACATGATCCGCATGGCGATTGCCGAGGGTCTGGACCCCATGACCGCTATTCGCATGGGCACCATCAACACGGCGGAGTACTTCGGCCTGCACGACAGGGGCGCGATTGCCCCTGGCCGCCGCGCCGATTTGGTCGTCTTCTCCGACCTGCAAGCCCCACGCGCCGAGATGGTCTTCCGTGGCGGCCACCTCGTTGCCCAGGACGGCGAATTGCTGCCCATGAAAGACACCTCCCGGCCCATCCACCTGCGCAGCTCGATGAACGTGCGCTGGGACGGCCTCGACCTCACCATCCCCGCCGACGGGGCCAAAGCGCGGGTCATCGGCTCCATCCCCAACCAACTCGTCACCGAGCACCTGGTCGAAGAGGTGAGGGTCGAGGATGGGCAAGCCGTGGCCGACGTGTCCCGCGACCTACTCAAGATGGTCGTGATCGAGCGGCACCGCGCCACCGGCAACGTGGGCAGAGGCTTCATTCGCGGCATCGGCCTCAAGCGCGGAGCCATCGCCGGTACCCTCGCCCACGACCACCACAATCTGGTCGTCATCGGCGCGGACGACGAAAGTATGATGGCCGCTGCGCGCGAGGTGGGCCGGATGGGCGGCGGATTAGTGGCGACGGATGGCAAAAAGGTCCTGGCCCGCCTGCCCCTGCCTATCGGCGGCTTGATGAGCGATAAGCCCATTGCCACCGTGCGCAAAGGCGTCGACGACTTGATAGCAGCCAGCGGGCAGTTAGGCTCCGAGTTGCACGACCCCTTCGCCGCGATGAGCTTCATGGCCCTGGAGGTCATTCCCAGCCTCAAGCTCACCGACGTGGGGCTGGTAGACGTGGATAAGTTCGAGGTCGTGCCGCTTTTTGTAGACGCCTAGAGGCTCACTGTTCGCGATTGTGCGGGCTATACTGGAGTGGTAGAATTCCGCTACCCATTTTGACGCCCTGAGCAGTTCACGTTCGACGCGCATCACCGCCCTTCGCCAAGGCGGCTAGATACAAAATTCGTTTTTTCAGGAGGACATACAAAGTGAGAAGTTTTGCAGGACGCGACATCCTTTCGCTAAAAGGCTTCGAACGCGCCGAGTTTTTCCGCGTGTTCCAGGTCTGTGACGATCTGAAGCCCATCGCAAGGGACCGCCGCAACACCGATTTGCTCAAGCACAAGACCCTCTGCACAGCCTTCTACCAGCCCAGCACCCGCACGCGTCTGGCGACGGAAGCCGCCATGCACCGTTTGGGCGGGCACGTTCTGGGCTTTTCCGATGCCAAGATGACGCGCGCGGGCGACTTCTACCAGGAGTCGATCAAAGACACCGTGCACATGCTGGAGTATTACGGCGACGTGATCGCCATGCGCCACTTCCAGCAGGGCGCGCCGCACGAGGCCGCCAAGTGGTCCACCGTACCGATCATCAACTGCGGTGACGGTTGGGGCGAACACCCCACCCAGGTCCTCACCGACCTGTACACCACCCTGGGCGAGAGGGGCACCATCGACGGGCTGAACTTCCTGCTGGTAGGCGACATGCGCATGCGCACCATGCACTCGATTTTGTACGCCTTCTCTCAATTCGACGTGAAAGCCTACGTGGTTTCACCGCCCGACATGTCCCTGCTGCCTGAGTTCACCGCCGAACTGGACGAACTGAACGTGCAGTACGAGGTCGCCGACAGCGTGGAAGCTGTCATCAGCGAGTCAGACGTGATCTACATGGAGCCAACCGTCCAGCCCGACTACACTATTTCGCGCCAGGACGTGCCCGAAGACTACGCCATGACCGACCCCAAGTACCGCGTCACGCGCGAAATGCTGCGCGACAAGGGCAAGAGCGACGCGATGGTGCTGCACTCCCTGCCGCGCATGGACGAGTTGCCACCAGACGTGGACGACACCCGCCACGCGCGCTATTGGATCGAAGCCTTCAACGGCGTCGTGATGCGTATGGCCTTACTGGCGCTCGTTCTGGGCGCGATGGAGTAACAGATTGGCCTCAACAGGCAGGCTGCCCATCAGCAGCCTGCCTGTTGGTTAGACATTTGCACAGAGGGGTTGAAACAGCCATGCAAAGCGATTTACGAAACCGGGACCTCATCACCAACCAGGAATGGACGGACGATGAGATCATGACGGTGATGGACACAGCCTTCGACCTGAAGCGCAAGCGGGCGATTGGCGAATCGCAGGCCACGCTGCGTGACAAGGTGCTGGCGATGTTGTTCTTCTTCAGCAGCACGCGCACCCGCGCTTCCTTCGAGGCCGGTATGGCCCAGCTTGGCGGCCACGCGATGTTCCTCGACAGCCGCACCACTCAGGTAGCGCACGGCGATACGGCCAAAGAAATGGGCGAGATTTTGGGCCGCTATTGCGACGGTTTAGCCATCCGCCACGTGGACTGGGATTTTGGCAACCAATACCTGCGCGACGTGGCCTCGGCTTGCCGCGTGCCCTTGCTCAACATGCAGGACGATTTGTACCATCCCTTCCAGATTCTGGCCGACCTGATGACGATTATCGAATACAAAGGGCGCGACCTGCGCGGCCTGAACATCAATGTCTCCTGGGCATACGCCTCCAGCTACCAGAAGCCGATGTCGGTGCCCATCTCGCTCATCCTGATGATGACCCGTTTTGGCATGAACGTGCGCCTGACCCGCCCGCCGGAGTTCAAGTTGCTCCCCGAAATGGTCGAGCAGGCCAGGGAAAACGCGCGCCGCAGTGGTGGTTCGCTGGAGGTGCTGGACGACTTCGACGCGGGCTTCGAGGACGCCGACATCGTCTATCCCAAGAGTTGGGGCTGCATGCTGACCACCACCGACCTGGAAGAATCGCAGCGCATCAGCGACCAGTACACCGACTGGATCGCCGACGACCGCCGCATCGACCTCGCTAAAGAGGATGTCATCTACTGCCACTGCCTGCCCGCCGACCGTGAGATCGAAGTTGCCAACAGCGTGATTGACGGGCCGCACAGCGTGGTATACGATGAGGCCGAGAATCGCATGCATGCCCAGAAGGCCGTCATGGCCCTCACCATGAGGTAGTGGGATGGCGAGAGACAGGAAGCTGGCGGCTGTCGCCATTGGCGGCAACTCGCTCATAACCGATAAGTCCAAGACGGCCCTCCCCCACCAGTGGGACGCCGTGCGCGAAACCTGCACCCACATCGCCGATATGATCGAGGAGGGCTGGGACCTGGTCATCACCCACGGCAACGGGCCGCAGGTGGGTTTCATCATGCGCCGTTCGGAACTGGCCGCGCACGAGGTGCACACCGTACCGCTCGATATCATCGGCGCGGACACGCAAGGTTCCATCGGCTATATGCTGCAGCAGGCGCTGGACAACGAATTTCACCGGCGCGGACTGGACAAGCGCGCCGCCGCTGTCGTGACCCAGGTCTTAGTCGATAAGGATGACCCGGCCTTCGCGACGCCGACCAAGCCCATTGGCGGCTTCATGGAGGAAAAGCGCGCCCGCGAATTCGAAGAAAAGGGCTGGAATGTCGTCGAGGACGCCGGGCGCGGCTGGCGGCGCGTGGTGGCCTCGCCCATTCCCATGCGAATCGTGGAACTGGACGTCATCCGCGCCCTCCTGGACCAGGGTTTTGTCGTCGTCAGCGTGGGTGGCGGCGGCATTCCGGTCCTCGAGAACAGTAAAGGCGAGCTGCGCGGCACCTACGCGGTCATCGACAAAGACCGCGCCACCGCCCTGCTGGCGGAAGGCATCGACGCCGATCTGATGGTCATCTCGACGGCTGTCGAAAAGATAGCCCTCAACTTCAATAAGCCCGACCAAAAAGACCTGGATCATCTAACTGTGACAGAAGCCCACCGCTACATGGAGGAAGGTCACTTTGCGCCGGGCAGCATGCTGCCTAAAATCGAGGCGATTCTGCATTTCGTCAACAGTAAAGAGCGGAGGGCGCTCGTCACCGATCCACCTAACATCAAACGCGCACTCAACAAAGAAACCGGTACCTGGATAGAATACGAGTAGTGCTGTCGTAGAGGAGGTGAGGCCAACCGTAAATTGTTGCAGTTCAGGTGAAAGTCCACACCGTAGAAGTGAGGCGTTCGAAATACGTATTCGAACAAGTTCTTCATGGAGGACAAAAGGATGAAGAGGAGAACGTGGTTGTTTCTGGCTTTGCTGGTGACAGCCGGTATGCTGTTGGCGGCCTGCGGCGTATCGCCGCCCCCTGTTGAGGAAGAAGCTGCTCCCGCAGAGGAGGAAGCCGCCGAAGAAGAAGAGGCCCCGGCAGAAGAAGAAGCTGCCGAAGAAGAGGCTCCGGCAGAAGAAGCTGCCGAAGTCGGGTACCAGATCCCTGACATCGAAGAGGGCATGTTCAACGTCGCGTTTGTGTACATCGGCCCGCACGACGATGGTGGCTGGACCCAGGCCCACGACATTGGCCGCCAGTACGTGGCAGATAACGTCGATGGCGTCCACACGGCTTTCGTGGAGTTGGTGGCCGAAGGGGCCGACAGCGAGCAGGTGATTCGTTCGCTGGCCCGCAAGGGCTTCGACCTGGTCTTCACCACCTCGTTCGGCTACATGGACCCGACCGAGACTGTCGCCAGCGAGTTCCCCGACATCGACTTCGTGCACATTTCCGGCTTCAAGTCCAATGGCGAGAACTTCGGCAATCTGTTCGGCGCGATGGAAAATATGAAGTACCTGGGCGGCATGCTGGCCGGGTCGCGCGCCAGGATGGATGGCAACCTGAAGCTGGGCTACATGGCGACCTTCCCCATCCCGGAGGAAATCCGCCTGGGCAACGCCATCGCCATGGGTATGCGTGAGACCTGCCCAGAGTGCACGATGGACGTGCGCTGGATCAGCACCTGGCACGATCCGGTTATCGAGAAGGAAGCCGCCGCGTCGCTGTTTGACGCTGGTGCGCAGGTGGTCTTCACCGGAGCCGACACCCCGGCAGTGGCCGACGAGGCCGCCGAGCGGGACAAGTGGGGCGTGACGTACGACTACTTTGGCTCGTGCAAGATCGACGCCTGCCTGACTGCCCCCTACTGGAACTGGGGCCCGGTCTATGCCGACATCACCGAGCGCTCGATGGCTGGCGAGTACGTCGGCACAGCCGAGTACTTCGAGGCTGACACCGGTGGCCTGGGCCTGTTCGGCTTCATGGAAGGCGAGACACCGCAGCCCGGTGCCGCCGAGTTGCCCGAAGAGGACCTGCAGATGGTGCGGGACTTGCTCGCCCAAATGCTGGCTGGCGAGTTTACCCGCTTCGACCTGTTCAGCGGCCCGATTTACGACAATCAGGGCAACCTGATCATCGAAGAGGGCAAGAGCTTCGAGTTCAGCGACATCGACCAGTTCCCGCCAGGTGCCCCTGGCTTCGAATGCGAGTACTGCATGTACTGGTGGGCCGAAGGCGTCACCGCCGAACTGCCGGAACTGTAGAGATAACCCTACCAGCTTGTGGTTGGAAGTAAGACTCCACCCAACTGCGTAACCAACTTGGCGAAGCCGGGCGCTTTTCCGGTCCGGCTTCGCCAATCCATACACCAGCCATACCATAACCAGGAAAAGATACTATGCCGGAACCAGCCCTTGCAGTCGAGATGAAAGGCATCGTCCGGCGTTTCCCCGGCGTGCTGGCAAACGACAACGTTGACTTCGATTTGCGGGTGGGCGAGATTCACGCCCTGCTGGGCGAAAACGGCGCTGGCAAGAGCACCCTGATGAACATCCTGACCGGCCTGTACCACCAGGATGAAGGCGAAATTTGGGTCAAAGGCCAGCCAGTGCGCTTCAATTCGCCGCGAGATGCGATTTCCGTCGGGATTGGCATGGTCCACCAGCACTTCATGCTGGTGCCCTCTCACAGCGTCACCGAGAACATCCTGCTCGGCCTGGACACGCCGCGCTTCATCCTCAACACACCCCAATACGACCAGGAGATAGAGGAACTCCAGGATCGTTTCGGCCTGAAGGTAGACCCCAAAGCCAAGATATGGCAGCTCTCCGTCGGCGAGCAGCAGCGCGTCGAGATTCTCAAGATGCTGTACCGGGGAGCCGACGTGCTGATTATGGACGAGCCGACAGCCGTCCTCGCCCCCCAGGAAATCGACGAACTCTTCGAGACCCTGCGGGCCATGGTGGCCGAGGGCAAATCCATCGTGTTCATCAGCCACAAGCTGCACGAGGTCACCGCCATTGCAGACCGGATTACCGTGCTGCGGCGGGGCAAAGCGACGGCCTCTGGCATCGACGCGCGCACGACGGACCGCACCGAACTCGCCCACCTGATGGTAGGCCGTGAAGTGCTGTTCTCGCTGGACAAGAAAGAGCAGCAGCCCGGCCAGAAGGTGCTGGTCGTCGAGAACATACGGGCCGAGAGCGACAGGGGCTTGCCAGCGCTGCGGGGCGTATCGCTGGACGTGCGCGAAGGCGAAATCGTCGGCATCGCCGCCATTGCGGGCAACGGTCAGAGCGAGCTAGCGGAGGTCATCACCGGGCTACGCCCCTGCACTGGTGGCCGCGTGTTGGTCAACGAGCGTGAAGTCCAGGACCGCTCGGCACGGGTCGCCATCGACGCAGGCGTGGCCCACATCCCGGAGGACCGCACCCACGTCGGCACCGCGCCCAACCTCAGCGTCACCGACAACATTATCATGAAGAGCTATCGCCATCCGCCGGTAGCGCAAGGCTGGGCCATCAACCACATCGCCGCCCGCGACAGGGCCAGAGGCCTTAGAGAGCAATACGATATCATGGTGCCGGACGTGACGACCTCGGTGCGCCTGCTATCCGGTGGCAACCTGCAGAAAGTCATCCTGGCACGAGAAATCTCGGCGGAGCCCACCCTGATGATCGCCGTGCAGCCCACGCGCGGGCTGGATGTCGGAGCCATCGAGGGCGTGCGCCGCCTGTTATTGGACCAACGAGAGGCTGGGGCAGCCATTTTGCTAATCTCGGAAGAGCTGGAAGAATTGCTGGCGCTGAGTGACCGGGTCTACGTGCTGTACGAAGGTGAGGTCATGGGCGAAGTCCACGATCTGCAAAACGACCCCACAGAGGCCATCGGCATGATGATGACCGGCACTCGCCTGGCAGACTTGCAAGGGAAGAGTTCACCATGACGGCTCCTACGCTCTCATCCCCCCAGCGTGGCCTGCGGGTTCCGCTCAGGTTGCGTCTCGAACAACGGATGGAAGCCCCCGGCTGGCTGCCAATCGCTACCTCCATTGGCGGGGTGATTGTCGCGCTGGTCATCGGCGGCGCGATTCTGCTGGCCGTGGGCGGCAATCCCATCCTGTCCTACCGGCACATCTTCCGGGCGGCCTTCGGCAACGTGGGGGTGTTCAACGACACCCTGATAAAAGCTTCTCCGCTCATTATGGTTGGCCTGGCCTGCGCGGTTGCCTTTCGCATGCGCTTGTGGAACATCGGCGCGGAGGGACAGTTCTACGCCGGGGCTTTCGGGGCCAGCGCCATCGTCCTTGTCCCCATTTTGCCCCCGGAAACCTCCGCCTGGATCATGATTCCTGCTATGATGGTGGCCGGCTTTGTCGCGGGTGCATTGTGGGGCTTTGTGCCCGGCTATCTCAAGGCCAGGCTCAACGTCAACGAAATCATCACCACGCTGATGATGAACTACATCGCTTTCTCGTGGAACAACTATTGGATTTTTGCTCACTGGAACGAGAGTGGCTTCCAGATGTCGCCCACCTTTCCCAAAACCGCCTGGCTGCCGCGCCTGACCGACTATGCCAAACAAGTCCCCTTTTTCGCCGGACTCACCCTCCACCTGGGGATTGTCGTCAGCCTGGTGATGGTCGTCGTCGTCTGGTTCATCCTCTATCGCAGCCGTTGGGGCTACGAAATCCGGCTGATCGGCGATAACCCCAAAGCCGCCCAATACGCCGGGCTGAACATTGTGCGCAACACGGTGCTGCTCATGATGCTCTCCGGAGGATTGGCGGGGTTGGCCGGGATGGCCGAAATCACCGGCGTGGTACACCGTTTCCAGGACCGTATTTCGCCGGGCTACGGCTTTACCGGCATCATCATCGCCTGGCTGGCCAAACTCAATCCCTTTGCCGTGATACTCGTCTCCATCCTGTTTGGCGGCTTGATTCTGGCCGGGCGCGAGATCCAGCCCGCAGGCATCCCGCTCATGCTGCAGGGCATCATCCTGTTCTGCATCATCAGCAGCGAGGTGCTCGTGCGCTACCGCATCCGCATCCGTTGGCAGGAGGCGTAGTTCATGGACCTGAACATCATCTTGCACGCTGGCGCGGCCACGGGGACGGTGCTGCTCTTCGCCACCGTTGGAGAGCTTTTCACCGAACGCGCCGGGGTGTTGAACCTCGGCGTCGAAGGCATGATGCTCATCGGGGCCATGGCTGCCTTCAGCGTGGCAGTGGGAACCGGCAACCCCTGGTTGGCGCTCGGTATCGGGATGCTGGCCGGTGGCCTGCTTTCGGTCTTTCACGGCGTCGTGACCATCCACTTCCGGGCCGATCAGGTCGTCAGCGGGCTGTCGCTCACCTTCCTCGGCACCGGCGTCAGCCTCGTGCTGGGTGAGGGCCTGAGCGACGCGGGCGCCATCGCCCTGCTGCCGGTCTTCGACATCCCGCTGCTGTCGGCCATCCCGGTCATCGGGCCGATCTTCTTCACCGAGCATTCCATCCTGACTTACCTGGGTTACCTGTTCGTCCCGGCGACGTGGTTCTTCATCAACCGCACCCGCCCCGGCCTCCACCTGCGAGCGGTGGGCGAATACCCTGCCGCCGCCGACGCCCTGGGCATCGACGTGTACCGGCTGCGCTACCTGTACGTCATCGCCGGAGGCGCGCTCTGTGGATTGGCCGGTGCCACACTCAGCCTCGCCATCTCGCCCGGCTGGTTCAGCGAGAAGACTACCGGTGGCCTGGGCTGGATTGCCATTGGCCTGGTCATCTTCGCCCAGTGGGACCCCTTCCGGGCCGCGTTCGGCTCGCTCATCTTCGGCGCGCTGCGGCGTTTGATACTCGACCTGCAGGGTCCCCAGGCCGTCATGGGTATTCGCAATCCCTTCTACTTCAACCCGTACCTGGGCTTCTTCTTGCAGATGTTGCCCTTCGCCTTCACCATCGTCGTGCTGGTCATCGGCTCGCGCGAGGCCCTGCGAAAACGTCTGGGTGCGCCCGCTGCCCTGGGCATACCCTACGTGCGAGGTGAACGCGGGCTGTAACACTGGTATCATCGCGTGGCGTTGGTGGCAAGCCGGGGCGAATGCCATGCGCCCCTACGAGACTCGCCCAATACTGAGGAGAAACATCGCTCCATGAAACACGTCCTGGCGCTGCGCTGCACCATCTGCGGCGAGCGCTATTCACCCGAAGAAGTAGACTACGTTTGCCCCAACCACGGCGACGACGGCAATCTCGACGTCGAATACGACTACGACGCGGTGCGCGCGGCGCTCGACTTGACGAACGAAACCCGGCGCGACATGTGGCGCTACAAGCCCCTGATGCCCATCGACGCCGACGCACCCGTGCCCCCGCTATCTGTGGGCGGCACCCCCTTTTACCAGCGTGAATCGCTGGCGAAGCAGTTGGGCATCGGCGATCTATGGATCAAGGACGATGGGCGCAACCCAACCGCCTCGCTGAAAGACCGCGCCAGCGCCATGCTCGTCGCCAAGGCCGTGCACGATGGCCGCGACACCATCACGACCGCCAGCACCGGCAACGCCGCCGCAGCCCTGGCCGGACTGTCAGCCAGCGTCAGGCTGCCCGCCGTCATCTTTGTGCCCCACACTGCCCCCGAAGCCAAGATCACCCAGCTACTCGTCTATGGCGCACACGTCATGCTGGTCGAAGGCAGCTACGGCGACGCCTTTCACCTGACACTGGAGGCCATGCGCGAGTACGGTTGGTACTGCCGCAACACCGGCTTTAACCCCTACACCGTCGAGGGCAAGAAAACCGTCTCCTACGAGATTTGCGAAGACCTGGCGGGCCAGCCCGGCCAGTTCTCCGCCCCAGACGCCATTTTCGTCAGCGTTGGCGACGGCAATATCATCAGCGGCGTCCACAAAGGCTTGCGCGATCTGAAAGCGCTGGGCTTCATCGACCGCGTGCCGCGCCTGATGGGCGTCCAGGCCGAAGGGTCAGCCGCCATCGCCAAAGCCTGGGCAGCAGGCATCGACCCGCTGCACATGGAACCCGTCAAGGCCAAGACCGTGGCCGACAGCATCGCCGCCGCCGACATACCCGCCGACCGGATAAAGGCCACGAATGCCGTGCGCGACACGGGCGGCGCATACGTCACCGTCAGCGACGACCAGATTCTCGCGGCCATTCCGGCCCTGGCGCGCGACACCGGCGTTTTTGCCGAGCCAGCCGGGGCCGCCGCCTACGCCGGTTTGCAGAAAGCCATCGCCGAAAAACAGGTCGGCCCCTCGGACCGCGTCGTCGTGATCGTAACCGGCAACGGCCTGAAAGACATCGCCTCTGCCCGCCGCGCGGCTGGCGAGGCCCACAACGTCCAGCCGAATCTGGATTCGGTCAAGTCAGTCGTAGACAAGATTCTCGCAAAGTGATGGCCCAGGAATGTCAGATTCTCCTACCTTTTCAATTGTCGCGCCCGCCTACAACGAAGCGCCCATTCTGAAAGAGTTGCACAAGCGCATTGCCGCCGTCATGCAGTCCACCGGCGAGCCGTGGGAGTTGGTCGTCGTCAACGACGGCAGCCACGACGACACGGTAGACGTGCTGGGCGACCTGTTCGAGGCCGACCCGGAACACGTGCGAGTCGTCAATTTTGCCCGCAATTTCGGTCACGCCATAGCGGTGACGGCGGGCATGGATTACGCGCAGGGCGACGCCGTCGTGTTGATCGACGCCGATCTGCAGGACCCGCCGGAACTCATTCTCGACATGATCGCCAAGTGGCGCGAAGGCTACGAGGTCGTCTACGCGGTACGTGCCGGACGCGAGGGCGAATCCTGGTTCAAGACCCTAACGGCGGCGCTCTTCTACCGGCTCATCACCCGCCTCACTGACGTGGACATCCCGGTAGATGCCGGCGACTTTCGGCTGATGGACCGCCGCGTCGTCGAGGCGGTGCGCAGCATGCCGGAGCACCATCGCTTCGTCCGGGGCATGGTCAGCTGGGTCGGCTTCCGCCAGACCGGCGTGGAATACGTGCGCCAAGAGCGCTTCGCCGGGGAGACGAAATACCCCCTGCGCAAGATGATGCGCTTCGCCTGGGACGGCATCACCGGCTTCTCCTACGTGCCGCTGCAATTGGCGACCTTTCTCGGTTTCGTCTTCGCCGGGCTGAGTCTGCTCGCCATTCCTGTCGTCGCCTTCATGCGCTTGTTCCTCGAAGAGCAACCCCTGCTGGGCCAGGCTACCACGCTCATCGTGCTCCTCCTGGTGAGCGGCGTCCAGCTCATCAGCGTGGGCATCATTGGCGAATATCTGGGTCGGGTTTACAATGAAGTGAGGAGCCGTCCCCTGTACATCGTACGGGAGGCGCTCGGCTTCGAGGAGGATACAGCGCAGGTGCGAAAGCCTGTCGCCAACAGCAACCCATCTCAACAATCCTGATCGCTGGAGCGGGCTTAGTGCCCGCTCAATGAAATCCATATTTGATAGAGGAGACCGTTATCCGTGGCAAAGAAAACGCTAGTTACCGGACCAACCTTCGAGGAGATGCTGCACCCGGAGAAGATAGATCCGAAGACGCGCCAAGCGGCCATTAAGATGCGCGAAGAGGACCCGCTCGACCCCATCAACCTCTTCAACATCACGTGGAAAGACGACAACAACGAAATCTTTTATCACGTCGTGCCCAAGGAGTTAACCGGCGTGGAGGCCCCGATCGTGGTTTTGCACAGCGTCCACTTTCCGACGCGAAGCCACAAGGTCGGCGCGACCTACTCCGTGCTCATCGAGAAAGAGTTGTTTGGCGAGGTGGACCCCAGCGAGCACACCCTGGTCTGGCCCTCCACCGGCAACTACGGCATCGGCGGGGCCTACGTGGGCTGCCGCATGGAGTTCGACAGCGTCGTGGTGCTGCCTGCCGAGATGAGCCGCGAGCGATTCGAGTACATTGAGAAACTCGGCGCGCGGGTCATCGCGACGCCCGGCTCCGAGAGCAACGTCAAGGAGATTTACGACAAGACCTGGGAATTGCGCGAGGATCCCAAAGTGCGCGTCCTCAACCAGTTCGAGGTGATGGGCAACTACCGCTTCCACTACGCGGTCACCGGCAACACCATCGTCGAGTTGGCGGACGTTCTTCAGGGGCAGGGCATTGGCGACGGTCGCGTCGCAGCCTATGTGTCAGCCATGGGATCGGGCGGCACGATTGCGGCGGGCGACCGGCTGAAGCAGGTCTGGCCGGACCACAAGATCGTGGGCCTGGAGCCTATCCAGTGCTCGACGCTCTACGACAACGGCTACGGCGCGCACCGCATTGAGGGCATCGGCGACAAGCACGTCACCTGGATTCACAACGTCTGGAACATGGACGCCGTCATGTGCATCGACGATATGGCCTGCGTGCGCGGTCTGGCGCTGCTCACCGACGAGGTCGGTATGGACACGCTGGCGAGGCGCTACGGCGTGCCAGAAAAGGACGTCGAGGCGATGAGCGGCTTCTTCGGCATCTCCAGCGTCTGCAACGTGCTGGGCGCGATCAAGACCGCCAAGTTCTACAACTACGGCCCGGACGACGTTATCGTGACCATCGCCACCGACGCAATTGATCGCTACCACTCGGTGATGGATTGGCTGGAGAAGACCGAGGGCGAAATGGACGAGGTGCTGGCCGCCGACCGGGTGGCAAGCACCTTCCTGGGCCAGAGGAACGATTGGATTTTGGAAGGCACGCAGGAGGTGCGCGAGCGCTGGCACAACCTGAAGTACTACACCTGGGTGGAGCAGCAGGGCAAGACCGTGGAGGAACTGGACGCCCAGCGCGAACCCGGCTGGTGGGTCGAGCACCAGGAGATGGTGTCCGAAATCGACGAGCGCATCCTCGAGGCGCGCTAGCCCGGCACAGCATGTACCCGGAAGACCGCGTACTCGTCGGGGTGATGCCCAACCCGCGCGACTTCGAGATCGCGCGCGCGGAGCACTGGTACCGCGTGCCCCAGAAGAACGCGCCCAAGGGCATCCACGCCGAGTACGTGGCCTTCTACTTCACCAAAGCCTTTGGCGAAGACCTGCGTTGGGCCATCCACTTCTACGCGCGGCGAACCGGCCACGAGTTGGTCTTTCGCCGCGACCTGATTCCCGGCGAGCCTGACCACGAGCGCGCCAACCAGCTTTACTATAAACTGCAATTAGGCCCCATCCGCCAGCGCAAGCCCCCCATCGTCAGTTTGCGCTGGCGGCGGGTGGTCTTCATCCATACCACCTGGGACCGCTTTGCCAGCGCCAGCGAGATCAACGACCTGTTCAGCACCGACGACCAGTTCGTGGACCGGCTCTACCACACGCTCAGGGAGCAGGGCGTCTACACCCAGCTCCAGGTGCCGCTGCGCGAGTCCGGCGCGGACTACCTCGTCGATCTGGTCATCCCCTGCCAGGAGGGGGACGTGCTCGTCACGGCTGGCGACGCGCGTCCCGGCGATGCGCTGGCGCTCGTCCGCCACCTCGCTACCGACCTGGAAAACATCCGCTCGGCCATGCGGCAGCGCGGCGGCCCGCTGCTGCTCGACGTGCCGCTCGACGCCTGACGGTTCTACGTCGCTGTAGGGACGACAGACTTTCGCCCCTTTCCAAAAAATGTGAGGGATTAGCGCATGGGATGGGCCAAATACGCAATCGAAGCCTTACAAAACGGTGAGACTGTACAGGTTCGTCCAAGCGGTCACTCGATGAAAGGCAAAATCAACCACAAAGACATTGTCACACTTGCACCATGCGACCCGGACGACCTGGAGGTTGGGGACATCGTTCTCGTTCGTGTCCGGGGAAACGTGTTGCTTCACCTCATCAAGGCAATAGATGGCAAGAAGAAGCGATTTCTGATTGGTAACAACCGGGGCAAAATCAATGGTTGGGCCGGGCGAAATGGCATTTATGGCGTTGTTATTGAGGTCGAATCGCCAAACAACTGATTACATAAAGGTAAGGTGCGAAACATGACTTCACCTCTGCTAATCACAAACGGAACGCTCGTTACCTGGGGTGACGAACTGGTCGAGGACGGCGCGCTCTACCTGGAGGACGGCAGAATCGCCGCCGTCGGAAAGAGCGCCGATCTGACCAGGCAATACCCCGACGCCGAAACGCTCGACGCGCGCGGCCAACTGGTCATGCCCGGTAACATCTGCGCGCACACCCACTTCTACGGCGCATTCGCGCGCGGCATGGCCATCCCCGGCCCCGCCCCCAAGGATTTCCCCGAAATCCTGGAGCGCCTGTGGTGGCCGCTCGACCTCGCCCTCGACGAAGAAGCGGTGCGCTACAGCGCGCTCGTCTGCCTCGTCGATGCGGTCAAGCACGGCACCACCACCCTGATCGACCACCACGCCAGCCCCAATGTCATCGACGGCTCGCTGGACCTGATCGCCGACGCGGTGGACGAGGCCGGGCTGCGGGCCACCCTCTGCTACGAGGTGACCGACCGCAACGGCGCGGACGGTGCCCAGGCAGGCATCGGCGAGAACGTCCGTTTTCTGAGAGCCGCCAAGGACCGGCCCAACGTCGCCGCCACGTTCGGCCTGCACGCCTCGCTCACCCTCTCCGACGAGACGCTCGAAGCCTGCGCCACGGCTGCTGACCCCCTCGGCAGCGGCTTCCACATCCACGTCGCCGAGCACGAAGCCGACGAATACGATAGCCTGAACCGGAGCGGTTTGCGCGTCGTGGACCGCCTCGACAAATTCGGCATCCTGGGGCCGCAAACCATCGTCGCCCACTGCGTCCACGTCGACGCCTGGGAGATGGACGTGCTGCGCGACAGCGGCACCTGGGTCACGCACCAGCCGCGCTCCAACATGAACAACGCCGTCGGCGCGGCGGAGATCGACGCGATGCTGCGTGGCGGCGTCAAGCTCGGCCTCGGCAACGACGGCTTCAGCAACAACATGTGGGCCGACTGGAAAACCGCCTACCTGCTGCACAAAGTCGCCAACCGCGACCCGCGCCGCGCTGGTGGCTATGACATCGTGCAGATGGCGATTCACAACAACGCGGCGCTGGCCGGGATGTTCTTCCCCGACACCCCGCCCGGCGTGCTGGAGCCAGGCGCAGCAGCGGACGTGATGCTGGTGGACTACCATCCCACCACGCCGCTGACGGCGGGCAACCTCCCCTGGCACGTGATCTTTGGCTTCGAGGCGTCGATGGTCACCACCACCATTTGCGCGGGCCAGGTACTGATGCGAGACCGGGAATTGCTCACGCTGGACGAGGCCGCCATCACCGCCCGCTCGCGCGAGTTGGTCCCCGCCGTCTGGGAGCGCTACACAGACATCGCCGGGGCGCTCGTCTGAGCCATGCGTAAGGCCGAACCCACGCTCATCTCCCATCGCGGCGCAGCCGGGCTGGCCCCTGAAAACACCCTGGCCGGAATCCGGGAGGGCATCCGCCACGGCGCAAAATTCGTCGAGGTAGACGTACAGCGCTCAGCCGACGGTTTGCTGCTGTTGATGCACGACCTGACGGTGGACCGGACCACGAACGGCACCGGTCCGGTCAGCGACCTGACCTGGGAGGCGATCCGCGCGCTCGACGCCGGGACTCACTTCTCACCTGACTTCGCAGGCGAGCCGGTCCCGGCGCTCGACGCGGCCTTTGCCCTGGCGATTCGGCAGGACGTCACCCTGCTGCTGGAGATCAAGTACCCCGGCCAGAAGCCCGGCATCGAGACCCAACTGGCGGAAGCCATCGAGGGGGCAGGCGCGCAAGACCACACCGTCGTCATCTCCTTTGAGCATGACTTCTTGGGGCGTTTCAACCGGGTCGCGCCTCACGTCCCCGTGTCCCCCATCTGGTACCGCCCCGGCCCCGACCCCCAGATACCCAACACCCGCTCCGTCAACGTCCACTGGGCCACGGTTTTCCTCCGCCCCACCTTCATCCGGCAGACCCACCGGCGCGGTCATCACGTCGTCGCCTGGACCGTTAACGACGTGCCGCTGATGAGGTTGCTGCTCTGGCTAGGGGTAGACGGCATCGTCACCGACCTGCCCAACCTCTGGGCGAAAATCTAGAAGCATTTCCCTACCGGCAGCGGTTGCTATATAATCACCCCCCGGAAAGGAATGAAACGGTCAGGAGTGGACGTGACGAGCAAGAGTAAACTATTGCGCATCGCCGTGCTCGGCGGCACCGGCAAAGAAGGCAGCGGTCTGGCCGCCCGCTGGGCGCACGCCGGATACGACGTGGTGATCGGCTCGCGCCAGCAAGAAAAAGCCGAGCGCGTCGCCGCCGAAGTGAACGAACTACTGGGCCACGAGCTCATTCGCGGCATGCTCAACCCCGACGCCGCTGCCCAGGCCGATATCGCCGTGCTGACAGTTCCCTATGCAGCCCACAAACCCTCGTTGGAAAGCGTGCGTGACCAACTCCAGGGCAAAATCATGGTCGACGTCACCGTGCCCATGCAGCCGCCCAACGTCACCGAGGCATTCGTGCCCCCTGGCGGCTCGGCGGCCCAGGAAGCCCAGGCCCTTCTCGGCGACGGCGTGCGCGTGGTGGCCGCCTTCCAGCACATCTCACACACCCACCTCAAAGACATCACCCACCCCATCGACAGCGACGTGCTGGTGTGCGGCGACGACGACCAGGCCAAAGAAGAAGTCATCGCGCTGATCGTTGCCGCGGGCATGCGCGGTATCGACGCCGGAAAGCTGGCTAACGCGGTGGCCCTCGAATCCTTCACGCCCGTCCTGATCAGCATCAACAAGCGTTACAAGATCAAGAACGCCGGCCTGAAAATCGCGGGTCTGCCCATCTAAGCTGGTGAGCCACCCATCCATTACGCTGATAGGCGTGCCCGGTCTCCCACTCGTCGAGCCGGGCGACGACCTCGCCACCCTCATCGCCGAACAAGCTGCGGCCACAGGGTTGCAATGGCAAGACGGCGACGTGGTCGTGGTCACGTCCAAGATCGTCTCCAAAGCCGAAGGTCGTTTGGAGCGCCTGTCGGGAGTTTTTCCCGACGAGGAAGCCAGGCGCATCGCCGACCAATGCGGCAAGGACCCGCGCGAAGTCGCGCTCATCCTCCGCGAGTCGGCGCGGGTGTCGCGCGTCGCGCCCAACGTGCTCATCGTCGAGCGCCGCGACGGCGTGGTCTGCGCCAACGCCGGGATGGACCACTCCAATCTGGGCACTGACGACGACGTTCGCCTGCTCCTGCCCGAAGACGCCGACCGTTCGGCGGCCCACCTGCGCGAGCAACTGGAAGCGCTGTCTGGCGTCCAATTGGCCGTCATCATCACCGACAGCCACGGACGCGCCTTTCGCCTGGGCACCGTCGGCGTCGCGCTCGGCGCGGCGGGCCTGCCCGGCCTGCTCGACCTGCGAGGAGAGCGCGACCTGTTCGGCAACGTGCTCATCGCCACCGAGGTCGCCCTGGCCGACGAGATAGCAGCCGCTTCCGGCCTGCTGATGGGCCAGCGTGACGAAGCTCTGCCCGTGGTCGTCGTGCGCGGGCTGGCCTGGCCGCCGGACGCGCCCCACCGGCCCGCCGCCGCGTTGGTCCGCCCGCGCGACCAGGATTTGTACCGGTAATCACAGAATACTACCTGCGAGCCAATTGGATATAAACTCTCTGTTGGATATAATAAGGACGCGCCGCTCGATTCGCCGCTACCAGGATCAGCCAGTGTCGCGAGATATCCTGGAGCGCATGCTCGAAGCGGCGATTTGGGCCCCTTCGGCCCACAATCGGCAGCCCTGGCGCTTCGTGGTACTGACCCGCGCCCAGGACCGCCGCCGGTTGGCCGAGGCGATGGCCGCCCGCTTGCGTCAAGACCTGGAGGCCGACGGCGTCCCGCCGGAAGCCATCGAGGCCGACGCAGCACGCTCACTGGCAAGACTAACGGGCGCACCGGTGCTCATCCTGGCATGCCTGTCGATGGCCGACATGGACACCTACCCGGACGCCAGTCGCCAAGAGGCCGAGCGCATCATGGCTGTGCAAAGCGTGGCGATGGCCGCCCAAAACTTGCTGCTGGCGGCCCACGTCGAGGGCCTTGGGGCTTGCTGGATGTGCGCGCCGTTGTTCTGCGGAGATGTCGTGCAAGAAACCTTGGACTTGAGTTCCACCTGGGAGCCGCAGGGCATCATTGCGATAGGATATCCTGCCGAGCAGCGCGAGAAGACCCGCGCCCCGCTCGATACACGGGTGACGTTTTTATGACAACCGGCCAACACGTCGTGCTGCTGGTCGGCGGTGTAGGGGGAGCCAAGCTGGCCTACGGGCTGGCAGAGTTGCTCCCACCCAACCAACTCAGCATCGTAGTCAACACAGCCGACGACTTTGAGCTGCACGGCCTGCACATCTCACCTGACGTAGATACGGTGATGTATACTCTGGCGGGCGTCGCCAACCCCCAGACCGGCTGGGGCATCGCCGGCGACACCTTCGTCGCCAGAGAAGCGCTGGCGCGCCTGGGCCAGCCCGATTGGTTTTTGCTGGGCGACCAGGACCTCGCCACCCACATCACCCGCACCGACATGCTGCGAGAAGGCCACACCCTGACAGAGGTGACGGCCCATTTGTGCGCTCAGTTCGGGGCGAGACATCCGTTGCTGCCCATGACCGATCACCCCGTCGCCACCATCGTCGAGACGCCTGAAGGGGACCTGTCCTTCCAGGAATACTTCGTGCGGCGGCGCTGGCAGCCCCAGGCGCTCGGCGTGCGCTACCAGGGTGCGGCGGAGGCCGAACCGGGCGTGGCAGTGGCCGAGGCGCTGGACAAAGCCACCCTGATCGTTTTCGGCCCCTCCAACCCAATATTGAGCATTGAGCCCCTGCTGGCCGTGCCCGGCCTCCGCGCCCGTGTCGCAGCCAGCCCGGCCCCGCGCGTCGCCGTAAGCCCCATTATTGGGGGGAGGGCGGTTAAGGGACCCGCTGCTAAGATAATGGCGGAGCAAAACATAGAAGTCTCCCCGGTCGGCGTAGCCGCTCACTACGGCGATCTGCTGACCGGCATGGTCATTGACAAGAAAGATCGTGCCTTGAGCAACCCATTGGAACAGATGGGCCTGCGCGTGGCCGTCAGGCAAACGCTGATGACCACCTCCGAAGATAAGATATCGCTGGCAAGAGAATTACTAACCTGGATTGAGAGTGTCGCCGTATGACCACCTGGGCAATCGTTCCCGTCAAACCCCTCCTCCGGTCCAAGAGCCGTCTCGCGGAGGTTCTCACCCGCGAAGAACGCGAGGTCCTGAGCCGTGAGATGCTGGAGCACACGCTAGGAGTGCTCAAACTGTGCGACATCGTCAAGGGCGTGCTGGTCGTCAGCCGCGACCCGGCAGCGCTCTCCGTCGCCCGCGAATACGCCGTCAACACCCTGCAAGAGAGCGGCGCTCCCGAACTCAACACCGCCCTGACACGCGCCAGCCGGGTCGTGACCGCCTGGGGTGCAACACGGATTCTGATCTTACCCTCCGACCTGCCCCTGCTCACCCTGGCCGACGTACAGGCCCTGCTCGAAAACGGGCACTATCCCCGCCAGGTGGTCATCTCGCCCGACCGGCGAGAAGACGGCACCAACGCCCTGGTCATGAAACCACCCGACCTCTTCAAGCTGGGCTATGGCGTCGGCAGCTTTAACATTCACCTCCAACGGGCCGCCGAGACCGACACCCACGTTCGCGAGTACCGCTCGCCCACGCTGGCGCTCGACGTGGACATACCCGAAGATCTGGAGCTATACCGCGAATTGATCGCGGCGGGGTAGAGACTCCCACTCACCCCCGCCACGGCTGGAATTCCATACACACTTCCCAGGAGGGGTCTATGGCTGACCGAGTTGCACTCTATTTGCAAGACGCGCATCCCATCAGGGACGGCATCGACTATGTGCAATATGCCGAGGAAAAAGGCTTCGAGGCGGTGTGGCAGGCCGAATCGCGCCTCGTACGTGACGCTATCGTCCCGATGGCCGCCTTCGCCGCCACGACGGACAAAATCAAAATTGGCTCCGGCGTCATCAACAACTGGACGCGCAACGCGGCCATCATCGCCGCCACCTACCTCACGCTGGACGACCTCGCACCTGACCGTATCATTTGCGGCATCGGCGCTTGGTGGGACCCCCTCGCCATGAAAGTCGGCATCGAGCGCCGCAAGCCGCTCAGGGCCATGCGCGAGACGGTTGAAGTCGTCCGTGAATTGCTCACCACCGTCGGCACCGGCAAACAAGTGACCTACCAGGGCGAGTTCGTCAACGTAGACGGCATCGAACTCGACGTGGTGCATGGTCGCAAAGAGCCGCGCAACGTGCCCATCTACATCGGCGCGACGGGCGACAAGATGCTCGAAGTGACCGGCGAAATCGCCGACGGCGTCGTGCTCAACTACATGGTCTCGCCCGATTACAACCGCCGTGCGATGGAACGTCTGGCCGCCGGAGCCGCCAAGTCGGGCCGCTCCGTAGACGACCTGGACCGTCCCCAGTTGGTCATCTGCTCGCTGGACGACGAAGACCCCGGCAAGGCGCTCGACAACACCCGCAAGCTGGTCACCCAATACCTGGGCCAGCAGCCACACTTGATGAAGGCCAGTGGCGTCAGCCAGGACTTGCTGGACGAGGTGCACGCCGTCCTGACGTGGCCCGCCACCGAGGAAGAGATCGAAAACGCGATGAAGCTGGTGCCCGACGAAGTGGTCAACATGGTCAGCGCCTCTGGCACCGCCGAGCAGTGCCGGGCCAAGGTCCGCGAGTACGTCGAGACCGGCTGCACCTGCCCCATCCTTTACCCGCTGGGCGACGACGTGCGCGCCATGATTGACGCCTTTGCCGATGGCTACAGCAACTGACAGTCACGACCATCCGAAGCTGCAGCCCAACTCGCGCCATTGCTTTGCCTGCGGGCTTCACAACCCCGTAGGCTTGCGCCTGCGCTTTACAGACAACGGGCGGGACGAAGTACGGACCGCGTACCTCGCCCCGGCGCACTTCGAAGGCTATCCAGGCGTGGTGCACGGCGGCATCGTTACCGCCTTGCTCGACGAGATCGTCGGGCGCACGCCCATGATCGCCGACCCGAACCACTTCATGATGACCGTCAAGCTGGAGGTCAAGTTCCGCCAGCCGGTCCCCGTCGAGACGCCGCTGACCATCACCGGGCGCATGCTCAAGCACCGGGGCCGTCTGGCAACGGCGCGGGCTGAACTGCGCTTGCCAGATGGCACGCTGGCCGCCGAGGCCGAAGCCGTGCTCGCCGACCTCCCCGCCGACGTGCTCGAAGGGCAAGAGGTCGAGTTGCTGGATTGGCGCATCTGGCCCGACCACGCATAGGCAACCAGGAGCACACAACCTGAGAATGGCGTTTATGGCTAAAAACTACCTTGTCACCGGTGGGGCGGGGTTTCTGGGAATCAATTTCATCCGCTACCTGCTGCAAAAGGGCGAGCGCATCACCTCGCTGGATATGGCATCGTTCGATTACGCCGACGTGAAGAACCAGGTGAAAATCATCACGGGCGATATACGGGACAGAGCAGCTGTAGACCGGGCAATGGAGGGAACGGACATCGTGGTGCACGCCGCCGCTGCCCTGCCCCTCTACTCGCCAGAGGACATCTACTCCACCGACGTCGACGGCACCCGGAACGTTCTGCAATCCGCCAGCGAGCACGCCGTCGAGCGAGTCATCCACATCTCGTCCACCGCCGTGTACGGTATCCCGGATCACCATCCCCTGTTGGAAGACGATCCAATGCAGGGGGTAGGCCCCTACGGCGAGGCCAAGGTTTTTGCCGAGCAAGTCTGCGAGGAATACCGGGCAAAGGGCATGTGCATCCCCATCCTGCGTCCCAAATCGTTTATTGGGCCAGAACGACTGGGCGTGTTCGCCCTGTTCTACGAGTGGGCCAAGGACGGCAAGAACTTCCCGATGCTTGGCAACGGCAAGAATCGCTACCAGCTTCTCGACGTGGAGGACCTGTGCGAGGCGATTTATCTGGCCGCCACCGGCGACTGCGAGCGAGTCAACGATACCTTCAACATTGGTGCCAAGGAGTACGCCACCATCAGAGAGGAGTATCAGGCCGTCCTGGGCGCTGCCGGACACGGCAAGAGAATCGTGGCCCTGCCTGCCGCGCCCGCCATCTGGACACTCAGGATTCTCGAAGCGCTGCACCTGTCGCCGCTCTACAAGTGGATCTACGAAACCGTCTCCAAGGACTCATTTGTGTCTATCGAAAAGGCCGAGCGCATACTGGGCTTCAAACCTAAGTACTCCAACACCGATGCGCTCATCCGCAACTTCCAATGGTATATGGACCACCTCGACCAGTTCGAGAGCGCGTCGGGCGTCTCTCACCGGGTGCCGTGGAAGCAAGGCATCCTCAAGCTGGCCAAGCTGTTGTTCTAGTCGAGTGTAGCCGTCTTTCACAGAGCGAGGGCGAAATGCTTTACAATCTACGCGAAATTCACCGCCCCACCGACGTCGACGAAGCCGTCAAGCTGCTGCGCCGCAAGAAAGTGCGCACCGTCCCCATGGCAGGCGGCACCACGCTGGTGGGCGAGGGCGGGCCTGAAATCGAAGCCGTCGTCGATCTGGACGGCCTGGGGCTGGACAAGATTGACCGTCAGGCCAAAACCATTTCTGTGGGCGCGACGGCGACCCTGCAAGCCATCGCCGACGACCTCGGCGACGTGGCAGGCGGTTTGCTGGCCGAAGCAGCCCACCGCATGGCAGGCTGGCACATCCGCAACGCCGCCACGCTCGGCGGGACGCTGTACAGCGCCCCCTCCAACGCCCCCCTGCTGCCCGTGCTGGCCGCCCTGGATGCAGAAGTCACCCTCTACGCACCCAAATCGTCGACCACCGGCCTGCTCGATTTCCTGGCCCAACGCGATGCCTACACCGGGAAAAATGCCCTGCTGACAGAAGTCCGCTTTGCAGTGCCTTCCCAGGCAGTTAAGTTCAGCTTCGCCCACGTGGGCCGCACGCCCGCCGACGATCCCATCGTTTGTGCGGCAGCCCGCGTCGAGGACGGGGCCGAGCAGGTATGGGTAGGCGGCGTCACTTCGAGCGTGGTCGCCCTCCCCGGTGGCGATGCCGAACAGCTGCAGGCTGCCATCACCGCCCTGCCGGAAGTCATCTCTGACTTCCTCGGCAGCGCCGAATACCGCGCCGAGATGGCCACGGTGCTGGCCCACCGCGCCCTCAGTCAGGCCCGCGCCGCAGCGAATTGATGGGCCAGTTTGCCACGTCCATGGCTCGACAAGCCAATAGCCTGACCACACGCCTATCTGTCGGTGCGCTCCACGGCGAGCGCATCCGGCCCTGGCTGGTACTGCTGGTGATAGCCGCCCTGGTCGGATTGGTCTACGCCCCGACCGTCAACATGACCTTCTACGAGGAAGACCCGGTCGATTTCGGCCAATCGCAGGGCCGTACCTTTGCGGAGCTATTCACACTCAACACCAGCGGCATCTACTACCGCCCCTTCCAGCTAGGCTGGCACCACCTGTTGACGCTCCCGGCAGGCTACGACCCGCTCCCCATGCACGTGATGCGTCTTGCCTTCCACGTCGCCAACGGGATGCTGCTCTACTTTATCGTCCAGCGCCTCTGGAACCGTCCTCTCGTCAGTACCACCAGCGCCGTCCTGCTCGCGCTGCACCCCATGGCCGTGCACAGCGTCGTCCGCTTGCCCTCGTCCCAACTCGTGCTCGTCACCGGCATGTTGAGTGCTCTCCTGCTCTACCTGGAAGCCCGGCTCGCGGGCAGCAGGCTCGCCGCCGTCCTTGCCATCCTGTTCGTGGCCGTCACCCTGCTCATCCAGGAAACCGGCATCGCCCTTCCCGTCGCGATCCTGCTCCTCGAACGCTACCTGGTCAAGACGGCCCGCGTGCCGCGCATCGCCTGGGGCTTAATGGCGGTTTTTGGGCTTGAATTGCTGGCCTTCCTGGTCATCTGGCTCCAGATAAAAAGAACCGGCACTGGCGGTCTGTTAGAAGACTCCTTTTCCATCGGCGCGGCCATTTACCTGCTCCAGGCCGCCCTCCTTCCTGTCGCCCGTCTGCTGGCCGCCTTGACCGTCGAGCCACCCCTGGCGCTCATCGCCGCCGTCTACGCAGCCGGGCTGGCCGCGCTGGCCGCGTGGTACGCGCTGCGTGGCCGCCTCCTCGACTTTGTCCTGTTGTTTGCCATCTATCTGGTCGTTCTGGCCCCACCCTGGCTGGTCAAAGAATTCGGCTACTTCATCTTCGCCCACCGCATCCTCTACGTGGGCGTGCCCTGGGCGGCCATCCTGTGGGCCGGACTCCTGCTCGACCCCGGACCGGGCCGTGTCCGGTGGTCGCCTCCGCGCTGGCTCGCGCCCCTGGTTCTGATCCTCGTCGCCGGGTTGAGCGTGTTCGACGGTCTCTCGCTGGTGCGCCTCCACGTCACCGGCTCCGACCTGATGCACCAGATACTCGCTGCCCAGGCGAGCGCCGCTGCAGACGACGAGCTGCTGTTCGTCAACGTCCCGGACCGCTTCACCTACAGGCGGGAACCCTACCCCATCGGCGATTGGGGCATGCTGGTCGCGCCTGTGTCGATGGAATTGTCACGCTACGGCGAACTGCGCTACGGTGCGGCCCCGGAGACCATGTCGCTGTCAGCCTGGACGCTCGCTGCGGGCGACGTTGAGCAGACACCCTACGAAGTCACGACCCGTGGCAAGAACGCCAGCATGAAGACACGCTACAAAACTTTGCGCAAGGCCGAGCGCGTCTATCTGGTGACCTACCATCCCACCGCCCTCGAACTGCAAGAAGTAGGGACCGTTTTCCGCTCAAGAAATGCACCATCTACAAGCAGTTCTTTAGCCGAGTTTGGCGAGATGGCGCAGCTACTCACCGCCGAGACAGAAGTGCAGGAAGACACGCTTTACCTGACGCTCCGCTGGTTGAGCACCGGGGAGGCCAGCCCCGACGACACCATTTTCGTCCACGTGTCCGGCCCGGACCTGAACCCGGTGGCCCAGTCCGACGGCGACGCGCTGGGCGGCTTCCTGCCGCTCTCGGCGTGGCGGGTTGGCGACGTTATCGAGGACCGGCGTACCCTCACCGGCCTGCCGCCGGGCGACTATGCCGTCATCGTCGGTCTCTACGACCGGTCCACTGGCGAGCGCCTGCCGGTCACCCGGGGCCAGGAAATCTTCCCCGGCGGCGTCCAGGTTGGGCAAGTGAATATTTCTAGCTAAAATCTACTTAACTGTTCGCGAAGGGCAAGGAACTGATGGATATCACACTGACACTCAACGGCGAAAGCGTCACCTTCAGCGGCCCGCCCGGCCAAACCCTGATGGCCGCCCTGCGAGCCAACGGCGTGTTTGGCGTCAAACACGGCTGCGAGACCGGCGAGTGCGGCGCGTGTGTCGTCCTGGTGGACGGCAAGCCCGTCAATAGCTGCGTCATGCTGGCCGCCCAGGCCGCGGGCCGGACCGTCACTACCATCGAAGGCATGGGTGGCGAGCAGCAGCGCGGTTGGCGCGGCTCCGCCCCCCTGCACGCCTTGCAAGACGCCTTCATCGAGACCGGGGCCATTCAATGCGGCTATTGCACCCCGGCCATGGTCCTGGCCTCTGCGGCCCTGCTGGACGCCGAGCCGAACCCCACCGAAGCGCAGGTCCGTGACGCGCTGTCCGGTGTGCTGTGCCGCTGTACAGGTTACCTCAAGCCGGTGCAGGCCGTTTTGCGCGCGGCGGCAGTGCTCCGTGGCGAGGAAGTGCCGCCCATCGAGGGCGAAGGGGCCATCCCCGCCCCGCCGGGCCTGTTCGAGGCACCTGCCGGTGACGGCGAGCCGCCCGTGATGGCCGGTCCAGGCGGCCCGCGCACGCTCGTCCAGACCACGCCCATGCCGACCATGGTCGTCACCCCCGAAGTCGAGGCCCACGAGCACGTCGGCAAGCCAGAGCCAAAGGTGGACGCGGCCAAACTGGTTCAGGGCAAGCCCGCCTTCACCGACGACGTGGAGATGCGCGACATGCTGGTCGCCAAGCTGCTCCTCAGCCCGCATGCGCACGCCATTATCAAGCACATCGACGCCAGCAAAGCCCGCGCCCTGCCCGGCGTGCAAGCCGTCCTGACCCACGAAGACCTGCCGCGCGTGGCCTACACCACCGCAGGCCAGTCCGACCCCGAACCCGGCCCGCACGATAACTTCAGCCTCGACAACCGCGTGCGCTTCGTCGGGGACAGGGTGGCCGCCGTCGCCGCCGAGACCGAGGAAATCGCGCTGCAGGCCCTCGAACTTATCGAAGTCGAGTACGAGTTGCTGCCCACCGTCTTCGATCCGCGCGAAAGCATGAAGCCCGGCGCGCCCTTGCTGCACGAGCCGAACGACCACGAGCCGGAAGAGGCCCGCAAGTGGCACATCGAAGACCCCAACAAAAACCTGGCCGCCATGATCGAGTGGGAGTTGGGCAGCGTCGAGGAAGGCTTCAAAGCCGCCGACCACATCTTCGAGGAGACCTATTACAGCCCCAAGGTCCAGCAAACCCCCATCGAGCCGCACGTCGTCGTCACCTGGTGGGACGAGGATGATCGCCTGATTATCCGCACCAGCACGCAGGTGCCCTTCCACGTCCGCCGCATCCTGGCCCCGGTGCTCGGCCTGCCGGAGAAGCGCATCCGCGTCATCAAGCCCCGCATCGGCGGCGGCTTCGGCGTCAAGCAAGAGGTCCTCATCGAAGACATCTGCGCTCACCTGACCATCGTCACCGGGCGTCCCGTCCGCCTCGAATACACCCGCGCCGAGGAATTCTACGCCAGCCGCTCGCGCCACCCCATGTACATCACCATGAAGACCGGCGTGATGAACGACGGGACCATCGTCGCCAACGAGATGTACGCCCTTTCGGATACCGGCGCGTACGGCGCGCACGCCATGACCGTGGCGGGTAACACCGGCCACAAGGCCATGGCCCTCTACAATGCCCCCAACATCAAATTCCACACCGACATCGTCTACACCAACACTCCCCCGTCAGGCGCCTATCGCGGCTACGGCGTGCCGCAGGGTTTCTGGGCGCTCGAACCCCACGTGGAACGCATCGCTCGCGCCCTGAACCTCGACCCGTTGGCGTTCCGGCTCAAGAATGCTATCAAAGAAGGCGACGAGCACCCCGTCAGCAAAATCTGGAGCGAAGGCCGCGAAGGCTCCGCCGAATACATCAACACCTGCGGCCTGCCGCAGTGCGTCGAGCAAGGTGCGGCGGCCATCGACTGGGCCAACCGCTACGGAAACGAAAGCTGGCACGAGGTGCCCGGCGCGCCCCACCTGCGGCGCGGCATCGGCGTGGCCTGCGTGATGCAAGGCACCGCCATTCCTAACCTGGATATGGGCGCGGCCAGTATCAAGATGAACGACGACGGCTCGTTCAACCTGCTCGTCGGCGCCACCGATCTGGGCACCGGCTCCGACACCGTGCTGACCCAGATGGCCGCCGAGGTGCTGGGCTGCCCCTCCGAAGACTTTATCACCTACTCGTCCGACACCGACTTCACCCCCTTCGACAAGGGGGCCTACGCCTCCAGCACCACCTATATCTCAGGCCGGGCCACGGTCAACGCCGCCTTGCAAGTCGCCCACCAGATCAAGCAGGTAGCAGCCCGCATGCTCTCCAACGAAGGCGACCCGGTTGCCCCTGACGACCTGGTTCTGCGCGACCGGGCCACCTGGGCACCCGACGGGCGCTCGGTCACCCACCGCGAGGTCGGCATGAATTCGCTGCACCACGAAAACCAGCACCAGATCATGGCCGTCGGCTCCTACGTCTCGCCGGAGTCACCGCCGCCCTTCGCCGCGCAGTACGCCACCGTCACCGTGGACACCGAAACCGGCCAGATCACCGTCGACGAGTTGGTGATGGCCGTCGATTCAGGCGTCATCATCAACCCGGTCACCGCCTCCGGCCAGATCGAAGGCGGTATGGTGCAGGCCCTCGGCTACGCCGTCTGCGAAGAGATGGCCTTCGACGAGAAGGGCCACATGCTCAACCCGCGTTTCGGCCCCTACAAAATCTTCCGCTCCGACGAAATGCCCCGCCTGACGACCATTTTTATCGAGACCCACGAACCCAGCGGTCCCTTTGGCGCGAAGGCCGTCGCCGAAATCCCGTTGGACGGGGTTGGCCCTGCCGTCGCCAACGCCGTGCTCGACGCCGTAGGCGTCGAAATCAACGACGCCCCGCTTACGCCCGAAAGGGTCTGGCGCGCGCTAAAGAAACTGTGAATACGCATCAAAGGAGAACAGCATGAAAATCACAAGAACGTGGGGCGGACGCTTACTCGCCATCTGGCTCCTGCTGATCGGTCTGTTGCCCCTGCTCACCGTCAACCTGCCCGTCAGCGACACCGCCCTCAACGTGCTGGCTGCCATCGCCGGGCTCCTGATTCTACTTGACCGCTAGCGCATGCTTCATTCATACATATGCATTGTGGGGCACGGCACCGCCGTGCCCTGAGAATCCATAGGTAACCATCGCACCCATGTCTGACCGCGCCGTGTACGAAGCCATCCTCGAAAGCCACGCCACCGGCGAGGGCGGCACCCTCTGCACCGTCGTCAGGGCCTCCGGCTCCGTGCCGCGCCACGAAGGGGCCAAGATGCTCGTCAAACCTGACGGCAGCATCGTCGGCACCATCGGCGGCGGCGAGATGGAAAGCCGCATCATCGCCGACGCCCTCGCGGTGTTGGACAAAGGCGAGGCGCGTATCGTACACTATGAGTTGGTCGACCCCGCGTCCGGCGACCCCGGCGTGTGCGGTGGTCAAATGGACCTTTTTCTGGAGCCGATCGTGTCCGACGCGACGTTGCTCGTCATTGGCTGCGGTCACGTAGGAAAAGCGCTGGCCCAATTGGCCCACTGGCTAGGCTGGCGGGTGGCCGTCTCCGATGACCGCGAGGAATTCTGCAATCCCGACCACATCCCTGAGGCCGACGTCTACCTGCCCGTCCACCCCTCCAGGATCGTGGACGAGTTCAAGATCACCGGCCAGACCTACGTCGCGGCGGTCACGCGCAGCGTCCCGCTCGACGTCGAATTTCTGCCAACCCTGCTTGCCACCCCCGCCGCCTACATCGGCGTGATGGGCAGCAGACGGCGTTGGGTCACTACCTACAAACAACTGCTGGAAGCGGGCGCGGACGAGGAGCGCCTCGCCCGGCTGCACGCCCCGCTCGGTCTCGAACTCAACGCCGAGACCCCGGCAGAAATCGCCGTCAGCATCATGGCCGAGATCATCTCTCACCGTAACGGCGGCACCAACGAACCGATGAAATGGCTAGGCACGGAAACGGCTGCGGATGAAGCATCACTCGCCAAAGGAGACTAAGGGGGGCGCGGATGGCTGAAGAACGCTATCCACTGATACTCGTTCCAGGCTCGATGGCCTCGGAACTCTACCTGAACGACGACCAAATCTGGCCCGCCGACGAGTTCGGCGACTTCGCCAAACTCCGCCACCTCAAAGGCGGCACACTGAAGGTGGGCGACATCGTTCGCGTGGCCCGGCCCATCCCCAAGATCGGCCTGGGCAGGATGGACCTGTGGGATTCGTTTATCGAGAACTTCCTCATCAAAGACCTCGGCTACGTCGAGGGCGAAGACCTGTTTGTCTTCCCCTACGACTGGCGTCATGACATCCGCCAATCCGCGCAACGCCTGCACGGAGCGATGGAAGACTTCGCCGCAGCCGTGCGCAAGGCACGCAAGCTCAAGCCGGGCGACGTGGTCAGATTCTACCTGATAGGCCACAGCCTGGGGTCCCTGGTCTGCCGCTGGTGCGTCGATCAGGAAGGCGGGCGCGATCACGTCGCCCGTATGATGCTGCTCGGCCCCGTAGATCGCGGCATCCCCAGCAGCTTCATGATGCTGGCTACCGGCAATCTGGGCGACTTTGGAGAGTCCAGGCCGGTGATGAATTTCGTCATCGACACGGTGCTGCCCCGCCTCCTGGGCGGTCTGGCCGACGTGCTGCGCAGTATGAAACCCATCTACCAGACCCTGCCCGGCACCCCCTTCGTATTCGGTCCCGGCGGGCAAATAGACATCTTCCAGGACACGTCCTGGCTGGGAGATGCCGGAGATACCGAACGCCAGGAATGGCTTGCCCATCTGCAAGGGGCCAGCATCGTCCAGGAGGCCATGAGCCAGCCGCCCGCCGTGCCCACCACCTACGTCTACGGTCTCGGCGAGCAAACGCCCGAAAGCATCCACGTCAAACCCGTCGAGGGCGGCGGCTACGATTGGGCCAACGCCCGCATAGACTGGGGACGGGGCGACGGCGTCATCCTCTCGCGTTCGGCCTGGCCCGGCGACCTCGAAGCCGGGGTCGAAGTGGCCTGGGTAGACACCGGGCACAGCAGCCTGCACCGCACCGACGAGGTGCGCGAGCGGCTCAAGAACGAGACCTTGCTGCCTCCCTCCCTGGACACCTACGAAGGCCCCAGTGGCCTCTCCCCGGAGGAAACCAGGGAATATCTCCAGGCCATCGTTGAAGGGGACCGCTACATATCTGCTTCAGAGGAAACCAAGGGCCACCGGGTAATCGCCCTGCCCGCCGACCCCAGCCGCCCCACCGAGGATGTCAGGGCCGTCATCCGCGCCGTCCAACCCGGCCAGCCCCTCGTGATCCTGGGCCGCAAGGGTGCGGGCAAGAGCGAAGCCCTGCACAGCGTCATGTGGCACGTCGCCCAGGCCGGTCTGGAGCCGGATGGCGAGCTGCTGGTTCCCATCTACCTGGACCTGCGGCGCTACCGGGGCGATGACGACTTGCTGACCCTGGTCTGGTCCACCATCGCCGAGACGGGCACCAAGACCTTTCACCCAGACGTGATCAGGGGATTGCTGGAGCACGTGCCCAGCCTGGTCTTCCTCGACGATCTGGGCCAGGCGCTCCACCGCCACCCGGAGACGAGCATAACCGCCATCAACACCTTTCTGGAGACCTTTCCCAGGATGCGCGCCGTGTTCGCCGCCGAAAGTGACAGCTACGAGGGCCAGTTCCCGCAGGCCCGCCACTACATGCTCATGTCCGTAGAGCTGGAGAAGGCCACCTCGGCCATGCCGCGGCAGGTCGGCGACGTTATCGTCGCCATCATCGGCGACAATGCCTCCAATATCGCCATAGGCCGCGACAGCAGCGCTACTTCCGTCGACGTTGCTGCCGAGACCATCACCAGCACCCAATCCAGGCGCGGAGAAGAACCCGAAGTAGACTACAAACTTCTGAGCGAATTAGTGGGCGCTGCCCGCGACCAGGACTGGGACAAAGTAGAGTCCATCACCCAGGAAGTGGCCGATACCATCGGAGAAAGTACAAGCTAACCGGACCATGTGGAGCAACTACTACACCCCAACCACCCTCGACGAAGCGCTGGCCTTGCTGGCCGAACACCGCGAGTCGGCCCGCATCGTCGCGGGTGGCACCGATATCATCATCGAACTGGAGCGCGGCCTGCGACCCGGCGTCACCGCCCTGATCGACGTTTCTCGCCTGCCCGGCCTGGACGACATCACCCTGGACGACGACGGTCGCATACACCTCGGCCCGCTCGTCACCCACAATCACTGTGTCGGCTCGTCGCTCGTCGTCGAGCGCGCCCTGCCCCTGGCCCAGGCTTGCTGGGAGGTTGGCGCCCCCCAGATCCGCAACCGGGGCACCATTGCCGGAAACCTGATCACTGCCTCGCCCGCCAACGACACCATCACCCCCTTGTGGGCGCTGGGCGCAGCCGTCACCCTCCGCTCCACGCGCGGCGAGCGCACCCTCACCTTCCCGGAGTTCTTCCAGGGCGTGCGCACCACCGACCTGCAACCCGACGAGATGATGGTCGACATCAGCTTCCCGTCCATGACCGAGGGCCAGCGCGGTATGTTCATCAAGCTGGGCCTCCGCCGTGCCCAGGCCATTTCCGTGGTGAACAATGCCGTCGTCCTCACTCTCGACGGCGACACCGTCACCGCCGCCAGCATCACCCAGGGCAGCGTCGCGCCGACCATCGTCCCCTCGCCCGACGCCGAGGCCTACCTCGTCGGCAAGCCCCTGACTGCCGAAGTCATCGCCGAAGCCGCCCGGCGGGCCGCCGCCGCGCCCACACCCATCGACGACGTACGTGGCACCGCAGAATATCGCACCGAGATGATTCGTGTCACCGTGGCCCGCGCCCTGCGTGCCTTGCGCGATGGCACCGAGCGCGACGCCTACCCGCAGGACCCCGCCATGCTCTGGGGGCCAAACGAAGGCCGCGTCTCCATGGCCGCACCCGCAAGCGCGCTGGAGCACACCGCGGAGTCCGACATCCAGACCACCATCAACGGCCAACCCTACACCCTCAAGCGGGCGGCTCACCAAACCCTGCTCCGCGCCCTGCGCGAAAGCGCTCTGCTGACCGGCACCAAGGAAGGCTGCGCCGAGGGCGAGTGCGGTGCCTGCACCGTCTTCCTCGACGGCGTCGCCGTGATGGCCTGCATGGTCCCTGCGCCGCGCGCCCACGGGGCGGAAATCGTCACGGTAGAGGGCTTGGCGCGCGACGGCCAGCTCCACCCCATTCAGCAAGCCTTTGTCGAACAAGGCGCGGTCCAGTGCGGCTACTGCACCCCCGGCTTTCTGATGTCGGGCGCAAAACTGTTGGAGGAGCGGCCCCATCCCACGCCGGAAGACATCCGCACCAGCATCACCGGCAACCTGTGCCGTTGCACCGGCTACTACAAGATTCTCGACGCTTTTGAGCAGGCCGCCGAACTGGCTGCCGAACGCCAGACTTTGAAACTTGAGGATTGATGTCGATGACAGACTACGAGAGAAGGCAGAAAGAGGAAGCCAAACGCAGGCGCAGATCCTTTACCGGATTGTTCGGCTTTATCATGATGGTGGTGCTTGGCGCATTTTCCTGGAGCATCGCTCCCTGGGGGCGCTCGCTCCTCGAACAAAACTCCGGCATCAGCTTCCCCGGCGCATGGCCCTACTGGTACGGTCGTGCCTTGATCGCTCTCATCATCTTCGTTCTGCTGTTCGCCGTCTCCATGATGTTGATAGCAGTTCTCGCCGGGTCGCAGGCCGACCCGCATGACGTTCGCACCTCGCCCAAGAGGCGCGGGCGGCGCTGATAGCGGAGGCCCGTCTTGGAACGAACTGTCCCCCGTACCGGCAGCGAAGAAATCGAGCTGTACATCCGTACGTATTACTCGCTGTTGCGCAGCACGAGCGAGGTCGCCATCGGCGCGCTGGTCGAGGCCCATGCTGCCATGAACTCTTCGCTGCACGTCGAGGCGGACAGCGCCACGCCGGACATCTCGGCCTTCCTCTACTGCGCCAACCGCCTACCTGCCTGCATCATGGACGTGCGCCTGGTGCTGTTGGGCCAGACGCAGGACGTGTTCTCGCGTCGTGGCTACCAGCAGGTCGAAGAATGGCAGGAAGTGCTGGCCCCCGCCCGGCGGCGCAGGATGCTCTACGACGGCGACGAGACGCTGGCGGTCTACATCGCCAGCCGCTCCGACATCGATGATCTGATCCCCATGCTCACCGCCTTCCAGATCGAGTGGCACAAGCTGCACACCCTGATCCGCAGCAGCGGCCAGATGAAGTCCTTCCTGGCCGAGCAGGCCGCTTCCGGCGCTCTCCCTGACGACGACATGCTGGAGACGCTGGCGGGCGGGTTGGGCATCCCCCTCGGCGACGTGGAACGCCTCCACGCCCTCTGGGGCGATGCCCTGGCAGCGCGGCTGCATCGCATCGCTGAGCACGACAAGAAATTTGCCGTCAAGCAACTGGCCGGTTCCTTTGCCGACTATCGCAAAGCCACCCAGGAATGGTGGCTCCACGTCGCCGGGTCCGTGCCGGAGATCGACTTCTCCGCCTGCCCGGTCTACTTCGTCAGCAGCAACACCCACAGCATCGTCAACCTCTGCTCCGGCCACGCCCTGCGCCTCAAAGACGATTTGTTGAGCTTCATCGAACAGACCGGCCACGAAGCTTTGCTGGCCGAATACCACGACATCGAAGCCAGACACGTGCCCAGCAGCCGCGAGAATTTCCTCTACTACACGCTCCGCCAATTCCTGAACGCCAACGGCGACCAGGCGCGGGACGAGCGGCTGGCCGACGAGCGGGCCGTCGGCATCCAGCGCATCCCCAGCCACCACACCTTCGACGTGGACGCCCAGGTCATCCAACTCAGCGCGCTGCGCCCCGACTGGATCGACCCCCGCCTGTGCCTGGACGGCATCGACCGGCTGGCCGACTCGTCCGCCGTCATTCTCAACATCGACTACCCGCTTGGCATGGCCGCCTACCAACTTCTCAGCCAGGTGGCTCAAAGCGTGGGCGTGCTGGCCGGTGTCTACGTGATGGGCAAGGCTGCCACGCTCAACGGGCGCATCGGCGACGTGATGATCCCCCAGGTGGTGCACGACGAGCACTCGCGCAACACCTACCTCTTCGACAACTGCTTCGACGCGGCAGACGTTACCCCGCATCTGGTCTACGGCAACGTGCTCGACACCCAGAAGGCCGTCACCGTGCGCAGCACCATTCTGCAAAATCCCACTTACATGGGCGTCTTCTACCGCGAGGGCTACTCCGACATCGAAATGGAGGCCGGACCCTACCTCTCGGCCTGCTACGAGAGCATCAGGCCCATCCGCTATCCCATCAACGAAATCGTGACTCTCTACAACGCCCCCTTCGAAATCGGCTTTCTGCACTACGCCTCCGACAAGCCCCTGCGCGAGGGCAGGACCCTCGGCGCAGGCGGCCTTTCCTACCGGGGCATGGACCCAACCTACGCCACCAGCATCGCCATCTTGCGGCGTGTCATCGCCCGCGAGATCGAGGTGCAAACCCAACGCGAGCCTCAAGGAGCCTGACCGTGACGTCTTCGCAGACCATCGGACAATCAGCGCGGCGCGTGGACGCCGTGGACAAAGTGACCGGCGAGGCGCTCTATCCGGGCGACCTCGTGCGCGAGGATATGCTGCACATGAAAGTCCTCTTCGCCGGGCGGCCCCACGCGCGCATCCTGTCCATCGACACCGCCGCAGCCGAAGCTGCCCCCGGCGTGCACGCCATCTTGACTGCCAAAGATGTGCCCGTCAACGAGTACGGCCTCATCATGCCCGACCAGCCGGTGCTGTGCGGGCCTGGCGGCGACAAAGAAGGAGCCGACGTCGTGCGCTGCGTCGGCGATCAGGTCGCGTTGGTTATCGCCGATACCGAAGAGCAGGCCGCCCACGCCCTGAAGCTGATCGCGGTCGAATACGAAGACCTGCCGGTCATCACCGCCCCCTTCGACGCGATGGCCGAGGGAGCCTACCAGATACACCCCAATACCCCCGACAACGTCATCCTCCACAACCGCATCCGCAAGGGCGACATGGCAGCGGGCTGGGAGCAGGCCGACGTCGTGGTGGAGGGCACTTACCACACCAGTTGGCAAGAACACGCCTACCTCCAGCCCGAAGCGGGGCTGGCCTACATCGACGAGGAAGGCCGCGTCACCGTCGAGGTGGGCGGCCAGTGGACCCACGAAGACCAGGAGCAGATCTGCCACGCGCTAGACCTCCCGCCGGAGCAGGTGCGCGTCATCTATCCGGCCATCGGCGGCGCGTTCGGCGGGCGCGAGGACATGTCCATCCAGATCATCCTGGCGCTGGCCGCCTGGAAGCTCCGCCGCCCGGTGAAAATCGTCTGGACCCGCGAGGAATCCATCATCGGCCACCACAAGCGCCACCCGATGACCCTCAAAGCGCGCTGGGGCGCAACGCGCGAGGGCAAGTTGGTCGCCGCCGAGGTGGAAGTCGTCTCCGACGCCGGGGCCTACGCTTACACCTCTACCAAAGTCCTCGGCAACACCACCCTGATGTGCACCGGCCCCTACGAAATTCCCAATGTGCACGTCGATACTTACACGGTTTACACCAATAACCTGCCCTCCGGCGCATTCCGGGGCTTTGGCGGCCCGCAGGGCACCTTCGTCGCCGAGGGACAGCTCAACAAGCTGGCCGAAGCGCTGGACATGGACGTGGTCGAACTCCGCATGAAAAACGTGCTGACCGAAGGCGCGCTGCTCTCGGTGGGCACGCCCCTGGTCAAGGGCGTATCCATTCCCCAGGTGGTCGAAAAATGCGCCGAGGAAAGCGGCTGGCAGCGCACTGCGGACGGCTGGCAGATGCCGGAGACAGAGCAGCCTGCCACCCCGTACAAACGGCGTGGCATCGGTTTCGCCTGCGCGTTCAAGAACGTCGGCTTCAGTTTCGGCGCACCGGAGCAATGTACCGCCACCGTCGAGCTACACGGTGGGGCCGAGATCGAGGAAGTTGTCCTGCGCCACGCCGGAGCCGAAGTTGGCCAGGGCACCCACACCGCCATGGCCCAGATGGCCGCCGAAGCAGCAGGCGTCCCGCTCGAAAAGGTCCGCCTGCACATGTCCGACACCACCACCTCTGGCGATTCAGGCAGCGTCTCGGCCTCGCGCATGACCTTCATGGCGGGCAACGCCATTCGCGGCGCGGTTGAAGAAGCGCTGCAAGCCTGGCGGGCAGAGGAGCGCCCTGCCATCGCCACCTACCAATATCGCCCGCCCAAGACCACACCCTTCGATCCCAAGACCGGCGAGTGCGAGCCAAACTTCGCCTATGGTTACGTCGCCCAGATGGCCGAAGTCGAAGTCGACCTGGAGACCGGCCACGTCGATCTGGTGCGCGTCGTCTGCGCCAACGACGTAGGCCGCGCCATCAATCCCCAACAGGTGGAGGGACAGATCGAGGGTGGAGTCGTCCAGGCCCAGGGCTACGCCATCATGGAACACTTCCAGATGCAAGACGGCTTCGTCCAGACGCCCCATCTCAGCAACTATCTCATCCCCACCGTGCTCGACGTGCCGCAGGAGGTGCGCTCCGTCATCCTGGAATATCCCGACCCCATAGGGCCTTGGGGCGCGCGCGGCATGGGCGAAATGCCCTTCATGCCGCTGGCCCCGGCTATCACGGCGGCGGTCCACGACGCCACTGGCGTCTGGTTCGACAGCATCCCGCTCACCCCGGATAAGGTCGTCGCCAGGCTGCGTGAGGCGGGTCTGGGGGCCGATTGAGCATGGACGTGCTCTTCCGCAACGTGCTGGTGCTGGTGCGCGGCGGGGGCGATCTCGCTTCCGGCGTCGCCTACCGCCTGGCCGCTGCGGGCTTCCCCGTCATCATCACCGAGTTGCCCGCCCCCCTGCTGATAAGGCGCAAAGCCTGTTACGGCACGGCAGTCTTCGAGGGCCACGTCACGGTGGATGGCCTGACCGCACAGCGCGTGCAGAGTCCCGCCGAAGCGCTCGCCACCCTGGGAGAGGGCAGGCTGCCCGTCTTGGCAGACGCCTCCGGCGGCGCGCTGGCGACCCACCTCTACGGTGACCCGGCGGTGCTCGTGGATGGGCGCATGGCGAAGACCAACCTGGGCACCACGAAGGACGACGCGCCGCTCGTCGTGGGCCTGGGGCCGGGCTTTACCGCCTCGCTCGACTGCCACGCCGTCGTCGAAACCAATCGCGGCCACAACCTGGGCCGCGTCATCTGGAACGGCTCCCCTGAGCCAGACACCAAAACGCCGGGGCTGATCGGCACCCAGCGCGCCCGGCGCGTGCTGCGCGCCCCCGCCGACGGGCACGTCGAAGGTCACGCCGAAATCGGCGATCTGCTGGAAGAGGGCCAATTGGTCGCCAGCGTGAACGGCCACGACATCCGCGCGCCCTTTCGGGGTGCGCTGCGCGGCCTCATCCATCCGAGTGTTGCCGTCACAACCGGGCTGAAAGTCGGCGACGTCGACCCCCGTGCCAACCCGGACTACTGCGACACCATCTCCGACAAGGCGCTGGCCGTAAGCGGCGGCGTGCTGGAGGCCGTGCTGGCCAGCCAGGCCATCCGGGAGCGGTTGTTCCGGTGAGACTCTACCAGGCGTTGGGCGTCAGGCAAGGCGACGTCGTCGCCTTTGTCGGCGGCGGCGGCAAGACCAGCGCCATGCTCTGCCTGGCCCGCGAACTACGCGAGCTTGGCCTGCGCGTGCTGTCCACCACCACCACCCGTATCGCCAGCCGCGAAATTGACCGCTCGATTAGCCAGCTGGCACTGGGTGGTGCCCAACTTCCCCCGCCCGCGCTGGCCGACATGCTCCAGGCGAACGGGCACGTTTTCATCTATCAGAAATTGAAAGCTGACGACAAGCTGCAAGGCTTGCGAGCGGAGTGGTTCGACCAGCACATCGCCACCACGTCCTGGATGGACGTTACCCTCGTCGAAGCCGACGGCGCGCGGCAGCTTCCCTTCAAAGGTCCCTACTCCCACGAGCCGGTCATCCCTGCCACCGCCACCCTGGTGGTGCCGGTTGTTGGCATGAACGCGCTCGGCCTCCCGCTCGACCTTGAGCACGTTTACGGCGCGGACATGATCGCCGCCACCACCGGCCACGCCGAAGGTGCGCCCGTCACCCAAAGCCTGATCGCCGAGGTGCTTGTTCACCCCTGGCTTGGCCTGAAAGGCGTGCCGGAAGGCGCGCGCGTCGTGCCCTTGCTTAATCAGGTCCAATCTGAAGACACGTACGTCGCCGCCAGCGTCATCGCCCGCCGCGCCCTCCAACGGCGCAGCATCCACCGCGTGGCCGTTGGTGCCGTGCAGGACGAGCGCGGGCCGGTCTGGGAAGTCCACAAGCGAGTGGGCGCAGTCGTGCTGGCGGCGGGTCGATCCACGCGCATGGGAAGCACGAAAATGCTGCTGCCCTGGGGCGACGCCACCGTTGTCACGCACGTCTGCCGCACCCTGAGCGACATGGGCCTCGATACCACGGTCGTGGTCGGCCACAAAGCGCAGGCCGTCGCCGACGCCCTGGCCGGTTTGCCGGTCAACCTGGCGCGCAACCCAGACTTCGCCCACGGCGAGATGCTATCCTCGTTGAAGGTCGGTCTGGCCCGACTGGAAGCGCGCGGTGCCGAAGGGTGTCTGGTCGTCCTCGGCGACCAGCCTACCCTTCGCTCAGAGATCATTCACATGCTGCTGCAAGCCTACCGGGAGGGGCGCGCAGGCATCATCGCGCCCAGCTACCGCCAGCAACGCGGCCATCCCGTCCTCATCGACCGCCGCTACTGGCCCGAAATCCACAACCTGCCGCCCGGCGCGGCTCCCCGTGATGTCGTGCGCGCCCACGAAGACGACGTTTTCCACATCGTCGTCGATACCCCCTCCATCCTGCACGACCTCGACACCCCTGAAGACTACGAACAGGCCCTCAGCGACCTGGACTCCGGCGACCAATAGCGGCCCTCGTGCTGACGCCCCAGACAATGCAGCTATACCATAGCGCCTGGAGTTTCCGGGGTCGTCGTTCGGCTGACCGCTGACTGCCGACTACTCCGGCGTCACCGTCGGCCCTGGCTGGATCGCCGGAGAGGCAATCGTCAGGGGAATCTCACACGGCGTCGGGAAGCTACCCGCCGTGTCCACCACCACCAACCGGAACCGGTAGGCACCCGGTTCCAGCGACGTGGCATCCCATGTGCCCAAGAACCCATTCGCCACCGGCGTCGTAAACGTGCTCAACGTCGCCCACGCGCCGCCGGTAGACGGCCCGCTGATTTCAAATTTGTACGAATCAAAGTTGAGGATATTCGCTTCGCCAAACACCTGCACCTGACCCGCCACCACCTCGCCGGGCAGCGGGTTGGCGATGGTCGCGCCGATGATCTCACACCCTGCCGGTTCCCCCTCACTCGCGGATGCCTCGGCAGGCGCGTCCTCCTCAGGCGAGACGATGCCGAAAGTTGGCGTGACTGTAGGAAAAAGCAGCGGGCGCGCGGTCACCGTCATCTCCGGCGTCGCCAGCGCCTCTGGCGTCCCCCCCGGTCCGCCCCCTTCCGGCAGCGGCATACTCTGCATCTTTGGCCTGACCACGTTCGTCACCACGTACACCGCACCGGCCAGAGCGATCACGCTGCCCAACATGTTCAGCGCCCGTCGCCGGACAGCGCGTGCCGCTTCCCGCTCCAGGCTAAACACAGCTTCCCTACGCAGGCGGCGACTCGTTGCCCAACCGCGTAAACCCACCAACAATCCCAGCCCGCATAAGAAATAGAGTACCAGATCGATGCGAGCGACAAGCTCGATGATGGTATCTATCATGCCCTTGAGTATACCGCGTGGTAGTGGTGATTGGGGCGCCGCGCCAGAAGCGCGCTACGATTCCTCGTTGAGCTTGCGCAGCACGCCTCGGATCAGTGCCGTCAACTTCGGCACGATGACATTCCCGATTTCCAGAACTTCTTCGTGAGTCGTCTCGCGCTCGGTGTCAATCTGGTCGATGGTCTCGTTAGTGATACCCGAAACTGCCATGACCCGCATGCCGCCGTGGCGTGCGACCACCACCTCTGGCACTGTGGACATGCCCACAGCATCGGCCCCCATCATTCGCATGGCTCGAATCTCCGCAGGCGTCTCAAAACTGGGGCCGCTCAGATTCATATACACGCCTTCGTGCAGCTCAAAACCGGCTTCTTTTGCCACCTCGCGGGCCATCTGGCGCAATTCGCGGTCATAGGCGCGCGACATATCCGGGAAACGCGGCCCCAGGCTGTCGTCGTTAGGGCCGCGTAGCGGGTTAGGCCCCATCATCATCAGCGGACCGAGATGGTCATTTAGCAGCATCAGATCGCCCGCCTTGAAAGACTTATTGATCCCACCCGCCGCGTTCGTCAGCATCAGCGTCTCAATCCCAAGTACCTGCATCACGCGCACTGGCAACGTCAACTGGGCCATCGAGTAGCCTTCGTAGTAGTGCGCGCGGCCCTGCATCACCAGGACCGCCACGCCTTCCAGCCTCCCCAGAAGCATTCGCCCAGAGTGTCCGACCACCGTCGAAACCGGCCAATGCGGCAGGTCGTGGTAATCGATGATGTCGGACTCCTCCACAGCCTCGGCCAACCCACCCAACCCAGAGCCGAGCACCAATCCAACCTTCGGCTCGTGTTGGGTGCGCTCGCGGATAGCTTCAGCGGCAGCCTCAAATTCCTTGCGGCCCAGAGCGTCCATGCTGTAGTGTATCTCCTTGCAGGATAAGTGTAGCGTGTAGGGGACAGGATGGTCTTAAGACGGGCGTGCTGAGTCTACCAGACGCCCGTCAATGTTTATACACTTGTGTCGTCGTGATACTGGCGTGACCCAGAAGGACCTGCACCTCACTCAGATCGGCCCCATCGTCCAACAGGCGCGTCGCAAACGAATGTCGCAGCGTGTGAGGCGTCACGTCGCCGTTCAGGTGGGTCTGTTCCGCGTACGCCTTGATGATGAGCCACAACCCCTGGCGTGTCAGTTTCTGCCCGCGATGATTCAAGAACAGGCCGCTTTCCTCAGGATTCTTGACAAGGTGGTCGCGGGCTTCGTCCAGGTAAGTTTCAGTCCACTTAGCCGCGATACCCTCCAGCGGCAGTTCTCGCCCCTGGCACTCGATGAGGCCCGCCTCCAGATCAATGTCGTCCACGTCCAGCGACACGATTTCCGTGGCCCGCATACCCGTCGCGTACAGCAGTTCCAGCAGCGCCCGGTCCCGAATAGCCTTGGGCGTCTGCTCCTGCGAAGGAGCCTCCAACAAGCGAACCATCTCTTGCGACGACAAAGCTTTCGGCACCCGTTTCTTCACCTTGGGGGCCTGAATATCCTCCGCCGGGTTGACACGCACAATCCCTTGCGACGCCAGGTGCTCGAAGAATCGCTTGACCGCCGCTATTTTTCGAGCGATGGTCGAGGGCGCGTAACCCTCGGCCACCAACCCGTCAAAGTAATCGGCCACATCCCCGGCGCTCACCCGGTCCCACGACACAGGCGCATCGCCGCCAATCTGGCGCACGGAAGCCAGGAACTGTGTGATATCGTTCCGGTAGGCAGCTATCGTGTTCTTCGCGTAACCTTGCTCTGACGCCATCGCCTCCAAAAAGCGTAGCATCTCACGCTCCATTGGCGCACCTCCCTTGCCACCTCTGGACCACCTCTGGAAGCCTGAAATGTGCGTCCAGTATAATGTCACTCGGGCGCAGATACAAACTGCGATAATGTGGCATTTTTGAGATTCGCTTGAGCAGCCTGTCTAGGGAGCCAGAAGCAAGCCCAACCGCCGGTTTTCGACCACGAAGAACATCCAGAACCCGGCGTATGCATAGAACGCCTCCCGCCGGTACCGGCAGGCCACCAGCGCCAGCAGCGGCGCGAGGCTGTAAGGTGCAAAGTAAGGCATCAGGAAAGGCGTCGCAGCGGCGGCGAGAATCTCGTCCTCTGCCTGATACGCCCGCCAGAGCAAGTACACCCCCAGCGGGATGCCAATCGGAAAGGGAGCAAAATTCCAGTACCGCGCCGAAGACACCAGCCCCACACGCTCCGGCCAGAACCCCCACACGACCAGCGACAGACCGATGACCACCACCACCGGCACGAACACCAGCGGGCTAAACCCCCGCCGTTTCCACCACACCAGCGCCGCGCCGCCCAACGCCTGCGGCTTGACCGCCAGCAGCGGCAATCCCCACATCGCCGGTACCAGAAACGCCAGCGCCGGTATCCAGTCCACGTTGTTCGTCCGCGCCAGGTCAAAGAACACCGGCGAGGTGAACGTCAGCAAGAGTGCCTGCCAGCCGCCCTTATACCGCCAGATAATCGCGCCCGTCACGGCGACGTTGAGCACCAAGTTGATCGCGCCGCCCCACTCCTGGCCGAGCAGCGCGTGCGGCAGCAGCACCAATATCCACGGCGGATTCGTAAACGTGGGGATCACGTAGGGGTCGCGCCAATTCTGGCTGGCCGGGTAAAACGTCGCCTGCCAATCCACCCCGAACGTGTAATAGTGCCGCACCCCCACCACCGCAATCGCCGCAGCCAGCGCCAGCAGCACAATCCCCGCGCTTTTCCTTCGCTGCGAATCAGGGGACGAACGAGCCGTGTCGTCATTCATGTCCCAAAATCCCTCTCGGTAGCAGCGTCACGTAAGCAGGCAGGCATCCCCGAAACTATAGAAACGGTAGCCTTCGTCAATCGCGACCCGGTAAACCTCGCGAATGGCCTCCACCCCGGCGAAAGCGCTCACCAACATCAGCAGCGTCGAACGTGGCAGGTGAAAGTTCGTGATGAGCGCATCCACCACCCGGAACCGGTAGCCCGGCGTGATGTACAGCGATGTATCCTCGTCCAGCGCCACCACCGGACGCCAGGGACACGCGTCGCCCTCAATCCCCGCCTCCCCCGCGCTCTTGAGTGCCGCCGACTCCAGCGTCCGCACCGCCGTCGTCCCCACGGCCACCACCCGCCCACCGGCCAGCTTCGTCTCGTTAATCAGGCGCGCCTCGTCCGCCGTCAGCGTCGCCCGCTCGCTGTGCATGCTGTGCGCTTCGATCTCCTCCGTCCGCACCGGCTGAAACGTGTCCAACCCGATGTGCAGCGTGCAGTAGGCCATCTGCACGCCCTGCCGCCGCAGCGCGACCAGCAGCTCCGGCGTAAAATGCAGGCCCGCCGTCGGCGCGGCTGCCGAGCCAGGGTCGCGCGCGTAAACCGTCTGGTACCGCTCCGGGTCGTCCAGCGGCGTGTGGATGTAAGGCGGCAGCGGCACCACGCCCAATTGCTCCAACAACGGGCTTAATGGCCCATCGAATTCCAGCACCCGCTCCGAGCGCGGCCCTTCCTGCACCACCGTCGCCATGCGGTGAACGCCGTTGCGGTCGCCCAGCACCAGCCGCGTGCCTTCGCCGACCCGCTTGCCGCCCACCAATGCCCGCCACGTCCGTTCGCCCTCGCGCCGCAGCAGCAGCACCTCCACCGCCCCGCCTGTCACGTCCTTGCGCCCGTACAGCCGCGCCGGGATGACCCGCGTGCGGTTAAACACCAGCACGTCCCCCGCCGATAGATACTCGCCAATGTCCCGGAAACGGCGGTGCGAGATGGTCCCCCCGGCCCGCTCGTACACCAGCAGGCGCGAGGCGTCGCGCGGCTCCACCGGCGTCTGCGCGATGAACTCCGTGGGTAGATCGTAATCAAATTCGCTGGTTTTCACAGGGACTACTGGCGGTTAATCAGGCGAAGAACCACGTTGAGCACGATGGTCAGGATGACGCTCAACAAGATCATGCTGGCGATAGGCGCGAAGCAAGAGAAGCGCCCGTCCGCGCTCTCGAAGCGGAGGTCGCCGGGCAGCCGCCCAAAGAACGGCACCTTGCCCAACGCCAGGATCAACCCACCCAGCGCCGCGATCCCCAACCCGGCCACGATCAACCATCGTCCAAGAGAGTTCAATTCAAACATAGCTCGTCAGAACAACGGCTGCTGCTCCGCCCCATCGTAATCAATGCCCAGATGCTCGTACGCGTGCGCCGTCGCCACCCGCCCGCGCGGCGTCCGCTCCAAAAACCCAAGCTGCAGCAGGTAAGGCTCGTACACGTCCATGATCGTGTCCGCCTCCTCGCTGATCGAGGCCGCAATCGTCTCCAGGCCCACCGGCCCGCCGTTAAACTTCTCGATGATCGCCCGCAGCACCCGCCGGTCGACGTCGTCCAGGCCCAACTCGTCAATCTCCATCAGGCTCAACGCCTCGCCCGCCGTCTCCTGCGTGATCGTTCCGTCGGACCGCACCTGGGCGTAATCTCGCACCCGCCTCAGCAGCCGCAAGGCCACGCGCGGTGTCCCCCGCGCCCGCCGGGAAATCTCGTCCAGCCCCTCCTCGTCGATGGGCACTTCCAGCATCTCGGCCCCGCGCGCGATGATCGCCCGCATCGCCTCCAAATGGTAAAAATCCAGGCGGTACGTCGCCCCAAAGCGCGCCCGCAGCGGCGCGGTCAGCAACGCCAGCCGCGTCGTCGCCCCGATCACCGTGAAGCGCGGCAGCCGCAGCCGGATGTTGCGCGCGCTCGGCCCCTTGCCGATCACGATGTCCAGTGCGAAATCCTCCATCGCCGGGTAGAGCACCTCCTCGACGGCGCGGCCCAGCCGGTGCACCTCGTCGATGAACAGAATATCGCCCTTGCGCAAGTTGGTCAGAATCGCCGCCAGATCGCCGGGCCGCTCCACCGCCGGACCCGCCGTCACCCGGATGTTGACCCCCATCTCGTTGGCGATGATGTGCGCCAGGCTGGTCTTGCCCAGCCCCGGCGGCCCGTACAGCAGCACGTGATCCAGCGCCTCGTCGCGCCCTTTGGCCGCCTCGATCAGGATGTGCACGTTCTCCTTCACCCGCTCCTGGCCCAACATCTCGGCCAAAAAGCGAGGGCGCAGCGCGTGATCGACCCGCTCTTCGGGGCGCTTCTTACCGGATACCAGCCGCTCGTCGTCGCTCATGATGTCCTCATACTACAAGCAGCTTTGAACTCAATTGGCCGCCCTTTCTTTGAACCAATCTATGAATCGTGGAAGGGTTTCATCATCCACAACGTCTTGGATAGGAACCATGAAGAGTTCACCATATCTGGAGTAGTAAATCCCTACTCTCCCTATTGTAGGTGGGTGAGGGACATTATCCACGCCACTAATTCTAAACAGAACATAGTATCCCATGATCTGGTTGAAGTCGTCACGAGTTAGCCTCAAGTTTTTCGTGGTTTTTATGTCTATCAGCACGTCATCAATTAACAAGTCTGCATCTGCACCGCCTACAAGCCTGCTGCCCTCACCGAAGGTAGGGTTGAGCATGCATAACTCTTTTGCGCGAAAGATTTCTGGGTTTACGATAGAGACGAGATTTCGCAGATCAGCTACATCCTCGCTGTGAACAATCCCCATGTTCTCATCGACGTAACCACTTCTGTAGATGGGATCTAATTGGGCGAGGCACAAACAACTCTCTATCACTTCGTCAGTAATTTCACCAGATGAGAGATAGCTATCGTACGCAGTCTTGGCTTGCTCTATTATCTGTCCCGCTCTTCTGGCCAGATCGGTTTCTGTAAACGATATTTTGCCTGTATTCGCATTGAACACAACATCTTCGAGCAGTGGCGACCGTGGGCTGCTAATAGACCACTCAGCAACCCATCGCGTAGTTACCGCGTCTGGATTGAGACGTTTTAGGCGAAAACGCAGCAAGTAATCGAACGCAGTACCAATCAGGGAGTAACGCTTTGATAAAGGAGGTGCCAAGATTTCCTTCTGCGGGCTAAATTTGGGCTTAGGAAATTGTCGTGCAAACGCCTCTCTGACATCTTGGTTCTTCAAGAAACTCGTTAGGCTCATGTTTCCCTCCCTCAACTGAGCCTACGTGCTTCGCGGCTTCAAGTATAGCCCAGCGAGCCACACGCGGCGAATGCCTTGCCCCAACGTGCCCAACCTCGTACAATCTGCCCGGAACAGCAACCATCCAGGAGGACCGTATGGACCTCATATACGTCTCTCAGCACCCGCTCGTTCGACATAAGCTCACTTTACTGCGCAGAAGCAAAACCGAACCCAAGAAATTCCGCGAACTGGCCCGCGAACTCGCCATCCTGCTGGCCTACGAGGCCACGCAAGACCTCGCGCTCGCCGAAACGCAGGTCGAAACGCCGATGGGAATGGCAGAGGGCGCGCTGCTCCAGGAGAAAATCGGGCTGGTGCCCATCCTGCGGGCCGGGCTGGGCATGGTGCACGGCATCTGGGAGATGATGCCCAGCGCCGAAGTCTGGCACATCGGCCTGTACCGCGACGAGGAAACCCTCAAGCCGGTGGAGTACTACAACAAGCTGCCGGTAGACCCCACCGTGCAGGTCGTCCTCATCCTTGATCCTATGCTGGCTACCGGCGGCTCCGCCGTCGCCACCGTCAACATCCTCAAAGACTGGGGAGCCAGGCGCATCAAGTTCGTCGGCCTCATCGCCGCCCCGGAAGGCGTCAAGACCCTTGCGGAGGCGCATCCCGACGTGCCCATCTACGTCGGCGTGATAGACGACCACCTAAACGATGTCGGCTTCATCGTGCCCGGCCTGGGCGACGCGGGCGACCGCATGTTCGGCACAGGGTAAGGTCGAATGTCGGGCGACGTTCCGGTTACCGCCTTCCTCATCACCTTCGCCATCGCCTTTGGCCTATCGCTGGCCCTCACGCCGCTGGCGGGCCTGCTCGGCAAGCGCCTCGGCCTGCTCGACGAGCCGCGCGGCAGGCACCGGCACACCCGCCCCGTGCCGCGCACAGGGGGATTGCCGCTCTACGTGGCCTTCGTCGTGGCCGTGCTCGTGGCCCAAAAGCTGCCCGTCGAGCGCTTCGACCCCAAAGAGATCATCCGCCTCACCGGCTTGCTGCTGGGGGGAACGTTCATCTTCCTGTTCGGCCTGCTGGACGACTGGCTGGACCTCTCGCCATTGCCCCAATACCTGGCCCAATTGCTAGCCGCCGCCATCGCCGTCACCTTCCTCATCTTCATCGAGTACGTCAACAACCCCCTCACCAACCAGCAAACCCCGGCCTTCCCCTACGTAGTGACGGTCACCGTCTCGCTGTTCTGGCTCGGCCTGATGATGAATACCGTCAATTGGCTGGATGGTCTGGACGGGCTGGCTTCTGGAGTGGTGATCGTCGCCTGCGTCGTGCTGTTCGTCAACGCCGCCTTCCGCCTCAATCCCCCCCAGATGAGTGTCGCCCTGCTGCCCATCGCGTTGGGTGGCGCGGCGCTGGGCTTCCTTCCCTTCAACTTCCACCCGGCCCGCATTTTTCTCGGCACGTCGGGCGCGCTCCTCCTCGGCTTCTCGCTGGGGTCACTCAGCATCATCGGCGGGGCCAAGATGGCGACCATCCTCTTTGCCATGGGCCTCCCCTTGCTCGACCTGGCCTGGCAAATCGTCGCCCGCTTGCGGCGCGGCCAAAACCCCGTCCAGGGGGACCGGGGCCATCTACACTTTCGTTTGCTCGATTTGGGACTGTCGCAGCGCCAGATTGTGCTCGGCTACTATGCCTTCTGTGCCGCCTTCGGCACGCTCACCTTAGTCGTCTCGTCGCGCCTGTTCAAGCTGGTCGCGCTGCTGGCGATGGGCGTATTGGTCGCAATTGGCTTTGCCCTGCTGGCTCGCCGCATGGATGCAGACGCGAACCCCTCACTTGTAATCGATAACCCGCCCGAAGATCCGCCCTAACACCTCTTCCAGCAAAAAAATCACCACCACAAACACCAGGTCCACCCCGATAGCCGTCAGGAAAGCAACCGTGACCGCCTCGGCGGCCAGCGCCACCTGCTGTAATCCCAACGCCACCAGGTTCCCCAGATCCATCAAAAACATCGCCCCCACCACCAGGGCGATGCCCAGCCCCACCACCGGCCAGCTCTGGCGATCCGCCGCGCTGGGCATCATCGCGTTGCTGACCGCAAACAACACGTACGTCCAAATCCAAAAATCCGGCGTCCCTGTCAACCCGTCGATACCCGCGAGGATAGTCGGCAAGTCGCCCGTAGCCAGGGCGGCATAAAAAGGGCCGGTGTTCAAGATACGCGTGCTGACGAACAGCACCACCGCCACACCCGCTACCAGCGGCCCCAGCCCGATCAGCGTCGAGCGCACCGGGTCCACCTTATCGGTCTGCACCAGCCCCAGCCGGATCGTGCCACCCCTCTGCCGCTCCGGCCAGATGCGTATCTTCCTGATCCGCACCCGCAGCAGCGTCGCCATGACCCAGTGCCCGAACTCGTGCACGATCACGCCCGGCAGCATCACGAAATAATACAGGATGACCGCCGTCTCCGGGTCATTGGTAATCAGCAGGCCCACCCCTTGCAGGTGTTTGTGAATCCATCGCTCCAGAATCACCAGTGGCACCACCGCCGCCACCGCCGTCAGCCAGGGCAAAAAAAGTTGAGGCGTCACAGTGAACATGGCCGACATTATAGCATAGCCGGCAACCAGCGCATTCATCCCCGGTAGCCTTCCACGCTCTCCCCGGCTGAAAGCTGACCGCTCACCCAACGCCTTCGGCGTTTGGTGGCTGAAAGCTGATTGCCGTATACTGGAAGTGCGCCTTGCGACACCTGTTTGGAGGGCCGCCGTGACTGTCCAAGACCCGAAGAAACTTCACGAACTTCTCACCCTCAAACAACGCGAACTAGATCTCATCATGCAGATCGACGCCATCCGCGACACGGTTGGCGATCCGTCGGCCATGCTCTCGGCCACGGTCAACCTCATCACGGACACCTTCGAAGCCGATCTATGCATGATCGCCCTCACCGACCCCGAGAGCGGCTTGCTGGAGTTCAAAGTCGTCAACGACAAACGCGAATGGCTCAAAACCCTGGACACGCAAGCCATCCTGGGGTTGGTCGAGCGCGCCTTTCAAGAGAGCGACGTCGTTGTCTTGGAGGGCGAAGCCGCCAGCGCCGTCTTAGGGCTATCGACCCCGGAGCAAGCTGGCCCCTCAGAGGTGCATTTCGCCGTCGTGCCGATCATCATGCAGCCCACCGAGCACCTGGGTACGCTCGTGTTGGCCCGCACCGCCAGACGCTTTGACCAGGACGACGTATCGCTCCTGCGCGCCGCCGAGAGCCAGGTCGATTCCGCCATCATCCAGGGCTATGTCGTCGGCGAGCTGGCCCTGCGCAACTACGAGCTGGAGACCATCTATCGCATCGACCACATTCGCGACCAGGAGTTGTCCTTCGACGACATGCTCGGCACCGTGCTCGAAGAACTCCGCAAAGTCATCGGGGCCGAGATGGGTTTCGTCATGCTCTACGATCACTCCGGCAAGCGGCTGGAACTGCGCGCCGTGACCCACCAAGACCTGTTCGAAGCCACCGGTTATCGCAGCACCATCGAAGCGCTGGGCGAAGAGGCCCTGCGGCGGGCCACGCTCATTAAACGCGACGCCGTCAGCGAGCACGTCCGCTCCGCGATGTGTGTGCCCCTGATCCTGAACGAAGAGATCCTGGGCGTCTTAGGCGTCGCCAATGGGGCGCGCGGAGGCAGCTTCGACGAGCCGAGTCGCCGCCTGCTGACCGCCGTCGCCAGCCAGATGGACACCGCCATTTTCGAGAGCCTGGAGCGGCGTCATCTCAAGCAAGTGCTGGGTCGCTCCATCGGGCCGCGCGTCATGGAGCGGCTGTTGGAGAACCCGGACGTGCAATTCCTCGAAGGGGAACGGCAGGTACTCACCGTGCTCTACGCCGACATTCGCGACTCCACCGGCCTCGCCGCCGAGACCGCCCCCGAAAAGCTCGTGGCCTTCATCAACGACTACCTCGGCCAGATGGCCGACATCGTCCTCAAACACGAGGGCACGCTCGACAAATTCGTCGGCGACGAGGTGATGGCCCTCTTCGGTGCGCCCTTCCCCCAGGACGACCACGCCCTGCGCGCCGTGCGCGTGGCGCTGGAAATGCAGGCCACCTATGCCAGCATCGTCGAGTCGTGGGCACCGCGCGGCGTCAAAGGTCGCTCCATTGGCGTCGGCATCGCCAGCGGCGAGATGATCGTCGGCGAGATGGGCTCCTCCCTGCGCACCGACTACACCGTGCTGGGCCGCGCCGCCAACCTCGGCGCGCGCCTGTGCTCGGCGGCGGAAGGCGGGCAAGTGCTCATCTCCGAAGAAACCTATCAACAGGTCGGCGATGCCGTCGAAGCCACCCCCCTAACCGACCTCCATTTCAAAGGCATCGCCGGCGACACCACCGCCTACCACGTCACCGCCCTCAAGGACACGCCATAGCCCGCCGCCAAATACAAACACAAAAGAGGGCACGCAACGCATGCCCTCTCGAAAGTTGACTGGCCGAACGAAGCCGCCTAGCGGCGACGTCTCCTTCGGACGACGAACCGGACCGCCAGCCCCAACAACGCCACCAGCACGAGTGGAGCCGCCACCGCAATGGCCAGATATTGCTTGGCCTGCACCGGCCAGCCGCGCTTCACGTAGAAGTCCATTGGTTCATACGTGAACAACGAGTCGTCCACTTCCCCGGTGTCGTAGAAGGTCGTCACCAGATGCACCATCGCCTCCGGCTGCATACCCCACACGTCGCCCGTGTGCCCGAACTCCGACAGGATGACCTGATGGCCGTTGCTCAAAACAGGCAGCAGCTCATCGGTGGCGAACTGCGCCGGGGTCGAGAAGTCCTGGTTTCCACTTACTATCAGCGTCTCCACGTCCGAGGCGGGCACCTCATAGAACTCGTCGGGGATGGGTGCCACAGTCCAGCTAGCACCAAACTGAAACATGCCGCCGATTGCCAGCGTGGTGGGCGAACCCATGACGGAGTCGGGCGGGTCCATGTCGGTGATCCAGTCGCGCGAGGGGTCAAAGTCGGGGCAGCCCTTGTTGGCCCACTCGCCCCAGGTGTTCATGGGAGGCCATATGAAGCCGTACATCACGGAGGTCAGCGCCAGCCCGCTCGGATCGCCCTCTTCGGCAGCCAGGTAGAGATCGTAAACTGTGGCGGCGCTCCTTCGATGGAAGAGCAAAAACTGAGTGGTGACCTTCACCTTGCCGGGATCGATCGGGATGAACAACCAGCGGCGGGGCATGTTGTCGATCACGTTGCGCATCGACTCGGCCAGGTCATCGGTGCGGGCGCTGCACGACGGGTCGCGGGTGCACAACTCGGCGTCGTAGGCGATCATCTCGTCGACGGTCTCCGGTTCCCAGACGAGACGTCCGGGCGGATTGACCCCGACCATGAGCGAGCGATAGACGCTGTCGGGATACAGCGACGGGTAGAACATCGCCACCCGCGTGCCGTAGCTCCCGCTGAGCAGGTTCACCCGCTCGTAACCCAGCCCGATGCGGGCATCTTCCAGGTCTTCGATCACGGCGGGCATGGTGTAGCCGTCCAGGTCAATGCCCTCCCCCGCCAGGCGGGCGTGGCAGTCAGCAAATGCCTGGCCAAGGTTGGTGAGCGACTCATCGTTGAGCAGATCGTTACCCACGCCTCGCCACGCTTTAGTCGCTTCCGGGCAATCCAGCACGACCGAGCCGTCCACGCCTCGATAGCCGACCATTACCAGATCGTGGTTCTCTATTGTCTCCGGTGGGGGATTGACAACCATGTTGGATGCGCCAGGCCCACCCGTAAGCCAGAAGATCGGCTCGGTGGGGCTGTCTCCTGTGGCGCGCAGCCGCGTGACGGGTAGCGCAATTAGCCGCGAGTTGGGATCGTCGCGGTTCTCCGGCACCACCAGTGTGCCGCAGTCCGCCTCGTATGCCGCGTCGTCCGTTTCGTACGTGCAGGCTTCCAGGCCCACCAGGTCTCCGGCCCGTGCGCCGTCGGGTACGGTGATCGGTGCCTCTTTCGGCCCGCCGCAGGCGACCAGCGCCAGGCTCAGAAGGGTGATGGTGGCAACGGAGATCACAGCCGGTTGCATTCTTGTCGGCATTTCTTCCCCCTCTTATGCGAGTCCTTCATCACCAGCTAGTATAATCCATCTTGGATTGAGCAAGAATGCAAAAGAGGGCACGCACGCGCATGCCCTCTCGAAAATTGACTGGCCGAACGAGGCCGCCTAGTTGCGGCGACGTCCCCTCGCCAGAAAGATATAGTACAGCAGCGTCATCAACGACGACAGCATCGCCGCCACGTACGTCAGCGCGGCGGCGTTCAACACCGCCCGCGCGCCCTGCCGGTCATCGTTCGTCACGATAAGCCCGCTCGTCGTCAGCATCTGCATCGCCCGGCGGCTGGCGTCCAGTTCCACCGGCAGCGTCACCAGCGTGAACACGAACGCCGACGCAAACATCAGGATACCCAGCCAAATCAGCGGCGTAAAACTTAGCCAGAACCCCGCCAGGAACACGAAAAACCCCAGCCGCGAGCCGATATTCGTCACTGGCACCAGCGCGCTGCGCAGCGCCATCAGCGGATAGCGGGTCGCGTCCTGCGCGGCGTGCCCGATCTCGTGGGCCACAATCGCCATCGAGGCCACCGAATTCCCCTGCAAGGACCCCTGCGACAGGTTGAGCGTCTTGCTGCGCGGGTCGTAGTTATCCGTCATCTGGCCCGCCACCGCCTGGACGGCCACGCCGGACAGCCAGACGCCGCCGAACGACCCGCCGGACTGCTGCTGGACGGCGGCCCCACTGAGCAAGTGCTGGGCAACTTTGGCCCCAGTCATCGAGTGGCTGCTTGGCACCTGGCTCCACTTGTTGTAGGCCGACCGCACCCGCCACTGCGCGTACAGCATCAGCAGCAGCGCCGGGGCCATGAACAGCCAGTAAGTTGGACTCCACCAATAGAACATAAACTCGGACTCCAATCGCCTTCAAAAACCTAACACGCCGTAAGTATAGCGCACCAACCCTTAACACGGCGTTAGAAGCCTCTAAGAACGCCCCCACAAATTTAGGGGATTTTCCAGGGGCCGCCCATCAGCTTCCACCCAAAACGTGTCCAAACCGCCGTTCCACGGTATTCTTGAGGATAATTATCCATTTGAAGATCGGTACCCTATGGTCACTGACCTCGACATCCTGACCCACGTCTCCCTCTTTGCCGACCTGACGCCGGGCGACCTGGCAGTCGTCGTCTCCCGCTTCCGCGAAGACACCTTCGCGGAAGACGCCTACATCTTCTTCGAAGGCGACCCGGCCCGGCACCTTTGGGTGGTGAAAGACGGCCAGGCCAAAATCCTCAAACACGGCGACGGCGGCAAAGAAATCGTCATCGAAGTCATCCCCCCCGGCGAGATGTTTGGGGGAGCAGCCCTGCTCCTGGCCCGCCATCCCGGCACCGCCCAGGCCATTTCCCGCCTGACCACCCTCAGCCTGCCAATAGACGAGTACAAAGCGCTGTTGCACGACTATCCGGCCATCGCCCTGCGCGTCATCGAGGCCCTGGGGCAGCGTCTCCTGGGCGTCGTCGAGACCCGCGTCATGGTCGGCGAGCGCGTCGAGCGTCGTATCGCGCACATCCTCCTCAAGCTAGCCAGCAAGTGCGGGCAGCAAACCGAAGAGGGCTGGCAGCTCACCATCAGCCTCTCCCGCCAGGACATCGCCGACCTGTCAGACACCACCGTCGAGACCGCTATCCGGGTGATGTCCAGGTTTCGCAAAGTGGGCCTCGTCAAGACCCAGCGCGGCGGCTACGTCGTCATTCTCGACCACGAGGGCCTCCGGCACGTCAGCGGCGAGAGCCAGCCCCCGGCCTGATCTTTCACCTTCCACTCCCCACCCTGACCGCAGTGAGCAGACTTTTTCGTGTTGCGCTATACTAGCCACGGCGTTAGTCGAACGTCGTTGGAGAGAGCCATCCCGCCAATGTTCAGTACACAAGGGCACTACTCCACACCCCAGGTCAGTCACTTACGCGCTGAGCTTGAGACGCTGTCCAAAGATCAGCTCATCGATCTCCTCTTGAAGTTCGCGGTGCGCTCGCCTAAGGAGGATCTCGTCGACCTCATCCAGAAGCCTGGAGAGCGCCCAGCCACAATGACGAGTCCCCTTCGGCGACCGGATGCTGTAAGGCCATTTGATTTGCCGTGGGAGGTGCACGAGTACACGAAGCTGCCGCTGGACCCTCTGGTTGTGCAGGACTCTGCCCTACAGGTTCCCTGGCGTATCGGATTGGTCAGCTTTGATCTGGCCCACTCGATCATTGGCCTGGAAGTATGGGGCGACGTTGTGATGGGGCGCGCCGAGAAGGACATCGTGCCCGACCTCGACTTGACGGCCTACCATGCGGTTGCCTACGGTGTGTCTCGTCAGCACGCCTTGCTGCACCCCACCGACGAACATCTGCTGCTTACGGACCTGGGCAGTACGAATGGAACCTACAAGAATGGCGCGCTACTTGAGTCGTTTCAGCCGACCGCCCTGCAAGACAGAGACATCATCGCACTCGGCGGCTTGCAGTTCCAGCTAAGAACTGCTGGCCGGGTCGGGTGATCCGGCGCAAACCGTACCCCTCCTGGCGCGTGCTGCTCAGCCCCTAAGGCCCCGTCGCAAAGATCTCTACAGGCAGTACGAAATCCAGCGCCTCGGTTTCCAGAACAAGTGAGTCAATCTCGTTCCGAATTTCGGCGTGGACTGCGTCGATGGCAGGAGTCAACGACTCCATCTCTTCAATGGTGTCCATCTGGGTCACGCTCTGTGCGAGTCTGCTGGCCTCCTCGGCAGACGCGACCAATTCGATGACTGCCACGTCGATGTCTTCGACGAGTGCTTTCGTCTCTTCTGTTGCATCAGGGGCGGCAGCTGCCGACTGAGCCAGGTCGGCCAGGGCGAGCAGGTAGGTCAGCAATCCGACGTCGCTGCCTGGATTCTCCACCTGCCCATTGGCGTCCCAGTCGCCGTAGTAGGCACTCTCGGCACCCTCGATAATATTCACGACGTGCTCGGAGTGCTGCTTGGCTCCTCCCACAAAGTCCGTATCAATGCCATAGAGGGCCAAACCCTGGTGCCTGTTGTAGCTGTCTGCCTGCGCCTGAAGGCCATCTAGTAGAGCTGCCTTCAGGGGTTGGCCATCCGATGTTTCGTCCAGCAGTCGCGCACGCTGAAGCGTTTCCGCCGGGAGTTGGCCTTCGTAGACGATCTGGCTGGGGCTGGCTACACTGTCCTCGGAGTCGGGTTCCAGGCTGAGAGCAAAGCCGCTGTACAGACTGGCCAGGTTCTCTCCGGTTGGATTGGAAAAGGCCATAGAGAGTTTTCCGTCGACGACCTCGTCGGTCTTCCCCAGGCTAAGAGGAGGCAAGTCCGGCTCTGTCAACCATGCCTGGTAGGCGAGGTCATCCCCCGGCGGCTCCAGGTCAGTCAGGGTCACGATCAGCGTGGCATCGCGAAAGACCACCTGACCGATTGGTGCCGTCGTATCCGCCACGGCGGGTTCTGCCGCCGGTTCAGTTTCGGCAGGGACAGCACCGGGTATCTCAGGGGCTGATGTGGGTTCTACTGCCGCCGCCTCTTCAATCCCCAGCCCAGGTTCCGCTCCCCTGTTGAACAGGTTTGCCAGCACCATCCCGGTCGCCACCAGCGTTACTACTGCGGCCAGCGCGCCCACGGCCAGCACCACCGCCCCACCAATGACCCATTCGGGTTTGAGCTTCGCCCCCTCGTCCTCGGCCTCCTCTGGCAGCACGGGCTTCTCTATCCTGAGGGGAGTCGAGTCACGGCCCTTCAGACTGGGCAGAGTTGCTCCTGCGGGCATTGGCAGGCCCAGTGCCGCGTTCAACACAGCGGCCATGTCTGCGGCCTTCTGAAAGCGCGCATCGGGGTCCTTTGCCAGCGCGCGGTCCACGACTGCCTGCAACTCCTTGCTGGCATCTGGCAGAGGCGGAGGGTCTTCGGTCAGGTGTCTGACCAGGACAGCCGCCGCCGCTTCGGATTTGGTGCCGAAGGGAACCCGTCCAGCCAGCATCTCGTACAGTATCGTGCCCAGCGAATAGATGTCGGAGCGCGCGTCCACACCTTCGCCGCGCACTTGCTCTGGGCTCATGTAGGCAGGCGTGCCGATGATCTCGCCAGAGGCGGTCCGCACCGTGTCGCCGATCAGGTGCGCCACGCCAAAGTCGGTGAGAACAGGCTGGGCGTCTGAGGGTAAAGGCGCGTCGGGGTCAATCCGGCCAACTTCGCGACGCAGCAATACGTTAGAGGGTTTGATATCACGGTGGACGATGCCACGTGCATGGGCGTAGTCCAGCGCGTGGGCTATCCCTTCAATCAGCCGTGCAGTGGTTACCAGATGCGGGATGCGACCCGTAGGCGGCTCTGGTGCCGCCGGGGGTGGGGGCGGAGTCTCTATTGGCTCGGCTGCTGGGAGTATGGTTGGATCGGGGGGAGGACCACCTCGATACACGTCGGTCGCTTCTCGCAGCCGGCCCTCGACCATGAGCGCGTCGCCCAGCAACCGGCGCACCCTCGGGGCGACGGCAGATTGGCTCCCGCCGATCACTTCCGACAGGTCCGTGATGACTTCCTCAAGCCCTTCGCGATCCGCTATCATCTTTTCATAAATGTCGAGCGCGGCATCGCGGTCATCTGCCAGCCTTTCACGGGCGTGCTTCAGGCGCGCGGTGACGTTCTCGGGCTTGGGAGCTACCGTCAAGGTCTCAGTCGAAGCAGGCCGGAGCAGAGGTGAAGGTGCAGCAGGCTTGGCAGGTGAAACGGCGGTTGGCTCCACGCGCAGGTAATCGGCCAGCGATATGCCCCGGATCAGCTCCATGACGATGTACGGGCTGTCTGCCACGTCGTAGTCGAGGACCTGGATGATGTTAGGGTGGCGCATGTCTGCTACAGCTTGCGCTTCGTCTCGAAAGCGGGCCAGAAGGGTATCATTATCTACGAGATGGGGGTAGAGAATCTTGACAGCAACCAGGCGATTGAGGGTTGTGTGTCGCCCGAGATACAGTTCAGCCATTCCTCCTCGACTGAGGAGTTCCAGGATTTCGACCTTTGATATGATCCGACCAATCCACTCCGCCATTCCTCAACTCCACTTTCACTCCCAATAGACAACCATACCTGAGAATCGGCCTCTGTCGAGTCAGCTAGAAAGGCAACCTTTTGTCGATCACATATGCAGTCCTGCCTGGATTGGATTCCCGCCAGATTCGCCCACGCACAGTTTCATCCATTTGCAGCGTCTGCGCAAGTCGGCACCATCCGCATCTCACGAGGGAACGTCGAATTCGTAGCGACGCAGGTCTCAGCAAGTAATCCCGCGACATCCGTGCTGTTCGCCGAACCTGTGGGAGACCACCACCTGTCAAACGCCGCTGGCTGCTGACTGCTGATGGTTGGGTGCTGACTGCTGATGGCTGACTGCTGACTCCCCTTGACACCAGGCCGGGAGCGACTACCATTGCCCCCACGACCAGCCAACGGAGAGACACCAGCATGGACCTGTTCGAGCACAGCCGCCAGGAGCAGTTCAGGCGAGAAGCGCCCCTGGCCCACCGCATGCGCCCCCGCAATTTTGACGAGTTCGTCGGCCAGGAGCACATCGTCGGCGAGGGACGGCTCCTCCGCCGCGCCATCGAGGCGGACCGCCTCACGTCGGCCATCCTGTGGGGACCACCCGGCAGCGGCAAAACCGCCCTGGCGAACATCATCGCCCGGCACACCGCCAGCCACTTCGAAACGCTGAGCGCGGTTCTGGCGGGCATCCCCAGACTGCGCGAGATCATCGAAGAGACCAGGGAGCGCCGCATCATGCACGGCACGCGTACCGTCCTCTTCGTGGACGAGATACACCGCTGGAACAAAGCCCAGCAAGATGCGCTGCTGCCCCACGTCGAGGACGGCACCGTCATCCTGGTCGGCGCGACCACCGAGAACCCCCACTTCGAGGTCGTCAGGCCCTTACTCAGCCGCTCGCGCGTCTTCGAGTTGCTGCCCCTGGCCCCGCACGAAGTGCGCGCCATCCTCGAACGCGCCCTTTCCGACACAGAACGCGGCTACGGCGGGCGGCCCATAAATCTCACAGGCGACGCCTGGGAGCACCTGGTGCGCATCGCCGACGGCGACGCCCGCAGCGCCCTCAACGCGCTGGAGTTAGCCGTCCTCTCCACGCCCCCCGGCGACGACGGGACGCTGCTCGTCGACCTGGAGGTCGCTCAGGAGAGCATCCAGAAGCGCGCGGTGCGCTACGACAAAGGCGGCGACGAGCACTACGACACCATCAGCGCCTTCATCAAGTCGGTGCGCGGCTCCGACCCGGACGCGGCGCTCTACTGGCTGGCGAAAATGGTGACGGCGGGCGAGGACCCCCGTTTCATCCTGCGCCGCCTGTACATCCTGGCCGCGGAAGACGTGGGCCTCGCCGACCCGCAGGGGGTCGTCGTCGCCAACGCCTGCGCCCAGGCCTTCGAGTGGGTCGGCCTGCCGGAAGGGCTGTTCTTCCTGACCGAGGCCACGCTCTATCTCGCCACCGCCCCCAAGAGCAACAGCGCGCTATCGTTGTTCAAAGCCATCAAAGACGTGGAAGAAGGGGCCAGCACGGTCGTCCCGCTCCACTTGCGCACCAGTCCCCGCGACCGGAACGCCGACGACCCCTCCTACCTCTACCCCCACGACCACCCGGACCACTACGTCGCCCAGCCCTACCTCCCGGACGAACTCGCGGGCAAGCGCTGGTACGATCCTACTCAGCAGGGCTACGAAAAACAGGTCGCAGCCTGGCTCGCCCGTCTGCGAGACGAAGCGTAGAGTCGGCCACAAGACTGGGATCGCTGAGGCACACCAGGCCCAGAATTGCTCATTGGGCCAGCGTCAGCGGGATTCTGTGCGCGGACTGGAGCGCACAGGCGTGAGACCATAGCTCGAAAACCTTCTTCATCTCGTACCGGCGCACCAACTTCATACAGAGAGTGAGGCCACTGATTTCACCTTGCATATTGCCAGGATGGGGCGCATCACAGACGCCCAGTGGGTTTTGCATATCCGGGACTGAAAGCGTGACTCTTGACCTCATGAGGTAGAATCGATCAGTGGTGCTCGTGAGCCGAGAAGCCGCCTCACAAGCCCCTATATACTGAGCCCGGTTTCCAAGAATGCCCGAAAGCAGGTCACATAATATCCGGACCCGTTGAAAAAGTGATGGCAGCAGATCAGGACGCATCCAATGCATAAGCTTGCAGGAAGGTTACTTTGCGGCCAAAAAGGGGTTGTGCAATAGGATAGCCTAAGCTCGAAGAATCGCTATACTCTAAGAGCCCAAACAGCGGGCTTGTCATCGGTACGAATCTTAACTGACGAGGGAGCATTGCCAAGTATTACCCATTCGCCAGCTTCACTGTTGACGGAGATCATCACAAAGCATAATCATATCCCTGAACTTATTCTGATCACCGGTCCCAGCGGCTCGGGGAAGAGCACATGGTGTGCTGAATTAGCCGAGGGAGCTCGTGCGAAGGGAATGAGTGTCGGAGGGCTACTTTCGCCACCTGTGATCGTTGGTGGCTCAAAAGTCGGCATCGACCTTATTGACCTTGCGACCGGAGAACGCCGTCGATTGGCCATCCCTCGAGGCAGCACATCCCCGGCGCCAACGATTTGCCATTGGCAGTTTGAGCCGACCACGCTAGCGTGGGGCAACGACATTTTGCGCGATTTGCCCCCTTGCGATCTGGTGATATTGGACGAACTGGGGCCGCTAGAGTTCATCCACGATGGAGGATTGCAGGAGGGTGTGCACCTAATCGACTCCCGTAGGCTTCGAGTAGCCTGTGTCACCATCCGACCCGAGTTGCGGCCACACGCCCAAAAGCGGTGGCCCTGGATAAGCGGCATCATAAACGTGGCCCACCTCCCTGATGAGACCTAACCCTTTAGCTCGCCTTTCAACCTACCCCAGCCAGAGACGGCAGCCTTCACACCGGAGTGTTTCCTTCATACCCACATAATGATAGAATGTGGACCGAGACGGCAAGTGAGCCAATTCAACGGTCGACCTATTCACATTGTGGATATTTAGATTAGGAATAGTTTCTCTCGAGCGTAAGGCAGATCCCAATCCCAAGAAAGGACCCTGGAGTGAAGTACTCTGTACGCGATTTGGTCCACATTGGCATCTTCGGCGCTTTGTGGGGTGTCTTGGAGATGACACTAGGTGCCTACCTGCATACGCTGGGACTCCCGCTGATTGGGACGATAATGGGCGGCGTCGGAGCCATGATCTTGCTGGTAGGTCGCCTGTTTGTGCCCCGACGCGGCTCCGTTTTCATGATAGGCGTTGTGACCGCCCTCATCAAGCTGTTGAGCATCGGTAGCGTGCGGCTGAATCCAATGATAGGCATCTTGATGGAAAGCCTGCTTGTTGAGGCAGGCCTGTTGCTGGCGAAGGAGCCACGGCGGCTCAGCTTTGTATTGGCAGGTGCGCTGGCCGTTGCCTGGGATTTCTTTCACCGCTTCCTGACACAGGGGCTGATTGCCAGCAGGGGTCTGGTCGAGATTTACCGCTGGACGATTGAAGATGCCACGCAGTTGCTGGGCATTCCGGTGGCTTATGCCGTGGCGGGTATCCTGGCATTGCTCATGCTACGAATAGTGGTCGGGGCTGTGGCTGGCCTGCTCGCATGGGATGTGGGCCATGCAGTGAGGGCGCGCGTGCAATAGCGCGCGCCGCTCACCATCAGGACGAAGGCCACATCCTGAAGGGCTGTCAAGCGATGAGCTCTCGGATAGCACACCCCAGACGCTGCCTGACTGCAGGTTGGGCGACGGCCGCTTTGGTTTTTGTCATCGTACTGGCGGTCCTGGCGCGGGGTGTCGCCAGCTTCGTGCTGTTGGCCCTCGTGCTTGCCCTTGCGCTGCGCATTGGAAACGGTGAATTGCGGCTGGGTCGTCAATTGCACTTGTGGCTATCTGGGATTGTACTGATCGTCGCGAGCGCGTTCGCCATTGGTGAGCGAGACACGCAACTGGTAGGCTTGGCACTGTCCACCGAAGGGCTGCAGGAAGGTGTCGTCATGGCAGTGCGTGCCGTGACTGTGGCAGGGGCGGTGTCAGCCTATGCCAACAGTGTGTCGGTGAGTGACCTGGCTCGTCTCTTCGAGCGGGCCGGGCTCAGTGGGCTGGGCTTTGCATTGGGTGTGGCCTTCAACACACTGCCCACATTACGCGTCGAGACGCGCAACGCGTTCGATACGATGCGCTTGCGGGGCGGCTTCCGGCGACACCCGTTGTCGCATCTGAACATACTCACTGTGACGATTATCGCCAACGTGCTACGCCATGCCGATGACATCGTGAGCGCGGCTGAAGCACGGGCCTTCGAAGCTAGCATGGTGGACGAGGAAAATCTTGATTGAGGTCAAAAACCTATCGGTGTGCTACCCTGGTCAGCACGAGCCCGCGCTGCGTGACCTGAACCTGCGTATCGCCCAGGGTGAGTTCGTCCTGCTCACAGGCCCCAGCGGCTCAGGCAAAAGCACGTTAGCCCGGTGCCTGATGGGACTGGCGCCACACAACCAACCGGTGCACATTACTGGGACAATCCGCGTGGATGGCTTGGACACGACTGCGATGCCCGTCGCCACCCTGGCAGAACACATCGGGATGGTGTTCCAAAACCCGGCCACCCAGCTTTTTAATCTGCATGTCGCGGAAGAGGTGGCTTTCGGGCCAAGGAATCTGGGACTGCCGGAGGAGGAGATCACTGAGCGAGTTGCCTTTGCGCTGGAGGCAACCGGGCTGAAGCCGCTACGCATGGCCCGCATCCCATCACTATCCGGTGGGCAACAGCAGCGCGTTGCCATCGCCTCAGTATTGGCAATGCGTCCGCGAGTGCTCATTCTGGATGAGCCGACATCCAGCCTTGACTGGCAGGGCACCAATCAAGTGCTCGAGACCCTGACTTGCCTCAACCGGGAGCACAACCTGACAATCCTGCTCATCGAGCATCGCCTGCACACTGCAGCCCAACTGGCCAAGCGTGCGTTGGTAATGCATGAGGGACAGCTGTTGCTGGATGGACCGCCGTCCGAGGTCTTCTCCGGCAAGGCGGCGCTGTCTGGGTTGGGCCTTCGTTATCCCTGGCATCTGGTCGAGCGCGGTAGCAACTTTCATCTGCCAGATACGATCTCGCCGCCTCGACGTGAAGGGGTACCACTGGTCGAACTACGGGATGTGACGGCTGGCTATGCGCGCCAAGAGGTGTTGCAGGACATAAACCTGTCGGTCTGGCCGGGCGAGTTCGTAGCTCTGGTGGGTCCCAACGGTAGCGGCAAAAGCACGTTGGGGCGGACGGTAGCTGGCCTGCTACGGCCGCGTCGTGGGCAGGTGATCTGGGCGAAGGAGGTATCCAGATTGCCCCTCGGTCGACGGGTGGGTGTCCTGTTTCAGAACCCACTGCACCAGTTGCTGTGTGACACGGTGGAGAAGGAGGTCGCCTTCGGGCCACACAACTTTGGTCTTTTTTCGCCGTCACGGATGGACACCGTGTTGCGCGCGACCGGTCTGACTGCGCTGCGCACCTGTATACCTCGCAAGCTAAGCATTGGCCAACAGCAGCGGACTGTGTTGGCGGCGGCACTATCGCTCTCAACATCACTGCTCGTGCTGGATGAGCCGACCATCGGCCAAGATTGGGGCCACTTGAGCCGCTTCATGGACTTCATCACCCACCTGAACGAAAATGGGCAGGCTGTGTTGCTCATCACCCACGATGATAAGCTCATCTGCCGCTATGCTCATCGAGTGGTCATGCTCAACGAGGGGCACATTGTGGCTGATGGGACGCCATGCTTGACCGAGCGGCACAGGCTGACTGATCACGTACCCGCGCTGGTCTCGAGTTGATCTATGTCTTCTCTATTTAACGGATCTCAGTCTGTTCAAACGCTCTGGTGGACAAAATACCCCGGGCCGGTGAAAATCGCCAAAAAACGGTCGGCTCCGCATTTTTTTGACATTTTGCAGCGAAACTCGACACTTCAGTGTCACTTTTTGACATCCCGCGACGTCGGGCACGCCCGATGACCGCCGCCTGTTGCCCCTCTGGGCGCGCGCGCATCGCCCTGGCGCGGCAGCGCCCTTGACAACGCCAGATAATCCATTATCATATATAATGAGTTATATATAATAAGAACCATATAATAAGCAGGTGCACCATGCTCAAGTACGCGCTGTTGGGCTTTCTCAGCTACCAGCCCCAAACCGGCTACGAACTGAAACAGGTCATTGACCAATCCGTGCAGTATTTCTGGCAGGCCAAGCAGAGCCAGATCTACCGTACCTTGAAGGCGCTGGAGGCAGAAGGGCTGGTCGCCTCACACGTCGAGGCACAGGAAAGCCGGCCTGACCGCCGCGTCTACGCCATCACGGCGGCGGGAGAGGCCGCGCTGGATAGCTGGCTGCGCGAACCGAGCACGGAGTTGAGCACGCACAAGGACCCCCTCCTGTTGAAAGTATTCTTCTCAGCGCGGGGGGACAAAGAAGCCCTGCTCACCCAGTTGCGCTTGCAGCGCGACATGCGGCAGCGGCAGGCCGAACTCTACCAGGGCGAGGCGCGGGCGGTCATCGCCCAGCAGGCGGCCAGCGCCCCCCACCTGGCCGACGACGCGCGGCTGTGGGAAGCCACGCGCCGCTTCGGAGAGTTGTTCGAGGAGATGTACCTGCGTTGGCTGGACGAGACGATTGCGCTCGTGGAGGAAGTATTTTGAGAGCGCGGTGGGGGTGGTTGCGCCCCTTTTTTTGCCCATAATAGTAACAAGTTATATATAACACGTATCCTATAAAGAGAAGATGCACATTTCAGGAGGTTTCATCATGAAGCAAAAGCACATTATCGATACCTACAAATCCCTGACGGCGCTCGTCATCCTGGCGCTGATGGCTGCTTACCGGCAGTGGGCCAACCCGACCGCCTGGGTATACCTCGCGCTGCACGGCACCTACGGCCTGATCTGGCTGGTCAAAAGCCGTGTCTTCCCCGACAAGCGCTGGGAGCAGACGGTCACGCTGCCCTACGCCATAGGGTTATCCGCCACCCTGACGCTGTACTGGCTGGCCCCGTGGCTGATCACCTCGCGCGGGATACAGGCCCCAATGTGGTACACGGCGGCCTGCGTCAGCGTTTACACGTTTGGCATTTTCCTGCACTACACGGCGGATATGCAGAAGCACGTGGCCCTCGCCCTGCGACCGGGCCAGCTAATTGACGATGGCCTGTGGGCCAGGGTGCGCAATCCAAACTACCTGGGGGAACTGCTCATTTACCTGGGTTATGGTGCATTGGCGATGCACTGGTTGCCGATAGCGGTCCTGTTAGGCATCATCGCCGGGGTCTGGGTGCCCAACATGATCGCCAAGGACCGCTCGCTGGCCCGCTACCCAGAGTTCGACAGCTACCGGCAGCGTTCGCGTTGGCTCGTTCCCTTCGTCCTATGATTTGCGCCAGATTGCGCGGATGAGCCTCGGCCCAACGATGGTCAAGCGGTCCCACCTGCCTCGTTTTCAACGCCAAACCAGGACGGCGGGCAGGTGGGGCCGTCAAAAAAAGCTGTCGATTTTGGCACCGTTTTGACATTTCGCGACACCAGCGGTGCCAAAACCGGGCAACGGACATACAGTTGACACGCAGTTGACAGTCAAAATCGGCCCGAAATGGGCCAGAAATGTGCCACCTTTGTTGCGCCTGCGTACGCCTACGCCGACCCCCGACTCCCCCCCAAAGTGGCCGCTTTTTGAACCACCCCTACCAACCTTTTTCCAACCCCATCGCTCAACAGATACGCGGCAACTGGTCCCCCACCAGCGTATCCACCACCCGGCTCCCCCCGATCCCCGTCCGCGCCACCACCACCCCGGCGTGCTCCGCCGTCACCCGCCCGATGACCGCCGCCTGCTGCCCCTCTGGCCGCGCCCGCATCGCCTCCAAAACGGCCTCGGCCTCGTCCGGCGGCACCACCGCCACCAGCTTCCCCTCGTTCGCCACGTAGAACGGGTCCAGGCCCAGCATCTCGCAGGCCGCCAGCACCGCATCGGGGATGGGCACGCTCGTCTCGTCAATCTCGATACCCACCCCGGACGCCCCCGCCAGCTCGTTGAGCGTGCTCGCCACCCCGCCGCGCGTCGGGTCGCGCAAGCAGTGAATGTTCGCCGTCACCGCCAGCATCGCGACGACCAACTCATACAGGGGTGCGCTGTCGCTCTGGATGGCCGTCTCGAAGCCCAGGCCCTCCCGCACGGACATGATGGTGATCCCGTGCAGGCCAATCTCTCCACTGACGAGCACCACGTCGCCGGGGCGGGCGCGGTCCGGGCCGATCGTCACGCCCTCCGGCACTAACCCCACCCCACTCGTGTTGATGAACAGCCCGTCGCCGTGCCCCCGCTCGACCACCTTGGTGTCGCCGGTCACGACCTGCACGCCCGCTCTCTGCGCCGCCTCTCCCATCGAGGTCGCCACCGCGCCCAGCGTTTCCAGCGGCAACCCCTCCTCAATGATGTAGCCCGCGCTCAGGAACAACGGGCGCGCGCCGCTCACCGCCAGGTCGTTGACCGTGCCGTGCACGGCCAGCGAGCCGATGTCGCCGCCGGGGAAAAACAGCGGGTTGACGACGAAGGAATCGGTCGTGAAAGCCAGCCGCGCGCCGTCCATCCCCGGCAGGTCGAGCACAGCCTGGTCGCCCAGTACGTCGAGAGCCGCGTTGCTGAACTCCGGCAGGAAGAGATGTGACACCAGGTCGGCAGAGAGCTTGCCCCCGCCGCCGTGTCCCATCACGATGTTGGGGTAATCACGCAAAGGCACCGGGCAAACCCAGCCCTCGGCCTGAATGCCCCCGCCCTGCCCACCGTCCGAGAAGTCGCTCATGCCATCCTCCGCTAGCAGTCAGTGATGCGACGCGTGGACGCGCCCCGGATTGTGGCCCAGCGACCCATCCAGATAAGCCCTCAAGGCCGCGTCCACCGTTTTCTCGTCACAGACGATGACTTCCAGGCCCATGCCGCCTGCGCGCTCGATGGCCCGCTGGCCCATGCCGCGCGCCACCAGCACGTTACAGCCCTCCAGCAGGTGGAACCTGGCCCCGTGGCCCTGGCCGTGACGGTGCTCCTCGCCGGGGCCGTGAACGTGCTCCGACGGCTGGGATTTGGGCACCAACTCGCGCCCGACCTCCTTCCCATCTTGCACGTCGACCATCAGGTAAAACTGCGCCCGTCCAAAATGCGCGCTGATCTGTTCGCCATCGTCTGTCACAAATGCGATTCGCATGACCATCCGTCCCCGGTAGAATGTGTTCCCAATCAATCAGTTTTCGAGCGCGCCGACGCGCCCGAATTGATAATATGCAGCGCAGGCGCCCTCGCTGGACACCATCGGCGCGCCCAACGGATTGCGCGGCGTGCATTCTTTGCCAAACGCCGGGCACTCGTCCGGCTTGAGCCTGCCTTGCAGCACCAATCCAGCCTGGCAGAGGGGTGACTCGCTGACCGTGATATCGCCCAAAGCGAATTTGCGCTCGGCGTCGTAGGCCCAGTATTCCTCGCGCAGCCGCCAGCCGCTCAATGGGATGAGGCCAATACCGCGCCAGTTGCGGTCCGTTTCCTCAAACACACGGGCGATGATCTCCTGCGCGGGGACGTTGCCCTCACGCACGACGACGCGCTCGTAAGCGTTCTCCAGTTCGGCGCGGCCCTCTTCCAACTGGCGGACCGCCCCCAGCACCCCGCGCACGATGTCCAGCGGCTCGAAGCCGGTGACGACGATCGGCACGCGGAAGCGCTCGACGATTGGCTCGTACTCCCAATAGCCCATCACCGCGCAGACGTGACCGGCGGCCAGAAACGCCTGCACGCGGTTCTCCGGTGAGGAGAGCAGCGCGTTGATCGCCGGGGGAACCCGCACGTGCGACACCAGCATGGAGAAGTTCTCGATCCCCTGCTGGGCTGCCTGGAAAACGGCCATCGCGTTGGCGGGCGCGGTGGTCTCGAAGCCGATGCCGAAGAACACCACCTCTTTGTCGGGGTTCTCGGCAGCGATTTTGAGGCAGTCGAGCGGCGAGTAGACCACACGCACCCTGCCACCCTGTGACTTGACGTGGAACAGGTCTTGCTCTGAGCCGGGCACGCGCAGCATGTCGCCAAACGAGGTGAAGATCACGTCCTCACGCGCGGCCAGCAGCAGCGCCTTGTCGATCAGTTCCAACGGGGTGACGCACACCGGGCAGCCCGGCCCGTGAACCAGCTCAAGCTCGTCGGGGAGCAACTGGTCGATGCCATGGCGGATGATGGCGTGGGTCTGGCCGCCGCAAATCTCCATCATCGTCCAGGGACGCGTGGTGACGCGGCGAATCTCGTCCAGCACCGCGTGGACCTTGTCGGCGTCCCGGTACTCGTGCACGTATTTCATGGTGTGTCTTCGGCCTCGTCGTCGTACAGGCCGAGTTCCTCCTCCAGGGCACCAATTTCCATCAGCATCTCGTAGCTGCGCAGGGCTTCTTCCTCGTCAATGACGTTAATGGCAAAACCCACGTGGATGATGGTGTAGTCACCCACACCCGCCTCAGGCACGTAGGCCAGGCAGGCTTCTTTGACCACGCCGCCAAAGTCTATCTTGCCCATACGCAGACCTTGTTGCTCGTAGACCTCGATGATTTTGCCGGGTACGCCCAGGCACATAGACACACCTCCTAACGGCGGGCGAATGCTATTTCGCCCCTACTTTTCCAATACACGGGCGGCGGCAACCGCCACCTGCCCCAGCGCCACGCCGCCGTCGTTGGCAGGCACGACGCGGTGCGTGTAGACGGTGAAGCCATCCGCTTCTAACAACTCCCGCGCGCGGCGCAGCAGCGTGACGTTTTGGAAAACACCGCCGCTCAACGCCACCGCACGCAGGCCAGATTTATCCCGCAATATCCCACAAACATCCAACACCAGTTGGCCCACACCCTCGTGGAAGCGCGCGCCAATCAGGGCCGCCGGCAACCCGGCACGCACGTCCCCCACCACCGCCCGGACGAGCGGTGCAGGGTCGAGCGTCCAGGTCTCGCCTTCGCGGCGTATCGCAAACGGGTACGGTTCTACAGCGGCACCATCACCAGCGCGGGCTTCCAGCCAGATGGCGGCTTGCGCCTCGTAGCTCACTTCTTGCGCCACACCCGCCAGCGAGGCCACCGCGTCGAACAGGCGGCCCATGCTGGACGTAAGCGGCGCATTGAAGCCGCGCTCCAACATGCGGGCCACGACGGCGCGTTCTTCCGCGTCCGCCGCCGCAACGGGTGGCAACGGCTCGTCCCATTCCAGGCCAGCATGGCGCAAATAGGACAGAGCCGCGCGGTAGGGGCGTTCGATGGCTGCATCGCCGCCGGGCAGAGGGACGTAGTCCAGGTGGGCCGCCCGCTCGAAACCGGCGTAGCCCGCCAGCAGGAACTCGCCGCCCCAGATCGCGTCGTCGGTCCCGTAGCCGGTGCCGTCGAACGACACGCCAATCACCTGTGAGTCGAGAGGCAGGCCGTGCTCGGCCATGCAGGCCGCGACGTGGGCGTGGTGGTGCTGCACGCCAATGGCGGTCAACCCTTCGGCGTCGGCCCGCTGCTGTGCGTAGCGCGTCGAGAGGTAGGCCGGGTGCAAATCGTAGGCGATGACCTCCGGCTCGACGCGGAACAGGTCGGCCAGATGTTTCACGCCGTCCTCGAAGGCCCGGTAAGCCTCGTAGTTCTTCAGGTCGCCGATGTGCTGGCTGACGAACGCCTGCTGGCCGCGCGCCAGGCAAAATGTGTTCTTGAGTTCAGGGCCAACCGCCAGCATAGGTGGCGCGTCAAAAGGCAACGACAGCGAGTCGGGAGCGTAACCGCGCGAGCGCCGCAGCGGGGCCAGATTGCCCTCCACAACGCGCACCACGCTGTCGTCGCAGCGGGTGCGAATGGCCCGGTTGTGCATCAGAAAGGCATCGGCCAGCGGGGCCAGCCTGTCAAACGCCTCCAACCGCGCGGTGGCGATAGGCTCCTCGCTGAAATTGCCGCTGGTCATGACCAGCGCAGGCGGGAAGCCGCCTTCAGATTCGAGCAGCAGGTGGTGCAGCGGGGTGTAGGGCAGCATCACGCCCAGTTCGTCCAGGCCCGGCGCGACGTTGGCCGCCACCGGCGACCCGGCGCGCTGGCGCAGCAAGACGATGGGCCGCTCGCGCCCGGTCAGGGTGGCCCGTTCTGCCTCGTCGAGATGACACAGCGCCTCGACGGCGGCCACGTCGGGAGCCATCAGCGCAAAGGGCTTGGCAGGCCGCCCCTTGCGTTCGCGCAGGCGGGCGACAGCCTGGGCGTTGGTGGCGTCGCAGGCCAGGTGGAAGCCCCCCAACCCTTTTATGGCGACAATCGCCCCGCCCACGAGCAGCGCGCGCGTGGCGGCTACCGGGTCGCCGTCGGGAAGCTCAAGCGGGTTGGTCGGGCTGGGGAACAGCGCCAACTGCGGCCCGCAGACCGGGCAGGCGTTGGGCTGGGCGTGAAAACGCCGGTCCAACGGGTCGTCGTATTCGGCCTGGCAGGCCGGGCACATCTTGAAGGGGGCCATCGTGGTGCTGGGCCGGTCGTAGGGAATATCCTGGATGATGGTGAAGCGCGGCCCGCAATTGGTGCAATTGGTAAAGGCATAACGATAGCGGCGGTCAGCAGGGTCAAAGATCTCCGCCAGGCAGTCGTCGCAGGTGGCGACGTCGGGCGAGATGGGCTGGAAATCGCCGGGGCGCGCCTCGCTGTGGCGAATCTCGAAGGCCGTGTAGCCGTTGGGCGGCGCTTCCTGCGTTTCCAGAGCATCAATGCGGGCCAGGGGTGGGGCTTCCTCGCGCAGCGCCGTCTGGAATGCTTCCAGCGCCGCCGGAGTGCCCTCCACGACGATGTCCACGCCCGCCGAGGTGTTCCGCACCCAGCCGGACAGGTCCAGGCGGGTCGCCAACCCGTACACAAACGGGCGGAAGCCGACGCCCTGCACCACACCCGTCACGTGGAGGCGTCTAGCAACTATGCCTGCACGCGCGCGCGCAGCCACGCCGTCCATGCTTCGATCCCCTCGCCCGTCTTGCACGAGACGGGGAAAAACGTCAGGCCGGGGTTGAGAGCTTCCACTCCCCGGCGGAAATAGTCCACGTCATATTCCTCGTACTGAAGCATATCGATCTTATTCAGCAGCAGCACGTCCGCGCCGCGAAACATGGCCGGGTACTTGTAGGGCTTGTCGTCGCCCTCGGCCACGCTGGCGATCACGACGTTCAGGTGGACACCCAGTGCAAAATTGGCCGGACAGATCAGGTTGCCGACGTTCTCGACGAGGAGCAAGTCCGTCTCGGCCAGCGGCAACTCGTCCAGGGCAGGCAGCAGCATGTTGGCGTCGAGGTGGCAGGAACCGCCGGTGTTAATCAACGTCACGGGAATGCCTGTCGCGGCGATTTTCTCGACATCGACCATCGCCACGTCGCCGTCCACGGCGGCAATGCGCAGGTCGTCACGCAGGTCGGCAATGGTCCGCAGGATGAGACTGGTCTTGCCCGCGCCCGGCGAGGCCATCAGGTTGAGGGCCAGGACGCCCAACACGTCCAGGCGATCACGGACCTGACCGGCCAGCGCCTCGTTGGCACTGAGAATGTGCTCCTCAACAGTCAGGCGCTTGCTCATTGCTGCTCTACCTTTTGGTCTGTGGTTTCCACGTCCATACTCTCCAATTGTAAAGCGTCCCCTCCGGCGACGAACGTCTGAACGCTGCCGCAATGCGGGCAGGTGAAATCCTCCCGCGCGGTGATCTCGAAGGTGGCCTGGCAATCCCGGCATCCCAGGCGGCCCGGCTCGCGGCGGAAATGTAGCTCCGCCCCCTCGGCAATCGTGTCCTGGCTGACGAAGTCCCAGTAGAACTGAACCGAGTCGTCCACGATGCTCGACAGGTCGCCGATGACCAGATACAGGTGCAGGATGCGCGTCGCGCCTGCTTCCTCTGCGTTACGCAGCGCGACATCCAGAATATTCTGCGTGACCGATAGTTCGTGCATGGGCTACACCATGCGTCCTTGGGCCAGCATATCGATGAGCGGGCGATTCTGGAGGTGGTTGGCGAACTCCAGGAATTTCATCTGTACGCGCGATGCTGGCCGCCTGCTGCTCTGGACGAATTCGATGGGAATCCGCAATTCCAACCCCTCCACGTCGACGGTGACCAATCGGCCCAACGCCAGGCGCGGCATGGCTGCCAGCATCGACACGAAGGAAACGCCGATGCCAAGCTCCACGGTCATCGCCAGGGCTTCAGGCGTGCCGATCTCCATCACCATTTGCAGCTGCTCGATGTCCACGCCAAGGCGCGCCAGCCCCTCGGCCACCGCCGCCCGGCAGGCTGAGGTCGCCTCGCGGCAGATGAAGCGTTCGCCCAACAGGTCGTGCGCCGTAACACGCTCACTTCGCGCCCACGCATGGGACGCCGGGGCGACGAGCGATAGATGGTCGGTGAAGAATGCTTCGTAATCCAGATCGTAGCCGGGCAGCCGTTTGCTGGTGACGCCCAAATCATACTCGCCGGCGACCACCCGTTCCATCACTTCTTCGCGGCTGACCACGGGGATGCTGACGTAAACCCCTGGGTAGAGACGCTGGAAGCGGGCGACGAGCTGCGGCAAGACGTATTTGCCAGAAGCCGCACTGCACCCGATGACCAGGTTGCCGACGACCTTGCCGTCGGCTGACCGGATGCTCTCCTCGACGTTGAGCGTCATTTGCAGGAGCTGTTCCGCCATCGGCACCAGAGCCTGACCCGACTTGGTCAGGCGAATGCTTCGCCCCTCCCGCTCGAAGAGTTCTACGTCGAGATAGCTTTCCAGCGAACGGATCTGCATACTGACGGCGGGCTGGCTCAGGTTAAGCGCGTGCCCGGCTTTGGTGAAATTTTCAGTTTTGGCGGCTTCCAGAAATACACGGAGCGCATGGATGTCTAGCATGGAGCCAAACCACCTTCCTGCTTCGGCGCGCCATCCGGCTGTGGGCACCGTTATCCCTCAACGTTCGCCCCAAGCATAAGAGTTTCTTATGCAATTGCCCACTGACTATCGTCCGTTCTCCACCTACCATTTATCACATATTAAGAGCGCAATTATCCACATTAGGGGACTGAATACCAGCACAGATTGCGCCATTTTTCACAATATGGAATTCTGAAGTAAGCTGTCGGATTCTCCATCGCCCTTGCCGACAGATTTCGAAAAGCAGGCAATTTGTCGGGTTAATTCTATAAATGAGACAAATGACATGTGGGGGGGCAAAACTGTGACACTTTTCACTTGTTACCCATGATGATCTCCCTCACTATATGTGAGATAAGGCGAGAATATCGAGCCAAAATATGGTGGAATAGCGCGGCGCATCTCTGGTCTCCCGTTACGGCCCTGCCGCACTTCTCGTGAGACAGCCAGCAAAGGAAGGTAGGGATTTATGGAAACACTGACGATTGATCTACCGGCCATGTATGGAGATCACCACGTGGTCGAGGTCCGGCGACTTATATTGGAGATGCCTGGTGTCGAAGACGTTTACGCCAGCAGCAGTTTCCAGGTGGCCGAGGTGACCTTCGACCCGAAGAAGGTTGAGGTGGAAGCCATCAAGGGCGCGCTGGGCGAAGCCGGTTACCTTGAGGGGCCGGCAATGCCCACTGAGACAGGCATCGCGACGTATTGGGAAGATGGGCATGATACCTACTTCCGACACACTGCCGCTTACGAGCAAACCAAGGAAGTGGTTAGCTTCGCGCAGAGCGTTGGCCACACCGGGCGGCCGCTGTGGCCGTGCCCCGGCATGGGCGTCATCCCGACAATGAGTGAGGAGAACTAATCAATGGCGAAGAAAAGACGAACCCCTGAAGAGTACAGCACCGATCCCGCCACGCAAGAGATGCTCATCCGTGCTGACGAGATCGGCGTCGGGACGGCCTTCAGCCGGGCGGACGACATGACCCCCTGCAACATCGGCAGCGCAGGCATGTGCTGCAAGTTGTGTGGCATGGGCCCCTGTCGATTGACCAAGGAAGGGTCAACCGGCATCTGCGGCGCGACCATTGACACCATTCAAGCTCGTAACTTCATCCGTGCCATTGCGGCGGGTGCGGCGGCGCACTCCGACCACGGGCGCGACATGGCTCTCACGCTTAAGGCCGTCGCCAACGGCGAGGCAGAGGGTTACGTTATCCGCGACGTGGCGAAGCTGCGCACGCTGGCGGCTCGCTATGACATCCCCATCGAGGGGCGCTCGCCGGAGGAGATCGCCGACGAACTGGCCGACCTGTACATCGCGCAGTTTGGGCAGCAAAAAGGCGTCGTTGCGCCGGCCATCCGCGCGCCGGAAAAACGCAAGAAGCTGTGGGAAGATCAGGGAGTGTTGCCGCGGGGTGTCGACCGCGAGATTGTCGAATGCCTGCACCGCACCCACATCGGCGACGACCAGGACATGGAGCACATCCTCCACCATGCTATCCGCACCGCTATCGGTGATGGGTGGGGGGGCAGCCTGATCGCCACCGACATCTCCGACATCCTGTTTGGCACGCCTGCGCCCATCCTGGGACAGGCCAACCTGGGCGTGCTCAAGGACAACATGGTCAACGTAGTCGTGCACGGCCACGAGCCGACCCTGAGCGAGATGATCGTGGCTGCCTCGCAGGACCCGGAGATCATCGAGTACGCCAAAGCTGCGGGGGCTGACGGCGTCAACCTGTCGGGAATTTGCTGCACGGCGAACGAAATCCTGATGCGCCAGGGCATCCCGGCGGCTGGCAACTTTTTGCAGCAGGAGCTTGCCATCCTGACCGGCTCGGTTGAGGCGATGGTGGTGGACGTGCAGTGCATCATGCAAGCGTTGGTTGGTTTGGCCGAGAATTTCCACACGCTGATTGTCACCACCTCGCCCAAGGTGAAGATCAAGGGCGCAACACATATCGAATTTGACGAGCACAGGGCCCTGACCATCGCCAAGGAAATCTTGCGAACCGCCATCGACAACTACAAGAACCGGAGCGAGACGCAAATCCCCGACGTGCGCGAGGACCTGATCCCCGGCTTCTCACACGAGTACATCAACTACATGCTGGGCGGGACGTACCGCGCTTCCTTCCGTCCGCTCAACGACGCCATCATGTCCGGGCGCATCCGGGGCGTGGCGGCCATAGTCGGTTGCAATAACCCCCGCAGCCAGCATGACTTCTTGCACACCTACGTCACCGAAGAGCTCTTGAAGCAAGACGTGCTGATTGTCGAGACCGGCTGTGGCGCGATTGCCAACGCTAAGCTTGGATTGATGCTTGGCGAGGCCGGACTGGACAAGGTTGGCCCCGGCTTGCGCGAGATTTGCGAGACGGTCGGCATCCCGCCGGTGCTGCACATGGGTTCGTGCGTCGACAACAGCCGCATCCTGACTGTGTTGACGCAGATGGTCGAGGAGGGCGGTTTGGGCGACGATATCGACCAGGTTCCCGCCGTCGGCCTGGCACCGGAATGGATGAGCGAGAAAGCGCTGTCCATCGCCTCGTACTGCGTCGCCTCCGGCGCCTATGTCATCATGGGCGGTGCGAATCCTGTTGAGGGCATGATCGATCGCGTCTCCAACAGCACCCTGGTAGAGCAGTTCATCAGCGAGGGGTGGGAAGAGCGGTACGGAGGCAAGCTGGAATTCATGAACGATGCAGAAGAAATGATCGCCGCAACGCTTGAACACATCGACAAGAAGCGCGCCACGCTTGGCCTGCCCGAATATGATCCTGAGCGCTTCGGACAGAGCGGTGACGCCCGTATGCTTGAACTAGAAGCCCTTCCGCTGGCTGAACGCCAGGCAGCGCTTTACGGGGCCCCGGTGAAGTAGGAGGACCGCTAAATGTCTCGTTATATCGCAACGCGCGCCATTCGCGGCGCAAACGCCCTCGTCACCGAGGCGGAGGCGATGCTGCAAAAGGCCCTGGCGGAAAAAGGGCCAGACGCCCCGGTGTCCTTTCCCAACACAGCCTACTATCTCCCACTGATCCTGGGGATGACCGGGCAAGAGGTCGAGACCATCGGCCAGTTAGAGCCGGTTCTGAAGCACGCACGTGAGTTACTGCATCCCGCCCCGGCGGGGCGGAAGTGGACGCCCTACCTGGGCGAGACGCTGGACAGCGGCATGGCAACCCTGTTGGCCGCCGAGACTATCGAGGCGATCCGTTTCGTCTATGGCTTGCAGCCGGAGCCGATGCCCGGCTTTGAACTGGCGGGTGGCACCGCTTTCGCTGGCAGTAATGGTGGCAGCGGCGACGGTCTGGTAGGCCACCTCAACGGCCCCATCGACGACATCCAACTGCGTTCGTGGGGCATCCAACTGGTCGACGGGCGGATGCCGGGCTTCGCAGCCATCGTGGGTGCGGCCAAATCCAACGAGGTCGCGGTCAAGCTGGTGCGCGAACTCCAGCGCCGCAACATCCTGACTTTCCTGTCGGGCAACGTCAACGGGCGGAGCATCATCCACCAACTGGCCGAAGAGGGCGTCGAACTGGGTTACGATACCTACACGGTGCCCTTCGGCACGGACACTCTCAGCGCGATCTACGCGCTGGGCTTCGCCACGCGCTCGGCGCTGACCTTTGGTGGTCTGAAGGCCGGCATGGCCCGCGACATCCTGCTCTACAACCGCGAGCGGGTGTTCGCCTTCGTGCTGGCCCTGGGCGAGGTGGACGACCTGAAGTACGCGGCGGCGGCAGGGGCCATCAACTTTGGCTTCCCCGTCATCGCCGATACGGTCATCCCCGAAATTCTGCCCACCGGCGTCACTACCTACGAGCACGTGGTCAGCATGCCCTTCGACACTATCGAGGGCGCAGACGACCTGGAGCGCGCCGAACGGCTGGTGCAGAAGTGCATCGAGGTTCGCGGCGTGAAGGTGAAGATCGCCGACGTGCCAGTGCCGGTGCCTTACGGCTCGGCGTTCGAAGGCGAGGTGGTGCGCAAGGCCGACATGCGCATCGAGTTCGGCGGCAAGTACTCGCGCTGCTTCGAGTACCTGCGCATGGTTGACCTGGACGAGGTGACCGATGGCAGGGTCGAAGTCGTCGGCCCTGGCTTCGAAGACCTGGACCCGCAGAGCAGCATGGACATGGCTATCGTGGTCGAAGTGGCCGGGCGGCAGATGCAAGAGGACTTCGAGCCGGTGCTGGAGCGCCAGATTCACTACTTTGTCAACGGTGGATCAGGTATCCAGCACATCGGCCAGCGTGACATCTCCTGGATTCGCATCTCTACCGCCGCCGCCGATAAGGGCTTCAACCTGGAGCACTTCGGCAAGATTCTGCACGCCCGCTTCCACGCCGACTTCGGCGCGATTGTGGACAAGGTGCAGGTCACGATCTACACTGATCCCGACGAGTTGGAGAAGTGGTTGGACACGGCGCGGGAAGCGTACGACTTCCGCAACAGGCGCCTGGCCGACCTGACCGACGACGCGGTAGAAGAGTTCTACTCGTGCACGCTGTGCCAGTCCTTCGCGCCGGACCACGTGTGCATCGTCAGCCCGGAGCGGCTGGGTCTTTGCGGCGCGTACAACTGGCTGGACTGCAAAGCGTCGTTCAACATCAATCCCACCGGCCCCAACCAGCCGATCAAGCTGGGCAAGCCAATTGACACGGACATGGGCTATTGGGAGGGCACGAACGACTACGCCAAGGTCGGGTCGCACGGCGTGGTGCAAGAAGTCGCCATGTACTCCATCATGGAAAACCCGATGACGGCGTGTGGTTGCTTCGAGTGCATCGTGATGTTGATCCCTGAGACCAACGGCGTGATGGTCGTCAGCCGCGAGGACACCAGCATGACCCCGGCAGGCATGACTTTCAGCACGCTGGCCGGTATGGCCGGTGGTGGCTTGCAAACGCCGGGCGTGATGGGGGTGGGTAAGTTCTACCTGACCAGCCCCAAGTTCATCTCGGCGGACGGCGGCTTCAAGCGCGTGGTGTGGATGAGCAGCGTCTTGAAGGAAACGATGGCCGACGAGTTCGCGGCGGTGGCCGAGCGCGAAGGCGACCCTGATCTGATTAACAAGATCGCCGACGAGCGCAACGCAACGACCGTCGAAGAACTGGTCGCCTGGTTGGAGGAACACAACCATCCGGCCCTCGTGATGGACGCGATATTCTAGGAGAGGTGTCCGGCAGGCGCGCCACCGATGACAGAGCGCATTCTCGTTCGCGACCTGATGACCGTTGGCGTCACGACCTGCTCGCCTGACACGCCAATTGTCGAGGTGACGCGCCTGCTGCTGGACACCGATTTGGAAGGGGTCGTCGTGCTGGACCCCGAAGGTCACGCCGTCGGCGTGGTCAGCCGGGATGAACTCGTACGTGCCTACGCGCGCGACGATTGTCGGGACCTAACTGCCGAAGAAGTCATGCGCGACGGCGTCCCCCAAATCCCGCCCGATATCCCCCTGACCGCCGCTGCCCAACTCATGCAAGATCTGGGCGTGCGAGTGGTCTTTCTGATGCACCATGCCGGGGGCATTGAATGGCCGGCAGCGACCCTCAGCTATAAGCACCTCTTGCGCCATCTGGCTGCACAAGAGGAGGATGAGTTAAGCGACCTGGGCATCGCGGCAGCGCGCCGAACACCGCTCGAGACGTTCATCAAAAAGCGGGACGACGCTCGCCGCCAGACCCAGCGCCCAACCCAGGAGTAAAAACCTATGCCTGTAGAAATTCCCAAGGATTCATGGGCAGGAACCGTCAAGACGGTCACCATCGGCGCAACGGAGGCCGACGGCGGCACGCGCTCAGGCGCGATCACCGTTGGCGGCCAGAGCACGCTGCCTTTCTTGCACTTCGAGGAGCAAATGCCCAATCGTCCGGTGGTCGCGGTGGAGATCAAAGACCGCCAGCCGGACGACTGGTCGCCGTTGTTGCTCGACGTATGGGGCGACGCGGCTAAAGACCCCGCTGCCTGGGCCAAAGCTGCCGAGGAGGCCGGGGCCGACCTGTTGGTGCTGGCCCTCAGCCTGAACGGCGCCGACGGCAACCCTACCACTCCAGACGGCGCAGTAGCGGCGACAAAGGCCGTGCTGGAGGCCAGCGGCCTACCGCTCATCGTCTTTGGTCCCGGCCAGGCCGACCAGGACAACGAACTGCTCGTTCCAGTGGCCGAGGCGACCAAAGGCGAGCGCATCGTGTTGGGCATGTGCGAGGACAAGAACTACCGGACTATCGTCGCCACTGCACTGGCGAACGACCATCTGGTCACCGCGCGCGCGCCGATGGACGTGAATCTGTCCAAACAGCTCAACATTCTCATCAGCGATATGGGCCTGCCGCTGGATCGCCTCCTGATGGACCCGACCACCGCCGCGCTGGGCTACGGCATGGAGTATGGTTACTCGGCCATGGAACGGCTGCGCCTGGCCGCCTTGCAAGGCGACGCCATGACCCAGGCTCCAATGATCGTCACCCCCGGTTTCGAGGCCTGGAAGGCCAAAGAGTCGAAGGTGGGGGAGGGCGTGCCCGAAGCATGGGGTGAGTGGCAGGAACGCGGTATCATCTGGGAGACACTGACCGCCGTCACGCTCATCGAGTCGGGGGCGGACATCGTGGTGCTGCGCCACCCCGAAAGTATCAAGCGCGTTCAAGCCGCTATCGAAGACCTGATGGCGGCACCGGAAACAGCGTAGCGGCGAGGAGAAACTTCAATGGCACTCTCTGGTATTCAAATCTACAAACTTTTACCGCAGACCAACTGCAAGGAGTGTGGTTTCCCAACCTGCCTGGCCTTCGCCATGAAACTGGCGGCCAAACAGGTCGAACTGGACGCCTGCCCGTACGTCGAAGACGAGGCGAAGGCCCAGTTGGCCGAATCCGCCGCGCCGCCAGTGCGTCTGGTGACGCTCAAGGCCGACGGCAACGAGGTCAAGGCAGGTAACGAGGTGGTGCTGTTCCGCCACGAAAAGACCTTTTACCACAAGCCGGGGCTGTTCATCCGGGTGCGCGACGACGAAGCCGCCGACGACATCAAGGCCAAGGTTTCGGCGGCAGACGCCTATGCGGTGAACTACGTGGGCTTCGATCTGGCGCTGGACGGGTTCGCAGTGGAATCGGCCAGCGGCGACGCGGCCAAGTTCTCAGCGGCCATCGGCGCAGTGCGCGAGGCCAGCCAGCGCCCGCTGGTGTTGGTCAGCAAGGACCCAGACGTGATGGCTGCCGGGCTGCAAGCGGTGGACGGCGAACGCCCGCTGGTTTACGGCGCGGACGCTGAAAACTGGGAGGCGATGGCCGGCCTGGCCGCCCAACATGGGGCCGCGCTGGCCGTGGCCGCCGAGTCGCTGGATGGTCTGGCCGACCTGACTGAGCAGATCACCGCGAAGGGCGTCGAAGACCTGGTGTTGGACCCAGGAGCGCGCAATCTAGGCGGCACGCTTTCTAGCTACACGCAGATTCGCCGCCTGGCGCTCAAGGAAAACTTCCGCCCGCTCGGCTATCCCATCATCGCCTTCCCCGGCGATGCGGGCGACCCCGCTATCGAGACGGTGCGGGCCGCACAGGCTATCGCCAAGTACGCGGGCTTCGTCGTGTTGGACAACTTCACGCCGGAGACGGCCTACTCGCTGCTGGTGCTGCGTGAGAACATCTACACCGACCCGCAAAAGCCGATCCAGGTGCAGCCGGGGCTGTACGAAATCAACGACCCGAAGCCCGAAGACCCGGTGCTGGTGACGACCAACTTCAGCATCACCTACTTCAGCGTCGCCAACGAGGTCGAGGGTGCGGGTCTGCCCGCCTGGCTGCTGATTGCCGATGCTGAGGGCATGAGCGTGCTGACTGCCTGGGCGGCGGGCAAGTTCGACGCCGAGCGCATCGCCAAATCGGTCAAGGAATTCAGCGTGGCCGACAAGATCGGGCAGAAGCGCATCGTCTTGCCGGGGCACGTCGCGGTGCTCTCCGGCGAGCTGGAAGAAGAGCTTCCCGACTGGGAGGTGCGTGTCGGGCCGCGTGAGGCGGTGGACTTACCCACGTTCATGAAACAGGCCCTTTAGGCTGCCTACATGGCCGGGTAAGCGTCAATCCGTCAATACAGACAAGAGGTTTGAACCCCTTGTAAGAAGGACCGCACAACACAATTGCCTAGTTAGAGTAGGAGCTGATGGGTGACCATCTCGTAACATTCGACATTGCACCAGACCCGGTGCGCGTGCCAACCGGCACCCTGCTGGTCGAGGCCGCGCGCCAGGCCGGGGTAGACATCGTGCAACCCTGCGGCGGGCAGGGTCGCTGCGGGCGCTGCGCCATCCAGGTAGCAGACGGAACG
>Ga0180438_10000048_pt1 | contig 240409 bp, 154 predicted proteins | sample SS_ome_12_FD_132455 | JGI IMG/M metagenome (GOLD analysis project Ga0180438, IMG submission 132455) | Hypersaline lake sediment archaeal communities from the Salton Sea, California, USA - SS_3_D_2 metaG | ecosystem: Environmental > Aquatic > Non-marine Saline and Alkaline > Hypersaline >...
GCAGAAAAATAATCATTCATCAATAATCAATTATCATTTTCAAGGCCTTTTGCCTTATTCCTTTCATTAATCAATCATCAATAATCATTAATCATTTACTTTAGTATTCTACGACCGGCAATCCAAAAAAGCGGGCAATTTTTAAGAAAATCTCCATTACACGGCGTTCTTTATCGACGAGCACGCGGTCTGCACCGTTTGGGCCTGCGGGCACAGTCGTCCCGAGCGAAGTCGAGGGATCTATCGTAATTTTAACCGCGGATAAACGCTAATTTTGCAGCCAAAATAGTCAATAGTCGATAGAAAATAGTCAATTGCACAGCCTTTTTCTTTGCTCGAAAGGCAGACTGCGCTATAATTGAACATAGCAGATTTAGTAGCTTTGAAGTGACAACGGCGTAGTTTGTACTTTCTTGCTTTATGACGAGAAGCTTGGGATGTTAATAAACAAAAGTAAAAGAACTTAATAAGGTAACATAAATGTCAGCAAAAAAGTGTCTGATTTACATTATTTTTCTCCCAGAGTCTATTTAGCTCAACTTAAGTACTGGAGATTGTCTCATGAACTACAGAAAAAGCATTTTTGTCTCGTATCATTTTGGCAAGCACGAGTCTTTCATCCAACGAATCTGTCACTACCTTAGAAAACAGGGAATCCAGACGTATTTCCATCTCGAGGCTCCCATCCCACAAGGGATTGGCGATTGGCGCCGCGAGATCATAGAGGCACTGGACACATCAGATGCCTTGTTGTTCTTTCATAGCGAGGAACTTGGATATACACAGCAACAGGAGTTTGATGAGGCCAAGAAACGGGACATAGACATAGTGCATATCGCTCTACCAGGGTGGATTAGCGGATGTGCTTGCTCGGAAGATGTAATTAGGACATTAGACTATTCCACACCCAAAGATGGTCTTTCCGATACGTTGGCCCGAAAATGTGCTTTGAAATGCGTTCGTTATCTTAGCCTAGCCCCTGTACTTGAGGATGACATCCCCGATGGTTACCCCTTTGCATACGAGAAAGACATAATCCGCAAATACCTAGATGGTCATGTCGGCACAGAATTCGATGCACACGGCTTACCGGAAGAATGGCCGCAAGTAACGCGACGCGAGATTCCATCAGATGGTTCAGATAATCCCGTCTCACAAGATGAATGTGGTAGCTACCGGGATGCTAATAATACCAATCCCAGAGTTGTGGTTGCTGCACTCTCCGACTTCGCCCCTGCAGAACTTCTGGAACGGAACATGGTATTTCCGCTTGCAGGACCACGGAAACAGGTTTGCTTCAATATTCCCAGCGGCGGTAAGGTAAGGGTGGGCGTGCTGGTGTCCGGAGGAATCGCGCCTGGAACGAATGCTGTAATCACAGCTCTATGTCAAAGGCACAAGCTCTACAGCAATCATGGTCAATACGATAGTGAGATTCTTGGATATCTAAATGGATTCAAAGGTCTACTATCCGACGACTGGCCGCAAAATCTCCCTGAGATGGACTTGGAAAGATTCCTCGATCAGGGCGGATCCTTGCTGGGCACTTCACGACTTAAGGACTTCGAAGACGAAGATGTCGTAATACGCGAGAAGAAACTGAAAAAAGCAATCGGCACACTGACAAGAGATGGGATTCGCATTTTATATATAATCGGCGGTGACGGCAGTATGAGGGCCGCTCACGTCTTAGCCAGTCGTATTACGGAAGAAAGAATGGATCTTTCAATTGTAGCCATCCCCAAGACGATGGACAACGATGTATTGTGGGGCTGGCAGACGTTTGGTTTCGAATCAGCCGTACAACGAGCGAATGAGATCATTCATCAGTTGCACGTAGAGGCCCAATCGAATCCCCGCCTTTGTGTATTGCAGCTATTCGGATCAGACTCCGGGTACGTCGTAACCCACGCAGCACTGGCAAGTGGCTTGTGTGATCTCTTTCTGATACCTGAGGTCCCATTTACCATGCAAGGTGTGTGGCGCTATGTATCAAAGAAGCTGAAAGCCAGCAAGCCAAGAAGCCAAACGCACGGCCTTATCTTGGTGGCCGAGGCGGCGGTCCCTCTTGACGCAGAAAGGTACCTACATAAAAAATCAAACAAGGAAGACATATGTGGGCTTACGGAAACTGAGAAAGAGCAAGTGAGGAAACACCTGCACGGTTCGTACTGGAATAGACCACCGATTGATGTGTCGAAGAAGGAGGCGGAACATGTGAAAGGATATCTTGGATACGGAAATAGCATGCCCCATAATGTAGATTCCTTGAGCGACGATGAGAAGGTATTTGTACGGAAGTATGCCTGGCAACTGAGAACGAAAGGACAGACTCCTGATGGACTCCGGTCTGCAGGACTGAAGCTTGTGTCTCAAGTATTGCAGAATTTTATTCAAACAGACACAAGAGTTATGAGGAATAACTTCTGGCGAGACTTCAGGGTTTTCACAAACGAACCGAGGCACTTGATACGAGCTGTAAAACCAACAAGTTCGGATATTCTGTTTGGTCACCGCCTGGGAACCCTTGCTGTCGATGGGGCAATGGCCGGTTATACAGATTTCATGATAAGCCAGTGGTTGACCGAATACGTCATGATTCCACTTCGATTAGTCGTCTTAGGGCGTAAACGCGTACCCGATTATGGTATTTTCTATCGATCTGCTATCGCCAGTACAGGTCAACCGGCAGAGCTTATCTAACACTGGAAGTTGATCAGAAAAAAGGGATCAGACAACCATTTTATTTCAATGGTAAAGCCATTTTAATTAACTCTTTTCAATTGACTATTGATTATTTAACGGCATCAGATTGTCTGGTCCTGGAGGGGTAATTTCATGCTTTGGAAGATTTTTTTGACGGCGGCGGAATCTTCGGCCGTGAAGCCGTAGCGTATCCACTTTCCATGCATCAGCACGAGAAAAATCACATCACGGCTGGGGCGCAAACCGTCAGAGGGGAACCAGGTTTGAAAATCGCTCGTGCCTGCAATTCGGAATTTGCCGTTCCATATTGTGGGTTCGAGCATTTTGATGGTTTTGATCCGTGAAAAGGGGATGCATTTCGATCCCAGCAGGAATCCGTCGATATGCAGAGCGTCCTCTCTTATGCGTATCAGGCTGTCGGAATAGAGATATTTTGGCTCAGCAGTCATATTAAATATTTTCAAGTTGCAGCATCAGGGATATTATACATAGTTAAGGTATATAAGTGTAGTAGTGGGAGAATGCATTTGATTACATGGCGCGGTTAAGCCGCTACCTAAATAACCATAAATTGCAGACAAGGCTGATAAATCAAAGATCACGGGGAAATAAAGTGGACAGACACGAATGGCGTTCCCTAATAAATATGTGATTGGCAGTTGAAAATAGCTATAATCAAATAGACAATTGAATAGATTTTAGCACTGAAATTTTTAAGCTGCATATGACAAATCAAAATTAAAAGGGAAAAAAGTGCAACGAAAAGGTTTTACTCTCCTCGAGCTGTTGGTGGTAATGGCCATCATCATCTTATTATTAAGCATACTTTTGCCCTGTCTTATTGTTGCGAAAGATAGAGCATTGGAATTATTTGCTGTGCAAGTCGAAGTTGATAAAGAGGGAAAGGTTCTTTTGGAAGTTCGAGAACATTCTAATATAGCATCATATGAAGGCATATATATGATAGAGATTAATCCTCCGAGGAACAGCCACGTTTTCATAAAAAACCCTCATCACCCAAGAATGAAATTAATAAAAAGAGACGACGAATATTATATTAAATGGAGACCTAAGATGGATGATATTGGTATTCATGTTATTACTGCTGTTTTTGAAGGACAACAAACCTCTGATGAGCAGGAGATTACCATTTATGTTTATAATAAAAAGCTTTTAGATGCAAAGCAGGAGGAAATATCAGACGCGGATCAACGCTGATTTACCCCATGAGATGATGGCTTTGCCTATCTCACGGGGTGAATGCGGATTAAAAATCAAAATGCAAAGTGCAAAATTGAAGAAGGCTTTCGAGAAAATATCCAGAAAAATTAAAGGTGATTTTTAACGAGCAGTTACCAGGGAACCGCGCTTGGTTTCGCTCCGGCAAGCCGCACTAATGAGGATGTCAAATGAAAAAGAACTTATTTATCCGTATCATATTATTGTCCGTTGTTTCATATACCTCTGTCACTATCGGCCAATCGCAGCCGGATATGGACAAACAAACAAAAGGCAAAAAGGCAATCCCGTTCGAGGTGTTCGCGGGTTTCAAAAGAATCGAGAAGGGTAATCCGATCCTTGCCCTCGAACCGCCGCTATGGGCGGCCGCGACCCATGCTATCGTCATCGACAAGACGGTACACTACATCTGGTGCACACGTGAGTACGACAGACGCTGGCTGATTAATCACGCAACGGCCCCCATCAGTGACCTCACCGACATCACGCAGGACAGCCGCAATCCTGTCGTCGTACCCTCGGAGAAGGGTTTTGACGATGAGGGCGTCGAGTACCCATTCCCTTTTCTGAATCCGGCGGATAACAAGTACTATATGTACTATCGGGGCAAGGGAAAGGGGACGGCCGAACAGACGGGCCTTCTTGTCAGCGACGGCGACATGGGCAAGTGGACACGAGTGAGGACGACGCCCGTGATTGCCGCTGATACCGACCACGAGCGGGACGGCTCGACGCATCCTTCTGTTGCTGTGGTGGGCGATACGATTCATATCGTCTACACGGGCAAGGCTACGCGGTCATATGAGGATGGGTTGACCATGTGCCATGCGACCGCGCCGGTCAGCAACCCGGCATCGGTTACAAAGAATCCGGCCAATCCCGTTTTCAAGGGCAGCGGCAAGGAATGGGACAGCCGGGCCGTTCGTGAGACGGAATTGTTCAAGGGGCCGCAGTACTTCCATGTCCTATACGGCGGTTACGACGGCAACCTCTGGCGGATCGGGCACGTCCGCACCCGCGACTTTCGCACGTTCGAGCCAAATCCCCACAATCCCATATTCACGCCATCGGACGACCGCGATGCATTCGACTGTGACGGCGTGCTGACGCCCCAGGTCATCGAGATAGGTGACACATACTACATGATTTATGCCGGCAAGAAAGGCAACGAATGGCAGACCGGACTGGCCAAAGTCCCCAAGCCCTAAAACCTTTGCCGGTTACGGCCCAAGAATCTGAAATTGCTCACGGAAGCAATTTGGGTCACATCTTTTTTTACAACTTATTTTTGATAAATTACCGATTTAATTCTATAATTTTGCCATTATTGCCAAGACCTTTAAAACAATAAGGGACAACCAAATGGCTGTGGACAGTGTATGAAAAACTGACTGTACCCAATAAAACAGCATGGGCAAAAGAATCGCTCATCCTACCATCTGGAATTACGTGAGGTTTTCCCGGAAATTTATCATTCACACCTGACAGGAAAATGGAAATGAACATTGGTAAAAATTCAATAGTAATTTTAATCTTATTACTTATAACTACCTTGTCCTGCACACAGCAAAGGACAAATCCAGAAAAGATTGCAAAATGGCCCGACAAGGTCAAAGTCGGCGCGGTTCAAATTGGCGGCTATGACAAATGCCTTAAAATCAAGGAAGGATGCAATCCTGTTGAGTCGGTCGTGGAGTATGTTGAAAAAGCAGCGGCCGATGGCGTGCAACTGGTTGTTTTTCCTGAATACCATCTGGGTAGAATTTCTGTGCCGGGACCGCAGACCCGAAAAATATCCAAAGCGGCAGCAGAAAATAGTATCTATGTCATCGTCGGCTGTTGGGAGGTTTTCGAGGACGAGTCGTTTTCGAGCACGGCTTTGTTGTTTGGCAGGGACGGCGATATTGTCGGCAAATACTACAAGACGCATGCTGCAGTGGATACTTACGATGAGCCACCCGCATACTCAAAGCCGCCGTCGGGAAAAGATAAGCAGTGGTTTATAGAAAACGACCCGGAATGGATAATGAAAAGAGGTGATAACCTGCCTGTATTTGACCTGGATTTTGGCAGGATCGGTATCCTTATCTGCTATGATGGATATTTTCCGGAAACCTACAGCGTTCTTTCTCTAAAAGGTGCTGAAATCATCGTCTGGATTAACGGCAGAGGAGGCAGCATCCAGGATTATTTCGTCAGGACCTTTATGGAACAAAACCTCGTCTCAATGATATGTACCAATCAGGACTACGGTGCCGGGACAATGCTTGCTCAATATCCGAATAAAATCGATGCCATTTGCCTGAAAACGGGAGAGAAATATATTGCTGCAGAATTTGATTTGAAAAGACTTCGCCTCGCCCGGAAGAACAGCAGGAACTTTCAGCAAAGAAGGCCGGAACTTTACAAAGAGATAACGAGAATCCATCCAATATGGGAAGATTATAAGAATATCAAGGATTAAAACAACGGATTTTTCTTGACGGCAAGTGAGATAATTTGGTATAAAAAACATAGCATCTGTGGACTATTGCTATCCCCGAAGACGAAATTTCTATAGTTCATTGTAGATTTTACTTTTTGTTTCGCGGCCTGTTCGGGCATAGGAAGGAGGTAACAACAAATAGCAAATAAATTTCCCGGCAGATTTAGAAATATGGCAGAAGTAATAATCAATTGAGTTAAGTCCCTCAGGGACTGATAGTAAGGAGGAAATATCATGAGAACTCGAGTAATCTGGTTGACAGCAATTTTGTTAATAGGACTCATCGGACCCGTTCCATGCCAATCACAGGAAATCGTAAATATACTGAATAACGGCGGTTTCGAAGACGGTGTCATAGAACCATGGGGCGTATATGGTGAAAATGTTACTGCAGAAGTAGTTGAAGAACTTCTGGACGCAGCGATTAAAGAAGATCCGATTGAGGGACAATATTGTTTACATATTACTGTTACCGAAGCCAACCCAAATTGGTGGGAGATTGGTCTGAACCAATCAGGACTTATGTTTGAAAACGGCAAGAAATATACTCTTTCGGCCTTTCTCAAATGCAAGGAAGGCACTCTGGATATCAATTACAAGCCGGAATTAGTCGGAGATCCATGGACGGGGTTTAGTGAGGAAACCTTCACAATGACCGAAGAATGGACAGAATTTAGCGTAACAACTCCTGTTATGACTGAAAACGTCAGTCCGGCAGAGATTGTATTCCATGTGGGTTTTGCAGCCGGTGAATTATGGATGGATAGCATCAGATTTTACGAAGGCGATTATGTCCCACCCGAACTCAGGGGCAATTTGGCCTCGAATCCCAACCCTGCCGATGGCTCTATACATACAGATACATGGGCAAGTCTTTCGTGGGATGCGGGAAAAACTGCAGTCTCGCAGGATGTGTACTTCGGTGAAAGTTTTGATGATGTGAACGACGCCACAAACGAGAGCGAAACGTTCCGAGGCAGCCAGGGCAAGGACTTAACGTTTTTTATAGTCGGCTTTGTTGGATACCCTTACCCCGATGGTCTTGTTAATGGTACGACCTATTACTGGCGAATCGATGAGGTCAACCAAGCCGATCCGGAAAGTCCCTGGAAAGGCGATGTCTGGAGTTTCACGGTTCCGCCTTTAATCGCTTATGATCCAATCCCGTCTAATGGAGCAAAATTTATAGATCCGGGCGTAGAGCTTGGCTGGAGTGCCGGTTATGGAGCAAAAATTCATATCGTTTACTTCGGCGACGATTTCGATACTGTCAGCAATGCCACCGATGGGCCATCACTGGGGACTACAACATACAATCCCGGCACTCTTGAATTGGAGAAGACCTACTACTGGCGGATTGATGAATATGATGGCTTCGAAACTCTTAAAGGCGACGTCTGGAGCTTTACCATTACGAGCAACACCGGCGGTATTCGAGCAGATTACTACGAAGGTATGAATTTCGACAATCTCGTTCTGACTCGAATGGATCCTCAAATAAACTTTAACTGGGGCGATCCCGGCTCGCCGGACCCGGCGATTGGCGACGATAACTTCTCGGTCAGATGGACCGGCGAAGTCGAAGCAGTATTTACCGAGACCTATACTTTCTATACAACCAGCGACGATGGCGTGCGTCTATGGGTGGATGGTGAACTGCTTGTAGACAAATGGTTTGATCAGTCGCCCACAGAGAACAGGGGAACGATTGATTTTGTTGCCGGCAACACATACGGCTTCGTAATGGAGTATTATGAGAATACTGCCGGTGCAATGGCAGAACTACGCTGGTCCAGTCCAAGCACACCAAAGCAGATAATTCCACAAGCAGCATTGTCGCCGCCCGTGAAGGCGGGCAGTCCGAATCCGCGCAATAACACCACTGATGTAGAACACCAAATTATACTTAGCTGGGGCGCCGGAGATAACGCCACTTCGCACGAAGTGTACTTCGGGACTGATGAAGATGCGGTGAAAAATGCTACTAAGGATTCCCCGGAATACAAGGGCTCTAAGGTGATTGGTTCTGAGAGCTACGATCCCGGAAAACTGCTCTGGAATACCACTTACTTCTGGCGAGTTGATGAAATCAATACAACTCATCCTGAAAGCCCGTGGGTGGGCAATATCTGGAGCTTTACAACGGCCAACTACATCCTCATAGATGATTTTGAGGATTATGATACAGGAGACAATCAAATATGGTACGCATGGCACGATGGCCTTGGCTACGGCGTGCTGGGAACCGAACCATACTTTGCCGGCAACGGGACCGGAGCGGCCGTCGGCGACGAAACCACCGCTTCTTATACCGAGGAAACAATCGTCCACGGCGGCAATAAATCCATGCCGGTCACATACAACAATGATCAACAGGGCTACGCTTACTATTCGGAAGTGCAGCATGCGTTGACAGAGCATCGAGACTGGACGGAAGAAGGTATTGCGAGTTTGTCGCTGTGGTTCAGAGGCCACCCGGCATCTGTAGGCAGCTTCGTCGAGGGCCCGGCCGGCACCTATACGATGACCGCCTCCGGCGCCGACATCTGGGCAGTCAATGGACTGGAAGCCGATGAATTTCACTTTGCATACAAGACGCTGTCCGGCCCCGGCTCAATTACAGCGAGAGTCCAGAGCATCGAGAACACAAATAACTGGGCCAAGGCCGGTGTGATGATTCGAGAAACGCTTGATCCGGGTTCAGCACATGCGATGATGGTCGTGACACCAGTAGAAGGTGTCTCCTTCCAGCGACGACCCGAGAAGGGCGGCACAAGCACCGACGATACAACCGCCGGTGTTGCCGCTCCGATTTGGCTGAAGATAGAGCGTGATTCAATGGGCCGTTTTACGGCATCCTATTCAACAGATGGAACTACATGGCAAGCACAGGGCTTACCGTCGGCCGTCCAGATGGGTACGAATGTACATATAGGTTTGGCGCTAACGGCACACGATACTGAATTAACATGTCAGGCCGTATTCTCCAACGTCACGACTACAGGAACAGTTGGCCCGCTGTGGGCGAATCAGGATATCGGCATAGCCAGCAACGATCCCGAGCCGCTTTATGTAGCGATTTCAAACAGCACCGGCGATCCTGCGGTTGTGGTCCACGATAATTCGGCCGCGGCACAGATCGACACATGGACCGAGTGGCTTATACCGCTTCAGGCTTTTGCCGATCAGGGTATAGACCTGAGCGATGTTGACGAGATTGCAATCGGTCTTGGAACCCGTGCCAACATGACGAATCCCGGCGGCTCAGGTAAGTTGTACTTTGACGATATTCGGCTGCAAAAGGCGGAACCGCAACCGGAGCCGTAAGCCGGTTTTTGGATTATAATTCGATATTTTGATATTATTCTCATATCGAATGGTTATAATTGTTCGATATGTGTTAAATAGTAAATGTCAATAAAGGCAGTGGGAGGATACTGCGTATGCGTAAAGCAAGAGGATTCACACTGATAGAGCTTTTAGTGGTCATCTCCATTATTGCCATCCTGATGGCGATTTTGATGCCGGCATTGAATCGCGTCAAGGAACAGGGCAAGCGCGCAGTCTGCCTTAACAATCTCAAGCAGTTAGCCTTAGCCTGGATTATGTACGCCGACGAGAACGAAGACAAAATCGTCAGCGGTGCCGGCGGCGTAGACCGAGATTATAACGATAAGCCCGAGATTCCCTGGGTCGGCAGGTGCTGGCACGCTAATTACCAGTCCGGCGAACAGATCCCGGAAGACGAGCAAATAAGACAGATCAAAAGCCCCTATGGAGCTCTCTGGCCATACGTAAAGGACATAAAAGTCTATCGGTGCCCCACCGGCGCCAGAGGAGAGATGCTGACGTACGCAATAATGGATTCCATGAACGGCTACGGCGACGGAACCAGGGAAAAGGGGCTGTGGATGAAAAATCGAATGGAGATTCGAGGCGCAGACAGAAGGGCCGTCTTTATCGACGAGGGCTGGGTTACGCCGGACAGTTTCGCCGTCTATTACTCACAGGAGAACTGGTGGGACGACCCACCTGTCCGGCACGGCGACGGCACGAGCATATCTTTCGCAGACGGACACAGCGACCACAAAAAATGGAAAGGCATCGACACAATACAACGCGGCAGAAGTCTCGAACGCGGCCATCTCGGCTCCGGCTGGGTACCCGACAGCTATGACGGCTATCAGGATTTATACTGGATGCAAAAGGCAACGTGGGGAAAATTAGGCTATCCTCCGAGCCATCCATAGATCCTTTTTATTCCAGCGAAAACTAAAAAGCAACAAAGGCATACAAAGGCAGCTTCTGCTTAGCTACCAAGATAATTTTGATGTTTGCTCGTATTTCCTATCAGCAAGATTAGTAAGATGCAATCCTTTTATTCTTACTCTTTCTTTCTTAATACCCCATCTATAAAATTTATCAATACATGGTCCTTTGACATTAAAATCCTTGTCTATAGCACACCTTAAGAGTATATTCAAAACTGTTCAAAAGGAGCCAATATCCAGTTAACGCAGAAAAAAACGAGACATGAGAATTTTGGTACCCATTGAGTATTTCCTGTCAAATTAGATTTAAAGAAGGATGAATGATGAAGACTATTCAAAATCAAATAGGAAATTCCCTCTCAAGACGTGATTTTATCGCTTTATCTTCGATAGGGATAATCAGATGCCTTGTGCCGAATAATCTTGTGTTTGCCTCATCGAATAATGTGCCGTTTAATTCTCTTTTCGATATGAAATTGGGAATAAAATTCGTCTTCGGAGCAATGGCCCATGAAACCGCCCACGAAGGACCCTGCAGAGTCGGCAAGTTGGATGATCTGACCTACCAGGCAGAAATGAAAGGGATTGACAGGGGATTCAGCCAATTTGTAAGCTATCTAAAAGGTAGGAATTTTCCAAAAGAGGCAGAAATCTTAGAGCCGGTAGATTTTAGAATGCTTGTAAAGGAAAAGGACGTTGATTTTAAGTTTCCCGAGCAGTATTTTACACGAGTTGAGAAGGATATCACCAAGACAGATTTAATCGTAGTCGTTCGAGGATTTGCATCTGACATCGCTCTAAAACTTGCCGAACGATACAACCGACCGGTCGCGACGATTGGTAACGACTGGGTAGTCGATGTCCCTGCCACATTGCGGTATAAGGGATATGAAAGCTACATTGCGCTGGATTGGGAGGATTTCAATCGCCTGATCCATTTGTTGTGGGTTCGAAAAGCTTTTTCTCTAACCAAGCTGTTGATAGTAACTGATCGGTTAGGCCAGGCCCCCTTCGGGCTGGCCAGCGCCATATATGACTTCGAACAGCTCAATAAGCTGTACGGGATGCAATATTATCAGGCATCCAACCGGGAACTCACAAATGAAATGGACCGTGTTATTGCTCAAGGAGGCCAGCAGAAGAAGGCCGAAGCGATAGCAAAAAATCTGATGGCCGGCGCTAACGCTGTTCATATGAGCCAAAAGTACGTCATTAACTCGGTTAATTTCTATTTGGCTGTCAAAGAGCTCATGAACAGGCACGGCTGTAATGCTTTTACTGCCGAATGCCGGGAAATATGCCCTTTGGAAATCGCTGCAAAGTATCAATTTACTCCCTGCATGACTATGTCACTGTTGAAAGACGCAGGCTTCCCGACAGTCTGTCAGACCGACATCAATGCGTTAATCCCTATGATGGCACTGTCATACCTTGGTAAAAGATCGGTTTATATGGGCAATCCTATATTCGATGCTAAAAATGATATCCTGTCCATTTTCCATGATGTCCCCGGCATGAAGATGAAGGGATTTGACTCGCCATCTCTGCCGTACGAGCTTCGCAATTTCACAGTAGGCGGATGGGGAGCAACATTCCGATATGATTTCAGCAGGAACAAAGGGCAGATTGTCACCATTGCCCGCGCAAATCCGGGTCAAACGAAAATCCTTTTAACAAGAGGCGAGATACAGGAGGGTTTTGGATTTGACAAAATCAGTTGTTCTTTAGGCGTACGAATAAAAGTACGAGATACTCTAAAGCTTTTCAGAAATGCTGCAGATTATGGCGGCCATTTAATAATGGCATTCGGCGATTATATCGAGCAAATGGAAGATTTGAGTAAAGTGATGAATTTTGACCTTATGGTTATCTAACAGCCTATAGCAGGTAAGGATTGATCAAGCACATTTAAGGTCATCATAAGACAAAATCAGGATCACATCTTCTTTTCAACTAATGCGCAGCTAATTAACTAACTTTAAGACCATATAAATAGAATCCCTTTACAGTTAGAGCTTCATCAGATATACTCCTACAGCAACAACTTAAAAAGAGTCTCTGGATACGTCAAAAGGACATCGAATGAGTCAGGAAGAGCAAGTTTTAGTGATAGAACGAAAGGTTGTCGAGAAGGTCGGCATATTTAACGGGCTTATGTTCGACGTAGATCGTTATCTGAGCGAAATCTTCGTACAGGGAGTCCCCCGCTTCATGAACAGATCGCAGGTGGAACAAGATCCGAGCTATAAACAGCTTATTCCATACGTGATAATGAGCCACGACGGCAAATATCTCAGCTATGTCAGAGGAAAACGTGCCGGCGAAGCCCGCCTGGTCGGAAACAGGTCAATCGGCATCGGCGGCCATATCAATCCTACCGATGATATGCCGCTATTTTATACGGATTTTCGCGAAACTTACCTTGCCGCTGTTGATCGTGAAGTGGCTGAGGAAGTTTCCGTCGAAACAGGCCACACTAACCACATCGTTGCCCTTCTTAATGATGAGTCCAATGAGGTCGGAAGTGTTCATCTCGGCATAGTTCACTACTGGGCTCTGGATACTCCGAAAGTCAACAAAAAGGAACAGATGATTACGCAAATGGCCTTTATGAGCCCCGCTGAACTGCAGGAGGTCAAAGATACTCTGGAAACATGGTCGGGATTATGCGCCGAGCATCTGGCGGAAATGGACAATCGAAGAAAATCCGCACCGCAAATCGATATATCCTCTAAAAGATAACCAGGAAATGGCGATTGATTCGTCGTATATGCCGAAAAGCACTAAATTTTTACTCACAATAGCTAAGATTATTGCAATTGGCTGTCGGGTTTGGTATATTAATGGGATGAATGCTCATTGGTATAACCTGGCAAAATTGGACTGGAAATTTCCGTTGTGATTGCAGTAGGAGGAAAAATTTATGGGAAAATCACGAGGATTTACATTAATCGAACTTTTGGTAGTCATCGCCATTATTGCTATTCTGATGGCGATTTTAATGCCGGCACTGCATCGAGTCAGAGAACAGGGCAAACGTACACTCTGCCTTAATAATCTCAAACAACTGGCTCTCGCGTGGATTATGTATGCCGACGAGAACGACGACAAGATCGTCAACGGTGCGGCAGGTTACAGCTATGTGGATACGGCATGGGGCGATCATGGCAAAGAACAGGCCTGGGTGGAACAGTGCTGGGCCTCTGATTACCAGACTGGCGGACAGATGCCGGCCGAGGACCAGATAATAGCAATAAAAGATGGAGCCCTCTGGCCGTATGTGAGGGATGTGGATCTTTACCAGTGCCCGACCGGCAGCCGGGGTGAGATGCTGACTTATGCCATCATGTTCTCTATGAACGCAGTTAACCACCCACCGACTCAGGGCGAGCGCGGCGCACATATAAAAAGAAGAAGTGAAATTACCAATCCGTCCCCGGCCTACAGACTCGTTTTTATCGACGAGGGCTGGGTCACTCCCGATGCTTTTGCCGTTTATTATGATCAGGAGACTTGGTGGGACGATGCCCCCGTCCGGCACGGCGACGGTACCAACGTCTCTTTCGCAGACGGACACGCCGACTACAAGAAGTGGAAAGGCATCGAAACAATAAAGAACGGCAGAGAACTCACTCGCACCCATATGGGCGCCGGATTCGTTCCGACCAGCTCGGACGGCTATGATGATTTATACTGGATGCAGAAGAGTACATGGGGCAGATTAGGCTATACAGCGACACATTAATTAATCGTTGTATATCTTGAAAATCGGTGCTAAATCCATGATTCTCATATCTCGTAGAGGGTAATTTTTATATCTCCCAGATGTAGTCAATAGCAAAGAAAGTAATAAAATATCTTTGTATTGTTGCATTTCTATTTCAATTCTGGTATTCTAATAGAGGAAATAACACCATAGTATAGCTGGACACGTTTGTATGATAAAACTCTGTTCGAATTGCAGAAGGAGGTTGGATTGTAATGCGTAAGTCATCAGGATTCACATTGATAGAGCTTTTAGTCGTTATCGCCATTATCGCAATATTAATGGCGATTTTAATGCCGGCACTGAATCGCGTCAAGGAGCAGGGCAAGCGCATGGTCTGCCTTGGCAATCTCAAGACGATGGGACTTGCATGGATAATGTACGCCGATGAAAACGACGGGAAGCTCGTTAACGGCGCCATAGGCTTTAGCGATACGGATAATGGGGGCTGGTGTAAACACGCTAATGAACTGGCATGGATCGACGCGTATAGTGACTCAGATCCGGAAGTTCAAAAACAGGGAATCAAAGACGGCGCATTGTGGCCTTATATTAAGGACCTCGATATCTACAGGTGCCCGACCGGCAAGCGCCTCGATAATGGCCTACGGCAGGCCCTGACATATGCAATCATGTTCTCAATGAATGCTGTTGAACATAGCTGGGTTGAAGGAGTGCGCGGAACATACATGAGAAACATGAGCGAAATTACTAGCCCGTCGCCTGCCCTCAGACTCGTTTTTATCGATGAAGGCAAAATGACTACGGATGCCTATGCAGTCTGGTATCTGAATGAGACATGGTTTGACTGCCCCCCTGTCCGGCATGGGGATGGAACGACCATCTCCTTCGCAGATGGGCACGCCGACCACTGGAAGTGGAAGGGTACCGATACGATAAAGTATGCCAGAGAATATGAAAACTTGGATCCCGATACCAGCTGGGCACCTTCGACATCCGCAGGTTACCAGGATCTCTACAGAATGCAAAGGGGCTGCTGGGGAAGATTAGGCTACGCACCAACACATTGATGGCCTGTGCTGTGTGCTCCTTAAGGGTGAGAGTAGATCATCGCCAGGATACTTCGACAAGCTTAGCACAAGTTTATAAAAGCAGGTTTCGAAAGAATCCAGCTTTTGCTTTTATGTCAATTGTGTGGTCCGGGGCTCCTATGTGTTTTTCCGTGACATAAGCAAAGACTTGGGCAAGTATATTAAACAAACATGGAAAAGTGTGAGCCCTGAGGATTTGGTTTGAATAAATCCAATGTTGCAATGTTTCTAAAAACAAAGTGAGTAATAGTACGCAGTAATATAATTAATTTTACAAGGGAGGATGAATCAATGAAACTCTTTACGATTTTGTTTTGTTGCATTGTTTTAGCTTTGCCTGTTTTGTCTGAAGATCTGGTAACAGCGGAGGAAATTGCTATCGTCACAATGAGTGGATCAGGCGAGGTCGCTTTCATCAGTATTGAGAATGAAACAGTGATCAAAACCGTGGATGTGAATGTGCCATATCCATCGTTCGTTGAGACGACACCGGATGGCAACACAGCAGTTGTTGTATGCGAAAGTGGTCACATTTGCTTTATTGATACACACACGATGGAGTGCATCAAAACCCTTGAGCTGTTATGGGGACCGGAACAACATGGCATTACGCTCCAGCCGAACGAGTTTGAAGGGATGTGTATCACACCTGATGGTCTTGCTCTGATTACTGAAGTCAACGAGCATGGACAACTCTTTATTATTGACACGTTGACGATGGAATTAGCTGACACCCCTCGGAATATCGGCGATGAACCGACGAGAATTGTCGTGAAATCTGATGGCTCCAAAGCCTATTACATTGAGGAAGGCAGCATTTATTATGTGGATCTATTGTCTTCGCCGGTGAGCAATCGTCTGCTCATTTATGAAGTGCTCGGAGAGGAATATCATGAAATCAGCGGCTTTGACTTAGTAACGAATCGTGAATCAAGGGCCATAATTTCTGATTCCGACAATCGGATATATATGATCGATCTAAACCAGAGATGGTCTCCTATTCTCGATGAAAAATTGGTCGATCCAGAGCGATTCACTGAGCCAGTGAGTTTGAAGGTATCACCCACGGGAACCTTAGCGATTGTAGCGAACGGCACTGATCCCAGTATCACCTTCGTCGCGATTGATAACGATACGCTAACTATCGAAGAGACCATCGAGGTCGGTGGCCCCTCCGAATCCGTCGCTTTCACCCAGAATGGTCAAGCCGCCGTGGTCACCATCCCACAGACCAGCCAGGTTAAGATTATTGATGTCTCCAATCGCCAGGTCAGAGCAACGATCGGAGGTGAGTTGGGGCTTGCCCCGATGGGCGTCACAATTACAACGATAGATGTAGAACTGCTAGAAAATCAAACACCCGGTGGTAGTACTCGGGACTAGAGTAGTACCTCCTGCTGACACATCATCATGATGACCACGCTGGCTTTGCGGCAGAACTGGTTCGGCGTACAGGATGTAAAATCATAGCTCACCGCAATTCGGTATTGCCCTTGAAGCAGGGCAAGAATGAAGATGCTGGTATTAAACCAGCCAATCGGCGTCTCCGGATCGTCTTGTCGTTTTACTGGACATTTCACAAGCTGTTTCACGGAGCGTGGAATTTTCCGCCGCTGACACTCATCAAAAGAGACATTGTAATCGAGGGCGATAATAACGCCGTTCTAAAAGGAATTGGAATTGACGGCGTTATCCTGCATACACCAGGCCACACAAGAGACTCTACTTCAGTCTTACTCTCTGATGGAAGCGCCTTTGTCGGCGATGCGGCTATGAATTTACTGCGGTGGACAGGTGTCGGGCACAGGCCGATTTACATTGAAGACATCAATACCGTGTACGAAAGCTGGCAGAAGCTCCGGGAACATGGGGCAAAAGTCATCTATCCGTCTCATGGCAGACCTTTTTCTGCTGTAAAATTAGAAAATTAGTGAGCCAAGTTCCACGGTGAAAACAATCGGGGCTTTCCTTTTGCGCAGAGTAAAATCCGCGTTGAAATACAGGCAATGATTGATTAATATTGGCTTAATGAAATCATTAGGAAAGATCGGCGATCTTATTGTCGTTATCTTAGCGGTAACATTTGTCCCCAAGTTGGCTGTTGTGCTGACACACAAAGTTTTTCCTTTCATAAACTCAATAGATCCCGATAAGGTATTTTTATGGGTCAGTTTTCACCATATCTTCCAGCTTCTCTTTGCACTCGTTTTAATGAAGCTGTGGCTTACTCGACGCCTTAACGATTACGGCTTCAATTTGAACGACTACAAGCGGAGCCTCAAAATATTCTTCTATTTTTGCCATATATATTTAATTCCGGTGTTCATTGTTAACGTTCTTCCGAATATCATTAGCGGCCGGCCACCAATGTTCAAGTATCCGCTGAATACAAGAAACATCATTGGCTTTCTCGGCTTCGAGTACCTGCTGTCAGGCACGGGCGAGGAGCCTCTATTCAGGGGCTTTGCTATTATCGTGCTGTCGCAGTCATGGAAGCGGGTTTTCCGTATCTGGCGGATTGAAATCTCCTCGGCGGGCTTGATAGCAACGGCATTGTTCATGTACGGCCATATCGGATTCAAAGTTTTTCCTTTTGAAATTACATATATTTCGTGGCCGCAGCAGGTATGGAGCCTGGGACTTGGTCTTTATTACGCAATAGTATTTCACAAAACCAAAAGCCTGCTCTGTCCGATCCTGTCACATGGATACTCGAATGGAATTATCTTCACAATACTTTACGCCATGACATTCATTATGAAATAATTACGACACAAAATCTGGATTTGAGAAAAAGAATATGATTATTCGGCATGTCAAACAAGAGGATGGAGCTTTACTTCGTGAGCTTACTATTCGAATGTGTACTGACTCGCCGGATGCTTTTAGCGAAAGCCTGGAAAAAGCGAAACAGAGAACGGCCGAGGATTGGGATAGCAAAGCAAAGTGGCTTGCCGATTCACCTGATATAATCGGCTTAATTGCTTACGACGACAATAATCGGCCATGTGGATTTGTTATGGGATTAGTAGGTAGCTTCATTAATGGTTCAATGGATTGGAAGTGCCGGAACAGTGTTACAATTGCTCGAAACTGGGTTGCCCCCGAAGCAAGAAGAAAAGGTGTCGCAACAAAACTGACAAACACAATAAAGAACTGGGCATATGAAAAAGGAGTTGATCGACTCGAATTGCAGGTTACAGAAAATAATGAAGTCGCTAAAAGTTTTTATAAAAAATTAGGATTCGCAGACACCGGACGCCGTGAACCGCTTGTCTCTAATCCAAAATTACAAATCTATTTTTTAACACTAAAGCTTTGAAACGTGAAGCTGAGTATTTAGCAACATTACCAAAATGTAATCTGAAAATCCGTATCAAATCCGATAAAATGATATCTATCCTTAATCCTAATCGAATTAAAGCGCTCTTCGGTTTCGTTTTCTTTCAGTATCAACAATGGACATTGCCGGAGGCTGACCGGAATATTACTTTTAGAAATGTTAGGTAATTGGATCAAAGTTAATACAGCAATGAGGAGGAAAAGCGGGACTGATGAAAAAGTATATGTTTTTCCTTTGACAGAATTATCGCTCATTCGGCATTCCTATAGGAATTACAATTTTCCAAATAATTCTTGCATGCTTTAAATCCAAAGGATAAAATAGGCAACCGAATCGGCAACTGGTCAGAAGTTGCCGGATACGATTTGAATAAGGGTTGATTTTATTAACTAACAGTTAAGGAACCAAAATCATGTCAAACATTACACGTCGTCAGTTTATTAAACGCACTGCTGCCGTCGGAGCAGCATGCTCTATTGGTTTTCCGAGCCTCATCCGGGCCCAGGGACTCAACGAAAAACTCCAGGTCGGATTTATCGCCGTAGGCGGACGGGCCGGAGCCCATACGGGTGCATCCCACGGAGAAGGCTGTCAGTGTATCGCTTTCGCCGAGGTTGATAAAGGTCGCTGGGGCGGCGTCCTCGAAAAGAAAGACTGGGAGCAGGCTGCCGGTTATACTGATTGGCGGAAAGTCTTCGAAAAGCACGGCAAGGATCTCGACGTGGTTTTCGTATCGACGCCGGACCACACTCATTTTGCTCCGTCGATGACCGCCGTTTCCATGGGTATTCACTGCTATACCGAAAAGCCGCTGACCTGGTCGGTTCGTGAGGCACAGTTGCTGGCAGCAGCATACGCCAAGAATCCCAAGGTCGTGACCCAGATGGGCAACCAGGGCCACGGTGAAGATGGATGGCGGCGTGCGTATGAAATCGTAAAAGCCGGCGCGATCGGTGATATCAAGGAATTTCACACCTGGACAAATCGCCCAATCTGGCCACAGGGCGGCGACCGGCCGGCCGGATCAGACCCGGTCCCCGAAACCCTCGACTGGGATGCCTGGATCGGCCCGGCCCCGATGCGGCCTTATAAGAAGAACGCCTACCATGCCTTCGCCTGGCGTGGTGTAGTCGATTTCGGTTCCGGTGCACTGGGCGATATGGCCTGCCATACCACCGACGGAATTTACTCAATCATGGATCCGGGCTATGCAGCCACAGCCGAGCCGATTATGATGACCGCCCCTGTCAAAGACCAGTGGCCGGCCGGGATGATTGTCAAGAGCACATACCGCGCAAAAGGCGGCCGACCCGGCTTCACCACCTACTGGTACGAAGGCAAGGACAACGATGGAAAAGATATTATGCCCGAGAATCCCGAGGAACTCAAAGTTGACGGGCGTAAACTGCCAAGAACCGGAAATCTGGTCGTCGGCACCAAGGGCAAAATGCTGGTCAATGGCGACTACTGGAACACTCCGCTACTGATTCCGGAAGCCAAGCGAAGAGAATTCGGCCGCGCCAAACAACTGCTCGAACGCTCTCCCGGACATCACAAGGAATTCTTCATGGCCTGCAGGGGCGAAAAGCCGCGCGAGTTCAGCCAATCCAACTTCAGCTACTCCGGCCCGATGACGGCAAATATCCAGCTCGGCAACCTCTGTGCCCGTGCTGGAAAGAAGCTCGAGCTGAACGAAGCCGGCAAGATCATCAGCGACCCGAAGATCAACGACCTGGCCTGGCGCGAGCCGCGCGACGGATGGGGAGCGATGGTGACGAAGATCTAACGTAATTTAAGCAAACCAACAAGAACAACAGGGACAGCGGGGCTTTAACAACAGCACCGTTGTCCCTGTTTATGTCATATACCAGCCGGAATTAATTATATTGTACCCGGCATTATTATTTATTCTACTCGGATGGGCCGCCGAATCTATGGACCAGGCTGATCGCGCCCATTTTCGCATCATCAGTGCCCTGAAATTCAAGATTCAAGCTGGTATTGTTTCCAAGTTCCCACATAAGCCCGACATACCCGCCAAATTCGGAGTCCTGCTCTATATCTACCGACCCAAAATTTCTAAGGTCTGCATCGCCATCTATGATATGGATAAACGGCCCAAAATAGATTGTGTCGTTAAAAGTGGGACCAATAGCAAGCTGATACTCATTTATATCAAAATCCCCATCCAAAGTACCGCCTCCCAGGTATCCGGTATCATCTGCGTTAAGTGTTGTAAACTGAAACAGTGCCCCCCAACTAACATCGTCACCCTCGATGAACGTTGCTCTGGTCCCAAGGCCCCACGCGAACTCATTGCCGAGCTCTTCAATTTCACTCACACCAAAGCGGCCGAAAATCTCGAATCCATCGAATATGCCCAGCCCCGCTCTACCCAGAGAGAGGTCGCTATCAACATTATCAAGAATACCTCTTACCACGCCGTCGCTGAATTCGTAATCTACCTGACCACTCGAATAGTCAAAGCCAAGAAACAATTCACCTTGTTTGACGTTGCTCGCCGGCGAACCCATATACGACAATCCCCAGGCCTGACCGCCAAACAGAACCGCAATTAAAATAATTGCTCGCCTCATTTTCGTCTCCTTTCAAAGAATGCCCCCATGTTCAATTTGTTGCAATATACATGTTTGTAAATTATAGACGTCCTTGAATCCAAAATGTCACCTATTTTTTTCAAAAAAGCAAGATTTTTTCCGGGAAATTCAGGTTTGCGTATTACGTGCTGCGTTGTGAGCAGGGACATTTCCTGACACTTGCATTCTAAGCCGGGAATTAGTGGTCATTTTAGCTCACCTGCTGACATGCCGGCAGGCCAAATCCGGCTAACCGGTAGCTGCTGCCGGTGGTTTTTCGCTTTGGACCCGACTGCAGTGCTGTGGGCTAACCGAAATTTGGCCCATTCGACTATGCTCAGGACATGCTTTATTGGCTTTGTTTTCGTCGGATTCGCAGGCACGTTTTTTGTCATAATATCCTTTAGCATAAGAAGTTGCGCCCATTAAGCCCGGCACAGATTGGCTTTGTTTTTTCAAATCGCCATTTTTCACAGCAGTCGTACTCTGTGTGGCAGCCACATCCCGATTGTCTTTAATCGGGATGTGAATGGATTGCTCCTGCTCGGAATACTGCAGCTCAACCTGCCTGATAAGTTTCTGCCTTTCAATCTCGTGCATGGTCTTATGAAAGCTGTTTTCGATCCGCCTCTCATACATCAGCATCCTGTCGAGCACCCTGTTGCACGACCAGTCGCTGTTGGCGATTCTGCCGAGCGGCAGCTCATCCAGGTCCACTCCCGGCTCGTCCGGCCGTCTGCCCTGGTTGTAGTAATAATCTTCTCGTCTGCGTCTTGCTGGATTAGTAGTAACCAGACGTCCAATCATATCTTCGATTACCTCATTCTGCATGCGTTCAGCACGTTTTAGTCTCCACGCAAGGTTCGCAGCCCGCTCAGCAAGAAATAATTCCACGGCCCCGACGGGATCGAGCCTGGCGAAGAATTTTTCGTGAAAAGCCTCGTAATCACCCTCATTTTCGCCATATATCACCGATTGGGCGAACAGGCCGTGCTTGACCGCATTCTGCGAGACTGCCGCCTTGCCCTCGTCGGTCTTAGGCCCGGTCGATTTTTGTGAGTTTTTACGATTTGCCTTGATTTGTTTTTGCGTACTCATAATAGTTCCTCTCAATTTTAAATTTAAGATATAAGATTTCAGATTTAATATTCACCACGAATGAACACGAAGAACCACGAAGATTTTTATTTTTGATTTTTGCATTGTCATTTTGCTTTTTAGATTTTGATCTTTAATTTCTGTCTTTCATCCGAAGGCAGAGCGGCAGCGCCTCTATAATTGGACGGATATGCGCGTTTGAGTCGAAAATCTACAAAAATGTAGGCACTATTTTAGCCGTAAGTTCTTGTGCAGCAGGGAATAAAAAATTATTTCAAATTTCCGATTTTTGTCCCCAACTACCATCGTTTTTGGTCGAAAATAATGTCCATTACACGGCGTCCTTTATTCGTAGTGCATACTGGCGATTCTTGGATTCTGATTTCCGGCTTCAAAATTCTCAATTTTTCATCTTTTTTCACTTATTTTGCTAATTTTTCAATTTTGTTATCAACATTTTGGGATTCCGAAACGCTTCAATCAGTAGAAGAAGATGTTTGCGCTATAGGTCTTTACGCATTTTGACAGAGACAACTTGGCAGTAAAGTAGATAAAATCGAGTCAAAATGGCAGAGTTAAATTAGAACAAATTCTAGACCAAAAAAATAAAATTTACATAAATACTTGTTAAACAAAGCAATATGAGAATTACGTCTTATAATAACGGCTTTGGCACACTATTTGCACTTTATGACTATAATATGTTAATGCGATCGGCGTAGGACGCCGAGAGCGTGCTTTACACCACTCTTTGGTTTCCTTACTGATCATAAATAGGCAAGTATTTTAAATATTTGGAAGGAATCAAAAAATGGCAAAGAGAAGTAGAAGTGCAGTAACAGGTAAATTCGTAAAGAAAAGTTATGCAAAGAAACATCCAAGAACTACTGTGAATGAAACAATAAAAAAGCCAGGAGGCAGCAAGAAAAAATAATTCCAAACAGGAACGTTTTATTTTTTGTTAGATGTTATCAATTTGGTTTAATCATCAAGGTATTTTAGCGAGTATGTTCTATGGACTCAGAAAAGCATCATAAAAACGATGATAATAAAAATACTAACCAAAATGAATTAAAATTTCATTTTTTGTCTGATGATCCTGTTACTGAAGATGAGTTTGGAGGACACAAAAGGGTTGCAGATAGTATAGCAAGGAAGATAGAAGGCGACTCTTCTGGAGCTACTATCGGTCTGGAAGGGACATGGGGAAGTGGGAAATCTTCGGTAATTCTAATGCTCCAAGAACGTTGGAAAGAGAGGGATGATATTCATGTATTTACTTTCGATGCATGGGCGCATCAGGGCGATCCGTTGAAAAGAGCCTTTCTCGAAGAATTGATTACAAACTTACAGACTAATTCAAATGAAGAAGAAGTATGGCTTTCAAAGCGTCCAGACGATTGTACACCCGAATATGAGAAATGCGAAAATTGTAGTAAAAGGCTTAAATGTAGGCCGGACGAAATTCGGGATGAACTTCGTCTTCGACGAGAACATGATACAATTGCCTCCGAACCAATGGTTACGGATTGGGGTAAAGCGTTCGCAGTAGCTACCCTTGCTATGCCGATTGGAGTTGCCTTGTTATCTGCAGCCCCTAAACTGACGAGTTGGTATTTCTGGTTAGGAACTATTCTCGCATCATTACCTTTGATAATCATTGCAGCATGCATTGTCTATCGGTGTTTTAAAAAAGACCACGAAACTAATCTGTTAGGTGAGTTTGTTGGAAAAACAAAAGAAATAACTAAACATACCACACAACGAAGCATCGATCCAACTTCAATTGAATTTCGTGAATATTATTGGGAAATTCTCAAGTTTGCTTTACAGGACAACAATCGGAAGCTTGTGATTGTAGTTGATAATCTTGACCGAGTTGAATCGGAAGTTGCTCTATCTATATGGGGAACGATGCAAATATTCCTAGAAGGAAGGAGTACGCGTGAGAGCCAAGTTGCCGACCGTTTATGGTTAGTTGTTCCATATGACCCAAGTTCTGTCGAGAAACTATGGGACGAGAGACACAAGGGAATGGGTCGTGCTTTCAAAGAAAAGAGTTTCCAGGTAAACTATAGAGTTGCTACACCACTGGCATCGCGATGGGAAGATTATTTTAAAGCACGTTTGATTGAAGCGCTCCCAGGTCAGGAGCCAGACACACTACATAATATCTACCATATCTTCCGCATACAAGCCCTTCCTGCGTATGGGCGTCAGCTTCCAACGCCTCGAGAGATGAAGATCTTCATCAATCGTATGATTTCTCTAGCACAACCACATTTAATTGACATGTCTCTGGAAGAAATTGCTCTTTACTCAGCTACAGAATTATCTGAGACAAGTCGACTAGCAAACTTAGCAGTGTATGAACCAGAGCGTGAGAAATTCTTCGCTGAATTTGTAGGAGCAGATTGGAAAAGTGCACTTGCAGCCATTTATTTTGGTGTACCAAGGGAAGACGCTGCTGAAGTTCTTTATGAACCGATTATTCGGACGTATATTGAAGACGGAAAGAGTAAAGAGCTTCAGAAACTCCTGCAAAATTCCGGTGCTGAGAATTGTTGTGAAAGATATTTACAACAACAATCAAAAGTAATGAATGCTGACCAATTGTTTAAGGCGTCTGCTGCTTTTGCAGAATATACGCCCGATGATGCTAGTCTATATATAAGGAATAGCATTAAATATTTAGCTGATCGAATATACATGCTTGAGGACACAAATTTTAAATTTGATGGTAAACTAAATGATAGCAATGCACAAGATTTAGTTCGTCTTATGAAATTTCAACCATCACTTTGTCCAATTATTAGGAATAAGTTGTCAATTGGACTCGAAAAAGAAGAGATAGGACCAATACTCGACGCCCTTGAAGATACAATTCGTCCTTGGGTGAAGGCGGCGGTAAAGATTGTTCAGCATCTTTCTTATGAAGAGGACTTTGAACCTACATTGCGTCTTAACATTCCTAACACAATGATATATCTTAAAATTCTTGATACTGTTATTGCTGAAGAAGATGGTAAAGCAGTACTTAAGTTTTTCTGTCCTGCCGATCCAGTATTACAGGTTACTTTGAAAGACTATTGTGCAAATATCCAGAAAGGCGAAATTCGACCAGTTGATATAGACATTATCAGTTGTATGCTACAGATGAATTGCTGGAAACCACAGCATATTGAGAAAATTGCGTCTTCTCTTGAATCACTAGTGAAACCAGATTTAGACCCCGTCAAAACAGTATACGTATTACGCATTTTGTTCGAAGAAAGGACAAATCCTGTATTTGAGCAAAGGCTAAGAAATATTGCAATTAATGGCCCTCTTTTCGAAATTTTGCAACATCATCATGCTCATGCTCAATGTGCCGCCTTTTGTATGATTACAATAATGGTGTATCATCCTGAACCGGAATTTATAGCAGAACACGCAGCATTTACTGGTCAAGAGAAATACCGTGAGCTTTTAGGTAACACAGTTCCTAATATTGCTGAAAATACCGCTAAATATTGTATTGAACTTGACTTTCTAAACGAAGTTTCTCAATCTGTACAGAACACAGATATTGCTGATTCTGAGTTCCTGAAAGCTGTTTTGCAAAATATAGTTAAACAGGACACCAGTACTAATTATCTGGCCATAGATAGATTTGTGTCCAGCCATTCTCTTATCTATCATCATTTGGATGCTAAAGGGGATGACCAAGTTAATCAATATGAAGTACTTGTGAAAAAGTTGCTATGTGAGGAAGGCAAGAATTTGTTAAGTGTTTTAGAAGAGCATCGAACGGATATCGAATTTGGACACGCATATTATATTGCTTTGAATGACGAAGGTTTGGATACGTTACGACTTGCTAAAAAACTCTGCCAGGACATTAAAAAAAGTGTAGGCAAAGATAAATGGCTGGAACAATTGAGTAATGAAGATTGGATGTTGGATGTGGTAATCGAGTTAGTGAACCAAGATTTCAAACCAGAACTCGATAATAAGTTCGTTAATGCTCTTATTGAGCATGCTCGTTTACTATTAGAGGGAAAAGTAGAAGTAGAATTATTAATGGAATCTTGGTCTTTGTTGCTTGATGGACTTAGTGAGGCAGAACGTGACCAATTCAAACGAAAATTACTAGAGATGCTGATAGGGGCGAAAAAATCCATTCTTCCACTTATCATCTTATATAATATCGAAATAGAAAATACCATTAAGAGTGCAGATAAACAAACTAAAAAAGACTTTATCTCTCAAACATGTATGAACATTGCAGAAAGAAACAATAAGGACGAACAGCAATGGATGCTAACTCTCCTTAAGAGTGATCCATCTCAAATAAAATCAGCAACTAACAATTCAAAAGAGGCCTTGAGAAACCGGCTGAAGCCCTTTTGGGAACAGGAGTATGCTAATCTAAAACATAGTCAAACTGAAGATGTTGAGGCTCCCGCTTCATCAGATGCTGAACAAGATTGGTTGTGTGTTATAGAAAATGTTGCAAAACAACTAGGGATAAAGCTCGAGGAGGAACAAGATAATAAAGAAAAAAGCGAAGATAATAAAGACAACTTAGAAGAAAATGAATCTTCAACAGATACTGAGAAACATGAGTAATCCGTTAAACTCTTTTATCTGTGTGCTCTGTGACCTTTGTCATTTATTATCCATTCGACTGCGCTCAGGACAAGCTTTCGATTTACGATTTATTATTTAAGAAATACGACTTGGAATCATATCTAACATGGCAAAAATGGGAAATCCCGGTTGAAAAACTGTTGAAATCTCAATGAGATTTTGTTATAAATGAATTTGACTTCCATTGAGATGCATCACGAAAAGTATCAAGGCATGCAAGAGTGCCGTATATGAAGTCAAATGGGAAAGCTCATTTGGAGCAAGAAGGTAGAATTATGTCAGATTGGGTCGGGTCAATCTTGAAAAGGTTGGATAGATTCATGGGCTATAACTGGATCGAACTTCTTGATGAGGGAGCTCGTCCTGCTGTGAGGCAATTTGCGCAACGCTGCTCGAAATACGGGGCACGGTGTGTAAGCTGGATCAAGAGAAAAGGCCGTTCGAAAAAACAAAGACATTAGAAGATAGCTTAGTGCAACATTCCTTCTGAGCATAAAAAAGGTGGGAAAACAAGGGACAACCCTTTTCATTTACAATTTACTATTGTCTATTTACTATTTGTTCTTTGAGTTGTCTGTGACTTCTATGGCAAATAAAAAACAGTGTAAATCCGTTTTGATCCGTGTCAGAAAATGATTTTTCAAAAGCCGGGATCAGGAAATGCAATACCTTCGTTATGGATGATAATGTCGATGGGCGACTCATATCGATTGATTATTGATTATTGATTATTGACGATTTATTATTTTTTCTTCGAGGTTCTTCGTGCCCCATTCTACGGAGTTCATCCTGAGCGTAGCCGAACGGATCCTAAACAAATTCAAACCACCAAAATTCAAAGCTCAAAACGTTTTAAGCATTCGAGACTTAGTATTTCGATATTGTTTCGAGTTTCGATATTCGTATTTAGGATTTCCGTCTTTTGTCTCCGGTCAAAAGACGGGCCCCCATAATTGGACGTACCTGCGAGTTTGATGCGAAAAAACACAAAATTTTAGGCGGAGTTTTTGCTGTAAGTGCTTGTTAAGAAAAGAATAAAAAAATATTTTAAATTTCCAATTTTTGTTTGGCGCTACCATCGCTTTTGGTCGAAATTCATTTAAAACAGGCCTATTTACCGGGTATTTTGCTCATTGAAATGATGATCGGACCTCAAATCGCAAGGTCCGGAAAGGTGCAATATAAGACTAATTAAACAGGGATTTACACCAATACGGCCTTTTATCCTTGATTAGGGTATACGGAATTGCTACAATACAAACTGGAAGGAACGGAGGCACTAAATCAGGAAGGAAATTCACAATTAACAATCGGGACGGGCTGTTGCACCGATATTAAGTATGGGTGGAGACTGAAAATGAATTATGGAAGAATTCCGGCAAAAGCTGATATGAGAAAGATTCGGCTGTTTGGTGTTGCGCTTCTGATCTTCGGTTTGTGCGGTTCCAATGCTTTTGCTCTGGATCTGATGGGACCTCCGACCGCTGAGATAGAAAAAGGTGCGTTCAGGGCAGGTATTGAATATTCCTTCTCTGATATGGATTTGGAATTGATCGAGGGAACCGGAATAACATTTCGTAACGGTGAGCTGCTGGGTTCGGGGGCCGCAGCATCTCAAACAATCGACGGCTTTGAAATCAATACTCTTTACGCAACGATCGGATATGGCATTTTTGAGAATTGCGAGGGATTTCTGCGTATGGGGGCGGCAAATGCAACATTTGGCGATTCGCTATGGGACGAGGGAGAAGATTACGACAGCGATATCGATTTTGCCATTGGTGCCGGCATAAAAATGAATTTCTATAAGGAATTCAATTGGAAGATCGGTGGAATAATCCAGATCAATCAAACCGAACTGGACGGAAAGCTCGATTCGTCCTCCTGGACTATTCCTCAACCTCAAATCGTTGATATCAGCACGACAGAGATCCAAATTTCAATAGGTGCCACCTACATGTATTCCAGACGGTTATCCATCTATGGCGGCCCATTCGCCCACTTCATCAGCGGTGATTTTGACTTCTATTTCAATCGGGTAACGGATGAATTCTTTGATGTAGGTGAATTCTCATGGGAGATCAATGAGGGGCCCATCTACGGCGGTTACCTCGGCGCACAATATGAATTAACCAAAAACATTTATGCTAACATGGAATTTCAGAGTTCGTCTGATGCCAACATGTTCGGCTTAAGCTTATTGATGAAATACTGATATTCAGCAAAGTATTTAACCAGCACTAACTTAAAGCAGCATTCATGCCGGAACAGCAATAACTGTTCGCTGTAGCATACCCCAGCTAAAAACATAAAAAAAAGTTTTAATATAGGACTTTTTTTCTTGATATACCGCTCTGCTGCGATATAATTTTCACAGATAAAGCAAACGAGACCTAAAGGCATTTTTTTCTATATCCGGCTTTTCAATACTAAAAAGCAGCTTTTAGAGCACCAAAAGGCAAAAGAGGGTAACAATAATAGCTTGAACAAGGAGCAATATTCCATTGCGAAGGAGCGTCATATCAGAAAAATCAAATCAAAGCTCTTCATGGGCTTGACAATATTAGAAATTACATATATAAAAATCTATTACCGAATCTGCTGGTATATCACAAAAGCAGCATATTTAACGTGATACCTGTGGGAGGCGGGAAAAGAACGATATTAGCATTATTATGAGCAATAGCAGGCAACAAACTTACTGCAGACAATGGGTATTTGCGGCTGGGGCTTTATTCTTTGTGCTCTTGATTGGAGGGCAGGGCAATATCCTTGCCCAAACGGATACTGAACATGAGGCCGAACGAACTCTCCGCGACCTGAAGATTGATACCGATACCTTGCCCGATCCGAACGTCGCTATACCGGAAATCCAAAAAACTCCACCTAAAATCGTCAAGCAAACAGTCGGTGGAGCAGAAGAATACAAATTATTCTATTTCTGCAAATACAACAAATCTGATGAGTTGAAAAAGATTATCCACGAGCAATTTGCAACGAAACTTTTTAACGAAAAAGGTAAATCGACCCAAGTATCGGACTATACCGTCAGCAGCAATCCGGCAACAAACCAGTTGATTGTCAGATGCCCGCTCAAAGAGGACGCCGAGGCAGTACTTCAAACTTTGGAGTATGTGGATGTTCCCCCGATCCAGGTCAGAATAGAATGTCTGGTTTCAGAAGTTTATGCTGATATGACATTCGACCGGGAGACTACTTTAGCGATTGACAACTTGTTCGGCGAGAACGTCGTAATGAATCCTGCCGGCACGGCTTTCGGAGCCGATGTTCAACAATTAGTACAGGATGATGAATATCTACCAGCTTTCCCCGGCGCCTCACTCAGGGAAGTCGCACGCTCTCGGATGGGCCTCAACATAGGGTATTTGAGCCCCGATGAGCTGGGGCACTCATTTACATTGCTTGTCGATCTTCTCGAATCGAGGGGCTATCTAAAAATTCTTATGAATCCGACGCTCGAAGTAGTCAACGGCGGAACAGCAACAGTTTCATCACAGCAAAAAGTCCCGCTGGATAGAATAACTATGCGCTCGACAAGATCGGATTATTTAGAGACTAGCACTCAGTACGAAGATGTCATAGACTCGCTTAAAATCACGGCCCATGTCTTTGCTGACGGCTACATCGGTCTTGAAACAGATGTACTGCTCGGCTCGAAGAACACACCGGAAGGTGTCAAACAGATACCAATCATCACCAAGAAAGAAATCCAGAATAAAGAAAACCGCATCCGGCAGGGCGAAAGCCTCGTAATCGGCGGAATCAGAAAGAACGAAGAATTCGCCGTAGTCCGCGGCGTCCCGATACTCAAAGATATTCCGCTTATCGGCTTTCTATTCTCAAGCGAAGATACCGAGAGCCGGGCAGTCGAGACCATTTTCATACTGACACCGACCATTTCCACAGACGGCATGCCAACTGAGCAAGTAATGCAAAACGTCAAAATAATACACGAGCCCGAATCTCTGTAAAACAATTCTCTTTCTGTCATTCCCTAGAAGGCGGGAATCCATACTGAATAGTCCTATATTTTCTTGAATTAGTGGCAATAATCTGGTATATTGTTCTTAAAGGCACAGGAGAATAGTCCAGAATAATCATATAAGTGGAGCACAAATATGTATATTCTCTGGAAGGAAGAAAAATGGCTGGGATAAAAACAAGAATTCTGCAGATAATCCTTATTTTACTCTTTATTTTATTGTTCTGCCCGTTTTCCAATGGCAAAGTGATTTACGTTGACTACGACGCTGTTGGGGCCAACGAAGGCACAAGCTGGACAAACGCCTATATCTATCTTCAGGAAGCCCTTTCAGACGCAAATTCCTCTGAAAAGCCAATCGAAATCCGTGTGGCTCAGGGCACATACAGGCCGAATGAAGGACTTGTGGCTATTCCTGAATTCGACTGGAGAACAACAACGTTCCAGCTCATCAACGGCGTTACGATTAAAGGCGGCTACGCCGGCACAGACTCACCAGATCCCAATGCATATGATTTTGCACTATATGAAACCATTTTAAGTGGCGACCTTAATGGCGATGATGCTGAAGTAACCGATCCTTGTGATTTAATTGATGAGCCGACGAGAGCGGAGAATAGCTACCATGTTCTCACCGGCAGTGGAACTGACGAGACATCTGTGCTCGATGGCTTTACAATCTCTGGTGGTAATGCGAACGAATCAAGCAACCAATTCGGTGGCGGAATTCACAACATAGATAGCGGATCGACGATAACTAACTGCATATTTAGCGAGAACTATGCGACCAAAATGGGTGGATGCATTTATAACCAGCATAGTAGCCTAATTATAACAAATTGTATTTTTGAGAACAATTTAGCTGGCAATCTTGAAGGGAGGGGGGGCGGTGGAATGCTCAATGAAGACAGTAGCATAACAATGATCGATTGCGCATTTAGCAACAACTCAACACTCTATAAAGGCGGTGCCATGCAGAATGAAAACTGTATATTGGTATTCATAAACTGTGTCTTTAGTGACAATTCAGCTAAATACAATGGTGGCGCAATGACAAACGGAAACAGTACTTTATCTCTGATAAACTGCACTTTTAAGAATAACATGGGTGGCGAAGATTTTGGTGGGGGCATGTATAATAGAAACTGTCATTTGTCGTTCGATAACTGTACCTTCTACGGCAATACAGTAAATGGCCCGAGTGCCGGCGGCGGTGGAATATGTAACATTGCAGAAACAAACGCAGTGCTCAATACTTGTACATTCACTAGTAACTCAGCGGCAGAAGGTAGCGCCATTTCCAACTATTCAAGTAATTTGGTTATGACGAACTGCATTCTCTGGAGTAACGAGCCGAATGAAATATTTTCTTCCGATATAATTGACGTTACATACAGCAACATTTCCGGCGGCTGGGAAGGTGAAGGCAATATTGACGTTGATCCGCTTTTTGCTGATCCGAATAACGGCGATTACCATTTGAAATCAGAAATGGGCAGGTGGGATCCGAACAGCGAAAGCTGGATTAAGGATGACGTTACAAGCCCCTGCATCGATGCCGGCGATCCTAATTCGGATTTCTCCGGTGAGACGTGGACGCACGGTGGGCGGATTAATATGGGAGCTTATGGCGGCACGCGCCAGGCGAGCATGTCCTTAGAAACAGGGGGATTGCTCCTCTCTCAAGTTGCTTATATATACTCACATAGAGATGAAGAAGAAGAGGATTTTGAGTCTTTGCTTAAGACTTACGGCTGTTCGACAACATTAATCAAACTGAAAGACGTAGCGGCAACATCTTTGGATTCCTACGACCTTATCATATTGTCGCATGATATACAGCATGATCAGAACTTGAGCGATCCCAATACCATCGCTGCGATACAAGATTCAGGCAAGCCGATTGTCGGATTGGGTGACGGGGGCTACGATTTCTTCGGACTGCTCGGGCTTTCCATCGGCAATCCTTATGGAGGGCACGGCAGTAGAAATAGTATCGAAGTTGTCGATCCTAACAGTTCGTTATTTAGCACGCCGTACTCTATTGATATACCAGCGGACAATACACTCCAGCTATATACTGAGACCAATCACATAGGAATCTACCTTTGGCCGACAATACCCGAAACCGTCACAGGAATAGGTCGTGAAGTTAATGATGCTGGTTACTATCCTTTGGTCACCGAACACAATCGATACCTGCTCTGGGGCTTTACCGAATCGCCGCAGAAGATGACCGAGGTCGGCAAAATATTGTTTATAAATGTCGTTATCTGGACGGCGAACAAAGCCTGGGAGAGCGAAGACTAAAGAACATCGAATATATTCCTTAGCGTTCGCTCAAACCCGGACCGTCGATATTGTTATTGTCCTGCCGCTTGCTTGGCTTTGTTCAATACCATCCTTCCACGCCGGTTTACATTTCTGTTGTTCGTAGCTTTGAGGACCTTCTGCATGGCATCGATAACCTCACGAGGCTTTTGATTGGCGATTTGCTCACCGATTGCCACAGCCGCGAAAGCCGCCTCGTCCCTTGTCGCCACATTGTCTAAATGCCTCATTGCCATCGACAGCGCCTCGAGCGCCGGAACTGTTGAAAGTGCACCGAGCAAAAGTTTATTCTCTTCATCCCGTCGAGTAAGTCCGTATGCTTCCCTGCACATTGCAAGTTTCTCTTCGGTTGAGAGCTTGTTATCTCGAATCAGGTTAATATAACCGCGTAAAGCCGAAGTCTTGCGGGATTGATTCGGCGAGTTTTTTGCCAGTGCAAGCAGGTCACCAGCGGCGTCCGCGGTCTTCCACGAACACAGCACGCGGATTGCGGCGTCACTTACCTGAGCATTGGAATCTTTAGCCGCCTCGCGTACGGCATTTAAGGCGTTTGTTCCACCAATAACCCCAAGCACTCGAAGCATAGCAGCTTTTTGTGCGGGTGCTGCTTTGGGTAGCTGACTCGTGAGCTTTGATGTATACGACATTGGATTGCTCGTTTTGACACTAACAGCACTCAGGGCCTGTTCGGCCGCATCCAGGTCTTGCTTAGCCTGATACTGCATAAGCAAATCAAGCAGCGCTTCAAAATCCGTGGCTTTACCCAATTCGCCCGCTCTTTTCAGCGCGGCAGGCCGAACTTCCGCATTCGGACCTTCAGCGGCTTTTAGAAGCGCAGGTACGCTCCTGGTCATCCTCCTGCGCCCAATTAATTCCAGCCCCATTAGTCGCAGTGCAGTCTCGTTGCTATTGAGCATAGCCATTACGGCGGCGTCGGCCTCCTGGCCAGGAATGGCTGCTAAAGACTCCTGGGCGGCTTTAGCAATCTCGCCGTCGGTATCACCAAGCAAATTAACCAGCACGGGCACCGCAGAGGCGTGGCGGATCTGCGGCATGGCTTTAATGGCCGCAATGCGAACGGTTTTTTCCCCTTCATTAGCTGCGACCGACAACGCCGGTATCGCTGCCGCATCGGCGCGCTTACCGAGTCTCTGTATCACCAATATTCGACGTCTGGTCGGCAGATCATTTAACTCGGTCGCCAGCGCCAGAGTTACTTCTGTACCCGAAAGCTCCTGTGCGGTCTGTACGGCCGCGGAGAACAGGAAATAATCATCACTATGCAGGTACTTTTTCAACAGTTCCAAATCGCCTTGTTCACGAGTTAAAATCGCGCCGCGCACTGCCCCGGCACGCACCTGACGGGGTGCCTTCAGACCACTCAAACGGTTGTATATCCCGGCAGCTTCATTGCGTTGACCTCTGACAGTCATGGCCTCGGCGCATCGAAACAAGCCTTCGCACAATGCAAGCTGATTATCTCCCGAAGCATCCGGCAAAGCTTCTATGAGAGCATTTGTTGCCTCCATTGTAGCAATACTTCCTAATGCCCGCGCTGCCGCCCGGGCCACTACTGCATCGGAATCTCGCAGCATTCCGGCCAACGCATCGACCGCTTTGGCATCGCGACGGACGCCGACGCTGCCGATGACGCCAACAAGAGGCATTCCTTTTAGCTTACCGAGTGCATCCCGGAAGGCCTCGTCCACTGCCGGGTCCTTAATCGTCTCCAGCGCGTAGCGGGCCATGTGTGAAAGCTTCTCATCGCCGAGAAATGATGCTAATGGAGCTATGGATTTCTCGGTAGCTATTAGTGCCAGTCCACGGAATGCATCTACTTTTTCTTTATGAGTCGCATCGGCCGACTTGAGTACGGCCAGAAGTTTGCCCTCATCGGCCTTCGGCGGGACCGTTTGTGCAGATAGCCGGACCGTGCCGGCAAGAAGTAATGCGATAATCAGGATAATGTGTATTCTTAACTTTGACATTGCTGAAGTTTCCTTTCTTTAGATAATCCACGGTTCACGCATCGCACGGCTGCGGAAACGGTTGGCCTGCGGATCGTTAATAAACTCTTCTTTGACCGGATCGAATTTCAAATCACGCTTTAGCCACATACAGATATTGGCTGCGTGCACTGTGGTCATCGTACGATGCATCATTACCGGATTGGCCACCGTCTTCCGGCGTGACTTCACACAATCGAGGAAATCACGCACGTGGCTCATTGGCCGCCCCGTGCGGGCCTGATAGTCATAGACGAGCTTCCTGAAGTCATCCAGCATAGCCGGGTTGGAAACATCCGGTTGGGAATAACCGTCCCCCACTGCGACCCAGCCTTCGGTACCTTCATAGCGAATTGCACAGGAGCCGTGGAAATATTTATTGTCCATATCACGCTCCAGGATCATCTTTATGCCGTTGGCAAACAAGGTCTCCATTTTGTCGCCGGACTCGTTGTTGACATATTTGTACTCGATTGCCGATGTGTCGCCGGCACCCATTCCCACTTGGCATTGTGCGAACGTATGAGCGCCCCATTCACCGATACAGCTTGTATGGAAGTCATAGAAACCGCGCCAACCGCCACGAGTGTAGGCCGAGTTGTACGGCCGCCAGGGACACGGGCCAAGCCAAGCGTCCCAGTCCACCTCACTCTTCGGCGGCAAAGGTTCTGCCGGCAACCAGTCATGTCTCATTTCCGCCGCATCCCACGGGGCGATATGAGCCCGAACCGTGTGGACCTTACCGAGCCGGCCGGTGCGGAGCATTTCGTTGCAAAACGTAAAGTTCCCCTCACTGAGCCGTTGCGTGCCGGTTTGATAAATCCGGCGATAGCGTTTCGCGGTATTCACCACTCCCTGGCCTTCGGCGATAGTCATGCACGAAGGCTTTTCGGAATAGACGTCTTTGCCCGCCCGCATCGCCAGAATCGAGGCAAGTGCATGCAGCCGGTCGCCGGTGGTAACGAGCACGGCGTCAATATCCGTACGTTCGGCTAAAAACTGTCGCGTATCGTGGTATATGACGCAGTCCTTGTTGCCGTAGCGGGTGTCCACAAGCTGTTTGACCTTCTCGGCACGCGCTCTCTGTGGATCGCACGTAGCGACAAATTGCACATCCGCTTCCGGCAGCATCCAGCGCAGGTCGTCTGAGCCGCGGCTGCCGATACCGATACCGCCGAGCACAATTCGCTCGCTGGGCGGCACAGCCCCGTTACGAGCGAACACCGAGGCCGGAACGATGCACGGAACCGCCGCCAAAGCCGCAGTACGTTTCAAAAACGCACGCCGTGAAAGGTTAGTTTTATTCTTTTGCATTAGAAGTCTCCTAAATTTGTTTAATTATATAACTTGGGAATTTTACCTTTAAAAAGACGCCGCGCCAATATTATTGAAAAAAACAATTTCCTCTGGAGCTTGCAGCCCCTAATTGTCAGTTAAAAAGTCATATTCGGCAAAAAAAGTGTAACGAATGGAAGAGGATATGGACTTCTAATATAAAGAATTATGAATGATACTATATAGGAGGATATGACTATGTTAAAAGCAACGAATCGAACGACATGCTTGATTATGTCGGTATTCTTACCGGCTATACTGTGCACGGCTGCTGAAGGAAAGATAATCTACGTTGACGACGATTCAACCGGTGCTGATGACGGCTCAAATTAGGAAAATGCTTATGTTTATTTACAGGATGCCCTGGCCGATGCTAATTCTGGCGAAAAACCTGTCGAAATCAGAGTTGCACAGGGCATATACATGCCGGACCGAGAGGGCCCACCAGGACGATATAGGAGGGTAGTGGCGCCCGGTGACCGAGAGGCAACGTTCCATCTTATCAACGGCGTTACCCTCAAAGGTGGCTATGCAGGCCTTGGTGAGCTGGATCCTGACTTGAGAGACATTGAACTGTACGAAACTATACTCAGCGGCGATTTAAATAATGATGACATTAAGATCGGTGATATAGAAGTCGATGGCCCTTGGGATTTAGCAGCCGAACCTACTCGGGCAGAGAATAGCTATCATGTCGTTACAGGCAGTCGAACAGATGATTCTGCCATCCTGGATGGTTTCATGATTACTGCTGGCAATTCAAACGGCCCGACAGGTCCTAAAGATGATCCCTATAAGTTCAAATCCGGGTCTGGTATGTGTAACTATTATGGAAGCCCAACCGTAGTTAACTGTACATTCACTGGCAACTCGGCTTATGGTGCTGGTGGGATGAAGAATGAATCAGCTAATCCAACTGTTGTCAATTGTACTTTCAACAGAAATAGCGGCAGAGGGATGGTCAACTCGAAAAGCAGCATTACCCTTACTAACTGCACTTTCATTGGTAATACGGATAGTGGGATGGGTAATGGGGAAAGCAATCTTACCCTTACTAACTGCACCTTCAGTGATAACCGGTCCATAGGTAGTGGTGGCGGGATTTACAACCATTGGCGAGATACGCTTAACTTAACCAATTGCACTTTTATTAGGAATTCGGCTGACACAGGTGGTGGGATAGATGGAGGTACCGTTACATTAACCGACTGCACTTTTATCGCCAACAAGGCACTTCAGGGTGGTGGAATGTGGTCCGATCTATCAATCTTGACCAACTGTACCTTCATCGCAAACAAAGTGAGTGAGCGAGGGGGTGGGATGAAATCCGGGCTCGACGACACAATGTCTAATTGCACATTCATCGGCAACTCGGCGGGAATCTGTGGTGGTGGGATATATATGTTTGCCAGCGATCTCATCCTTACTAACTGCACACTAACCGGCAATTGGGCACCGAAGGGAAATGCCCTGGCTTCTGATGAATTCTTTGATGCTCCGAGCAACGTTGAGCTAAAGAACTGCATTATCTGGTGCGGAGGTAATGAAATATGGAATGATGACGGCTCGTCAATTACGATTTCTTACAGCGATATCCAGGGCGGCCAGACTGGCATCTACGACCCTTACGGTGTCGTTATCTGGGGGCAAGGCAATATTGACGCCGATCCTTTGTTTGCAGATCCGGGTCATTGGGTGGATATGAATGATCCTAATATAATGGTAGAACCAAATGATCTGAACGCGGTTTGGATAGTTGGGGATTATCATCTGAAATCCGAGGCGGGCAGGTGGGATCCGAACAGCGAAAGCTGGGTAATAGATGATGTAACCAGCCCATGTATTGATGCCGGTGATCCATTGACACCGGTCATGTATGAGCCGCATCCACGCGGATGTTTTATCAATATGGGTGCTTACGGCGGAACTGAAAAAGCGAGCAAATCCCCATTTTAATTAACTCAAACTGACCAATTTATATTGCCCTCAGGACGATAAGTGAAAGGCCGAAACGCGGAAGGTCAAAGTTGAGTGCAACTTCGCTGCCTTTTATTTCGATAACTCCAGCAGGTTCGAGCATCTGCAGCTCCATGGCGGTTGTGAGCTGGACAAGCATTTGTGGGCTGGGTTTCTGCGGACTGCCCAGTTCGAGCCACTTTGTGTAGGCGTTGCTGTGTTTATCGTCAACGCGGTAATGGATTACCTGAGCCTTCGAGCCGAAGTCTGGTGGTAAGTTTACTTTCAATCGAATCGAGGCGGGTTCAGCCGGAACGAGAAAATCGTGATAGTTCCAGATAAGAATCTTCACGCTTTGAGCATCGGCGACGGCCATTCCGTTTATGTCCGGCCGGGAGCGCACGCTGTCCTTGAGTATCGCATCCAGACCGACCGCACCGTCACTTGTCAGGGGCAGCTCGTTTCCTTTCAACCGGCCCAGCATTTTAAAAGCATTGAGCACCGGCTTGTGAACGCCGTTGGTCGCAAGCGTGCGATAGCCATCGAACCAGGGCATGCCGTTGAACATGAAGGCCCAGCTCAGCACGCCCTTGAGATTGACTTTTTCGGCCTCGGCCAGGTCCAGCGAATATTTCATCATGGCCGCGACGTAAGAGCCGTAGGCGGGGACATTTCTGTACCCTCGCTGTGGAGATCGAGAAGCGGGCATTGCGGCCGCCCCGTCCGGGTCGGCCTCGCCGATGATGATGGGCGTATTTCTGAATTCAGGGAAGTCCGCAACCATGGCGAATCCTCTCTGGTGTTTTTCAAGCTGGCCTTTCATGCTCATTCGAACGTAGCCTTCTTTGAAATCTATGCCGCCTTTGGCATGGAAGCCGATGTAGTCGAGGCGAGTTCCGGTCTTTCCCGTTAAGGAATTTTTCTCTCCGGCGCAATGGGTCAGGAACCTTCGCATAAATTTACCGACGCCGGCAACGTGTGGGCCACCGAAGACCGCTTCCGGCATAACTTCGTGAAGGGCTTGTTCGGTATACTCGAATAGCTTTTCATAATCCTCATAAGTGCCCTGGAAATAAAATATATCCGGCTCATTCCACAGCTCCCACAGCCAGGTTTCTTCGGCGTTTTCATATCTGTCTTTCGTATGGCGCGCCCACTGGCGAATCAGCTCTGCCCATTTATCGTAGTCTTTCGGAGGGTAGAACACGCCCATGCCCTTATTCGGCCCGAACGGCTTGGGCGGCCTGTACGGATCGGGCCTTACAGAAAGGTCTTTCGGCATTAGTCCGATTTCGACAAGTGGCCGGCACCCGGATGCCGCGATAGCATCCATGATACCATCCATGATTCGCCAGTCATAGACAGGATTGCCGCTCTCGTCTTCAGTATAGACATTTGTCGAACTCCATTTGGGAGAAGCCATGCCGTCACCACTGTTGAGCAGAAAATGCTGCCGAAGATAAACCGGCTCGGGATTAATCTGTGCTACGGTTCGCATTAATGCTCTGCAGTCGGGCGTTGTCGTGTAGTTGCACTCATCGTAGCCGTAGTACTGCCAGACGTGCTTGAGCGGCTTGCCTCTTCGGGTAGCATCTACCTGAATTGAAACGACCGCCGATTGGGCGCATATCCGGCTTGAGAAAACTATAACCATCAGCACAAGTAAGTGACACATACGTTTGATATGAAATCGACTATTCATAATTGTCCTTTTCAATGTCTATTCGATACTCTTCTTCTCCTTATGCTGCTTGTGTTTCTTCAGCCCGTCGAGTATAGCAAGTGGAGCCTCGAATACCGTGCCGTGCCTGTGTCCGGCAGGGAACGACACGAGATTTGTAATATCCGTCCACTTTTTAAAATCACGTGTTTTGACGGCGCCGTATTGCTTCTTTCGATACATGTCGAAGTATACAATCCACTCGTCACTGTGCCGAAGCACGTTAGGCCCTTCTGTGTACTTCTCGGTAAAGGGTTCAGAGACATCAGTAAACGGGCCGAGTGGGCTGTTACCTAAGGCCACACGGAGATTCAGCATAGGCCGGGTATTATCTTTGTGGACCAGAACATAGCGGTTGTTGAATTTGACGATGACAGCGTCGATCACACTAAAGCCCGGCTCGAAGAACAGCTTTGTTTCCGTGAATGTCTCAAAATCCCGCGTCGTCGTGCAGTACATCCGATGATTGTTTTTAGGGTCTTCAAGACCTGCTGGATAGCGTCCTGGAATTGTCGACGCCCAGCAGATGATGAATTGCTTGTTCTTGGCATCGTAAAACAGCTCCGGCGCCCAGACGTTGAACGTGTCGGGTTCATGTGCCATTGCCTCGATGAATTTCTGCTTCGAGAAGTGAATCAAGTCTCGTGACCGGGCGTAGCCGAATCCTTTGTCATCCCTCCAGCCCGTAGTCCAGACCATATGAAACGTCCCATCCGGCCCCCGTACTACCGAAGGATCACGCATAAGTTTGTGTATGCCGACCTGCGGTTTCAGAAACGAGCCGCCAAGGTCCGTCCACTTATAGCCGTCGAAACTGTAGGCAAGGTATAAGCCGTCCTGGCCGTTATCGCGAAAAGAGCTGAACATATACACGGCTTCAGACGATGCTGTGTCCCCTGCTTTCAGACTGCCATGAACGGCGAGAATCACCAGACATGCAAAAATATACCTGCAATTTTTTAACATTGTGAAAACCTTCATCAATGTCCTTAAATGTTAGATTAGCGATAATCCACATATTCAGCCGGGTACGTGCTGTTAAGCCATTCCTCGACATTCGTGTAACCATCGCCGTCTTTATCTTTCGCTCCGTCAGACGGATCGTTCGGATTCAGGCCAAATTTTTCTTCCCACTCATCCGGCATCCCATCGTGGTCCGTGTCTGTCGGCGCCGGCACGGATTTATATTCCGGCCACCCACCTACATCGGCCGGCGTGTCAATAATTCCGTTTCCGAATGCCGGCCTGCCAGTGCGCACCGATTCAATGATACGAACATCCACGGCATCACGATTTGGCAGCGTCGCTCCGGCGTGGGCCAGCACGAGTTCGTAAGCCTCTTGGGCGGATTGCTGGGTAATTGGAATAGATGAAATTGGTGCTTTCGCCCGGACTTTCTCGACAAGGGCCCTGACCTGATCGTCAGATTTGACATCGTCGAACTGCACGCCGCCTGCCCAGTTGTCGGCAGTGACCTTGGGATTGCCAACGACGAAATTATCAGCTACGTACCACTTGCCGTCGCGCTGAGCTTCGCTGTACATATCAAGATGCTGAGGTCGGCATATCCGGTAGCGGCTGGCACCTTTGTTAACGGCAGGGCCAGGTTTGTAATAATTAGCCACGATGTTAACCATGGAGCTGGCGTCGCCACCATCGACCGTTCGATGTCGCCAGTTGAAAAGCACGTTGTTGCGGAAATCGAAGCGGTCGCCCCAGCCGATGCTGGGATTACGGCCCGTATTGCACGCGAAAAGGTTATGATGGAACGAGCAGTTTTTGCCGCCCCAGGTTGCGCCGAAAGCATGGTTATACAGATCGAGTGCTTCGCTGGAAATGCACCACTGAATGGTGATATTTTCCGCCGGTGTTTTCTTCTGTGAGCCGTCCGGCATCTTCTTCATATAACGGTAGAGCGAGAGATTTTCGTCCAGACCCCAGCTCGCTGAGCAGTGGTCTATGATTATATTACGCACCGGATAACCGCCCAGGGCATCGTTGCGATCTTTTATGTTCCCCCGGCGAAAACGCAGATAACGCAACACCACATCATGCGTATTAATTTCGGTCGTCTGGCCGCTGATACATATACCGTCACCGGGTGCGGTTTGCCCAGCAATCGTAATGAACGGATTTGATATTGCAAGCACTTTATCCAGCTTGATTATACCGGAGACACGGAACACCACTATGCGCGGCCCGTTTGCTTCTATGGCTTCTCGCAAACTGCCCGGACCGCTGTCGTTGAGATTTGTCACTTCGATGACTTTGCCGCCGCGTCCTCCCGGCGTAACGGCACCGGCCCCCTCGGCACTGGGAAAAGCGGGAATATTTTTAACGCCGCCAAGCCATACGGCGTACGCGTAGCGGCGTTCATTGTGGTCAGGTTTTTGTGCCGCATCGGAATACCATCGCCCTATATTAGCGAACGGTACTGCTTTGACTTCCACCCGCTTACCGTTCGGAAGCACGACCTTCACGGGAAAAGCCGGACCGAGAACGCCGGCAGGTTTCAAATCAGCAGCTTGTTTGGGCTTCTCGATAACCACTTTAATAATTTTTGACAAATCCTCGGGCACGGAACCAAGTCCCCCTGCTACTTGCTCGTCCCAACATACTGTGTCAAACGAATAAACAACAGGCCCTCGCTTCAGCGTCCACAAATCTTCGCTTGTGTGGGAACGTTTTACCCACTGAACCTGCATAGGCAGGGATAGGGTGACACGATCACCCTTCTTCCATTGCCGATCAAGCTTCGCATAGGTACCTGATTTCAATCCGCCGATTGCCTGCCCGTTGACACTTAGCGACGGTTTCGAGCACCAGTCTGGCAGCCGTATATTCAAAGTGAACTGTTCTTCCTTCTGCGGTTCGACAATGATTATGATTTTATCTTCACTTGGATAATCAGTCTCCTGGATCAGAGTCACGATGTTCCCCGAGTCCATTCTGACTTCGGCTTTCGATTCTACGAACTGGTTGACATAGATAGCATTCTCGCCGACCGCATAAATAAGCAAAGGAATTTTGGCTGCAATCCTCGGGCCGCTCGCGGTGCAGCAGTCCGGCTCTCTGAAGTAACCGGCAGGTTTGGTCCCATTCAGCGGCGTGTGATTGCGAAAGATATCACCATCTATGGTTTGAGCGGCAAACAAGTGGTTCCACAAGAGCTTCTCGATTGCATCGGCATAAACAGGATTCGCGGTCAATTCCAGCAGGTACTGGCTCAACTCAATCCACGACATCGTCGCACACGTCTCCACGACCTCGCCCGTAAGCGGCAGGTAATGGTCCGGTCTGTAATACTCGGCTACACTAACGCCACCCGTGATGTAAACCTGCCGGTCGGCAATATCATGCCATGCTCCTCGTACTTTCCGAAACAGCGTTTTATCACCAGTAGTCTGGTAAAGCCGCAGGAAACCGAGCAGATTCATGTGTAATGTATGGGAGTGAACACGAGGCTGTAATTCGTGAACACCGAGCGTGCCATCCGCCACCTTATCGAGTTTAGAAAATGCATTATGGCCGGACCAGCGATCAATATTGCTAATCACCCACTGCGACCATTCCAGATATTTCCGGTCACCCGTTGCCTGATACAATCGCAACATCGGATCGGCCAGTAGTGTGCCTTCGAGACTGTAGTGCATATTATGGCCGGCGATAGTTTGTCCTTTAGGTCGCGGCCAGAACTCTGCTTTGCCGGGTCCTATTTTTTTCACGAAATAGTCGCCGAGATGTTTGGCAGCCTGAAGTGCTGAATCCTCGCTCCAAAGATCATACGTGGTTAACAGGCCATGCAGCATGAAATAGAGTTCATACGCATCCATGCCGCGTAGCGGAAGCTTGTCCGTACGAACAGCAGGATCTGTAACACCGAGATAGCCGCTGGACTCCTGTGCTGCAACCAGGCGCGCTAGAATTTCCTCGGCCCTCCGGCGAAGTGCGTTGTCACCGGTCTGTTCGGCAGCCAGAGCAGCCGATTCCAGCCACTTGCCAGGATGCTCACCTACCCACTTCCAGTCGTGATGTCGCTTCTGTTCGACAAGTCGAACGTAGTGATCGATGTCGAAAACTTTCAGATAGCCGTCGATGTTTGCCCTGAGCCGAGTACCGACAAAGCCGCCGATTTCTGAGATCGCCGAAGGCGCCGGCGGGCGCTCTATCCGATTTACCTTTAGCCTTCCGGCAGTTACTTCATTCGCTATGGCAGGCTTGGCTGCTATTTGTATTGTTAGCAATATTGCAAGAAGTGCAGCACATTTTGTTACTTTGTTTGTCATTTTACCACTCACTACAATTTAAAAGACTCCTATGAAAGGTGGATCTACATTACTGGAATGTTCAGTGCCTGTGCTATGCCTTTAATATAGCCGATTGCAAAGATTTTGCCCTGCATGGCATAGCCCGGAGACCGATTGTCCTCGCCCGACAAAGTGGGCGCGTGGTCCGGACGAATGGGCCCGCGGAAACCGACTTCGTGATAGAGCTTTAGCATTTCGGCCATGTCGGTCGGACCGTTATCATGGAACGTCTCGTGGAAACGCTCGCGTGTCCCCTTCACGTCACGCAGGTGGACGAAGAAAATCTTGCTTTGTTCGCCGAATTCTCTGACCAGCGATTTAATATCTTCGCCCATGAGCTTGAAGTTGGCCTGGCAGAAAGCAATTCCGTTGACAGGACTTGGTACGATTCGAAGGACCCTGCGAAAGGCCTCGGCATTAATCAGGATGCGCCCGATGCCGCGAAGCGGTGACAGCGGGGGATCATCCGGATGCAGCGCCATATTCACGCCCGCCTTCTCCGCGACGGGGATGATTCGTTCGAGGAAATACGTAATATTGTCCCAGATTTTTTCTTCGCTGATCTTTCCCCACCGGGTGAGTCCCTGCTTTTCGGCAACGCTGTTATCGAATTCACTCGACAGTGCCCCGCCGCGTTCGGGAACATCGACTTTGGTGCGATACCAACCGATGCCGGCCATGAAGTTATAGCAGCACATCGGAATCCCTACTTTGCCCATGGCCTCGATTACAGCACAGTAGTTGGCGATTTCCTCATCTCTGCCGGGCAGGCCCAGCTTGATCTTTCTTGCAGGGACCGGATGGCTTTCCACACCGGCTATTGTAATACCAGAAGATTCGTAAGTCGCTTTGATTTTCGCCAGCGTATCAAGGTACTGCTCCGGCTTAGTTCTGGACAACACACGGTTTAAAGAGACAATCGCGTGATTGATCCCAATCTGACGTGCCAGGATCCATCTCTCTTCGTTTCCCGGGGAGAGCGCTAAGGCCAGCTTCATACCATGATCTTCCGCTTCGGGTCGATTCGATGCTGCAGCCTGCGTAATAGACGAAATGGCGGCAGGGCCGGCCAGGATACCCGCTAAAACGGCCTTGCCAAAAGCACGCCGGTCCGGCCTTATTTGTGTACGTTCAGATTTTCTGGCAACCTCGTTTGCCGCCATGACTCGTCTCCTTATTTATAATTGAGCAAGCATTGTTTTAGCACCGAGATGGTCGGGGCCGGCCTCAAGAGCCTGATTAAATTCCTCCCGGGCCTTGTCTTTTTCATTGAGTCCGAGGTAACCGAGCCCGGCCGTGTAGTGCGCATTGGCCAGCCTGGACCGCTGGGACTGCTGCTCGCCGAACTTGGCGAAAAAATCGATCTGCGAAGAAGATCGCTGCAGAGCCTCGTTTCCGGATTTTACAAGTTCCTGAAAAATTTCTTCTACATCTTCATTCTTGCCGAGTTTACGGAGTGAAAGCGCCTGATAGTATCGCTGAACGTTTCGGCCTCCCCGAGGCCGTCCGGCAGATGAAGATTCCGTCCAGAACTTCTCAGCCTGGTCTTTATCGCCGAGGGCATCATAAGCTGTTGCTGTCCAGTAGGAAACTTCCGCATTGCGGCCGCCGCCTCTGCCTCTTGACGCCCGAAGATTTTCGGGAAACTCAATGGATGCCTGATAGTCGGCAAGAGCTTCTTTGTATCGACCAGCCGCATAATGCCCGTGACCCCGAAGCAAGTGAGCGTCTGTCCAGCAATTATTCACATTGAACCGGGCGCCGCCCTCCCAGATGTTAAATTTCCTGCCCTGCATCAACTCGATAGCCTCATCGTACTTGCCCATACAAATCTTGAGCGAGATTTCACGGGACAGCGCATCATCACGCTCTGTGACGGTCCGGTGATTCTCTTCGAGAATAGCCAGGCGTTTTTCCGGAGCGGTCCCCGCCGCCTCGTAGAGCTGGTCAAGCTCGAAGAAATGGATCGCATACTTATCATTGAACGAAACAGCTTTCTCAAGGTTCGCAATAGCCTTATCGAGAGCAATACCTTCGGCCTGGTGCGAGTAAGCAATTGCCAGGTTACGATAAACAATCGGAAACGTAGCGCCAAGCGCGACGGACTTCTCCCACAATTTGACCGCCTCTTCGGGCTGCCAGTCAAACAGCAGGTTGCCGAGATAATACGGCGCCAGAGCATCGTTCGGCCTTACTTTCATTGCTTCGGTTAGGATCGCTATCGCTTCATGCTGGAATGGGAAAACGTAATCCGGCGACATCTTCACGGCAAGGCTGTAGTATTGCGAAGCCTTCTGCGGCTGTCCCATTTTCCGGGCGAAATAGCCCAGATAGTAATATATCATAGGCGAGATTTCGGTTTTCTCCCGAGCTGATTCAATCAATTGTGAAAGTACATCCGTACCGTCCTGCCAGAGGCCGGCGTTGAAGTATTCCGCTGCCGTCTCCTGGGCCGTCGCCGGGTGTTCATTCATTACCGAAGTCAAAGCCTTTGCAATCTCGGGATTCTTCGTCGCCAGCCATCGTTCGGCCATAAGTCGAACATCGAGAGGATCTGCTATATTATGGGCTAATGCTAATACCTCCAGGGCATCATCCACCTGCCCCATATGGCGCAGAACAGCGGCTCTCAGATTCAGCGCTCTGATATTCAGCGCGTTGGCTTCGAGCGAGCGGTTCACGAAGTCCAGAGCAGCAGCCATATCACCCCGCGAGCAGGCCATCTCGGCCAGCGAGTAATATCCCGCCGCCCGCCAGGCGTCGCTCCATGTGGCTTTATAGAAATTATCGAAGGCCTCTTTGCCTTTGCCCTGTGCTTTCAATGCCACACCGAGATAGTAAAACGGCTCGCCGTTTTTCGGGCTCGTATACTTTGCCGTCAGCCGCTCTAGCGCCTTGCGAAACAGATTCTCGGCTTCCTCGAACCGCGCTCGCTTCAGGTAGTTGACTCCGAGAGCGGTATTAACCCGCACATCACCCGGGTCACGGCGAAGGGCTTCCAGCCAGTAAGGATCCGGATCGAGAGCCGGATTGTGAAACTGCTCGATACGCAGGCCGGTAAGATACAATTCCTCGTTGGTTTTGATTTCCTCCGGTGCCGGCGGCGCTTCGACCGGGTCCGGCATGTCCTCAGGCTGTAGCTTTATCGGAGAGTAAGCAACCAATTCTTTGCCGTCCGCTGAGATCGAAGCGCGGAGATTGTGCTGATCCAGGCCTGCCGGTATTGAAACCTGCTTTAAGCAAGGGTTGCCGGGATCGATGGCCACTGTTTCCCGGAGCAGAACTTTATCTGCAGCCTTGAGCACGATTGTTGCTTCCTTATGGGCCGAAGTGGTGTTGAATCCCACGTTGGCGGTTAGGCCTTCGGTCACTTCGAGGTTCACGGCAGCGTCAAGATTTGCGTTCTTCACGCCTCCAATGTCACGGAACGGATACCAGTATTGTTTGAACGACTTGACTTCATAGGGCTGCATCCAGCTATAGTCCGGCTGGTTGTCGGAGTAGGCGCCTACCATCAGCTCGACGTAAGGGCCGTCCTCATCGGTAAGTATGTCGTCCCACATCCTGCCGTTAGGGCCGTTGCCCCAGGTCCATAGTTTCTTGCCCGGCACGATATGGTGGTCGGCAACACTCATCGTCCCGGCCTTTGCTCCGTGGTCATAACCGGCAAAAAAATCATCCTCGTAATTCCATGCGAACATCGAGCATGAGGAGATATGATTTTTATACCAGCTCGCGTCCACACCATCCCGGAAATCGGCGCCAGCGTATCTGCCGATAGCTATAGGCCAGGTTGTAAACTGACGCTTCGAATGATAGGTAACGTGTTGTGTGCTGGGAGGAAAGATAACCTGATAATTCTCATTTGCGTGAACTGCTACGTTTGCGAAACAAAGAATGGTATTAACCACAGGCGTGCGATTCAGGATTCGCAGAGAAACCTCAAGATATGACTTACCCGGCCTGAGCGTATAGCCAACGGCCCATCTGGTGCGGTGGCGAACTTCAAGCTCACCCACCCAGATGGTCTTGCTGCCGTCCTTATTCTCTTCGAGAAGATGCTGTACCGGGATAAACGTGCTGGCTCGGTGGTGGTGTGGAATGTTCCACTCGACCCCGCCGGAAATCCAGGCACCTATCAGACCGATCAGTGCCGGTTTGATAACGTGCTGGCGGTAAAAGAAATTGTAGCCATTGGTTTTGTCAATACCCTCGAAGATTCGGCCGCCTATTTCCGGCATAATGCCGATTTTCACATACTCATTCTCCAGGTAAACCATTTTGTAGGTCTTGTCCTGCTTATTGCCGGTAAGCTTGTCATAAAGGGGATATGGATAAACCCTTCCCTCAGCTCCCTGGGAGGCGCTACCGAAATAAAACATCGGATTTGGCTCTGGATCCCCGGCCAGGTAAGTGGGAATTACAATATCCTGCTCCCACATCCTGACCGTCGAATCACCGGCGGCATATATGGAAGAGTAGGTGACACAAAGCAGTGTACCAAGGCATAGAAACAACGATAATCGAAACTTTTTACGATCCATAACGTTCTTTCTCCGACAATACAGTTTTAAAATATTTTAAGACTTCTTACGGTATACTCTCACATAGTCGATAAGGAACTTCTGTGGAAAGATACTTTCATCAATTCCCTTTTGGCCGCCCCAGGAACCTCCTATTGCCAGATTGAGAATCAGATAGTGCGGCTGATCAAACGGCCATACTTCTACGCCCCCGTGCTCGTTTTTGAAGGTAAAGTACTTATGCTCATCGAAGAAAAAGTCCATTCTTTCAGGTGTCCATTCAACAGCATACGTATGGAATGAAGCATAAGGTTTGTCTGCTTTTATCTTCGAACCTTTGCCGGTGCCCTTGGTGTGATTATATTTGGCCATATGGACATTGGCATAAATCGTATTAGGATCGTAACCGACATATTCCATGATATCGATCTCGCCGCACCTGGGCCAGCCGACTTCCCTGATATTCGTACCCAGCATCCAAATGGCCGGCCATACACCTTTTCCAGTTGGCAATTTCGCCTTGACCTCAATGCGCCCGTAGGTCCAGCTCGCTTTACCCCTCGTGATAAGGCTGGCGGAAGTATAGTCTGCTTTTTCACGCGAGCGCTGCGGCCTCCTCGAAGATGAATTTGGTCTATAACCCGGATTCGGCCAGTCTTCTTTTCTTGCCTCTATTATAAGATGGCCGTTCTCGACCCGGGCGTTCTCCTTCCGGGCCTTTGTGTAATATTGCAATTCCCGGTTGCGAATAAAGCCCTGCTCATAATTCCATTTCTCTTCATTCGGTAGTCCCGTATAATCGAACTCGTCCGACCAGACAAGGGACCATTCGCTGGCCTGCACCAGGCAGGAACATAGCAGAATAAATACCAGGCCAAAGATCTGTCTCGTATAGTCGTGCAAATTAGTTTTCATAATAGCTCCTTTCATATGTAAATGACTCCAAAATAAACTTCTAAAGGTTTTTCTGCTCTACGCTTTCGAGATGCATATCCGGCACTGGTTTACACCGATGCGTTTTGAAATCCTCAACGTTTTTCAACACAAAAACCGGAACATCTCCTGCGTGCTGCGCCTCGACATTATTGAATTCCGCGCCCTTGACATCGTCGAGAATGAACGCCGGCCGGAAATCATTAGCCATAAAACCAACGTTTACATTATTCATCTCGAGACCTTTGACGTGACGGATAAAAAAACCGTAGGCTGGAATCTTGCCGAACATTCTCGGATCGGGATAACCATCTTCAAGCTCCGGAACCTCGGCCTCGGCTTGCTCTTTCGCAGCGCCACCTTTAACCAGTATACGGATATTGCTAAATCTTACATCTTCGATTTCGTGGCCCGGAATGCCCATGATGAGCGAACCATAGCGAGGTTCGGCATTATACACGATGACATTACTGATATTAACGCGACGTAGTTTGCCAACGGGGACGTCTTCCGGACCGCGCATCCGGCGGCCAAGCCGCAGGAAAAACGGAGAATTCGTAATATCCCTCATGGTGATATTAGAAATAGTAACGTCTTCGAGCAACCCGCCGTCCACGGTCTCCAGCGCAAATCCGCGACAGCGCTCGAACACACAGTTGGAGATTGTAATGTTCTTGAAACCGCCGTTTGATTCTGTGCCGAACTTGATTCGCCCCGTGACGCCGCCGCGGTCAGGCGCCTGCTGCTGGGTGCGCTTATAGGTCCCATCCAGAAATGTACCCTCATCGTATCCGGTGACCTGACAGTTGGTAATCGTCACATTTTCCGTTGCTCTCGCATATCCCAGCGCGAAAGAACTCTTCAAGACAATGGCATCGTCGTTGGGCGAATTGATAGTGCAGTTCGAGATTCGGACGTTTCGGCAGCAATCGACGTTAATACCATCGCGATTAGTGTCAATTTTGATGTTGTCGATTGTAAAGTTATCCACGCCGGTCGGTAAAATGCAAAAATGGCCGCCCATCAGGAAAGTAACATCTCTGATAATAACATTACGGCAGAGCTTCAGAGCAATGGCTTTGTTGCCTGCCCCTTTGTCGTTAGGCCTGTCCCATTTGCCCAGGCCCCTGCCGTAGATCAGGCCCGGACCGAGGATGGAGATATTCTCGAGCCCCTCTCCCCAGATCAGGCTGTCATGCCAGTGGCTGTGACCGAAATCCTGATACTTATGCTCATCCCCCCAGGGATTCGGCTCGGCAGGATCATATCCACCCTTTTCGCCATGAGTGGCGGCCAAAAGTGTAGCACCGTGATCGAGATATAGAGCAATGTTACTTTTGAGGCGTATAGAAAAGCTCAGATATGTGCCCGCCGGGAAGTAAACGGTTCCACCTCCCACAGATGCCGCCGCTTCTATTGCCTTGTTGATCGCCGCCGTATCAAGCGTCTCTCCATCGCCGGCAGCGCCATATTTCTTAATATCGAAAGTATCAGCACAAAGCTGGGCCGACATTAAGACTGTTAAAATAATAGCAACACGAGGTGACTGCTTGGATTCGAACATAAAAACCGCTCCTTTCTACTGAAAGTCTAATCACCAGTACCGACCAATACTATATCAGGATGGGGTGGTGCCGTCATCCCTTCGCCAAAATAATAACCAGGTTGAGTCGGTTGATTATACGCGACATTCTGCCAGGCCACGCTCAGTCTGTAAACAGGATCGTGCATTAATGTATAAAAACGACGATCTGTGGGTATTGTTGTCGTAAATATTCGCAGCTCTGTGTTATCGCGGGTTCGCCAGATTACTTCTTCTCTCCAGTCACCCAAAATATCGGCACAGATACAGGGATTGGATTTTGAGCCGTTGTTTCTTACGCAATCGTAATTTTCGGCAGAGAGCAACCTGTTTGTCGTACCGTTGACATAATCCCATTTGTCAATTCTTGTGCTGTCAAGGATTTCGCGAACCACATCGCCGTCCCACCATATTCCCATATTACATGACCGGGGTTTGGCATCGGAAATCTTTTCGCCTTTGCAGTTATACAGACCGTCCGAATTGTTCGCCCAACACTCATAACCTCGATGAAGCGGATCAATATCTATAGACAAGCCTCTTCCCGGATCCCTCAACTGCAATCCCCATATCACATCCCCCGTTGCTGCGTCACGAAGATTGGCACCGTATGGGTGACTGGGATTTTCATGAATGGCCCAAACTTCCAGTCCCGGCCTTTCCGGATCAATATCGGACAGATGCATGGCGTCTCCGTGCCCCAGGCCTGTCGTATAAAGTCCCGTCCCATCATGATCGATAGCACATGCACCATAAACGATTTCATCTTTGCCGTCACCGTCAACATCCCCGACGCTGAGATTGTGATTGCCCTGGCCTCTATAATCTCTATTGCCGGCTGTGCCATCGTCGCTGTCAAAGGTCCATAAGTGCGAAAGCCTGCCGTCTCTAAAATTCCATGCCGCCAGCACGGTTCGAGTATAATAACCGCGGCACATAACCAGGCTCGGTCTTTCGCCGTCAAGATAGGCAATACAAGCCAGGAATCGGTCCACTCTATTACCGTAATCGTCACCCCATAAATCCTTGATCTGCTGGGGCGTCGGATGAAGTGTGTCCGGATGCCGGGGAGGGATGTAATCGGTCGTGACAAGTGCTGCACCGGTCAGGCCGTCGAATATTGTGAGAAATTCCGGACCTTCTAAAATATAGCCTCTCGAATTACGATAATCCGCATCGGCGTCGCCGATGACCTCGCCTTGTCCGTCAATTGTCCCATCGGCCGTTTTGCAGGCAAACTCGGCCTTGCCGTCACCATCCAGATCATAGACCATAAATTGAGTATAGTGGGCGCCTTCGCGGATGTTCTTTCCCAAATTAATCCTCCACATTAAAGTGCCATCCAGCTTGTAAGCATCGAAAACAGGCTCTTCCGTTGTCCCGCTTCGCGCATTGTCACGGCCTCTCGGCGCCTGGTGTAATACTATCTCATACTCACCGTCACCATCCAGATCACCAACCGAGGCATCATTCGGAGTACAACCTTCGGGAGTTTGAAGCGGGATTGAGATGTACGGTTGCACAGAGGTATTGGCCGGCAAGGCATAAGGGGCAGATGCCTGCTGTTCGATGCCTGCCAGCACAGGTTTGACGAAATAAAAATTTGAACGACTCAAATTAGCGCTGTTATCAACATAATTTGTGCTTTGTGTTATAGGTTGGTCATTAAGTTTTACAGGCCGCCCACCACGGATAATCCGGTAGAGATTAAATGCGATATCGTCCGGATCGGTTCCCAGCATACGCCATCCGACATATACCTTACCATCGCCCTGATTTATCGCGACCACACCACGTCCGAGTTTTTCCATCTGCCGCTGTGCTTGTACAGGAACAGCGGAAAAAAGTAATGCTGTCATTATCAAAGCTGTTATTGTTCCTTGAAGTAATTTAATCATCGGCTTTTCCTTTTTGGGGAATTTGTGTTCATTCAACGACCTATACAGAATAGGTGTTTGAAGCTGCGTAAGTAAACCCGGCCGTCGCTGATGGCCGGCGAGGCATAGCACGGCTCACCCAGCTCATACGTAGCTACGCGCTCGAATTTCGCCCCGGGTTTGATAACGTTCACCTGACCGTCATCGTTAATGAAGAATAACTTTCCATTCACCAGGACCGGGGAAGCGTGATGCCGGCCCAGCTTCTGTTGCCAGTGCACCTCGCCGGTAGCTGCCTCGTAGCAGAAAGCAGTGCCGCCCCTGTTGACGCTGAGCAGGAAATCGTCCGCTACAATCATGGAGGGGACATAAGGGGCTCCTTTTCTATCCTGCCAGGCAATATGGGTATCCGTAACATTCCCACTGCCATCGGCGCGTATCGCGAGTAGTACAGTCTTGGGCCAACTGCTGCTGATGTAAACCAGATCAGCCTTTTTGCTATAGACCGGTGTGGCAACGAATTCCTGCGACGGGCCGTCAACCTGCCAGAGCTGGTCGCCTGTGTCGGGATCGAAGCTTGTCACGCAGCGGTCGCCGCACTGAATCAACTGAGTGTGTCCGGCCGATTCACGAATGAATGGGGCGCTATAGCTGATTCCCTTATTAGTGCGATTTTTCCGCCAGAGCGTCTTACCATTCTCTCGGCTCAGGGCAATGAGGAAGGAATCGCCCTTGCTGTCACCGTCGATGATGACCTTGTCTTTGTACAGCACGGGCGAGTTGCTGAATCCCCATTCGCCTTTATGTGTCCCCGGCCGGACCATCCAGAGTTGACTGCCGCTGTCGAAATCATGTGCTGCCACAACGATATCGTCGCCGACTCGGAAGGTAACGTAAACTCGCTGCCCATCGGTGGCCGGTGTGCTTGATGCATAGCTGTTCTCCTTATGAAGTTTCTCAAGCGGGCCTGTAACGACGGTCTTTTGCCAGATTATCTTTCCCGTCTCGCAATCCAGAGACAGAAGTATACGCTCCTTCGAATCAGCTATGCCTGTGACCGTAAAAACGCGGTCGCCCCAGACTATCGCAGATGCGTGTCCCTTGCCGGGAAGTTCGGTCTTCCAAAGCGCGCCGGCAGGATCCCAATTGGTGGGAACGTCCTGCTCGATACAGGTGCCGTCACCGCGCGGGCCCCGCCAGCCGGGCCAGTTTTCCGCCCTCGCAAAATTCGACAAAAAAAGCAGAATTCCAATCATCAAAGTCTGACAGCTAAACGATGATTTCATTTGTTCACACCGAATTGTTTTTTGTCCGTTAATAATGCGCATACGTTTCCTGAATCCTTTTAATCTAAATCAACACCAAGATAATAGCTGGTCATGGGGTAATGAGCATAACCCATTGACCGGTGAGTCACGTCATTGCGGTAAAGCGGGTCCTGCATCAGGCAGACGCGACGATCAGCAGCGGGAATGATTGTGCTGTAGATATGCAACTCGCCGCGGGTATATACAACAATCTCCTCTCGCCAGTCGCCGAGGATGTCCGCTATTTGCTGCACGCTGCCCGGGATATTGCTTAAAGTATTGCCCTTCCATTTATAAATTCTTCTTCGACTGTAGATTTCCCGCAGAAGATCGGCATCCCACCATACGAGGGAATCCCGGGGCGGGACCGGGCCGTCTATTTTTAGGCCCTTTGCCGTATAGAAATGCCTTCCGCCGGCACACTCCATGCCCGGATAGTTCGGATCGATGTCACCGGCTATCGCCCGGCCAAGCTCGTTGTCCCGGTTCGATTCCGGGATACCGAAGATAAGATTTCCGGTACGAGCGTCCCACAGGCTGGCGCCGTTATGAGGGTGTGGTTCTTCGAAGATATACCAGACTTCCAAACCGGGACGGTCCGGATCGATGTCACCCAGGTAGAACCTGTCGCCGTGCCCGTATCCCGTGCCCCACATCGTACGGCCGTCGTTGTCGATCGCGTTAGAGCCGGCAAGAATCTCGTCACAGCCGTCGCCGTCGATGTCACCGGTCTTGATGCTGTGCTGGCCCTGTCCCTGATACATAAAAGGCGCTCTCTCGTTGGTCCATCGCCAGACTTTTTCGAGCTTTTTATTCTTCAACACCCAGGCATCGACCTTCATCATGCCGTATATACCGCGTACCGCCAGCACGGCGGGGGTTTTGCCGTCCAGGTATGCCACGCCCATCATGTGACGGCTCGCCCGGTTGCCCGTGTTGTCGCCCCAGTTCTGGACCTTGCCGCGTTCGATCCAATCGACTTTGTCGATTTCTCTGCCGGTTTGGCCGTCATAGACAGCGAGATATTCGGGGCCTTCTAAAACAAAACCGGTTTTACCGCTCGGAAACATTTCCTCGGAAGTGGCGGCATAAGGAGCGGTCCTGAGACATACCTCAGCCTTATTGTCGCCGTTCAGGTCGCGGACAACCATCGGCGTCCACCAGATGCCCATATCGACATTCCAGCCAAGATCGATTCGCCACATGAACTGGCCTGTTTTGCCGTCATAGCCGTCATATTTGTAAGAGCCTCGATTCGGGCTGATTCTGCCGGGATCCTTGCCCCCGCGGGGGTGCTTGACAACAAAATCATAAACACCGTCGCCATTCAAATCGCCAATACCGACGATGGAAACTCCTCGAACATCTTCTTTCAGTTGAATTGACTTATACTGTTGCTCCGGCGGATTCGCAGGAAGTTTGGCCGGCTTGGAGACCGCATGCTCCCGTCCATCCAGCACCGGTTTGACAAACCATGCGTTCTCCCGCTCCAGCGGGGGATTAGTATCCGTAAAATCCGTCGTTGTCTTAATTGGTTCGGCATTAAGCTTAATCGCATCGCCTCCGTTTGTTGAACGATAAATATTAAAAGCTATATTTTCAGGATCGATCTTGAGCAGCCGCCAGCTTAGATAAACCCTTCCATTTTCCACCGGCAATGCCAGCAAGCCTCGGTTAAGTTTCTCTTCGATACGCTCTTCGGCCCAACCCAATATCGCATTCGGGTCATACAACGGATCCATCGTATAAAAGTTCAGGTTTGGCGGAATCTCCTCGTCGGTAAGCTCCCTGAGTCCCCGGTCTATTGTCTCCGGTGGGCGAGTTGAGCCCCGCCTTGGCCTCGTCTGATTCTGTGCTAAGAGGCCGGAAGTAAGACTCCAAATCAACAGCATATAAAGTACAGCTTTTCTAATTATCTTCTCCCGAAAGTATCATCGATTCGCCCTTTTAATCTGCATATTGATAAAGTTACCTCCTCTATCAAACATGAATTTCAACTCACATCAGCCGGAGTTTCGACATGTTATAGTCTAACTGACAGGCAAATTCAACAAACAGCAATAAATTCCATGTGATAATTCACTTTGTATTATGACTTGCCTGTCGTTGATTCAGAGCAGTTCTCCGACCCGCGGCCATCCATCCTCCCATTCCATCGTCGATATCTTAAGCTCGGATCTGCCCGTTTGTCCGTCATAAGCGTGGAACAGCAGGAAATCCCCATCAGATTCCTGAAGCACAGCCGGATGTCCAGGCCCTCGCCAGTTAGGACTCGAAGCTTGGATCACCAGCGTTCCGCCGCCCTCGGTCATGGGTGTGCCGTCCTTGTCAACGTATGGCCCGGTAATTCGGCGGCAACGACCGACCATGACCTTGTACGTGCTTTTCGCCCCCCGGCAACAAAAATCAAAGGATACGAACAAGTACCAATAGCCGTCATGACGAATTATGAATGGAGCTTCTATGGCGTCCTTTGTCTGATCGGAATCTGTTCGGGGGCGGCTTGCCAGAGAGTAAAGCGTGTTATCCCTGTCGGAAAGCCTTCCTGTATCTGGATCCACACGCCTCATTTTTATGCCGCTCCAGAAGCTTCCCCAGCATAGCCAGATATTGCGTTTATCTTTTATGACAAGATTGGCATCGATAGCGTTGAAATTGTCCCTGCCTTCGTACGACCGGACCACGAGTCCTTCATCAAGCCACTCATAATTGGGATCGTTCGGATCGAGCGTCTTATTTGTGGCCAGTCCGATGGCTGAATTGTTCCTTCCGAATCTGGACACGGAGTAGTAAAGGTGATACTTGCCGTTGAAGAAGGAAATATCCGGAGCCCAGGCACCTCTGGCGCCGGGGATTTCTTTAATCGTCCATTCTGGAAGCTTGTCGAATACGCTGCCGCAAAGAGTCCAGTTATACAGGTCCTTAGAGCATCGAATGGGTATAATACCCGGTCCTCACCGACGCCCGCCGGTCGAGAACACATAAAATGTATCATCCTGCCTTATGACAGCCGGGTCATGCACCCTTAAATTTCCTTCAAGTTCAAGAACTTCCGGATTTGGCCGGACTTGAAACGATGTCGTATTACGACAGGACACTACAGTCCCAAGAGCTACTAATACCACAAGGTAACAGACAGCAAATAAAATTATTTTTAGTTTCGTGCTCATTTAACGATCTCGGTGAAAGGTTTCAGATTTATGTAAGTAGGCATATCGCGCTGGCAGCTTAGCCGGCCGTCCTTATATTCGAGCTCGACGACCTGAATCGAACTGCGTCTTTGCTGGTATCTATCCTCTTTTTGATTCGGGCCTTGTCTGCCGGGATGCGTGAAATAAAATAAGTAGGCGCGGTTGCCGGAGACAACCACATCCGGATGACCGCCCTTGACTTTGTCGTCTGGGCCTTGCCCAGGTTTTTCCAGCAGATTTTTCACCTGTCTTGTCCATATCAGGCAGTCCTGCGATTTATAGATACCAAGACCTCTCCAAACGTCAACAACCATCCAGTAACAATCCTTCCAGCGGAAAACCTTTGGCCCCTCACCCGGGCGCTCTCCCATTGCTTTGCCTTTGTCATCCCATTCGTACAGGTCAGGACTGTCAGCGTAGTAGATTGATTTTCTATCGACTTCGTTGTTATACCACATTCGCCACGTGCCGTCCGGCAGCCGTATAACGCAGGCGTCGATGACCCTGTTGGAAGAGAGCTTCAGCACAGATTCGTATTTCCAGTTCAGCAAATCCCTGCTCGTCAGATGAATGATGTCACGCGTACCCGACCAGTCGGTGTGCATCCCCGGCACAAAAGTCAGATACATATGATACGTGCCGCCGTGCTCAATCACTTCCGGCGCCCAATAGCTGTATTCGCCCCGGCCGTAGTCGATGTTTGCCGCGCCCCGATATTTCCAGGTTGCTCCGCCGTCTGTGGATTCGGCGATTCCGATTTTTGTGCCGTGGACCCAGGAGACGCCTTTTGTATTAGGCACATTTGCTCTTCGGTTGGTATAAAACATGAACCATTTCTTCTCGGCGCGGTTCCAGCAGAGCACGGGATCGGCGGCGCCATCATGTACAGGATCGCGAAAGAGCGGCTTGTCTGCAATCCTGCCCAATTCCGCCGGCCCATCCGGCAACAATTCCTTTGCCAGTCCTGATTCGACTTGTGTCAGCTCCTGCATGACCAGATGCGCCATCATGCGGGCGCCATTTTCGTTGAAGTGAGTACGATCATCGGGAGCATTGGCTACAACATCATTTGCTGCCGGTCCCAATTGCTCATATAGCTTGCCGCTTGAAGCATTAAGATCGATAAGGGCCACTTTCTTCTCAGCAGCGACAGCTTTCATCGCATCGGCATAGATAATCAGAGTATTGTTCAGCTTACCGTTCGAACCATATGTGCGCCGCTGTACGGGTGTCACGAGAACAGGCTTTGAACCAATAGCCCGCGCTTTGTCAATGTATTGCCGCAGATAGTCCCGGTAATCTGTGGCGGCATCGGTCGATTCCGGTCTGTCCGGGCTGTGCGAATCATTATGGCCGAACTGAATCAGCAGAAAGTCGGGTTTTTCTGTCAGCGTTTTGGCCCAGAGCCCTTCGTTTATGAATGTTTTTGTGCTGCGTCCGCTACGGGCAAGATTTATCACTTGCACCGTATCTTTGAAATAGTCGCTGATATAATGTCCCCAACCGCGACAGGCACGGTCCGGGGGATATTCACATACTGTAGAATCACCAATAATCGCCAGTCGCAGCGGTTTCTCGGCCGCGCATAATATCGTGTTGCAACCGAACAATAAGAACAGCAGGATAAATTTACTCGTTAATGTAATTTGTGTCTTCTTCATTCTCTTTCAGGGCATGCGTTTTAGCCCTTCCCATCGTACGTTCCATTTTCCATTATCCGGAAAACCGGGTGCCGGACGGTCGGGGCAGCCATCCCAGCCTGCAGCCATCATGGCAACGGCCGTGAGCAAGCCGCCGTTTCCCGGCAAATATAACGGCAGCCGAGCAGACTGATAATTGTGCCCGCTGGCCAGGTAACGGTTCTTCTGAGATTCAATAAACAGCGCATCGACTGCTTTTTCCGGTTCACCAAGTCTTGCCGCCGTCATAGCGAGCATAGGATAGTCCCAGCCCCAAGTGCTCGGCCAGTCCCATTTCTGCATTACATGCTCCAGCGTCCGCTTCATTATGTCCTGATCAATCAGAGGTGTCGGAGGCACGAATCCGAATGCCGCCACCATGGACGGATGATCACGGTAAATCGTATAGGGTGGTGTCTCTATTCCTGTATAGACGCCGTCGCGGATAGTTGGCCGGGAAAGCTGATTAATCACACGGTCCCAGTCCGGGTTTCGCTCAAGTCCGAGTCGCCGCCGCCATTTTTGTGCCGTCCGGAGTCCCCAGTACCAGTAGGCCAGCTCGAAAGTCGGATTGAGATTTGTGGCCCTGTCTCGTCCGTAGCTTTCCTGTGCCGGAATCAGAGCTGGTCCCAGCACGAAACGTTTGCCTTCTTCATCCCAGACCGGATACGAAGCCATAAACTCAGCCGTCTCAAAGACAATCTGCTTGTATTTCTCCAAAGTTGCTTGATCTTGATGAGCCCTGTAGCAGAGTTCGGCGTAGTAAATCGGATGCGGCTGCTGCCAGATTAAAAATACGCCGACCGTGCTGGGACTGTCACGGCCGTCGGGGCAGGTCATCTTAGGCCAGCGAGCACCCTTATAGCCCTGAAGCTTGGCGGTCGCCTTGGCCGCCGGGAGAATCGACTCGTACCACGGCAGGCTGCGCTGAAGCAATTCAATCCTGTTCCATAAAGCGAAATGAACTGTGTGCCACCAGTGCATCTCAAGATGAAATTTGCCGAACCAACTATTATGAACCAGTCCCGTTTCCTGCGGCGGCATCGAGCCCGAGCAATTAATCGCCGTAAGGTATTGCGAGAGCACGACCCTGCGCTCCAGCTCCGAAGCACGCGGATCGGTGCATTCTGAAAAATCAATCGCACCACCAGTGCTCCAGAAATGTTGCCAGTGATTTGCCGCCGCTTTACGAACCGACTGAAAATCGGGCAGCGGCTCATTGATCTTTTCCTGAGAGAATCCGAACACAATCTCCAGCGATTGACCATCCTGCTGAGTAATCTCAAATTCGTGCTGTGATTTGGCTCTGGTCCTGCCCCCGGCCGAACAGGCGACGCGAACATAGTAACGGTCAGCATCGAGTATACGGATCAAATCGGCCAAACCATCCATGATTTGATACCGGGTCGCATGACGATTGGGGTTGTCCCAGTCTGCAGCATTTCTCCAATCTTCTTTGCCGTAAGGAAATGCCAGCAAGACCGACAACCGGTCTTTCGATAGAAGCGCCGATTCGATGCGAACCGCTAATAAGTCACGCTCCGGATGGCAAACCGTCATGACCTTAACCGGCTGGCGTTCAAATTCGAACTGGCTGCTCAGCAGACCACTCCACAAATCCAGCTTTTGTGAGATATTGGTCAGGTCTTTAACGTTCGCCGACGAGCCATCGGATTTGGTCAGGTGAAAGCCAATCTGTCCAAGGTCCAGGCGATGCGGATTGGCGCGCAGCCATGTACCTGCGGGTGAATATCCCCGGGGGTGATTCCCATCCGAAGCATATGGCACCTTCCGACCTGCTACATCATAATCCTCGAAAACATCTTTCATGCGATAGCCGTTTGAATCCGGTACAGTATGCCAGCCCCACTCGGATTGTGTATGCAGCGGCATGCCCTTCTGATGATATGCGGGAAATGTTTGCAGGCCGGTGATGTCGGCGGTGAAAGCGAACCGTCCGTTGCCCACACTCAGAGGAGTCAGGGGATCGTGCTTGTTCAATACTATATTATGCCGGCCGACAAGAGCACGGCGGTCTATTTGATCATCAGACAATCTACTTGCTGGAACTTTTGGCTGCATTTGTTCAGATTCCGAAGAGAATCCGCCCAGGCACGTTCCAACAGCCATAATAAATAGCAAATAAAAGTTATTTTTGATAGAAGTACGCTTAAAATTCATGGATATTTATTTTCTCGAGAATCGGCCTACGAAGCCGCCACCACTGCTCATCTCGATAGTTAATGTTTCGCCTCGCTTGGCTATGCTGTTTTTAATCACTACTGCAGCGTCATTTTGCTTATCATCTCTAACCAGCGATGCTTTATATGGGCCCTCACCGAGAAAGGAAAGCGGCACCTGAATCGTTTTCGCCTGCGGGCCGCACATGACGGCGAGGAACCAGGTTTGGCCGGTGCGCCGTGCAAAGATTGCCAGTTCGCCAATCCTTGAGTCCGGCAGCACAATAGTCTCGTCCCACACAGCGGGAATGCTTTTGATAACGTCCACGGCGGGATGGTCAAGAACCGACTGCGGATGTGCCGCGACTGTCAATAGCGGGCTGGCGAAGATAGCAAGGCTGGCGATTTGGTGCGTCCAGGTCGTGTCCTGACGGCGGTCACCGAAGTGCATTGTCGTGTAATCTGCATGGCCGGCCAGATAACGGGCGAACGGCAGTATCGTTTCGTGCCGGGCACGCTCACGAAGCGAGCTGCTCTCCATGCCGCGGACCGCCTCGCGTACCACCTCGTTGGGCCAGGTGCGTGCCCGGCCGGTCGGCTTGTTCGCCCCGTGGAAATTAACCACCATCTGATTCTCAGCGGCTTTCTTTAGCAGGGCTTCGTAATGGTCGACAACTTCTTTGGCCTCATGGTCAAGAAAGTCGATCTTGGAGCCGGCAACACCCAGGCTGTGCAATTTCGTAAAGAATTCCTCGCGCTGCTCCGGCGTGCCCAACTGGTTGCTGTGCTTCCAGAACAATAAACGCACGCCCTGCTCTTTAGAATATTCCACGATTTCCTTGATTTGCTCATCACTCCACCTGCTCCAGAATCCTTCGAGGATGTGATATTCGTAACCCAACCGGCCGGCCATTCGGGAAAATTCCTTCATGCCTTCGAACGAGCGGTCGCCGCCGTCAAGGTATCGCCATACGGCGCGGCCCGGCTTGACCCATTCGGTCTCGATACCATCGGGGAAATATTTCGGATCGGCCGGCGGGCACAGGTTTGGCACAATCGTGCTGTTGACCAGAGTATTTAAGTCCCTGCCGACCATCATGACTCGCCATGGAGTTGTGATGGTTCCGGTAATCGACGCCGGCCTGCCCAGGCGCTTTGCTTCTTCTCGCCCGTAACGCAGTTCGTACGGATAGTTGAGTGGTTGTCGGTGACCAAGCCCTGTGACCAGACCCCGGCGGCCGTCGGCCTCCAGGGCCATGCCGGCGTAATTGACCAGGTTGGCCTCGGTGATCGAGCCGTAGCCGGCATCTCCGGGCAGCTTAAATGTCACCGGCGGCCCGGCCCATTGACCGGGCGGAACGTCGGAGATGTCATTCTTTTTATAAGCAGCTTCGTAATGCCCGCCCAAGTCGTGATACCAGACCGTCGAACCGGCCGGTATTACAAAAGTCGTATACTCGTCCGGCACGCGTGAGTCATCTTCGGCGCCGGCAATTACGTGACGGAAGGCTGCTCCGTCATTAAAGACCCGCACTTCCAGCACATAGTTGGTGAAAGACAAATCATGCTGGAGTGAGATTTTCGCTCCGTTGCACTTGTTGACCGCCGTATTATTAGCCCCGTGCCAGGGATATATTTCGTCGATTTCATAGCGTTCTATATCTCCTAAAACAACGCCGGATGAGAGATCATAGCCATCCAGATTCATTACGATTGTGGATGGATCTATCACTACTGTACTTCCAAGTGTTACTGTAAAGCTTAAACGCTCGACATTCGGCAGGATCATCAGCTTAATATTCCCATCAGGGCCGGCCACCTGGATCTGTTCCATTTTAACCCGCTGTGACCTTCTCGACCTCGATCTTGACCTCTGCCCCATTGCCGGATTTGTTTCCACCAGGCATAATGCTATTACTAAAACCGGAATCACCAAGACACTGTTTCTACAGATTCTTCCCAGCATTATTTTGTCTCCTTAAACCTAAAATAGCAGCTTTCTATATTGTCCTGTGTTATTAGGGGGATTGAGCATTTAGAATCCGATATTACAATCGGCTCCTGCATTCCCACCTCCGTCGATAAAATCCGGATACGGCCGCCTTATCTTACCGGCTCCTGATCGTCTTTATCTTGCGCTTTCGTACGGCTCACCGGTTTACTTCGCCACCACGTAGCGAGAACCGAGCCTGAAATATTCATCCATGGCCCGAAGATTGCAGGTGCAAGGGCAACTTTCGCATTATCCGTTGCGATATCAGAGACAGTCATTGCCAATCCCGAGGCCATACCACCGTTCTGAAGACCAACTTCAATAGCGACTGTCCGGCAATCATTTTCACTCAAACGTGCTGCCCTAGCTCCCCAGTAACCTAAAACATAACCAATGGCATTATGCAGAATACCGGCACAAATCAGCAATGGACCGATTTTTAATAAATCCTCTGCTGAACGTGCAGTAATAATCGCAATAATAAAGCAAATCCCAACCATGGAAACCAGCGGCAGAACTTTGTCCATCCAGTGTTCAGGCCCTTTTAGCATAATTCTTACTATTAACTGTGCAAACGCAACAACACCTATAAGCATAAATCCAACGATGAAACCATCCTTTGCAAGAGTAGCTTCACCAATAGTTAAAATAGTTGCCGGGCCCCATTTAATTAATATGACCGCTAATGAAATACATACAATCCCGATAAAAGCTAAAATTCCGCTACTGTGAAACTCCTTGCGTTTGCTATAAAGAATTCGGTTTGTAATCAAGCCTGCGGCTATTGGAACGATAATCATGTTGATGATATTAAACATCATAACTAAAAAATTAATCTCGATGAACTCACCTGCCAGTGTTTTCATCAAAAACGGGGTCATAATCGGAGAGACCAGGGTTGAGCATGATGTCATCGTTACCGACAAAGCAACATTACCACCAGCCAGAAAGGCCATCAGGTTCGAAGCCACACCGCCGGGACAGGAACCGATTAAAACTATTCCGGCCGCTATCTTATCCTCAAATCCAAAGGATTTCGCCAAAGTATATCCAACCAGGGGCATTACCGTAAATTGTAGTATCATCCCTATAAAAACCGCCCATGGCATTTTTAACACCCTGCCGAAATCGGGCAGACTCAGGGTCGTTCCCATACCAAACATGATTATCTGTATAAGCGGAACGATAAGAACCTTCAAATTGAACCCATACCAGGTCATAAATGCGACGGGATAGACCATTGAAACGGATACGAACGCAAAGACCCATGCAGTAAAAGAGAAACTCTTCAATTTAGAATGACTCATAAAAAACAGAGCCAATGAAGAGAACATTACAATGAGTAACGGCCCAATATAAGACCGACGGTTAGTGGCTAACATAATGACCACTACCACCAAGGAAACCAAGAATACGAATTTAAAGTATCCCAGAAACGTTTTTACAGTTTGCATGGTTATCCTTTACTTCAATCTTCTCAAGAGTCGTAGACGCTCAGCTCCACAGGCGGTCGTTGGAGCGGTCTCTGTTCCATTCATCGGTGGGAGCGAAGAGTTCCTGCCCTCGCCCGAGGTGTTCTTTTACAACGTCAAGATTCAATTCGATACCCAGCCCGGGGCTTTCCGGAACATGGGCAAAACCTCCTGTGTGTAGCGGCTTGTCGATTCCTGTCACGAGGTCCTCCCACCAGTCTATATCAACCGAGTGGTGCTCCAGGGCGACGAAATTCTCGGTGGCTGCAGCGCAATGTATGTTGGCCATGAAGGATACAGGCGTCCCTGCAAAGTGCATGGCCATGGCGATGCCGTGCTGTTCCGCATAATCACCAATCTTTTTGGTTTCGAGAATCCCGCCGGCAGTGGCCAGGTCGGGATGTATCATATCAATCGCTCGCTCGTCGATCAGCGGCTTAAAACCATTGAGCAGGTAAATATCCTCGCCCGTCAGAAGCGGCACATCGATAGCATTCTTTATCTCTTTGAGCATATCGGTATATTCCCACGGCACCATGTCCTCCAGCCATGCGAGTTGATAGGGCTGGAGGGCCTTGCCCAGTTTGATGCAACTATTGACATCGATGTGGCCGAAGTGGTCCGCTGCAATCGGGATTTTCCAGCCGACTTCTTCGCGAGCCTCGGCAAAACGCTCAGCCAAAAGTGCGGCACCTTTGTCCGACAATTGAATGCCTGTGAAAGGATGCTTGCCGTACCAGTTAGTGTCTCTTGTCGGATAGCTAAGAGCGCCGGGAATCCAGCGAATGCTCCGGATACCACAATCACATTTCAGAAAAGTAAATCCCTGCTCGACTCTTTTCTTAAGACCGCTGACACGACCGTCGGGTGTGTCGGCATACAGGCGGACCCTGTCACGATATCGACCGCCGAGCAACTGATAGACGGGGACACCGTACGCCTTGCCCGCCAGGTCCCACAATGCCATCTCCACACCCGAGACGCCGCCCCCCTGTCGGCCGTGATGCCCGAACTGTCTGATTCGTTTGAATATCCGCTCGACGTTACAGGGATTCTGTCTTAACAACCTACTCTTGAGCATTAGAGCATACTTTTCGCTGGCCCCGTCCCGGACTTCTCCATAACCACAGATATCCTGATTTGTGTCGATACGAATCAAAGGACAGCGGAAGGGAGCCCTGCTAACTACGGCTACGCGCAGGTCGGTAATCCTCAGTTGCGAAGGGCTGGAACTTCGATTGACATTCTGGGTGGCGCAGGCGATCTGTTCTTCGATAGGGACCCCGATCATACTTGCGAGGCTTAGGCCTGCAAAGCCCGCACCGACACTTTTTAGCAGAGAACGCCTGGAACACGGCGCTTGCTTTTGCTGATTTTCAGCTTCGTCTTTCATAGTCATTTACCAGTTCCTTGTTTTCGGATTCAGCATATCTTCAATCACTTGCTTCGGCACAGGCAGCTTATTGATGTTCTTCTTCAGCCAGCCTCGGAAATCTTCCTGAATCTCGGGCGACCATCTGCCGTCGATTTGTCCCGGCGTATATTTACCCTCTTTCAGACGCTGGTGCCCGAACATATCACGCAGCATAATAGCTTCGGATTCAGTAACGACTTTCTCGGCCAAATGAGGCGGGATAAAAACGATGCCCTCTCGTTTGGCCAGCACAACATCACCTGGACATGTCACTGTTTTACCGATGCGTATCGGCACGTTTATCGCGGTCATCATCACGTCGCGCAGGAAGCTCGGATCAGCGCCTTTGCACCACACATTAAAACCTTCTATTGCCTCGATCCCTTCCAGGTCGCGGACGCCGCCGTCGAAAATAACTCCTTTACCCGAATTGGCATAAATAGCATTGCCGAGATTGTCGCCAATAAGGGTTCCGTCGATAACCTTGCCGAAGCAGTCCGCGACATATACGTCACCTTTTTTCAGCATATCAATAGGCCAGGAATTGGAACTTCCGATCCGGCCTTCGGCTTTTCCCTGCCGCATGATCAATCGATTATAATCCGGATGAGAGGGCATATATTGAGCGGTCAACACCCGGCCAACAATCGCTTCGCCGGGATACAAAATGAACCAGCCGGCAGCATTTTCATAACAGTTGCGGTAACCGGCGCCTCGAACAATACTCCATGCCTGAGTGACCGAGACGTTCTTCATTCTCTCCAGAATATCATCAGGAACATACGGCCGGCCGTCTTCGGCCCGCGGGCCTGTCCAATTCGGCGTGCATTGCAGCACGCGCTGCCGGCAGGAAATCATCGGCGGCATAACACCTTCGTCGTCGGCCTTGATGCGGATATTGCGCCAGCGAACCTGGTACGGCCCGGCATCCTTTCCTATACTATGAACCTGCAGGCCGATGATGCCCCGGTGCGTCATGCCGTCTCTCAGGTCGACACAGGGAACATCATTGATCCACGTTTTTATATTGTCGCCCTTACACTCGATTCGGAACTTGTTCCACTGTCCATCTTTGAAGGCCTTGCTGGCGGCCGGGTCAGACCTTGTGGAAGCGAGCATAAAAGCACGCCGGGCCTCATCGTAAATGCTGCCGGAAGAGCCTGACTTCTCGGTGGCTATTTCCACCTGGTAGCCATAAACGCGATCCGGCGGAGCGGTACGTTTTTGAGGCTTGCCGTCGCGTCCGCTGAAGACGAATACTTTCTCGGTTTTAGCGATTTTGCTTCGTATCTGCACGCCTGAATTGAGCCTTGGGTCCACTTTAACTTCAAATTCCAGGATGAAATCTCCATACTCACGATCAGTGCATAGAAACGTATTGGGACTACCCTTGACGGTCGTGCCTACGATGACACCGTCCTCAACGTGGTATTTGGCAAAACCGCTGTGGACGGACCATCCATTAAGGATTTTGCCGTCGAATAGGGGTATCCATTCGTCTTGTTGCCGTTGTCTGGCAAAGCTGAGGCTCGCTGAGACAATCAGCAAAATAATTAGACAGTAAATTTTCCTGTGGCCCATAAGAAACTCCTTTCCTCAATATACAACAGAGGTCTTCACCCGCGGTGGAGACCTCCTGAATCATACGCCGGGCGAATTGTTTACTGCTCGCCTGGTGGTCTATGTACAAGACAGTCGTAAGGTGAGCATTGCCCACTAACATCGAAAATATTGCGCAGTGAACACCCTAACGAGTGCCGTCTTCTTTCCCTTGTTTCCATGTGCGAATCAGATGCAAAGTGTGTAAATTCTGTTTTCGCAAGCGCCATCAAACGTCTCTACTTCTTCTCCGCAGATTTCTTCAACTCCATCAACTTCTCCTTCTGAGACTGCGTGAGGTACACCGTTAATCCTCCACCACCGATCCTGTTTTCCACACCAACCTTAATTTTACCATATTCCTTCGTACTGATTACTCCATCATCGATCTTATTTGTAATACAGTCGATTTCCATATCATCGCACAACAGCTTCTTAAAGGTTCCACTCATAACTAACGCACCACCTTTGACTGTCAGCTTGGTGCTGGTGCCATCACTCACGATGGCGAAGTTGAATTCTCTCGGAGAAACGGCTTCGTATTCTTCCGACTCGCTTCCTTCAGAATTTGCTCGTGGCTTGGTCGTCTGGCCAGCTACTTTTCCGGTGGCTGCCCACTCGGTGCCGCGAGCGATGATTTTCTGCACGTTCGGAGTCATCAGGGCCTTACGGTCATGGCCAAATGCGTTGTGAACGACCCGGCCTTTGCCGTAGCTCAATGTAAAGACCAGCGGCTCGGTGTTCTTGCTCCAGTCGGAATCGGCCGTTACCAGCACATTGATATCACCTGAGCCCTGTAGCTTGGCATATAACTCATCATCAACATCAAAGTCTCCCAGACCGGCCGTAATGGGATGCTCCTTGTTGGCTATATTGGCCTTAAAGACAGCCCGCGGGCCATGGCCGGAAGTGCCCATTACCCACTTTCTGCCGCAGAGCTTGCCGAATTCTTCCCATTCGGCGAATGAGGCACTGGCTAAGTGCTGGACGAAGAAACCTTTGCCACCCTTGACGAAATTCAGCAAATTCTCCTGGGCCTGTCCCGGGAGCATTTTTACTCTCCTGCAGAAAATTAAAAATGCAATTACATCATATTCCTTCAGTGCGGTCTGAGATTCGAGTATATGCGGATCTTCGCAAACCTTGACGTCGAACTTCTCGGTTTTGACGAGTATCTCCCGCGTTGTCTCGGACATTTCCCGCCAGGGATGAACTCCAACATCATCGCCGGTAATCAGCAAAACCTTGATCTGGGCGGGCTTTTCGGCTGCACCAGCTACATTACAAAAACCAAACGCCACAATACATACTAATGCCATAGCAAAAACTGAACTTCGCATCTGTCTTCTCCTTTCATATATTACCAATTCACGTTGTCTACACATCTTTTCGAGTTGTTTAATCATATCAGCCTTCTTGCCGTATGCAAGAAGTATTACTCAATTCGCCTTGTATTGACTACTATTGGCTCTGCAAGTCAATTTCCGCCGGGGCCAAACCTTCGCTTTCAGCCGTTACACGTACTTTCCCCGCCTTCCCGTATATAGTTTGCAGAATCAGCATTGCTTTGCCGTAAAACAGCTTCCTTTTATCAGCCTGAAAAGGTTCGAGTGAAAGTGGATTTCCGTTGCCGACGCCGGCTATCTCGGCAGGACCATTAACATTGAAGCTAACTGGATTATCCGCCAGCGGGCAAAGCGTGCCCTTGTCGTCGAGGGCTTCAATAAGAATATAGCAAAGGTCTTCACCAGTAGCAGCAAGTTGTTTCCGGTCCGGCGTAAGGCGAATCTTTGCCGGTTTGCCTGCCGTACGCATTACTGCCTGTCCGATTTTCTTGCCGTTTTTATAAGCGACGGCTTTTAACTGGCCCGGCTCGTAAACGACATCGTTCCAGCGCAGGCGATACTTGTACGTCACGGCATAATAATCCGACTCGACTTTTTCCGGATAAACACCGAATTCCCGAATACTGGCCCAAGTTCCTCTACAAAGCTCGGTAAATTCAATCCGCACATACCTTGCTTGTGCATCCATCTCGTGGAATGTTCGAGTCGGGCCGCCCCACCGGGGAAACCTGCTGGTGCTCTTGGTTATAATACTCCGCCATGTTGAAGCATCGGTCGAGACTTTTATTTCATAGCCGTAATTCTTCGCCTCTTTCTCAAAGTCGATAGCCAGATAGCGGATAGGCTGAACCTTGCCCAGATCAACCTGCCACCATTGCTCGGCTCCGGCGTCCGCTGCGCACCAACGTGTGGACCTGTCGGCATCATTTGCCTTGACGGCAACATGTTCATTGCCGGTTTCGATGGAGCTTGCTGTAGCAGATTTGCCCTGTGCGAAGTCGGGCGGTCTTTCAGGAATCTGGCCTTTAGTTCTTCTACCAAGAGATTTTCCATTCAGGAACAACTCAGCGGAATCACCATTGGTGTACACGAAGACCGGCACGTTTTGGCCAACGCGGTCGGGCCAGTTCCAGTGCGGCAGAATATGGACAGTCGTCACATCCGGCCGCCAGTAACTACGGTACAGATAGAACCGGTCCTTGGGTATACCGCACAAATCGACGATACCGAAATAGGAGCTTCGCGCCTGCTGCGAAAAAGGTGTCGGCTCGCCTATATAGTCAAATCCCGTCCAGACGAACTCGCCGGCAACAAAATCATCGTCCTCCATCAGCCTGAATTCCACATCCGGAATGTCCGACCATGCAGCAGAATTCAAATCGTATGAGTCCACCTGGTTCTGCTTTGAAAACTCGGTCTTTCCATTTGGAAGAGGCAACTCGTAAAACCCGCGAGTGCTCAGGGTCGAGGCCGACTCACTGTAAATTATTGGTTTGTCGGGATAGTTCTTCCTGTAGTTGGCGTACCGACGGGCGTAATTCCAGCCGGTGAGGTCCATCGAATCGAGAATTGGCTCATCGGCTGTGCCGGGGATATGGCACGAAATCCCCACGGGGCGAGTCGCATCGTATTTCCGCACAAAATCACCCATGAATTTTACCCGCTCGGGCGACTTGCCTTCTCTGTCATAAGGCTGGTTGCCGATTTCGTTACCGATTGACCAGATTACAATGCAGGGATGATTGCGGTCGCGCATCACAAGATTGCGAATCTGTTTCTCGCCGTATGTTTCCAACGGCGGCTGGCCTTTTACACGGTCGGCCTTGTCGTCCCATTTGTCGAAAACCTCATCCCAGACTACAAATCCCATCCTGTCGCACAAATCCAGCAATTCCGGCGCCGGCGGATTGTGGCTTGTGCGGATGGCGTTAACACCCATTTCTCGCATGATTTCCAACTGCCGTTCCATAGCTCTTGTGTAAAACGCCGCTCCGAGAGGCCCGTGGTCATGGTGCAAATTCACGCCGTAGAGCTGCACACGCCTGCCGTTGAGATAGAAACCATCGTCGGCCGTGAACCTGAACGTTCGGATACCGAAAGTGGTGGTTTCTGTGTCCACAATTTTATCGCCCACGAAAACGATTATCTTAGCTGTGTACAGTTGCGGGCTGTTTATGTCCCATAGCTGTGGATTGTCGATCGGTACCGACAGATCGAACTCACAGGTACCACCGGCCGGAGGAGTCCAAGTTCCCCATGGGCTCGTGAGCTTCCGCTGGCTGGTGGGGTGCAGTAGTTCCGCACCGATGGTTACTTCTGTTGACGTATCGAGATGGTTCTCAACTATTGTGCGTACACGAATCCTTGCCGACGAATCACTCACGTTGGGAGTCGTGATAAACGTGCTCCAGTGAGCTATGTGCACCTGTTCGCATACGGTCATCGTTACTTTGCGATAAATCCCCGCCCCGGGATACCATCTTGTGCCGTGATTTCGAGTATCAACCTGAACCGCAATCACATTCGTACCGTCAAACTTAACGTACGGCGTGGCATCCACCCGGAAGGACATATAGCCATAATCCCACTGGCCGGCGAGCTGTCCGTTCACATAAACCTTCGGAAACGCCATAACGCCGTCGAAATCGAAATACACCCGCCGTCCGCTATCGGCCTTATCGAGCGTAAACGTCTTTCGGTACCAGCCCACGCCCTTCCAGGGCAGCTTTCCGGCGTAGCCGTTCTCTTTCGGATTGAACGGCCCGGAAATTGCCCAGTCATGTGGCAGACGCACATCTTGCCACGCCGAGTCGTCAAAGTCCGCCGCCTCGGCCCCCGGTTGATCGCCTTTAGCAAATCTCCAATAGCGATTGAAGTTTATCACCCTCCGCGCGGCGGAAACTGGCCTTTCTAATGACAGTTCCGTACCAGCCCCACCCTTAGCTGGAAAACTGCATCCGAATGGGATGAATATGAATGCTAATACTGCCGTCGTTATCACAATACCTACAAAATTCTTCATTTTGCTTCTCTCCATTCGTTCTTTTTATTACGGTAGCACACCTTCACTATTATTTCATAGACTCCGTCCCCGTGAGCGGCTTTGCTTGTGAACTTTCTGCGTTCTGAATTAGTACACAGTGCCCCAAACACGACACAAACATGAGACATAATGCCCAATTCGATATTGTGGTCGAAACTGCCGGACATGGCAAGATAATATCAATTATCAGTACTAAAAATCACGATATGTTGCTATTTTCCACTAACAACGACTTTTTGTTTCTGCATAATCGACTTTCCGTCAAGAATGCTGGAAGTTGTAACTATGTGGATACCAGGAGTTTTAAATCTGTGATGAATCTCCGAATATGAAACGTAGTCATCTATGACAGTACCATCACCAAAATCGACATTAACAGGCTTATCCTTCGCCCCTTGTAACCAGAATCTAAAGAACACCGGTTGATTGACAGCAATGTCATTGGTTGGGTAGTGTGTCATAAAAATCGTGGGTATGCTGCCTTCAGGAACAGAAGCTGTAAATACCCTAATCTTACAGAAATCAACATCTTTACGACCTTCCTCATCCGTTATCCAAAATTCAGCGATATATACTCCGGGTTTGTCAAATCTCCTCTCCGCTGTAATTCCATTGACGATTTGTCCATCCGGCAGAATCCACTTGTTTGTAACGATATTAGACCCAAAAACAAGCGAGTTCGATCCATCAAACAGAACCTTCTCTCCCGTCGAAACCGTCTGATGCGGACGAGCCACGGCATATAACATCTTATGATACTGCTGCTGGTAGGTAGCTATAAGCCATGGATAGAAATTGAGCCTGCGATTAATCCTGTCGGCATCAAGATCGGCTTCCGACAGGTAGTTGCCGAGATGAAGATGCGCAAAGTTGCCGGAGGGACCTGTTTTTCCGAGTATTCCGATTTTCCGGCCTTTCTCAATACGTGATCCGGTCTTAACTTCCGGAGAAACGGAATCAAGATGACCGTATTCCCAAATAAGCCCGTCATCATCCCGTATAACCACGAACAAGTAATCTCTATTCAACGATAGACGTATTACTGTGCCATCAGTACAAGAAATAATCTCTTCTCGCCCCTCATATCCGGCGAAATCTATGCCGTAATTATGATAAAATGTCACCCCATCGGGGCAGCCGTCCGTCCAGCCTAAGTGCACGACTTCATTGTAAGACTGCATGCCGTGCGAGAATAATAAGTAGTTACGTATGGGAAAACCAAACCGATCCGCATGCACAATTGGATTGTTCGCGTCCCATACGGAAAACTGCACCCTCTTCGGTATGGAAAGCCATGCAGATGTAGTGTCAGCTTGTATTCTTACTCCATCAAATTCAGTTGGCATAACATAAGGGGCACAGGTCAAATTAAGAAGCTTTCCATTTACCTTTACATTGACTTTCGCTTTTCTGGTCATTCCTACAACACTGTCCGAAGATTCCTCAATGGATATTAGGCGAATCGCCCTTTTCGAACCATCTTTCAGCATGAACTGGTATTCTTCGTTGACGTTTAGACAGATAATTTCCTGCTGCGAATATTTATCGATAACTTTATTGAGTGTCTCGCTTCTGCCGGCTAAGACCGTCCCGGCACAGATTACAAGGACAATCAAACAGGCAATAGTATGTAGTTTTCGATACATTTTCCTTTACCTTAACTTAAACCTCCTGAACATCAAGCTCTACAGCCGATACCGAAGCCGGCGGGAAAGTCCAGCGGCAATTCTCTGGCAGTTGTTTCTCCTTTGGCACGATTTCGTCGGATTGAGTCTGGATGACCTCGAATTCGGGATCAGCCGCCAATTCGAAAATCCGGCCGGAGAGGATTTTCATGCCGTCCACTTTCAGATCTGCCGAGGCGGAGCCGTCTCTATTGGTATTGATAACGTGCAGATATATCCTCTCGCCGCTCCGGCTGGCCGTCACGTCAAGGTCCTCATGGGCCGAACTGACTTCGACGGCCTTCTCGCCTGTATGACGCCGGTACAGGCTCATAACCAGGCCAACTGGCATCATATAGGATTTACCTCCCGGCACAGGAATCATTACGGCGTTGACCTGCCACCGCGTGCCGCAAAAATCTGCCAGCGTGGCAATCTTCAGTCTGTCGCCGTGCCGTTCGTGAACGTTCAGCATTCTGGCATTAGCGACTCCCGCCGCCCATGTGGACAGCACCTCGCACCGATTCCGGCCCGGAAGGGCAAAATGGCACTCGGTCATAGCCAGCGGAATCGGGTAATCAGCCACCTGCTCTTTCATCCACTTAATCTTCTCTTCGTGCACCTTCGCGGCATTCATCAGGTGCCGCCATGTTCGTACCGGGTCCTTGCGATACTCGATTCCCCGCAGCGGAGAATCGGGCACGCCTCTATCCGGATTGAACATGTGATGAAAAGCAAGGTACTGCAAATGTTCGCCGGCGATATCGAGCATCCGGCGGGCCCATCCGCTATCGCCCCAGCCGATTAATTTGATGCCCGGGTCGCGGCTTCGAATGGCTTTGGCAAAGGCTACAGTTCGCTTTGCCGCTGTTTCGCAATTGTAGCCGTTGCGGTCGTAGGAAGTCTCATTGCCTAACTGCCACAGGCGGATATCGTAAGGTTTTTTTACGCCGTGCTTGAGCCTTTCCCTGCTGTCGGGAGCGTTGCAATATTCCACCCAGTCGGCCGCTTCTTCAGGGCCGGCCGAGCGTATGCCGCCCTTGGGATCGCGCTGCCAGTTTTTTCTGCCGTCAGATTCGAAATTTACGCTCATAAGCGGCTCGGCCCCCACCTGTCGGCAGAAATCCACAAACTCATGCGTGCCGACCTGGTTGGACTCGATGCCGCCCCAGAGCAGGTTAATCATTGGTTTTCGCCGGTCGCGCGGCCCAACCGCTTCTTTCCAGCGATAATACGAGCTGAAACAGCCACCCCAGCGAATCATTGCCGGCGACAGCTCTTTTGTGACCTCGATGACATCCTGTCGCCAGCAGTCTCTCTTGAAATCCCATGCCGCGGCGACCGAGCCGTCCGTCGTGCCCAAAGGCTCCATGAACTGCATATACAAATACGGCGATAAATCGAATAGCGACTCAGGATTCACAACCAGCACCGGATGTGTCTCGGCTGAATACGCCGAGGGCAATGTCAAAGCCGCCGCCCCGGCGCCGATTGTCTTAATAAACTGCCGTCTCGTGCTGCGATAGGTACCCATGTCCATTCTCTCCTTTGCTCAAAGCTCATTGCTGACCATACAATCGTCATAGTATCCTAATCAGCAGCCCTATTCCATCATTTTCCAAGAGCAAAAAACGCAAAGGATTCGGTGCAAATCGTCGAATAATTCGGGCGGAGAGTCATCAAAAATTGGCTTTGTTTGGCTTTGTTTTTTCGAGCCCTGCAGGACGTTATTTTGCCATAATCTCCTTTCAGGAAAGAGCTTACGCTCAATTTGCCTGCCTGCAAATTGGCTTTGTTTTTTCAACTTAGCTTTGTCAAAAGTCGTCATTTCGGATTTAGAGCTTCGGGTTTCGGATTTCCGGCCGAAGGCCGTCGATTGGCTTTGTTTGGCCTTGCTTTCCTTGACTCCCTTCGCACAATATTTCGACTTTATCCCTTGCATAGTATGCATTTACGTTTATTTTAGCCCACTTAAAATTGGCTTTGTTTTTTCAACTTTACCCCTGTGAGATGGCGGCTTTACCTATCTCACGGGGTGAACACTGGTATTCATTCTCATTTAGCTTTTGCCTTATTCCTTTCATTAATCAATCATCAATAATCATTAATCATTTACTTTAGTATTCTACGAGCCGTATTGAGAAAAAGCGGGCATTTTTCAGAAAAATCTCCGTGAGACAGCACTCTATTCTTGACTCCGGATTTCCGGCAGCAGTTTGCTTTTTTAAGGAAAATATGTACCGTATACCTTAATTATCTTTATTCTCAAGTTCTTCTGGACCGGCAATCAATCGTCTACCTCAAAGGCTCGAGAATCTTTCACAGCGCCGATTTGTTGCAGAGTTCTGTTGCCGTATCATGTGACATGTGTCATCCGCACGCTGCAAATACACACCCGGAAACATATCCCATATTCCAGACCCAGTTGGGACGGGTAGTGTTGCTACAGGATATGATTGAATGGTGCATTGATAATCCGGTACTTGGTAAACATCTGGAACTGAACGATCCGCGCATGCGCGCTCTGGAAGCATATATCATGACTCAGCGCAGTGGAACAGAAATGAACTACGGCCAACACTGAGCATGATTGGTGCGATTCATCACACCGTATATGAGTTGCTCTGACACCATTTCATTTTCCCTCTATTGCTGTATTTTCCACAGCAAGAAATGGTAACCATGAAGGAAATCGATCCTCGGCAGGATTGTTTGTCAGTCTTTTCTGTTCACTTCCATCAGCATTCATGACATAAATCTCTCTGTTTCCATCCCTGTTTGAAACAAAAGCTATTTTCTTTCCATCCGAAGACCAGCAAGCACCTCCATCAATGGCCGGATTATTTGTTAAACTTTTTTGTTCACTTCCGTCAGCGCCCATGACATAAATTTCAAAATTTCCATCCCTGTCTGAAGTAAAAGTCACCCTTTTTCCATCAGGAGACCAGGCAGGACTCATGTCATGAGCAGGATTGTTTGTTAATCTCGTCTGTTCACTTCCGTCCGAATTCATAATGTAAATCTCATGATTACTATCCCTTTGTGCAATGAAAGCTATTTTCTTTCCATCCGGAGACCACGAAGGCCCCATATCATTAGTACTATTATTTGTCAGTCTTCTCAATTCACTCCCATCTGAATACATAGTGTATATTTCGTGATTTTCATCTCTGAGTGAATGAAAAGCTATCTTCTGCCCATCAGAAGACCAGGAAGGAGACTGATCCCATGAAGAATTATTTGTCATATTTGTCTGTTCGGTTCCATCAGCATTCATAACATAAACTTCAGGATTTCCATCTCTCCTTGATTCGAAAGCTATCTTTCTTCCATCCGGAGACCATGAAGGAAACGCATCCACTTCAGTATTATTCGTCAGTCTTTTCAAACTACTACCATCTTCGTTCATGACATAGATTTCATAATTTCCATCTTTATCTGAAACAAAAGCTATTTTATTTCCTTCAAATAATTCCTGGTCCGACGAAATGGATTCTTCCGGCAAGACCTTTTCTCTCGGGTACTCTTGTACAATTGGCTCTGTTGGCTGTTTTTCAGAAGTGACCGGTTGAGGGTCTAAGTCTGTATCGGCAACTTCTTTTAGCGGCGACACCGCCGGTTCCTCAACTTGACTCGATCCGGAAAGTTGAAAAATGGCCACCAGAATAATGAGCCCCACAACCACAACTGCGGCTACGCCTGAGATGACAAGTATTAGGCGGCGATCTACGCCTGAACCATCCTCTGAGACATCAGACTCCTTTTCATACTGGTCCTCATCCGTTTCTGATGGAACTGATGGACGGTACGTTGCTGACTCAGAAGACTCTCTTTTTAATGAGGGAATGACAACCGGATTCTTACACTTCGGGCATTTGCCTTTCTTACCGGCGTGAATTTGAGGAACACTAATACTCTGGCCGCAGCTTTTGCACTGGAATTTAATCTTGTTTGAATTATCAGGTACAACACCTACACTGCCGCACTTCGGGCACTTAACTCGCTTGCCAGAGTGTTTGTCCTCAACATTGAGTTTCTGACCACAGTTCTTGCAGGAAAACTTAATCATAGCCAATTCCTCCAATTTATTATAGTGATCATCAAAGGTGCGCCTCTCTATCTAACTAATATAACATATAGTACGCAAAATCGTTATGATTTCTTCAAAAAAATACATGACCACACCATTTGTCAGACGACCAATAAATCGGATATCGATACTCATACTGCCCACGGATAGACTCATTGTGTATTTGAATAATGGTTACAATTTACAAATAGATTTGGTAATATGGCAGACAATAACTTCCATTTGCAACAAAGACATTAGTTACGGAGTGTGACTGTGGTTAACAAATCAAATCGAACCAGAAAGAAAGCCGGCTTGGGACGGCGTGGATTCTTAAAGGCGTCGGCGTTATTTACGGGCGGAGTGCTGCTGCAAAGTTCGCAGTTACTTGCCGCTTCTGCAAATCATGCCAGCAAGAGACCGAACATCCTTGTTATTATCACAGACCAGCAGTTCGCCGATTCTATGAGCTGCTGTATCGGCACCGATTATATTCATACGCCGAATATGGATTCGCTTGCAGCCAATGGTATGAGGTTTACTGAGGCTTATTGTGCAAATCCGCTTTGCGTTCCTTCGAGGACATCGATGTTCAGCGGACATTATCTGCATGAAACCGGAATCCAGACGAATTCGAAAGATAAAATCGACCCTGACAAGTTCGTCTGCATGGGAAAAATTTTCAAGGATGCGGACTACGATACTGGCTTTTTCGGTAAGTGGCACATGCCGTATAAGGAAGCTAAAAAGGATGAGCACGGATTCGACACATACGTCGGCAAAAAAGGCAGATACAGCGGAGTGCCGTGCTCAGACTTCATGAAGAAGCAGCGCAAACGTCCATTTCTTGCTGTTGCTTCGTTTCTCAATCCCCATAATATCTGCGAATGGTCACGCGGGCAAAAGCTGCCGGGAGGGCCGATTGGCGAACCACCAAAGCCACAGGATTGCCCGCCGTTAAAACCGAACATGGCGCCGCCCGAGGGCGAGACTGACATTATCAGCCACATGAGAAAAGCGTATCAGGCCCACCGCTTGTTTCCCGTAGGCAACTTCACGAATGATAAATGGCGGCAATACTGCTGGGCCTATTACCGGCTTATCGAGAAGGTTGACCGGCACGTGGGAACGCTGCTGGATGCCCTTCGCGAGTCGGGGCAGCAGGAAAATACGGTTGTCATCTTTCTCAGCGACCACGGTGAGTGCCACGGCGTGCATCGCTGGAACCAGAAAACGGTGTTCTACGACGAGGCGGCACGAGTTCCGTTTATCATCAGCCAGAAAGGCACAACGCCGCAGGGTACGTGCGATGCTTTAGTCCAGACCGGCGTAGATTTGATTCCAACGCTCTGCGATTTCGCGGGAATTGATGCTCCGAAAGGATTGCCCGGCAGAAGTCTTAAAGCTCACGCTCTTAATCAAAATTCAGGCGAAGACCGGCCTTATATCGTCGTCTCGAACAAAATGGTCCAGTGCGAGCCGGTGGATGGTGTTATGCTGCAGCCGGAGGGGAGAATGGTGCGCAGCCAAAAGTTCAAATACTGCCTTTACAGCCTCGGGCGACGGCGTGAATCGCTCATCGATATGCATACCGATCCGGGTGAAATGGTAAATCTGACGGCAAAAAGCCAATATCGCACCGCCCTTCTACAGCATCGGGAATTTCTCCGCGATTTTGCCCAAAAACACGGCGATAATATAGCTTTATCAATGCTTCAAGGTTTGGATTCACCGAATTCATAAGATTCTTCTGGTCTGATATATCATAATTCGCAGCAACGGCATTAAATCATCTCACACGGATATTTTACTTGACAAAAGAGTAGTTAATCTGATATATATTAAGATATGTGAATCTGTGTCTCTTTTTGCTCTCTGAAGTGCATTTTCTTAGTTATTCCATGATGTTCTTAAGAACATTGATTTGCACAAGAAAATAAGGCCGCCGGAGCCGTATGCTCCGGGAATAAAACTCGAATTTGATAAACGGTGATTGGCTCTTGAAGGAAGGTGGTAGTGTCAAACCAAAGGAAGATTTTCTGTTGGCATCATCCATAAATAATCAAATCAAGAGTTTTATTATCGGTCATTCATAATGTAATCCTTATTTAAGGAGTGTTGTTATGTATAGGAAATCGATTTATTTAGCTTTGGTTTTGGCCTTTGGACTGACTGTAGGAGTTGACGCCCAAATTGTATTGAAAGTCAATTTCCAGTCACAAGGAGCACCAATACCAGAGGGATATCTGCCCGATTACGGTGATCTGTACGGCGACCGCGGAAACGGCTGGAGCTACGGCTGGGATCAGGATAGAAAAGGCAGCTCGCGTGACCGAAACAACTCAAACGCTCCTGATCAGCGGTACGATACGCTAAACCACCTCCAAGAGTCCAGGATATGGGAGATTGAATTACCCAATGGCACTTATGATATCTATCTGGTTTGCGGCGATCCGGCATACACAGACTCGACAAATAATTTCGATATAGAAGGTGTTGTTGTGGAGGATCCTGATGGAGAAGTTGGAGGTGATTTTGACTTTGACGAATTCAATTTGACAGTGGAAGTAACTGACGGTCGTTTAACCATCCAGCCGGCAGCAGGAGCAGATAACGCCAAGATATGCTTCGTAGAAATAAAAGGTGAGGCATTGACTGCACTTTTCCTGGAACCCAGAGACCCCAATCCGGCTGACGGCGAAGAAGGAGTGCCAGAACCTCTGCTTATGTGGACACCCGGCGCTACAGCAGTATCCCAGCGTGTATATTTCGGCACAGATCCCGACGATTTGCAATTAGTAAGCGAGCAGGATTATGATGTCTATTGGCACACTGAAGGTGTTGACCCGGGAACGAGGTATTATTGGCGAGTCGATGGCATTGATACTGATGGTGCTGTCATCACAGGTCCTGTCTGGAGCTTCGTAAGCCTGTCGTACACTGCCTGGGGCCCCAGCCCATCCAATGGAGCCACTGATGTAATGATAAACAAGGTGCTTAGCTGGAATGCGGGCTATTCCCAATTTCCCATAAAGCACCATTTGTTCTTCGGCACTAATGAAACCGAGGTAACTGAGGGTACCGGTGATACTGATAAAGGTATATTGGAAGAAACGACATACGATCCTGGAACACTCAGTGCCGAGACTATCTATTACTTCCGAGTCGATGAAATCGATATTTTCGATGAAGTACTACCGGGCGACGTCTGGAGCTTCGAGACAGTAGCACCGGGCCCGGGCAAGATTATCAAGGAATGGTGGTTCGATATTAGTGGTGAAACTGTATCCGACCTGACGAATAACGCACGCTATCCCAACGATCCTGACGGATGGGAGTTCGCCGACCTTATGCAGAATCCTGAGAACTGGGCCGAGCAATACGGCGTCAGATTTAGCGGCTGGCTTTTCGTTCCGGAAACGGGCAACTATATATTTGAGATCCAGGCAACCGATGAAGGTGAGATTCGCCTGAGTCCCGACGAAGATCCGGCCAACGCCGTAAGCATCGTATATGTGGATGATGCTACAGATCAATCAGATCCACAAGCTCTTGAAGCCGGTAATAGATATTATATCGAGGCTTTGGTGAAGGAAGCTTCACTTGGCGACAGCTTAACGGCCTCATGGCAAGGTCCCGGCATCGGAGCCATGCAGATAATTAGTGCTGATTACGTTGGCCCGACACCATATCTGCCGGAAAAAGCCTTTGCTCCATTCCCAGCCGATGGCGCAGTGGATGTGCCCGATTCGGTTACTCTTACGTGGCAGCCAGGAGTTCTGGCCTCTCGGCATAGGGTGTACTTCGGCACGGATGAGGATGTAATTAAGAATGCCACGATAGATTCACCTGAGTACAAAGGAACCAAGGCCATCGGCAATGAGAATTATAAAACCGGAAAACTTGAGTGGAAAGTCACTTACTATTGGCGTATTGATGAGGACAATCCTGACGATCCCGACAGCCCATGGACGGGTAGGACCTGGAGCTTTACAGTGGCGGACTTCATTCACGTGGATGATTTCGAAGATTATAATGCCGACGATAACCAGATATGGTTTGCTTGGCATGATGGGCTTGGTGCCGGTGCACCCGGTACACCTGAATACTTTGCCGGAAACGGCACCGGATCCGCCGTAGGTGACGAGACTACTGAATCTTATACGGAAGAGACAATCGTACACAGCGGCAGCCAGTCAATGCCGTTTGCCTATGACAATAATAAACAGGGCTTCGCTAACTATTCGGAAACGGAATTGACGTTGACTGCTCCACGCGACTGGACACAGGAAGGCGTTGCAGAATTGTCGCTGTGGTTCCGTGGTAATCCGGCATCCGTCGGCAGCTTTATCGAAGGCCCGATTGGTACTTATACTATGACCGCAACAGGTGCTGATATCTGGAACGAAGCGGACCAGCTCCACTACGCTTTCAAAACACTCACAGGTACAGGTGAGATTATTGCAAAAGTCGAAAGCGTCGAGAACACCGATCCATGGGCCAAAGCCGGCGTGATGATCCGTGAGACGCTTGACGCAGGCTCGAAATTCGCCGCGGTGTATATCACTCCCGGCAGCGGGTGCAGCTTCCAGGGCAGGTTGGACACAGATGTGGCCGCTGTCAGCGATGCTGATGTCAGGACAACCGAACAGCAGGCAATCGTTGCTCCGTACTGGGTGAAATTAGAGCGTGATTTCGCCGGCAACTTCAGAGCTTCCTATTCGGCCAACGGTTCTACCTGGACACTCATGACGTGGAATCCACAGAATATCCCGATGAGCGGTACTGTCTATGTCGGACTGGCTTTGACCAGCCACAACAACGATGAGGTATGTGAGGCAACATTCTCCAATGTTACGATTACCGGGACGGTCGGCCCGCAGTGGACGAACCAGGATGTCGGTATAGCCAGCAATGACGCTGAGCCTCTGTACGTGGCAGTTTCCAGCAGCAATGGTAATACTGCAGTTGTGGTCCACGATAATCCGGCCGCTGCACAGATCGACACCTGGACCGAATGGATTATTCCGCTGTCGGCTTTTGCAGATCAGGGCGTTATTCTGACCGATGTTGACAAAATCGCTATCGGCCTCGGTACCCAGGGCAACATGACAATCCCCGGCGGCAAAGGCAAGATGTATATTGACGATATCCGTCTGTATCAGCCCAGAGAGGCTGCAGAGTAGTACATCCGCTATTAGCATAGACGATAACAGTTTTTGCATTAGTTCGGGGCTTATACAGATTTGATTCAGTATAAGCCCCGTTTTTTTACCATTTAGCAGAATGTACGCATAATCATTGATGAATTTTCTTGACGAATGTGAGGTTTATTAGTATAAATTAGATATGTGAATCTAATTTTTTTAGGTTATTTCAGGACGTTTTAAAATACGTCGATTTGCGAAAGAAAATAAGGCCGCCGGAGTCGTATGCTCCGGGAATATAACCCTGATTCGGTAAGATGGTGAACAGCTGTTGAAGGAAGGTGGTAGTATCAAATCGAAGATAGATTATCATTTGGCATCCTCGCATCTTTATAAATAATCAAGTCAGGGTTTTATTATCGGTCGTTTATATTGAATCTCTTTTAAGGGAAATTATCATGTGTAAAAGAATTATTTATCTGGTTCTGCTCGTGGTTCTGTTTGCCGGAGCGGCAAACGCGCAATTTATCAGCAGTATATCGCGTGGCGGTGGTAGTACTAATACGACACCACAAATTGCGCCTAATCCGCTTAATGAGGATGAGCTATCGTTTGTAGATCGGACTCATGAGTATAACGAAATATCAGAAACTGTTATCGGCGCGCAGTATGTAATGGTCGCGAATGATGATAAGAATCCGGCAGATTACTCTCTGGAAGTTACTATTTCTCAGAATGCGACGCTTTATCTTTTCTTAGATAACCGTCTTGGAGGAACAGCTGGTGGTATTAATGTTGATCCTGACCTTGCAGGCGCAGGTATGAACTGGGTAATTGACCTCGGCTTTACTGATACCGGCGAAGATCTCGGCTTAGATGAAGGTGGCGATGGTGACATGGATCAGTATTCATCGATTTTTGAGAAATCAGTCAAGACTGGCGACATAATTGTTCTCGGTGCACAAAACGACGGTGGCAGCAGGAATATGTATGGTGTAGCGGCATTGGGTCCTAAGCTACTAGCGTACAATCCAGATCCGGAAGACGGAGGTATACATCCTGAAATATGGGTGAGCCTTGCCTGGACGGCCGGAGTTACCGCTGCTACACACGATGTGTACTTCAGTGACAATTTTGACGATGTGAATGACGGCACGGGCGATGCCTTCAGAGGTAACCAGACCAATCCGGATTTCCTTGCCGGCTTTATCGGATATCCATATCCGGATGGCCTTGTACCAGGAACAACATATTACTGGCGAATTGATGAAATCGAGGCCGACGGCACGACATTGCACAGGGGCAATGTATGGAGCTTTACAATCCCGCCGAAAACTGCCTACGCACCCGATCCGGCTGATGGCGCCGAGCTTGTCGATCTGAATGTTAGACTTAGCTGGACGCCAGGCTTCGGTGCAAAATTGCACTATGTTGTCTTCGGCGAAGATTTCGACGTGGTAAACAACACTGAAATGGGTATTCCTCATGGAATTACAAGCTATACTCCCGGCGAATTACAATTAGCCAAGACCTATTACTGGCGTATCGATGAGTTTGATGCCGCTGCTATACATAAAGGCGAGGTCTGGAGCTTTACCACCGAAGGCGCCGTCAGCAGCCCGAATCCGACAAACGGTGCCGTGGATGTAAGTCCCACACAGATTCTCACCTGGGATGCCGGAGCGGTTGCCGCTTCACATGAAGTGTACTTCGGTACGGATGCGGACGCCGTAAAGAATGCAACGAAAAGCTCTCCTGAGTATAAGGGACCAAAAGCCCTTGGCGAAGAAAGCTACGATCCCGGCAAACTCATGCTCAATACGGCGTATTACTGGAGAATCGAAGAGGTCAACAACACTAATCCCGATAGTCCGTGGGCAGGCAACGTCTGGAGCTTTATGACAGGTGATTTCTTCGTCATCGACGATTTCGAAGACTACAATATCGGTGATAACGAAATATGGTTCTCATGGCACGATGGGCTCGGTGCCGGCGTGCCGGGTATTGATCCTTACGTTCCGAGCAACGGCACCGGTGCTGCTGTGGGCGATGAAACGACTCCTTCATATACCGAGGAGACTATAGTTCACGGCGGCAACCAATCTATGCCGTATAGCTACGACAACAATAAAGACGGCTTCGCTAAGTACTCAGAAGCAGAATTGACGTTAAGTGCCGTACGAGACTGGACAGCAGAAGGTGTAGCCGAATTGTCAATATGGTTCCGTGGCAATCCACCATCCGTCGGCAGCTTCGTCGAAGGCCCGATCGGCACCTATACGATGACAGCAACAGGTGCAGATATCTGGAACGAAGCAGACCAGTTCCACTACGCCTTCAAGACGCTCACCGGAGCAGGTTCGATTATTGCAAAAGTCGAAAGCGTTGATGACACTGATCCATGGGCCAAAGCCGGAGTTATGATTCGCGAAACGCTTGGAGCAGGCTCGAAATTTGCCGCTGTGTATGTCACTCCCGGCAGCATTTGCAGCTTCCAGGGCAGGCTGGATACAGATGTGACAGCCGTCAGCGATTCCGGTGACAGGACAGCCGAACAGCAGGCAATCGATGCTCCATATTGGGTGAAATTAGAGCGAGACTTCGCGAGCAACTTCAGAGCTTCCTACTCGGCCGACGGTTCTACCTGGACAATGATGTCATGGAATCCGCAGAATATCCCGATGAGCGCGAATGTTTATGTAGGCCTGGCATTAACCAGCCACAATAACAATGCTGTATGTCAGGCTCAGTTCTCCAATGTTACGACAACCGGTAATGTCACTGGGCAATGGGCGAACCAGGATGTAGGTATAGAGAGTAATGACGCCGAGCCGCTTTATGTGGCGATTTCCAATAGTGCGGGTAATCCTGCAGTGGTCCTTCATGATGATCCGGCCGCGGCGAACATTGACACCTGGACTGAGTGGATCATCCCGCTGTCGGCTTTTACAGATCAGGGCATTAACCTGACTAATGTTGACAGGATAGCGATTGGTCTCGGCACCAAAGATAACATGACGAGTCCCGGCGGTAAAGGTAAGATGTATATTGACGACATCCGTCTGTATCAGCCGAGAGAAGCTGCCGAAGAATAAATCCGGCTTTCCGCTTTAGCGGAATATATAGCTAAATCTGCAAAAGCAGGTTTGGATTAAGATGATCAGTATTAATTACGGGCCTGTACCGTACGGTACAGGCCCGTATTATTTGTATCATTTCACTTATCATCCCCCGGCAGTTTTGGTAATATCAGAAATGATACTAATTCTCGTGATTCGAGAATCCAATATCTGGAACCTAATATGGAGATATTCCTATGTCGAAAATGAGAAAGAATATCAACAGGCGTAGTTTTCTTACCGGCACGGCAATGGCCGCCGCAGCCACAATTGTACCGAGGCACGTTTTAGGAGGTACTGGAAATATTGCACCCAGCGAAAAACTCAATATCGCAGGTATCGGTGTCGGGGGCATGGGCGGCAGCAATCTAAGGCAACTCGAAAGCGAAAACATCGTGGCCTTGTGCGACGTGGATCACGAGTACGCAGCCAAAACGTTCAAGAGATATCCGAAGGCGAAGGTCTATACTGACTATCGAAAGATGCTGGACAAGCAGAGCGACATCGATGCCGTAGTGATTGCCACACCGGACCATACGCACGCGGTTATTGCCGCCGAGGCAATGCGACGCCGAAAACACGTTTACTGCCAGAAGCCGCTGACACATGATGTTTACGAATCCCGCATGCTGGCCAAAATAGCAAAAGAAACCGGCGTCACTACCCAGATGGGAATTCAAGGGCACTCAGGAGAAGGCGGACGCCTTATATGCGAATGGATATGGGACGGCGCCATCGGCGACGTCACCGAGGTCGATGCATGGTGCAGCTTGTCTTATTATCCCTTCGGCCACGCGTATTGGTCCAGCAAGTGGTCCCGGCGTCCGAAGGAAACGCCGCCCGTGCCGACAACTTTGGACTGGGATTTATGGCTTGGCCCGGCGCCCGAGCGGCCTTATCATCCGGCGTATCATCCGGGCGTATGGCGATGCTGGTGGGACTTCGGCTGCGGCATGATGGGCGACCGTGGTGCACACACTTTGGACCCTGTCTTCTGGGCACTGAAACTCGGACACCCGACGAGCGTGGAAGCAACTTCGCTCGACCTGAATCCGGATACTCATCCGGTGGCGTCAATCGTAACCTATCAATTTCCGGCTCGCGGTGATTTACCACCGGTCAAGCTGACATGGTATGACGGCCTTCGTCCGCCGAGACCGGCGGAACTCGAAGACGGCAGGCGCATGGGCCATGCCGAAGGAGGCTCGCTCTTCAAAGGCAGCAAGGGCAAGCTCGTTGCCGGTGTTTACGGAGAAGGCCCTCGCCTGATACCTGAGAGCAGGATGAAGGCATATAAGACGCCGGAGAAGACTATTCCAAGAGTAGATGGCTCCCACGAAATGGACTGGATTCGGGCATGTAAGAGCGGCGGAAAGGCCGGCGCCGACTTCGAGTATTCAGGCCTGCTGACCGAAGTCTGCCTGCTCGGCAATGTAGCAAGGCAAATGGACACCAGGATAGAATGGGATGCTGAAAATATGAAAGTAACAAACCTGCCGGAAGCCAATAAATACGTTCGCACTCAATACCGGGAAGGGTGGAGTCTGTAAATGGAAAAAACGAAGATTCAAATAATCTATCCGTGTTTATTATTGATTATTCTGGCAGGGATAAATTCTTATGCCGAACAGAGCAAGAAAACTCAGAGCTGGGTAAGAACGGGAGAGTTGGGGACCAAACCTCTGCGGACTAGCGATGCTCTACCATTATCCGACCAGGCTAATAAAGGAAAATGGGAGAAGTATGAAGTAATGAGTGATGAATTCGATGGCAATAAACTCGATCCGAATAAATGGCACCCGAGAAATCCCGGTTGGCTGGGCAGGCAACCGGCGTATTTTTACCCCGGTAACGTGACAGTCAGCAACGGCAAGCTGCACCTAACCATGAAAAAGCAACAAGTTCCCGAAATGCCTCGCGACAAAGGCTACCACACATATACATCAGCAGCGGTCAAAAGCAAAACTACAGTCAAGTACGGATATTTCGAGGCAAAGTGCAGGCCGATGAACTCCGCCGGCTCCAGCTCGTTCTGGTTCTATGACAGCACGCCGGAGATATGGACGGAAATTGATGTCTTTGAGATTGGCGGCGCCTCGCCCGGCTTCGAGAAGAAATACAATATGAATGTCCATGTATTCCGAACTCCCAGTGAGAATAAACACTGGTCAATGGGTGAAGTGTGGATTGCTCCGAAAGAATTGGCTAATGAGTATCACACTTACGGCCTCCAGTGGGACGGGGATAAAATTCAGTGGTATTTCGACGGTGTGCTCGTCAGATGGGTCGAAAATACCCACTGGCACCAGCCTCTTACTTTGAACTTCGACAGTGAGACCATGCCCAAGTGGTTCGGCCTGCCCAAAGACAGTGACCTGCCATCCACTTACAGCATCGAATATATACGAGCATGGAAAAAAGATGCCGGCAAGTCCTTCGTGCAGGTAAGTCCGCGGGACAGGCGATACTTCGAACTCTCAAACGGCAATCCGTATATTCCAATTGGATTGAACATGATTGCTCCGTATGGTAAGACCGAGCAAGAAGCCCTCGCTCGCATGGAGCAATGGATTAAAAACCTTTCAGACAATGGCGGCAATTACATCCGAATCTGGCTCAGCCACAATTTCTTCGATGTCGAGCACGAAAAGAGCGGCCAATACGACCAGCAAAAGGCAAAACGAATCGACGCCGTGCTGGAGATAGCGCGCCGGCACAACATTCGCGTGAAGATGACAATCGAGCACTTCCGGCATTTTTTCAGGCAGCGCCAGCGCTGGGCGGCAAAACCCATCCATCATGTCTCACAGGGCGGTCCGGCAAAGGACATGGATGATTTCTTCCAGGGCCGGCGCAGTCGCGAGCAGTTCAAGAAAAAACTCGACTTCTACGCCGACAGATACGGCGACGAACCGGCAATCTTTGCCTGGGAACTGTGGAACGAGATGGACACGGTCAGCGGCAAAGGTTACATGGAATGGACCGAGGAAATGCTTGCCGAGCTGAAAAAGCGTTTCCCGAAAAACATGGTGACACAGAGCCTGGGCAGTTTCGATCACGACAGCAAAAGAGAAAGATATCGCCGGCTTTGCCTGATGAAAGACAATGATTTCGCCAATGTGCATCGTTACCTTGACCTTGGCGCTTCGCTGGATATCTGCAAGGGGCCGGTGGACATTCTTGCCTCCGATGCCGTCAGAGAGATGCAGGCTTTTACACGGGACAAGCCGATTCTCCTTGCCGAGAGCGGCGCCGTCGAGCCAAGTCACACCGGGCCGTTTAAGCTGTACAAAAAAGATGAGGCCGGCATCATCCTTCATGATGTTATATTCGCTCCATTTTTCGCAGGCGCCGCCGGCACGGGCCAGAACTGGCACTGGGACCATTATGTGGCGCCGATGAACCTGTGGTTTCAGTTCGGCCGGTTCGCAGAGGCAATCAAAGGGATTGATCCGCCGGCGGAGAATTTTGAGCCGGTCGAGATTAATCATCCGCGTTTGCGCATCTATGCCCTGAAGGGCAAAAACACGCTGCTTGTATGGTGCCGGGACAAACAAAACACATGGCAGACAGAATTGGCCGAGGGTAAAATACCCGCTGTGGTTAATAATGCAGTTATTTCTTTTCCAGATAGCAAAGATCTGAAAAATGCCGATATAAGTTTCTACGATCCGTGGAAGAATAAATGGAAGTCGGGTAAAGCCGAAGATAATAGAATTTCACTGCCTGATTTTACTCGTTCACTTGTTGTCAAAATCAATTACTGAATCACATGAATCGTATAAGCCGAACAAAAACTGTTGTTGTGTTTTTGCTGCTGCTGTTATGCAGCGGCATCAGCCTGGGCATCACGTATGAAATCCATCCAGTAATCGCCGGCTCAGAGGAAGAATTCGAGACCATCGCTAATTCACTCAAGCCCGGCGACGAATTGGTGCTGTATGGGGGAGTTTATTCACAAACTACCCGCCGCAAGGTCACCGCCAAAGGCACTGCCGACAAACCGATTAAAATTCGTGCTGCTGAAGGGCAAGAACCGCTGCTCACTCATCCGGAAAAAGACGCAACACGATACAATAACATCGAGTTTGTCGATTGCGAGTACCTGACCATTCGGGGAATCTATTTCAAGGGAGGCAGCTCGGGCGTAAGATTCATACGAGGCCACCACATCACATTCGAAGATTGCCAAATAAGTCACACACAAAACAACGCCCTGACAATGAACAGCGGCGATTGCGACGCTTATATCATCCGAAGAAATCACATCCACCACACCGGCTTGAGCGAACGCGGCTCGACCGAAGGAGAAGGTATGTACATCGGCAGTCACGACGGCTCGTGCATTACCACCAATACTCTCGTCGAGGGCAACTACATTCACCACACTCGCGGCACCAGCAGCGGCGGCAATGACGGCATTGAAATAAAATTCGGCTCATACGGGAACACTGTCCGCGACAATGTTATCCACGGCACGAATATCGGCAGAAAATATCCCGGAATTTTCGTCTACGGGGGCGGCAAAGGAATCAACACAGTCGAAGGCAATGTCATCTGGAACGCCGGCGAAGGAATACAGGTAGTCTCCGATGCAATTATCAGAAACAACATCATTTTTAACTGCTCGTTCACAGGAATCACAGCAGCCCCGCATGCAGCAGTACCGCACGTTAAGAACGTGAAAATCATAAACAATACAATCGTCAATAATCCAAGGGGCGTCCTGTTTCGCTGGAAAAATGCCGAAAACATGATTTTCGCAAATAACGCTGTTTTCTGCCCCGGCTCGACAGCCATCGACGCAGCAGGGATCGACGACAGCACATTCAGTTACAATTATGTCGCCGGTCAACTTAAAGGCGCAACTCTTGACGGCTCGGCTTTCTGCGACGGCGGGATGATTGAATCGGCCTTCGTAGAACCTGCCGAACACAACTATTGGCCCGGCCCTGCCTCAATGCTTATAGGTAATGCCGATCCGGATTACATACCTGAACTGGATTATAATCATACGACAAGGAATCCGCCCTTTGACGTCGGAGCTTACGAATGGGAATTTACCTTAACAAATCCCGGCTGGCGGATAAAAGAAGGATTCAAGACAAGTAAGTAGCGGTTAGAGATAGCCTATGAGTGATGTTACACGAATTCTAAACGCAATCGAACAGGGAGATGCTCAGGCAGCAGATAAATTGCTTCCTCTGGTCTATGAGGAACTGCGTCGTTTGGCCGCCCAGAAGATGTCGCATGAACGGCCCGGCCATACTCTCGAGGCGACCGCCCTGGTTCATGAGGCTTATATCCGGCTTGTTGGTGCTGAAGCACAGAATTTCAGCGGCCGGACACATTTCTTCGCCGCTGCTGCCGAAGCAATGCGACGCATTCTTATCGAGAACGCCCGCCGGAAGCAACGCTACAAACACGGCGCAGACCACCACAGAGTCGATTTGGAAGATTCGGAAATTGCTATCGAAGGCCCCTCAACCGATTTGTTAGCGCTTGATGAAGCACTCACGAAGTTAGCTGAAGAAGACCGTGAAGTCGCCGATCTTGTAAAAATGCGATACTTTGCCGGCCTGAGCTTTGAGCAGTCGGCGACAATTTTAGGTGTCTCCCGCCGAACTGCCGACAGATACTGGGCCTACGCCCGCGCCTGGCTGTACCAGGAAATCACCAAAGCGGAAAAACCACCCTCACAATAAAATTATCCATCCCAGACAATAAAAAAGCAGATTATTTTCATATTTTGTATTTTTTCCTGTCGCATTTTCGCTGTGGATGTCGCATTGCTATATAGAGAAATTAAAGGAGCAATGAAATGGACAAAGAACAAAAAGACATTAAAGAAATATTCGCAGAAGCAATCGAAAAACAAACGCCCCAGGAACGGGCCGCCTACCTAAATGAAGTTTGCGGCAAAGACGCTGAACTTCGTTCGAAAATCGAGGGATTACTAAAAGCCCACCAGCAGGCCGGCGAGTTTCTGGTAGTCCCGGCTTCCGATGCTAACGTTACTATTGACGGTCCGGCACAGATTGAAGGACCCGGCACGAAAATCGGCCGATACGAACTATTGGAGCTAATCGGCGAAGGCGGCATGGGGCTGGTCTATCTTGCCGAGCAGAAAGAGCCAGTAAAACGCAAAGTTGCGCTCAAGATCGTTAAGCTTGGCATGGACACGAAACAGGTTGTTGCACGCTTCGAAGCCGAACGTCAGGCACTGGCCCTGCTGGACCATCCCAACATCGCTCATGTATTCGACGCCGGCACAACAGAAGCAGGCCGGCCTTACTTCGTCATGGAATATGTCAAAGGCATGTCTATTACGATCTATTGTGATGAGTATAAGCTAAATATCGAACAGAGGCTTCGATTGTTCGAACAGGTTTGCGAAGGTATTCATCACGCCCATCAGAAAGGAATCATTCACAGGGACATCAAACCCTCGAATATTCTTGTCTCCGTTCATGGAGACAGAGCGGTGCCGAAGATTATCGACTTCGGGATTGCTAAAGCCACTGCCCGGTCACTAACGGACAAAACTATGTTTACCTTCCAGGGCCAGTTGTTAGGCACGCCCGAATACATGAGTCCCGAACAGGTTGATCTGGCAATCCAGGACATCGACACCCGTTCGGACATCTATGCGTTAGGTGTAGTCCTTTATGAACTTCTGGCCGGCGTATTGCCTTTCGAGAGGGAATCACTTGAACGCCTCGGATTTGCCGAAGTCCAGCGTACAATCCGCGAGCAGGAGCCGGCATCGCCAAGCATCCGACTGACAAATCTGGGCGAGCAGGGCAAAACTATCGCCGCCAGTAGAGACACACATGTCGTAGCGCTGGCAAGACGTCTGCACCGCGAATTGGAATGGATACCGTTAAAGGCGATGAGAAAAGACCGCTGTCGCCGTTACCGTTCAGCTTCCGAAATGGCCGATGACATCCGCAATTACCTAAATGGTCTGCCGCTCATTGCTGGTCCCGAAACTGCTGCTTATCGCGTTAAAAAATTCGTCCACAAACACGCCGGCTCGGTAGCTACAGTTGTATTAGTAGCTGCAGCGATAATTTTAGGCTTTATCGTTAGCACGACAATGTACTTTCGAGCAGAAGACGCGAGAAAAAAAGAAGTAGTCGCCAGAGCCAATGCCGAGCAAGCCGAACAAACTACAAAAGAAAAAGCGGAGGAACTGCGTTACGCGCTTTATGTAAACAGTATTCAATTAGCTGATGTAAAATACCGGGAGAGAGATATACCCCGTATACGCGAACTCTTGGCGTCATGTCCGAACGACCTTCGTGGATGGGAATGGAATCGTCTTAATTATATTTCTGATCAATCCATCATGACCATTAAACAATCTGGCGTCCGTCTTGTTATGTTCAGTCCAAATGGTAAGCATATAGTTGCAGGTGGCTTTGACGGGAATGTCAAGGTGTTGGACGCAAACAGTGGTGCGGAATTAATGACGTTTAGTGGGCATACAGATTCTGTGTCATCTATTGATTTTAGCCAGGATGGCAAACGTCTGGTATCCGGAAGTCAGGACAAAACTATCAAGCTGTGGGATATGCAAAGTGGCGCCGAATTGAAGACTCTTTTAGGGCACGAGGAAAGGATTCGGTATGCGGTATTCAGTCCAGATGGAAAACACGTGCTATCTTCTGCGGCTGACGAAACAATCAGGATATGGGATACTGCTACAGGGGATGAGGTTATGACTCTATGGGAGGGTCGGCCCGCAGGCCAAGTGACATTTAGTCCTGATGGTAAATATATTGCTTCTGCACACGGGAATGAATTAAAGATATGGGATGCAAATACCGGTGTTGAGACAATGAGTCTCCCCAAAGGGAACAATGATGGGATCGGGTACATAGCATACAGTCCAGATGGAAAAAATATAGTATCATGTGGAGGTTGGGACTCAAGGATCGCAGTTTGGGATATATCAACAGGAACCGAAGTACTCGGAATAAACAGTCATCAAAGGGAAGCATTGCATTTTGTGGCATTCAGTCCGGATGCCACGAAAATTCTATCTGTGGGTAGGGACCCCATAATCAAAGTTTGGGATGCCAGGACTGGCGATGAACTCAGGGCCTTAGTAGGTCATAGTCTACAGGCAGCCTTCAGTCCGGATGGTAGGCGAATCGCGGCTGGTGGTTATGGTTCGATCAAGGTATGGAGCGTGGATCTTGAGTTTGAGCGAGTGAAGCTTCAAGTCTGTAATAAAAGGTGGACAAACTCAATCGCATTTAGCCCGGATGGAAAATACCTGGCAGCCAGTGGTTCAGGAATTGCCAAAGTATGGGATGTTGTCTCTGGAATAGAACTCGTGACTTTGCACGGGCAAGACTCATGGATCTCTACTCTTGCGTTCAGCCATAATGGTTTACGTATCGTTTCCGGAGGAGCCTATGGAAAGGTTAGGATATGGGACATTAGTGATGGCAGAGAAGTCTTGAGCTTCCATGCTCATAGCGACTATGTCAACACAGTGACATTCAGTCCGGATGGCAGCCATATAGTGTCGAGTGGTGGTGATAGTGACAGAACAATCAAAATTTGGGATGCACTGACAGGTGCAAATGTTGCAACACTTAATGGATACACTGGCGAGATATGCATTGCGTTCAGTCCTGATGGTAAGAAGTTGCTCTCAGGCTGTTGCCCTGAGGAAGACATACTAATTGATGATCTCAGAATATGGGACATGGAGACATGCAGCGAGCTTGTGAGATGTAACCACGCCTCTGGGGTTTTCTCGGCAGCGTACAGTTCTGATGGCAAGTATTTCGCCTCCGGGGGACACGATGGGGATGGGACAATCATAGTTTGGGATGCAAATAATGGTAACAAATTAATAACACTGCACGGCCACGACAGAGGAATTTACTCAGTAGGATTCAGTCCGGATGGGAAACGCATCATTTCTGGTGGTAAGGACGAGACGATGCGGATATGGGATGCAACAACAGGGACCGAACTGATGGTTCGTCGAGCACAGCGTGCAGTTCGGTCAGCAGTGTTCAGCCCGGATGGTAAGACAATTGCCATGACCGATGGAAATGCTGTCACACTATTCGAATCCGCCGTTCCTACTGGTGGATATCATCAGCGACAAATTGTACAACGCTCGAAGAAAATCCTGGATACATTGTATGAAGAGTATGGCCTCTACTCTACAGTTATAGAAAAGCTTAAAGCAAATGTGACACTCGATGAATCCGTCCGCAAAGTTGCTCTGCAGATAGCCAATTCCCGGCTTTGGGAGGATGAAGAGCAAAAAATAAGAGAGAATAATGAGTAATCTCTTGCCTACGGTTGTTAAAGGGCCTGGCCATACCTCGCGCAGACGGAATAGTCTTTGACCTTCGAGGCTGAAGCGTCGAGATTGTCGTCGGGATACAGGTAAACACTAATATTAAAATCCTGCCCCGGCTTTGTGAAGCGTTCGAGGTCGCTGGCCTGCTTAAATCCCTGCTTTTCGAGTTTTGCAGCAGTTTCAAGCCAGTTCGCCCCTATTTTTATGCCGTAAAAGCCGTATGTGCTGCCCATTATAACCGCACTGCTGAATACATAATCTTTTGCGGAATCGAAAAAGAAAATGCAATTCTCTACTTCCAGGAAAGAATCAGGTTTGGTTTTACCCAGACCGAGCACGTGGCAGACCTCGCTGAACGGAGTTTCAAGAATTTTGATGGAATTCTCAAGATTTAATAATTCTGTAGGGGCGGTTCGCGAACCGCCCGTACCATGTTGCTTCGACCCCATCTTCATCGCCTCCTTGTCGGAATTACCCGGCATTGGTTTTATAAATATATTTTCCTAAGTTCCAAGATAGATTCATTTTATATATTCTACTATCTATGTCAAGAGAGCATCTTGTTCGAAAGTTTATTTAAGAAACTTTATAAAATCATAGAAAAATACTTTCAAAAGTGACGCTGCTGGTTATATTATGACTTTGATTTTTCAGAATTTATGCGCTTGAAAAATCCAGACGGAGTTGTTAGTCTGTCAATTTGGAGTAGGGTCATACTTCATTACCCGGCTGCCGATGGGCCATAAAGAGCGGGCGATAGTAACGGATGCGTGCCAATGGGTATTAAGGACAATATAACACAGCAAACAGGGCAACCGGGCTCTGAAGCAAATCAAAATTCCTCGGATGAGAAATTCGTGCCGACATGCAGCATTTGCGGTGAAAAACACTGGCCCCACCATCCTTTAGTACCATGTGTCAACAAGAGAAAAGCCAAGGCAAAAGCCAAAGCCGACAAAAAGGCCAAAGCAAAAGCCGCCGCCCGGGCCAAAATCGATGCCAGAGAAAAAGCCAAAGAACAAGCCCGGATCGAAGCAGAGACAAGCGCCAAGGTCAAGGCTGAGAGAAAGGCCTATCTTGAGGCAATAGCAAGAGCAGAGGAACGGCTCAGGACCGAATCCAAGGCAAGGGCCGAAGCAGAAGAAAGAGCCGAAACCGAGGCAAAAGAAAGGGCCCAGGCCGAAGTTAGGGCGAAGGCCAAAGCCGAAGCAGAGCAAAAAGCCAGGGCCGAGGCTGAGAAAAAAGCTTATGCCGAGGCGATAGCCAAGGCGGAGGAAAGAGTCAAGGCCGAATCCAGAGCAAGGGCCAAGGTCGAAGAGAAGCTCAGGGCCCAAATCGAGAAGCATGCCGAAATCAAGACCGAGGCCGCCAAAGCGCTGGAATCCGCTAAAACGCAGGCTGCATCGGAAGCTAAATCTTATGCCGCGGCCATAAGAGAGCTGGAAAATAAGCTGCAGGCCGAGATTGAACTGAAGTCCAAAGCCCGGCAGGAAACAAAAGCCGAAGCACAGCAACGGGCTGAAGTCGAAACAGAATATGCCCAAGCTATCTCGGCGGCGAAAGAAACGGCGGCAAAAGAAGCCGAAGAACATGCCACGGCAATCAAAGCGCTGCAGGAAAAGCTACAGACACAAGCCGAAGAAATAACCAGAGCCGAAGCAAAAATCGAATCAGAAGCTAAAGCCCTGCTCCAGGCACAGGAAAAAATCAGCGAGGAAGTAAAAGCAAGGGGTAATCTCGAAGAGCGACTGAAGATAGAGAGCGAGGAGAAAGCCAGAATCAAGGCCGAAACGGCCGAAGCTTTAGCAGTAGCCAAAAAAGATACCGAAGAAAAAAACGAATCTTATGCCGCGACGATAAAGCAATTAGAAGAAAAACTGCAAGCAGAAACACAAGCCAAAACGCAGGCCCAGCAGGAAATTCAGTCTCAAACACAGGCCAGAACAATAGCTGAAGGAAAGGCCGCCGCTGAAGCTAATTTAGTTATCGAGTCACAGGAAAAAGCCGAGCATTTCCGTAAAGCAGTAGCCAAAGTAGAAAGAAGACTCAATGCTCAGGCCGAAGAGCTTGCTAAAGCCAAAGCCAAAATCGAAGCCGAGGCAAAATCCAGAGACCATGCGGAACAGAAAGCTAACGAAGAAGCTAAGGCAAGGGCGAAGGTTGAAGAGAAGCTAAGAGCTGAATCCGAGACAAGAGCAAAAATCGAAGCCGAAGCTATAGAAGCTCTCTCGGCGGCGAAATCTGATGCAGAAGTCAAGGCCGAATCTCACGTCGCGGCTATAAAGCAATTAGAGCAAAAGCTTAATAACCTGGCCGAAGAAAAAGCGAGAGTCGAAGCAAAAGCCGAGTCCGAAGCTGCTGCCCGGCTCGAAGCTCAAAAAAATGCCGGACAGGAGGCCGAAGCAAGGGCCAGGCTTAAAGAGCAGCTCAGAGCCGAAACCGAGCGGCGAAATAAAATCGAGACTGAGAATGCTGAGACCATCTCTGCAGCTAAAGCAGAATTTGATGAAAAGGCCGAATCTTATGCTGCAGCCATAAAGCAATTAGAGCAGGAACTTAAAGCTCAGACCGAAGCAAGAGCAAGAGCCGAAGCAAAGGCCGAATCTGAATTGGCGGCCCGTCTCGAAGCACAGAAAATCTCTACTGAAGAAGCTAAGGCAAGGGTTAAAGTCGAGGAACAGTTCAAGGTCGAAACCGAGAACCGTGATATAATCGAGGCCGAAGCAGCAGAGAATATCAATGCTATTAAAGTCCAAGCACAAGAAGAAGCCGAATTACATGCCGCAGCTATAAAAGAGCTTGAGGAACAGCTAAAGGCACAAGCTGACGAAATTACGAGAATTCAGGCAAAAGCTGAATCTGAAGCTGAGTCCCGGCTCGAAGCTCAAAAAAGTGCTAATCAAGAGGCTAAGGCAAGAGCGAAGATCGAAGAGAAGCTCCGGGCTGAAACAGAGACCAGAACCAAAATCGAAGCCGAAGCTGCTGAGGCTTTAACTGTCGCCAGACAAGAAGCCCAGACAAAGGAAGATTCATATGCCGCGGCGATAAAAGAGCTTGAGGAAAAGCTCAAGGCAGAAATCGAAATCAGGTCCGGTGCCCAGCAGAAAATTCAGGCCCAGTCTGAGCAGCGATCCATGATTGAGGCTGAATATGCGAAAGCAATCTCTGCTGCCAAGGCAGAGACAGAGAAACAGGCCGAAATACATGCCGCTGCTATAAAAGAACTTAAGCAAACGCTACAGGCAAAAGCCGAAGAAATAACAAGGGCCGAAGCGAAGACCGAATCCGAAACTGCAGCCAGGCTCGAAACGCAGAAAAAAGCCGATCAGGAAGCTAAGGCCAGGGCAAGAATCGAGGAACGGCTAAGGATTGAGGCCTCCGAACGTGCTAAAATCGAAGCTGACGCTCAAGAAGCTATCGCAGCAGCCAAAGCAGATGCCGAAGCAAAGGCCGAATCTTATGCCGCGGCTATAAAGCAGGTAGAAGAAAAACTAAAAGCTGAAACACAAGCGAGATCACAGGCTGAGCAAGAGGCAAAGACTCAAGCACAGGCAAAGGCCAGAGCTGAAGAAAGAGCCGACGCTGAGGCTCAATCCGGTATCGAAGCACAAGAAAAGGCTGAGTATTTACACAAAGCGATAACAAAAGCGGAAAGAAGGCTCAACGCTCAGGCAGAAGAACTCGCGAAAGCTAAAGTTAGAATTGAAGCCGAAGCTAAATCACGCCAACAGGCAGAGCAAAAAGCCGGCGAAGAAGCTCAGGCGAGAGCTAAAATTGAAGAGAAACTCCGGGCCGAATCCGAAGCAAGAGCAAGAATCGAGACCGAAGCCAAAGAAGCAATCTCGATGGCAAGAGCGGAGGCGGAAGAAATAGAAGAATCCTATACCGCGGCCATAAAGCAAGTAGACGAAAAGCTGCAGGCTGAATCCCAAGCGAGGGCCAAAGCCGAAGCAAACGCTGAGTCCGAAGCGACAGCCCGACGGGAAGCACAAAAAAGTGCTGCTGAAGAAGCTAAAGCAAGGATAAAGATTGAAGAGCAGCTCAAGGCAGAAATCGAGCAACGAGCCAGGATCGAATCCGAAGCTGCCAAGGCTATCACCGCGGCGAAGGCAGAATTGGATGAAAAGGCCGAATCTTATGCGGCGACAATAAAACAAACAGAGCAAAAGCTTACGGCCCAAATCGAAGAAAGAGCAAAGACTGAAGCACAACTTCAAGCACAAACTAAGGCATATGCCGCATTAGAAGAACAGTTAAAGGCTGAAACACAAGCAAAGTCGAATGCCCAGCAGCAAGCTCAGACCGAAGCTCAAGCAAGAGCAAGAGCCGAAGCAAAGGCCGAGTCCGAAGCGGCGGCCGGGCTTGAAGCTCAAAAAAGCGCCAAGGCGGAGGCCAAGGCGAGGACAAAAATTGAAGAGAGACTCAAAGCTCAAACCAGGGAACTGTCCAGAATCAGGGCGGAAGCTGACGAGGCCGTTGCAGCGGTAAAAAAAGAGTTGGATGAGAAGGCAGAATTTTATGCTGTTGCCATTAAACAAGCTGAGGAAAAACTCAAAGCACAATCCGAGGCGATTGCAAAGATCCAGGCAAAAGCCGAATCCGAATCGGCGGCCCGAATCGAGGCTCAACAAATAGCCGGTCAAGAGGCCAAAGCAAAAGCCAAACTGGAAGAGAAGCTCAGCGCTCAGCTCGAGGAACTAGCCAGAATTAAATCAGAAGCTGCTGAGTCTGTCGCAACAGTGAAAAAAGAGTTGGATGAGAAGGCAGAATCTTACGCTACAGCTTTAAGGCAAGCAGAAGAAAAACTCAAAGCCCAAACTGAAGTGATAACAAAAACACAGGCAAAAGCCGAATCCGAATCGTCGGCCCGGATTGAAGCTCAAAACGCTGCCAAAGAAGAAACAAAAGCAAGGGCTAAAGTTGAGGAGCAACTAAGGGCTCAAACAAAGGAACTTAACAGAATAGAGTCCGAATCAACCGAAGCTATCGCTGCGGTCAGGAAAGAGGCCGATGAAAAGGTAGAATCTTATGTCGCAGCTTTACAGCAGGCGGAGGAAAAACTAAAAGTACAGATCCAGCATATGACTAAGGCCGAAGCAGAAGCTCAGGCCAAGGCCCAGGCACTTACTGAATTAGACAAAAAGCTGAAAGCTCAAACACAAACCCTGTTGAAAGCTCAGCAGGATGTCCAGGCCCATGCAGAACAACGGGCTAAGTTGGAGTCGAAGATAGAATCCGAGACAGCAGCCCGGCTCGAAGCTCAAAAGAATGCAACAGAGCAAGCAACGGCTAGGGCGAAGATCGAAGAGCGGCTCAAAACAGAAGCCGAGCAACGGGCTAAAATCGAGGCCGAGGCGACAGAAGCCCTCTCGGCAGCTAAAGCAAATGTGGAAAAAGAAATCAAATCTTACGCTGCAGCTATAAAAGAGCTTGAGGAAAAGCTGAAGGTACTGGCCGATGAAAAGGCAAAAGCCCAGGCAAAGGCAGAATCGGAATCGGCGATACGGCTTGAAGCACAAAAGAACGCAACAGAGCAAGCGAAGGCAAGGGCGAAGATCGAAGAGCGGCTCAAAACGGAAGCCGAGCAACGTGCTAAAATCCAGGCCGAAGCAGCAGAGGCCATCTCAGTAGCTAAAGCAAATGCGGAAAAAGAAATCAGTTCTTATGTCGCAGCAATAAAAGAACTGGAGGAAATGCTGAATATCCAGTCCGATGAAATTGTAAAAGCCCGGGCAAAAGCAGAATCGGAATCGGCAGTACGGCTCGAAGCCCAAAAGAATGCTACAGAAGAAGCGAAGACAAGAGCGAAGATCGAAGAGCGGCTCAAAACAGAAGTCGAACAGCGTGCTAAAATCGAGGCCGATGCAGCAGAATCCATCTCGACAGCTAAAGCAAATGCGGAAAAGGAAATTAAATCTTACGCCGCAACCATTAAAGGAGTCGAACAACAGCTAAAGGCTCAAGCCGAAGCGAGGGCAAAAGCTGAAGCGAATCTCCAGGCTCAAATCCAGGAAAGGGCCGCTTTAGAAGAAAAGCTAAAGGCTGAGATCGAAGAAAAGGCAAAAGCTCAGCGGCAAGCCCAGGCCCGGGCTCAGGAGAAAAATAAGGCCGAAGAAAAAGCTGCTACTGAAGCCAATTTAAGGGACGAGCTGCAAAAGAAGGCAGAGTATTACAGCAAGGCAGTGACAAAAGCAGAAAGACGGCTCGAAGCTCAGGCCAAAGAAGTCGCAAAAGTCAAGGCCAGAATCGATGCCGAAACCAACAACCGTGACCAGGCCGAGCAAAGGGCAAGAGAAGAAGTCGAGACAAGAGCGAAGATACAGGAGCAGCTCAGAACGGCGGTCGAGGAACAAAACAGAATCAAGGCCGAAGCAGAAAAGATGATCTCAGCAGCACAGGCGGATGCCGAAGCTAAAAATCAATCTTACGCTGCTTCTATCAAAGAAATTGAGAACAAGCTGAAAATTGAAGCCGAAGAAAGGACCAAAGCCCAGGCAAGAGCCGAATCAGAAACAGCAGCACGGCTCGAAGCCCAGAAAACAGTTGCTCAAGAAGCGAAGGAAAGAGCAAAAATCGAAGAAAAGCTTAAGTCCGAAGCCAATGAGCTAATAAGAATCAAAGCTGCAACAGAAGAAGCTATCGCCGCGGCAAAAGCAGAGGCACAAACAAAAGCAGATTCTTTCGCCGCAGCTTTAAGACAGGCTGAAGAAAAGCTAAAAGCTCAAGCCCGGAAGATGGCTAAGGCCGAAGCAGATGCCCAATCTCAGGCTCAGGCACGGGCGTCAGTGGAAGATAAATTAAAGGCCGAAACTCAAGCAAACTCCGCAACTAAAAAGCAACTTGAAGCTCTAATTCAGGAGCGGGCCAAGGCCGAAGGTACAGTCGAATCATACGCCGCATCTGTAAAACAGGCCGAAGAAAAACTTAAAGCGGAAACTCAAGCCCGGTCGAAGGCAGAGCAGGAGACTAAGACACAGGCCCGGGAAAGGGCTAAAATCGAAGCCAGGGTCGAAGCAGAAACGGCTGCACGGATCGAAGCTCAAAAGAATGCTATAGAAGAGGCGAAGGCAAGGGCAACAATTGAGGAAAGACTCAAGACTGAATATGAGGAGCAAGCCAGAATCAAAGCCGAATCGGCTGAGGCTGTCGCTGCAGCATACAAAGAGGCCAAAGCGAAAACTGAATCATACGCCACTTCTCTTAAAGATTTAGAGCAAAAGCACAAAGCACAAGCCCAGGTAATAGCCAAGGCGGAAACACAAGCTCAAGCCCAGGCTCAGGCAAATGCCGCATTGGAAGAAAAACTGAAGGCTGAAATTCAGTCCCGATCCAAGATGCAGCAGGATTTCCAGGCCGAGGCGCAAGCAAGGGCCAAAGCTGAAGCTAAGGTCGAAGCAGAAAAAGAGGCTCGGATAGAAGCACAAAAAAGAGCTACGGAAGAAGCAAAAGCAAGAGCAAAAATTGAAGAACGTCTCAAGGCCGAAAACGAAGAGCGAAACAGGATTCAAGCCGAATCTGCCAAGACCATCGCAGCAATCCGGGCAGAAGCAGAAGCAAAGGCCGAATCTTATACCGCAGCAATAAGAGAAGCTGAGGAAAAGGTGAAAGTCCAGGCCCAGGAAAGGGCGAAAGCCCAGAAAGAAGCCCAGGCCCGGGCTCTGGCACAGGCCGCGACAGATGAAAAACTGAAAGCCGAAACGGAGGCCAGGACGATAGCTCGAAAAGAGGCCACTGCTCAAGCCCAGGAAAGAGCCAAAGTCGAAGCGAAAACCCAAAGCCTTGCCCAGGCAAATGCAGCATTAGAAGAAAAGTTACAAGCTGGGACACAGGCCCTTTCGAAAGCCCAGCAGCAGGCCCATGCCGAAGCACAAGCCAGGGCGAAGGCCGAAGCAAGGGCCGAAGCGGAAACAGCATCGCGTATAGAAGCACAAAAAAGAGCTGCAGAGGAAGCGAAGGCAAAAACGAAGCTTGAAGAAAGGCTCAGGGCAGAAGCCGAGGAAAAAGCCAGAATCAAAGCCGAAGCAGCAGAAGCTATCGCGGCAGTTAAAACAGTAGCGGAAAAATTAGCTAAGTCTCATGCTGAAGCTATAAGTAAAGCAGAACAGGAGCTAAAAGCTCAAACCGAAGAAAAAGCAAAAGCCGAAGCAAAAACTCAGGCAGAAGCGCTTGCAAGAGCCAAGCTCGAAGAACAACTTAAAGCCGAAGCGGATCAAAGAGCCAGGCTCGAAGCCGAAACTGTAAAGACCATCAATGCAGCCAAGACAGAAGCGAATATAAAAGCTGAATCTTATGCAAAGGCTCTGAAAGAATCAGAACTAAAACTCAAGGCCGAGGCACAAGCAAGAGCAAAAGCCGAAGCCAGCGCCGCAGCAGAAGCCGCTGCTCATCTCGAAGCCCAAAAGAAAGCTGCGGAAGAGACGAAGGCAAGGACCAAGGTTGAAGAGAAGCTTAGAATCGAAGCCGAAGAAAGAGCCAAGACCGAAGCCAGGAAGGATGCAGCAACAAAAGAAAAGGTGAGCGTTACCCGACAAGTCCCGGAAAAAACCGGCGAGTGCGAATGTTGCGGCAGAAAAGATATTAAGGAAAGCAACCTAGTTAAAATCGATTCAGGTCAGATGTTCTGCCGAGAGTGCCTCAAGGAATTGAGGGGCTGACTTTTACTGCCAACTGGCATATGTCACAATTGCCGGTAAATCACTGTCGAAGGATTTGATCGATCGTGTCCATGAATTCAACCAGCTCAAAGGGTTTCCGCAAAAAGCATAGTTTGTTTTTCTTCAGATATTCTTCTCGCTCAGGGGTGATATCAGCCGAATAAAAAAGGAAGTGTTTTTTTAAGTTTGGATTACTCTCAACAGCTCGCTGGTAAAACTCGAATCCATCCATACCCGGCATTTGAATATCTGAGACAATGCCGTTATAATAATGCTCCCTAACCTTCTCCAAACCATCCATCCCACCGGCAACCACCTCTACGGCTCCCCAGCGGCTGAGCAGCGCGGCCACCAACTCGCGCAACGGCTCGTGATCGTCAACAACCAGGAACCTTTCCTCCCAAACAGCAGGAAGCGTTCCGACATCGATGGAGGGCTTAAGGTCTTGAGGAAGTATATTTATATAGTCCCGAATGCGGGTCAAATGAGACTGGATATCAGCAATCATACGCTCAGTTTTTCGGTCAATCTCCCCGAATTTCCCGACTATGTAAAGAAACACGGGATTAAGTTCCGAAGATTCTGCCCGGGCCATATATTCAACTACTCGTCTCTTGGAGATACTTTTGCCAGCCAGGTGCTCCTCAAATCTTTTTAGCGGTGCCTCAACACAATCTCTGGTTTTCCGATCAAGCGCAATATCCAGCACAAACCGTCTCTTTTTTTCTCGCAAATGCGCAGAAATCCTCGACATGAATTCTGCATGAGACTGCTCATCTTCCGCCAACCGCCTCAGAAAGACCGAGAAGTGTTTGTCATGGGCAAAAGCCTTGGCCGCAGAAGTGTAAAGCCTGCCGACTAATTGCTCGACAGACTCGATCCAGTTAACCACGTCTCTGATATCCGCAAGTGCCTTACTAACCATTAGCTCATCTCCAACTGAACTGTAACCTCTCGCGTATATGACCTGGCAATGCTGCGAAATCTTAAGATTTATTTAGTTTAACAAATCCATCCTGAAATCACAATAACTTCGACGTTTTTTTAAAGAAATGCATCACAAAATAAATTACAAGACATTATTTATCATTTTCGACGATCACAACTTCGCACTTTGGTATAGCAGCGAGGAACTTCTTGCCATAGGATTTGCTGGCTATTCTGCTGTCCAGGACGGCCACAATTCCGCTGTCGGTCTTGCTGCGAATCAGCCGACCGAAGCCCTGCTTGAATTTGATAATAGCAGACGGCAACTGATAATCATTAAAGGGATTGCCCCCCGTCTCTCTTATCTGTTCGAGCCGACCTGCAAGCAATGGCTGGTCCGGGGCAGCAAACGGCAACCTCACGATAATCACGGCCGAAAGAGCCTGTCCCGGCACATCCACTCCCTGCCAAAAACTGTCTGTACCAAACAATACATTGGATCCTTTTGCCCTGAACTGTCTTAACAGCACACTCCTGTCCACACTTGCTCCCTGCTGAAGCAGCTTTATATTATTCTCATCCAGCCATTCTGAAAGCCTGCCGGCAATCTCTTCGAGCATTACATAACTGGTAAAGAGCACAAAAGCTCCGCCTGTGGTTTTTGCTAAATATTTCTTTATCACTTCGGCAGCATTCTCAATGAAAGCGGATTGATTCGGATTCGGCAGGTCCTTCTCAACATATACTTTAACCTGCTTTTTGTAATCAAAGGGTGAGCCGAGTTTGAGAGCGTTGAAATCATCCAGGCCGATGCGACCGGCGAAGAAATCAAAACCGCTTTTATCTTCAGTTGCCCCCGTGCATAAAGTCGCACTTGTCAGCACGACCGAATCATATTTGTCAAAAAGACACCTTCTAATTTCAGGCCCGACATCAAGTGGTGCACTTTTCAAACGTATGGTTGCAGTTCTGCCCGAACCGATCTCAAGCCAGTAGATTTGATCTTCATTCGCCTGAGATAAGAAATTCTCCAAATCACGAATCAATGCCTTGCTCAAATCGACAAATCGCAAAATCTCGAATTTCTCGTCTTCATCTTCTTTTTGCTTCGCAAGTCCGGCCAATTCCCTGCTCAGATCCTTCAAATGCCCCGAAAGAGTATCATCGACAAAATTTTTATGGCATCTGCCTTTGGTCTCATCCTTTGTCTGCTCATACCATGCCTGGATTTGCTTGAAGAAGCGAGCAGACTCTTTGCCAATGTTATTTACAAGCTCAATTGCTGTTTTGGCGTCAGCATGAGTCAAAAGTCCTCTGTGCGTCCGCGTATTATAAAGATTATCGAGTACGAATTTGACTCTTCTGTTACTGAGATCTATTCCGAAATGATCTTCAGCCACATGTTCGGTGTTGTGGGCTTCGTCGAGAATCACGAACTTGTAATCCGGCAGGAGAGAAAAGTTCTGCTCCTTAAGCACAAGATCGCTGAACAGCAGAGCATGGTTGGCCACAATAATATCGGCGTTCTCCAAACGCCGCCGGGCCGCCCAGTAAAAACAATCGCGAAAATGCAGGCACTTGCGCCCGCGGCAATTGCCGTGCTCGCTCTTTACTCTGTCCCAAGTCCGGCTCTTCGGTAAAAATGTAAGATCGCTCAGCGAGCCGTCCTTCGTTTGCTCCGCCCAATGCCATACTTTATCAAGCTCCGAATCCATATCGTCGAACAGCCGTCTTTCCCGCTGCAGCGCAAATCTCAGTCGGCGTTTGCATAGGTAATTACTCCTTCCTTTTGCAAGAACAGCATTAAACTTCTGCGACATGCAACTATTTAAGAAGGGAATGTCCTTATTTATCAACTGTTCCTGCAAAGTGATAGTAAAAGTGCTGATTAATATCCTGCCCATACCATTGGCAGCCAAATCCACAGCGGGGATAAGATATGCGAAACTTTTGCCGACACCCGTCCCGGCCTCGACAGCAAGATGACGACTTTTCAGAAATGCCTGCTGCACCGCGCCGGCCATTTCTATTTGCTCGGGGCGCACTTCGAAATTGGCGAGAGACTGAGAAACATCTCCATCAGGAGCAAAAACCTTTCGAATATCCAGGCCTGTATACGTCTTGCTCATAGAAGCGATTAAGGATTATCAGTTTGAACTGTGAGTTCTGAAAGATCCTCCATGTATTTCTTATACAAATTAAGGATCTCCCGGTTCGATGCGATGTTTGTTACAACAAGGCGCAAACGTGCCCTTGCCGTCTGCCCGGCCTTAATATCTCGACCGAAAAGTGAGAAATACATCGAGTAATGGCCTTCACCCTCGTAGGGTGTCGCTATTGCGAAACAATCATCCGGCGGGGCCATCAGGATTGCTGTTGGTGCCGCTTTTGAGCCTCGCCGTAAAGCAATCGGCTTTGCAATCAGCGGCATGATTTTCCAATCGACGGGATTCGGCTCTTTTTGCCATCGGCCGTCGCGAATGATTGGCACGACATCATAATTTCGCGGAAACATCTGCCAGTCGCCAAAAGATTTCTTCGCTTTCATAAAAATCCGTTTGCCTACTATCTTAGCGTCGGGAGTGACAAAAACCTGGGGCAACGGAAAAGATTCGTGAAAATACGATGCCAGAAAAACTTCGAATTTACTCAAATTCTCGCTGGCTTTAACTATCGTCTCGACATCGAGCGTGGAATCATCATCGAAGCGATAGACAGCAACCATCTGAAACGGACGGTCGTCTGCTTCGGGCCAGGTAACCTGAACTGCCCCGTCCGGCAGAAGTTTTGAAGAACTCGGCCAACTCCACGCCGCCGTTCCGTATCTTTTGTTCGTCGTGAACACTCGATAGTAGCTGAGGATACCGTGTGCTCCGTTCAATTTTGTGCCGGTAGGAACATGCATCGCCGAAGATAAGCCCAGGCCCTTGCCGGCCTCGCGCAATCTTCCACGAAGTAAGCCGGTGTCGAATTCGTATCCACCATCTTGGTTCACAGTGAAAGCGAGCGTGCTCCGGCCACCGGTGACTTCTCCAGCAGATGTCAGCTCAACAAGGGGTGACATCACGTAAAACACTATTACGATAAGCAAGGCCTTCGTCATACAGTTTGTTCCAGAATAAACGGGCATCTCTTCACTTATTTTATTTGCTCTTTTTCACGGAGCAGGCAACACGAAAACCGATAATATCCATTTCGGGCAACCACCACATACTCTTCGGGATCTGAGGATCGCCCGAGCGCCACCATTTTTCCTCGAAAGCCCTGGACGCACAGCGCAGTTCCTCGGGAGGGCAGCTATAGTCGCCGCCGCGAGCTACGTGTACTTGCCCTGTCTGGGGTCCTTTCGGATTTAGAAGCCGAGCCTTAGCGGCCGCTTGTTTATAAGCGTCGGGGCTATAGAAATCGGACACCCATTCACGAACATTGCCCAACATATCGTAAAGCCCCCATGCGTTGGGTTTCTTCTTGCCCACCGCGGAGGTCTCGCTGTCGGCGGTTGCTTCGTACCAGGCGACCTCTTTGAGCTTCTCGGGATCGTTTCCGACACCGAAAGCGTCCGTAGTACCTGCCCGACAGGCGTACTCCCATTCAGCCTCCGTCGGCAGGCGATAATCCTTGCCTGTATTTTTCGAAAGCCATCGGCAGAAAGTCATAGCATTGTGCCATGTCATTCCCATAGCCGGATGCTTGTTCTCATAGCCCATCGTCATGTCTCCGTAAACCGGAGTCGGGCCGGTAATGGCGTCAACATCGCTATCGGTTTTCTTCTGCTGCTCCTGTGTTGTAATAAAGTCCTTCTTGGCGCTTACCGTTTCCTGGTAGTAAGCCATAAAAATCTCGATTGTGGCCTCGGTTGTGCAGAGGTAGAAATTATCAACGCGAACTTCGTGCTGTGGCCCTTCGTCGTCTTTGCGACCGGTTTCGTTTGTGGGGCTGCCCATCTTAAAATTACCGGCCGGAATGAGGACCATATCAAAAGATATTTTTTCGCCGGTCTTAGTTGTGACGGTTTCGGTATATTTTTTCGCAGACCCATCTTGTGCGATTGCTAAACTCGCAACCATTGAGATGGCCAGACAAATCGCCACAGCGGCGATGAACAAAAATGTACGACTCTTAAGCATACTGAAGTCTCCTCATAAAAACATTTTGAACAGTAGGGTGGGGCTCTGCCCCACCATTACGCTTCGGTGGGCCAGGGCCCACCCTACATTTTTTAAATCATCTTTGTATAGCCCGGCTTAGGCACCGGATAGCTTCCGTCGGCGCCAATACGAATCGGCGGTTCCATGCCGTCGTGGCAGTCTTCCGGCCTTGGCGGATAGTAGAAGTCGGACTCATTGACCTGCTGCCAGGTCACTTCTTTGCCGGTGCAGCAGGAAATTTGTCCCATCACGCCGACCATCGTGCTGCGAACCATGTAATCGCCGTTATTGACGGGATTGCCGGAGCGAATCGCCTCGAACAGCACGTCGTGTTCTCTTTGATAAGGATCGCATCGATCTGTCCAGCGCCAGTTTGTCTCGCCCCAGATTCGGCACTGCAAAACGGACGCCCTGCCCTTGCTGCCGTGAATGATGCTGGAAGTGCTGTTATAACAATTGTTAGTCGTCCGACAGAACGCATAGATGGGCACACCATTATCATATTCATAAACTACCGAATGGTGGTCGAAAACGTCGCCGTAGATCGGATCGGTCATCGAAGAGCGGCCGGCCAGGCCGTGACATTTCGCCGGGGCCTTGTTGTGCATTACCCATGTGGAACGGTCCAGGTTGTGCACCAGAGACTGGGGGACATCGTCGCCGGAGAGCCAGCGGAAATGGTATTGCGTGCTGCACTGCCATTCGAGTTCCGTGAGCCCCTCTTTGCGAGGAATTACAACGTACGGCGCGCGGAGGAAGTTTTCCTCGATGGCGACCACGTCTCCGATAACACCATCGTGGATACGCTTGATAGTCTCAGCGTAACCCGTATGGTATCGGCTCTGCAGACCGGAGACCAGAGACAGCCCTTTCTCTTTCGCCAAATCCCCCGCCTTCTGCATGAGCTTGAGCCCGGCCGGATCGATGCCGTGGGGTTTTTCCACGAAGACGTGCTTTCCCGCCTTGATCGCGGTCATCGCATGAAGCGGGTGAAACTTAGCAGCGTTGGCAATCAGCACGACGTCCGATGACTCAATAACATGCTTATAGCCGTCGAAGCCGGCGAAACAATGGTCGTCGTCCACCTGTACCTGGTCGCCCTTCTGCTCGGTTAAAATCCTTCGTTTGTCTTTTACTCGCCCCATAAAGATATCGCACATTGCCACGAGCCGGGCGCCGGAGTCCGCTGTGAGCGCCTGGGCGGCGGCACCCGTGCAGCGTCCTCCGCAACCGACCATACCTACTCGGATTATATTGCTGCCTGCGGCATAAACACTGCTGCCAATCGGCAGTACACCCGTAACGGCTGCTGAGGCTGCCACTGTCGAAGCTTTAAGGAAGTCGCGACGCGTAGTCTCACCGCCTTTGCCCGATTCATTTGAAATTGTCATATTGCCTCCCTTGAATATTTCATTGTCAGACCGTATCCTTAATATTTCTAATCAAGATTATTCTTAGTATTCGCGGTCTTTGAGAATGCCCGGTTGCGGAACCGGATACTTGCCATCGGAATTCAGACGCAAAGGTGCAGGCGAATCATCAGTCAACTCATCGAGGCCGGGAGCGAACTCGTGCTTGCAGTTAAGAGCCTGCTCGAAGGTGATTACCTGGCCCGTATGAGCCGCCATCCGTCCCATTGTGCTGACCAGACTGGCTTCGGCGCCGCGCGCCGTTTCGTTATATGGCTTGTCGTTACGAATAGCATCAATTAGATCATCCCACTCAAGCTGGTACGGACTTGGCTCAGGCTGCGGGAATCGCCATATCAGGTTTTCCCGGGACATGTTATGGCCCTTGTAGGTCCGAACCTTGCCGGGGTAATGGCTATTTGTCGAAATGACGGCCGAACCTTTCGTGCCGAGAGCATAGCTGGAGAACGCACCTTTACAGCCGTCCATTGCCCGGCCATAGTAGAACAGCTTGGTGCCGTCCGGATAGGTGTATTCGATCGAGTAATTGTCGAAGTTTTGATCTAAAGAATTACCGCGGGTGTGGCGTCCGCCGGAAGCCTGTGCTTCGACCGGCCAGGCGCCCCTCATCCATGAGCACTCGTCGATCTGGTGAATATAGTAGTCGCTGTACATACCGCCGCTCGCCCACAGGAAAGCATGGAATCGCTGGATCTGATACAGCAATTCGCTCATCCCATCGGGCTTTGGCCCGGCAGTGGATGCACGACCGGCCATACGGTATGCATGCATAGCAATGATATTACCGATCTCGCCGTCGTCGATACGCTGCTTTAGTTCCTGCCGGCCCTTGCAATGTCGAATCATAAGACCGACACCAACTTTGAGGTTCTTCTTGACTGACTCTTCGGCCAGTTCAAGCATCCTGCGAGTGGTCGGTCCGTCAACAGTGACCGGTTTTTCCATGAAAACATGCAGGCCCTTGGATATGGCATAGGAGAAATGTACCCAGCGAAACGCCGGTGGAGTAGCAAGAATCACTACATCCCCTTTGTCGAGACAGTCCATTGCTTTTTTATAACCGTCGAAACCGAGGAATTGCCGCTCCTTCGGCACATCCATTTTTTGCTCGTGTCCTTTTCTGAGATTCCTATAGCTACGATCAAGCTTGCGCTGGAAGACATCGGACATAGCGACGAGTTTGACATTTCCGTTCTTGACTGACATGGCTTGTGAAGCCGCACCAGTACCCCGGCCGCCACTGCCGACCAGGGCCAGCTTAATCGTATCGCTTCCAGCTGCATAGATTCGCGGAGCCAATCCCGCCGCCAGAGCAGAAGAAGCTGCTATCCGGCCGGTATTTTTCAGGAATTCTCTACGTGTTGTACCCGGATCTGTGCCGGATTCATTTGAAATTGTCATATTTTCTCCTTTTCGATGTTTCATTGTCAGATTATATCCTGTTTTTATAAGAGCGAAGTCTTCCATGAAATCGACTTTAATATGCTTATAAATGCAGTCCGGCCGAATCTTGCGTAAACCTTGCTGCGCAAGTTAACTATGTTAACCACTTACCCCTTCGGATTCAAGTTGTTTTTGGAAGACTTTATAACCTTCTTATTGTGCTGTTAGCGCAAAAAAAACGCAGTTCCCGGCGAAACCGGGAACTGCGGTCAACAACTTATGTTTACGCTCTTTACATTTTATTATACGAAGTCTCTGTACTCGCGATCTTTGACTATACCGGGCTGAGGAACAGGGTATCTGCCTTCGGAATTGGCACGCAAAGGTGCGGGAGAATCCATCGTCAACTTGTCCAGGCCTGGTGCCATCTCGTGGTCGGAGTTGAGTATTTGTTCGTATGTTACTTCCTGGCCGGTGTGCGCCGCCATGCGCCCCATTGAGGAGATGAGGCTAACAGTCACGCCTCGGTCCACCTCGTTGTAAGGCTCATCCTTGCGGATGGCATCCACCAGGTCGTTCCATTCATTCTGGTACCAGTCTCGCTGGTCGCGGGGCACCTTGGATTCCCACACTCTTTCGGACCGATCCGGTGTCTGACCTTTGAAGATGGTCGAAGGTCCGCCGCAATCGCCGTTTTTAGAAGCGATGGCGCTGCCTTTGCTACCGTGGATGTAGCTCGAAAAGTTGTTATAGCAGCCGTTCATACAACGTCCGTCGAAGTAAATCTTCGTCCCATCGCCGAAGGTGTATTCCACCGAGTATACGTCGAAATTCTGATCGATGTATGCGATGCCTTCAGGGCTTTCTTTATAGTGGCGGCCGCCTACTGCCTGGGCTTTAACGGGCCAGGTGTTCTTCATCCAGGAAAGGTGGTCGACGATGTGGATGTAGAAGTCGTTGAAGTTTCCGCCGCTGGCCCAAATGAAGCTGTGGAACCGCTGAATCTGATACATCAATTCACTGATGCCGGGCGGTTTGGGCAGAGAGTGAAAGTATCCGGCCGGGCCGTGCATCCGGTAGCCTCGCTCCAGAATGACTTCACCGATCTCGCCGTCGTGAACGCGCTTGGCCAGTTCCTGCAGATGACGGGCATGACGGGAATTCAAGCCAACGCCCACCTTGAGGTTCTTTTTCTTGGCGTCTTCGTTGAGTTTGAACATACGCCTGCTGGTGGGACCATCCACGGTCACGGGCTTCTCCATGAAGACGTTCAGCCCCTTTTCGATGGCGTAGGGGTAATGCACCCAACGAAATGCCGGCGGTGTAGTGAAAATTGCTATATCGCCCGGTCCCAAACAATCCATAGCGTGTTTGTAAGCATCGAAGCCAATGAACTTGCGGTCCTCCGGCACATCCACCTGGTTGCCGTGTATTTTCTTCAAATTCTGATAACTGCTCTTCAGGCGATGTTCGAAAACGTCGCCCATAGCAACAAGCTTAACTGGCCCTTGTTTAACAGACAAGGCATTGTTCGCTGCACCTGTACCTCTACCACCACAACCGATTAAGGCCACTTTGATAGTATTGTTCTGACCGGCGTAAATTCGCGGCGCTATTCCCGCGGCCAAAGCCGAGGCCGCAGCGATTCGGCCGGTACCCTTCAAAAATTCGCGACGCGATGTGCTTTTTTTGCTAATTTCATTCATCGTGGGTCTTCTCCTAATGACTGGTTTTTAATAGATGGTTATTGAATCAAGACTACGTTGCGCCCGGGCGCAAAACTCGTTCAAACTTCATAGCAGTAATTATCTTCACGAGTCCGTATTTGGCAAGTTTTTTTCTTCGTGGAATATACAATTAGATTATTCGAGGTTTTTCGCAGCCTGGTCAGTTTGCTCATAGATTTGCGCGATATCATAGAGCATGCTTTCGAGTCTGGAAAAATATTCCTCTTCGGAAAATTTATCCTTCGAATCCCGCAGCGCCATAACCTCGAGTTCCAGCTTATCACGTTTGGCCCGCAGTTGAGGCGGCATTTTATTTTCGGCCTCGCTCATAACAAGATGAAACTGATGAGCACGGTAGCCGTCAAGGGCTGCACCATCTTCGGCTGTTTGAACCGGCCGAATTCCGCGAAACCAGTCGGCACGAGTACCCAGCCCGTCGCCGTTGTCGTCGAGCAGAGCGCGTTCAGTGGCCAGCCGGCCGGCGGCTAAGTAGAATTCATCGACCCGATGAGAAGCGGTCAAAAATGCTTCGAGCAGCGAAGTCTGGCCATCTTTATCAAGGTCGGCCCTCGGCTCAGCGATCGCTCCGGCTAAATATTCGCCAAATCGCGCATAATTTTGTTCATAGCCACTCTTGGTCGCCGTGATTACGACACGCTGCGGCCCCGACAAAATGCTCAGGAAAGGAGCGCTGGACGAAGCTGAGTTAATAACAATAAGAGGTCTTTGTATCGGTTTTAGCCATTCGGACAGGTCTGTTGCCGAGACATCGGGGCCACGCAGATTGAATTTGGCCGTCCGGCCGTCGAAGGTCCCGTGCCCAATCAGGACCAGCCACAAAGCAGCATCGGTTTGCTGAGATTCACCTGCTAATTTGTGCTGCAATGTTGTACGATCATCCGCATTATTAACTTCACTCAATCCGATTGAAACGAATTTAGCTCCTCCTTTTGAATAGGCCTGCTCCCAGAGTTGTGCCCATTTGACAAACTGCGGTCCGTATTCGGGAGAACCGGCGGCTCCCACAACGACGATAACAGTAGACCTCTTAGTGTTCGGATCACCAGGCTCAGATGCCAGAGAGGTACCTACGTTAAAAATCAGCACGCCCATGATAGTCAGCCATAAAAATCGAAAATCAAAAATCGAAAATCGAAAATCGCTCATGGCATCCCCTTCCAACGACGCAGCGCCCACTCACCAACAAAGCATATCAGAACGAAGAGAAAAACAGCAGGCATGATTCCCTGCAAATCCCACAGGGGCCTGATCCACGTATCCATAACCGGAGCATTCATACCGGGCAGGCTTCGAGCGAAGTTGTCCAGTTCATTAAGTTCGACAATCCGGCCTCCGGTTTGACGGGCGATTCTTTCCAGTAATGGTCGGTTCGTTCTAATCGACTGAAACTCACGAGCTTCAAGGTCGGCGGCCCATCCGGTCTCGGCATCGCCGAGTTCGAGCCCATCAGCATCAGTCACAACAGCGCTGGCAAAATAGCTGCCGTCACGCCGGGGGACATAGACGGCCTCAAACAATCCCGTTTCACTGAGCACCGGCTGAGCGGATAACTTCACAGTCTGGCCATTAGGATCACATACTTCTATGGCAATAGAAACATCATCCATGGGCTCGAAATCCTTTTCGCGGACGCGAACGCCGAACACGACCGGCTGGTTCGCCTGGTCACGCTTATGTGCCGCCTGAAACGAGATTCGGCTCGGCACGTCCGCGACCAGCCAGCGCAGCGTCTGTCTCCAGAACTTGTTCATATCGTCCCGCATATCGGGCTGCTTCATGCCCCATCGCCACACATCGCCGATTGTCAATGCCGCCGAGCGTCCGCTGCCATATCTATGTACTACCAGGGCCGGGAACTGCTCTTCCAAACGGTCACCGACTGTCGCAACTACCCTGGCGCCGGGCTTGGCCTCTCCGAGGCGATTGAGCACACGGAATGCCGGCATTGCCGAAAGTCGCTGCTGCTCGGCCTGCTCGTTGTCACGAAGTCGCGCCCAGGGCTGCAGCCAGCCTTCTCGCGTCAGGTTGATATGGATTTTAATCCCGGCGATTGTTTCGGTCCGTGGCAGCCTGTCTAAGTAAACCGGCAGCATTTGGCCTATGGGTGTGCGGTTGAAATCACCCTCCCGAAATGATTCTGTCCCGCCGAGCATCAAAAATCCGCCGCCCCGTTCGGCGACAAAACGTCGAATAAGCTCCATCTGATCATGCGTGAAAAATCCCGCCTCGATATCGTCCAGAATAACAGCGTGATATTTGAATAAATCCTCAGCAGTTTTGGGAAAACCATCTCGAAGCTCTGTGGGATCTTCATGGCCTGACGGATACAAGCGAACAAGTACCGGCTGGTCATACTGCTCTGCCTCTTCCTCGTCTTTATTGTCGAATCCACGATACAATGGATTATTCACCTCACCTCTTCGCCCCAGCCATTCGTATTTCGGCTCACGCATGGCGACACGAAGCAGACCCACAAGCTGCACATGCTCATCTTCACTTATCGCCCGCCGGAGGAACTTATATTCCCAGTTCGGCCTGCCGGTGACATACAAAATCCGGTACGGCCCCCTGCCGCGGTCCACAACCAGCGTATGTCTATTGTTGGCAAATGTCGCTTCCGATATAACTTGTTGCTGATCCTGTAATGTATCCTGAGCATTCTCTTCTTCAGCACTAAGATTATAAAACAGGATACCGCTCCTGTCCGGACGTACATGAAAACGAAACGTATGCTTTTCGTCGCCCCTGGATATCTTGCGTGTTTGCTGTTCAACAACTCTGCCGGAAGCATCAACCAAATCCAGCGAAACGGTCTTGCCGGTATATCCGGATGCCTCAACGTCGGCCTGTATCGTCACCGGGGCATCTTCGAAAGAAGTCTGGCTGACTGAGACATTCGTCAGGGAGATATCTTTTTGCGGCCGGTCCGCTCCGACGACGACCGGATAAACCGGCGGCAGGCCCGACAAATCATAAAATTGCTCGCCCATATCCGTCGCGTTACCATCGGTCATCAAGAGCACACCGGCCAGCGGCCTGCCGCGATAGCGCTGGGCGATGGTCCGTAGAATTCCACCGATTGCCGAGGCTTTGCCGTCGAAGAGCAGTTCCGAAAAATCCGTTGTTCTACGAAGCTGTGAATCAAATACATATTCACGAACCTGAAAATTATCCCCCAGCATTCCAAGCCAGCCGGAATTGTCGGCATGAAAAATCGATTTAAGTATTTCGCCACGGCTCTGATTCATGCCCTGGTCGAGAACGTTCATCCCGCTGCTGTTGTCGGCAATCACTAAAAAGAGATTTTCGCCGGATTTGACATGTTTGCCGCTCCATAACGGCTCGGTCAGACACAGTATCAATACCAGCACGCCCAGAAGCCTCAGAAAAAAAGCAATTCTGTGAACCGCGCTAATCTCCGGCGAGCGCCGATATGACCAGAGAAGCAGCACAATAGTAGCCGCTAATACCGGCACGCCCAGCCACACCCACGGGCTGACGGGGACAATGATCGACCCAAGCAACATCATTCATCGCCCCCCAGATTTTCATAATATCTTTTCACCAGCTCGGCAAAACGCCCCGGCACCGGATCGCGATCTATAGGAACCATTGCCTCGTCCGACTTCAGCTTAGCCAGTTCCTCGCCGATGCGATTACGCAATTCCGTCAGGGGATTGGTGATGAACTGTTCGACAAGGTTCCATTGCGGCTCTTTGCCGTGACGTGTGAATTCAGCTCGTATAGCGCGGGCGCGATCACGAACCCGTGCTACATCGTTCCTTAGTTCCGGCTCGCTGAGTACTTCTTCCACATCTCGAAGACTGTCGGACCACTGTCTGTAATCTCGGCCTGTAAGCGGGCCGTTCGGATCGAATTGGTCCCACCGCCTGCGTTGATTGCCGCCCCCACCGGTCGGGCCGGTCTGAGCACCGCCGGTACGATTACCTGGCTGCCGGCCTTCGGCAAGACGTTGCTGATTTTCCTGCATTTCCGCCGGGGTGTTCGGATCGCCTTGTCGTCTGCCACCGGTAGAATCCGCAAGTCTGTTAGGATCGCCATCTCCGCGGCCCTGACCACCGGCACGAGATACCTCCTCGTTGACCTGTCTGATTAACTCATCGAGCTGCTCTCGCGCCATACGCAGCGACTCGGCCTCGTCACCGAGCACACTTTCGGCCGCATCTTCGACGCCCTTTCGGAGTTCTTCGATTCCCTCTCCGGCACGTTCTTCCACTTCCTTTGCCTGCGGCAGAAAGTTCCGCCTGAGCAGCTCGCCGGTGACTTCAAGTGCCCTGTCGAGATTGTCACCGCGTGTCTCGCGCAGCGTATCGTAGAGCTTCCGTGAAAGCAGCGGCTCGGACGTCTCCGACTGCTCGCTCACATCTTTCATCTGATCGAGAAGATTTTCAACATTTTCTTTCTGCCGGTTCATCTGATCGGCCAGCTCACGATTTGCGGCGGAACCCGTTAGAGTTTTGCGTTCGGAATCGATCTGTTGCTGTATCTCTTCGGCAATTTCCTTCTGACGCTGGTCAAGCTGCTGGGCCTGCTGGCGCATGTCACGCATTTGTTCGGTAAACTGTCCCGAAGTATTTCGCCGGAATTCATCCCGCATCTGTTCGAGCTGCCGCTGCGCACGCGTGGTTGACGTGATGGCCCTTGAGACCATTCCATCTTCCAACTGTTCGGCCGATTGGCGGATTCTCGAACGGCTCTGGTCGAGCTGCTCGCTCGCATCGGCCATACGCTGACGGTTATCCGGGCTGTCCATTCTCTGCTGAAGCTCGTCGATGTCCCGCAGAGCTTGTAGCTGCTCTTCTCTTAGACGCTTAAGCTGGCGCTGAATCTCCTGTCTTTCCTGCTCTGTCCGGGCCTGACGAAGCGCTGCCTGAACATCCTTGAGCTTATTGCTCATATCATTTTGTCGTCGCGCCAGATCGCGAAGCCGGTTAAGGACCTGAAGATCCTCACGCTGGGCCGTCTGCTGCTGAGACTGTGCCAGACGTTCAGTCTCATATCGATTCTCCCTTTGTGTAAGCTCCAACTGCTGCAATTGCCGCTCGGAGCGTGCAGAACGACCGCCGCCGCTACTGCCGCCCCCCTGACTTTGTCCAACCTGATGCTCGCGCTGCCTCAATTTAAGCAGCTCCTGGTAGGCCGACTGCTCTGCTGCCAGTGCCGGTGTAAGTTCCCCCACCGATTCTGCAGCCTGGCCAAGATGCTCCAGCGACGTTTCCATATGCCTTGCAGCTTCCTGCAGTGTTTTGGTCGCGGCGGGATCCTCGGCCTGTGCTGTAGCCGACCGGGTCTGCTCAAGCACATCCTGCTGGGATTGGTTAACGACACCAAGGTCCTCTTTGCTGTCATCAATACTCCCCGACTGGTCGGTCTGACGTTTGATATTCCAGGTTGCGCTGATTATCTGCTTCTGCAATTCTGCGAGCTGCCCGCCTTGCCGGTTGCCCTGCTGCTGGCCCTGCTGGTTTTGGCTCTGCTGGTTCGGGGAAGACTGGCTTTCGCGAAATACCTCCTCGAAGTGACGTACTTCCGCAAAGTACATGTCGCCGGAAGTTCTGCGGACATCGCCGTTTGGCCCCACATCATCAGCCCAGAAGTAGTACGTCAGCAATTGATCCGGCTGCGCATTTAATTCCTCCAGCTCCAGCAAGTGTCGAATCTGTTGTTTGTCGCTCAATAACTGTGACGGGCCAAGAGCGATATCTTTGCTCTGTGAGCCGGCAAGAGCATAACTTAGTCCGTAGCCGGTCACACCATAGTCGTCCGAAACTTCTGCTTCAAGGTTCAATTCCTCCAATGGTGACGCCTGCACATCTCGATTGGGAAATACGGCCCTAAGCTCGGGCGGCAGGTTCTTGTGAACATCAATAACAAAACGCGGTGGGACCTCGTTCGTAAGCCCCCGAGCATCAGCCAGATGCAGCTCATATCGCTCGTTTTTTGTAGCCGTGATGGAAGTCGTATAAACATTCGGGCGCTCGCCATTGACGGTAAGCTCCAGAGACGATCCCTCTTTGGGGACAAGCTGTGCCGTAGCCACCGCCTTGTTCAGGATGAATGTCAGGAAAACCTGCGATCCTTCCACTACGCTTACCTGGCGCGTGTCTTTGATATTTTTCTCCGGCAGACTTGTGTACGAAGGAAAGATAATCTTCGCATCGGCCCTTCTCAGAACCGGGCGCTCGTAGATGCTTATCCTGTAATCGCGCGTCCGTTTATCCGCGTACTCGATATAGTACAGCAGGTTGCTGCTGACCTGTTGAATTATACCGCCGAACACCGGATCATCCAGGTTCCTGGTCAGCGGGATTTGCCTGAATTCTTTGCCGGGCTCACCAAACAGCAAAGCGGCCTTTGGCGGTACCCGCCTGCCGAACCGCGCCAGAATAACTACCGGAGATCCGGCTTCGACACTCGTGTCTCCCGGACTGACGGTGACGTCAAAACCACTTCTTTCCGGCACGTTCAGGCCCTTTACTCGCAGGAATGGGACAGAGGGAAATAGTTGTAAAAGTGTTATGATGATTAATGTTAACGCAAGTGCGCCGCCAAGCTCGGCCGACAAAAGCCTCTTCGTTGAAATACTCTTCAGCCAGTCGTGTTTCATCGCATGTCTTACCGCTTCGCCGATGACCCTGTTCTGAAGATAACCGAACTGGCCGTCGGATCCTTCGGGCTCCTGCTCTATCGCTGCCAACAGCAGTGCCTGCATATCAGGATGTTGCCGTTCGATATGTTGGGCAACTGCCTTGTAGTCCGGCTGCATCCGGTGATATCTGTACAGGGCATATAACGTCGCCAGAGCGGTTGAGATGCATAGAGCCCAGTTTGCAACCGGCGATTTCCATCCCCAGTACCGGTTCACACATATTAAACCAATGCCCAATAGTGCCGCAACGAGCCAGCAAACCGACAAAAAGTAAGCCAGGTGCAAACGTCGCCGGCGTTTGACAATCGGACGGAGTCTTTTACGAAGAGCTGCTTCAATCATGTCTTTCCTCCTTCCATATTAGAAGGGCAGCGTGTCAACCACCCAGCCAGGGCGATTTCAATGAACGAGACAGCAAGCAATAGAATTAATATCATACGCCAAAATTTTTGCTGGGACTCCATGCCGGCAAAGCTGTTATGAAGGCTTGCTCGTGTGCTTCGAGAAGCGACAGACAACTCGTCACTTTCGGCCGAAGACGCTGAAGACTGTGCCAAAGAGACACCAAGCATTTCAAGATCTTCGATCGGCATAACAGCCGTCCGGCATTCACTCGCGGGCAGGTTTAGCGCAAAGACCTGTCCTGAGCCAGGTCGAAGGATATGATCCCCGCCGGACGACTGAATCGTATATATTCCGGGCAGGTCCGTCTGAGTAAAGTTTTTTTCGCCGGCATCCAGACGAACCATCGCATCATCGGGCTTGCGAATCTCCAGGTTTGTCGGGCTCAATCCTGCCGAGAGTGATATTGGTACATTGTCACCGACAAAATATTGTGACTGCCGGCTTGTAAAGATGCCGCCATATTCAAGGATCGAGTATAACAGCGGCACGAATTTCGACGAAAGCGCAAGCTGGCTGTCCGACGGATGCCAGCCGGAGGTCAGCACCAAAAGGGACCCTTTCGCTACATGCAGCTCAAATAATGCCGGATTGTTGCTGTCGAACCAGGCCAGCACCTCGGCACCGGGCAGATCGTCGATGTTGATTCGTCGGTGTTTCCAGAAGTGAATCCTGGTGAAATCTCCGAAACGGGGCTTTGAGAATGGCGCAAGCAGCGGATGTTTGTATTCAATCCGGCTGAGCATGGAATACGTTTCGACCTCGGCCTCCCGCGAATCCATAGATTCAATCCCCATTAGTTGTGCTATTGCTCTGGCAGTATCCGGTGACTTCATTACCAGCAGAACGGTTCGGCCGGTTTCAAGGTATCTGCGAACCGAACCGATATTTCTCTGCGAGATTGCATCGGTGGCAATGATTAAGTGAGCAGCCGATATATCCGCATCCGTTAGGTTTTCCACCGAGCGTGAGATAACAGCCGGTTCGATTGCTCCCGTGGGTCTGAAAGCCCGCTGAACATAATACAGCATCCCCTTAGCGTCACGCGTAATATCACTGCCGATAAAAAGGATGTTGACCTGATGTGTTAAACGCGGCGCCATATAAAGTGTATTGTCAAAGTCGTGGTCATCGCCCGTCAGTACCAGCTTTCCCGGTGCTGAGTTGTCAATTCGTTGCGGAGCCCGAACTACAACACTATGACCCGCCGGCACGTACACTTCCGGTACGCGATCCGATGCTTCGACCGGCTTCTCATCGGTCCAGCTCAGATTAAAACGCTCAACTGCTGCATCGGGCGAGTTGGTAATTCGAACGCTCGGCAACTCATCGCCGGCTGTGCGGGCCAGATGATCCCGGCTTGCGATTAATTGCAATGCGGCATTAGTCGCACCTGCGGCGGCAATTGTCTTGACTTGTAATTCCAGAGCCTCGGGCCATTCGTAAGCCTGGAGAGCTTCAAGACTGCTGCCCTTCTGCAGATCGCTTATCAGCACAATTTTGTGCGTTCTGAATTTTTGCTGCTCATCGTTGATTTCATCGTCCTCGATGGCCTCTGCCGCAGAAACCAGGGCATCCCCAAGATTTGTCGCCGCCCAGCCCGGCGACAAATCCGATAGCTGTTCAGTTGCTACCGCCGAGCGCCTGGCTGAATCCATTGCATCCCATTGTTCGAATCCTATCAATGTTTCGATGCCCTGATCGAATCTCATCACACAAACTCTATCGGTTGGTTTTGCATCTGTCAGCACCGATTGAGTTTCGCTGATTGCCTGGTTCCACATTCCGGTTCGTCGCATCGATGCGCTGGTGTCGATTAGAAGAACAATCCTTCTGGCGAGAGGGGCTTGCTTGTCCACTTCGGCCCGCGGGAAGAAAGGACGCGAAAAAGCAACCGCAAGCAGGCACAATATGATACAGCGTAAAATCAAAAGCGGCAGGTTTTCCAGATGGCTGCGATTTTTGAATCTCGGCACCGCAGTCCGCAGAAACATCAGCGAGCTGAACGTCACCCTTTTGCGCGTCTGCCGGCGAATCATGTGCAGAATGATCGGCAGACTCACCGCAGCGATTCCAGCAAGAAATAAAGGGTAAAGAAAACTCATATTGTCCTCCTGCCCTTCGGACGAGACCTGTGTCTGATTCTTTTACGATGGCGCAACCGGTCCTGGAGAAAGTCCAGCAGGGCCAGATCGAAAGGCCGGTCCGTCGCGAACAGATGATAGTCGATCCCGAGGTTTCGGCATATGGATTTAGTCCTGGCCAGATGTTTTTCCAGCTTCCGCTTGTAAGAAATCTGGGCGTCTGACGGATCGACGTACATATTGCGCCCGCTTTCCATGTCCTGGAAAAGTGCCGGTGAATCGAAATCAAAATTTAATTCAGCCGGATCCAGTATATGGAAGACCACAAGATCATGGCCGCCGGTGCAAAGATAGCCCAGTTCCGGTTCGAGCCGGTCTATTGACGTCAGCAGATCGGAAATCAGAATAATCAGGCCTTTCCTGGTCAGCATTTCGCCAATATGCTGCAGCGGCGGTCCCAACCTCGTTGAACTGCCTTCGGGAGCAGCTTCCAAAGCAACCATTAAACGACGCAGATAACCCGGCCTATTGCGGGGAAACATATATTGCCTGATTTGATCGTCAAATGTTGCCAGGCCGATGGCGTCGCCCTGAGTATAGAGAAAATAAGCCATTGTTGCGGCCAGCGTGCCGGCGTATTGCGACTTTGTATAGCTGCCGGAGCCATAGCCCATCGACCGGCTGTGGTCGATCAGCAGATGGCAGCGCAGGTTCGTCTCATCTTCAAACTTCTTGATGTAATATCGGTCACTGCGGGCATACAGCCGCCAGTCGATGTAGCGAGGATCGTCGCCGAGAGAGTATTGGCGGTATTCCGTAAATTCCACAGAGAAGCCGTGATAAGGACTTCGATGAATTCCTTTCCAGAATCCCTCGACAATCACCTTGGCGCGCAGCTCCATCGATTTGATCCTCATTAGTGAGACCGGATCGATCAAACCTTCTGGCCTTCCGTTTGTAATCGTCGAGCCGGATTGTGCCGCTTTGTCCGTCATTATTTATGAGTTTCCTTAACCGATTTCAGCAGTCTATCAACAAGGTCTCCGATAACCACGCCCTCAGCTTCAGCGCGGTAATTAATCAGCACACGATGTCGAAGCACCGGAAGGGCCAGCGCCCTTATGTCCTCGAAGCTCACATGCGACCTGCCGTACAGCAGCGCCCTCGCCTTGGCGCCGAGCACCATATATTGCGAGGCTCGCAATCCGGCTCCCCATGTGACCCACTCGTTAATAAAGTCCAGCGAATTGTCAGGCGCCGGGCGAGATGCGGTGGCAATTCTCACGGCGTAACGCACCACGTCCTCGGCGATAGGCACCTTTCGTACGACATCGTGAAATCGCAGCAGGTCTTCGCCCGAAAATACCTGCTCGATTGGTTCTGGCTCCGTCGCCGTCGTCTGACGAACGACCGCTACCTCGTCATCTTCCGGCAGATAGTCGATCCAGACGTTGAACATAAACCGGTCGAGCTGAGCTTCCGGCAGCGGATACGTGCCTTCCATTTCAATCGGATTCTGCGTCGCAAAGACAAAAAACGGCTCACCAAGCGCATGACATACGCCGGCAGCGGTGACATGGTGTTCCTGCATCGCTTCGAGCAGGGCCGCCTGTGTCTTGGGCGGGGTGCGATTAATCTCGTCGGCAAGAATCATGTTCGCAAAGATAGGGCCCTTGACAAACACCATCTTTCGATCCCCGTCACTTTGCTGGAGGATTTCCGTACCCGTAATGTCCGCCGGCATTAGGTCCGGAGTAAATTGTATACGCTGAAATTCCAGATGAAAAAGTTCCGCCAGCGATTTGACCAGCAGAGTTTTCGCCAGACCAGGCGCGCCTGTTATCAGGCAATGCCCGCCTGAAAGAACAGCTATCAGAAGATGGTCGATTACATCCTGCTGGCCGATGATAACCTTTGAAAGTTCGGCGCCGATACGCTGCCGTGCACTGCTGACTTGCTGGACTGCCAATCGTTCGAATTCATACTCTTTAGTAGCCAAAATATTTTACCTCTTTCGTTGTTGTGCGCCGGATGTCCCAACGCACCGTCCTAATGTGTCATAGCGTAAAACACGATATTAATTCCAAGCGGATATGCCTTTTTCTCCGAGAACTCATGAAAATACCACTCGTCCACTCCCTCCTCCTCCCATCCGTCACCAAGGTCGGTATTATGACAAATAAACGCCATCATCCGCCCTTTGTTATCATAAAGTGCCTTATAATGAACCTGCTTAGCATCCTCTCGTTCCCATGTAATACCGTAAGACCGACCGCGGATAGCCAGGCCGATGTTCGGAATCTGCGGCCTTTCTTTAAGGTCAAAGACGGCATGGAATATCGGGTGGTCCAGGCCCACCTCGACCGGCTCGCGATTGGGAAACACACGTTTGATCTCATAGTAGAAGTTGTCCCATTCGGCCTGCCCCCAGAAATCATCGACCATTAAAAATCCACCATTCAACAGGTAGCGACGGAGGCAATCAATCTCTTCTTCGCTAAAAACAAGCCTACCGGGTTCCACAATATAAATGAAGGGGTAGTCGAACAGTTCGGGATCCGTTAATTCAAGTATGACTCCTTCGGGATGCACTTCCATCGAAGTCAGTTGCTGCAGGCGAAAAGAAAAGTTCAAATCACTGTCAGGCCAATCTGTCGCCCAATTTCCGCCGCTAAAGCCGCGACCGCGGCCACGTCGACCGTACCCGCCACCATATCCCCAACCGCCATATCCGGATGAGTACCTGATTCTCACGAATGTGAAGATATCATGAGAGAATTCCCGGCTGGGCGTCCAATTGGGTACGCTTCTTCGTTCGGAATATCTGCGACGAGAATATCTCCTTGCGAAGACCGCTCCCGCCCCAACAATTGCCACAATCAACAGGATTAGAAACAGATACCTCGTTCTTTTCATTGCGTATCCTCCTGAATCACAGGTATCGCAGGTGCGGACGTGTCATTTATAATCTTCAATAACAACCGGTGCGCCTCGCGAAATCGCGGCGCCTCGGCCAGCGCCATAAGAACGTGCCTTTTCGCACCGACAGGATCTTTGTGCTGGAGCAACCGTCCCAGTCGATAATTAACATCGGCAGGATCGGAAGGATCCAACAAGAGCAGACGTTGATACGATTCGACCGCCGGCTCATCCCGGCCGAGTTCTTCGCTTGCCCGGCCCAGTTGCCAATGAAGTTTCGCCAGCATGGGATAGACCGCCATGGATTTCTCGCCGTATTTTACCACGCTCTGCCAGTCTTGCTGCTCCATAGCAATTTCAATAAGGCGCCCGTAAGCGTAGGACGCATCGGAAGAGAGCATCGCCAGTTTGCCAAGTACATCTTTCTCCTGCTGCGTCTCGCTGAGCTGCCGGTGCGATTCTGCCAGCAGCCGATAGGCGTTGTCTTCGCCGGCATATTGTGGGTATAAAGCAATAAGTTTCTCCAGCGGTTCTTTAGCTTCGGTCCATTTACGATTAGCCAGCAGAGCCTTGGCATACAGGGTCAAGGCCCAAAAATTGTTCGGATGCTCTTCTATCCATTCGAGCAGCATCACGTAGTCGGCCGGATCAAATTGTTCTTTGTCCGGTTTCTCGAAGTCAATTTCCGGCGCTAAATTCTCAGCACGCTTTCGGGCGAATTGTTCAAACTGCTGCTCGATATCTTTTATCGGTGCGGCATGCTTTGATATTGCAGTATTGATTTCTTCGCCTTTTGCCAAATCGGCAAGAATCGCCTTGACCGACTCAAGGCCATAGCGTTCGATTAGAAACTCGACCACAAGCGCCGATTCGTAATAAGCAAACTGCAGATGGTTCGGAGTGGGTGGACTTAAAAAAGCTGCGCTTAGCTTGCTTATCGGCGTCAGTTTATCGCTCAGAATCATGGCGCGATATTCCGGATTCATCTGCTGGCCCCATGTCGGGTCACGCTGTAATTCTTCATAGACTGATATCCCTTCGCTGAGCCAGCGGGGCATCTTGTTCTGCGTCAGGTTCAGCGTCACTACATGGCAGAATTCGTGCCACAGAAGCGCTTTGAAGCTAATTGGCCTCTGGGCATTGGGACTGTTTGCCGTGATTACGTTGCCGAAGCACACACCGAGGAAGCCTTCGCCGCCCGGCATCCCGAACGTGCGGACGGCAAAATCCTGCTGGTTGGGAAAAAGTTCTACAACCACCGGCTCATCCAGTCGTGCCCCGTATTTTTCACACAATCTTGCTTTAGCCTTTTGCAGAAGGTCAATCACCATATCACCATAGACATCCGCCTCGTGCTTATCCATGCGGACAACAAATCCCTCGGCCTCAAGTGTTGCGAACTCAGATAAATGGTCATGCAGGTTACTCAAATTATAGGCCTCGATATTATACGCATCTGCTTTGTGCACTTCGTCCGCCAGTTTCCATCCTTCCTTTTCGTCGCCGAGACGAAGCATGTCCTGAGCTAATTGAATTTTCGCTGGTAGATAATTCGGGTCGTTCTTTAATGCCTGTCGCTGAAAAGCTGCCCCTTCGGCAAAGCGATATTTCTGGGACAATTTCCTGCCGATAAGATAGTCCACCCGTGGATTGGTAGGCCAGAATTTAAGCGCCTTTTCGCGATGGCTTTTAACAGCTTCCGAGTCGTTGGCCTGATGGGCCAGCACAGCCCGGTACGCCCAGACCTCCGGATGCCACGGATTGACGGCCATCGCCTGATCGAGCAGTTTGCCTGCCCCGGCATAATCTTCACAATCGATCTGGTGCTCGGCCAGCAATAGCAACGAGGGCACGTGATTGTTGTTAATATAAAGAGCGGCATCCAGCGATTGAATCATCTGATTTCGATCGCTTTGATAAAACGCCCTGGCCAGCCCGAAGTGCACATCCGAGTTCTTCCCGAATCGCTTCAATGCATCGCGATATTGACCGGCAGCCAAATCATAATCCTGCTTGGCCAGCGCCAAATCCCCGGCGGCCAGATAGGCATCGAGGCAGTTCGGATCGTTCTTAATAGCCCGGGTGAACAACTCATCCAGAACGATCCGCGGCTCTTCACCAAGCAGCAGCAGCGAGTTGCCCAAAGCAACCAAATCAACCGGACTCATAAACCTAAAATCTCGACTTGTACCCACACGAACGAGCCTGCTGATTGCATCGGCGGCACGTCCGGGCTGGTTGTTGTGCATATAAACCGTATGAGCGAGATCCAGCAAGCGCATGCTCACCGGATAATGCAACAGCACAATATCCATATCATCCGCGGCCTGATTATATTGCCCCAGCGCCATCAACGATTTAATCATCAAAACCCGCCACTCAGCAGCATAAGCACCGTTTTCGATGGCTTTACGCGTAGACTCAAGACATTCAGTATATTTGCCGGTCTTATATTGTTCCTGGGCTACGTCAATCTCCGCGGCGGATAGGGACCGGCCGGGACAAGTTATAAATATGATTGAGGCTGCAATTGTAACTATACGGACAGTTCGCGAACTGCCCACATTACTGAGCGGCGTGTATTTGAACATGAAAACCATAATTCATTTATATCATCTATCATAACAGACGGTAAACCAAGGTATAGCCTTAGACGTCTGAAGTTTCGGAAATATTTCAAAATTCCAGTGATAAGCGGAACATCTTTTGGTGAAAGTAGTTATTTGAACTGTCATGACCACCTGTTAACTTACTCAAAAACATTAAGATTGTCATTGTTCATACCTTCTCTCAAAACTGACACATATATTCTAACCCAAACATACGGCCGAGTCAACCATGCACCAGTAGCGGTACATGGCAACCTGATGTGCGTTACAATACCCCATTTTAAGACATGAATTACGATAGGATTGTGAAATACTCAAAAAGCAGATATTTGTCGAGCATTTCCAATAGTTCTTTACAGTGAATGGTCTTAGCCAAATAATCAGTAGTCAATCGAATGCTCTCTCTATCATTACCAAGCAATTCTTGAAAATTTGCTCTCTACGGGACAGGTGAAGAATTTAATTCCCAGCATCCGTTTTCTCTTTCAATTTCTCTCTATCGTTGATGACGTGTTCTTCTTTCCACCATTTTTTCCAGTGATCATAGTTATCACCAAAATTCTTTCCTGTGATTTTATTCAAAGCTTCAGCAGCCGCTTTTTGCAAAGGACGCCCTTCTTGCCAATAGTGGACATTTAAAGCACTTATAAGTGGTTCTATAGCACGAAAGTCGCCAATTTCTCCAAGTGCAATGGCTGGGAATGTATTATGAGCAACGATCTCTCCCTCTTTTCCACACTCAAAGCGCAATAAGCGAATCAGCGGTTTTACAGCGGCTGAACCAAGTTGGGTACATTTATCTATGCGTTGCTTTACAGCCCAATATGATGCTCCAGCTTCATTAGTATTCGGTTCCCACCCAAGCTTTTCTAAATTCTCAACAATATTTCTCATTATATACGCCTGAGAACGTCTTATCTGCTCGTTATCAATATCATCCGACGAAAGAAGGTTAACAAGAGGTTCTATGGCTTTTTTATCTCCAAATTTCCCAAGTGCCGCCACAACCAAAGTATTGTAGTAAAGTGTTCCATCTCTGTTGGTAAATGCATTAATAAGAGGTTCAATCGCATATGGATCGCCTATTTCTCCAAGAGCTTGTACAGCCAATTCCAATTTCTCAGAAAGTTTGGTACGCTTACATTCTTGTTTCAAGAAATTGATAAGTGGTTTTACGGCTGGATTTCCGATCTTAACAAGTGTAGAATACTCAGGTCCTGGATGGTTGGGACTTCCAAGCCGATCCAAATCGGCTATTAGCATTTCTACCGCTGCCTCTCCGTATGTAACACACTGATCCCAATCTTCTTTAGCCACACAATAGCACACCTTCTCCTTAGTATTCTGAGGTTGCCAACCAATTTTGTCGAGCGCTTCAGCAGAAGCACTCCGCCAATACCAACTGTACTTTTTGTTCTTTAGAACATTTACAAGTGGTTCTATTCCTCGTTGGTCTCCAATTTGTCCCAAGATTTCAATAGCGAAACGTGTTATTTCATTGAAGGATTCGATGAGCGGACCTACGGCAGGTTTACCTATCTGTATTAATGCATGTGCAATATAATGTGTGTTACGTTTGTAGTAATCAGAACCTTTCAATAGATTTATTAGGGGAGTCACAGCTCTCGGATCACCTATATCCCCCAAAGCCTTGGCTGCTTGCCTGCTAGCGTAGTAGCCAGTGTCATTCAGTGCATTTATAAGCGCCTCAACATCCTTGTTATTCAGCATCTTCTCAAAATGGTTTTCCTGCACGTTTTTTTCTCGTTTTCGATATAACCAGTCAAATATACCCATACTGATGTCCCTTCGGATTTACTATAGTTTGTGATTTTAATATTCTGCCGCAATTCTACGGGTGTCAACCCGTGGATGAAGTTATCCGACGAAGACGGACGGGCTTGGCCCGGAGCAGCAATGCCAGGGGTTTTAACCCGTGGTTGTTTACTTTTCTTATTTACATCTTTAGCCTGCTGTTTCTTCCTCGCACATAAAACTGCTCATGAACGAAGCTAAAAAAATAAACGGCACTAATTATTCCAGTTCGTGATTAGTTTGTCTTTTTCAGTACTCCATAGGGTTCTCTGTCAATCCTCAAAACTATACCCTCATCCAACGGAATTCCATTGTGCAAGCCGAAATTCACACGTGACAAGACAATCGGTTCCGGATCATTGGGATTGATCGTGATGGTTGCGAACGTCACGATGCCTGCACTGGGCTCACGATCAAAAGTGATTGTGTACGGACCTGAATAATTTTGCGATTGGTCCGCCTCTGTAACAACGAGGCTTATGTTTCCATCTGAGGTGATTTCCATCTTTTGAATATTCGACATGTTTTTGTACGTATATACAGACTCCCATTTACCTACCAGCGCAGCTTTGAATTCGGGTGCACTGAAATCCTCTCTGAGTTCCATGGTTGAAGTCGTGGCACAATCTCCTGTTATTCTTTTATAAGTATACTGAAAACCATCATAGAGATTATCGGAAAAATTTAGAAAACCGTTGCTGTCGAACCACAGCACTCTTGAGTAATCTTCGACATCAAAAGTTATCATCCACACAGTTCCCTCGAACAATATTGATTCGCCCTGCGTCGGATAAAATCGTCTGCAGGATACTCGCATTCCATCCTGGTACTCGTATATTGTGTTGTCCGCCAGGATTTCAATTCTATCAATTGAGTAGCTCATATCTCCCTTGCCGTCTATGCCGCCGCTTGAATGAGAAAAAGACCAGGCACCAAGATACTCTTCCGGAAGGTGCACTCTCGTCAGGAAAATATCAAGTTCCGGAAAAAGAGGATTAGGCAATCGGCTGAACAGGAAATCTTCAGGGAAATCATAGCCAACATACAGCAAACAACCTGCAGCTTCACTTTGCTCAAAACCACTGCTTGTCATGGCAAATCCGTGCAGCAGCGTGTTTTCCAGAATGGCAACGGCATTAACATCATCAAGATAAGCTAATCCCCGTGCTGCATTAAACCTTTTATAAACATCATTGTTTTCGTCGTTCATAATTTGTATTAACGTATCGGCCGAATTACAATCAGACAGAGCCAGACTAAGAGGCGACACTCTGTCCTTCCTCAAATCGTCCTGTCTTCCTGCCGCATGAACATCCATTGACATATCCTGGCCAAGGATCTGCTTCAACAGCACTTTTTCATAGATGGTCAGTTCACTGGCGTGAGCAAAGATAGTTATTGATAAGATAATTAGAACAAGTAATTTCTTCATTTTATCTCCTTCCTCAAATGTAGAACGCTGCTGGTCTTGGACCGAGGTACAAAGTCCCGAAAATCAGTTTGTTATTTGTCTCTCTTTATCTTGCCTTGTTCAGAAAAATGATGATAGTAATCTCCAGCTTCTTTCTCACCGGTGATCAGATTTATATGGTTTCCATATAACATCCCAAGCCTATCAGCATAAATCAAGAAATAACAAACTACGCTGTTGCCGCTTCAAAGCTGTTACGTCCGCTATTTTTAATTGTAGAAGTTTCTGCCCGTAGTGCAAGAAAAAAAACAAGAATACAGGATACAGAAAAAATTGGCCTTTTTGATGTAAAGAAATTATGAAGGTTGCCGCAGTCGCTATGCTCCTTCGCAATGACGACTGGAATCAACAAGCGACATACAATTCACGCTTCACTTGGGATTTTCTTAAACAACATCCTCAACATTTATCTACAATATAAAGCTCATAGTCCTTTTGACTAATCAAAAGGACTACGAACATTGAGATGATGAACTCTCATGAATCTCGTTTAAAATGCTTATCCACAGTACTCAATACGCACTCCGCAGCACACAGTACGCATAAAGAACGCCGTATCACGGACATTTTTTGAGAATATGGCCGCCTTTTTGTATTGCCGCTCGTAGAATGTATAACGAATAGAATACAGTACACAGAATAACAGGATACAGGAGACCATGCCATTTATGATTTACTATTTGCAAATTATGATTTTTTCTCTTTTTTACGTTAATCCGCATTAATCTGCGGTTCGAATTCGTTGCTTAGTTGAAAAAACAAAGCCAATGTTAAAATAGGCAAAATAGTGTTAATTCAATAATAGTAAGGATTTATGGAGATTTTTGTGATTTTGGGCGGTTTTTATCAAGGAAAAACAAACCCAATTCAAAGCCAAATTTGTTTAGCCCCCAGACCTGCTCTGGGGGATTTGAAAAAACAAAGCCAAAATCGGGCTTCGGCCGGAAATCCGAAGCACGAAGCTCGAAATCCGAAACTATATAAAAGGGTATGGTTGAAAAAACAAAGCCAATTTGCTCTACAGCAAAATTAGCGCAAGCTCTTATTTGAAAGGATCTTATGGCAATAAACTGCCCTGTGGGACACGAAAAAACAAAGCCAATTCAAAGCCAAATAATGATTAAAAGCAGGGTATTAAGCTGATCTACCAGAACGGGGCTTGCTTTCTATTTCTCTGGAAGGCTGTTTGCTTCAAAGACCAAAGCAGATTTAGGAACATCAGCAGCAGAACGGGAGACTTGATCGATGCCGCTCAAATCGTTCGACACAAGTAAAATGTCTTCTGTCTTTGATCCGTAAAGGTCAAGAAACAGCTCAGTATTCTTTGGCGGCCGGCAATTCCGGATAAAAATATTCCGTGAATCTGAGCATCGAATTATTCCAGCGGCCCCGGCAGCAAATGGAGCATCCAGAGAATCAATGACGGCATCGTTTACATCGTCAAATACTATAGCATGGCGACAATCCGGAGTCGAAGTTTCAAGCCTGAGATTGTGAAATCTTAATCCCCTGACGTGACGGCAAAAGAAGCCATACGCAGGAAGGGTGCCGAACATGGTGCTTTCAGGGTAACTCGCCGGCTTTTCGGGGATTTTGCGGGAAGAATCTTCTTTGGTGCCGCCGCCATCGAAGCTTAATTGAATGTTGCTGAGCGTGACGTTTTCGATTTGATGGCCCGGCAAGCCGGTAATCGAGCTGCCGGTTGGGGAACATTCAGTAGCAATGATGTTGCTTATGATTACATCTGAGAATTTTCCTACATCAGGCTTTGGCTGGTCCTTTTCATAAATACGAGCACGGTTGCCAAGCCGCATGAAGATAGGGACAGTGACTCCTCTTATGGTCAGGTTGGATATTGCCACGCGATCAAGAGTGCCGCCATCGACGATTTCCAGGGCAACACCTGCCAATCCTCTCTGGCGCCCGTAAATAACTTTGGAGTGGCGGGGAGAGCATATCGCACAGTTGGTCACAGTGATATTTTGAAATCCGCCGCCCGACTCGGTTCCCATTTTGATTGAGTTGCAATGGCTGCTCACAACACAATCGGAGATAGTGACGTTCTCGCACGGCCTAAGGGAAAGACTCTTAAGTACGATTGCGTCATCGTCGGAATCGATCGTGCAGCCGGTGATTGTCACGTCCCGGCAACAGTCGATGTTGAGACCATCATTATTATAACTAACATGATTAAAGACCGCTATGTCACGAATAGTCAAGCGGTCGCAATTGCGATAATGCTGCATCCAGCTGCCGGCGCTGCGCATGCGAACACCTTCAATGAGAACATCAGAACAGCGTTCGATATAGATATTCTTGGGCCGCGGGCCATCTTTATATTTGAAATTAGCTCCCTGCCCGTCGATAGTGCCTCGGCCGCGGATCGAAATCTTTTCGAGATTCTTGCCGGCGATTATAGCCCAATAACTGAATGTTTCGCCTTCTGTGCCGGGAAGCTTACGAGCACGGCCATAGTCCTTTTTCTCTTTGCTGCCGAGTAGCAAACAACCGGAATCAAGCCATAGCGTAACGTGACTTTGCAAATAGACTGTCCCAGTCATCCACGTCCCGGCAGGAAAATAAACAGTGCCACCGCCGCTGTCGGCGCATTGGTCGATGGCATTCTGGATCGCCTCCGTGCAGAGAGTTTTGCCGTCGGATTTAGCACCGAATTCGAGTATGTTATACACCTTTTCGGCGGTCCCAACTGCAACCTGGTGACTTATAAACGATAGAACAAATGTTATCATGAATACATTCTTACACATGAGAAATACCTTTCTTATCTTAGGTCACAGCAGGCCTTCAAACTCGCTGACAGGCACCGGTTTGGCGGTTACTGCTGAGCGGTCGGCGGCAAAACACACAGCCTGAGTTTTTGCTGCATCGTCGAGGTCGGGGAACGGTCTTCGGTCATCGATAATGCAATCGAGAAAATGAGAAACCTCGCCCTGAAAAGGATGATGAGTAACGTCGCCACTGTCCGGCAGAATAGTTGGAATCTTCATGAAATCACTTTGACCGGGAAAGAGCTTTGGAGCAAAAATTTCATTATTGCGGAGCGTGCCTTCGGTACCGTAGATTCCGATATTAAACCGGTACGGCATCTTCGCGTCGAAGGTCGTGGTGCTGCGCCCGATTTTTCCATCTTTGAATTTCACGTTAATCGAAATCGTGCCGGGGTATTCTGCGGGATTATCCGTGCTGGTCTGATAGGCAGCAACTTCCTCAACCGGGCTTCGTGCGAACCATCGCAAAGCGTCAACTGCGTGGCAACCGGCAGTCAAGAGTGCCGTGCCGCTCTTTTCAAGGCTGCCGTACCATTTTAGCGCCCAGATTCGATGCAGATAATCGACTTCTACCATGAAGATGTCACCGAACACATCCTGCTCGATAAGCTGATCGATGGTCATCAATAAAGGATTCCAGTGCAGCACGAAACTGACTATTGTTTTGACATTGTTCTTTTTGACTGCCTGGCGCTGTTTGAGCACGTCCTCCGGCGTCAATGCGACGGGCTTTTCGATGATGATATGCTTACCCGCATGGGCGGCGTCAACCACGTATTGTGTATGCGCATTGTGCGGCGTGCATACGGCAACAATGTCCACATCTTTTCGCTCAAGCATATTAGTAGCATCGGTTTCAATCGCACACTGCAGGTTGTAACGGTCCCGGTATCGTTCGGCGTTGCTCCGATTTCGACTCACCAGTACCCGTACTTCGGAGCGTTCATCTTTCTCGAAAGCCTTTACATACTCTTCGGCCACCCAGCCACAACCTATAATTGCTGCACCAAGCTTTTTCATATTTCATCTCCTTCAAATTTGACGAGTAGGGGCAGTTCGCGAACCGCCCTTACGAATAGAAAGTAGCATTACGTTCCATCGAATCTGCAATTGCCGTGACATTTTCAAGAGGAACACCGGGATAAAGTCCGTAAATCATCATCAGACCTCCTTCGGGGCTTCCGAGCATCTGAACTTCCCGGCGAATCAGTTCTTCAATTTGTCCCGGATTACCAAAGCGGGTGATTTGCTGCCGATCTATGTCCAGATCAATGCAGAGCCGCCCTTTCAGATTAGCTGCTATCCAGTCGATATCGTTGACAAGGTCTTGAAGATTAATGACATCGACACCGCTAACCATGAGGTCGTTCACAAGGTCACGTATGTCACCGTCGGAGTGCATGTGAACAAGGCAACCGGCTTCGCGAGCCGGCTCCATCAAGTGCTCGTAAACCGGTTTGATATATTTTCTGAAGTGTTCGGGCGAGAGCATCGGGCCAAGCTGCATGCCTAAATCTTCCGGATATCGCATCATTGCTGCGCCGCAGTCAAGATATCGCCTCACGATTGCCAAACTGAAAGATTCGACCATCTCGATCAATTGCCACAGCTTCTTTTCTCCATCCGCCATATCGAGCAGGAATTTTTCATATCCTCGCAGATAGCTCAGCCTCATAAAAGCATGACCATGCTCAAGACTGCCAACACCGAATTTTCCCTGCTCTTTGGCCTTGAGGATTTTATCATTGATTTTAGACCAATCGATTGTTGTCATGCCATTCGTTTGAGCAGGATCCGGAGATATATAATTCTGCAAAGCGTCCCAATCCGACAGCGGATGCTGTGTCACCGAACCGGTGATACCGTCGTCAGTCGTCTCCCAGAGACATCCCCATGCATCCGTATAAGGCATGCCTGCTCGTTCCCAGGGAGCCAGCTCGGGCACAGCTATATTTTGCGAATTGAAGTCGGGTAAAAGGAGGGAATGCTCAGCGATGAGCTCAAGCAACATGTCTTTCGGATAATGATGCCAGCATGCAGGATTTATCCAGAAGGTCATCGGAATATACTCCGGCCTTTCAAAACGGATGGCCCGCAGCGTGTTTTCAGTAATGTCGTCGGTAAAGTCCATAGTTCAGCCGATATCAATGACCTTGCCTGTCCTGGCCGACTCATAGCATGCAGTCAATATCTTTTGACTTTGCAGGCCAAGCTCGGCGCTTATGACAGGCTTACGGTCATCGAGAATAGCTTGGCTGAATTCCTCGATCTCAGCCTGATAAGTTTTTACGGGCTCAGGTTCGATCGCCAAACCTTCCGCCGCCGACCTGGCTTGTTTTGAATCGTAATCCTTGCCTTCTTGTTCCAGAAACGCCACCATTTTACCGGCGGCCCCCTGGCCTATTGTCCCTTCGGCCAATATCGAGCCTTTTGAGCCGTAGAGTTCAAGCACGTTCTTGCTGCTGCTGTCGGGAATGCAGAAAAACGTATCAACAGTAGCCAAAGCACCATTTTCAAAGAAAAGCATGGCTGTTGCGCTGTCCTCTGATTTATAGTCGTGGATGCTATTATTTATAAAACAACTGACGCGTGAAATTTTTCCGAAGAACATTTCCAGCAGGTCGATACAATGCCCCCCCATATCTATCAGCGCCCCGCCGCCACCAGTGGCTGGGTTCTGGCGCCATGCACCATCGATGGGCGGATACCAGCACGAAAGCTGAGCACGAGCATAAACCGGTTTACCCAGCCTGCCTTCTTTTATGAGCTGCAAAGCACTTTGGTGCTGGGCGACAACGCGCATCATGAATGCGCAGCCAAGTTTAATCTCCTTTTGTCGGCATAGGCCGATCATGCCTTCGGCCTCGGCAACAGTCATCCCAAGGGGTTTCTCACAAAGAACATGCTTTGAAGCTTCGGCACAGGCTCGAACCTGCTCGGCATGAATATGAGCGGGCGTAGCAACATAAACAGCATCAATGTCAGTGCTGAGCAGTTCGTCAATACTTGCCGCCTGTTCGGCGCCAAACTCTTTGGCCACCTCAGCATTCACTTGCTGATCGATGTCAAAAACCACAGACAACTCGGCATTTCGTGCCTTAGTAATACCCTCGGGAATAGTTCTTCTTTTGGCAATGCCACCCGAGCCGATTACGCCCCATTTGATCTTTTTAGTCATAAGATAAATCCTTTGTTTCTATTTCGAGTAGGCCTTTATTACCTTAGCCAGCGCGTTACCTATCTGCCGACAATCTTCCTCAGTATAGGTCGGAAATGCGAAACAGGTAAATGTATGGCTCTGGTGCCAGACAGCGTTGGGCACTTGAACTTTAATGTAGTCAACACTTTCAGGATTGGTGTACTCTTTGGACTTGAAAGGAAAGCCGCTCTTGCCGAATGAATTGTGCTGCTGAAAGGCCTTTTCAGTGTGGCACTGCGGCCAGAACACTTTCCAGCACGGGGCACCTTCGGCACCGCAGGCTTTGACAAATTGATCAATGTCACAGCTCATATTCTCAATGTCGAGAGAAAACGCCATGACGTACCAGCCGTTCTCACGCTCTTCGGTGTCGATGGGTGTATAGATAACCCGGGGTAAATCTTTTATCGAATCGATTATGATTTGTGCGTTGCGTTTGCGCGAGGGCAGGTTCCAGGTATCAATCCGCTGAAGCTCAGCCAGCCCGATAGCCGACTGCATCTCGGTCATGCGATAGTTGAAGCCAACCATGTTATGAATATACGGTAGACGCTGCTCCAGCTCCAGCAGACTTAATCGTAGCTTGACATCATAGCCGTGGTCACGAAAGCTTCGCGCCTGCCATGCCAGATTTTCATCGTCGGTGGTCACCATGCCGCCCTCGCCGCCGGTGGTAAACGTCTTATTCTGACAGAAGCTGCACGCAGCGATATCACCGAGGGTGCCGGTCTTTTTGCCTTTATAAGCACCGCCAAAGGCCTCGGCATTGTCCTCGATAACAAAGAGATTGTGTTTTTTAGCGAAGCTAAGTATGTCGTCCATTTGGCAAACGTTGCCGTAAAGATGCACGGCCATTATCGCCCTGGTCCGCTCGTTTACGAGTTTCTCGGCCGATTCGATGCTTATACAATGATCGTCGATATTGACATCGGCGAACCGCGGCACGGCTCCGGCCTGGACAACCGAGAAGCTGCTGGCGATAAAAGTATAGCTCGGCACAATCACTTCGTCACCAGGGCCGATCCCAAGAGCACTCAGCGCGATATGGAGGGCCGAAGTTCCGCTCGATGCGCTGATGGCATATTTACTGCCCTGCCAGGCAGCAAATTCCCGCTCGAATTCCATGCCCTTCGGGCCGGTCCAGTAATTGACCTTGCCAGACATGAGAACCTCTTGCACTGAATTGATTGCTTTTTCATCAAACTGGGGCCACCCCGCCAATCTATTTGTCACTGCTTTGGGACCTCCGTCGATTGCCAATTTTTCTGCCATTGAAATGTCCTTTCGAATAATTTCTCAAATGAAATGGTATCACTTCTGGTATATTCCTGCAAACAAGTTTCAGACTGTAAATATTGTCGAAGATAAGGATTGATTGACACCGGCCGGTCAAAAATTTATATTCTGCAAAAGTAAGGAGAATGATTATGGTTAAGAGAGCTGCATTTGTCATATTTCTATGTATTATCTTTTCAGGACACCAAAACTGTATTGCACAGGGAGTATTCTTTCGAGAGCATTGGGCGGAATTTGACGCTGAGATAAGCAATTCGAAGGGAAGAATGCTGCGGGTAAATGACGCCGAGCTGAGCCTGCACGAAGTTTTCGGCAAAAGGCAGGAAGCTCTGGCAAACGGTTTTACACTGATTAATGTGCCGGAGGACTTGTTTGGACTGCAGGCGGCGGAATTGTATCTCGAAGTCTGGGGTGGCCATCCCGGCACCACCAACAAACGCTTTATCGTCAACGGAAAACAAATCTATCCGCTCGGTGACGACGGCACGGAAGAAAATAACTGTGCATATTCTTATCCGGCGATACCGCTTAAAGTCGAGCACCTCGTGGACGGCCGAAATGCGCTGCAGTTCGCATGTGACCGGGGCAATACCTTCTGGGGACATTATATCATCGACGAGGCTGCGATTCGATGTTATCTCAAATCCGATCATCCGGACCTGAAAGAAAACAATTTGCAGGACTTCGAGGCCCGCGTTCAGCTCCGACAGTCGGACTCGATACTGATAGACCGTGTGCAGATGAGTTTGTCATATCCCGAGAGTTACGAAGAATTGATAATCTCGGTGGAGTATTTCGGCCGGTACAAAGGATTCGACGATAACGGCGATAAACTTGAGAACGACTGGCACGGTTACACCCATGACAGAAAGTACGTCAACCATATAGGTCACCTGAAATCTCCGCCCTTCTCGCTGACCTGGGACACGAGCATGATACCCAGCCAGACCGGACCAATGGCAATTAAGGCCCTGGTGCATTTGAAGGGAGGCTTTCACTACTGGACGGAGGTGCTGGACGGTCTTGTCTTTCCCGCATACAGAAACAACGTCGAGCTGTATAAATGTTCCGTCCTGCCGAAGCCTTTCTGGTCCCGTGCATCAAGACAGGCAACAGCAACAATCAACCTGCCCCGTGATCCCGCCAACGCGAAATCCGCCAGACTGATGGTCAGAGTCTGGGACGGCGGTGAGGGCACTATTAAAGAACACTTCAAGATTAACGGCCATCCCTATTCGATAACCTCCGGCAAAGCGAACCACGACCTTGTATTTACAAATGTCGAGGTAGACATCAAGCATCTCAAAGCTGGCGCAAACGAGTTGGCATTACTTAGTGACACTGAACACCACGGCATTGAAGTTTTGCTTCCGGGCCCATGCCTGTTGCTGCGATACGGCAAATCCGTTCAATTACCGTTCGATTAAACTCTCCGACGGATGCCTAATCTTAAATTCTATTAGAGTTGAGGGTCAGCAAGATGATATATCTTCGACCTCGGAGATTGTTTTGGGTATTTTCCTGCCCAGGACACGATGGCCGGTCTCTGTCACCAAAACGTCATCTTCTATTCTAATACCACCAAAGGCCCTGTATTCCTCAAGCAGTTCATAGTTTATAGATTGTGAATTTTTTTGCTCTGCCTTCCATCGGTCGATCAGTTCAGGGATGAAATAAATCCCTGGCTCAACAGTTATCACAAAACCAGGCTCAAGAGCCTTAGCCAATCTTAACGACTTGAAGCCAAACTCCGGATTACGTCTAATCTTATCTGTATAACCGACGTACTCCTCACCAAGCCCTTCCATATCATGAACATCCAGCCCCAACATGTGCCCCAGCCCGCATTGGAAGAACAAAGTATGCGCTCCAGCCCGGACGGCCTGTTCGATATCGCCATACATCAATCCCAGTTCTTTTAAGCCGGACGCGAGCTGCCTGCAGGCCAGAACGTGAATATCTCTGAATTCGACACCGGGCTGGACAGCCTCAATCGCCTTTTCCTGCGCGTTAAGAATTACAGCGTAAATTTCCTTTTGTTTCTGAGAGAACTTGCCGCTAACAGGTATAGTCCTGGTAATGTCGCTTGCATAGTGAACAGGAGACTCTGCTCCGGAATCGTTGACGGCCATATCGCCGGCCTGCATTTGATTATCGTAACGGTGATTATGGAGCGTCTCACCATGGATCGAGAAAATTGTCGGAAAGGAAAGTGCCGAGCCGTGTGACAAAACAACAGCCTCCATTGCAGAGGCGACCTGTCTTTCATATACGCCCGGTTTGGTCATTTTCATCGCGAGCGTTTGCATCTCGTATGAAATCTCCAGCGCCGCTTCAATCTGCTCGATCTCCTGCTCGCTTTTTATCGACCGCTGAGCAACAACTGCTCTTATCAATGTTTCTGAAACATGAGCGGTAATTGCCGACGGCGGGATCCCCAGCAACTGTTGAATCTTAAGAATATTCTCTGCCCGATACTGGGGCAGAAAGTGGATTTTTCTGCCCTGCTTTTCGGCCTTCTTCAAAACATCCGGCAACTTATCAAGCCCGGTAGTTTTGGAAATACCGGTCTTTAAGCATTTCTCTTTCAACGTCGGCTGCGGCCCGGTCCAGACTATATCGTCAACGGTCAAGTCATTGCCGAACATGCATTCTGTGCCCTGATCGACGTCAATAACGGCAGCAAGACCGGGACAATCCAGTCCAAAGAAATACAGAAACGTACTATCCTGCCGGAACGGATATTGGTTGTCGGCATAGTTCATCGGACTTTCTTCGCTGCCCAGCAAAAGAATCATGCCGGTACCTACATCGGTTCGCAGGCGTTTTCTCCTTTCAACATATACATCCGTGGAGAACATATATTAATCACCCCCTGTAGATTGTCGCTTTTGGGTTAATAGACTGACAACAACCAGGCAGATAACCGACAGCGTAATAGCGGGAAGTACCGCCTCGAGTTGGGCCATATCACCCGGCAAGCTGTTTCTGATAAAATCTACTTCCGACCACAATAGAGTCACTACAGTACCGGTGGCGATTGAGCAAACAGCTCCGGTTTTTGTTGCCTTTTTCCAGAACAGAGCAGCCACCAGTACAGGAGTGACAGCGGAGCCATAGATGGTATACGCGTAGAGCGCTTTTTTGAAAAAACCGGTGGTTTCGGCAAAGGCATGAGTCACCAAATATGCGATTACACCGAAGCCGAGCACAAGAATTCTGCTGATGAATATCACCCTTTTCTGACTGGCTTTCGGATTAATATATGTCGAATAGACGTCGTTTATAAAAGTCGTGGCAGGAACAAGCAGAAACGAATCGGCAGTAGAGACAATAACGCCGACAACAGTTATCATGAACAGAATCCCAAGGGCAAAAGACATATGATGCCGTGCCGCATAGATCAGGATATATTTGCCGTTTGCCGGATCCGGTGTCATACTGCCGGCAATCCACGCCGAGCCGATGATTAACAGCTCGATTATAAGGGCCGCGAAGATCAGGACAATAACCGCCTGTTTAGCTCCCTTTGCGTTGCGGCTGGCAAAAATACGCTGATATTGATTGGCATCACCCATAACAAGAAGAAACGTGGGCAGAAGATAATTGATGATCTGGACCGGGGAATAGACGCCCCAGAACTGCATATGTGAAGTTCTGCCTTCCATGGCCTGGTATGCTGCCTGCATTCCGGCAAAGCCGCCCGCCTTGATTAAAAGAACTGGAAAGGCAATCAGCAGCGAAACGGTAATGATAGAGCCGGTGACAATGTCCATACTTGCAAGGCTTTTCAGACCGGCCAGCATAGTATAAACAATAATAAAAGACGCCGCGATTATTGTCGCGGTCTCTTTGTTGACAGTATATCCGCTGATGACCTCAATCACAGCACCACCGGCGTTGAACTGGTAGCTGACGATGACCATATAGGCCATTATAAGAGCAATAACGGCCAAAAACCGCGCAACCGGACCGAATCTCGAACCGATTATTTCCGGGACACTCGAAGCTTCGATATTACGTGCCCTTGTGGCGATAAACGACAATAGAATCATGCCGGTGAAGGTGCCGAAAGGAATAATCAGAGCCGCAGCGCCGGTACGATAGGCCTCTTCGGCATTGCCGACGATCGAACCTGTTCCGATCCAGACGGCGAGCATTGTCAAGACCATAATCCACGGAGAAAGACTGCGACCGGCTATGGCAAAATCCTGCTGGGTCTTGACCTGCCGGGATTTGTAGATGCCGATGCCTGCCAGGATAAACAAGTAAATAAATATAGCAATCAAATAGACCATTTGTACTCCAATGCGTATTCAGGGACCAACATGCAGGTGGTGCCTCAGAGGTTAATTCACGAACTGCTCCACGAAGTATTTGGGCGTCAACGGTTCGCCGGTCGCACGTTCGATCATATCGTTCCAGTGATACAGGGCTCCGGGGCCAAGGACTTTTTTACGCAGATAATCGCCGAGCTTTTTCTCGTCCACATAGCTTACATCGCGATCCGATTTAAGTTTCAAAACTTTTTGAACAATATGGTAGTGCAGTTGCGAAGCCAGCAATTCACCCAGCATGTAGTTATGATAATAACAAGGCGCCGAGGTGAAGTGCAGCTTGGAAGCCCAGCCGGCATCGACAGGCCCCGGCGGTCTTTTAACAAACTGGTACTGTTCAACTAGCCGCCACCAAAGGTTGTTCAAATCCTGATCGGGATCGCTGTAAAGCTGCTTTTCGAAGTTGTACATAACCAGCGCCCAACGTACAAAAAGAACCTGCTGAAAGCGCAGATATTTTTCGCTTACTTCTTCAAACTCCATCCGCTGCTCATCGGACAGATCGAGCATCTCCTGCATCCAGGCGGCGTTGCGACTCAACCTGCCGAAAAACATCGCTATCGCCTCGGTGGTAAAACTGTGGGCCGGCTCTCTGAGCAGCCAGGGCTCATTACGATTGTGATATTTGCTGTAAATCGCATGGCCCAATTCGTGCAATATGGTCTCCATCCAGCGTTCGGTGTTCTGAAGATTGCACAAGATACGAACGTCCCCCCGCCGGTCCACATCATGGCTGAAAGCGTGCGGGTACTTACCTTCGCGATCGTACAAATCACTCCTTGCGAGGATGTCATCCACTGGTAAACCAACGCCGGCGTAATATTTTCCCGCCAATTCCTTAACGTCCTTGTCCTTATAATAAAGATCCAAATCCTGCTCATAAACCAGCGGCGTTCTTTGAAAGAACGGATCATGATAATGCCACGGCATTAAATCCCCGACGGCAATACCATAGCTTACCGCCAGGATAATATCCAGCTCTTTTTTTAACCGGGCGAAAGGCTCGGCGGTCAATTGATTAAGCTCGCCGAAAATGTAGTCGAGTTCTTTTACACTCTGCTCGTTCGTGACTACGTTAAGAGTATGGTAATTGTCGAAGCCAATTTCTCGTGCCGCCTTATTACGCAGCTTGACCAGCCTTTTAAGATCTCCGGCAATCTCATTGCCCACCTGCTTGCTGGCCCTCCATGCCAGCTCCCTTTTACGGCAGTCTTTTTCCGTCGTAAGGATAATATAGATGTCACTCATAGTGACTTTTTCACCGTCAATCGTCCCACGAAAACTGCTGTATTTTTCCTGGATTTTGCCGTCCAGACTAACTATTTCTTCAAGCAGCTCCGGCTCAACCTGGTTCCGCAGATAAGCGAAGTATAATTTGTCCAACTGCCGAGTCAGCCTGAGATTTTTTATCCGGCCGGATTCTCTCATGTCCCTGATAAAGGCAAAGTCCTCAGAATCGCTGTAAAGTCCACTTATCTGAAGCTGTAAATCACCGAATCTGTCATAATATTCCGTTTTGCCCGTCGTTGTGGCATCCCAATAGGCAAGATTGGCATTTGTCATTAACGGCTCAACTTTTGCGACATGAGCTTCAAGAAACCGTTCTACTTGTTTCTGTTGAGCAGAGGATTCACAACCGGCAAGAAAAACAACCACAGCAAGCAAAGCTGATATTCTCTCCATAATTAAGTCTCCACTTAATATTTCAGGCAGTTGCTTTATAGTGAGCACTGCTCGGTGCGGGCGATAATTTCATTCTGCAGGTCTCGCCCCACGTCCACGAAGTAATCGCTGTAACCGGCGACTCTTACGATTAAATCGCGATTCTGCTCCGGATTCTGCTGGGCCTTCCTTAACATCTCAGCGTTAATAACGTTGAACTGGACATGATGGCCGTCCAGCTTGAAATAAGACCTTATCAGGTGAAGCAGCTTGTCAATGCCTTCGCCGGCAAGCACCTGCGGATTAAATTTCATATTCAGCAGGGTTCCGCCGGTTCGTGCGTGATCGATTCTGGCTGCTGACTTGACAACAGCGGTCGGACCTTTCGTATCGGCGCCCTGGGTCGGCGAAATACCTTCGGAGACCGGCTCGCCACTTTTTCTGCCGTTCGGCAATGTGCCGGTCACGGAGCCGAAATAAATATGTACAGTCGTGGGAAGAAGATTCACACGATACTTTCCGCCCTTGGTATTCGGGCGGCCGTTGAGCAGGTCATAATAAACGTTAAATACTTCCTCGGCGATACCATCCGCGAAATCATCGTCGTTGCCGTACTTGGGTGTGCGATAGAGCAGTTTTTGCCGCAGTTGTTCATGCCCCTCGAAGTCAGTCTGCAATGCTTTGAGCAGCTCATCCATTGAGATGTTCTGCTCGTCGAAAACATGATATTTCACCGCCGCCAGCGAATCGGTTAAAGTGCCGATACCAACGCCCTGGATGTAGGTCGGATTATATCTTGCGCCGCCGTTATGGTAATCGAGCCCGCGGGCAATGCAGTCATCCATCACAACTGACATGAAGGGAGCGGGCATGTAACTGGCATAGAGCCGCTCGATGATATTGTTCGCTTTAATTTTCAGGTCGATAAAATATTTAAGCTGCCGCCCGTATGCATCCATAAGCTGCTGATAAGAAGTGAATTTGCAGGCGTCACCGGTTCGAGGCCCCACCTGCTCGCCTGAATTAGGATCAACGCCGTCGTTGCAGGCAAGTTCGAAAATCTTGGGCCAGTTAATGTAGCCGGTCAGGGTGCAGCTTTCCTTGCCGAACGAGCTGACCGTCACGCAGCCGCTCGGACCGCCGGTACGGGCATCTGTTATGCTCTTGCCGTCCTGGAGCATTTCCTTGATGATGACATCAGTGTTGAAAACCGAAGGCTGCCCGAATCCGGTACGAATCACTTCACAGGCACGCTTCAGGAACCGATCGGGATTTCTCGTGCTGATTTGAATACAGGAACTCGGCTGGGTCAATCGCATCTCTTCGACTACGTCCAGCATCAAATATGAAACACCGTTGACCGCGTCGCTGCCGTCGGCCGGTTTTACCCCGCCCACATTAATCAGTGCAAAGTCGGTGTAGGTCCCGCTTTGTTCCTCGGTAACGCCTACTTTCGGCGGTGCAGGCTGATTGTTAAATTTTATCCAGAAGCACTGCAGAAGCTCTTTGGCCTGTTCGTGCGTCAATGAGCCACCCTCCAATCCCTTTTGATAGAACGGCAGCAAATGCTGATCAAGACGGCCGGGATTGAAGGAATCCCACGTATTCAGTTCCGTTATCACCGACAGGTGCACGAACCAGTACGCCTGCAATGCTTCCCAGAAATTACGCGGCGGATGAGCCGGCACGTGTGAACAGACTTCGGCGATACGTTCCAATTCGCCGCGGCGAACAGGATCATTTTCCTGCTGTGCAAGCTCTGTCGCTCTTTCCGCATGACGCCGGGCAAAGGTAATGACGGCATCGGCACAGATATCCATCGCCTGATACTCCTGGTCTTTTTCATAAGCACACGGGTCATTGAAATAGTCGAGTTTCTTGCGGTTTTCAGCAATTTGAAGCTTAAAGTCCAGCATGCCCTTGCGATAAATCTTGTCATCAAGGATGGCATGGCCGGGAGCTCGCTGCTCCATAAATTCCGTGAACACCCCGGCATTAAAAGCCTTGTGCCATTTTTCTTCCATCGAGGCGAAGAGTTTTTCCCGAATGGTCTTACCGGTCCAGAAAGGAATAATTCTCTCGCTGTAGATTTTTCTAACTTCCTCCGAGACTACAAAGGAAGTCTTTTCCCTGCTGCTGAGCACTCGCAGGTCTTCCATAGAATGACAGCACAATTCGGGATAAGTCGGCGTGGCCTTCGGCGCCGGTCCGCGCTCGCCGAGAATCAATTCGCCGTCATTGATGCATATTGTCTTGTTCTCCATCAGGTGCTTAAAAGACATCGCCCGGCAGACTACGACAGATTCTCGCTGAGGTATATCAGTTTGATAAAAATCGGTCATAAGCTCCGCCCGTTCGGTGGAGATATAAGGCCTTGTGTCAACACTCTCTTTTCTTAGTTTTTTTACTCTTTCATTCATACCACTAACCACCAATATTTACTTCGAATACGTATTTTTTCAAATCCTGAGCTATTAAACTCATTTGCTCTTCATCAGGCGTCTCAATCTGCATGGATTCAATCTCGCCTGTGAGTCGAGTCGATTTTTCTATTCCTCCGCGGTTAAAGGGCAGTATGTCTATTCTGCCGATTCCCTGAAGCGATGCTGTGAATTCGCCGGTCGCTTCGATATTTGCCGTATCGTCATTGAAGCCGGGAATGATCGGGATTCTGATTATGATTTTCCTGCCCGCCTTTGAGACAAGCCTGATATTATCAAGAATCAATTTATTTCCAACGCCGGTAAAACGTTCGTGCATTTCATTGTCCATGTGTTTAATGTCACAGAGGAACAGGTCGGCCTTTTCGGCAACCGACTCGATAATCGCCGGCTCAGAATAACAGCTTGTATCCACCGCAGTATGTATATTCAGCGCCCGGCATTGATTCAGCAATGCCAGCAGAAAGTCCGGCTGCATCAGCGGCTCGCCTCCGGAGAACGTTACACCGCCACCTGACTGGTCATAGAATATGACATCTCGTTCGACTTCATCCATAACATCGCCGACGGTCATCTGTTGCCCGATGATCTGCCGAGCGCCAACTGTACAAAAATCCACGCATCGGCCGCAGAGGATACACTTCTGAGAATCTGTTACAGGCTGGTTTCCCACAAGCGAAATCGCATCGCGCGGACATGCCTCTGCACATTGACCGCATCCGACACAGCGGCTTTTGCGAAAGCCGAGTTCGATCCGGTCTCTCCAGCTTTCCGGATTATGACACCACAGGCACTGCAAAGGGCAGCCTTTGAAAAACACTGTCGTACGTATCCCAGGGCCATCATGTATGGCGTACTTCTTGATATCGAATACAAGTCCCTTCGTCTCTAATTCCGTTTGCATGCTTTGATGCATATTAAAAAGTTGATATAGATTTACCATAATATCTTTACTATGCATCAGGATACCAAATCCCGCTGTAAAAAGCAATTACATTGATTACTGTTTGTCAAATCCACTGTTAATTGCAGGAGATAGCGGCAAAAGAAAACCCCCGGCGGTAAACCGGGGGTCGAATACACACCTTCCAAATCCAAGAAAATTATGCCGGGCGAAGCTTTCTGAAGTTTTTGTAGCATAACTCGACGGCCTTCAGCGGAGGATAAACATCTTTTTCCTCCTCGATGATATACCATTTCGTGCCGCCGATGGTCTCGCAGAGAGTGAGCAGCTCTTCCCAGGGTATGTCGCCTTCGCCCAGGATTGCTTTCTTATTCGTAGCAGAATATTCCTTCAAATGAACGGTTACGGCCCTGCCGGGGTAGCGCTTTAGATAGGGAATAGCATTTCCGCCGCCGTGCATCGCGTTACCTGTATCGAACTGCATGATAACGTCCTTGCGCGTGTTGCCGAAGAAGATATCCCACGGTATCTGGCCGTCGACAGCTTCGAATTCGTGCGTATGATTGTGGTAGCCGACCTGCATTTTGTGCGGTTCGACTTTTTCGGCCAACTCATTGAACATGTCAGCGGCCTTTTTCCAGCCTTCTACCGAGCTGTACTTTTTCGGGTCGAGCCAGGGGACAATCAGGTATTTGTTGCCGATGATTTTATTAAATTCAATGGTCCCGGGCAGATTATCGCCAAGCAGCGTGTCAAGCTGGGCATGAGTGCCGCAGCACTTCAGGCCGTTGTCATCGAGAAGCTTGCGAATGTCTTTAGCGCTATAGTCATAGTAGCCGGCGAACTCTACGCCCTGATAGCCAATGTCGGCGACGGCTTTGATTGTTGCCGGCAGGTCCTTCTGACATTCCGCCCTGACCGAATATAGCTGCACGCCCAGCGGGATTTTCTTCGATTTTCCAAGCAATTGGCCGTCACATCCGGAGCCAACAGCACAGGCTGCTGCGGCTGTAGCTGCGGTAGTCTTTAGAAACGTACGGCGGGAGAGATTCGGGCTGTTGTCTCTTGTATCCATAATCCTTTACCTCATTTATTGATTTAGAGCATATTCCGGAACAACAATCACACTCTATGGTTCCTTGTCGGCATGATTGTATGTTGATATCATAAATATGTCAAACGGAAACGTTCCTTCGCTGCATCTATAGAGCATACTAACTCAAAGGGTGAACCGAAGGGATTTTGTGGTTTCACCACGCCAAATTATGTGTTATTATCCACAGGTTCTAATACAAACTACCAAACAAGATGTTATTCAATGGTAATTCGGAAAGGATTTGAAATGAAAAAGTGTGCGATTACAATTATAGTAATGGCGATGCTGAGCTGGGTGGCAGGCTGCGTTAGTGTCCGAACTAAAACAACAGACAAACAAATGGAAAAGAAGATAGACAAATTGCTTGCGAAAATGACGCTGGAAGAGAAAGTCGGACAGATGACTCAGGTGACGCTGGAAGTCGTGGCGGGCCAAACATCCGAAGATGGATGGCTCAAGCTCGATATGGAAAAACTGGAGGATGCGATTGTCAATCATCAGGTCGGCTCTATCCTGAACTGCGGCGGACAGGCACGAACAGTGGACAACTGGTGCCAGATCATCACGCAAATGCAGGATATGGCCACAAAACAAACCCGGCTGGGAATTCCAATCATCTACGGCATCGATGCGATACACGGAGCGAACTATACCCTGGGAGCTACAATATTCCCACAACACATCGCAATGGCGGCGACCGGTAACGTAGACCTGGTTAAAGCCGAGAGCAAAATTACTGCCCTGGAAATAAGGGCCTCGGGAATGCCCTGGAACTTCAGCCCCGTCCTGGGACTCGGCAGAAACCCGATGTGGCCGAGGCAGTGGGAAACGTTCGGCGAGGATGCATATATCAGCTCGGTAATGGCAGCGGCGTATGTCGAAGGCCAGCAAGGTAGTGACATATCCCAGCCAACAAAGGTCGCTGCCTGTATGAAGCACTACTTCGGCTACAGCGTACCGCTGACCGGCAAGGACCGGACTCCGGCATACATTCCGGAGCGGCAGTTGAGGCAGTATTTCCTGAAACCTTTCGCCGCGGCGGCAAAAGCGGGCGTAGCAACAGTCATGGTAAACTCCTCGGAAATCAATGGGATTCCCGTCCATTCGGACAAATTCCTGCTGGTCGATGTTCTGCGGGGCGAGCTGGGCTTTGATGGTTTTGTCGTTTCGGACTGGGCGGACATTGATAATCTCTATACTCGCGAAATGGTGGCGAAAGACCAGCGAGAAGCGGTCAAGATGGCTGTGATGGCCGGGATTGATATGAGCATGGTTCCCAATGATTACAGCTTTTACGACCACCTTGTGGACCTTGTAAAAACGGGCGAAGTTCCGATGAGCCGTATCGACCAGGCTGTTGCCGATATCCTTCGAGTCAAGTTCCGGCTCGGGCTTTTCGAGAAACCGTACCCGAACAAGCAGCTCAAAGAGCAGTTCGCAACGGATGCCTCGCGACAGGTAAACCTGCAGGCGGCCAGAGAGGCGATAACACTGCTGAAAAATGAAAATAACATTCTGCCGCTCAGCAAGGAAAAGAAGGTCCTTGTGACAGGCCCCACCGCCAACAAGCTTTCTTTGCTGAACGGTGGCTGGACACTTACCTGGCAAGGGGACAACGAGGCGCTCTATCCGCAGGAAAAATCGACCATCCTCGAAGCGATACAGGACAAAGCCGGCACCAGCAGCGTCGAGTATATCGAGGCAGTGACATTTGACAAGGAGCTGGATATACCGGCGGCGGTTTCTGCGGCAAGCCGCGCGGACGTAATCGTGGCGTGCATAGGCGAGCCGACGTATTGCGAGACGCCCGGCAATATCGATGATTTGACGCTGTCGGCGCCGCAGATTCGGCTCGTGCAGGAGCTTGCCGGAGCGGGCAAGCCCATCGTAATGATATTGGTCCAGGGCCGGCCGCGTGTGGTGCGCACGATTGTCGACCATGTCGGCGCTATTCTCACGGCATATCTGCCCGGCATGGAGGGCGGACAGGCAATCGCCGACGTTCTCTTCGGCGACGTTAATCCGAGCGGTAAACTGCCGTTTACATATCCGAAATATTCCGGCTGGCACGTCTGCTACGACCATAAGAAAAGTGAGGACACGGCGCCCAACAAGTTCGATCCGCAGTGGCAGTTCGGGCACGGCTTGTCGTATACGACCTTCGAGTACAGTGGTCTTAAGCTTGACAAGAAGCAATTGTCGCCGGACGATAAGCTGACGGTTACAGTCGATGTAACCAATACAGGCTCGCGCGAAGGAGCCGAGATTGTACAGCTTTTCCTCTCGGATATCGTCGCAACTATTACACCGCCGGTTAAATCGCTCAAGCGCTTTACCAAGGTTTCCTTGAAGCCCGGAGAAAAACAGACGGTTAAATTCGTGCTTGGCTGGGATGACTTTGCGTTCATAGGTCGCGATAACAAACCAATCGTCGAGTCGGGAGAGTTTAAAGTGAGCATCAGCGGACTGACCGAGACTTTTGAGATCCAGTAGATTATTTCTCCGAAGCTGATGAAAATAATGCTTAAGGCAACGAATAACCACTTGCCAAAGCAGATTAATATTGTATGATATGAACGTTTTCTTTCTCATAAATAATCGCAGGAGAAATTCAAACGGAATATCCTGATGACCGATACAATTACCGGAATATTGAAAAGTGTCCATAAAAAGCAGTTCGCGCTGCGAACAGCCGAACGTTCTTATCGACCAGGGCCGACCGAGATAATGGTTCATCCTGACTTGATTAACAGCCATAATCTGAGAGAAGGCGTAATCGCAACCGGCCAGATCGAGCGTAAGAAAGGCAAAAGGAAGCTGGTGTCTATCGAGTCTATGGGAGGCATGAAACCGGAGGAATTCGACAAACGCCCTCGTTTTGCCGATCTGGTAGCTGTCGATCCTCACGAGCGATTCGACCTGGGCGCTTCCGGCCAGGAAAGCATGCGTATCGTTGACCTCATCGCGCCGATTGGCAAGGGCACGCGCCAGTTGATTGTTTCGCCGCCCAAAGCGGGAAAGACCATACTCCTGGAGCAAATCGTCCAGGCGATTCGGCAGTGCTCTCCCGAAAGCCGCATCATTGTGCTGCTGGTTGATGAGCGCCCCGAAGAAGTCACCCACTTTCGCAGGGCCGTCGAGGGAGCAGAAGTTGTGGCCAGCACGAGCGACCACAGCGCCGACGAGCACGCAGAACTCGCCGAGCTGATGCTCGCCCATATTCATACGGAGCTGGAATGCGGCAGAGAAATTATCCTGCTGATCGACAGTCTCACGCGAATGGGAAGGGCTTTCAACAACAGAATCCGCAGGCGAAGCGCACCGCGCCGACAAACCATGACCGGCGGACTGGAAGCAGGCGTCCTGGAAGTGCCCCGCCGATTGTTCGGGCTTGCGCGCAATGTCGAAAACGGAGGCTCGGCCACAATCATCGCAACGTGCCTGATAAATACCGGCTCGCGTATGGACCAGCTTATCTTCGAAGAATTCAAGGGAACCGGCAACAGCGAGATTGTCCTCGACCGCAGCCTCGCCGAGGCAAGAATCTTCCCTGCCATCGACATCCCGGCCAGCGGCACCCGAAAAGAAGCCAAGCTCTACAGCGACGACGATACCCGCGGCCTGGCCACGCTCAGGCGGGTCCTGTCCAACTACGAATCCCGAGGAGCCATGGATTCCCTGTTTAAGCTCCTCAAGAAATATCCTACAAACAAAGAATTTCTGGAGAGCATGGCTACCGGAATTTAGCCGGGTGTGCGTCAAATTCCTGCTTAACATCGCTATATAGCCAATCCCGGTTATTTGTAATTTTTTCAAATAAATGGAATTTTTCTCTTGCTAAAAAGTTTTATCCGTAATATAATACATAGTTTCGCTATTTGTGGACAGTAAACACCTTTTACTCACCTCTGATTTGCGGAAAACCCTGAATAACTGTTGGTGATTGTTCACCAGCAAGGCCAGACGTATAAATGTTGCCGGGCCTATGACGAACCTGGTGACTGGAAAATTAGCAATGTAGTTAAGTAATAGTATTGAGAAAAAATGGAACAGATTCGTAGAATAAGAAATATCGGAATTTCGGCACATATTGACTCCGGCAAGACAACGCTGAGCGAGAGAATTTTGTATTATACCGGTCGTATTCACCGCATGCAGGAAGTCCACGCCAGTGACGGCGGGGCAACACTCGACTTTATGGACCTCGAACGCGAGCGCGGCATCACAATCACATCGGCCGCCACTCAGGTCACATGGAAAGACAAGAGCATCAACCTTATCGACACTCCCGGCCACGTGGATTTCACCGTGGAGGTAGAGCGTTCCCTTCGCGTGCTGGACGGGGCCATCATGGTGCTCTGTTCGGTGGGCGGCGTCCAGAGCCAGTCGATTACCGTTGACCAGCAGATGAAACGGTACCGCGTTCCGAGAATCGCTTTTATCAATAAAATGGACCGCGTCGGAGCCGATCCGGAACGGGTGCGGCATGACATGATTGAGAAACTCGGCCTGAATGTTGTCCCCATCCAGATCAATATGGGAACAGCCGAAGAATTTCAGGGGGTCATCGACCTGATTACCATGAAGGCCGTCACTTTCGAAGGCAATGACGGCGAGCGGATCGTTCGGGGGGCGATCCCCGCCGAGTATGCAGACAAGGCGGCCAAAGCACGGGAACAGATGCTCGACGCTCTGTGCATGTACAATGACGAGATGACCGAATTGCTGCTGGAAGAGCAGCCCGTTGAGAACGACATGATCCGCCGGACGATTCGCGAAGCCACGATTAACCGCGACATCGTGCCGCTGATGATGGGCTCGGCGTTCAAAAATAAGGGTGTTCAGCCTTTGATGGACGCCGTGTGCGATTTCCTTCCCAGCCCGATGGACCGTTCCAGCTTCGCCCGCGATCACGACAACGAGGGCACGGAAATCCCGCTGGCCAGCGATCCCGACGCCCCGCTGGTTGCGATGGTTTTCAAAATCGCAGATGAATCTTTCGGACAGTTGAGTTATGTCCGCATCTATCAGGGCCAAATCGTCAAGGGCCGACAATATCGCAATGCCCGGACGAACAAAATGCAGCGAATCGGCCGGATTGTTCGCATGCACGCCAACGACCGCGAGGACATAACCGATGCCGGCCCCGGCGACATCATCGCCCTGCTGGCCGTGGATTGCGCCAGCGGCGACACGATTTGCGGCGACGGCGTCAACTATTCTCTCGAAAGTATTTTCGTCGCCGAGCCGGTAATCAGCCTGTCTGTCACGCCGGCAAGCTCCGCCGACCAGGAGCGCATGGCCAAGGCGCTCAGCCGGTTCATGAAAGAAGACCCGACCTTCCGCGTCTCCACCGACCCGAAGACCGGCCAGACGATTATTGCCGGAATGGGGGAACTGCACCTCGACGTTTATATCGAGCGGATGCGTCGTGAATTCAAGGCCGAGGTGACTGTCGGCATCCCGAACGTCAGCTATCGCGAGGCCCCGACTCTCGAAGCCGAATTCAACTACAAGCACAAGAAACAGACCGGCGGCTCCGGGCAGTATGCCCATGTGGTCGGCCGTTTGATTCCTATGCCAGAGGATGCTGAATCCACTTACGAGTTCGAAGACAACATTACATCGGGACGAATCCCCAGCGAATACATTCCCGCGGTGAACAAGGGCTTTAAGGCGGCGATGAAGAAAGGCCCGCTTGCCGGCTATGAAATAGTCGGCTGTAAAATGTGTCTTGACGACGGCTCGTACCATTCGGTTGACTCCAGCGAAATGGCGTTCCGCACTGCTGCCAGAGACGCCTTTATCGAAGCATTCAAAAAATCAAAGCCATGCTTGCTCGAACCGATCATGACTGTCGAGATCGAAATGCCAGGCGAGTTCCAGGGCCCGGTCGTCGGCGACCTGAATTCCCGGCGAGGCATCATCATGGGAACCGAGGCGCGTGACAATTACACAATAGTCCGTGTGGAAGTCCCGCTGGCCAGCATGTTCGGCTACGCCACGGTGATTCGCGGCATGACAAAGGGTACCGGCACCTTCTCGATGGAGATGTCACGCTACGCAAGAGTTCCCGCCAAAATCAGCGAGCTAATCCTCGAACAGCACCGGCAGGAAAATCAGCAGGCCGCTCAAAAATAGATTTGCGCCGGGCTTACAATTGTCGAATAATTATGAGTGGTACGCTTTATCGCTCATATAATACCCTCCATTTATTTATTGCTGACGTTAAATCCGAGTTGCACGTTTCCGGCGGATTGATTGACAATTCTTTCGTCGCCGGTGAATAAGTTCTCAGTGATAATGGCACGTTCGACATTTTCTCCGAGCCGGATTTGCGGCCGGTCCTGTCGAAACTCGCATCCACGAATAAGAACGGTGCCGCTTTGGGCCTGTATAGCGTGACGGTCACGTTGTTTGCCGCCCCACTGGACAAATGTGCAATCGCTGAAGCCAACCGTCCCCGTCCCTGCAATCTTCGCTATCTGGTTGCACGGACCCCAGTACGCGCAGTTCACAAACCGGACGCTCCCCGTATTACTCTTTTCGACTCTGATCATAGTCGGATCCGGCCCATGAAACGATACGAACTCACCATTCGTAATCAACAACCCGTACGGAGCACAATGCTCGACTACAAGTGACGTATAGCAATCGTCTGCGCCGATACCGAGAAAGTTGCCATTGCATACCCCTCTTCTGCCTCTGATGAATTTATAGCCGACATTGTAACCGAAGCAGAACGTGTTATAGACATACTGCCAGTCAGACTTGCCGAAGATAAACGCCTCGCCGTTTTCCATCTGCCACTGGAAGAGCTTCGGTTTCATGCTCCACCAGGGATTGAAGTGGACATTTTCAATTCGCCCGATATCGTAGATTGAGTCCACCAGGATGCCACGCCGGAGCGGCTGGCCGTGAACGTCACGAACTAAGTGACGCTCGTTTCGCGACGCGTCGATTCCGTTGTACGGATTGAGCATCTCCACGGCGAGAACCGCAGGATTTTTACCTCGCATTGCGATCGCCCAGGGATACGGCCTGGGCACATCATCTATGTTTTGCTGGGGATAATACAGCACAACTCCCTTGAGGGTACTGTTGGTGTTAAGGGTTATAAATGCAGAAGCATCCTCGGTTCCGGCATTGGCTGTGACTAAAAAAGTAGTGCCGTCATCCGTCGGTTTCGGAAGCCCCTTGTTACGCAGGCCGTTATGTGCCGGCACCGATTGCCAGACACCCGCCAAAGTAACGGCATTGGGCACATTCAAACTGCCGGCAAAGAAATAATTCCCGACAGGAGCATAAACAATTCCTCCGCCGGCTTTTCCCGCCGAATCCAGAGCCTTTTGAAACGCCGCCGTATCGTCCGTTTTGCCGTCACCGGTGGCGCCGAAATCACGCACATTGAAATAATCCGAAATGGGGCCCTGTCCCACCTCTCCGGCAAAGACTCCAACCGAAAACAAAAGTGTCAGCAACAAAAACTGTTTCACCATTCGTTTTTTGTAAAGACCATAAATCATTCTTCTGCTCCTGTCATTTATCAATCCAATATTTGTTTTTGCCGGTATTTAAACAGACATCCCAAAAATCCCCCGTTTGACGCCTATGCTATCAGGTCCGGGCGGCTTATGCTATTATTTCTTTGGCCCAAATCGACTACCGTTCGACCTGCTGAAAGATGCTTAAGTCGGCTAACCGGTAGCTGTTGAGACTGATTTTTCTCTTTTTCCAATCCCCTCGGGCGAAGCTATAGCCTTAAATTGGCTTTGATTGGCTTTGTTTTCATCGATTTGGCCCGCCGAATTGTTGTCATAATCTCCTTTCAAATAAGATGTTGCGCCATTTTGGCCCGGCACAGATTGGCTTTGTTTTTTCAACTCACTATTTTTCTCGCGTGGAGAACGTGTGGCAGCCACATCCCGATTGTCGTTTATCGGGATGGGGATGGATAGCTCCTGCTCGGCGTACTGCTGCTCAACCTGCCTAATCATTTGCCGCCTCTCAAGCTCCCGCATGGCCTTATTCAGGCTGTTTTCAATCCGCCTTTCGTACAATATCATCCTGTCGAGCACCCTTGAATACGAATAATCTTTGATAATCGCCCTGCCGAGGACCAGTTCCGGCCCAGCGGCCCTCGTATCATAATCAATTTCCTGCAGGTCTTTCGGCAGAGAATTATGCAGACGCTGCGATAACGGGCTCGGCTCATCGCGTGCTATCATCACATCTATGGCCTGGTTTTGCATACGCTCGGCACGTTTCAGACGCCACCACAGGCTCGCAATTCGATCGGCAAGAACGGCTTCCACCAGCCCGACCGGTGCAAGCTCAGCGAGCATTTTCTTGTGAAAAACCTCATAATCAGCCGGATTTTCGCCTTTTATGACCGACTCAGCGAACAAGCCGTGCTTGACCGCATTCTGCGAAACCGTCGCCTTACCCTCGTCGGTCCTGGGCCCTGTAGATTTTTGTGCATTTTGACGATTTGCATTGATTTGTGCTTTACTAGACATTGGAGTACCCCTTTCCACAAAAGATTATTGATTATTGATTATTGTCGTTTTCTACGAACCATGAACTACGAACTATTAACCTCCTTATCTGACATACGACATACTACATACAACACACATAAATAGTTGTTATGTGATTATCTTATATATGCCGGTTTTCGTCAAGTAAAATTTCAAAAAAAAAAAAACAATTGAATTCTGGGCAGTTGTTATGTTATTATGAATATTGATTGCACGATAAGCAGCGGATGGTATCAGATTCAATCAAAATTTGGTTTGAAAGTATCTTCTTTGATTGAGAAGTAGGTTTATCATGCGCAGAGTAAAAGGTTTTACGATAATAGAGCTTCTTGTTGTGATTTCCGTCATTGCGCTATTAATGGCAATATTGTTGCCAGCACTCCAGCGGGTCAAAAGACAAGCTAATGCGGTTGTGTGTCAGTCAAACCTGCGCCAGTGGGGATTTTGTTTCAAAATGTACACTGACGATAACGACGGCAGATTCTCTAATGTATCCCTGGACAAGTACCGTTGGTATAGTATACTAAGCCCTTATCACAGTGACAACAATGATTTGCTCTTATGCCCAATGGCCACAAAGTATGTCGATAATCCCTGGTGGCAAGGAGGTAAATTCTCTGCCTGGGCCTGGACCGAAGTTGAATTCGATCTTTCGCACTTAAGTTCACGACCACAACTAACCAGCTACGCCATTTACGGCAGCTATGCCGTAAATGGATGGATTTTCGACTTAAATTGGGAGCCGGTCGCTGAGTTTTTAGAGTACCCATACTGGGAGGGGGTCTTTGTCAAAGGCACGAATAACATACCGGTGTGCCTGGATTGCGCCTGGATGATACAAAAACCGAGAGACTTAGACGCTCCTCCGGCTTATGATGATATAATTGATGGACCAAACATGTCTTGTCTATGCATCAACCGCCATAATGGTGGAATTAACAGCCTTTTCATGGATTGGTCTGTCAGGAAGGTCGGACTCAAGGAGTTATGGACGTTGAAATGGCATCGTAATTTCGACACGGCCGGCCCTTATACGAGGGCCGGTGGAATGATGTCCGAAGACTGGCCGGAATGGATGAGAAACTTTAGGGATTACTGATATATGTTTACAAAAATCCCGGCTTAAATAAGGAGGATTATTATGTACACGAAACTGATTTGTCTATTTTGTTTTGTTTTAGTGCTGAGCATAGCGGGTAATGTCTCGGCCGATCTTGTCGGATACTGGAAATTCGATGAAGGTTCAGGGAATAAGGCATATGATTCGAGCGGTTATGGGAACGATGGAGCTATTTACGGAATACCGGACTGGGTTGCAGGCCGGGTAGGCACTGCTCTGTATTTCGATGATTATAGGAACTCCGTGGAAATCCCCAATAGCGAAAGTCTCTCAATGACAGAACAAATAACAATTGAGGCCTGGACCAATATGAGAACAGGCTCCAGAGGGAGCAGCCTTATAGTAAGAAAGGGTATGTCTTATCAGTTACGGGAGCTAAATAGAGGGCAGATTACATGGTTTGCTGCAGGCATAAAAGGCTGCTATCCCGATTCGCCGCCAGCGGGCGAGTGGCACCATATTGCTGCAACTTTCGATGGGACCATATATAAATGTTATGTCGATGGAGAGTTGAGTAGTAAGTTGGACTGGGGGGCTGTCCGAACGATAACGGAGAATGAACTTCCGGTTTATATCGGAGGGGAAGTTGGTAGTGGTGGCTCCTTCGATGGTATGATCGATGAAGTAAAGATTTATGACCATGCTCTTAGCGGAGATGAGTTCTATAAGATCAATAGGGATCTGGGCGGCTTCCAGCAGGCTTTAAAACCCGATCCTGCCGATGGCGCCTTTATTTCCAATTTATGGGTGGCCCTTTCATGGCGGACGGGAGATTTTGCTGCCTCGCACGATGTTTACATGGGTGATAACTATGACGATGTGGCCAACGGTACGGGTAGCACGTTCCGTGGCAACCAGATTTTGGATCTCAATTATTTTATTGCCGGCATTCCGGGATATGCTTACCCGGATGGTCTTATTCGCAGCACAACATATTATTGGCGAATCGATGAAATTAACGATGCGAACTCGAATAGTCCGTGGAGGGGAGATGTCTGGAGCTTTACAATTCCATCTAAGACTGCTTATGATCCCGACCCGGCCGATAGCGCCGAATTCGTGGATTTGGGTGCGGTCCTTAGCTGGACACCGGGCTACGATGCTGAATTGCACACGGTATATATTGGTGATAATTATGACGAAGTAAATAACGCCGCTGACGGAACCCTGCAGTTTCAGTTAACTTACAATCCCGGTACGCTCGAATTAGGGAAAATTTATTACTGGCGTGTCGATGAAAAAGATGGATTTGATACGTATAAAGGTAACGTTTGGAGTTTTACGACGACGGACTTCATTGTGGTGGATGATTTCGAGGATTACGATATTGGAAATAACGAGATATGGTGGTCGTGGAAGGATGGGCTTGGCTATGCAGAGCACGGTAACGAACCTGCCTATCCCGGCAACGGGACCGGCTCGGCCGTGGGCGACGAGACAACACTGTCTTATTGCGAAGAAACAATCGTCCATGGCGGCAATAAATCAATGCCGTATTTCTACGACAATAATAAACAGGGCTATTCGTACTATTCGCAAGCGGAGCTGACGCTGGATTATCCGCGTGACTGGACCGAGCAAGACGTGGACAAACTGATAATATGGTTCAGGGGCATTGTGAGTAACGATGCCGAGCGTTTATATGTTTCGCTATCTAATCGGACCGGCGGTCCCGTGGTTATATATCATGATGATCCGGCGGCAACGCAAATAGGTGGCTGGACAGAGTGGGTGATTCGGCTGCAGAGTTTTGCTGATCAGGATATCGATCTGACTGATGTTGACGTAATCGCAATTGGCGTCGGCACCCAGGGCGATATTACAACTGCCGGCGGAGCAGGTAAAATATACATCGATGACATACGATTGTATAGATCGGAAATTGATGCCGCTGAATAGAAAATATTGCTTTAATTAAATGTTCCTCCAGCGTACGATTATGCGTTTTGTACCCAACTCGTCTGAAGTCAGCTCTTCAATTAAGTGGTGGCCGAACTGTAGCTTCGGAAGATCATTCGTCATAAGCGTTATGCATTCTCGATGTTCCATCCCTGAATATTAAGCGAGATATTCGAGGCGGTTTTATTGAATGTTGCTTCAATAGTCCTGGATTCGGCCGGCAGCAGCGTTATATAATTGTCCTGCCAAAAGATAGGAATGATGGCGGCGCCAGTATTTGCATCAATGGCGTTCAATTCAATCGCAAAGGCAATAGTGTTGCCCGTATTTTTCAATTCAACCGACAGGATGTTACCCTGTACCGCTCCTGGTGCAGGGTTGCCGTTGTTTTCTGTTCTCAGGTCATGCCGAACCTCAATTGTTGCCGGAGCGAGCGAATTCAAAAGAGTGAAATCAGCGAACTTTTTACTCGGAGTGTAGTATTCCCAGGGTTCTACCTTAGCCTGATAATCGAGAATGTCGGATTTTGTGCTTAGCCAGTAGAAATTCGAAGCTATTTGTGCTGCATCCGAATCGTAGAGACGAAGGTCGAGAAAATATGTATCGGAAACGCCGGGCAAGTCCGGCAATGTCAAAAGTTGCTGCACTGATTCAGGCTTGCCGTCAACTTTAAGCTTATTGCTTAGAACTTCGTTTGCCTTTAAATCCAAAACACGTATTTCAGCAAAGGATTTTTTAATACGTTTCTTTGTATCGTTGGCAAGGAATACGGCACGACTCGAATAATTGTAAATCAACTGGCATGGTTGGCACGCCTTTTTTGTGCCGTAGAAAGCGCCGGTCGGCATGAGATACCAGTCGTAAAGCTGCCAGTATAATTTAGGCCAGGCGGCGTTGAGCATCCAATGGACGACTCCTGTAGCTTTTGGCCTGTTGGCGCGGAACGCCTCGAACATCGGACGTATCAGCTCATAACTCAGTATCTGTGCCCGGTAGGCGAACTGTTCGACATTCTCGACGGGCCCATAGCGCCTCTTTAGGGCCTCACAGAATCGATCCAGATTTGAAAACTCATTCAAGCCGCAATGGAAATCCCAGCAATCACCTATCGGCCAGAGTTCTTCGGCTGGGATCATCTTTTTCAAAGTTTCAAGGACGGGCACTTGTGCTCCGGGGCCGGTCTCCGTATTGAATCCGTACGCGCCGCCTCGTTTTGTATCTTCGTACCAATACACAGGCGGCGTGTATGCGTAAGGGCCGAGCATTTTAACGCCGGTCGGACCGCTAATGTCACTGACTATTATTTCGCTGCCAATGATGGCCTGTTCGCTGCCGATACCGCCGGTCGATGCGAGGTAAGGCCTGGTCGGATCGTGCTTTTTGAAAGTGTCGCTGTATCTTCTTTCCAGGTCCGGGTGAGGCACTTTATCACTACCCACAGTCCAGACGAAGATGCTCGGGTGATTTCGCAGCCAAAGCACCTGGTCGTTCCAGCTTTTCGCTATCAGGTCGATATTCTCCGGGCTTGTTATGCCGCCAAAACGCTCGTCCACCGGTTTGCCGAGGTATTGCTCATGCTCCCAGTGGCAGCTCCAGCCGACCATTATCAGGATCCCGTATCGGTCACACAAGTCGTACAGGGTATGATCTTTGCCCCAGATTCCTTCCAGCCGGATGCAATTGAGGTTCATGTGTTTTACATACTGTATCTGTGCTTCGAGTTTTTCGGGCGTGTCGGCGAGAAGCATATCGTCGGTCCAGCCGCCGGCTTTTATGAGTACTTCTTTGCCGTTGATTCTAAAACCACGATGCCCTTCTTTATTGAAGTAATCTTCAACTCGGCGAATACCGAATGTTGTTCGGCACAAATCGGAGACTACCTCATCTATGCTGAATTCTAATTGTAATTCGTACAGATTCGGCTGTCCCAAATCGTGCGGCCACCATAATCTCGGCTGATGAAACAGCAAATCCTTGTACTGTTCGGGAGCAAATTCGATTACTTTGTGCTGCCCCGCCGTGAGTGTGACGGATTCCTCGAAGCAGATTGAATCAATCTTTCCGGTTAGAGTTCCGGTAAGAGTTTTGCCGGAATGATTGTATAATTCGGCGCTGATTATCAGGCTTGCCCTGTCGAGTGTCTTTACATCCAGGTCGGCTCGTACGAATGGATTTTCAATCGACACACCTCTGCAACGGCAAAGTGTTACAGGGCGGAATATCCCCATATTCCGGTCAGGAGCGGGCGGATTCCAGTCGACAAATCCCGTGGAAAAATCACCCGGTTTCGGAGGGATTACTTGCACGGCCAGAACATTAAGGCCTTTTTGGACGGATTCGGAGATATCGAAGCTGAATCGTCTGAAGGCACCATAAACCTGCTCTGCGTCGGCAATGAGCTTTCCGTTCAACCAAATATTTGCTGCATAGTTGATTCCATCGAATTTTAGAAGCGTTGTTTCGTCGGAATTAATATCACTCAAATCAAACTCATTTCGGTACCACCATGTCTGCTCGAAACGTTTCTTCGGGATATCCTTCAAGTTTTTTCCGAAGTAGGGATCTATATATTCTCCCGCTTCGACAAGAGCCGCCAGGACTGTAGAAGGGACATGTGTTTTGTACCAATCTTCAGTATCGAAACCGGGTGTGGATATTTGGGAACCATCGCTGGCCAGCCGATCATCGGACTGGATTTTCCAGCAGTTCAAAAAGGTTCTAAATGTGCCGGGCGAATCCATTGTCACCTTAAATTACTCTTAAGAAGAATTTTACTTTAACTGGAGCATTATATAAAATGTGCCGGATACTTCAATGAAGACTTGATTAAGCTTGCCCTGGAAGCTTCTGATGATGACCATAGTAATAATTTGGAACAATAAAAAGGAAATAACATGAACACTGTAGGTGTTGCTTTAATAGGTTCGGGTTATATTGCACATTACCATGCCCGTGGCTTGCGAGAATTGTCTAACGCTGAATTACGGGCATTGTGCAGCCTGGACGGCGAAGCAGCGGAGCAATTCGCGGAACAATACGGCATCGGAGAAGTCACGGACAAGATCAACAGCTTGACAGGAAGCAAGGACATTCAGGCGGTTATTATCAGCACGCCGAACAAGTTTCATGCTCCCTACGCCATCGAGTTCATGAAGAACGGCAAGGATGTGTTCGTTGAAAAACCCATGGCTGTTTCAGCATTGCAATGTAGCGAAATGATCGAATGTGCTCAAGAGACCGGGCGCATTTTAATGGTCGGCCACATGTGGCGATTCGATACCGAAGCCAATTATATTCGCGATCTGGTTAAATCAGGAAAACTGGGCGAAATCGTCAAGACCAAAGGCTACGGGATTCACGTCAACTGGGGCCCAAGCGGATGGTTTGTCGATAAAGACCTTGCCGGAGGAGGCGCCCTTGTGGATATGGGTGTCCATGCAATCGATACCGTGCGATATCTTTTGGGTGATCCCGAGCCGAAAGAAATATACGCCAAGATAAGCACACGGTTCGGTGATTACGAAGTGGATGACACTTCGATAGTAATGATTACATGGGACAACGGCACGGTTTCGATAATCGAAAGCGGCTGGTGGCATCCGCACGCAGATGCGCCCGAAGCAGGAACACAGATTTTTGGGACACTTGGTTATGCGAGTTTGTTTCCGACCGGATACAAAATTAAAGTCGGTGAGGAAATGAAGGAAACTTTCCCCGAAATGCCCGAGCGAAAGGAGCATTGTGACCAGATAATGTACACGCGGCAGATGAAGCATTTCATCGAGTGTATCCTGTCACGCTCGGAACCTTCAGCAAGTATGATGCACGGACAGGCGGCCCTACAAATCATGGATGCAGCTTATGAATCCGCTCGTGCAGGAAAGGTTGTTGAATTTTAGCGGATGAATATAGTGCAATTATGAATTACGCTGCTTTTTTCTCGATCGCACAATCATGCCGAGCCCGATCACTGTAATAATTAAACCGGCGCCAAGGTTGGTCATTTTTCCTACAAATGTCTCGGTAAAGAATATCGAGACCAGCACCACCGAACCGAAGAAACAGACAAACACCCCAAGGGCCATATTAATCTGACTCATCCTGGCTCGCTCTGAGTCTTTTGTAGTATGTTCGTTTTGATCGTTCATTGTTGCATCCAACACAAAATCAAATATATCACCAAGACCACGGCTTTTAGTTCAAAATTGTCTTAAGTCTCATGTCACTCCATTTGCCTGCGGCTGCTTCAACCGATACACCAGTCCATACAGCCGGCTCACCGGATGTGGTTGTGTGAGAAGGCTTACCACAATCGTAATAATCAGTCCCGCCACAAACGACCACCATGACACGTACAAAAACGGGTCCTGGATCGTAAACAGCGAATCTTTGAACACATACATCAGGACTGATGCCGTCATCCCGCCCAGCAGACCGATCAGGCCACCCCATTGCGTTGTCCTGCGCCACAACATGCCGAGCAATAGTATTGAAAAAATAGGGCCCTGAAAGAATGACAGGAAAGTCTGCACCGCGACATAGACGCCCTCGAAACGCGTGCTGACCGGCGAGGTAATTACTCCAAAAGCCAACAATACAATCGTTGCTATTCGCCCGACCTTGAGATAATGCATGTCAGAAGCGCCTTTGCGGATAAACTTCTCGTAAAAGTCCTTGGTCCACATTGTCGCCGTCGAGTTCAGAACCGAGTCGATGCTGGACATAAGGCCGGCAAGAAACGCCGCGAACATCAGTCCTCCCAATCCCGGCGGAAGCAATGTTCGTATCAGCGTGGGCAACGCTTCATCGCCATCTTCAAGCTGAGGATGGAGAACGATTGCGACCAGGCCGGGAAACAGGACCAGGACAGGTATGAGCATTTTCAGGAACGCCGCGAAGATCATGCTCGCCTTGGCGTGCCATTCGTTCTTTGCCGAGAAACATCGCTGGACAACCGCCTGGTTGCCGATCATATAGGCGTTTGCCATTACGAATGTCAGTCCGAACAAAATCCCCGTCCAGGGAAAAGGTGTCTGTGTATCGACCGGCATTATCAAATCGAAATGGTCCTGATAGGCGGGCCCCATTTCCGATATCTTTTCGACAAGGCCGCTCCATCCACCTACGCGGAAGAATCCCAGAAATACGACTGCGCCGCCCCCTACGAACATGATAATCATCTGCACGACATCGGTCATGACCACCGCCGTAAGACCGCCGCAGAATGTATAGAGCCCGACCACTGATGCGGTAGCTAATATGGAAACCCACCTTGGCCAGCCCATCAGCGTGTCGAGCAGGACAGCACTTGCCCAGAAAATAATGCCGAGGTTGAATGCGAAAAAGACTATCCACGTCAGCGACGCAATTGTCCGAACGCCGTCGTTATATCGCCTGCCGAGGTACTCGGGAATTGTGTAGAGGCGGCTCTTCCAGAAGCATGGAATGAAAATAAACGCCGCCAGAAGCATCGCCGGCACCGAACCGATCCAGTCAAAATTACCCACCGAAATTCCGTGTCGATAGGCCGAACCGGCTATGCCGACAAAATCGAGCGCCCCGATATCCGAGACGACAATCGACATGCCTATGGCCCAGAAGGGCAGCATCCTGCCGCCGAGGAAAAAGTCTGTGGAAGAATGGATAAACTTTTTGAAGTATATCCCCAAAACAAGTACGCCGATCAGGTACGCGATGACTACGAAGTAATCGATTCCAGTAAGCATGAATTGCTGGTTCCTTAATGCTTGCCAGTTCTAATTGTTGTTGTCGCTGTCGCGATGACGACATTTCATTTGTCTTACGTGACGGTTTTTCATAGTATATGGATTGAAGTTTACAATACAATGTATTTTTTCGAGAAGAGCCTCAATGAACAACTCAGATCGAATTATATCAATGCGATTTACGCAACAATCGAGGATCTGTAAAGGTTGGGTATTGTTTCTGATTGCTTTATTGGTTTTTATTGTCTGTCCCCGTCTGTATTCTGCGCCAGTAGTCAAGTGGTGGATTTCATCCCAGGACATGAAGAACAAACTGTCGCTGCAGAACGATGCAATCTTTGCTTCCGTCCGACAATTATCAAAATCGACAATTGTCGTTGATGATAGGATAACATACCAAACGATCATCGGATTGGGCAGTTCGCTGGAGCACAGCACCTGTTACAATATCTCACTGCTTCGGCCAGCGAGACAGAAGAAGGTGCTCGAGAGTATCGTAGATAAGAACAAGGGCATCGGGATGAACCTGATGCGTATCTGTTTCGGCACTGCCGACTTCACTGCTTCGCCCTGGTACAGCTACGACGAACCACCCGATAAGCAACCGGATCCGCAGCTTAAATATTTCTCGATTGAGAAGGACAGGAGGTATGTCTTGCCGATCCTCAAGCTCGCACTGGAAATAAATCCCGAGCTGAAGTTTTTTGCTTCGCCCTGGAGTCCGCCGGGCTGGATGAAGACGAATAACAATATCTGCGGCGGAAAAATGAATCCGAAGTATTACAGGCCATTTGCCGAATATCTGACACGGTCGATCGAAGCATATCGCGCCGAAGGTCTCGATATCATCGCTGTGACAGTCCAAAATGAACCGGAGTATTTTCCAGATACGTACCCTACGTGCGGCTGGACTGCTCAGCAGCAGCGGGATTTTATCAGAGACCATCTCGGCCCGGTGTTTGCACAGCGCAATCTGGCTACGAAGATATGGTGCTATGACCATAACTTCAACCATCCGAACTTCCCGGCAACTATCCTCAAAGATCCGGAGGCCGCAAAGTACATCGACGGCACGGGATTTCATCATTACGAAGGCAAACCTTCGGCAATGACCTGGCTGCACGGGAAGTTTCCCGACAAGCATGTTTACTTTACGGAAGGCTCGGTTTTTAACATTGCCGGGGCGGTCCAGATCATCTCTTATCTGCGAAACTGGGCCCGATGCTATAACGCGTGGGTGACTTTTATCGATCATAAGGCCCAGCCCAATCCGGGGCCGCACGATTGTTCGCCGACCTGCATCGTATTGAACAGTGAAACGCTCGAACTTCAATATCGTTTCGATTATTACATGTACGGGCACTTTATGAAATACATAGACCGGGGGGCTGTGCGGATCGATTCGACATCTTCAGAAAACTTGCCGAATGTCACATTCAGGAATCCGGATGGATCAATCGTTCTGATTGTGGCTAATCCCGGCGGGAAAAAACAAAAGCTTTCAATCGGCTGGAAAAGTCTCGGACTCGAAACGGAACTGGCAGCTAAGTCAATTGCGACATTGGTTTGGAAACCATCAGATTTATAAACTTTCCTGAGCAAGCCTCCGTTTTCCTATGCCTTAAATTGCACAAGATAATTGAAGCTTTCAATTTAGGCTGTTGCGCGGTAAATAAAATACACCCGGTCCATCTCCAACTTCGCGGAGGTATGGTTCAGCAGTAGAGCGATCCTTTATCACTTCCATCGGAATCGCTTCCGACGGACAATAACTCTCCACATGCCCGTCCGTATATCCTGCGTGCAGTTTCATCTCAAGCGTTTCCAAATTAGTGTTAGAATTCAGGCCGGACCAATAAGCCGAGCCGTACCAGGTCTCCTCTGTGAGACCGGCGCCTCTGAACTTCTCGCAACTGCTATACATATTTCGGCTTTGCCAGTGATCGTAGCCGAAATAACAGCTTACCAGCAATTTACTTGACTTATATCCGCCCGATGAATTGCTCGGGCCTCTAAAGAGACCTCTCTGGCCGCCCAGGAAACCCACATAGTTCCAATAGAAACAATACGTGCCGTTCAATGGTCCTTTTATCATCGGTGCGCTAAGATTGCCCCAGTCCTCGCCGGCGTCCCACGCCTGCTGGAGGTATTCGTGCTCTTTCGGGGCGTTCGGACAGGACATTGTGCTCGCATCATTGATATAACGGCGCAAATATGCGCTCATCGAACGGTACAACATCGGACTACGCTTGTTGTAGCCCGCCAGCATGGTCGGTTCCGACCAGTTCCAATTGTCCCCGGTTCCCACGGTGGCTACCGACTCCGGATATTCCTCGTCATTGTCCATGGCAAACAGGCTTACCCCGTTTACAATCTGGTGCTGGTTATTCGTCCCGATCAGCGTTCGGGCCTGGTACCTGACCTTGCCCAGTGCCGGCAGCAATATGCCCATCAAGGCAGAGATGATGGCAATCACGACCAATAGCTCGATCAGCGTAAATGCTCCGGGCGATTTATTCCTCGCACAACTTATTCCGGCCCGGCGACCAACATATTTTGGCACTGCTTCACCGTACATCATAACTCCGCAATCGTATATATTACTCTCTTAGTATAATATCTATTCCTCAAATACTTATCAACAAAATACTTAGGATTTTCTGTCTTGTATTCATTCGATCGAAAGTTCCTCCAGCCAGCCGAGAGGGGGCATGCTGGCCTGGGCGGTTCCGCCATAGGCTCCCATGTTGATGCGTAGATTTATGCCGTAAATGTTGTCGGGATCACGCGGCACGCTCATCGGCTCATCATACAGCGGTGAGGCCGGATCGCCGGAATCTATGCATGGACTTGTGGCATAATCATCGTAGGTCCAGGATTTGGTTTTTGTGCTCCAACACCAGCCTTCGCTCCTCAAATGATAATCGCCATTCTCAGCGTCGACAAAGAGCGGATCAGCACTAATGTTGCCCCGGCCCTGGCCGCCATCCTCGATGCAACTGTACCGTGCCTCGCATTGGAACAGGTCGACTTCGCTATTGTTCCAGAAAATGCAATTGCTTATATCCGGCTCGGCCCAGGTATACGCCGTAATACCGTATTCATTATTTACTAGCGTCAGATTTCTGATGGTTGGCGAGCTGCCGGGGATAAACACGGCAGCGGTACTGTTTCTTATAACAAAATTTTTCAGGACACTATCAGGCCCTTCTCCACTAAGGAATGATACTGCATAATCACCGGGTGTCTCCAATACAGCTACGTCGGAGCCACTGGTTACCGTTATTGCCTTGCCCTTAAAGTCAATCGGTTCGCTATATACGCCTCCCTGGACCAGGATAGTCAAGTAATCTGGCGCAAAATCAATAGCCTCCTGAATGGTGTCGAAAGGGTGGGCTTGCCTCCCATCCTCCAGAGGATCGCTTATTTGGGAGTCGCCGGGGCCAGGGTCGTCAGGGGCGTCATCATCAACGTACAACGTTTCCCACCACAGTCTCGGATAGCCCCGGCCCTCGCAGATAGTCCAGATGTCGTTAGAGCCGTTAATAGTCTCATCCACAAAATCCCAGCCGGCGTTGAGGAATGTGCCGGCGGTTTGCATCTCCGCTGTGGTTTTGCCGGTGCCGCTATCGCTGGTCGTTTGGCCAGACGTCTGGAAATCCCAGAAACTTGAGGTGATGTCACTACCGTAGTTGCTACCTACGAGGCCACCGACGTATGTCTCTCCACTGACTATACCGGTACTGTAGCTCATGGTAATGCTACCACCAAAAACGCTTCCCACCAGACCGCCGACGTAGCTATTTCCACTGACCGTGCCGGTACTGTAGCTCGTGGTGATGCTGCCCCAGTTCGAGCCCACGAGGCCGCCGACGATCCTGCCAGTTCCACTGACCGAACCGGTGCTGTAGCAGTTGGTAATGCTGCCGAAGTTGCGGCCCACGAGGCCGCCGACATTCTCTCTTCCATTGACCGTGCCGGTGCTGTAGCTGTTAACCACAATTCCGCCTTTGGAATACCGGCCATTGCTGCCCACGAGGCCGCCGACTTCTCGATTTCCAGTAACCGTACCGGTGCTGTAGCTTGTGGCGATACTGCCCTCGTTTCGTCCCACCAGGCCGCCGACTTCGCCATTTCCGCTCACCGAGCCGGTGCAGTAGCAGTTGGTGATACTGCCCTTGTCGTTGTAGCCTACGAGGCCGCCGACACAGTTATCTGTTCCGTTGACATTCACCGCCTCCAATGCGAGATGTGAGATGATCGCTCCGGAGCCTAATTGCCCAAACAGACCTAAGTAGCTCTCACCCGTGATCGTCAGATGCGAGATCGTATGACCATCTCCGTCGAAGACTCCCGAGAACACTTGAAATACCGCCTGTGAGAAGACCCATCCAGTTGGGAGGCTCGGATCCAGCTCGATGTCAGCCACCAGGACAAAGTGTTTATCCCAGAGGCCGCCGGCCCGGGTCAAGAGAATCAATTGGTCGGCCTTGCTAATGCGATAGGGCTCTTGGTCGGTTCCCTGTCCGTCGAGCCACTCAATAATGGGCTCCGGGATGACCTGTCCGGGCGTCCCCTCCCAAGCCAAGGTGGGATAGTTACGGCCGGCATCCAGGACCCAGTTCGGATCGTTGGCAAAGCCGTTCAGGCCGAGCATATAGGGGTCCATCATCTCGGCCGTGGTCAGACCAACGCCACCACCGCTGATGGTGAGACCCGAGGTCTCTATATCCCAAACGCTCGTGGTGATGCTGCCATCATAGTTACTGCCCACCAGACCGCCGATACGATCATTTCCACTGACTATGCCGGTGCTGTAGCTCGTCGTGATGCTGCCATCTCGATTGGAGCCCACGAGTCCACCGACCTCCCGCTCTCCACTGACCGTGGCAGTGCTGTAGCAAGTCATGATCCTTCCAGTGTTGTAGCCTACGAGTTCACCGACGCATCTCTCTCCACTGACTATACCGGTGCTGTAGCTCGACGTGATGCTGCCACCTCTATTGAAACCCACAAGGCCGCCGACATAGTCGCCGGTTCCATTAACATCTGCTGCTTCCAAGGCAATATTTGAGATAGTAGCCCCAGAGCCCAATTGCCCGAACAAACCCAGGTTGCTATCACCTCTAATCGTAAGGTTTGAGACCGTATGACCATTGCCATCGAAGACGCCGGTAAAGGCTGTCCCCTGAAACCACCCATAAACACTCACATCCGTCGCAATGACAGCCCCGTCAAAAACCTTTCCTCCAGGTAAATTAGGGTCCAAGTCAATGTCAGCACCGAGGACAAAGTGTTTATCCCAGAGCACACTTGCCTGACCCAAGAGGATCAATTGTTCGGCTGTATCGATGCGATAGGGCTCTTGCTCAGTTCCCTGTCCGTCGAACCAGTCGATAACGGGCTCCGGGATTACCTGCCCGGGCGTCCCCTCCCAGGCCAGCCTGGGATAGTCGCGACCGGCATCCAGGACCCAGTTCGGATCATTGATTAGCAGCTTATTAAGTCCAAGCACATAGGGATCCATCATTTCAATAGTTGTCAGACCAATCCCGCCATAACTGGTGGACTGACCGGAGGTTTCTGTATCCCAGAAGCACGAAGTGGTAACACCTCCCTCGCTCCAGCCTAAGAGACCACCACCTTCTCCAACAACTGCACCAGTGCTGTAGCACGACGTGAAGGAGCTTGTTTGGTTCTGCCCCACCAGGCCGCCGACAAACCTATCTCCGCTGACCGAAGCGGTGCTGTAGCACGACGTGATCAATAGATTATCACCAATATATCCCAAGAGGCCACCGACATCACTATTTCCACTAACCGAGCCAGCACTGAAGCTCGTGTTGATGCTGCCACTGTTAGTGCCCACCAGGCCGCCGACACCTCTATCTCCACTAACAACACTGCTGCTGCCGCAGTTGGTGATGCTGCCACCGTTATCGCCCACCAGGCCGCCGACACTGCCTCCTCCGGTTAGCGTGCCGGCACTGTGACAGTTGGTGATGCTGCCTTCGTTGCAGCCTACGAGGCCACCGACAATAGACGAATCTCCTACGACTGTTCCCGTGCTGTAACTCGCGACGATACTGCCGTTGTTATCAGCAACCAAGCCGCCGACATACAGACGTGAGGAAGTTATATTGACGTCTGTTAATCCCATATTCTTGACCTCAGCCGTTGATCCCAGTTGGCCAAACAATCCCAGGTATCCACCACCGTCTATTACAAGATGCGAGATTGCATGACCGTTGCCGTCGAAGACACCAGAGAAAAAAGTTCCGTCGAACTGCTGTCCATCGTCGATATCTGCTGCAATGACAGCCCTATCGAAGACTCTCCGCCCCGGTAGCGTTGGATCCAGGTCAATGTCGGCTGTCAGAATGAAGTGCTTATCATAATCTCCTGGACTCTCGCCGAGTGTAATCAGGTCCTCAGCCGTAGCAATCTGGTAAGGTTCTTCAACTGTTCCGCTGCCACCGCTGTATTGGGCACACACAGCGTTAGCACTGAGGATTAGCACTAAAAAAACTGTTCGTACGGCCATTTTTCCGGCCTGATTCATCGTGAATTACCCTCACGCTTAAACGTGCAATTTAATGACCCGTCAGGCCAGAGATTTCTATATGCAGCAGTGGGGCAGCCGATGCTAACCCATCGTAAGACTCCGCACAGCGAACACCAGTGAATGACGGCATGTCTGGATCTGTACCGATTATTATCTCTACTGCATTACCAGCTATCCAGCCTTCCTGGTTAATTAGCTCATGGATAATAGGGGAGATGTCTACAGTCCGAATCGTCTGGCCCGGGGCATCCCAGGGATCCGGCTGCCACGGCACCTTTGCCTCAGTCTTGGGTCGATTGGATATCACAAAAGGTGCAGCAAAGCCCTCAGAGTTCGGAGTAAGATGACCCCAGATGAGGAAATAAGCGTCGGCGGTACCGTTTATAATCTCATCGCAAACGAACTCGATATAGGCATCGGTGATCACCTTTCCGGGTGCGATGTCGATATCCCGAAAAGTCAATCCCACCAACTGCTCGCCGCCGTTGTCAATACGATCATGGACAATTTCCAGGTCTGAGCTGTTGTTCCATTTGTTGTAACCGGAGTTCATGGCCTCCTCTGCGTCGTCACTGCTTGCTGATACTCTACTCTCAATCACCACCAGTTCACCGGGCGGCTCATAGTGCTCGGCCCAGACAATTATGTCCAGGACGTCTACAATTCCATCGCCCCAGGGCATCGGGCCAATGTCACACGACGGTTCATCCGTATCCCAGTTGTCAACTATTATGCAAATGTCTGCGGCATCGACAGTACCATCGCCGTTAAGGTCGACAACGGGCTCGATTGATACCTGCCATATATCCTGATTCGTAGTACCACGATTCTGACCGGATTGAAAGTACAGGGTACGGCCATCTGCTGAGACACATGGGCCAATTTCATACCCCCCGCCGTTAACATTCGGCCCGAGATTCACAGGCGTACCCCAGTCATCATCCGGCGTTGCCCTTTTTGTTACCCAAAGATCCCTATTTCCAAGCCCGCCTGATCGGTTAGAGGCGAAGAAGAGCATCCGACCGTCGGAAGAGATGCTGGGCAGTCCGTCGTCGGCTGTGCTGTTCACTGTCGGTCCGAGATTCTCAGGCTGGCCCCATGGCTCGGAGATGCTGGGCCGTGAAATCAACCACAGATCACCTTGATAATCCCCTTCAAAATTTAAGTTGGTCTCACTAATGTAGAGCTCCAGACCATCGGATGAGATGGCAGGAGCCCACGTGTATACGTCGCCGCTGAAAAAGCGGCCCAGGGGCTCTGGTGAACCCCAATCATCCTTTCTCGTTGCTCGTTTTGTCACCCATATAGCACCTCCGCTTAAGGCTTCCGGCCGAAAGGTTACAAAATAGAGTTCCAGGCCATCCGCCGATATGCATGGGAGCCCGTCAAAATCCGGGGAGTTGATTGTCTCACCAAGGTTCTCCGGCGGGCCCCATGGATCTTGTGTCGATATTCGGGTCGACACATATAATTCCCCGTATGGGTAACCACGGTCCCGATAGGACATGAAATACAGTTCTAATCCATCGGCGGAGATAGATGGAGTATCATCATGAGCAGAACTATTTACTGTCGGCCCGAGATTGAGGGGTATTCCGAAGATGTAGTCTGCGTTTGCACTTCTGCTACTGACCATGACAACAGCGGCCAAGGCCAATATTAAGATGTCTCGTTTTAGTTTCATGTTAATTTCTCCTTCCCAAATCACTTTTTGTTACAAATGTAATTCACCAGCTATTGTTTATCAGTTTTACAAGCCATAACATGCCGGGAGAATCCTGGTGAGCACTGCGATTGCGTCCGATTGTCGGTGGGTCAAATTCATTGCCGACATTGTCAATATCCTGCAGGTAGGAAAATCTCAGCTCCCCCTCACTGCCGTCGGTCTCTTCAAAGGTTATTTTCTCGACAACGTCTGTCTCCATATCAATGGTATAGACCAGTTTGACTTGTCCGCAGTTCAAAGCAACTTCTACCCGCCAACTGTCCGGCAGAGGTTTTGTCTCGAACCAAACATCCTGCTCTGCCGCATCTCTACGAACTATATCGATTGTGTGCAGCCCCATCCACGGCCGGCCAAGCCCCTTGAAGAAACTTCCTCCTTTATACCTGGCCACCGCCTCGCCGCTTTGGTTGTACACGCACGCCCCGGCGCCGCTGTCCACAATCTTTGTACCGTCGGCAAGCTGCAATCTCAGCCAGGGGCTGAATCGCTTACTCGCCGCATACACAAAGGGAATCCGCCCGGCTCCCGAGACCTCTTGTCCATTGATACGACCGGCAATCCTGAAATACGTCCAGCCGCGTTTGTGCATGGCATCGCGATTGTCAACCACTTTTGCCCCGGCGGGCCAGTCCGGCAGGAAATATCTCTCGTCCAGCACGTTGGAGTGCCGTGTAACCAGAGAGCGATCGGGGCCTTGCGGGCTGTTGTGAGTTGTGATTACCAGCAGGCCTTTCTCTCTGTTCGCAACGTACTCAGCTTGTCCCTCACGGCCTTCGACCCTGGAAATGAATCCGGCCAATTCGGGGCTGTCCGTGGGCAGCCTTAACACGCTCAAGTCGCCCAGAAACATGCGATTGTTATTGATACAGATAGCATTATTATGGTAATGGTAGTTGGACTGATCGTTTTGTAAAAACTGGGAGTCGTGCCGCCCCTCACCGGCGCCGAGCTTCACCCGCATCATCATCGGCCTGCCCGGACCTTCGGGAAAATAGTACCAATATTCCTTGCTGCCGCCGACCGCCTGCGCTAAAGGGCTCGCGGCGAGCACGCTTGCCGCCGGCCCATGATTATTCCCGACGCTCGCTTTATCGGGCAATAAATTCGTCACGACAGTACCGACGGCAACAACGCCGACAATCGCAAGTGATACGACGGATGTTTTACTCGTTACCAGGCTCCCCAAAGCCGCCACCGTACCAACTTTAATAGCGGCCCCCGTTACAGACACACTCGCAGCGGCGGCTTCGCTCGCGGCCGTCATCTTTCCAAATAAAACCAGCGCCATTAGCAGCGAGCCTCTGCCTAATCCCCGGCGGGAAAGCTGTTTCGCCAGTGAATTTTTCGCACGGTAAAACAATCTTCTCGCTGCGAATTCACTGCAGGCCATTACCTCGGAAATCTCGGAATACGACATCTCCTCGTAGCATCGCAGGATTAACACCTTTCGCTGCCGCGGCCGCAGCGACGTCATCGCCGCCGAGACGACCTGCTTCAGTTCCTGGCTGACCACATTCTCCAATCCCTGCTGTTTATCCGCGGAATCCGCATCAGGTCTCTTCGATTTTAGCTTTGTCTTTTGCAGCCGTTCGTGGTCCCAGTGATCATGAAGATTATTGCCGGCGATTCTGAATAACCACGGCCAGAACCGGTCGGCCCTTTCCAGCTTGTTTAAGAACTTTAACATCTCTAACATGCTCTCCTGAATAATGTCCTGTGTCAGGTCTTCATCCAAAGTAAGGCGGTAGATATACGCACCCAGACGCCTTCTTCCCAGCTCAGCCAGACGATTCACACTTTTCTCATCCCCAAGCTGCGCTTGTTTCACTAACTCGATATAATCATTCCTGTTTACCATAAAATGCTATTTGACTAATAGAATGACCGCCGAAAACAACATGTGTGACGCTTTTTTTTGGCATTTTCCCTGGATTCCGAAATAATCTACTCAATTATACAAAAATATTGCTCAATTTTCGCTGCTGAAATTGCCCACAGATCAACCTTGAGCAAAATTCCATCACCATATCGAGATCATCAATGCCTAAAAAGAAAGCTCCCACGTCGAGATTTCTGCTGCTGCCAATTTACAGGTCATGATTGTTAGCTCGATAGTAGATCCCGCTTGTTCCGAAGTGGTACAGTTGCTACAATACCGGAGAAACTGTTCCGGGGAATGTTTCAAACCTTTTCTGCCCAATAGTCAAGTGTGCGCATCTTCTTGACTTGGTTTCTCACCTGACGATTGTTGCGACCCAGTGCGAAGAACCATTTGGACGATCAATAGTGACAGTGCTTCCGCCGGATATGGTTGTGGATGGTCCCCAGTTATCTGTGCCGATATTGACCCAGCGAAGTTTAAATTTCGTATCCGGATAACTGTTCATTATCTAATTGATTACATCAGCCTTGTCGAAAATACGCACAAAAAAACGAGAAGATGAAAGATTGTATTACGGAATCGGCAACCATCCCTATTTAATCCTGAATGGAGATATGCCTGAGATGTCAATCAACCAGTAAGGCCGTAACTTCGTCAAGTTTTGCCGTGATGAACGCTTGGCGTTCGAGCAAACAAAAATAGCAGTTACGGAACCGTAAGCATCGATAAATCATTACACGGCCAAAAGTTGTTTGAAGAAAACAAAAGATGAATAAAGAGAAAACATATTACTTGACAGCGGGCGGCCTTTCATGAATAAACAAATGTACAAAAATTATCGTCACGATAAGATATTGTAATACAAGCAGTTACATAGCGCCAGAAAAAATCTCACACATTTCACATCTTTTATTTTCAAAAATACTTGACTTGTATAGTTTCAACTTGTATTTTCAACCCAGCGGTTTTTTCTATTAACATGCTTAAATAAGACGGCTTCCAAAACCTATGTTTAAAGTATTGTACGAATAGATTCACAACTCATTAACAGAAAGGAATTATCATGCAAAAAATTATTTTATTTAACGGTGGTCGAGAAGGAGGCATTCTTCTTGGATCACATGGTGTTAGACCGATACCTCCGTTTAACTATACTGTTCTAAAAAAACTAAGAGGGATACTGAATTTGTCACAAGCCGCTTCATTTGTCAAATCTGAGGATAATGATAAAAGACTAACGACGCTTGCCAATAAGGTTTCCAATATCGTTGTTGAAGAAATTGAAGCTATCATCGGTCCTTTGGATTCTGAATACTCATTAATCTATCAAGACGCTGATGGTGGTTTTACTTGTGGAAGTACTGGTAAACCTCCAATTCCATTTCCTTGGCCACCACAGGAACGCCCCTCATTTGATTATCTGATTTCTAATGGTATTTTAGAACAGGAATTAATTGACTATGTTTATAAAGCAACAAGTGAAAAAATAGATGCTAAAATAATATTTGAAACTCCAGATGAAGTAGCAAAAAAACTTCACATGAAACTTTCAACAAAAACCATATCTGATCTACAAATTCTTGCTCCAAAGAATCTGCGCAAGATTGAGAATAAAGCAGATAGGGAGGTTATGGAATTCTTCTATAAAGTTGTTGATGATGGTAGATTTGTGGCTAACTGGATGTTAGAACCCTATGAAACTTCTAAGACCTTAGGTATCAAATTAAGTAGAGCTGCAATCGATCGAATTATGAGTGGAAGTTCTGGCATCGTATCACCAATTGATGGTAGAGTGGCTAGTATACTAATACATATTGTCGTACATATTGTAGTGGAAATTATTTTGTCAAGAAGCGACTTAGACAAACTTATAAAGGATTTCTCTCGATTGAAGAAATTTTAAGATTTGGTAACCGTTCAGGGTGCTAAATCGTAGTTTTATCTTGAAAGAGCGGTTTTCTAATATTCGGTTAACCGTTTTAGCGTAAATATGAGCGGTTCTGGTATAATGCAATATTCCAAACCATCGTTTTTCGCTCCAAATTGATATTTTTAGGTCCTGAACGGTTACAAGATTTGAATAATTTAAATTGTTAATATCCGCAAGTCCGTTGATTCACAACTGATTCTTTGATCTCAAACTCTCGGACTGTTGATTAGCAAATTACTGCTTAAAGGCTCAACATTAGGAGTTCCAAACACCGTCCTGGGATGATTGGAATTAATCTGCTGATGTATCTATACAGTTCCATATAGTTAGATAAGTAGGAGTTAATAAATTTTCCTTTAAGCCTTTGTTCAGATATTGAGGATGAAGTTCGAAAGCGAAAAGGAAAGATAATTGAAACATATTTTGATTATTATTTAAGTACATTAATTAAATTATTAAAATAAAAATTGTCTTTATAAGCAGTCACTTCTAAACGTTTTGATCAATACAAGGTCCGTAAATGAAACAAGAAATTCCCGAAGCATGGCTTATTAATCTCCCCTGGACAACTCTTATTGAACCAAACTTAGGGCTTAGTATTCTAAGTTCAAAATTGAAATCAGATGGCATATCATGTAGAGTATGGAATCCATGTTTAGAATTATTGCAATTTCTTAAACCTAATACATATTTCGCAATTTCAAAGGTTCCAGCCTTAAATGATTTTCTATTTAGTTACGTTATAGATTCACATATGACCAAAGCACAGCTTCGATTGCTCAGAGAAAAAACTCTTCAGTTGTTGAATTGGGGCGTAATTGATTATTTTGAGTATAATGGAATTGATGGAGTAATGGACCAAATAATACAGTTAAGACAAATCAAGATTCCAGATTGGCTATTGAATTGCGCCCAAAAGATTGCCTCTTCTAATGCGACATTGGTTGGTTTCTCATGTATGTATGATCAAACAATTTCTTCATTGGCATTGGCTAAAATTGTAAAGGAATTAGCCCCAAATAAAATGTTTGCTTTGGGAGGATATGCTGTTCGTCCACCTACAGCTCAAGCAATATTGAAATCCTTCAAATGGATAGATGTGATTTGTGTTGGAGAAGGTGAAGCCGTAATTACTCATTTGGCTAACGCATCAGCTAAAATAATAAGTATAGATGATGTCCCTGGCATACTTTATAGAACAAAGACATGTGATATTGTGAAATCCAGGACACCAAAGAAAATTGACTTGAATAATAGCCCGATTCCTGATTTCAGTGATTTCTACAAAGATCTTGATCTTTTATTTAAGAATCATAGGGTTGAAGTGACTGTTGATCGGATTCCCATCGAAACATCAAGAGGTTGTTGGTGGGGCGAAAAGAATCAATGTGTTTTCTGTGGTATTCATTCTGAGAATATAAAATATAGATATAGAAAGGCAGAAAAAGTAATAGAGATTCTTGACCAATTGTATTTGGAATGGAAAAATGAATCTTTCTACTTTTCTGACTACATTCTCCCATATCAATATTATAAAACACTCCTTCCTAAACTAGCAGAAGATAAAAAGCCGTATAAAATATCAACCGAAATTAAAGCAAATATTTCCGCAAAACAAATGTCCCTGTTATCAAAAGCGGGCTTTATCGAAATACAACCTGGAATTGAGTCTTTTTCAACCTCTATTCTAAAAAAGATGAATAAAGGTGTAAGTGCAATTCAAAATGTGTATATACTCCTATTAGCAGAGCGCAATAATATAGTAGTTAATTATAATTTACTTTTTGGCTTACCTGATGAAACAGAGAATGAAGTTAATGAAATGCTGAATCAACTACCGAAATTATTTCATTTAATGCCACCATCAAATTGTACAGAAATCCAAATAACCAGGTTTTCTCCATTACAGTCTTTTCCTCTGAAGTTTAACATCAGTCCCTCACAATATGAAAATTATTATGATCTAATATTTTCAAAGGAATATTGTAAGGAAAATAATATAAATTTAAATGATTATGCCTATTATTTTGAACGGCCTTATGAATATGCACCAAGGCTTACAAAACTTTATAAAAAACTCCAATTATTAGCAATTAAATGGAAAAAGGAAAAATTATCACGAGACGTTCATCTCATCTACGAAACAATGCAGGATACAATTCTCATATCCGATACTAGAAAACATAGAGAGCCAATATTTTATCAACTAGATGAGAAAGAATCTCTTGTTTTCATCCACTGTATTGAACCAGTCTCATCAATCAATCTAAGAAAAAACCTTGGTGGGAAAATAGGTATCAATAAAATACGTGATATACTTAAAAAATTTCACGAGATGCAAATTATATTCAATGATAAGGATAAATTTTTAGTCTTAGCATTGCCTCGGATCACGTGAACAACTATTTGTGGTCTTACTTCCGGTTGGTATTCGCACCACAGTATCTCGAGCCGGGCCGGTGTCTTGCCGACCTCTTTGGCCAATTCGACAAACTTCCTTCCGACCTCAATTTGAGCAAAAGCGGAACTGCTCCATGTTAAAGCAATCATAAGTCCCAGGAAAATATGCTGGATATTTCTGTTACCGTGACTCGATTTTTGTATTTCTCTCATTTTTAATCCCTTCAACCTTGGCGTGCTGCATTAGCAGATTGACTATATTAATTATACACGAGCCTTGAAAAAAGAACCAATCTGTGCTATAATTTTTTTTGTATTATTTAATGTGTTATTACACAGCATTTTATTAATTTTACTCGACTTCTACGTTGGAGGAGCAGAAAGACATGCTTAAGAGCCCAGTCCATTGGTTGCCGGCACTATGTGCCTTATGTTTTATGTCCACCGCATTACTGGCCCAGGGTTTTGAATCCGAGATTAGCGCCTTCGAGCAGGCCGATCTTGTCAGCCCGCCCCCGGAGAATCCAATCCTGTTCGTGGGATCCTCCAGTATCCGCCTCTGGCCCGATTTGGCCGGTGATTTTCCCGACTATCCCGTCATGAACCGCGGCTTTGGCGGCTCAAAGATGAGTGATTTGCATTACTACTTCGACCGCATCGTAGTACCCTACGATCCCGCGTTGATCCTGGTTTACGAAGGGGACAACGACCTTGCATCCGGCATGTCTGTGGACCAGGTCTATGACGATTATCTCGAATTCCTTGCTCTTGTCGAAGGGCAATTGCCCGACGCCGATGTAGCATTCATTGCTACAAAGCCAAGCCCCAGCCGCAGCCAGTACCTGGAAGTTACACAACAGTTGAATGCCCGTCTTGAGGAACTTGCCTCGACTAATTACAACCTGTGGTTCATCGATGTATTTACGCCGATGCTGGACGATAGCGGTCAGCCTCGTCCGGAACTATTCGGCAGCGACATGCTCCACATGAATGCGGCCGGCTATGAACTGTGGCAATCGATCATTGAGCCTGTAATTGCTGCATGGGCTATGCCTAAGGTGCAAACCTTGCTGTTGGATTTTGGCTCTTCGGCTACGCCCACGCAGAACGGGCCGGCTCCGGACGATCCAAATAACTTCTGGAACAATGTGACCGAAGCTGTCGGCAGCGTCGATGGGGGGCAGTTGACCAACCTTGTCAATACCCAGAACATTGAGACAACGATAGGTCTTGAAATTATAAACCGGTTTAACGGGGCGAACACGAACGGCACCATCGAATCGATTATATTCGCACCCAATGCCACAAGGGACTCGCTCTACGGTAACACGGAGACATGGAACAGTCTGACCGACATTGCACCCAGCTTTAAGCTGACCGGACTTAATCCGGAACGTGTGTATAACATCAGTTTCTACGCATCCCGGCTCGGTGTCAGCGACGTTCGCGAAGCGAGCTATACGATCGAGGGTGAAGGTACAGCTATCGTGGCGTTCGATCCGTCCAACAACATCGACAGCGCTGTAACCGCCATGGGAATCGTGCCGGATGCAATGAATGAGATAACAATTAGCCTCGCTCCCACCGAGAACAACAATAACGGGTATCATTTTACTTATCTCGGCGTTATCAAAGTCGAGGAAATACCCGAACAGCAGCCGATTATCTTCCTCGAACAGCCTGCCGGCCAGACTGTCATGGCGTACCATACTGCGACTTTTCAGACGGTTGTCCAAAGTACGCCTCCATATACTATTCAATGGTTTAAAAATGGAGAGCCGATTGCCGATGCCAATGAATTTGCATATACAATCAATATGGTGACGCCTGACATGAACGATGCCGTGTTTTCCGTCAGCGTCAGCAATTTAGTCTATAGCGGGATAAGCGAAGAAGCGATACTTTATGTGGTCCCCGACACTAATTCACCGGTTTTAATGTCGGCTGAGAGTACAAACGGCCATACAATTGCTCTTTCTTTCGACGAGCGTCTGAATCCCGATACTGCAATCGCCGTCGAGAATTACAGCGTTAATGAAGGAACTGTCGAGGTTGTCAGTGCTGAGTTGGATGTGGATGCCCGTACTGTTATACTAACGATGGGTGAGTATGTATCGGACAGCTTCAGCGTGAGCGTTAGTTTCGTACAGGACCTGGCGGGCAATGAGATTGCTGCCGGTACAACCGTGATGGGATTTGTGCATTTGAAAGCTCTTCTCTTTGATTTCGGCTCGTCGGATACACCCACCAACAACGATCCGGCAGACACATGGAACAACGTGACACAGGGCGTCGGTTGCTCCGATACCGGCCGGTTGAACGCCCTGGTGGACGTAGAGAACATCCCGACGAATATCAATCTGGTAATGATAAGGCGTTTTAACGGAGCCAACACCAATGGAACGCTCGCATCCACAATTTTTCCGCAGAACGCCACACGCGACTCTCTGTTTGGCAATACCGAAACATTCAGCGGTCTGGCCAATGTGTTCCCAAGCTTCAAGCTAACCGGGCTGGATCCATTGCTCATTTACGATTTAACATTCTATGCTTCGCGGATGAGCGTCGGGGACAACCGGGAAACCGGCTATACAATCACCGGCGCCAACTCAGGTTTTGCAACTCTGAATCCTTCAGCCAATGTGGAGAAGTTTGTTACGGTGATTGGGATTATGCCGGATAGTGAAGGTCAAATCACGATTGTTCTGGCTCCGACTGCTAATAACGTCAATTCTTACCACTTCACCTACCTGGGTGTGATGAAGGTCGAACCTAAGCAGCCGGTAAACTAAGAGAGAGTGAAAACATCTCATTTTTTTCTTCGTTTTATATCGAATATAATATAATTGTTCTTGATGCACTGCTGTTACTAATATTATTTTGGTCACAGAAGTAAAATTACCTGTGCATTGACATTGTATACAGAGTTAAAGGAACTAAACTTATGGCAAATCTCAGGTTACACAAAAGCACGATCGAAGCGATGTGCAAAATGATCGTTTCCGCAGTTTTAGCTTACTTATGCCTGACGATTTCATTTGCCGGGTCGGTTTCTGCTGCTCAACCTGACTGGATACACTGCGTGACAGATATTTCGCATGAATTCACCTTCTATTTTGACGGGCGGTTCGGCAGGAATTACGTTGCTGAAAACGGTATCGATGTCCGCAACTGGGGCACGCTGCACAAGTATGATTTCAATAATGTCAACCTTCTTATCCTCCAGTCATCCGCTTCACCGTGTCCCTATCTGCCGGAAGATATCGAAGCTGTGCAGCGATTGCTCGAAGAAGGCGGCGGAATCGTCGTGTTGGGCGATTATTCACCGTTCCGAAAGGAAACACATTACAGGCTGAATACATTGGCCCAACAATTCGGCGCTGAGTTTGTTAACGAATCAGCAACCAAGCCCTTAAGAGGATGTTCGATTCTGGAAGGAGAGGAGATTAAAGGTTATTCCCCCAAGATAATTAAGCTTGACGAATCCGTCGATTGGGAAGTTTTAGTTAAGGATGCTAAAGATCGTACTGTAATGGCAAGGCAGCATGTTGGTAAAGGATATTTAGTAGTCGTCTCTCGTTCTCTCTGCGGGCATAAGCCTGATGCAAGTGATCCTATCAACGAGACCTGGTGGAAGCCGCTGCTCATGCAAATCGCGGCCAACAAAGCAGTAGATCCTAAACATCGCCCCATAAATCAGATGCCGGAAAACAAGACCCAGCGTAAAAGGCTTCCCATTCAGTATTCAGATTACATGAAATCCCACGCCGATGCGATCTATGCCGTTTACAATCAGTGCTTTCCTGTTATACAGGAGGTTATGGGTGTTCCGCCCTCGGAAGGCATGCTGACCAATCTGATTCTATTGCCAACCGGCGGCGGAGGATTTTCATCCGGTTCGAGTATCGGGCTTGCGGCATGGTGGGGCAACTTTCCCGAGAAGAAATATGGAATGGTCGAGCTTATCTCGCATGAATCTACCCATTCTTGGGTGCATCCATTCACCGAACCGATGTGGAACGAGGGGATTGCCACTTATGTCGGTATCATGGTTGGCCGTAAGATGGGACTGACCGAAGATGCCGACTCAACTCTTGCCGGCTGGTTACGTGGTGCAAGAAAGCACGACAAAGATATGACCAAATATGATCTGGCGAAAGGCAAAGATGTTCCGCATGCAGTGCGCATGGCAAAACCAATGTATATTTTCGAACAGTTGCGAAAGGAAAAGCCAGACATTGTAGCACGTTATTTCCAGACCAAGCGCAGACTTGCCACGCCGGAGAAGATTAAGAAATACACGGCGGATGACAGCGTTGCCGTGCTTAGTATCGCAATGGGGCGTGATTTGTTTCCGTGGTTCCAGTCATTGGGAACTACTGTTGATCGGAGTAATGCGCAGATTGAAATAGAGCTTTGAAAAAAGGATTTGAGTTGATCACTAAAAAAACATCAATACAAACCACAACAGTCATTCTAATCGTATTGACACCGGCCGTAACATTCGCTCAGGCCCGAAATGTGCCGCAAAAGGGCACGGCACAGAAAACTATCGCTGCAGTTGAGTTTATGCCTCGCGTGCCGGAGCCTTTGGCGGTGCGGGACTGGCGTTCTGTTTCCAGGTCATATTATGAGCGCATACTCGATCCGAATGCCGCCGGCGATAGCTTTCCTGTTGTTCAAATCAAGGCGGATGATGCCGGGTTCGGTATGAACTCTTACGTCGGAGCAAAAATCGCAAGAGAAGGAATCTCATGCCTGTCAGCGGTGGTCGGAGCGAGACTGGCGGGACTCGATCCCCGAAACTTCTCCGGCATCGATTATGTCTCTCGTGCCAGGGCCTGGTACGATCCGGAGCATGGTTTCTATCGCCATGCAGTCGGAGAACGTTCACCCGTGGTTCATTCGGGTATTTACGGTTACTGGAATGCCGTGATGGGAACGATACTGGCGGCACAATATCCGGATGATGCGCAGTTAAAGCAGCAGGCAATAACGGCTGCTAAAGCATTCCTTGAAATCGCTCGCGGCCTCGGCTGTCCGGACCGGCCGGACTATGATGTGCTCGGATGGGATTTCGAGAATAACAGGCCCGGCGGGCGTAACGAGCCGATGAATCGGCTTGGTCATGCTCCAAGTGTGGCCTGGATGCTGCTGGTAGGAGCGGCATTGACTTCGGACCAGGACATGGTCGCCTGCGCCAGAGCAACCATGCAATGGTATTCGGAGAATCCCGGGCGCTATGAAATCACACACGTTATGGGCCCGCTTGCCGCGGCACGTCTGAACGCCATGGGCGGGCCGCAAGTCCAAGTCGATATCGACCGCGTCCTGTCAGCCTGGTTCGGAGATGGGGATCCGAATCGTCATACCTGGCGCATAACTCGCGGAATGCGCTTCGGCGGCGTTACCTGCGACGGCCTGGACGGCGCTCGCTGGGGCGATGACGGCTTCTATGCGTTTACGATGGGATCGCTGCAGGGACCGGCCTGGTTGATTCCAGTAGTTCGTTACGACCAGCGTTACGCTCGTGTCATTGCCTGTTACGCCCTACATGCAGCTAACTCGGCGCGACTGCTACAGGGCGAAGGGCTGGACGCCAATCACCAGGATCATGCCGAATGGAAGGCTAAGTGGGATCCGCAAAACCATCTCTTCTACGAAGGTCTCAAATCCTGGGATCCCGGCCCGGATCGTGCCTTACGTCCCTATGCAACCGGCGATCCTGTTCTGCTCGGGTGGAATCCGGGACTTTCACCTGTCGATCCCGAGGAATATTTTGCTCAGCGCTCAGAATGGTTCGGAAACAGTGCCTACAATCTTTCGCTGTACATGGGTAACCACGTCGGTTTCTTGGGAGGGATTGTCGATTTGACCGATGTGCCGGGTATCCTGTGCTGGGACTGCCTGGCCACGGACTGGTTCGGCCCGCCCGCATACCCAACGTGTCTTTACTACAATCCTTTCGAAAAGTCCCGTACTATCACGTTGCATCTTGCCGGGCCTGCGGACTTGTACGATTTGGTAGCCGGTGATTTCATCGCTCGCAATGCGAAGAGCAGCAATCGTTTGACTCTCGAACCGGACCAGGCGTTGGTGCTCGTTCAGGTGCCGCCCGGAGCCGAGATAGAACGCCGGGCGACTCAGCTTTTGGCCGATGGTATTCTTATCGATTACCGTGTGTCTTATCCGGAAAATCAGTGAAATAGGAGTTAAATTCTGGTAATATAGTACTTGATGAGCACGGGATTTTTCAGTGAAGTGTATATGGGAAATCCCGGATTATGTAGCATAGGAATGTGATGTCGAAATCGCCTGTAAAATCTTCGAGCCGGAGCCTGGGGCGGTTGCTACAAAGTATCCTCTTTTTTATTCTTTGCTATCTGTATCTCTGGCTATATGTGGACCTGCGGCTTATTTATCATGGGGCCGGCATTATTACAAACTTCCCGGTATTTTTCAAAGGTTGGGCTTTTTTCCAGATGTTTCTGTCATACCCGGGCGGCCCCGTCGAATATCTGTCGGCATTTCTGTCTCAATTCTTCTACTTTTCCTGGGCCGGTGCTCTTGTTGTGACCGTGCAGGCCTGGCTGCTCAGCGTTTGTACGGACTATCTGTTGAAAGCAGCAAAATTAGAGCGAATTCGATTGATTCGTTATCTCCTGCCGGTACTGCTGCTGGTTATCTACACCCGGTATGCCTTCCACTTTCCTGAAACGATGGCATTATTGGCTGCATTAGTTTTCGTATGTCTGTATTTGAAGATGACTCTGTCCCGGTCTGCGACTTTAAGCTGTATGTCCCTGGGACTCCTTACGGAGAGCACTTTTTTAGTTTTATCTGTAATCCTTTATTATCTTGCCGGCGGAGCATTTCTTCTTTTCGCGGTTATCTGTGCGATTTACGAATTGATTTTCAGGTTCCGCTGGAAAGTAAGTATATTTTGTTTATTCTCCGCTGCTGCTGTTCCGTACATATTGGGCCTGTATGTCTTCGGCGTTAGTATTCTCGATGCCTTTTGCAACTGTTTACCTTTCTCCTGGAAAATTCTCTATTATGAAGCTCGGAGAAGAGAAGTGACAATTGCCTATTTAATGTATCTATTTCCGCCTTTGATACTTTTTGTATCCGGTCTTTTGCAGATACTATGGAAAAGACTTTATGCTGTAAAAAACCGCCCCCCCAAAAAGCGGCGAAAGAAATCATCCAGCCTTCTGTCAAAGACATTCTCCCGGTACAGGCGCTCACCAAAGCTCAAATGGGCTGTCGAATCGCTGCTTTTGCTTGCTGTCGCCGGCAGCGTCGTTTTCTTTTGCCGCAAAGAAAATCTTAGAATCCGATTTAAAGTTGATTACTTTGCCTACAACAAGATGTGGCCGGAACTGCTAATGTCCGCTCAGCATAATCCTCACGATCCCTTTGTTGCAAATGCGGTCAACAGGGCTTTGTATCACGTCGGCCGGCTCGGCTATGACATGTTCACATGGCCCCAACAGTCGGAACACCTGATTCTGTCTGATAAGAAATATAAATGGATGCACTGGCAAATCTTCGATGTTTTTATGGACCTTGGCGTTGTGAACATAGCTGAAAATGCCCTGACGGAATGTCTCGAAGGGCTCGGCAGTCGCCCCATGGTATTACAGAGACTGGCCCTTATCAATATGGTCAAAGGTGATTCAGATTCGGCCAAAATATACCTCTGCGCTTTGAGTAAAACTCTTTTTCATGCAGAGTGGGCGAAAAACTATCTTGACCATCTGAAAACCGATCCGGACCTTTCCGGCGACAAATACATTCGGAACCTGCGCTCTTTGTGCCTGGACAGGAATGTCCCGATATACGCCCTCTACAAGGAGAAAACTTTTTTATGGCTTTTGGAAAGGAACAGACAAAATCGCATGGCGTTTGAATATCTAATGGCCTGGTACATGTTAAACAGGAATTTGGGCGAATTCGTCCAGAATCTTGAGCGTCTGCAGGATTTCAATTATCCCGAACTACCCACTCATTATGAAGAAGCAGCCCTTATTTATATATACGGAACCGGAAAGCCTGTCAATATAAGCAAATATACATCAAATCCTCAAAAGCGCAGACAGATTGAAGACTTTACCCGGATCCTCAATAGTAACAATAAAGACAAACAAGCTGCCTCCGAAGAGCTGTCAAAAAAATACCGCAATACTTATTTTTATTATTATATGTATACTCCCTCAGGTTCGGATAAATGACTCGAATGAATATACGTTTGAAAGCTAAACTCATTTTTGAAATAATCTTATGTGCAGTTATAGCGGTGTTGTTGCTTGATTCATGTCGCGGCAGAAAAGTCACAATTACACAATCCAGCTACATCGACCGACCTGCAAAAATTCAGCCGGATTACGCCGGCAGTGCCATCCCGCCTAACATCGCTCCGCTGAATTTCGTCATACAGCAGGATGGGGCAGGCTATTTCGTAAAAATATACTCCGAAAAAGGAAATCCAATCGAGATATCCAGCAGGAAACCCACGATTATGATTCCGAAGCAAGCCTGGCATGAGCTTCTGGATATGAACAGAGGCCGGCAGCTCAATGTGGATATTTATGTCGAATCCCTGGCCGGCGCATCATCTTCCAAAGGAGAAAATGTCGGGTGGTCCCGCTTTCAGACTCTCACCGCTCAGATTGCTGCCGAGGATATTGATACTTTTCTCGTATATCGAAGGATTCGACCGGGCCATAGCACCTGGAGAGAAATAGGTATCTATCAGCGTAATCTTAGCTGCTTTGACGAATCGACTATATTAAATAATGAATATTTCAAGCACGGTTGTGTGAACTGCCATACTTTTTGCTCAAACCGTACTGAAAAGGTACTAATAGGCATCCGAAGCGCAGTTTACGGCAGCTCGGCTTTGCTTGTCGAAGGTGACAATGTACGAAAGATTGGAACAAAGTTCGGATATACATCCTGGCATCCAAGCGGGAAGATTGCCGTATTTTCCGTCAACAAAGTCAGGCAAATCTTTCATTCGGCAGCAAGCGAGGTCCGGGATGTGCTGGACTTCGATTCTCTGATGTCTTACTATGAGGTCGAATCGGAAAGCGTAAAGACCACACCGGATTTTACCAAAAAAGACCGGCTCGAAACATACCCGGCCTGGTCCGCCGACGGCCGGTACCTGTACTTCTGCAGCGCGCCGGTGACCTGGCCGGACAAGACAGTCGTTCCCGAATCCTATGACCAAATCAGGTACGATCTTGTCCGCACCAGTTACGACATTGACAGCGATCAGTGGGGGGCGCTGGAAACAGTGCTATCAGCCGAGGATACCGGCCTGAGCATCCTTTTGCCGCGAATCAGCCCGGACGGCCGCTGGCTTTTATTCTGTATGTGCGATTACGGCTGCTTCCCCGTTTACAGACATAGCAGCGACTTATATATGATGGACCTCGAAGCAGCAAAACAAACCGGCCAGTATAAATACCGCCGGCTCGATATTAACAGCAGCAAAAGTGAGAGCTGGCATAGCTTCTCAAGCAACAGCCGATGGATCGTCTTCAGCAGCAAAAGAGACAGCGGAGTATTCACCAGAACGTATATCGCATACGTAGATAAAAGCGGCAAAGTACACAAACCGATACGGCTGCCCCAGAAAGACCCGGCGTATTATGATTCATGCCTTTGGACCTACAGCGTCCCCGAGCTTGTTACCGAGCCTGTCCGGGTAACAAGAGAAAAGCTGGGCAGGATTGTTCGCGGTTCTGAGAAAATATCTGTCAAAATGCCCATTACCATGGCTACGCCCAAAGCCGGCGAACTTCCCGATTCCCAGGAGCCATGGCAGACTGAACGCGAATAAAAGTGAAGATATAGCGTCAGTTCGCTTCAAAAATACATGATTTTGGAGCTTGCAGGAGTGTTTTTGTGAAGTTTTATGTGGAATTCCGGCATAATCTGGTTCCTCGCCCCGGCCATAATCAAGCACAAAATCGGAGATTTTCCTTGACGGGAAGGTGGTTTATTTGGTACAAATACATTTAGTGAGGCGCATGTTATATAGGCTTACATCTGTAGATTCTGGTTTTCGAGCACCGGCAATAATTTTATATTTTCAGACAATTTAGCTGAAATTTTATTGAGGCAGGCACAGAGTTGATAACAGCAAATTTGTGCCTAATAGTGGCTTTTTGCTTTTAATCAATAATTAGCTTTCTACGGAAAGGAGGTGGTAGCAAGACGCGAGTAATCATCCTGAACAAGGATGGATTGAATGTGTTGGAAGCTATAACTATTTATCAATCATTATATTTGAAGGAGGCGTATTATGTTTAGAAAATTGATTTTTGTATTTTCTCTTGTTTTTGTGCTGAGTTTGGTTAGCGAGGTCTCGGCTCAGGACGCGGTCATCCCCAGCCCGGGGATTATGCCGAGGATCGATGGTAACATCGATGAGGCATGGTTTTTTTCCACAGGATATACGATAGGTACCAGTCAGGTAGGAACCGCCCCCAGCTCGGCTGCAGATTGCTCCGGTACCTGGCGGGCCCTCTGGAACTGGGAAAATATATATGTGCTGGTCGAGGTAAAGGATGATGCTCTTACTAACGACTCGGGCGGGGGTGACAGTAAATGGCTCGATGACAGTGTTGAAATCTACGTCGATGGCGATAACAGCAAAGAATCGGCGATAGGTGACGATGACCATCAGTACACATTTAGGTGGAATGAAGAAGAATTGGAAACACCAAGTGCAATCCACCATGGAGCTGATAGCTTAGTGGGTGTTGAATACGCTGTAGTTACAACCGATGATGGTTATCTTATTGAAGCCAAACTGCCGTGGATGAGTATAATGGGTAAGGCGGCAGAATACGGCCAACTGATTGGTTTCGACGTATGGATTAACGATGATGACGACGGTGGTGATACACGGGAGTCACAGGTTTCCTGGTACTCAACGGATGGAAATGGATGGCAGGATCCGAGCGTGTGGGGAGTTGCTATACTTGAGGCGAGTAAGAAGGCGGCTAATCCCACTCCTCCTGACGGTGGCATCAATGCAGAAACATGGGTAACTCTTGGCTGGCTGGCGGCGCCAACTGCTGTCTCACACGATGTGTACTTCGGTGAAAGTCTTGCTGATGTCGAGGCCGGAACCGGCGATACATTCCAGGGCAATCAGGACCTGAACTTTTTTATCCTCGGTTTTTTCGGATATCCATATCCGGACGGTCTTGTTACGGGCACAACGTATTACTGGAGAATCGATGAAGTTGATGCCGATGGTGCGAAAGAAACAGGTGATGTATGGAGTTTTATAGTTCCACCCAAAACAGCCTATGAACCCAATCCCGTTGACAATGGCAAATTTGTGGATCCTGATATAATTCTCACCTGGACGCCGGGTCATGATGCGGTATTCCACGCTGTGTACTTCGGCGATGATTTTGATACTGTGAGCAATGCTACCGGAGCAACTCAATCAGGATCTATAAAATATGATCCCGGCACTCTTGAGCCGGAGAAGACTTATTATTGGCGGGTCGATGAATCTGACGGTACCAATACCTATACAGGCCAGGTCTGGAGCTTTAAGACTGCAAAAATTGGTGGAGGTCTAAAAGCAGATTATTACACGGGTACGGAATTTAATACTTTAGTACTGACCCGTACAGATCCTCAAATTAACTTTTCCTGGATGGACCCCAACGCACCATATCCGGAGGTCGGCGATAATGACTTCTCAATAAGATGGACTGGTGAAATAGAGGCTGGATATACTGAGACCTACACCTTCTACCCCAAGACCGACGATGGTGTGCGACTATGGGTAGATGGTAGACTGCTCGTTGATTCATGGGAAACAGTTCCAATATATCCAATCGAGCACAAAGCAACGATTGACCTTCTCGCCGGGAATGCTTACAGCATAATAATGGAGTATTTCGAGAGTTCTGATAATGCAATCGCAGAATTACGCTGGGAAAGCCCATCCACTCCGAAGCAGATCGTTCCGAAGGCTGCATTGTCGCTGCCTATAAAGGCCACCAGCTCGAATCCGCGTAATGGCGCTACGGGCGTAAAGCACACACCTGTGCTTAAGTGGGGACCGGGAGATTACGCCGCTTCACACGAGGTGTACTTCGGTACGGATGAACAAGCCGTGAAGGATGCCACTACAGCTTCACCCGAGTATAAAGGCAGCAAGGCACTCGGTGACGAGAGCTACGATCCGGGTAAACTTGCATGGGCCACTACTTACTATTGGCGTGTTGATGAGGTCAATAGCATCAATCCCGACAGCCCGTGGATTGGCAGCCTTTGGAGCTTTACGACAGGTGATTTCCTTGTTGTGGACAGTTTCGAGGACTACAATTCTGATGATAACCAGATATGGTTTGCATGGAACGATGGGCTTGGAGCCGGTGCGCCCGGCACTCCCGATTACATTCCAGGTAACGGCACCGGTTCTGCTGTGGGCGACGATACTACCGGCTCTTATACCGAGGAAGATATCGTCCAAAGTGGACGCCAGTCGATGCCGTTCTGGTATGACAACAATAAGCAGGGCTTTGCTAATTATTCCGAAGCTGTCAAAACGTTAACTGACACGCGTGACTGGACCGAAGAAGGTGTTACGGAATTGTCGCTGTGGTTCAGAGGTCACTCGGCCTCCGTCGGCAGTTTTGCCGAGGCGCCAACCGGCACCTTCACGATGACCGGCTCCGGTGCGGATATCTGGACGGTTAACGACGTGGAAGCCGATGAGTTCCACTTTGCATATAAGACGCTCACCGGCGTTGGTTCGATTATCGCTAAGGTCCAGAGCGTCGAGAACACGAACGCCTGGGCCAAAGCCGGCGTGATGATTCGTGAGTCACTCAATCCCGACTCGGCACACGCGACTATGGTGGTAACGCCTGAATCAGGTGTGTCTTTTCAGCGACGTCCCGGCACGGACGAGGCCAGCGTCGATACGACAACGGCTGATATCGTCGCTCCGCAATGGGTGAAGATCGAACGTGACCTGGCAGGCAACTTTACCGGGTCTTATTCGGCTGACGGAGTCACCTGGACTACACAGGACACCGAGAACATCCAGATGGGTTCGAATGTCTATGTCGGTTTAGCGCTGACGAGTCATGACACGGAATTGACGTGCCAGGCGGTATTCTCCAACGTAACGATTTCCGACAATGTCGGCGGGCAGTGGGCAAATCAGGATATCGGCATACAAAGCAACGATGCCGAGCTGCTGTATGTGGCGGTTTCCAACAGTAATGGAACCCCGGTAGTTGTAGTCCACGATGATCCGGCCGCGGCACAGATCAGCACCTGGACTGAGTGGGTAATTCCGCTTCAGACTTTTGCTGATCAGGGTATAGTCCTGACCGATGTCGACAAAATCGCGATTGGCCTGGGAACTAAGGACAATATGACTATTCCCGGCGGCTCAGGTAAAATGTACTTTGATGATATCCGGCTGTATCGGCCAAGGTCGGAACCGCAGCCATAAGATATGCTTTAGTAGATAACAATTTAGCATCATTCAGGGGCCCGTATTGATCTGAAGTACGGGCCCCGATTGTTTCTAATCATCCAAATGCCAATTCCATTTGGGAAAATCCACTTGAACTATAAGTAAAGTGTGCGAGAATGGACATAAATGAGCTGCTTTGAAAGTATGGGGTATGTGAATGCTTGTTGATTGAGTCTTTGGGATTCAAAGGAGATTGTAAGTGAGAATCAATTCCATTTGTCGAACCGTTATATGTTGCTTTATTATCGCTGCGTTGAGCGGTTGCTCACCGGCAAATCGGCAAAACAAAGAGCTGCCTGTTCTGGAAAAAAAAGAGGATTTTCAATGGCCCCGGGGAAAGCGTGCCGCCATCAGTCTTACTTTTGATGATGCGCGACATAGCCAGGTTACCCGGGGCATACCACTCCTTGATGAATACGGCACAAAAGCCACTTTCTATGTTTCGATTCGTAATCTTGAGGGACATTTGGATGCATGGAAGGCAGCAGCAACGAACGGCCACGAAATCGGCAATCATACGCTTACACATCCATGCTCGGGTAACTTTTCCTTCATTGACGACAGGGCCCTCGAAGATTATACGCTCGATAAGATGCGGCACGAATTAGTTGAGGCAAACAGTATTATTGAAAACCTGCTCGGCGTCAGGCCTGTTTCTTTTGCCTATCCTTGTGGGCAGAAATTTGTAGGACGGGGACAAAACCTCAATAGTTATGTACCACTTGTGGCAAAGGAATTTTTGACCGGCCGTGGCTGGATGGATGAGTGGGCAAACGATCCGGCTTTCTGCGATATGGCAAACCTTATGGCAATGGAGCTGGACGGCAAGGATTTCGAGCAGGTAAAACAGTTGATCGATAGAACACTGACAAACGGTGGGTGGCTGATTTTTTGCGGCCACGAAATCGGTGAAGGGGGGCGACAGACTACTTACTCGTCAACAATCAAGGCCCTTTGTGAATATGCTCAGGACCCGGCCAATGGTATATGGCTCGATTCCGTTCAAGCGGTTGCCAATCACATCCGTAAACAACGCACTAATACAAGGGAGTTTCAGCAATGAAAGAGATGAAGATAAATCGTCGCAAGTTCTTGAGAAAAGCAACTTCAGCAGCCATAGCAACAGCGAGCTTTCCGTACATTGTCCCCGCGGCCGCTTTGGGCAAAGATTCCAGCGTCTCTCCGAGTAACCGGATAACTATGGGCTCCATCGGAGTAGGCGGAATGGGGACTAACAATATGAGGGCGTTCTTAAATCAGCCTGATGTGCAGGTTGTTGCTGTCTGTGACGTCGTAAAAGCCAGCAATGAATATGGCCACTGGTATAAGAATGGATGGCAAGGTCCGTGGTTTGGGCGGGAACCCGCTCAAAAGATAGTTAATGACTATTATTCACAAAAAAACCAGTCCGGTCGCTATAACAATTGTGATGCGTACGTCGATTTTCGCGATGTGCTCGCAAGAGACGACATCGATGCTATTTGTATAACCACGCCTGACCACTGGCATGCGATTCCCGCAATAACAGCCGCAAAAGCGGGAAAACACATCTATTGTGAAAAGCCCATGAGCTTAACAATTGCAGAAGGTCGTGCTATGATTGAAGCTGTTCGGCGTTACGGCGTCATCTTCCAGACGGGAACGCAGCGACGATCAAGCCAGCAGTACAGGTTCGTCTGTGAGATGATCCGCAATGGCCGGATCGGCCGGCTCAAAAAAGCCATCGCTACTATAGGAGCAAACAATAAAGTGGCTCCGGCAAGTAATTGGCAGCCTATGCCCGTACCGGATGGCTTCGACTATGACATGTGGCTGGGGCCGGCGCCCTGGGTTCCCTACCACAAGGATCGTTGTCTCTATACTTTCCGGTTCGGCCTGGATTATTCCGGCGGACAAACGACCAACTTAGGGGCGCATGCTATTGACATTGTCCAATGGGCCAACGGAACAGACAATACCGGGCCAGTCGAAGTCGAAGATTTAGGCGGCGAGTTTCCTGAGGATGGTCTTTTCACAACCGCTACAAAGGTGCATTTCAGGGCCCGGTATGAGAACGGACTCGAACTGATATGTAAAACTCAGGATGGCGGCCCGCTCCGTCTCGAAGGGACTGAAGGCTGGATCGAAATGCAAAACGATAAGCCCACATACTATCCGGAGTCTCTGAAAACTTCCGTAATCGGGCCGAATGAAATTCACCTTTACCAGAGCAACGACCACCACCGCAACTTCATCGACTGTGTCAAAGCGCATCGCCGGACGGCCGCACCGGTTGAAATCGGCCATCGCTCCGTTACTGTCTGTCACCTTGGTAATATCGCTATGACACTCAAACGTAAGCTCGAATGGAATCCTGATACGGAACGTTTTATTAATAGCGAAGAAGCAAACCAAATGCTCGCACGTTCCATGCGCAGTCCATGGCACCTGTGAGGGTAAGTGGATCAATTTATCAATAGAACAAATGGTACTTAGGAGGCTAAGATGGATTCAGATATGCACGTAACACCTACAATTGGACGCAGAGAATTTCTCCTGGGTCTGACGGCAGCCGCAGCCGGATCGCAACTGGTTCGTGCCGAAAAGGGCAAAATGGAGCAAACGACTACACCCGCCCCACTGCTACCCACGATAAATCTCGGTGAGCATAAAATTACCCGATTAATTGTCGGCTCCAATCCCATCAGCGGATACTCCTACATGGGGCCCATTATGGATCGACACATGAAGGAGTATTTCACATCAGAGCGAATTGTCGAATTTCTCTGGAAGTGCGAGCAGGAAGGTATCAACGCACACCAATTCAGCAGCCCGGAAAAGATGAGCAGTGTATTCCAGCAATTGAGGCAGCGGGGCTCGAAGATGAAGTTTATCTGTCTTCATGCCGGCGGGCCGGATAAAGCATCACCCGAAAAGGTGGTCCGGGACACTCAGCCAATTGCGATTGTTCATCACGGAGGTGTCACCGACAGGCTGTTCCGCCAAGGCAAGAGCAGCCAGGTGCACGATTTTGTAAAACGCGTTCACGATGCCGGCGTTTTGGCCGGTGTCTCAGCTCACAATCCCGATTGTATCAAACGGATTGCCGATGAGGGCTGGCCGGTCGATTTTTTCATGGCTTGTTTCTACTACCTGACCAGGACAAAGGAGGAGCTTGAAAAAATGCCGCCGGTTGTCACTGCCCAGATCGGATATTCGTTCTTCGCCTCTGATCCGATAGAAATGACCAAAGTAATCAGGCAGGTTGACCAGCCTTGTCTGGGCTTCAAGATCCTGGCCGCAGGCCGAATGTGCAGCAAGGCCGACAAAGTTGAGGCTGCCTTCAAGTTCGCCTTCGAGCACCTCAAGCCGACCGATGGAGTGATCGTAGGCATGTACCCGCGTTACCAGGACCAGATCCGGCAGAACGCCGGATTCACGCGTAAATTCGCATCTACATAGTCGAAACAGCGCCGGTTCGATTACTTATCTTTCGCGAGTGATATTGTCAGTATCTCCATAGGCCTGGCACTGAATCGGATTGCTGAACAATAGTAAAGGATTGACTAGGGATTATTATAGACACCTTTATAGCACAAGAATACATTTACCAGGTTAAACTTGACAGGGTATATTGGTATTTTATGCTGATTATTTGCTGGTAAATGTACCCAATCAAAATATTATGCAGGAACTGGGTTTTTTCAGATAACAAGAACAGTAACAGAAATAAAGGGAAGTTTCGAGAAGACAAAAGATGAGCAAAGATGAACGTAATCACAAAAGGCTCGGGCATGCCGAACTGCTCGAGCTGAAGCGATGGAACACGCCCACAATCTACAATGGATGGGAGCAGATAACCAAGCGAGACAGCGCCAGAGAATGTTTCAATCTGGAAGTGTGCCATGATTTCATGCCGCAGATGGGACCCATGGTAGGTTATGCCGTTACGGTCGTTATCGAGCCGGGCAATCCGGAGCACGTCCAGGCGAATAGGCAGGCATGGAGCGAATACCGGCGTTATGTTGCAGAAGCGCAGGGCCCGAAGATTGTTGTGGTTCAGGACCTGGATAAACCGGTCGCTTTCGGCTCGTTCTGGGGTGAAGTTAACAGCAACATTCATCGCGTTCTCGGCTGTGCAGGCACAATTACGGACGGGGCGATCAGGGACGTGGATGAAATGTTCAATGCCGGTTTCAAAGCAATTGCCCGTCAGCTTTGTGTCGGCCATGCGAAGGTTATTCCGATACGCTGGGATTGCGAAGTGACAGTCTTTGGCTGCCGGGTCCAGCCGGGGCAGTTGATTCATGCCGACAAGCACGGTTTTCTGGCGATTCCTGAGTGCGATAGAGGCAGTTTGCTCCAGGCCGCACGGTTCATGGATTCGAACGAATGCAAAACCCTGATAGCCGCGGCACGAAATTCACAAGGCAAAACGAACGAAGAGATTCTTAAAGCAATGGATAAGGCTGCAGAGGAATTTAATCGTAACACCAGGGAGAAATACGGTGAAAAAGGTGAATGGTAGCAAAACAATAGTAGTTCTTGATGGCTTCGCACTTAATCCCGGAGATTTGAGCTGGGAGCCTCTGGCGGCTTTAGGCGAGCTGAAGGTCTATGATCGAACATCGAACGAGAAAGTGCTGGATCGAGCTCGGAATGCTCAACTTGTGCTCACGAACAAAACGCTCTTAACCGGAGACACTCTCGAATCTCTACCTGAATTAAAATATATCGGCGTGATGGCAACCGGCTGTAACGTGGTGGATCTTCAAGCCGCCCGCCGCAGAGCCATTACGGTGACAAACGTGCCTGAATACGGAACGAGCTCGGTCGCCCAGATGGTTTTTGCCCATGTTCTTAATCTCTGCCAGCACGTAGACGAACATGGTCAATCGGTGTCGCGGGGAGCATGGGCGAAATCGCCGGATTTCTGTTACTGGGATTTCCCTTTAATAGAACTGGCCGGCCTGACGATGGGAATTGTCGGCTATGGACGGATCGGACGCGCAGTGGCCCGATTGGCATCAGCATTTGAAATGCACATCTTGGTGAATGATATCGCCACACCGACAGACCTGGTCGGTGACGTCAAATCAGTTGAGCTGGACACACTGTTTCGCCGGAGTGACATAGTGAGCCTGCACTGTCCTCTCACGCTGCAAACGGAAAATCTTGTTAGTCGGCAGCGGCTGAAGCTGATGAAACCGTCGTCTTTTCTCATTAATACCAGCCGCGGCCCTTTGGTTGATGAGCAGGCTTTAGTAGAGGCTTTGGATAGCGGACTTATTGCCGGTGCGGGGCTGGACGTGTTGGAACAGGAACCTCCAGCGGCCGACAATCCTCTCTTTGCAGCACGAAATTGCTATATCACACCTCATATTGCATGGGCTACCGCTTCAGCCCGAGAACGTCTGATGCGGATAGTCGTTGAGAACGTAAAAGCATTTCTCTGCCGCAGTCCTCAAAACATCGTTTGATAAGGACGGGTGTTTTATGTTCTTAAAAGTGTACTGGACCGGAAAAATCGGCGTTTTAATGGTATTATTTATGGAGAATAAGGTTTTGAACTCTTATTCCTACTGCCATAAATGTTGAGTAAATATACCCACAAAATAAATAATCTGCATTAAGCTAAGAACCAGCATTGCCGATTAATTATATGCTTCTTTAATTACCACATTTGATCACTATATGCACCGTAACTTAAGTCAGCTCTGAGTTATGGTGCATCTACAGAGAAGGCTTTGTCATTTACGATTTTCGATTGACGATTTGCGATTTAGGGAAAAACCAGAGACAGCGGGGCTTTTTCAACAGCCCCATTGTCCCTGATAAAAAGTCCGTAACCACCACAATGGATATCGTCAGACGAATCGCTTGATCCTAAGCAAAGACCTTGTTTCTCCATAAAATATAGACAACTATACCCAAGGTGGCTAAACCAATAATTCCATTATCACCCAGAATTCTAAGCATTCCCATGAGATTTATCATGATCCCGCTTCCCAAAGGAACAATACCGCCGAACAGAATCTCGATGACAATCCCAAAGGCGATCAACAACAACGAGATCTCGATGGACTCGGCAATCCATTTCTTTATCTTCTTGGTATTTGTCTTCCTGGTATTTGTCTTCTTGGTATTACTCATTTTTCAGTCTCCGATATCCGCAATCATAAATGCCCCTGCACCAGGAGCAGTACAGGGTACTCCGAAAACAATAAAATACTTTATAGACTAATTAGATCCAGCCTCCTGTTCGTTAGCGGTACTGTAGTAGTCATTAAATTATAAGAAACGGGGTGGAGAATGCAAAACCGTAATTTACTCCAGGCCAAGGAACCACTATCTTATCAGACGTCCGAACACATGCAGGGTAATTCTTGTGGATAAAATGACAAATTAATCTTAGAAGCTGTCGTCAAGAGCAGGATTGTTCTTTTGCATGTACAATTGTTGCCGGTTGTGTTATAATAATAGCAGACAAGCATATCGGAACAACTTAATCTCTCTTAGATGGGAGCGCCAATTGCTATGCGTAAGCGAAACGGATTTACATTAATAGAGCTGCTGGTTGTTATTGCCATTATTGCCATTCTCATGGCGATTCTGCTGCCGGCCCTTAATCGGGTCAAAGAGCAGGGATCACGTGCCTCATGCCTGAGCAATGTCAAGCAGTTGACATTAGCGTGGATAATGTATGCGTATGAGAACGAAGATAAAATCGTCAACGCAAGCACATTCTTTTCTCGGCCGGGAGAACCGGCATGGATAGGCGCACAGTGGAATTTTGACGGGACCGAGCAGGAGCAGCGTGAAAACCTCAAAGACGGGATTCTCTACCCATATTGTAACGATGTCGATATCTTCAAATGCCCCACCGGGATTCGCGGAGAAGTGCTGACATATGCTATCGTCGATGCGATGAACGGCGCGACAAGCATACCGGGGACTGAGGACATTATGATTAAGCGGTTAAACCAGATCCGCAGGCCCGGCGAGCGGTTCGTATTCATTGACGAAGGCAAGATATCACCGGATAGCTGGACCGTGTTCTACGACCAGGAGAGCTGGTGGGACCTGCCGACGGTTCGGCACGGGGACGGCACGAATTTCTCATTCGCCGACGGTCACAGCGACCACTGGAAGTGGAGAGACCCGCGCACTGTAAAACTCGCTAAAATGACAAACCCTCAGGCCAGTGATAGTGCACAGCCCGGAAATCCGGATTTGCATGCGGTCCAGAAAGCGGCATGGGGCAAGCTCGGCTACGAGCCCCAGTCGTGGTAGGGAGGCTGTTGAAGGATTGTTTGTTGCTGGGGGTGTCTATTTTGACGGAACATAATAAGGCAGGCGAGCCAGATACAATGCAATGTCAATCGTTATTACCTTTACCCTTTTCGGGACATCGATATATCGCGGCGCAAAATTCAAGATGGCCTTTATGCCAACCTCTATCAGGTCGTTGGCGATGTTCTGGGCTGCGTCACCAGGGACGGCTATTATACCCAGAGTGATACCTCGCTCCTTAAGTATTTCCAAGTCGGTAACGTCCTCGACAATCAGGCCGTTTCGTTTCTTTCCCACTTTCCTTTTGTCTATATCGAATGCGGCAGCTATCTCGAGCCCAAACGGGAGAAAACCCGGAAAAGCCAGAATCGCGGAACCCAAATTGCCCACGCCCACCAAAGCGGCTTTTTGAACAACATCCAATTTGAGTATTTCTCGGATATGGTTAACCAGGCTTTCTACATTATACCCAACGCCGCGTGTTCCGAAGCCACCAAAATATGAGAGGTCCTTCCTTATTTGCCATGGTGTGACGCCGAGAAGGCTGGCCAGCTCCGTACTTGAGACACACTTAGCTCCACCTTCTGATAATTGAATTGCCCTGCGAAGGTAGATAGGCAATCGTTTTATCGTTTCATCCGGGACTCTATGGTATCTCATGGCTCGCCCTGAATCCTCTCATAAGCGATGGGCCCTTCCGCCACCATGTTCATTAAAAACAGCTCATGTTTACAAGACTGCCCTGACAAATTTTCAGGGCAGTCGATCATGTTTTAATCGCACTGACAACAGCAAGGCAATCGGTCCCGGCAGAAATTACACCAGGGCAATTCCCAATATTAGCGAAAATGCTCTCTGGCAATCGACTCAGCAGCAGGTTTTACTGCTGCCTCGACGGGCTTCGAAAGGCCCGGATTCACACTGTTGCAGGTGTTTGCCACCTGGCAGCCGATTACAATGACTTCTATGCCACAATGATCTCGAAGCTCGCGGAGCAGATTCGAGGTTGGTATCTGGTGCATAGAAAAATCGTCGATTTTTATCTTCGGCAGAGCATCAATGTCCAGCATAAAAAGCTCGCCCGGTTCACGGCCGCAGTCCATCGCATCGACGACGACAACCTTTGACGGCTTCTTTTCCGACAGAACGGTGTCGAAAAGGATCTCTCGAACCGAGGTTCCGGCGTCAAATACACACACGTCCGCCGGAACCGTATATTCGTTCCGAAGGCATTGAGCCACGGCGGGCCCGAATCCATCGTCTCCGATCAGAATGTTGCCGCATCCTAAGATTAATACGGACTTATCGTACCACTCAGGTCCCATTTAACATGAGTCTAATTCAATCTCATCAGCTTCATATAATCCTGTGGCTTTTTTTGCCGAGTCGGCAGATACGCTACAGGTTTACCAATTGGCTATGGTGTCGATCACTTTTCCGCCGGAATCCCGGATCTCAAGCTTCACTGCTATTGAACCGTTAAACTTGTGCGTTGCGCAGGACAGGCACGGATCGTAGGCGCGTATTGCCATCTCAACCTCGTTGAGAATACCCTGGTCGTAATTGCCATCCTTGATGAGGGTTTGTGCCGTCTGCTTAACGGACATGTTAATCGGTGCATTGTTGTGCGTGGTGCCCACGATGAGGTTCACATCGGTGACAAGCCCGTTCTCATCGGTCTCATAGTCATGAATCAGTGTGCCTCTGGGCGCCTCAACGCAACCCACGCCGCGAGCTGCGCGAGGCGTGACAGGAACGCGCGTTTCCTTGCTGGTGATCTCCGGGTCGTTCAAGAGGTCGATGACGTGCTCGGCGTTGTAGACCAGTTCGATCAATCTGGCGTAGTTGTAGAGCAATGTTTGCTGGGCGGGACGACCAAAGCTCTCCCGGAACTCTTCGAGTTCCGCTTGCGCCAACGGCGTCGCCATCTTGTCGCAGACATTGATACGAGCAAGTGCATTCGTGCGGTAGATCCCCGACGGATTATCGAGGTCCATAGAGAAGTCACCCCACTTCTTGGCGTACGGAAACTTGAGATAGGTCCACGGCTCGACGTGTTCTCCAATGTACTCGGTGTATTGATCATACTGGAATTCCTCGTATGATCCGTCCGGTTTCATCAATCGAGCCTTGCCGTCGTACAGTTCGAGAGTTCCATCGTCGGTTACAGTGCCCAGAAAACCTGTCTCGATGATTCCCACTGACTTGATAAGGTCGAGGTACTTTGGAAATACGTTCTCCTTTGCGAATGCTATCGCGAACTTGGCAAACTCCAGCACTTCGTTTGCCATCGGAAGAAGTTTCTGGCGATCGTCCTCAGTAAGAGGCTTGCTGAATCCGCCAGGCACTGCCGTCACGGGATGGATTGACTTGCCCGACGCGATGAGGAGCATCTGCGTGCCAAGGTGCCTGGCGCGTATGACCTTCTTGCCGATTTCAGGATTTGCTTGTGCGATGCCTATTACGTTGCGGACGGAGTAGTCCGCATCGGGGCCCATCACAAAGTCCGGGCCGGCCAGGAAGAAGAAATGGAGTATCTTGTCCGAGCAGTAGGCGATGCTCTGGCAAAGGTCCCTGAGCTTTGTCCCCGTAGGCGGCGGTGTTACCCCGAAAACCGCGTCGTTGGCCTTCGCCGACGCCAGGTGGTGGTGCCACGGGCATACACCGCAGATACTTGTTACAATACGCGGAAGCTCTTCTACGGGTCTTCCGATGCAGAACTTCTCGAAGCCGCGAAGCTCTACAACGTTGACGAAGGTGTCCGCTACGTTGCCGCTGTCGTCAAGGTTTATGGTAACCTTCGCGTGGCCCTCTATTCTGGTTACTGGGTAAATCGTGATTGTTTTCATTTTTATATTCTCCTTATCTGCTCGGACGTGCAGGCAGCGGCCTGAGTCGATTCTGAGCACCAATATACCTGTTCAATAGTGCACGTCTGTCCGGCACTTGTTTTGCATCCAGCCCTATAGATGAAATCGCAGACATCATATCAACCAAGGGATTAGCGCCTTTGCGAATCGGGCCGAAACATCCGCGACATGGCATATTGCCCTTGATACAACGCGGGACCATCACGCCGTCACCGTTTCCTTCCTTATTGCCGCAACCGGCAAGGGTGACCGGTCCCAGACAAAGAAACCCCTGCTCCATGAAGCACCGGGTACTGTCCCAGGGCTTGCTTTGGTCGAATTCCACCGACTCAAGCGTCCGTTTGATTTGGCCACCCGAGGCTTTCTTCTCTCGCTTTAGGGGACATTCATCGCAGACACTTCTTTCCTCCATTTTGAATTCTTTGCCTTCCAACAGTGCGGTGATAGCCTTGACGATAAGATCAGGATTTGTCGGACAGCCCGGAATGTAAACGTCCACAGGCACGACCTCGTCCACGGCAAGCACTTTCTCCAGTAGAGGTGGAATGTTCTCGCTGGGTGTCTCAGCGGAATCTGTGGTTTTCGAGCCCCTGTACACCTTCTCATACATTGCTTCAAGCGGGTACATATTCGCCATAGCGGGAATCCCGCCGTAGCACGCGCAGGAACCCAGAGCAATGAGGGTTTTACATTGTTTCCTCATTAACTCGGCAACTTTCTTCTCCTTCTCGGTTCGCACACCTCCGGAGATTATACCCACGTCCGCCTCCGGAATCTCCATCTCATCTTTTTCACCTGTTTGTCCAAAATACTTATGGTCCATAAGGACCGGCATGTGGACAAAGTTGAGCTGGGGCAGCAAATCAAGCAGTGGCTCACCTATGTCCAATATTGTGACTTCACATCCTCCACAGATGTTCAGCCATTCTTCAGCAACTTTTACAGCCACGGTATTGCCTCCTTTCTCAAGAGTCCTAAAATTTATCACGGTTTTTCATTTTTTTACATAAGTCCTGCACTTCTTTTTGACAAGACAACGAATACTTAAACTTGTTTTATAATTCAGTCGACGGCTTTCTTTGCAAGCTGTTGCTCGACCTTTTCCAATAGTTCATGTGGTTTTATGCCCTTTTCTATATAGTCATCGACAGGCAGAAACTTCTCGCTGATGCGCTGGCCGGGGATGTCGAAACCTGTCTGCTCGGTCATGGACGTCAACATCAATATGGGCATCTGGTCATAACGTGAATCCTTCCTGATCTTTCTTGCCATGACAAATCCGCCGGCGCCTCTTCCCATCATAACGTCCAGGATAAGCAGGTCGGGGATTTCTTCCTCGAGTTTGACAAATCCCTCATCCGGATCCCCGGCGGACCGCACCTGGTATTGTTTTGTTTCGAGGATTGCTGTAGTGATTTCCACAAAATCAGGGTCGTCATCGACAAGTAGTATTTTTGGAGCGATCATGCTTTCTCCTTTGACAACGATAACATTACTATATCCTTATTCTTTATCTGCTTTCAAATATAAACGACCGTGCCGCTGCTTGCAACGTGCAAGTTTGTTTCATAAAGGCCGCAGACACATTAATATCCTGCTCGTTTCTATTCTAAAACAATCTCAGTAACAACTCGCCGTGAATAAACAAGCACTTTCCCATCGTCATCACGGCACAGTTCTACCTCGAAACCGTTTTCAGTGTACTGCTTCTGAGCGGCTTTCGCATCCTTTTCACTCTCGTACTCCTGGCCATCCCACATGAATTTCTTGCCGTCGAAGAAGCGAGCTTGTTCTGCCATATCTTAAGTTCCTTCCAAGTTTTATTCCAAAACCAATATCTGCATTACACCCTATATGGGCTGGGGCCCAGTTCCCGTATAGTCTGGGTCATTTCCCGCATTACCTCAGCAAACCTTGGCCCCTCGGACGCCGATACCCATTCAAGGCGGAACCTTTCGGGTTCCAGCCCGAAGTCTTCCAGCAACAACTCTATCGCATCTTTTCGGCTCTCGGCCTTAAGATTGCCTTCGAGGTAATGACAATCACCGATGTGACAGCCGCAAATAATAACACCGTCCGCCCCTTTGGTCAGTGCGTCTATTACGAGGTTCGGATGCACCATCCCGGAACACATCACGCGAACTATGCGCATATTCGGGGGATACTGCAGCCTGGAAACGCCGGCCAGATCCGCCCCTGCATAAGAGCACCAATTACAGCAAAAACCGATAATCAACGGCTCGAATTCTTCATTTGCCATATTAAGCCAACTCCTGTTTTATTCTCCTATCAAAGCTGCCTCTACCATTGCACTAATCTGCTCAAGCTTGAAGCCGCGAACAAATATCCCCTTCTTCGGACACGTAGCCATGCAAACTCCACAGCCTTTGCACAATGCTCCGTCTCTCTGGACTGTTTTTTTGATGCTGCCTTTGTACATATACTCGATTAATGTCAAAGCATTGTACGGACAGGGATCGATACAGTATGCACAGCCGTCGCAGTTTGCATCTATAATCTCGGATATGGTCGCGTCCATTTCGATTTCATCTTTCGAGAGAATCGTTGCCGCCCGTGCCGCTGCTCCATCGGCCTGGGCGATGCTCTCGGCAACGGATTTCGGGCAGTGTGCCAGACCGCACATGAATACGCCGTCGGTTGCAAAATCGATAGGCCGCAGTTTCATGTGTGCTTCGAGGAAAAACCTGTCCGAATTCAGCGGTATTTTGAATAATTTACCTAAATCGTCAACGTCCTCGTTCGGAATGATTGCAGCCGAGAGGACAAGTAAATCACAATTCACACTTATGGGCATATTCAGCATCGGATCGAAAGACGAGACTCGAAGCTGCCCGTTTGCTGCTGATACTTCGGGCTTTTTATCTTCCTCGTACCGGATAAAGCGGACTCCCAGTTCGCGTGCCCGTCTGTAATGCTGTTCGAGGAAGCCGTATGCCCTTACGTCACGGTACAGCACGTAAACATCCCGCTGGGGATTCGCCTCTTTAAGGGCGATGGAATTCTTGATGGCCTGAGAGCAGCAGACACGGCTGCAATAAGGCCGCTCTTCATTCCTCGAACCAACGCACTGAATCATCACGACTGATTTGGCGTTTTTCACTTCATCTTTGTCCTCGGCTATCCATTCGTCCAAACCCCGTTGTGTGATAACACGAGGGTCCTTGCCGTAAAGATATTCGGTCGGCTCGTATTCACGGGCCCCGGCAGCCACTATCGCCGCTCCGTGTCCTACTTCTGTTTTGTTGCCGTTCTGACTTATCGTGGAAATAAAGTTGCCCACAGATCCTTCAACAGAAGTGACCCGGGCGCCTAAGTACACGTCGATATTCTCGTGGGAATTTACCTGTTCGATGACCCTGGCTAATTGCTCCTGGGGATTTTCGCCGTCAAGCAGGCTGTGAATATGCCTGAAATTGCCGCCAAGCTCCTGCTCTTTCTCGACGAGGGAGACCTTGAATCCCTGGTCCGCCAGATTAAGCGCGGCGGTCATCCCCGCCAGGCCGCCCCCAATTACAAGAGCGTCGTTGTTGACCTTCAAGGTGCCTTTGTACAGGGGCTCCAGCATCCTTGCTTTTGCCACGGCCATTCTCACCAGGTCTCTTGCTTTGTGCGTAGCGGCCTCGGGCTCATTCATATGCACCCATGTGCACTGGTCACGGATGTTGGCCATTTCAAAGAGGTATTCGTTCAATCCTGCCTCCCTGCAGGTATTGCGGAAGAGCGGCTCGTGTGTCCTCGGACTGCACGATGCCACTACAACACGGTTCAAATTCTCCTCGTTGATTAGCCGGGTAATCTGCTCCTGAGTGTCGGTCGAACAGGTATAGAGGTTGTCCTCTGCATAAACGACGTTTGGCAGGGTTTTGGCGTATTCGACAATACTCGGCACATCGGCGTAGCCGCCGATGTTCCTGCCGCAATGGCAGATAAACACGCCGATACGAGGTTCCTGCCCGCTTACATCTTTCTCGGGAGGGTACTGCTTATGCGTTATTAAAGTGCCTCGTTTTTCTTTCAAGAGCGCCATCGCTTTTCCTGCTCCGGCAGACGCCTCCATTACGGTCTCGGGAATGTCTTTCGGTCCGGCGAAGGGCCCGCAGACGTACACGCCCGATTTGGTAGTTTCTACCGGTGTGTAGCCCTCGGTTTCGGCAAAACCATGCTCGTTCAAATCGATTCCAAACTTATCGGCCAGTTCACGTACGGCGGCAGGGGGCCGCAGTCCCGTCGAAAGTACAACCATGCTGAAGTCTTCCGTGGTGATATCGCCATTATCCTGCTGGTAGGTAATCTTCAGGTCTTTCGTGTCGTGTGCTTCTTTGATGGAGGATGGGCGGCAGCGGATGTATCGAACGCCTAATTCTTTTGCCCGCTCGTAATAGGCATCGAAGCCTTTACCGAATGCACGCATATCAATGTAGAATATCGTGCACTCGAGGTCGGGCTGGTGCTCCTTGGCAATAATCGCTTCCTTGGTTGCGTACATACAGCAGACGCTCGAGCAATAGTTGCAGTCCACTTCCCGTGACCCTACGCACTGAATCCATGCTATCGTCTTTGGATGTTTCAGGTCTGACGTCCGGAGAATCTCGCCGAGATACGGCCCGCTGGCCGAAAGAAGTCGCTCGAACTGCAGGCTCGACAGCACATTCGGATACCTGCCGTAGCCAAGCTCTTTTTTGAGGTCGGGATTGAATTGCTCGAATCCGGGCGAAAGTACTACCGCGCCGACGTCAATCTCGTCGAATTCATCCTGCTGCTCGTAGTCGATAGCCCCGGCCTGGCAGAAATTCTCGCAGGACTTGCACGTGTCATTTAGGTAGTGCATACAGGTGTTTCGGTCAATGACGGCCACTTTCGGTATCGCCTGCGGGAACGGTATATAAATGGAAGAGCGTTTTGCCATTCCCATGTCGTAGTCGGATGTGATGGGTCTGGGCTCATTCAGCGTCACCTCGCTCAAATCCACCGCCTCCGTCGGGCAGACGACCTGGCAGGCGCCGCACGTAATGCAAATCGGCGAGTGCTTGTCGTAAGGCACACCTACCTTACGTTCCGAGCCGCGATTAAGAAAGCTTACGGCACCGACTCCCATTCGCTCTTCGCAAACCCGCGTGCAGAGCCCGCAGAGGATACAGTCGTCGTCCTTTTTGGGGAAGCGAGTTTCCTCGACGCCGTACTCTTTTGCCAAATCCTTGATGCGCGGCGAGTCCGGACAGCGAGCCAGCAATAGTTCGAGCATCATCCGGCGGTTCTTTTTGACTCTTTCGGTGTCGGTCTGGATAACCATGCCTTCCTGTGCGGGATAAACACACGATGCCTCTATCTTTGAGCCTCGAGGTCCTTCTATCTCCACCAGACAGACCCGGCAGGCGCCGTAGGGCTTCAGAGACTTATGGTGGCAGAGGGTGGGAATATTAATACCGAGTTTCTCAGCAGCCTGCAGTACGGTCGAACCTTCTTCAACCTCAACCTTATTGTTGTCAATTGTTAGTGTAATCATTCTTTACGTACTTCCCTTGTATCAAAACGATAAGTTGAATTGTCTTTCTTATGTTCGTATAGAAAATCAATCTCGGGGTGAGAGATAACCAGCACCTGTATAGTCCGGCCTATATCACCCATGGGTTTACAGTCCGGGTGACTCATGCGAAAAGCGGCGTTGACCGTTGTCCCTTCGCCGGGCGCGGAGCTCAAGTCGAACGTTCCTTCGCTGTCTTTTGCAGCCTGCTGCAGCAGCGAAAGACCCAGACCGACTCTGCGGGTTGTCCTTGTCGTGTAGAACGGATCAAGCGCTTTCTTTAGAGTTTGCTCATCCATACCTTTGCCGTCATCCTTTATTTCAATAGTCACCAGGTCCCTGGCCCGGTCTTCATCGATCCTGATTTCAATTCTTTTGGCCATAGCAGCGATAGAATTTTCTACAATGTCCAAAATATGCAGTGAAAGGTCTTCCATTCAATTGCTTATAATTCTCCTTCCCAATTCCTGGCGCAGGGCCTTGCCGATCTCTTCAAACGAAGCTTCTTCGACCATAAAACAACTGTGATTCCTTCCGATGGCATCGAGAAAGTGGGCATCCGAGGAGCTGATTACCGGATAGCCATATTCGCACGTTACTGCACCAGACGTCGAAACTTCAACAGCATCCAGTTTTAATCCATCAGGAATAAAGCCCAATTGCCCGATTAACCCAAACCGTTCACGATCAATGTGAGAAGCCACGGCTAATCCGGACAATTCGTGAATTGCGTCAACTATTTGCTCTACGGACAAAAGCGTTGCCCCTACCAGCAGCCTCGTATTTATCTCAATCGGCTCATTCCATTCATTAATCACATACTGCGAGCCGAAAGCCGCTTCGGAATTTTCGCCGGGAAGATTTTCATAAACCATATCCTGCAGAAGCATCAGGTCCTTCTCCGAATCGAATAGCCCCAATATATGTACTTCCTCCGAGGAGGTTACCTCCATACCGGGAATGACCGTAAGGTCTTCCCTGGCACCGGCTTTCACTAACGCCGCTACATTCTCAGCAGAATTATGGTCACATATTCCAATCATATCCAAACCCACTTTTATGGCCTGTTCAACTATGGCCGTGGCCTGCATCTGATTATCAGCACAAGGAGAAAGGCAAGTATGCAAATGCAAATCGGCGCTGACCTTTCTCATTTTTCCGTTCCACCAACTCCTAAATTATATAACCTGCCGACCAGCTCGAATGTCGGCAGCCCGGATACCATAACAGGCATATTCTCTGCTTCGGCCTTCTCAACAGTCTCTGGCTCAGGCTCTCTGCCGTTTACCAGAATTATGCCGGCCAGATCTTTTATGCTTGCTACGCCAATAATATTCTGATGAATCTGCAAAGTAATCCAGATGTTTCCTTCTTCACTGTTGGCAAGAACATCACTGAGAAGATCACTGGCGTATCCGCCGGTGATTTCGCGATCCAAATACTCTTTCGACGATCTGACGCTCAGATTTAGCTTCTGTACCAATTCAGTTAGTTTCACTGCCAACTCCATCTTGGACAGAGACGTATATCCCTAACCGTGTGCCTTTTCCTACCGTTGATCTCAGGTCCATTTTACTGGCACACTTGCGGATATTGTCAAGTCCCATTCCTGCTCCAAACCCCAATTCTCTAACCCATTCGGGGGCGGTTGAATACCCCGGTTTCAATGCCTTCTCAACATCAGGGATTCCCGGGCCCGAATCTTCGACCCTTACTAATATCTCATGCGGCTCGACACGAACTCGTATATGCCCGCCGTCGGTGTAAATTATCAGGTTCATTTCCGCTTCATACGTAGCGATGGCAACCCGGCGAGTAGTCTGCGGATGCAAGCCCAATCGCTTCAAGGTGGCCTTTAACCGGCTGGAGCATTCTCCGGCTTTCTTGAAATCATGGCCAATGACGTCATATTGAAAAAGCAGCACAGTTTTATCTGCGGAAATATCCTCAAAAAAGTGCTGTATTCTAAGACGGCGTGTTTCTTCATTGTCGTAATCAACCTCTAATTTTTTGAGCAGTCCTTCAACAATATCCCCTTTCGTGAGAATGCCCTGGAGTTTTTCGCTCTGGCGATCAATGACTACTAAACGCCCGAAACCATGCTGGTCGAATTTGCTGATAGCATTGGTTAGCGGTTCGTCAGAATAAAGGGTTCTAACGTTTCTGGTCATCTTCTCACCGATAGGACAATCTACATCCCTGCCAGCGAGCCACTTAATAAAATCCTCAATACTGATAATACCTACTAATTTACCTTTATCTATTACCGGCGCTCCGGAAAAACGATTTTCCTTCAGGATTACCCTTAAAACACTCATGTGGGTTCGCGGGCTAACTGTAAAAACATCTTTTTTCATTACTTCGCCCACCCTGATTTCGTATACTAATTCCTGAATCTTGCTGATCTTTTTTTCCGGAGTCACTTAAAAATACCCTTTTCAGCGTCATTTAACATTTTCCGAACAACCAGAAAGTCCTTCTCGATGCAAACGACCACAAGACTCGAACAACATCAGATGGGTCGTCAATAAAGGAATATCTTTGGATTTAGCGATTTCAATCGTTTCGGTGTCCGGCATTTTGCCGCGAACAAAACATATCGCGGCCAGGTCCGCCATTTCTGCAGTGCGTACTACCTGCGGATTCGTCAGGCCGGTCAGGAGCAAAGATTCGGATTTCACGAAACTCAAGACATCGCTCATCAAGTCACATCCACAAGCCATTTTAATGTCAGTTTCCAGTAAGTCACCTCCTGTTATGACCTCTGCTTCGAGAATTTTTTTGATATCCTTCAATTTCATACTGCCACTTCTTCTTCCTTTAATTCCAGATCACATCTCAGGCAGCGTTTTGCTTCTTTGATCGCCATTTCCTCAGTGAATCCAAGTTCCACTTCTTTGAAACCTTCGGTTCGTTCCTGAAGGTCGAGCACAGGCATGGCAGGTTTTCGCAGTTCTTCAATTTCCTTGTCGGTCAGCTCAACGGCTTCGACGCGTATGGCCGGCCGGGTAACTTTGTATTCTTGTTCCAGTGGCTGGGCCTGGATGTATTTATGTATCATTTTGGCTGCGACTTTTCCGTGGGCCATTGCTGCTGTGACTGCATTTGGTCCACTAACCACGTCGCCCCCGGCGAAAATTCCATCAGCATCAGTACAAAGAGTCTCCGGGTCTGTTTGGATTGTGCTGGACTTGGTCGTCTTAATACGGTCGTCAGCTTCCGCTACGATCAGGTCCGGACGCTGGCCGATGGCCGGCATCAAAGTGTCTATCTCCATGGTGAATTCCGACCCCTCGATTGGTACGGGGCGTCTTCTGCCGCTGCGGTCAATCTCTCCGAGTTCCATTCTGATGCACTCAATCCCTGTAAGTCGACCATTATCCGACAAGGCTCTTATCGGTGTGACAAGGAACTGAATATCTATTCCTTCCTCAATTACTCCTTCGATCTCTTCTTTCGCAGCGGGCATCTCGTTTCTGGTTCGACGATACAGTATCGTCACATCTTTGCCCAGGCGTTTGGCGACTCTGGCTGCATCAACAGCGGCATCTCCTCCACCAACCACAGCAACTCTTTGCCCGACCTCAACTTCCTGCTTGAGATGAAGGGCACGCAGGAAATCGACAGCATCAATAACTTGCGGCAAATCCTCACCCTCGATGTTCATCTTCATACCTTTATGAGAGCCGGTTGCGATAAAGATGGCCTTGTATTCTTTCTGCAGGTAAGCAATCTGTATATCCTTGCCCACGGTGGTGTTTGTCTTGAATTCTACACCTAATTTCCTGATGTTCTCAATCTCCCAATTCAAAATATCTTTAGGCAGCCGATAGTCCGGGATCCCAACGGCAAGCATTCCGCCCAAAACGGGCAGCGATTCGAAAATCGTTACGCCGTATCCTTCAAGGGCAAGATAATAAGCACACGTAAGCCCGGCAGGTCCGGAGCCTATAATGGCCACTTTTTCTTCCCGTTTCTCCTTCGGTTTGGGAATAACATCAAGTCCCTTTTCTCGCTCATAGTCGGCCAGGAACCGCTTGAGCACCCTGATGGAGATCGGCTCGCCTTCTCCTTCGCCGGCCCGGCATTTGGTTTCGCAACTGGCGGTGCATACTCTGCCGCAGATAGAGGGAAGGGGATTTTCCCTTCTGACAATCTCTACGGCCTGCTCGAATTTGCCTTGAGCGATAAGGCCGATATAGCATGGGACATCCTGTTCTATCGGACAAGTGTGCTGACAGGCCGCGGAGATAATCCCTCGACAAACGCCTGCCGGACATCGCTTATACTTGATGTGCGCCTCGTATTCATCGCGGAAATAACGAATAGTGCTCAGAACCGGATTCGGTGCCGTGCCTCCCAAAGCACACAGAGCAGAATCCTTCACCGCCTCCGACAATTCCTCAAGTATCTCTATATCTTCTTCCTCACCCTCGCCGGCACAGATTCTCGTCAGAATCTTATACATTACGTCCACGCCTTCACGGCAGGCGGTGCACTTGCCGCACGATTCATCTCTGAGGAATTCGAGGAAATACCTGGCCACGTCCACCATGCATGTGTCCTCGTCCATCACGATCAATCCACCCGAACCCATGATCGAACCGACCTCAGCCAGTTTTTCATAATCTATCGGAAGACTCAAAAGTGAGGTCGGTATACATCCGCCCGAAGGCCCGCCGGTCTGGACAGCCTTGAATTTCTTGTTGTTGGGTATCCCGCCGCCAATGTCGTATACTATTTCCTGCAGAGTAATACCCATCGGCACCTCGACAAGGCCCGTATTCCGGACTTTGCCGACGACCGAGAACACTTTTGTGCCCTTGCTGCTTTCTGTGCCGATACCGGTAAACCATTGGGCCCCTCGGTCGATGATTTCCGGCACATTGGCCCACGTTTCGACATTGTTGATATTCGTGGGCTCACCCCATACTCCGGATTCTACGGGGAACGGAGGTCTGACGGTCGGCTCGGGAGACCTGCCCTCCAGAGAGGCTATCAGCGATGTTTCTTCGCCGCAGACAAAAGCTCCCGCTCCTCTATGGATGGAGATATCGAAATCAAAGCCGGCCCCAAATATATCTTTGCCCAACAGACCATAGTCGCGGGCCTGATCTATTGCTTTTATTAACCTTTCCCGGGCCAATGGATATTCGTTCCTGATATAAATATGCCCATGAGAGGCTCCAATCGCATACGCACCGATTATCATCCCCTCCAGCACCGAATGCGGATCGGATTCGATTATGCTTCGATCCATGAACGCACCCGGGTCCCCCTCGTCGGCATTACATACGATGTGCTTCGTATCACCTTTCGCCGCACGAGCAAGTTCCCACTTTCTGCCCGTAGGAAAGCCGGCCCCGCCTCTGCCTCGCAACCCGGACTTTTTTATCTCCTCAATTATTTGCTTCGGCTTCATCTTGGTGAGCGCTTTAGCCAGTGCTCCATACCCATCCCGAGCGATATATTCATCGATCTGCTCAGGGTCGATCAATCCCCTGTTGCGCAGGGCAATCAGTCTCTGCTTGTTGAAGAAGCCGATATCGCTCATCTTCGGGACATGAGCTTCTTGAAGCGGTGGAGTGTACATCAATTCCTTGACCGGCCTTCCCTTGAGGAAATGCTCCTCTACCAGGTGAGGTATGTCATCTTCGCCGAGCAATTGATAGAAGATGTCATCCGGCTTGACAACCGCCACCGGCCCCTGAGCGCAGAAGCCGTTGCAGCCCGTCATAACAACGCTGACCTCATTCTCAAGGTCGTGCTTTTTTAGTTCGCGTTCGAGCGATTCCTTTATCTTGAATGAACCGTTTGACACGCAACCGGTCCCTGCACAGAGCATAATGTGTGTTCGAGAGGCTCTCATTCACTTATCTCCATTGGTCTTTAGTTTCTATCCGACGCGTTCGCTGCCAATGGCCAAAGCATAATCTTCGACCACCACACCTGACAAAACGTGCTCGGAGAATATCTTCTTGGTTTTTTCTTCATCAAGATCAACATATTTAACGGGAGCTTCGCCTTTAAGCTCCACTGTCATCATCGGCTCACGGCTGCAAAGCCCCGCACAGCCCGAGGTAGTCAGGACAATGTCCTTCGAGTCATTCTCTTCAACCAGGGCAAGCATCGCGCTCATTATCTTTCTGGCGCCGGCGGCTATGCCGCACGTCCCCATGTGGACCGTAACCTTCGCTCGCGCGTCCCCGTCTCGCAGGCTCATCGTCCTGGCCATTTTTTCCCTGATCTTGCCAAGGTCTTCCGGTTTAATCTTAGCCATTGTAATCCTCTTTCAATCGCTATACTTATCAATAAGTGCTGCGGCCTTCGCCGGATTCAATTTGCCATACAAGTCGTCACCGACTGTGACTACCGGGGCCAATCCACAGCAACCCAGGCACCGAACGGCTTCCAGCGTAAATTGCATATCTGACGTCGTCTCTCCGGTCGCTATACCCAGTTCCCGCTCAAGCCTGTCAAGAATTCTCTGCGCCCCCTTAACGTGACATGCCGTACCCGTACAAACTGTGATTATATGCTTGCCGCGAGGTTTGAGACTGAACGCCTTGTAAAACGTGGCAATTCTCAAAATGTGCTCTATCGGTATCTGCTTTACCTGAGCGGCCCTCATTAGCACATTGGGCGGCAGCCAGTTGAATTCCTCAGTGATGTCCTGAAGGATAGGTATCACGGTTTCCCTACCGCCATCGTAGTTGCTAAGGATTGCATCGACCTTGATACGTTCATCCTCTTCTATCTCAACCTCGGCCGGTGTTGGTTGATCGAGATAGACTATGTTCTTGACGAGGCAATTTGTAACACATTCGCCGCAGCCCGTGCACTTGTCCGGATCGACGGAGCGGGCTTTCTTCCTGATGCTGACCTTGAAATTTCCTGCCGAGCCTTCTATGGATTCGATCTCGGAATAGGTCAGCTTCTCGATATTCAGGTGTCCGCCGCAATCGACCATACGCGGGGCGAGCGTACACATCGCACAGTCATTCGTAGGAAACGTTTTGTCGAGTTGCGCCATGACTCCGCCGATAGACGGCCCCTTTTCGACAAGATAGACTTTGTATCCGCTCTCTGCCAGATCCAGCGAGGCCTGCATGCCTCCGACACCGGCACCAACAACAAGAACTGCTCCAACTTTATCAGAAGTTTTTTTTGCCATTTACTTTCCACCCTGCATCTATCACGATACCAATTATCCTTCGCAAACGGCGGACAACAATTCGTCCGTACCGACAAAATGTTTCTTTAATCCCAATTCATCCGAGGGCACTCCCATCGCCAACGCCATTAGTTCGGTAAAGTAGAATATGGGCAATCCGTATTTTACGCCGTATTCCTGCTCAACCTCCTCTTGTCGCGTGTCCAGGTTAACATGACAGAGAGGACACGCAACGGCAATAGCATTCGCCCCCACTGCCTTAGCTTCTTCGAGAATATCGCGGGTCAGCTTAAGCACTACGTCCGTGCGAGTCATCGCAAGCGCTCCGCCACAGCACTCCGTTTTGTGAGACCAATCAAGCGTTGTGATACCCATTGAGCCAAGCAGCTCATCCATGGCCATCGGATACTCGCACTCGTCGAACTGCATTATCTTCGACGGCCTGGTAAGGAGACAGCCGTAATAGCACGCCACCTTTAGTCCGGACAGGTCCTTTGTCACAGTGGCTCCGATATCTTCTCTACCATGAAAAATCTCAATTGGGCTCAGTATATTCATACTTTTAGGCAGCGGCTTATCAAGAGCTTCGCTAATCTGACCAGCTAACTCAGGGTCTTCATTTGCTTCAAATGCCGCCGTTCGAAGTCGGGCAAAACAGGATGCGCACGGAGCGACGACGTCTGTCATGCCCATTTTATCCGCAAGACACAAATTCTCAAAAGGCAGAGCCAGCGACAGTAACTTCGAAGAGCTGTGCGCCGGAGACGTGCCGCAGCAGATCCAGCCTTCGATCTCCTCAATCTCTATGCCGATCTTCTCACACACAGCCCGGAATGATACGTCGTACTCAGAGCCCGTGGAGTGAAGTGAACATCCCGGATAGTAGGCGTATTTCTTAGGCATAGTATGTTAACCTCCCATAGTATATAAATCAGATGATCCAAATTTTCTGAGCATCTCCTGTATCTACAGCAATAATTTAAGTTTCATGTTATGTATTCGGATTACGCTTCTCTATCTTTTTGACTCGATTGAATATCTTCCAGGTCCGCACAGCACCGGTAAAGCTCGGGAGAAGTTTGAGCTTGCCCTTCATAAACATCTTCATTCCAAGCTTTGAATCTTTGAAGAATTCGAACGTTCGCATCTTAAGGCCGACAATCATCCCCATCTCGTACATTCGACCGCACATCTTAATATTGGACAGCGCGGCCCTGTAAAATGCAGCTACCTGTGAGATCGTGGGTTTGACGCCCTGCCGAACCGCCGTTATCTTCACGGCGTCCATCACCTTGGCGACATCAACCTCTTGTGGACATCTCGTCGTGCACGTCTCGCACGATGCGCAGAGCCACATTGTAGTGCTCTTAAAGACGAGATCATCCATTCCGAGTCGAATGGCATGGATCAATTGGGCCGGCTTATAATCCATCGCATAGGAAATCGGACAACCGGCAGCACACTTGCCGCATTGAAAGCAAACATTGACATTCTGGCCGCTTTCGCTCATGACCGCTTCGGCCAACTTCGATCCCGATGTAATCGTCTGAACGGACTCCATCATTTTACTCTCTTCTTAAGTTAATAATAGCGCATACTTAAACGACATAAAAATACGTCAGGAATAATACCCCCCGGAAGCAAAAAGGCAGGTCTGAAACGAAAGACCCGTAGATGGTTGCTGCTGTGTAACGCCTAAACATTGAGTTTGTGAACACATTCACAAGTACTCCTGTGTTTAAAACTCACAGAATTAAAAATGATGCTTTTAGACTACCAAACAAGGCTCAATTTGCAGGTGGCCAACGCTGCACCACAATTCTCCTGGTCAGCAAGAGAACGTTTCTAATCTGTCATTCTCACAATATGTCGAGGTTTTGGCAAGATAAAATTTAATAATAGATAAAAATATTTTTCTTTAATCGGCAAAATTCCTATAGGAGCAATAGGCTATCCTTAAGAGAACCGCCGAGACAAATGGCTGGTTCAAGGATAAACGCCTGCTTATCAAATCAAAATTTTTGCACGCAGGCATACTAACATCATAAGCAATAAATGATGAAGTCTTTCTATTGCTTTACCTGCTGGACAGAAGTATCAAGGCACCTCGGCCAGGACTGTGCGGGACTCGATATGATTGACCAAATCTTCCGCAAGCCACCAGGTGGACTTTAGCTTTCGAACGCTGAACAGTTTCTCCGCCTGGTCGCAGTAGTGAGTTGAGTCAGGACGATCACTTTGCCCGATTGGGACATAAGTCCAGCTTCTTATGGGTTTGCTCAGCACAATAACCTGAGTTGAAGTCTGGCCGCCTGTTCCCCAACGCGTATGGTCGTTTCTTTCCCGTCCATAGCTGATGTTTCGCAGAGTAGTCAGCCCATTACCGCCGCCGCCTCCGAGAGGCCAGGAAGTATCGTCACGGCCCACTCGGAATGTATCACCGTAAGTGGCTTTGAGCGAACCGTGGTCCGCCTTGAGCTTTACCATAGCAAAAGCGAGCGAATCGGCTGCTGCTGAAAGTTCATCATCGCTCAAATCAATTTCCGGCGCAGGCTTGCCCAAAGCGGCAAGGTAATAATCGATTCTGCTTGCTGCCCCTGACACCGCTTCGGCCCCATGATCTTCGATAATTTGTTTACGCCAGTAATAGTACTTCAGGGCAGCAGTAGAATCACGCCGCAACTGGCCATCCCATGACCGCAGGTCCTCGATGCCGGCAGTATAGTCGGAATTAGACTTATGATACTCGCCAAACCTGTCATCGGCCTGTTTGAGCACTTCGAGCCACCGCTCAACACCGTATGGATGGACATCGAGGGCGTAATTCTGAGCTTCAGCAATCGTCACAGAAGAATCCGCATGCAATAGTTCCACTGCGCGGGCCCCTCGCTGGTTCGTGTGCCCGCCGGATGTGCCATAGAGGTAGCTAAGCGTTTTGTCAGGTGTTAATGGACTGTCAACCATCATAACATCCGGCGGAATATTGCAGTTCTGCATATACCCCTGCGGCGGATTCAATATCTGGACATGATCCGAAGCCGGATGAAATCCTTCCCATTCTGTTGCCGAAGTGGAGCCATCTACAGGTTTAGACCAGTCATACCCCGCCGGGCGTCGCGGCACCCGGCCGGTGCGCTGGTAATAGATGTTACCCGAAGTGTCGGCCACCATGATGTTCTGTGGAAAAAGCTGCAGGGTATCCATTGCTTTAATTGCTCCACGATAGTCCTGGGCCATATTAAATTCATGCCATGCCTCGCTAATCTGAACCTCGTCTGTGTATGATATCTTTGCAGCATAAGCTTTGCCTTCCTGCATCGCTACTACGGGGCCATGGTGTGACGAGAAGATTGTGATTTTCCTCTCCCCTAAACCTTTGACCTCGATTGTTATCTCTCGGCTGGTAAGCTGACGCCACTGGCCGTCATAAAGATACTTAGATGGATCATCTTCTTTGAGTTTCAGCTCGTATATATCAGCCGTATCGGGCCCTCCAGTCGTCATTGCCCAGGCAACATCGTTGTTATGCCCCAGGCCGATACTCGGAACGCCGGGCAAGGTGACGCCGCTTCCATGAAGCTCACCAGCATGAATCCGAAATTCCCAGAACCGTGAAGGCCCCCACCACGAAAGGTGCGGGTCAATACAGAGAATGGCTGCTCCTTCGACACTTCTACTGGGAGATACGGCCCATTGATTCGATCCTCGTGATTCCTGTACAAAGCCCGGCCGGACACCGCCGGCCTGGAGATCTCCAAAAGCCTGGCCGATCGACCAGGCGTAAAGGAACATCCGGCCGAATGACACTACCATGAATTCATCAACCTCCCGCTGCCCCCACCAGGAAGGAATATCATCCGGATGCGTAGCGTAGAAATCATTAACACCTTTGACATACGCTCTTAGTTGCTCTCGTATTTGGGGCCGATTTCGGTCGAAATATCTTTTGCTCGTACCGTAATGGTCCCAAAGGTGAGAGAGCATATCGTTTTGTATTGCCCCCGGCCCGTCAAAGCGCGAACTCTCGCCCATTGCACGCATGAAGTTCTTCAACAATTCTTTCGGCCGGTCTTCCGCCTGTGCCCAGCCGATTGCATACATGCCTGCTTCGACCGTAGGAGCATAAATATGAGGCACGCCCCATGTATCACGATAGACCACAGTTTTTCCAGAATCTGCACCGGTGCCGGGCAAATCAGCCGCACTTGTTACAGATACCAATATTAATATGACCAGATTAACAATAGCTGCCTTCCACTTGAGGGTATTCATCATATCTTCCTTTCAGAAAGTAATAATTTTAATATGAATTAGCTTCCATATATATGTATGACCATTTCTATCGCTATTGTGACAACTCAGCAGTTCCTTTGCAATATTAAAACAGAGTAACGTAGCATGTAGGGTGGGCCTCGGCCCACCAAGCAAAGCTCGTAAAAGAATGCATTCGGTGACATTTATGATTCGGATGTGCCCATGCTCCGACCGCACACACAAACCCTCATTGTGTTAGTCAAAACAGCCCCTCTACTTCAAGAAGAACTTGTGCAGGAATGTTACCTGATATGCTTGTTGCAAGACCTGCCGAGTAGCTGAAAAGAGAGTTGATATGAAGATGTTGAGAGATTTTGATTAGGCTCTCGTATCGGTATTATTCAATTTTGTGATTATTCTGTCGTTTGTGATGTACTTGAGTGCGGCTGCGGATCTGCATGAATACCGAGATGCCCGCCGGAAGGTCTTTCAAGTCCGGGTTTTCCTAAGTGAATAGGGCGGTTGATTACAAGAGCCGTGCCGTCGGGCTTGACCATAACCAAAGTGCTGGTCCCGCCTCCATCAAGGTTAATCCCTTCCGTGGCGCCGATTTTCTTTAGCCATGCCGCGACTTCGGCAGTAGTTGCGCCTTCACTATAGCCGGATTGACGACCGTCAATAACCAGAAGATAGAGATACCGTCCGTCCCCGGAGATTCCCGCCGCGGTGCGAGGGTGCTTTGGGCTTCTCGTGGCTTTTATCTTGCCTTGTTTCAGGACTATACTGAAACCACCAACGGCGTGCCGAACAGTTGAAAGATTGAATGGCGGCTGGGCAATAGAAGCTTTATTGTCTGAGCTGATCAGTAGCGCCGGCAGGTCATCTTCTGCCGTCGAAATCACTTCGCCGTCATTTACAAGCAGGCCGCGGACTTCCAGCGGTTTGCCTTCTTCATTATGTACCGGCGAAAATGGATTGGCATTGATGGCTACTTTGCACTGCATCTTTTTCAAAAAACTGCTGGTACGAAGGCTGTCTGTTTCGCCCGGTCGAGTTCCATTGTCCGGCGTAACGACAAACTGCAGATTAGGCTCAGTCAGGTCGATTCGGACCATATGGCCTTGCATTGGTCTGGGTCTGGCAATCTTCAACTCGGCGAAATCAATACCTTTGAAGCACTTCTGCCAGGATACCGGCTTTGGAAATACGAGTTGCTCCGCCGGACGGCTTTCAGTTGCTGCTAAGTAGTCAGGCCAAACACAAATAAAAGTTAAAAATATGAAGCTTATAAAAGGCAGTGCTGTCCGAGATTTCCTGTTGGCCTTGATAGGCCGATGTCTTCTGACAAACTCAGGTCTTTCAATTGTCTTCATAAACTTCGCTCCTGAACACCACGCTATGTCGTAGCATCATTCGAATTATATCAATTCATCCTCCCATCCTGCAAAAAATATCCCGCTCCCGTAAATCCTCATTGAGTTATTCAAAACAGCCAAAAGCTACAAAAGAAGCTAACTTTTTTATATCAAATAAGCATTCCGACAATACATGCTGTGGTAAAAGCAGCTAAAGTGCCGCCGACCATAGAGCGTAAAGACAGTTGGGCGATGTCCTCCCTGCGGGAAGGGACCATCGAACCGATGCCGCCGATCTGAATGGCCACCGAGCCGAAGTTTGCGAAACCGCACAGTGCGTACGTTGCAATGGTGAACGAGCGGGGAGACAACTGCTCGCGCATCTCAATAAGGTCCATGTAGGCGATGAACTCGTTGAGCACGGTTTTTTCGCCGAGCAGCGACGAGACCTTGAGCACATCGGCGGCTTCAATCCCCATGACCCAGGCGAACGGGCAGAATATCCACCCCATGATTTTCTCGAAGGTCAGAACGGCAGTCTCGGGCAGTTCCGCAGCGGCATCGGCTCCGTATGTCAGATAGACTACATAGAACTGGCCCCGTTCGAGTCCCCAGTTTATTAAAGCGATAAGACATACGAAAGCCAGCACCATGGCCCCGACATTGAGTGCCAGCTTCAGGCCGATACCTGCGCCATGACAGGCGGCGTCGATAACGTTTCGCCCCTGACGCGGCACCTCAACTTGAACTTTTCCCTTGGTTAGTGACACTTCTCGTTCGGGCACCATGATCTTGGCGATTACAAGTGACGCCGGCGCCGACATGATCGACGCTGCTAATAGATGCCCGGCATCGATTCCAAGACCGACATAAGCGGCCATGACGCTGCCGGCAATGGTCGCCATGCCGCCTGTAAGCATGGCCATAAGTTCCGAGCGCGTCATGGATTCCAGATAAGGCCGGACCATCAGCGGCGCCTCGGTGTGGCCCAGGAAAACATTTGCCGCCGCCGCTAATGACTCCGAGCCGGAAACATCCATCACGCGCACCATCAGCCAGGCCAGGACTTTGACAATTTTCTGAATCACGCCCCAGTGAAACAGAATGGCGGTCAGGCATGAAAAGAAAACGATTAGCGGCAGCACGGAGAACGCGAAATAATGCTCCTTAAATCCTTCTCCGAACACAAAGGAAGATCCTTCGTCGCCGCATGCGATGATTCCGTTTACGAACCGCTGCATCGCGTCGAAAACTATGCGCCCGGGAGCCGTCTTTAAGATAAGCAAAGCGAAGATAAGCTGGAAAAGCATACCCGTGACGATCAGTCGCACATGAACGCGCCTGCGGTCTACTGATAGCACCCATGCCAGCAGCAGCATCACGCAGAGCCCCATGAAGCTAATCAGTCTGGGCGTTATGTCCTGCATTATTTGACCTCTTTATATCTGTCGTATGTCACCTGGGTCTTGTCTGCTGCGACGGAAACATCCAGAATTCTATGGACATTTATACCGGTTTCATTACGGATTCTGTCAATTCCGCCGTATTCTTTCTTTGCTACGGCAGAAACCGCTCCTTCGATATAGACATCGTTGTTACGAAGCAGATTAATCAGACCGATCAAAGTCCCGCCGCTGCTTACAGTGTCCTCGATTATATAAACCGTGTCGCCCCGCTGAATTCCGTACGGGTACAGGTTGCCCTGATAATATTCCATGGAAAAAGCAGTCCCCTGCGATTCGGGCCCGGGGAACCATTTCGCTCCAGCAATCGGCATGTTCGTATATAAGGAAACCGCACCTAAAATATGTGAGCACCTGTCAAATTCCGTGACGATTTTATCTATCTGTGCTCTTGGAATAAACTGGCCTATCTTAAAGGCCGTTTCTCTCAGCAACTCGGCCTGGGTGGCCGGATATTGCTCGCTTAAAGGCACAATCATGAACTGCACTTGTTTCCCTTGCGGATTCGTTATCGCGACCAGATCTTTTCCTTCATAAGAGCAGTGCAGCGAATTCCGCGCGACATTAATTTCAGGGTTGTCACAATACTTTGTAAAGCGACAGTTGGCCGTTTCGACTCTGCTTCTTCTGCCGGCAACTTCAACGGTCAGCAATGATTTAATATTCCTGCCCGGCAGGTTTTCTCTTCCGAAGCTTTTGCCGCCGTACGTTTTTTCCGCTAAGACGTATATCTCATCGATGGCCGCCCCTTTTGCTTCTATAAGGCTGATTAACGTTCCGAGCGTTTCGCCCCTGTCCAAAACATCGTCTACTATGGTGACTTTATCGCCGGCCTGCACGCCCTGGAGCACGAGATGGCCCCCTCTGTAAGGCGCGTTTTCACCAAAATAGGGAATTAGTTTGGCCGACAACTCATCCGAAGTCCAGCGGGCGATTGCAATATCGTTGCCGTTGAGAAAAGAAAGCGCGCCCGCAATATGACCCGCACCGTGTTCCTCGGTCACGATTTTCCTATCGGGCTCTATCGAGCTCGCAAGAATTGAAGCACAAACTCTCAGGGTTTCGGGGTCTAATTTTGGGGTTAATTCTGATATTGTGCTGAGTATTCTTTTTCGGTCATCGTATGCCGGAATAGTGGGCTGGTCGTCATATGCTCGAATAAATTTATGCATTATTCCACCACGGTTCAAAATAATCTCATAGCAATTTGTTATTAAAACGAGTTTTATCAAAAAGGCAATATTAAAGCTGCAAGTTTTAGAGTTTTAAGTTTTGAGCTATTGTATTAGACTTGCAGCAGCAGAAAAATAATCGGGGCAAAATATGAAGAAGGGAATACTAATAGGCATAGCCGGCGCTTCCGGTTCGGGTAAAACAGTTATTGCGAACAGCATCATAGAAAACCTCGGACCAGATAAGGTGGTGATAATTCAGGAAGATTCATATTATAAAGATCTATCCGATGTGCCGTATGAACAGAGGGTCGGCAATAACTTCGACCATCCCGATGCATTCGATCATGATCTGTTGGCAGAGCATTTATTACAATTGCTGAATGGAGGGATTGTCTCACATCCCATTTATGATTATAAGCTCCACACCCGCTCGAAAAAAACAAGGACCATCGGGCCGGCAAGTTTGATCGTATTGGAAGGCATTTTGATTTTCAGCAAGGCCCAACTCCGCGAGCTGATGGATTATCGAGTGTTTATCGAAACGCCCCCGGATATCTGTTTTAATCGCCGCCTGAAAAGGGACATCGAAGAAAGAGGACGAACCGCCGATTCCGTAATCAGGCAGTATACAGAAACAGTTCGACCCATGTATCTTGAATTTATCGAACCTTCGAAGAAATATGCTGATATCCTGATCCCCGGCGAGGGCAACAATTCAGAGGCTTTTGATATTTTGATAACCAAGATCAATGTCCTGCTTCAAAATAGCCGACAATAAGAACAAATCAGGAACACACTATGGCAAAAAAGAAAAGAGTCACAAAAGCATACGACAATCTCGAATTCCTGCATGGCCGCTCCGCCCGGCATCTGCGGGTCCTGGCTGAATTTATCGAACCGGAAGAGCGTTTGAGACAGCACGGCATTCGCAACACAATTGTCTTTTTCGGTTCGGCTCTTTCCGTCGATAATCGCACCTTCAAAAAGCGAACGCCGGATAAAAAGGTAGTGCCTGAAAAAGCCGCCCGTGTAAGTAACGCGCATGAATCGTGTATCGAATTAGCCAGGCGCATCACTGCCTGGTCGCGGAAGATAAAGGACCCGGCCAAACGTTTTTACGTCTGTTCAGGCGGTGGTTCCGGCATCATGGAAGCAGCAAACAAAGGAGCAAAACTGGCCGGCGGAAAATCCATCGGCTTTAATATTACCCTTCCTCGCCAGCAGCATCTGAATCCTTATATTACGCCGGAGCTTCGTTTTAACTTTCATTACTTTTTCATACGCAAGTTCTGGTTCCTGTATTATGCCAAAGCGCTGATAGGTTTTCCGGGCGGCTTCGGTACTATGGATGAGGTTTTTGAGCTGCTTACCTTGCTCCAGACCAAAAAAATTGAAAAGCAGGTCCCCGTTGTACTCTTCGACAGCACGTTCTGGAACGAAGTGATTAATTTCAAGGCCCTTCAGGAATACGGCGTCATCCGGCCGGCCGACCTGAAACTCTTTAAAATTATCGACGATGTTGATGAAGCTTTCGAGTACATCACAGGGCAACTGAATAAACTGTATCTCTGATCTGAACGCTGAAACAGAACCGGATATTATATCTAAGTCGAATACGACAGTTCTTTAAAGGAGGAACTCCCATGTCTCGAATCTATAGAGAGCTTTCAAACGTGAAAGTGTTATGGTACACTGTACCGGCAACGATGAAGCTGTTAAGCAGGAGTTATAAATGAATGTATCCGTCTTAGAAAAATGTAAGTATCTGCAGGCTGGTATTTTACTTATCTTAATTTGCTTTTGTGCCAGGACGGCACTAGGTATCGAGACATCAAACAAAAAAGCCTGGTACGAACGTTTTTTGGTCGGTATGGAAGTAGGCCCAACCGGTGCGCAGTTCGGCCACAGCGACATTAACGATGTGCGTTACTGTGCCAAATTCGATGGGCGTCAAATCGTTCGTTACTGTGTGTCGGCGAATTGCGACTATCTGGTAATCTGGGCACGAGACGGAGACTATGCTTACTACAATTCGAAGCTGCTGCCGAAAGCTCCCGGACTCGGTAATAGAGACGCCCTGCGCGAGACGATGGATGAGGCAAACAAGCTCAAACTGCCGGTCATTTCATACTGTGTAGTACAGCAGGGAGGCCATTTCCTGGACCAGCACCCCGAGTATGAAATGCGCGATTATCAGGGCAATCGCATTGGTCGCTTCTGTTACAACTCAGGCTATCTCAATGCGATGAAAGAAATTGTTGCCGAACAACTGGCTTACGGCATCGATGGCTTTCACATTGATATGCTCGACCAGGGTTTCGGCCCGCCGTATGGCTGCTGGTGCGAGCACTGCCGGCAGAAGTTTAAGACCGAGTATGGCGGGGATATGCCGAAGGGTATTAACTGGGACGAGGACTGGGACAGGATGCTCGAATTTCGCTATGCGACGAGTCAGCGGTTCGAGAAGGCTCTCTATAACCACATAAAAAAGCTCAATCCGAAGGCGACGGTTGATTATAACTATCACGGCAACCCGCCCTTTTCGTGGGAGGTGGGCCAGCGGCCCGTACAGCACGCAGGCAACTCGGATTTCGTTACGGGCGAGACAGGTGTATGGGGTTTCAGTGCTCTAACGGTAGGATTAAATGCTGAGTTCTACAGGGCTTCGACCCCCGGCCTACCATACCAGGTGGCTATGCAGCGTGGCGTTCGAATGTATCACGACCAAACGACACGCCCCCTTAACGACATCCGCTGGGAATTGCTGAATCTTCTTTCGCACGGAGCATTCGTAACGATTGTCGATAAGACCGGCTTTGACGGCTGGCTTGATCCGCTAACCTACGAACGTATCGGCGAGGCCTTCGAGGAAGTACAAGGCAAAAAATCCCATTTCGGCCATGAGCCGGTATCAGAAGTGGGAATATACTTCAGCAGCAGGACTCGCGACTGGATTGGGCGCGACCACCCGGAAACATATTTCCAGAGCTTTCAGGGTGCCCATAAGGCAATGGTTTATCAGCATATTCCCTGGAGCGTTGTGCTTGATGAAAATGTGACTATCGAAGCCTTAAAAAAAGTGCCCGTCTTGATGCTACCGAACGCCGGCATCATATCCGATAAGGAAGTAAAGCTGCTGCTAAGCTATGTAAAAGATGGAGGTAACCTGATTATCACCGGCCTTACCGGCTGCTATGACAGGATGGGAAGCCTGTTAAAAACATCTGCGATTGAAGAACTCATTGGAGCGAAATTCATTCGTAAGCTTGATTCTCTGGACAACTGGATACGATTTTCAGCAGACGAAGAGGAGCGTAAATTATGTCTGGGCATCCGGGACAATTGGCCCTTTTTGGTGAAAGGGCCGGCCGCTGTGTTCGAGCCGATATCAGCAAAAACTGCCGGAGAACTTTTGCGACCATATCGGACAACACGGCAGCGTCAGGGTAAGGAAGGAACCGACTGGCCGATGAGCGCCGATTCACCTGTAGGCCCGGTGGTCCTTCTTAACCGGATTGGTAAGGGCAAGGTGCTGACTTTTACCTGTTCTCCGGATTACGCTACAGCCGGCGAACATCACATCGTCGAAGCACGTCGTTTACTCGCTAACGCTGTCTTTCTGCTAAATCCTGAACCGCGAGTACGAATAACCGCTCCTGTTAACGTCGAAGCAGTAGTAACTGACGAGCCGTCAAAACGAGTGCTAAGAATTCACCTGCTGGGCTATAATTCATCGCCGCAGACGACTCCCCCGAAGAACCGCCCTTATATTCTGCCCGGGCTCATAGAGGACGCTCCGATGTATCGGATTTCTCTGGAATTAGCCGAACCTGTTAAGCATGTTTCGGCATTCGGCAAATCCACGAATCTGCAACATGAAGGCAGACATGTTGAAGCCACAGCAAATGATATACATGAGATAATATTAGTACACTATTAAAACATTTTAAGGAGTTTTCATTATGGCTATTCGACAAAGCATTAAAGAATTTTCACGTTTAATTTGTGTGCTGCTATTGTTATCAGTAGCCTTACAAGCGAGGGAGTATCACGTTTCGGTTAAAGGTGATGATACGAACAAAGGCACAGCAGAAAATCCTTTTCAGACAATATCAAAGGCGGCGGAGGTTGCAGAAGCCGGCGACTTTATAACGGTGCATGAGGGGACCTATCGTGAACAGATTAATCCACCGCGAGGCGGCGAGTCCGACCAGAAGCGCATCGTTTACCAGGCCAATCCCGGCGATAAAGTCGTCATCAAAGGCTCCGAAGTCATAAAGGGCTGGCAGAAGGTGCAAAACGATACATGGAAAGTCACTATTCCCAACAGCTTTTTCGGAGATTTCAATCCGTACAGCGACCTGATTAACGGCGACTGGTTCAATCCCAAAGGACGCCGGCATCATACCGGGGCGGTATATCTGAACGGCCACTGGCTCACCGAAGCAGCCGCACTGGAACACGTATTGGAACCCATAGGGCAGGCAAGCTCATCATATATACCGGGAAGCGGGGCTTCGCTGCTGAATGTGGCATGGTTGCAGCCCATTACGGGCCCGGACAAGGCCGAACGCGTCGATGCAAACAGTTTTGCGGCACAGCAGGGTATTCAAAAGGCCCCTTGTTCCGAGGGCGGTGAATGTATCGGCTGGGTCGAGCAGGGCGACTGGGTGCGCTATGAGAAGATAGACCTGCGGCAGCGCTGCGGTCAAATCGAGATTCGTGCCGCCTCGGCAGCGCGGGGCGGAATCATCGAAATTCGTCTGGATGAACCGGATGGGGAGCTTCTGGGCTCCTGTGAAATCCCACATACGGGCGGCTGGCAGGAATGGTCTTCATTTAAGGCGAAAATCAAGCCGACCGGTGGCATCAAGACACTCTGTCTTCTCTTCAGAGAACCTCACTCACAGGAAATACGCGACCTGCGGCTGTGGTTTGCTCAGGTGGATGATACTAATACTACGATTTGTGCGCAATTCAAAGATGTCAATCCGAACGAGGCCGAGGTCGAGATAAACGTCCGCCGGGCCGTGTTCTATCCCGACAAGACAGGCGTCAACTTCATTACCGTGCGCGGTTTTACGATGATGCACGCGGCAACGCCCTGGGCGCCGCCCACGGCAGAGCAAATCGGCTTAATCGGCACCAACTGGAGCAAAGGATGGATAATCGAGAACAACGATATCAGCTATTCGACGTGCGTGGGGATAACGCTCGGCAAGCACGGCGATAAATGGGACAACACCTCGGCAAATACCGCCGAGGGCTACGTCAAGACCATCGAGCGCGCCCTCGAAAAAGGCTGGTCGAAGGAAAACATCGGTCACCATATCGTACGGAACAACCATATCTCGCATTGCGAGCAGGCGGGACTCGTCGGGAGCATGGGCGCGGTATTCAGCACCATTACCGGCAACGACATTCACGACATCCACGTCAGGCGGCTGTTTACCGGGGCGGAAATGGCCGGAATCAAGATTCACGCTGCGATTGACACCGAGATAAGCCGCAATTACATACACCGTACGTGCCTGGCTATCTGGCTGGACTGGATGGCGCAGGGCGCCCGGGTGACACGGAATCTTCTGCATAACAACGACAACCAGCTTTTTGTTGAGGTCAATCACGGGCCGTTCCTGGTCGATAACAATCTCTTTCTTTCAGGCAGTTCTCTGTTCGACATGTCACAGGGCGGCGCGTACGTGCACAATCTGTTCACCGGCAATATCAATCACAGACCTGAACTAAGCCGGGAGACTCCGTACCACCCGCCGCACAGCACGAAAGTAGCAGGGCTGCGCAACATCCCCGGCGGCGACGACCGGTTCTACAGCAATCTCATTATCGCGCCGGGCGGCCTGGATACGTACGATAAGGCCGCAATGCCGGTGAAGATGGAAGGAAATGTTTATTACAAAGGCGCCAGGCCCAACGATAAGGAAACGAAACGAATTGAAAAGAAGGATTTCGACCCGGAGCATAAGGTTGTCGAAGAAGACGAAGGCGTATTTCTCCAAATAACGCTCGACAAGTCCCTGCAGGCTCTGAGTAATTCGATAGTGACAACGGAGCTTTTAGGCCGAGCCAAAATCCCGGACGCGGCCTATGAGAATCCCGACGGCACGCCCTTGAAGGTCGATACCGATTATTACGGCAAAAAGCGAAGCGAAACGAATCCTTCCGCAGGGCCATTTGAAAATCCGGGAGCAGGAAAGCTCAGGTTGAAAGTGTGGTAAAGTTTATCAACACAAGTATAGTTGTCTTTGTTGTTCTGTCCGGCATAAAACCGATTCATGCTGTCGATCGCGAATTGGTCAACACATCGCGAAGCACACATGTACGAATGAGAAATGTCGATCTGGGTGACGTGAAGTGGACAGAAGGATTCTGGGCCGAGAAGTTTAAGTTGTGCTGTGATGCTATGCTCCCCAGCGTACACCAGGGCTTGCTCGATCCGGCTAATTCCGAACACCTGATTAACTTCAAAATCCAGGCCGGCCTGGAAAAAGGCCCCCGTCGCAGCGTCGCATGGAGCGATGGCGATTGTTACAAATGGCTTGAAGCGGTCGCTTTGGTCTATCAGGTTACACGTGATCCGAAGCTCGATGAACTGATGGACGAATGGATTGATATCATCGCTAAGGCACAGGCCCCGGACGGCTACATCGCCACCCAAGTCGGCAACGACACTGCCAAACGTCTTAAGATGCCCCACATACATGAACTCTACTGCATGGGGCACCTGTTAACCGCCGCTTGCATCCATCATCGCGTCACCGGCAAAGACAGCTTCCTCAACATCGCTCGCAAAACTGGCGATTTCCTTTACAAAGAATTCAAACCCCGCCCCCCGAGGCTTGTGCATTTCCCGTGGAATCCATCGGCCTATATGGGTTTGATAGAACTGTACAGGACTACGCATGAGAAGCGTTATCTCGAACTGGCGTCAATTCTCATTGACAACCGCGGCAGCAGCCCCGGCGGCGGAGACCATCGCAACGGCGGCACCGACCAGACCCAGGACCGCGTGCCGTTTCGTGAAGAAATACAAGCAGTGGGACATGCCGTATGTGCTACTTACCTGTATTGCGGAGCAGCAGATCTCTACGCCGAAACAGGCGAAAACGCTCTGCTGGAAGCATTGCGCAGAATCTGGCTCAATGCGACAACACGAAGAATGTATGTCACCGGGGCCGTCGGTTCGGGCGGCGGAAATTCTTCAAGGGGAGACCCTTTGCATGAAGCCTTCCAGGCCGATTATGTGCTGCCTAATCGCAGCGCCTATTGTGAAACCTGCTCCAATATCGGAAACGCCATGTGGAACTGGCGCATGCTTGCTCTTACAGGCGATGCAAAATATGCCGACATCATGGAGCGAGTGCTTTATAACAGCATGCTCTCAGCCGTAAGCGCCGACGGCACGAAATTCTTCTATTGCAATCCCCTCAAATGGACCGGCGAAGAGTCAGGCCCTCATAAGCACCATACAGCAACAAGATGGTCGGTTCATAGTTGTTATTGCTGTCCGCCACAGGTGGCTCGAACAATCGCCGGCCTCAGTGGCTGGGCTTATAATGTAGCGAATAACGAAGTCTGGGTACATATTTACAGCGGCAGCACGCTGAAGACAAAATTACCAAATGGCACAAAAATATCTCTGGAACAAAAGACCGATTATCCATGGGATGGTCGTATTTCTATAACTTTTCGCAATACTCCCGATGAGCCGATCTCCCTAAAACTACGAATCCCAGACTGGGCCGAAGGGGCGACTCTCAAAATTAACGGCAAAGATTCTCAACGCTCGCCCAATCCCGGCTCCTATGCGACTCTGAAACAAAAATGGTCCGCCGGCGATAAAATTGAACTTGAATTACCGCTTAAAGTAAGACTGATTGAGGCGCATCCAAACGTCGCTGAATTGCGTAATTCTGTCGCTGTCATGCGAGGTCCTGTTGTTTATTGCCTTGAATTACCTAAACAACAAAACGGAGAAAAAATCTGGAACGATGGCGTTTATTTACCAGAGAACATCCGTTTCAAACCATACTACGATAAAAATCGGTTAGGGGGAATAACAGTTTTGACTGGCCGGGCAATGAATGCCGCAGAAAAACCACAAGCATCGACTTCTTCTCGAAATGTCGATTGGACAAACCAACTCTACCGTGAATTTAAACCCAGTTCCTCCATAGAAAGCAAAATTGGAACTGTCGATATCGAATTGATACCTTATTTCGCCTGGGCAAACAGTGGCATATCCTGGATGGAAGTCTGGATACCACTGGCACGCTGATTCCTAAATCTTAACATCCAGAACCTTGCCGGGATTATCTGCCCATTGGCTCTTGCTGTAATCATACGGAATCGCCACTAATCGATTCGAAGTGATTCGAATCACCGTTATTTCAGGCCAGGCCGAGTTCACCGATGGAAGCTGTACAAAATTAATTCCCCGGTAAGGTTTCACCTGCGCCTTGTGATAATGGCCGCCCAGCACCATAATCACATTCGCATCTTTCAAAGCATCAACGAACGCGTCTCTATTGGTCATCGCATCGAAACATAGATGCGTCGCCACCACGACCGGCGTTCCTTTCGGAACGGAAATCAGTTTTTCCGGCAAAAGCTCGGGCGAATAATGCCGGTGCAGGTTCTTCCTGATAAAATCCAGTGCCTCGGTTGTTATATCCTGTGCCGGATTCATCAGGCTCTCATCGTATGCCGAAAAAGGGCAGACAAAATGAACGCCGCCCTGATCGAAAGTATAGCACAAATCGCCGTAGCGTCTTTTGAACCACTCTTTCATAATCGGCGGTGCTCCTTCGACGCCGTCGGCGCCGGCCTCGTCGTGATTGCCCAATATTTCATAGCTGGGATATTTCAATCGTTTAGTGATAAGGTCTTCGTACGTTTTCTTCGCCTGATGTGTGGGCCAGTGGGTAATGTCCCCGCAATTAAATACGAACGCCGGTGTATCGACAACGCCGCCGATATTCTTCGGGAACGCCCTGCCGGGCAGCGAATTCATCGCATCAACGGCAGGCCACAGTTTGCTGCCGTCGCCGTGGACCGGTATATGGGTGTCCGACCAGCCGAAAAAAGTTAAAGATTTCGTTGCCGGCTTGTTACTCTTGTCGTCTTTCTCTTCGCCAAGGAGTCTTTTTGGCAGTGCCATTGATATAGCTCCGGCTGCTAAAAACTGCATCATATTTCGCCGTGTAAATCTAATACTCATGGTGTTCTCCTTCTTACAATACAATCTCATGCTGCTTACAAATCTATTTAAATCCTCCGTATTTCAGGAATCTTTCATCGAAAGACTGATTCGTTTTTTGCTAAGGTCGATATCGAGCACGGATACCGTGACTTTCTGGTGCACTTTGACTATATCAGCGGGATTCTTCACGAATTTGTGTGACATGTTGCTGATGTGCACGAGGCCGTCCTGGTGCACGCCTATATCCACGAACGCGCCGAACCTGGTGACGTTGGTGACGATTCCGGCAAGCTCCATGCCGGCTTCGAGGTCCTCGATTTTATTGATGCCCTCGGCGAAGCTGAAAATCTCGAACTGCTTGCGCGGGTCTCTGCCCGGCTTGGCCAATTCCTCCATGATGTCATTTAGTGTGGGCAGTCCCACGGTTTCGCTGACATAGTCCTGCAAACGGATTTTCGCCCGAAGCGATGTATCTTTCATCAGATTCAAAATCGAGCAGTCGGCGTTCTTTGCCATTGCATCGACGACATGATAGCTCTCCGGATGTACGGCACTCGAATCGAGCGGATTGGAGGCGTCTCGTATCCTCAAAAAACCTGCCGCCTGCTCGAAGGCCTTCGCTCCGAGGCGTTTGACTTTTTTAAGCTCTCGCCGGGATTCAAAAGGCCCGTTTTCGTTTCTGTAGTCGATTATATTCTGTGCTAATTGCGGGCCGAGGCCTGAAACGTACGTCAGCAATTGTTTGCTTGCCGTGTTGACCTCGACGCCGACGCTGTTGACGCAACTGATCACGACGTCGTCGAGGCCCTGTTTGAGCATCGGCTGATCCACATCGTGCTGGTATTGGCCGACGCCGATAGACTTCGGGTCGATCTTTACAAGCTCGGCCAGAGGGTCCATGAGCCTTCGCCCGATGGAGACCGCGCCGCGGACCGTCACGTCTTCGTTCGGAAATTCTTCGCGGGCCACCTTGGATGCCGAGTAAATCGAGGCGCCGCTTTCGTTGACCATTATAACAGGAATGTCCCTGGTGAATTTTATGCTCCTGATGAATGTTTCAGTCTCGCGGCTCGCCGTGCCGTTGCCTATGGCTATTGCTTCTATGTCGAATTTATCGCACAAAGAAGCAGTCTTTGCTGCATCCGATGCCGCAAGTTTTTCGCTCTGAAACGGAAAAATCACATCGGAATGTATCAACTGACCCTGCTTATCGAGGCACACCACTTTGCATCCGGTGCGAAAGCCCGGATCGATTGCCAGCACGTTTTTCTGACCCAATGGCGGGGCGAGCAAAAGCTGCCTGAGGTTCTCGGCGAAGACTTTTATCGCTTCGGCATCCGCCCTCAGCTTGGTCGCAGCGAGAATCTCCGTCTCCATCGACGGCGACAGCAGCCTTTTATAGCTGTCGTTGATGGCTTCTTTTACCTGTGCCGAGCAGGCCGAATGTCCCTTGACGAACAACCTTTCGAGTATCTGCAGGGCCTGCTCTTCGGGAGCCGTTATCTGCAACCTCAAAAATCCTTCGTTCGCTCCCCTGCGCATCGCCAGAATCCTGTGCGACGGTGCTTTGGCGACCGATTCGGAGCCGTCGAAATAGTCTTCGTATTTACGCCCCTCCTGTTCTTTGTCTTTTACGACCTTTGTCTGGAACAGGCCTGTGCTGGAAAACAGCCTGCGAATCTCCGCTCTGGCGGTCTGCTCTTCGCTGACCCACTCGGCGATGATATCTCTCGCACCGGCAAGGGCGTCCTCGGCGGAATCGACTCCCTTGTCCGGGTCGATGAAAGCCCCCGCCTCGGCCGCCGGATCGACGGCATGGTCCTGGTCGAATATCAATTCCGCCAGAGGCTCCAGCCCTTTCTCCTTCGCGATTGTCGCCCGCGTTCGCCGCTTCGGTCGATACGGCAGATAAATATCTTCCAGCACGGCCATGGTCTCGGCCTGCATAATTTTTTCTTTTAGCTCGTCCGTAAGCAGCTCGCGCTCTTCGAGAGACTTTATTATCGATTCGCGCCTGTCGTCCAGCTCTTTCAACTGGTTTAGCCTGTCACGAATGGCCGTCACGGCCACTTCGTCCAGGCTGCCGGTGACTTCTTTGCGGTAGCGGGCGATAAACGGAATCGTTGCTCCACCTTCGAGCAGTTCTGCCGTCGCCGAAACCTGCTGCGGTCTCAGCGTCAATTCCGCCGCGATTTTCGTTACATGTTCCGTGCTCAATTGTTGCTCTTTCAAAATGAAGTTATCTTTGTCGGGATTGTTTTTGCATCATGCCTGCCCCGGCACCGGCACTACGTTTTCCTTCGGGATTTTAACGCTGCCCGTCTCGAAATCCTCCGCGGTCGGCTTCAGCGTCAGATTAAAAAAATCGGGCTTCTCGTCGGCTGCGACCATGATTTGTTTCCATGTCACCTGCTGGCCCGTATAGGCGGAGATCCGACCCATGACCGCCGTGGCCGTGGATTCGGCGACGTCTCGCGCCTGGTTAATTGGCACCCCTTTATTAACGTAATACAGCATGTCAATCTGCTCCTGTATATGACTGGCCGGGCCCTGGGGCAGGTCGGCGGGAATCGGCGAATTTTGCGGTTTCGGGTAATCGTTGCCGTTCGTATGGCCTTTTTCGTAAACAAAATCGTGCCCGACCCAGTTCCAGCAGCCGTTGACCTGCCTGCACATCGAGTGGATATGCACGCCTTCGCCGTAATCGTAATCCACGCTGAAAAAGTCGTACATGTCACCGGCGGGGCGACGTGAGCGGCCTCCGAAGCCCACAGCGCTGACCGGCGGGCCGCCGCAGAACCAGTTCGCCACGTCGATGTTGTGAACGTGCTGCTCGACAAGATGGTCGCCGGAAAGCGCAATCCAGTTCTGCCAGGACTTAACGAGGTCCTCGGCCGATTCGGGATTGATCGGTCTGTTCCAGAACATGTGCCCGATGCAGAACGAGACCCGGCCGGCGTAAAGTTTGCCGAGCGCCTTTTCGACGGCCACGGCCTGATGTGTCTTGATATGGTCCCAGTCGTGGCGCATTTCCGTGCCGGCGATGATTACCAGCCCTTTCTTTTCCGCCTGCCGCCCGGCGGCGATTACGCGCCGGCAGCCCGGCGGGTCCACGGCTACGGGCTTTTCGATAAATACGTGCTTGCCGGCTTCTACCGCCGCCTCAAGTTGCAGCGGCCGAAACAGCGGCGCCGTTGCCATTAGCACAATCTCTGCATCGGTCTCTAATAAATCACGATAGCAGCTTGCACCGCCGAAGCAACGCTCGGCCGGCACGTTCAATTGTCTTCCCGCCCGGACGGCCCGGTCTTTGAAATAGTCGGCTGTAGCAACGACCTGCACGTTAAAGCCGAGAATCTTGCCTGCTTCGAGAGCACCGGCCGCAGCTCCGCGACCCCTGCCGCCGCAGCCGATGAGTCCAATTTTAAAGGTCTTGCCCTTTCCCTTTGCCGTTGCTCCGAGAATGGTCGGAGCGCTGAGAGCAACACTTGTGCCTAATGCCGTTCGTACGAAATCACGCCGGGATAGTTTGGTTGTTTTTTCCATCGGACAGCTCCTTTAACAAAGATACCGAATTGATTTAGATTTCTTATTGTGTTACATCGATAATAAGCCTATACCTTTTGTCTGCGAATTGTATCAGAAATCCGTTTTGTTTCCCATCATTTCGGACGAAAAGTAGAAACAAAGATTACATAGTGGGCCCTGCCCCGCTTTTTCGAGAATTCCTGCTTTTTTCTTGCAAAATCATGCTGTATTGCATAGATTAATATTATAAGGGCGACGAAGAGATGCATCCTGGATTTATGGCTCTAAACAATTGTTATTAATGCAGTGCACAGAAGGCGGTGGAAATATGCAAAAGATAATTATATTGATATTCTGCTGGCTCGTACTTATTGGCTCCGGATGCGAAGACGAGTCGGCACGTGTGCAGACCGAGAATCCGGAGAATGAGCTGCCGGTTATAGTACATCTTGAAAAGAGAAACGAGGTCGTCACCATCATCTCCGGACAGGAAGGACTTCTCTATACGGTAAGCACGAAAGACGGCCGGATGCTCGGACAACATCTCACTGAGCAGGAATTACAGGCGAAGCTGCCGGACATTTACAATTCCCTGAAAAGGTCGTATGCAGGCAGCGACAATAGGGATGTATTCTGGATTGACCACTAACTAACCGGCTGCTTCGTGATGTGCATAACCTCAGTAGGGTACGTCGAGACGCACCAATTTTTGTAGGGTGGCGGCTTGCCCCACCAATCAGGTTTTTCCAATCGACAATCTGCAATCGAAAATCGAAAATTAATTCTACTCCACCAATTAAGGTTCTGATTTACCACGAAGTTAAGATGAGAAGGCTATTCCCCTCGGGCCTGTGAGGCTCGATAATACGCACTCGTATTTTAAGGTGCAATTGACAAAGTCAATAAAGGAGAATAGCCATGACTAATGTAACAA